>Ga0209726_10000164_pt1 | contig 135143 bp, 132 predicted proteins | sample Subgrocontami54m_FD_187453 | JGI IMG/M metagenome (GOLD analysis project Ga0209726, IMG submission 187453) | Subsurface groundwater microbial communities from S. Glens Falls, New York, USA - GMW46 contaminated, 5.4 m (SPAdes) (version 3) | ecosystem: Environmental > Aquatic > Deep subsurface...
CCCGCTGATCTATCGCTTCTACGAATTGGTGATGATCAACGGCCCGGCCTGGAAGGCGCTGATCGAGGAGGAATTCGGCGACGGCATCATGTCGGCGATCGACTTCGACATGGTGATGGAGCGGCTGCCCGATCCCAAGGGCGACCGGGTGAAGATCACCATGTCGGGCAAATTTTTGCCGTTCAAATATTACGGCGCGACGGGGAACGCGCAGGCGTATGGGTTTAAGGAGGAGTGATTTCTTTCTTCACCTCCCCCCGGAGGGGGAGGTCGAACCGCGAAGCGGTTCGGGAGGGGGTGATCTTTCTTTCGCACAAGGGTGGGTTAGCGCCGAATGCGAGTAACCCACCGGCCTATCGCCAGTTGCGGGTCGCTGTGGTGGGTTACAGCACTTCGCGCCTAACCCACCCTTGTGCTGCGCTCACCGAACCTCGCAGATTCCGCGAGCGGGATTGCGCGGGTTTCGACCCTGCGGGTGACGATCACCTCGCGTGCGTTGACATTTGGCGATCTAAACGAAAGAGGCGCCCAATCGAGGCGCCTCTTCGATCATTCCTGGTGGGTGCGCTGCTCATCGGCTTGCGTACTCCACACGGGCTGGGTCGCAGTGGCACGGCGGATTCACAAATCCGCCTATTGCCAAACCGAAACCCAATGCGAACAGTGCAAAAATGATTGCTCCAATAACATGGCCCGCCGCATGGATTTGCACTGACTTCCAAGAGTTTTCTGTCCGGTTCTGTGTCATGCCACCCTCCACACGATATCTCGTTAGCGGGGGCGAAACTGGCGGGCGACATCGCAGCCAAGGTCGGTAAGGGCCAGAATGGCCGAACCATAGGCGGCGGCGGTTGCCATCCTGAACATGACGTCCTTGCCCACATAAGAAAGGACAGAAGTCTTGGCTGTCGCCCCCTCGGAACAAAGAATTTCTGGCAGGCTTGCGACGATCGTCGGCGGCAGAGTTTTCAGCAACGGCCGGAGAAGCTCCGGTTTATCAGCACCAGGCATATTCGCCAGTTCGATAAGTATCGCGTCCACCAACGTGTCGGGGGCATCACCCTCTTGTGCGCCCCTGATCGCTAATATCATGCGCGTCATCTCTTGCCGGTCTTGGTCCGAAAGAACCAAATGGCGACGCGCACCTGTCGAGGGAGTCGTAGTCGATCTCGTTGATCCGGTTGTCATTTTTGTCCTCCTGCGGATGTTTACTTCCCAACGGGAGGCTGGTTGCCCACCGGGCCTCGGGCCGCTGAGACGGTGCATTTCTGTTCCGCGTTAACTACATTAATCCTTCCATTTTCCGGGCCGCCGGATGGACGCGATTTTTTTCGGCATCAATATTTTGTCCCCCGCTCCCAAGCCGCCTATGCACTTTTGGAATAGCTTCGCTCGGAGGGGTGCGCGGTTTTCCAGTGAAATCCTAGGTTTGTCTCGCATTTGATCGTAATTCTGGTATGAATCCTCGCCCACCGGGCCTCGCGCACTCAACGCGCTAGCTCGGCCGACCCCCTGCTGCACTTTGGCGGGGGGTCACTTTTTTGGCGCTGAGCGGCGCTTGACCCCATTGCACGTGTCGCGGATTGCCTTCCCTTTTTTGCAGCCTTAGGGTCCGCCGGGGATTTGTAATCTCGGGGGTTGGAGGAATGGCCATAAGTCCTGGAGACCGTTTCATTTTGCTTTGCAAAATTAAGGGAATTGATCAGTTCACAGAGTTCAAAACGGCGTTTTGGAAGCAGCAGGTCAAAGAAGTAGGCGAGCGCAAAAAAACAAAACTGAAAGCTCTTCAACGAGCATTCAATGGGTGGAAGCGCGGACGAAAACTGAGGTCCCATAATCGAGACTATTTTCTTGCGGCGCTAAATGAATCAGGTTGGTCGGATAAATTACCTCCACCGGACGATCTTCTTGACATCGAGGTGTCAGTTCCGGAATTTCTGGATGCTTGCAAGCTCTCGTACGAGGAAGCGGAGCTCCTATTAAGCGACGATTCAATTGAGGAGTGGAGAAAGGCGCACCACAATCTTTTTTTTATGAAGGCGTTAGACGAGCAGGCAAGAACAGAAAAGGCCAAGCTCTTAATGCCTAATCTCATCGGCACTTATAACCTCTATAGGCGCCACTCGATTCTTCCTGGGCTTCTGCGAGAGCATTTCGTCATCGAGAAGATAAAGGACGGGCACTGCGAGGGAAAGTACATCCAGTTCGCGCGAGCGCAACCCGACAACGTCATTCCCTTCAACGGCTTCTTTTGCGAATTCTATGTTATCGCCTTTGGAGCTCATCAAGCGGTAGGCGGACGAACAGAGATTGTTACTGTCTCTATTCTAATTGAGAACGCCTTCTCTGGTGACGTGCTGATCCCGCGAAAGAAAAGCGGCCCCTATTTTATGGGCCTTCTAAGCGGCATTTATGACTCCGGGAATGTTCTGCTGGCTGAGCGGATACTGATCGAAAAGATCGCCGCTAAACCTAAAATCAGGACATCGGAAATCGAGGGAAAATGGCGACTTGAATCGCCGGAATGGGCGCCAGTCCATCTACACGAGGATCGCCGTAAGCAGCGAGGTGAGTACTACAAAGCAATCGATGTAATCGATAACTCTTTGGATGGGCAGACGCTAACGGCCAGATTGTCTCGCCTCGAAATGGTGCGCGGCTAGCCCGGTGGGTTAGCGCCGAAGGCGCGTAACCCACCGAGCCATCGCAAGTTGCGAGTCACTGTGGTGGGTTACGGCGCTTCGCGCCTAACCCACCCTACGCGTTAAGTAGTACGAGCGACGCCGGATGATGCCTATTTTCAGGGCGAAGCATCAAGGCTAGAGTTGCTGTCGGTCTGCTATTGCGGAGCCGACAATGCGTATATTTGAAATCATACCCGCGTTGATATTCGTGCTTTCTTCCGGACTGCTTTTCAACAAGCGCTTCCGCGAAAATCAGGTCTTGGTGGGCGTTGCCGGCTTGATCGCACTTGTCGCCTCCTATTTCTTGTTTGAGGAGGTTATGAATCGCGTCGTAAAGAGCCACCTTGAGAAGCAAGCGGAAGCGTCAAAACCTGCGCCGGCGCCGCCCGTGCCTATTCCTGTGCCGCCCCCGCCGGCACCTGTCTCTGCGCCAACACCAGCTGCGCGTACCATTGCCTTGTCCCCCGTTGACCAAATCCTTGCACCGCTCAAACCGTCCGTATGCCCCTCATATACGGAAGATCAGACGCGTGCCACTACTTCACTTCTACTTGGCGCGGCTGACCAAGCCGGTCAGCGGGGAGACAGAAGTCAGCGAGTCCGGTTAGCCGAACAAGCGATGGGATTATGGCTTTGTCTCCCAGACCAGAATGACGCATGGATTCGTGACATACGCGACCAAATTACCGGCAGTCTAGGCACAGCAAAATTTCAACTCGGCGAACGGCGCGAGGGCTGTACGTTAATCTTGCAGGCATATCAGCGCGCAAAGCAGCGAAATGATCGTGACTCTCAGAATTTGCTCATGATGTTTGTTCCTGATTGCTAAAACGAAGAAGACGATTGCGTGTCTTTTCCGATTGTAACTTTTCGCCTCTTCCCTTCAAAGAAAGTTCCCAACTTTCATAAGCATCGGCATCTTCTAGCCGCCTTCGGCGCTAACCCGCCCTACGAGCCACGAGTTGTAACAAGCGTGCGATACAAACGAGCCGCCAGGTGGGGATAGCGATGGATGATGAAATTCAACAGAAGGTGCGCGACTTTCAGCGCAACCCTAACTATGAACACCGCGTCGTAGCCTTCTACGATTTTCTAGGATGGCGTTCAAAAATTGCTGAGGCGGGAACAGACCCGGAGAAAATTGGGAGGCTGCGACGAATGATATTGCGGCACACCCGTTCGTTGGGTGGACAGCAGCAATATGCTGCGCCCGAAGTCCGATTTTCATCGTTTTCGGATAACGTCGTTGTATCTCAGCCTGTAAGCCCAACCACAGTAAGTCACCTCCTAGGAACCCTGGGTGCGTTTCAGCTAGTGAGTGCAGCCGATGGATTCTTCGTTAGAGGAGGGGTGACGGTCGGCTGGATACATCACGACAACACGTCAGTGTTCGGACCGGCGTTAAATCGTGCATACGAATTAGAAAGCACAGTGGCTGATTTCCCTAGAATAGTTGTGGATCAAAATGTTCTCGACGCGCTTGGCACACTGCCTTTTTTTATGAAGACCGAGGACGGAATAAGCTTCGTCAATCCCTTTACGACCACCTTCGTTCGTCTCCTAGCATCCTTAGAAAAAACGACCACAAAGGATGTCTATGCGTCGTTGGGATTCCCTAGCGGTGGCAACCGCAGACTTGACAGCGTCCCTTCGGACCAACTCTTAAAGTTCGCTCTCGATGGGGTTAAACCTCAACTGCGTGCCCCTCTGGAAGACAAAGAGTGGAGCAAGGTCGCTTGGATCCATGACCGTATAGCCAGCCAACTCGGTTTACCACTCGCAAGATCGTATCCTCGCGTGCGACCCGGGTGAAGCGGACTACCGTAAGATAACCCACCCTACACTTTTGCTGAATGCGCGCTGAGGCGCCGCGTTGGCGGACCCTTCAGGCCTCTTCAACTCAAGCCTCGAAGGCAACACCAGGCGCGCCATCGATTTCCGTGAGGGCGACAAGATCGATGCAAAGGCGTTGAAGGCGCTCATCCGCGCCGCCGTGGCGCTCAACACGTCGGTGCGGGCGAAGAGAGCGAAGGGCGCTTGAGCGTGCTTTTCTTGACCGGCCTCATGCTGAGGAGCCGCCGAAGGCGGCGTCTCGAAGCATGGGCGACAATGTGTGGCCCATCCTTCGAGACGCGTTGCTTCGCAACGCTCCTCAGGATGAGGCAGAGAGAGTCAGACTTTGTGGCTGGGTCCCCGCTTTCGCGGGGACGACCGGAATGAGTGTGTTCACTCCCTCTCCAACATCCACGCATGATGATCGCGGCCCTTGGAGCGGCGCTTGCGCCGGCGCGGCGCGGGCTTCTCTTGCGGCGGGTCGCGGTGTTCAAGGAAATCCTCAACCGCCGCCCTCGGCGCGCGGTGCAGGTCCACGTCTTCCGCGCATAATTGCATGATCGGGCGCATCGGCTCGCGCGGCGGTTCGCCCTGGCGGATGGCCACGCCTTGAGCAATCGCTGTGTCTCGCCGCCGCCGCCGTCGGCCCATCGTCGCGAGCTTCGCCATCTTCATGAGCTCCAGCGCCTCGGCGAGCTTGTCGAGATCGACGCTCGCGCTTTCCTCCAGCTCGCGGACAGTGCGTTCGGCCAGCGCATGGAGCCGCGCGGCGAGCGTGCGCATTTTCAGCCTTGCGCCGGCGCGCGCGGTCGGGACCGTGTCGGTCGCGCGCGGCGCGAAGGGGTGCCGCCGCCAGCCGCCGTCGCGCGTCCAGCGGCAGATGGTGGCGCGGCCGACGCCGGTGCGCGCGGCAATCTCGCCATAGGTCAGCGCGGTCTGCTCGATCAGGCGGCGCACCGCCGCGATCGCGGCGTCAGTGTGCGGCCTCCGCGAGCGGGGCGGGACGCCGATCCGCACAATGGATGAATGGAAGGGAGGGCGCATGGCATAGGAAGATATGCCTAGAAGCCAGAGGACGCAAGCGCCGTCTTTAACCTCTCCCCGCGTGCGGGGAGAGGTCGGCGAGCGGCGAAGCTGCGAGCCGGGTGAGGGGGCTTAACAGCGCATCGAAGTATTGGTCAGTCCCCCTCACCCGCCCGCCTTCGTTTCACTCGGCGGTCGACCTCTCCCCGCAAGCGGGGAGAGGTGAAGCTATTCGCGATCGGTCAGCACCCGCCGATCGATACCGGCAACGCGCCGCGTGCCGGTCAGCGCCATGGTGACGTCCAGCTCCTTGGCGATGATGTCGATCGCCTTGGCGACGCCCCGCTGTCCGCCGGCGCCGAGACCGTAAACATACGCGCGGCCGATCATGCAGGAACGCGCGCCATGAGCCAGCGCGCGCATGACGTCCTGGCCGGAGCGGACGCCGCCGTCGAACATGATCTCGATCTCGGAGCCGACGGCGTCGACAATCTTCGGCAGAGCCGCGATGGAGGACGGCGCGCCGTCGAGCTGCCGCCCGCCGTGATTGGAGACCACCAGGGCGCTGGCGCCGGTCTTCGCCGCGAGCCGCGCGTCCTCCACGTCGAGCACGCCCTTGATGATCAGCTTGCCGGGCCACAGGCCGCGGATCCAATCGATATCCTTCCAACTCAGCGAAGGATCGAATTGGGTCGCGATCCAAGCCGCAAAGGAGCTCGCATTCTCCATGCCGGGCACGCAGCCTTCGAGGTTGCCGAAGGTTTTGCGTTTGCCGAGCAGGATGCTCAGGGCCCAGGCCGGCTTCGTCATCACATCGACGACATTGCGCAGGCGGATTTTGGGCGGCACGCTCAAGCCGTTCTTGATGTCGGCGTGGCGCTGCCCCATCACTTGCAGGTCGATCGTGAGCACCAGCGCGCTGCATTTCGCCGCGATCGCGCGCTCGATCAGCGCACGCACCACGCCGCGGTCCTTCATCACGTAGAGCTGGAACCAGAATGGCTTGGCGACCGCCGCCGCCACATCGCCGATGGAGCAGATCGACATCGTCGACAGGCAGAAAGGGATGCCGGCGGCCTCGGCGGCGCGGCAGGCGAGGATTTCGCCATCGCCGTATTGCATGCCGCAGAGGCCGATGGGCGCCAGCGACAGCGGCAAGGCCGCGGGCTCGCCGATAATCGTGGTGCTCAGGTCGCGCTGCGAAACATCGACTAATGTGCGCTGGCGCAGTTTGATACGCTGCAAATCCTCGCGGTTGGCGCGCAGCGTTTCCTCGGCATAGGAGCCGCTCTCGGCATAGTCGAAGAAGGCGCGGGGAACCTTGCGGCGCGCGATCCGCCGCAAATCCTCAATGCAGGTGACGGTCGTCATAACGATCGATCCAGGCGGGAAGCAGGCCCATTTCGATAGCATTTCATGGCGGCAGGTGGAAGGAACGCCCTTCGCGCTGGAACGTTATCTTCCGAGCATATTTTCAAGGAGAAACAAATGGGACAACCTCAACCCAGCAAAACCCGAGGCGGAGATCCCGATGTGAAGCATCGGCCCGCCGACAAACGGCGCGATGCTTTGGAGAAGGCTTTGGAAGAGGGGCTGGAGGAGAGCTTCCCCGGTTCCGATCCCGTAAATGTCACTCAGCCGCCCAAGAGCAAGCAGGACAAGAACCAAATCTAGCCTTGCTGGGCGGGTGCCCAAATACGCCAAATGCCATATGGATTATGAACACCCGCCGGCAGGGCACTTCCGGCGGGTGTTTTTTAACCATGCACGGGACTGTAAAGGTTGCTTGCGGTTTTTTAGCCAGTTCGAATAAGTATCGCATTAATATATGCAGGCGGGCGTACCCCAGAGACGTTGTGCTGGGGATGAGGTAGGATCACCAATGGTTCGCAAGTATTTCGGCACTGACGGCATTCGCGGCCGTGCCAATGGCGTTATCACTCCCGAATTGGCGCTGCGCGTAGGGCAGGCGGCGGGGATCGTCTTCCGCCGCGGCGATCATCGTCACCGTGTCATCATCGGCAAGGACACCCGGTTGTCCGGCTACATGATCGAAACCGCGCTGGTCGCCGGGTTCACCTCCGTTGGAATGGACGTGCTGCTCACGGGTCCGATGCCGACGCCGGCGGTGGCCATGCTCACCCGCTCGATGCGTGCCGATATCGGGGTGATGATTTCGGCGTCGCATAATCCTTACGACGACAACGGCATCAAATTGTTCGGCCCCGACGGCTACAAGCTGTCCGACAAAGTCGAGCAGGAAATAGAAAAGCTGGTCGACACGAATGTCTCCAAGCGGCTGGCGAAGAGCACCGACCTTGGGCGCGCCAAGCGCATCGACGGCGTGCACGACCGTTACATTGAATTCGCCAAGCGCACTCTGCCCAAGGCCATGAGCCTGGATGGGCTGCGCGTCGTCGTGGACTGCGCCAACGGCGCCGCCTATCGCGTCGCGCCCGAGGCCCTATGGGAACTCGGCGCCGAAGTGTTCACCGTGGGCGTCGAGCCGGATGGCTTCAACATCAATAAGGATTGCGGCTCGACCGCTCCGGACGTACTCCGCCGCAAGGTGGTGGAAATGCGCGCCGATGTGGGAATCGCCCTCGATGGCGACGCCGACCGCGTCATTATCGTCGATGAGCGTGGACGTATTGTCGATGGCGACCAGCTCATGGCCGTGATCGCCGAAAGCTGGAAAGAGGACGACCGCCTGGCCCGGCCGGGAATTGTCGGCACGGTCATGTCCAATCTCGGCCTCGAACGCCATCTGGCCTCGCACGGGATCGAGCTGGTGCGCACGCCGGTGGGAGACCGCTACGTGCTCGAGCAGATGCGCGAGCACGGCTACAACGTGGGGGGCGAACAATCCGGCCACATCATCCTGTCGGATTACGCCACGACGGGAGACGGCTTTGTCGCGGCGTTGCAGATTCTCGCCGTGGTGAAAAAGAACAGCCGGTCCGTTTCCGAAGTCTGTCATCGCTTCGATCCGCTGCCGCAGGTTCTCAAGAACGTCCGCTATGCCAACGGCAAGCCGCTTGAGCATGCCAAGGTGCGCTCCGCCATCGCCGATGCGGAGGAAAAATTGGGGCGGGGCGGACGCCTGATCATACGCCCCTCCGGCACCGAGCCAGTGATCCGCGTGATGGGCGAAGGCGACGATAAAGTCCTGGTCGAGGAAGTCGTCGACGACATCGTCGAAGCCCTGAACCAGTTCGCCGCCTAGTGTGGCGGTTCAGAAGTTCCCCATTCCAATGCGGCGGGGTCGGGAGGGAACTTCTGAACCAAAGCCACACTAGCAACGCTATGATTTCTAGTGTCCCTTTGAATCCGAAGTTCGCAAGAGTGTTCGCAGCACGGTAGTGCGAACTTCGGATTTGGGACACTAGCCCGGCGCGCCCCACTCGTAAACAAATCCTTACTTTTGCTTTTGAGTCGCCGCGGCGTGCGCCGCTGCGGCCGCGCAATCCCGCGTGTGCGAAACGTTAAAGTTCGTGGTTAAAAATCATGGTTAAGGCTCGCTTAACGGTTTCCTGTGATCGTCTGTTTCGCTCGCTATGTCCGCGCGGTTGGTCGCCTGACCCGCGGAAACAAGGACGAAACGATGCGCAGTGCGAGAGTGTGGGCGATCGCTGGGGCGATGGTCTTGGCTGGCGCGGTGGCGAATGCCGCCGAGCCGCCGATCTATCAGCCGCCGCCGCCACCGCCGCCCGTGCTTCAACCGATTTGCGTTCCGCGTTCGCAGGCGCATCTGTGGCCAGGCGTGCCGCTCTGCGCGGAGGAAGAATTCAGCAGCTGGTATCTGCGCGGCGACATCGGAATCACGAATCAAAAAGTCGAGAAGCTCGAGAACATTCTTCTCACCGGCTCGGTGCAGACTGTCAGCCTTGAGTTCGACAGCGCGATGCTGTTCGGGCTCGGCGTTGGGTATCAATACAACAACTGGCTGCGCTTCGACGCCACCGGCGAATACCGGAGCCGATCGGACTTCGACGGCCTGCACATCATCAACTCGTCTTTCACCGACGAATACAAGGCGAAGAAAGCCGAATGGCTGTTCCTTATGAATGCCTATGTGGATTTGGGAACATGGTGGTGCATCACGCCCTTCGTCGGCGCCGGGCTCGGCTTCAACCGCGTCACCATCAGCAGCTTCGTGGATGTCAACACGCCTAACCACGGCGTCGCCTATGCGGCCGAGGCGTCGCAGTGGAACTTTGCTTGGGCACTGCATGCCGGCTTGGCGTTCCAGGCTTCGCAAAACCTGAACATCGAATTCGGCTACCGTTATGTCAGCCTGGGCAACGGCATCACCGGCGACACCATCACCTATAACGGCGTGAACAATTTCAACAATCCGACTACCTTCCAGGGCATCACGTCGCACGATTTCAAGCTGGGCCTGCGCTGGGTGTGCTGTGACTCGGCGCCGCCGCCGCCGCCACCTCCGCCGCCAATGGTCTATCAACCACCGCCACCTCCGCTCTACGCGCCGCCTCCGCCGATCATGCGGAAGGGGTGAGCGGTATTCCATCGCTAACCAAGCAAAGGACGAAGCGGGGAAAAAATTAAGGTTAATCGAGCCTTAACCTCTGTTTGGCATGATTCCCCCAGTTGGAATGGGGTCCGGTTCGCGCCGCGGCCCGGCGTAATCAAAGGAAGAATCTTATGGGCAGCATTCTCAAAACCGCCGCGGCCATCGGCGCGCTCACCCTCACGCTTGGCAGCGCCGCCGAAGCGGCCGATATGCGGCGCCCGTATCCTCCGGCGCCGCCGCTGCCGCCGCCGCCGGTTCAGAGCGCGCCCATGCCGGTCGATGAATTCACGTCCGGCTGGTATCTGCGCGGCGACATCGGCTACCGCTTCAACAAGACGGATGGCGTCAGCAATGCTGCTACGGCCGCCGCGGTCCAAGTGCGCGGCGACGATCTCGATAGGTCTTGGCTGATTGGTGTGGGCGCCGGGTACAAATGGCAGTGGTTCAGGACCGATTTGACCCTCGACTATGCGACCAAGGCGAATTACTCCGGCACCACCACCAGAATGGTGGACGATTTCACGGCCAAGGTCGACAGCTTCAGCGTGCTGGCGAATATCTATGGCGATCTGGGAACATGGTGGGGCCTGACACCTTATATCGGCGCCGGCGTCGGCACCGCTCGATTGAGCACAACGGAATTCGAGCAGAATTTCCTGGCGGCGGTCCCCGCCGTTGAGAGCTCCAAATGGAACTTCGCCTGGGCCTACATGGCGGGCGTCAGCTACAAGGTTTCCAGCAACTTCCACGTCGACCTCGGATATCGCCACATCGACATGGGCGATATCACGACGGGGAGGGATACCTACGGTAACCAGTTGACCCTCAAGAGCGTCGCCGCCGACGAAGTGCGCCTTGGCGTACGCTATTTCTTCGACTGATTAAGCGACTGTACGGCAAGCCTGCGCGCGGCGACTGACCATCGCCGCGCGTTTTCTATTTGATGCTGCTTGACGGCGGCTGTTCCCTTCCTTATGCCCAACGGTGGGAAACCCCTCCCCACCGAGGGGCGCCTATCTGGAAGGATAGATTATGACGAAAGCCACGCCCGGCGTGCGGCCGGCCAACCCGCACTTCTCGTCCGGCCCCTGCGCCAAGCGCCCCGGCTGGAGCCTCCAAGTCCTCACCGATGCCGTGCTCGGCCGCTCGCACCGATCCAAGATCGGCAAGGCGAAGCTCAAGCGCGCCATCGATTTGACCCGCGAAGTGCTGGAAGTACCCGCCGATTACCGCATCGGCATCGTGCCGGCGTCCGACACGGGCGCGGTGGAGATGGCGCTATGGTCGCTGCTCGGGCCGCGTCCCGTCACCATGCTCGCCTGGGAATCCTTCGGCGAAGGATGGGTGAGCGACGTGGCGAAGGAATTGAAACTCAAGGACGCGAAGGTGCTCAAAGCGCCTTACGGCGAACTGCCCGATCTCTCGAAGGTCGATTGGACCAACGACGTGGTCTTCACCTGGAACGGCACGACTTCCGGCGCGCGCGTTCCCAATGGAGATTGGATCGCAGCCGACCGTCAGGGTCTCGCCATCTGCGACGCGACCTCGGCGGCGTTCGCGCAGCCGCTGGATTTCTCCAAGCTCGATGTCGTGACCTTCTCCTGGCAGAAAGTGCTGGGCGGAGAAGCCGCGCACGGCATGCTGATCCTGTCGCCGCGCGCCGTCGCGCGGCTGGAAAGCTACAATCCGCCTTGGCCGCTGCCGAAAATCTTCCGCATGACCAAGGGCGGCAAGCTGATGGAAGGCATCTTCGAAGGTGAGACCATCAACACGCCATCGATGCTGTGCGTGGAGGATTATCTCGACACCCTGCAATGGGCGAAATCGTTGGGCGGCTTGCGGGCGCTGATCGCGCGCGCCGACGCCAACACGAAAGTCATCTCCGATTGGGCGGCGAAGACGCCGTGGGTTGATTTCCTCGCGAGCAATCCGGCGATCCGCTCCAATACGTCGGTATGCCTGAAGGTGGTGGACCCTTCCATCACGTCGCTTCCGGCCGCCGCGCAGGCCGACTTCGCCAAGAACCTGGCGGCCGCGATCGAGAAGGAAGGCGTGGCTTATGACATCGCCGCTTACCGCGACGCGCCACCGGGGCTACGGCTGTGGTGCGGCGCCACGGTGGAACGCCAGGATGTCGAGGCGCTGATGCCGTGGCTCGACTGGGCCTACGCCAAGACCAAGGACGCGCTGCAGAAGGCGGCGTGACATCTTAACCTCTCCCCGCACGCGGGGAGAGGTCGCCGCGCGTCGCGCGGCGGGTGAGGGGGACCCTCGATATTCTGAGTATACGGAAACGCCCCCTCACCATAGCCGATGCTTCGCATCGGCGTTCTTGACGTGAAGTACGGCGGCCGGAGGCCGCCTATGCCTCTCCCCGCACGCGGGGAGAGGGAGACAGCAACGAACTCAATTTGGATGACCATCATGGCCCCCCGCGTACTCATCTCCGACGCTCTTTCGCCCGCCGCAGTCCAGATCTTCAAGGACCGCGGCATCGACGTGGATTTCCAGCCGAACCTCGGCAAGGACAAAGACAAACTCGCCGAGATCATCGGCGGCTTCGATGGTCTCGCCATCCGCTCCGCCACCAAGGTGACGGCGAAGATGCTGGAGAAGGCGAACAAGCTGAAGGTGATCGGCCGCGCCGGCATCGGCGTCGATAACGTCGATATACCGGCGGCGACGGCCAAGGGCGTGATCGTGATGAACACGCCGTTCGGAAATTCCATCACCACCGCGGAACACGCGATCACCATGATGCTGGCGCTCGCGCGCGAGATTCCGGCTGCCGATGCCTCCACGCAAGCGGGGAAGTGGGAAAAGAACCGCTTCATGGGCGTCGAGATCACCGGCAAGACGCTCGGCGTGATCGGCTGCGGCAATATTGGTTCGATCGTCGCCGACCGCGGACAAGGGCTGAAGATGAAGGTGATCGCCTATGATCCGTTCCTGTCGCCGGAGCGGGCGCGCGATCTCGGCGTTGAGAAGGTCGAGTTGCCGGAGCTGCTCAAGCGCGCGGATTTTATCACCTTGCACACGCCGCTCACGGACAAGACCAAGAACATCATCGACGCCAAGTCGCTGGCTCAAATGAAAAAGGGCGTTCGCATCATCAACTGCGCGCGCGGCGGCCTTGTCGATGAACAGGCGTTGCGGCAGGCTCTTGATTCCGGCCAAGTGGCTGGCGCGGCGTTTGACGTATTCGTCGAGGAGCCGGCGATTTCAAATCCGCTGTTCGGTCATCCCCTCGTGGTCTGCACGCCCCATCTCGGCGCCGCGACCACGGAAGCGCAGGAAAATGTTGCGTTGCAGATCGCCGAGCAGATGTCGGACTACCTGCTCAGCGGCGCGATCTCCAATGCGGTGAACTTCCCATCGATCACCGCCGAGGAAGCGCCGAAGCTCAAGCCCTTCGTCACGCTGGCAGAGAAGCTCGGTTCCTTCGCGGGCCAGCTTACCGAAAGCGGCATCACCAAGATTCAGATTTGCTATGAAGGCCCGGTCGCCCAGATGAAAACCAAGGCGCTGACCTCGGCCGCCTTGTCAGGCCTGCTGAAGCCCATGCTCGGGCAGGTGAACGTGGTTTCCGCGCCGGTGATCGCCAAGGAGCGCGGGATGGTCATCGAGGAAATGACGCGCGAAGGCGCGGGAGATTATGAGAGCCTCATCACGGTGACGGTGACGACCGAGCACCAGTCGCGGCATGTCTCCGGCACCGTCTTTGCCGATGGCCGCCCGCGCATCGTCAACATCAAGGGCATCCGCATGGACGCGGAATTCGGCCCGTCGATGATCTACATCACCAACCTGGACAAGCCGGGCTTCATCGGCAAGTTCTCCTCCACCTTGGGCGAGGCCGGGATCAACATCGCGACGTTTCACGTTGGGCGCGAGACGCCGGGTGGAAATGCCGTGTCGCTGATCGAAATCGACGGCGAGCTTCCGCCGGAAATCCTGAAGAAAGTGCAGGCGCTGCCGCAGGTGCAGTCGGCCAAGGCGCTGCGCTTCTAGCAGCCGCCGGCTTGAAGCCGGCAAACACCTGCATTCTCAACGGCTTGCGGCCAGACCATACGTCTGGCCGCGGCTCGTTTCCGCCTTGCCTCGCAAGGCACGATCCTTTATCCCCAGGAAGCCTTCGGGCGGGCACTCGGTAGTTGCTAAGGTCGGGCCGACGGTCCCGCGCAGGAAGGATTTTTCATGGCGAACGTTGTCGTTGTCGGGTCCCAATGGGGCGACGAGGGCAAAGGCAAGATCGTCGATTGGCTGTCGGAACAGGCTGACATCGTCGTCCGCTTCCAAGGCGGCCATAACGCCGGCCACACCTTGGTCATCGACGGCACGACCTACAAACTTTCGCTGCTGCCTTCGGGCGTGCTCCGGCCCGGCAAGCTGTCGCTCATCGGCAACGGTGTCGTGCTCGATCCCCAGGCGCTGCTGGAGGAAATCGAGCGGCTGGACAAGCAGGGCGTCACCATCACGCCGGACAATTTGCGGATCGCGGAAAACACGGCGCTCATCCTGCCGCTGCATCAAGAGCTCGATGCCTTGCGGGAATCCTCCAACAGCGGGACGCGGCTCGGCACGACGCGCCGCGGCATCGGCCCGGCTTACGAGGACAAGGTGGGGCGGCGAGCCATCCGGCTGATGGACTTGGCCGATCTCCCCGCGCTTGGGCCAAAGATCGAGCGGCTGCTGGCGCATCACAATGCGCTGCGTCGTGGCCTTGGTTTGAGCGAGATCGAAGCCCGCACGATCAGTCAGCACCTCAGCGCCATCGCGCCGCTGGTATTGCCGTACATGGCCACGGTCTGGTCGCTGCTGGATGAAAAGCGCCGCGAAGGTAAGCGCATCCTGTTCGAAGGCGCGCAAGGCGCGCTGCTCGACGTGGACCACGGCACATATCCGTTCGTCACGTCGTCAAACACGGTGGCCGCGCAGGCCGCGACAGGCTCGGGCCTTGGGCCCAACGCGATCGGCTACGTGCTCGGCATCTGCAAGGCCTACACAACGCGGGTAGGCGAGGGCCCCTTCCCAACCGAGCAGAATAACGCGATCGGGCAGCGCATCGGCGAGCGCGGCAAGGAATTCGGGACGGTCACCGGGCGCCCTCGCCGTTGCGGCTGGTTCGACGCGGTGCTGGTGCGGCAAACCGTCCGGACCAGCGGCATTCACGGCTTGGCGCTGACCAAGCTCGACATTCTCGACGGTTTCGAAGAGATCAAGGTCTGCACAGGTTATCGCCTGGATGGCCGGGAAATCGACTATCTTCCGGCCGGCGAACGCGCTCAGGCCGAGGTCGAACCGATTTACGAGAGCATCGCGGGCTGGGAAGGCCAGACGGCCGGCGCGCGCTCCTGGGCGGATTTGCCCGCTCAGGCGATCAAATATGTGCGCCGCATCGAGGAGCTGGTGGGTTGTCCGGTCGCGCTGCTGTCCACCAGCCCCGAACGTGAGGACACAATTTTGATGCAGAATCCATTCGAGGCTTGAAGCCGGAGGAATCGCAACCGTCGATGGCTGATTACTACCCGCTCATAGCGCGCGCCGTGTCCGGTCTGGACAACAACACTGGCGATGCTCGCCGTGCACTTTACGAGCGCGCGCGCACGGCGCTGCTGGCGCAATTGCGCGGCGTAGACCCCGGCCTGAGCGAAGCCGACATCACCCGCGAGCGCCTCGCGCTGGAAGAGGCGATCCGTAAAGTAGAGGGGGAAGCCGCCCGTCGGCCGCGCGTGGATACTCCGCGAACGGAGCCCATTCCGCCGCCCCGGTCGATTTCGCCGCCACCGCCGCCGGAGCCAAAGCCCGCGGCGTCAGCGCCAATTCCTCCTGAGCGTCCGCGGAACGAACCGCCGCATCTCGAGCCGGGCCGCGGCGAAGGCTCGCGGCACGATCCCGCTCGGACATCCGTGCAGGGATCGGGAGCAGGTTCGCTCAAGCATACGCCAGCGTCGCCTTCCGAGCCGGCCTTCCCGAACTTCCCTTCGGAGCCGGGCGTCCCGGCCGATCCGATGATGCCCGGCCGCCGCGCGCACAAACGCCCGCCCGATGAGCACCCCTCCCTGATGGACCAGGGCCTGAAGGGTTTCCGCGAAGTCATGGCCGAAAGCGAAGATCTGGGCGAAGCGGCGGCTTCGGCCTCGAAATCGGCGCGCGACGCGTTCGCGGCGTTTCCTCCTTCTCGTGACGCAGATCGCGCCGAGCCGAGGTTTGATCCGGAAGAGTTCTTGCCGACCCCGCGCGAATTGCCTTCTTCGGCTCCCCCGCAATCATACGAGCTTCGATCCGGCGCGACCTCGCCGCCTCATGAGCCGCGCGGTGCCGCCATGCCGCGCGCCGCCGCCGCGCAAGCGCATTCGCACGAGGAGCCTCTGGACCCACGGCGGGGAAGAGGCCGCCAGCTTGTTCCGGCTTTCGCCGGCATGGGGCGCAAGCTTACGATCGCGGGCGTCGTCCTCGCGTTGGGGATAGCCGCCGTCGTGGCCTATCAAAAATGGCCGAGCATCGCGGGCCTGTACCAATCCGTGCGCGGCCCCGCCACTCAGGCGGCGAAGGATACGACGCAAACACGCCCCAAGATCGGCGATCGCATCGGTTCTACCGCGCAGGATTCATCGGCGGGTCCCGCCGCCGGTCCCGCAGCGGCGGTGGCGCAACGCGTGGTGCTCTACGAGCAGCAGCCGAATTCGCCGGATCGAAAACAATACATTGGCTCGGTGATCTGGCGATCGGAAAGGGCGCCGCCAGGGCCGGGGCTTCCGCCCGATATCGCCATCAAGGCCGATGTGGAGATTCCCGAGCGTCATATCCGCATGAGCTTCACCATGCGCCGGAACACCGACCAGACGCTGCCGGCGAGTCACACCATCGAACTGCTGTTCAGCACCCCGCCGGATTTCCCGCCGGGGGGAATTGCCGATGTGCCCGGCGTGCTGATGGAACAAGCCGAACAGTCGCGGGGAGTGCCGCTCACCGGGCTGCGCGTGAAGGTGACCAACGGCTACTTCCTGATCGGCCTTTCCGCCCTGGAATCCGACGCCCGCCGCAACAATCAGCTGCTCAAGGAGCGCTCCTGGCTGCACCTTCCCATCGCCTACAACAACGGCAACCGCGCGCTGCTGGCGATCGAGAAGGGCGTTCCGGGGGACCGGATATTCTCGGAGGCCTTCGCCGCCTGGGGGCAATAAGGGGCAGCCCGGAGCGAGATGCTTAAGGCGCCGCCATCGCCGGCTGCGCTGCCGGCGTCTCCATGGTGGCGATGCGGTTCTTCACCGCTTTCTGCACCTTCTCGAAGGCGCGCACCTCGATCTGCCGCACGCGCTCGCGCGACACGCCGAATTCCTCCGCCAGCTCTTCGAGCGTGATGGGATTCTCGGCCAGCCGTCGCGCTTCGAAGATGCGGCGTTCGCGTTCATTGAGCACGGACAGCGCCTGCGTGAGGGCGGCGCGGCGGTTCTCTAACTCCTCGCTTTCGGCAAGGATGCGCTCCTGGCTCGGCGCGTCGTCGACCAGCCAGTCCTGCCATTCGCCGGCGTCGCCTTCCTCGCGGATCGGCGCGTTGAGCGAGGCATCGCCGCCAAGACGGCGGTTCATGTCGATAACATCCTGCTCGGTCACGCCCAGCCGTTTGGCGATGAGCTTGACCTGATCCGGACGCAGGTCGCCTTCATCGAGCGCGGAAATCTTGCTCTTGGCTTTGCGCAGATTGAAGAACAGCTTCTTCTGGTTCGCCGTGGTGCCCATCTTCACCAGCGACCATGAGCGCAGGATGTATTCCTGGATCGCCGCCTTGATCCACCACATGGCGTAGGTGGCGAGGCGGAATCCTTTTTCCGGCTCGAAACGCTTCACCGCCTGCATCAGGCCGACGTTGCCTTCGGAAATAACCTCCGCGATCGGCAAACCGTAGCCGCGATAGCCCATGGCGATCTTGGCCACGAGACGCAAATGACTGGTGACGAGCTTGTGCGCCGCCTCGCGGTCGCCGTGTTCGCGCCAGCGCTTGGCGAGCATGTATTCTTGCTGCGGTTCCAGCATCGGGAACCGCCGAATCTCTTCCAGATAGTGGGTAAGGCCGGATTCAGCCGTCAGTATCGGCAAAGCCGCAGAACGGGCCATAGTAGCGCCCTCCAAGTTATGCCCCCGGTTATCGGCGGGCGAATGATGCCGCCGCTCCAAGAGCCGACGGCCACAATCCTATGCTGCGACCGCGAAAAGCCGATCGCACCCGCAGCATATAGGACTGGCGGGGCGAAAGGAAGATAGCCCCGCGCCGCACGTCTCAACCGCAGCTTATTCGCTGCAAGTCTTTGGATGGTTACGGATTTCGCCTGATTAGGGCTCTGCCCGCGCCCCGCTATTTTCAGCCAGGACGGTGCGTAAACGAGCGAGATCGGCCGGCAGTTCCGACCGGAACGCCAGCATTTCCCCTGTGGCGGGGTGCTCGATGGCCAGAAGATAGGCATGGAGCGCTTGGCGTCCAAGGGCCTCCAGGGCCTGACGGGCCGCGGGGGCAAGAAGGGCCGCCTTGGTCTTGAAGCCCGGACCATAGACATCGTCACCCATGAGCGGGTGGCCGATGTGGGCGAGATGCACCCGAATCTGATGAGTGCGGCCAGTCTCCAGGCGGCAGGCCAGCAGGCTGGCGACAGGCTTTCCGTCGATGCCCCGATAGCGCTCCAAGACCTCCCAATGGGTGACGGCCTCGCGCCCGCCCTCACGCACCGCCCTTTTGTCACGGGCATGGGGATGACGGTCGATCGGCTTGTCGATGGTGCCCTTCGGCCGGTCGGGGACGCCCCAGACAAAGGCAAGATAGGCGCGCTGGAGGCCACCGGAGCGGCCATGGTCTTCGAACTGGGCGGCCAGCCCACGGTGGGCTTGGTCATTCTTCGCGACCACCATCAAGCCCGTCGTGTCCTTGTCGAGCCGGTGCACGATGCCCGGCCGCCGGACGCCGCCGATGCCCGAAAGACTGTCGCCGCAATGGGCGATCAGCGCATTGACCAGGGTGCCGGTCCAATTTCCCGCCGCCGGATGCACGACAAGGCCGCGCGGCTTGTCGATGACGATGAGGTCATCATCCTCGAACACCACGTTGAGCGGGATGTTCTCGGCCTGCGGTTGGGCGGGCTCGGGCGGCGGAACGGTGACCTCGATGGCGTCGCCGGAATTGACGCGATGGCCGGGATCGCGGATCGTGCGGCCGCCAATCGCGACCGCGCCATCGAGGATCAACGCCTTCAGCCGCGAGCGTGACAAATCCTCGATGCGGGTGGCCAGCACGCGGTCGAGGCGTTCGCCGGCTTCGCTTTCGGCGATAACCACCTTCTCGCTGCGCCCGTGGGTCACGTTCATGAGCCGTCCAATGCCTGATGCCGAGGAGCCGGTCGATCCCGCCGCGGCTGTTGTCGTCGCCAAGATCCGGCGCTTGATGCTGATCTCCGGCCTGACCACGATGCTGGCGGTCGGCACCATCCTGGGCATCATCGGCTATCGCGTTTTCAAGAATGAGGGAAGCGCCGCGCCGGCGGATGCGACGGCTGTGCTGCCGAAGGGCGCGCGGATTGTGAGTACCGCGGTGGGCGAGGGGCGTATCGTGGTGATAATTGATGTCGGCGGCGCCATCGAGGTCCGCAGCTTCGACCTGAAGACGCTTCAGCCCGTAAGCCGTCTGCGGTTCACGACCGAGCCGTGAAGCCGCGAGGTGAGGCCCATGCTTGCGCGGCCGGAGGATCGGGTCTATTTCGAAGGCCTTGCCGCATGCTCCCTTCGTCTAGCGGCCCAGGACGTCGCCCTCTCACGGCGAAAACAGGGGTTCGAGTCCCCTAGGGAGCGCCAAAGCCAACCGGGGCGTTATTGGCTCATTTGCGTTTTGGCGTGCTGGCAGGAACGGGACCGAGTTTCTCGACGGCCTTGAGGACGATGCCGGTGGTTTTGAGCAGGTCCTTGAGCAGTTGCTCGCCGACATCAAAATAGCCTTCGTATTCAGCCAGATTTCGGCTGCTATGGCATTTATCCAAAACACGCCAGAGTTCCGGCTTCAGCCCCAGCGTATGTTGTAGAGCAGGAAAGACGGCGTAGCGTAACCTGTCCGGGCGATATCCGTGCCAGCGCAGGGCCGCCAATGACAAGGCATGTGCTGCGCCATAGGCGAGATCAAATTTACTCTCGGCGGAGAGCCCCTCTTTGGCAGCATCAAGCAGCCGCTTGCGGCCCGAGTTGAGCAGGCCATCGAACTCCTTTTGATCGCCTGGTTCGGACTTGAGCGTTCCTGTCCTGACCAGATTATCCAGTTCCTTTGATCTCATCTTCCGTTCCGAATACGAAAAGTTTAGGCTGCTGAAGAATCTTTTTCACGAACGGATTTCTGTCGGCGAGTTTTTTCCGCCATTCGCTCTCTGTCATGAGATTTGGATTGATGGGCCGAAGCAGAATCTTTTCCGCTTTCTGAAGCACCGCATAGACCTCGCCGTAAGCGAGATCGTTTCCGATGATCATCAGATCGATATCGCTTTTGGCTGTGTCTTTGCCTTTGGCCACGGAGCCGTACACAAAAGCGAAGTCGATCTTTGAGATATATGGCATGAGCGCTTTTCGAAGGGGCTCGACGAGGCCCACGGTCTTCATAATCAGGCCATGGATTTCGTCGAAGATCGGCGAGTTGCGATTTGCCCGGTAGACTTTTCGATTGCCGGATACCGAAACGCTTAAAATGCCTGCCGCGGCAAGTTTCCCGAGTTCGCGCTGTACGGCGCCCGAACCGGAATGGGCAAGCCGGATGATTTCGGAAGCGTGGAATTCCCGCTCCGGCTGACCAAACAACAGACTCAGAACCCGCAGCTGCACCCGCGAAAAAAGCGCATTCGCGAGCCCCATCTCGGTATTGGTCTTCCTACCCATATTGGGAATGATAATACCCAATTTGGGTATTTGCAACTTTGGAATTCCACGGTGTTACGGCCCGATGCGGGGAAACAGGAGTCCGTTAGGGAGCGGCATGATCACATCAACCGCGCTTCCGGGCCGTCTACCTCCCATTGTGGGTTCGTCAGAATTCCCGTTTATTGACGATTAACCAAACATAAGCGGGTGGGCGATTACCTTCCGGCGGATACTGACGGCCGGGGCATGTTCAGAGCGATTTCCTCCCTCACTCTCAAGCGCGGCTCGGGGCTGGTCATGCTCGCCGGGTTTGCTTGCTTTTTCGCGAGCTGGGGTGCGCTAATTGTCTTTGGTGGCGGTGCCGCCGCGATCATTCCCTTTATCTCCGAACATGTTGTCGCCGCGGTCCTTGCCGCGCTCATCGCCCAGTTTGCGATGAACGTGGCCGGCGCTCTGCTGACCCGGCATCTACGCCGGGAAAACAAGCGCATGCGCACCGCCATCGACAGCATGGCGCAAGGGCTGTGCATGTTCGACGCCTCGGAAAGGCTGGTCGTCTGCAACTCGAAATATTACGAGATGTACGGACTGACGTCGGCCGACGCGAGACCGGGGTTCACGCTGTCCGACGTACTGGCGAGACGGGTTGCCAAGGGCACGTTCGCTCGCGATCCGCATCAATACCGGAAAGATTTGCTGACCGAGGTCAAAAGCGGGCGCACCACCGTGCACGAGGTCAATTCCACGGGAGGACGTCTCCTGCTGGTGATGAACCATCCGATGAAGGGCGGAGGATGGATAGGCACGCACGAGGACATCACCGAGCGGCGCCAGGCCGAGGAGCAGCGCACGATCATGCAGCAGCAGGAAGAGCGCCGCGCCGTCGTCGAGAAAGCGATCTCGGGGTTCCGCAATCGCGCCGAACATCTGCTGCAAACAGTGGGCGACAGCGCGGCTGGCATGCGCGCGACGGCGATGGGCCTGTTCAACGCTTTTCGCGACACGTCGCAGCGTTCCGCAAACGCCGTGCAGACGTCGAACCAAGCCTCGATCAACGTCGAGAGCGCGGCATCCGCTGCCAACGAATTGTCGAGTTCGATCGCGGAGATCGACCGGCGGCTCAGCCAGACCGCCGAGGTGGTTCGGGTCGCGACGAACGAGGCGCAGGCGACAAATCAGGATATCGACGCCCTGGCGCAAGCCGCGCAGAAGATCGGTGACGTCATCAACCTGATCCGCGATATCGCCGGGCAAACCAATCTGCTGGCGCTCAACGCCACGATTGAGGCGGCACGCGCCGGCGAGGCGGGCCGTGGCTTCTCGGTGGTCGCTTCCGAGGTCAAGTCGCTCGCCGTGCAGACGGCGAAAGCGACCGAGGATATTTCCAGTCAGATCCTGAACATGCAGAACTCGACAGGCAAGGCTGTAGAAGCGATCGGACGGATCGCAAGCCGGATGCAGGATATCGATACCCATACTTCCGCCGTGGCCGAGTCGGTACAACAGCAAAACGTCGCAACGAGCGAGATTTTGCAAAATGTGGCAAGCGCCGCCGACAGCGCCAAGCTCACCGTCTCGGTGTTGAGCGAAGTAGCCAGCGCCACCACCGAAACCCAACATTCTTCACAGATCGTGCTCACCGCGTCGGAATCGGTGCACGACGCCGTTGCCAAGCTGCGCGGTGAGGTCGAGAGCTTCCTGACCAAGGTGGCGGTCTAGGCGGTTTGCCGAGGTTTTTGGCATCCCCGTATTCCGGAAACCGGGTCCGGTCCCGGAAGAACGCTATCAGCATCAACTTCCCGCGTTTACCAGTAATCGAAAGTGGCATCCTGCCGCAGGCCGTGTGCCGTTGACCTGGGCTGCCGACCTGTCAGTATTTGAGTTCCAATAATACGGGGTCGATCATGAAACTGCTTCCCATAACCCTCGCGCTGGTCATTTCCTTCGGCCTCGCGGCCTGCGAAGGCCCGGTCGGTCCGCAAGGCCCCGAAGGCAAACAGGGCGCCGAGGGCGCGGCAGGGCCCAAAGGCGAGGTGGGAGTGGCTGGCGCCAAAGGCGACAAAGGCGATCGAGGGGACAAGGGCGACAAGGGTGACCGCGGCGACAAGGGCGAGCGCGGCGATAAAGGCGAGGGCCTGCTGCGTCTGGTGGAAGGGACCGGAAGCGTCGCCTGCGCGCCCGACGAGGTCATTGTCAGCGCCTATTGCCATTCGCCGAGAGGCGAGGGCAGCACCCTCATTCAGTTCACCACCGGCGATAATGGAAACGTGTCGGCGGCCTGCGGCACCAGCCTGCAAAAGGTTCGCGCGTTCTGCATGAAGCAGTGACGGGGCGCACAGCGATTCAGGTCTCGCTCTATATGCCGAAGCGTTCCTGCACCTGAGGAGCAAACAGCTCCTCGGGCGCGACCCTGCGGTGGCACACGCCCTGCTCATAGGCGTATTGCAAGAAGGCATCGAGCGTCGTTCGGTTGGCGTCGATGCCATACGGCCAGAAATCCTCGCCGAAGATTTCTTTCGCCCGCCGGGCATGTTCATAGCACCAGGGGATCGGGTAGCTCGTCGCCGTGATCGTTTGCGCGCGGGCGAGGCTGCGGTTCTTCGCCTCCTCGAAAGCCTTGAACAAATTCATGGGTAGCCAGGGGTGCCGGTCCACCAACTCGCGGCGGATCGCGACCGTGTGCATGATGGGAAAAATCCCGGTCTCTTTGACGTAGCGCATCTCCACGTCGAGGAAGTCCTCGAACAGCCGCCTGATATTCGGATGCCCCTGCTCGAAGCTCGGCAGCGCATGGGCGGTGAAGACCGCATCGATCTCCCCTGACACCAGCATCTCGTTGAGGCTCTTGTCCGGCCGCGGCGTCACCTTCACGCCGGGAGGAAGATTGAGCTTCACCTTTTCGATGCGGCCCGGCTGGTCCACGCCCGCCTGCACCCATTCGATGGAGGCGAGGTCGATCCCGTATTGATGCACGAGCAGGCCGCGGGAATAGACGGAGGCGGTCTGCGCCCATTCCGGCAAACCGACCTTGCGGCCCACGAGATCGGAAGGCTGGCGCACCGGGCCGTCGCGCCGGACATAGATCGATGAGTGGCGCGGCACGCGCGACGGAAACACCGGAATGGCGACGAGCGAGTTGTTGCCCTGAGAGATCATCGAGCAGTACTTGGCCATCGAGACCTCGGAGACGTCGAAGTCGCGATAGACGAAGGTGCGAAAGAAAATCTCCTCGACCTGAAGGGTGAGGCACGTCAGGTCCACGCCCTGCACCTGGACCTTGCCGCTGACCAGGTCCGCCGTGTGGTCATATTGGTTGAGGGCGAGGCTGATGGGCAGATGGGCCACGAAACAACTCCTTGGTGCTCAATCGCCGCCAGCGTGCGGCGGCTTCAATCCTTACGGGCAGCCACCACGGTGGCGCGGCGGGGCGCGGCGGCGTATGAAGTGACAGGGAGCCGCATGACATGCCCGATACCAAGTTATGGCCCACGGAATTGCGCCTGCACAAGGACCGCAAGACCTTGACGGTCGGTTTCGATAATGGGGAGGTGCACGACCTCGCCGCCGAATACCTGCGGGTGAAAAGCCCAAGCGCGGAAGTGCAGGGCCACTCGCCGGACGAGCGCAAGCTCGTGCCGGGCAAGAAGAACGTCACGATCCTGGAGGTCCACCCGGTGGGCAACTACGCCGTGCGGCTGGTTTTCGACGACCTGCACACCACGGGCATCTTCAGCTGGGACTACCTTTTGGAGCTTGGCCGCGACCATCAGCGCTATTGGCAGGACTATGTGGACGAGCTCGCGCAAAAAGGTCTTTCGCGCGAGCCCACGCTACGGCGCTGATCCCGGTGTGTCAGCGGCTCAGAGCTGTACGATCACCTTTGTCCCGAGCTTGACGCGCTCATATAGATCGATGACGTCTTCGTTCGTCATCCGGAAGCAGCCGGACGATACCGCCTGGCCGATGGTTTCAGGCTCGTTCGAGCCATGGATACGGTAGATCGAGGAACCTAAGTACATTGCCCGCGCGCCGAGCGGATTGTTGATGCCGCCGCGCATCCAGCGCGGCAAGCGGGGGTCTCGGCGCAGCATCTGGGGCGGGGGCGACCAGTCCGGCCATTCGCTCTTCCGCGAAACATGGTGCGTGCCGCCCCAGCGGAAGCCGTCGCGGCCCACGCCGATGCCGTAACGCAGGGCGCTGGTTTCATCGAGGATGTAATAGAGCCGCCGCTCCTGCGTGTTGATGATGATCGTGCCGGGCTTGTGAGCGTTCGGATAGCTCATCTCGGTGCGAGGGATCGGGGACGCTTTGTGAACCTCCGCGCTTCCCCCTTGGGACATCGGCCTTCCAGGGTCCTCGCCGACGTCGGCGAAGGACGCCGTTGGCGCCAGAAGACAAGCCGCCGTGAAAAGACCTACGCATAAACCCAGCCTCATTTTCATTCCTCTTTGGTTTCGATAGCGAGCGTCAATGCGCCAAGCGGCCATTCGTTTCACGGCAGGACGAATCACCGCTGCACGGCCCCGCATTGCATACGCCTTTGGCTGGCGGCGGTGCGAAGCCTTGCAGTTTTCGCGGGTGCCCACACTCCGGCGGCATGTTGCTTTCGCCCAGGCAAGGGGGCAAAGTCTTCCCGCACCCGAATTTTCTATTGCGATAGCCGCCGGAATAAGGTGCGACGCGGTTTGCATGGGAGGTTTCGCCAGGATGGCCGAGCAGCTTGTGGGGAAGGCTTCGGATTTCAAGGACGGCGACCGCCGTATCGTGTTTCTCGGGGATCGCGAGATCGGTATCTTCCGGCACGACGGACAATTCTTCGCCTATAGCAACTATTGCTTGCATCAGGGCGGGCCGGCCTGTGAGGGGCTCACGATCGCCAAGGTCGAAGAGCGCATCATGCCCGACCAGACCTCGCGCGGGCTCTACTTCTCCGACACCGAGATGCATTTCGTCTGCCCCTGGCACGGCTACGAATACGACATGAAGACCGGCGAATGCGTCAGCGACCGCAAGCTCAAGCTGCGGAAATACCCCGTGGTCCAAAAAGGGGATGACATTTATGTCGTCGCCTAAAGCGGCCGCGAAGCCGCGCCGCAAGGTAAAGGCGCGCCCCGCCGCGCGGCCGAAGCCAAAAGCGCGGAGCGTCCCCACGGCATCGGCACAGGCGCTAAAACTTGCCGCCGAGATCGAGCAAGGCGTCGCCGACGGCCGCCTCGACGTGGTTTCGCATGAGGCGTTGCAGCGCCTCACCGCGGCGGTCTGCAAAACCTATTCGCAGCAGGTGCAGGGCGGCGCGCAATCGCTGCCGCTGCATCAGCGCAGCGGCGTCAGCCCGACCGACGTGATGATCGTGGCGACGGGGCTGCTGCGCTCGGCGGACCTGCAAGTATTTGAATTGGGTATGTGGCAGAGCTGGACCGGCAGATGACCGGCAGGCTCCAAGACTAGAAGAACGAGGGAGGAAGAAGGCAGATGGATCTTATAGCGGATCGCGGCCGGCGCGTGTCGGTCGAGGAATTGAACACCAGCCAGCTTCTTGCCCATGCGCGCAAGCAGGCGCAGCAGCGCAAGTTCGACGACATCCTGATCGTCGACGTGGACGCGCATCACTACGAGAATGAGAACTTCGGCGAAATCCTGCCCTATATGGAAAACGACGTCCTGCGGCAGTTGACGCTCTCTGGCCGGGCCAAGGCGCGTCACAGCATCGTTCCGGGGCAGATGGGCTATCAGGACATGGGCGGGCGGGTGACGCGCTACCCCATGCGTTCTTCGGAAAAGGTGGAGCCCGGCAAGCTGCGCGACATCCAGCTCGGCCACCGCTGGATGGACGCCATGGGCGTGGACTATTCCTGCCTGTTTCCGACCGGGATGCTGAACGTCGGCCTGCATCCGCAGAAGGAAATGGAGGTCGAGCTATGCTGGGCCTATAACCGCTGGCTCACCGAGAACGTGCTGAACGCATGCGACGACCGCATGTATTCCATGCTGTCGCTGCCGTTTTCCGATCCGGACGCATGTTTGCGTCATGTGGAAACCTTCGGCGAGCGCCACGGCGTCACCGGCTTCATGGTGACAACCGTGCGCACCCTGCCGGTGCACGACAACGCCTATATGAAAGTCTACCGGGCTATCGAGGAACGCGGGCTGGCGATCGCTTTCCATTCCGGCCCGAACTGGGGCGAGCCCGTGTTCCGGAGCTGCAACCGATTCCTCTCCGTGCATGCGCTTGGATTCACTTTCTACAACATCCTGCATTGCACCAACTGGGTCATCAACGGCCTCGGCGAGCGCTTCCCGAAACTGCCGGTGATGTGGGTGGAGGGCGGCTTGGCGTGGATTCCGTTCCTGATGCAGCGCCTCGATCACGAATACATGCTGCGCTCATCGGAATGCCCGACGCTGAAGAAGAAGCCGAGCGATTACATGCGCGACATGTATTACTCGTCGCAGCCGATGGAAGTGCAGGATATGGCCGCGCTGGAATGCACCTTCCGCATGATCAACGCGGAAACGCAGCTGCTTTATTCATCGGACTATCCGCATTGGGACTTCGATCTGCCGAGCACGATCTACGATTTGCCGTTCCTGTCGGAGAAGGCGAAGCACAACATTCTCGGCGGCACCGCGGCGCGGCTGTTCAAATTGCCGCCGCGTAACGAGAAGCAGAAAGAGAACCTGATCAAATTCGGCAACCTCGCCGCCTGAGAGTGACCGCATGGCCAAGGACGCGATTGTCTCGGAGGAGATGGCGAAGAAGTTCGAGACGGAGAAGGACACGCCCTATGTGCGCTGGGTGGCCGAGCAGGGGCTGGATATCATCAGCGCGCATTACGTCCCCAACCTGCGCACCGTCGAGCTGAAGCCCTGGGCGCGCCGGGGCGGCAAGGGCGTCTTCATCAACCATGAAGCCTCGCGCGTTTCGAACGATTGCTACGTCTGCGAGATTCCGGCGGGCGGGAAGCTCGCGCCGCAGCGCCAGCTTTATGAGGAGATGGTGCTGGTGCTCTCCGGCCGCGGCTCCACCACCGTGTGGAACGACGGCGGCCAGCGCGTTACTTTCGAGTGGAAAGCGGGCGCGATCTTCGCCATCCCGCTCAATTGCTGGCACCAGCACTTTAATGGGTCAGGGCAGGAGACCGCGCGCTATGTGGCGGTGACCAGTTGTCCTTCCGTGATCAATCTCTACGCCGATCCCTATTTCGTCTTCAACACGCCGCACGATTTCAAGACCCGCTTCGCCGGTGAGCCGGATTACTTCAGCGCCAAAGGCGAGCAGGAAGGTTTCCTGCTGCGGACGAATTTCGTTCCCGACGCGGTGAACCTGCCGCTCATCAGCGCCAAGGAGCGCGGCGCGGGCGGCGGGCATATCCGGTTCAACATGGCGAAGGGCTCGCTCGCCAGCCACATCTCCCAGTTCGGCGTCGGCACCTACAAGAAGGCGCACGCCCATGGCGCGGGCGCCCATGTCATTCTGCTGAGCGGCGAGGGCTATTCGCTGATGTGGACGGAAGGCGAGGAGCCGAGACGCTACGAATGGCAGATCGGGACCCTGATCGTTCCGCCGAACAAGACATTCCACCAGCACTTTAATGCCGGGCCGACGCCGGCGCGCTATCTCGCCTTCAAGCACTGGTCGCCGCGCAATGCGCAAGGCGTGCCCATGTCATGGATCAGCCGGCGGCTTGGCGGCTACCAGATCGACTACGCCGACGAGACGCCAAAAGTGCGCCAGATGTTCAGCGATGCCTTGGCCAAGCATGGTCTTCAGCCACGCATGGACGAGGCTTATCAGAACGAGCTCAAGGACCTGCCGCCAAAGGTGGCATGAGGGCTCGGGCGTTCGCGCACGACAGTGCCGCCAGTTCATTTAGTCCTGCGGAAGCGGCACTATCTTGCATGGGAGCCTTCGCCCGGTTGCGCTTGATCCCGGGCAGGGTTTGGGCCAAAAGACGTAGGTATCACACAGCTCATGAATACCTGCGCCCCGGGCCGCTGCCCGGCACTTATGGAGAACCACATTGGCAGACAGCAAGACGGAGACCCGGAAGAAGCCGGTCGAGCCGGGACCCGGCCATAACATCGACACGCATGCGCCGCGCGAGGAGCCGGTCTGGGAGCGCTGGACCAAGAAGCGCGTTTTCGTTCGCGCCTTGGAAGGCACCTACGGCGAGCTGGTCAGCGAACTCTTCACGCAACCGCGCGTCTACCATTCCAAGGATTGGAAATGGCATGGCGGCCCGCACAATTACGGCAAGAAGATCATCAATCCGCAGTCGGTGAAGGTGGCGCAATCGATCGAGACTCACATCGACTGCTTCGCGCCGGGCGGCTATGGCCAGAAGCACGGCCACATGAACAGCGCCGTGTTCTTCGTGCTCAAGGGCAAAGGCCACGACGTGCACGACGGCAAGCGGCACGATTGGGAAGCCGGCGACGCGCTGATCGTCGAGAACGGCTGCGTCCACCAGCACTTCAACGACGATCCGGATGAGGAAGCCATCGTTGTTGTGATGAAAGCCAAGCCGCTGTTCCTGTTCATGCACATGCTGTTCCAGCGCGTCGTCGATTATCCGCCGAAGACCGGCACCGACAAGCAGCTGAACTATGTGCCGCCGGCCGACCTTTAAGGAGTAGAAAGAATGAGCAGCGTTATCGACCCGCGCGAGCGCGAGCGCGCCCATGCGCAGACCCAAAATGTCGACTTCTACGCCGAGGCGCTGAAGGCGTCCGAGCAGTTCCGCAAGCAATATGACGGGCGGCTGAATGTCGTCAAAGCCAGCCAGATGCCGATGGAGCGTTCGCCCGACGGCCTGATCAAGTGGATCATCAACGAGAAGATGGACACCAAGGAGTGCTGCCTGGACATCTACATGCAGTTCCTACCGCCCGGTAAGGCTTCCGGCGCGCACCGGCATCTGTCCGAGGAAGTGTTCTACGTCGTCGAGGGCAGCGGCTACGACCTGCACTGGGACGTGAAGTTCGACTGCCACGATAAGATGGAGTTCGAGTGGGAGAAGGAGCCGCAGCGCTTCGAGTGGAGCCAGGGCGACTTCGTCTATATCCCGCCCTATTGCGCCCACAAGCACTTCAACGCCGATCCGAAGAACGAAGCGCGCATCATCGTCGTCAACAGCCGGATCGTGAAGCCCATGGGCTTCGACTGGTTCGAGCAGCTGGAAAACGCGGAAGGGTATTGAGACGCGATCATGGCCGGGCCGAAAGCCCGGCCATGACAAGCGAGAGGAAATAACGCCATGTGCGGTGACGTAGAAGAAGACGGCCCGAGCGACCTGGAAGAGCGGCTATATCAGCGCTTCCTCAATCACGCGCGGACGCTGCTGGCGCAATATGGAAATGTCCCGCAGGAATCGGGCGGGAATCTGCACGCCTATATGGACAAGCTGTTCACCGATGCGCTCTCGCGCAGCGCGCGTGATGCCGACAGCGCGGAGGAGGGGCACCGCTACGAGCGCCTCGCCGCGCAGCCGCTGGTGTTCGCCCGGCTTGCCGGATTTCTGGCCGCGCACATGTCGTTGCAGGAAGATCCGCTGCGCAAGGTGATCGAGGCCATGATGCTCGGCTATCAGGAAGCCGAAAGCATGGCGGCAGCGGATCACGACCACGGCCACAGTCATGATCATGGTCATGGGCACGGCCACGATCATCATCACTGATCGGCTGAAAACTACCGCGTTCTAGTCGTCATGCCCGGCCTTGTGCCGGGCATCCACGTTTTAGGGCTGTGGATCAAGACGTGGATGGTACCGGAACTCGGGCCTGCCCGAGTTCCGCACTTTGTTGAGTGCCGTAAGTCGGGTAAACCCGACTTACGGTGACAAGCCCGGCCATGACGCAGGAGGCCTACAAATCCCCCGGCGGGGTGAAGGCGAGCTGTTTCGGCGTGCCGGTCTTGGAGGGGAACTCCGAGACTTTCTGAAACAGCATGTGCATGAAGAGGAACAGCGGCTTCGCCTTCAGCACGAGCACGATGCACTCGTCTTCTTCTTCGTCGCTGAAGTGCTGGTGCACGCAGGCATTCTCCACGATCATGGCGTCGCCGGGCTCCCAGTCGTAGCGCTGGCCGTCGTGCACGTCGTGTCCCTTGCCCTTCAGCACATAGAACACGGCGCTGTTCATGTGGCCGTGCTTGCTGTTGTTGCCGCCCGGCGCATAGACCTCGATATGGGTCTCGATCGCCTGGGTGACCTTGTTCGCCTGCGGGTTGATGATCTTCTTCCCGTAGGTCTGCGGCCCGCCCTTCCACTTCAGATCGCGCGTTTTGTACACGCGCGGCTGGGTGAACAGCTCCTTCACCAGTTCGCCATAGGTGCCTTCCAGCGCGCGAACGAATACCCGGTGCTTGGTCTTGCGCTCCCAGACCACCTCGTCGAAGTTGCGGTTGTGGCCGGCCGGCGCCGGGGCTGATTTCAGCGTGTCTTGGTTGGCCAAGATTTTTCCTTTCTGCGGCTGAGGGCCTCTATATAGCGCGTCCGGCCTTGCATTTTCACGCGGAATCTTCACAAGACGGGGGAATGGCAGAACATAAAAAGAGCCTCGCTCCGTCTCCCGCGTCATCCATCGGCAATCTGATCGGCAAGGGCCGCGCCCGGGCACAGGCCCGGTGGGACGGCATGGAATCCGTCGCGCGCGGCGCGCTGCTGGTGTCCGCCGGATCGATCACGCTGGTAGTCATGGCGACGCTGGTCAAATACCTCGGCTCGCGCCTGCCGAGCATGGAAATCCTGTTCTTCCGCTCCCTGATTGGCTTCTTCTTCGTGCTGCCGATCTTCATCCGCAATCCCCTGGAGCCATTCCGCACCAAGCGGTTCGGCATGCACCTGGTGCGCGGCGCGACGGGAGCCGCGGGCAACGCCTGCTTCTTCTGGACCATCACGCACCTGCTGCTGGCGGACGCCATGGCGCTGCAATTCTCGCGGCCGCTTTTCATGATTCCGCTCGCGCTGATTTTCCTCGGCGAGATTGCCGGGCTGCGGCGTTCCCTCATCACCATCGTCGGCTTTCTGGGCATCCTGCTTTATGCCCGGCCCTTCACCGCCGGGTTCGAGCCCGGCGCCCTCGTCGGTGCGATGGGGGCGTTCTTTGGCGGACTCGTCGTCATCTCCATCAAGCGATTGCAGACGACCGAGCCCACGCGTGTCATCATGTTCTATTACGCGTTCTGGAACGCGGCCTTTGCGCTGATCCCCGCCGTATGGTTCTGGGTCACGCCGACGTTGCCGGAACTGGCGGTGCTCACGGTCATCGGCTTTCTCGGCATCGGCGGCCAGACCATGATCACCCACGGCTTGAGTCAAGGCGATGCGACCGTGCTGGCGCCGCTCGATTATTCGCGCATCATCTATTCCGCCGCGCTCGGTTATCTGCTGTTTGGCGAATTGCCCGGAGTATGGAGCTTCGCCGGCATGGCGCTGATCGTCGCAAGCTCGCTTTATCTCGTGCTGACGGAGAAGAAGCGCAAGATCGTAGAGCGCGCCCAACTAACGTAGGCGCTTCCTGGCAAAGGCTCTGCCAGAGGCGGTTTTCATGTAACGTTCAAATTCAACCGCCTTGCTCTTGTCGGAAAACGCTATGTAGGAAACCAAGCGCCACGGTCTGTATTTGGCTGTATGCCTCGATCGCCCTGCATTGTGTGCAGAAAATCGCGATCTCAAATCGTCGGTCAGTCCGACGTAAGTCTCGTCCGGACAATTGATGCTTTGAAGCAGATAGACGTATTTCATTGGTTCCTGGCCCGTCTTCGCCCTGCGGGGCTACGACGGGCAGCCTTCGCTGCTTCGCAGGATTGCGTGGAAGATGGCTTGCCAGTCGTAGCTGCGAAGCAGCGAAGGCTGGTGGGCGCTGTAGGGATTGAACCTACGACCTCTCCCGTGTGAAGGGAACGCTCTCCCGCTGAGCTAAGCGCCCGCCAAAAAAAATGCGCGGATTGCTCGCGGATTTAGGAGTTCAAGGGGACCTAAGTCAAGCAGCGCCGGGCGGCGCCGCCCTAGTTCGGCTTGTTGGGCGAAATCCCGGAAACGCGGCCTTGCAGGGCGCGGATGCGTTCGGCGAGATTGCCCTTGCCGCCGGGCGAGTCCGGATCGCTGGGCATGCTCTCCGTGCCGGACATCGTAGACTCACCGCCGTTGGCATGCACGCTCGGCGCGTCCTCGGCCAGGATGGTCTCGATCGGCGAATTCGGGCCTTCCAGCGCGGCGGTGAGGCGGGCCACTTCCGCCGCCACGTCGTTGATCCGCTCGCGCAGCAACGCATTTTCCACGCGCTCGGAAGCCCAGGAGGCTTCGGTGTCGCGCTTCATGCTGGCGATCTCGCGATGCAGCTTGGCGCGTTCCTCGCGCACGCGATCAAGCTGCTCATCCGCGATGGCTTTTTCGGCTTTAATGCTATCGAGCTCGCTGCGATGGCGGCCGTTGATGTCGCCAAGCTCGGCGCGCAGATCGGCTTCGGTCTTGCGGGTTCCTTCCAGCTGCGTGCGCAACTGGTCGCATTGGTACGCCCGTTCGGCCAGCAGCCGGCCTTGGTCGGCCAGCCGCGTTTCCAATTCCACGGCGCGGCGCCCCAGGATTTCCGCCTCGGTGGTCTGCGCGACAAGCTGACGCTCCAGCTCCGACACCCGGATGGCCAGGTTGCCGACCTTGCCTTGCTCGGCATGGAGAGCCTCAGCCGCCTCGTCGGAGTCGTAGCGCTCGCGGCTGAGACGGTCCTCGGTTGTTTTGACTTCCCGCTCGGTATCGGTGACGCGGTCCTTGAGTGCGTCGATCTGCGTGCGCAGCGCTACAAGCTCGATGCGCTGGCTATCATTGACGACCGACTGCTGATCGAGGTCAGTTGTAAGCTTGGAGAGGTTCTCTTCTTTTTCGGTGAGCGCGCGCTCGGCTTCGCGCATGGCATTGAGCTTGAACGAAAGCTCCTCCTCGGTCGCGCGCAACTGATCCTTCAGCGCCTTGTCGCGCGCTTCGAGCGCGAAGATGGTCGCAGTCTTTTCTCCGAGCTCCAGCTTCAGGCGATTGATGGCGTCGGACTTCTTGCCGAGCTCGGCAAGCTGGCTCGTGGTCTTCGTCTTCATCTGCTCGACGCTCATTTCCAGGCGGCGCGTCGACATGGCGAATTCCGCGCGCAACTGATCCTTGTCCGCTTGGATTTCCGCCATCGAGAGGGGCGTCGAGGCTTCCAGGCGGCGCATGGTGAGGCGTATCGCGCGCGCTCGAACAAGCTGGGTGATCACCAGCCAGATGAGACTTGCGGAAATGAACCCGATCCCAACGAAGATGAGGGGTTCGACCATTAAAAACGCCTCCCGATCCGGACTTTAATCAGGCGACAGAATGCCACGGAGAGACCAAAATCGCCAGCCGCAACTTGGGTTAACCTAAATTGCGGCAACATGAAATTGTGGCAAGCGGGAACCGTGTTGCGCGTTTTAACGGTTGGCGAGCAAGAACAGCGGAAAGTGTTAAAATGGGTTCCACGTCGCCTGGGGCGTGAACTTGAGATAGCCGATATTGGCTCCAAGGCGCATACCCACGCCGGATCGTATCGGCACCACCACGATATTGTTCGCGGTCAGCGCCGTCATGCCGAACCCGCCGATGAAATAAGCCGAGCCGTCGATCCCGGCGAACCGTTGATAGATCGCCTCGGTAGCCGGAAGGCTATAGATCAACATCATGGTCCGGGCGCCTTCGCCGCCCCAATCGAAGCCGACCGAGGGTCCTTGCCAGAACACGCGCAAGTCGCCGGCATTCTTGGTGTAGAGCATGCCTTCACCATAGCGCAGGCCGCCAATGAACGCCCCGGAGGCCTCCTCGCCCAGGATGTAGCCGTTGGGCTGACCCCATCGGCTGGTGGCCTGTTCGACCACCTGCGCGAGGCCGCGCGAAACGGTGCCGAAGAAGCGATGCCCGGCGTCCACGATCTCCTGCGGCGAGAACCGGCTGTTGTCGGCCGGCTTGGCGCCGGGCGGCGGGGCTGATTGCGCCGCCGCGGGGCTGAATCCGAGCATGGCCAAGACCAAGGTGAAGGCGAGGAACCGCAAGGCGGCGCGCATCAATTGCTCCTTAGAAGGTGAAAAACGGCCCGTTTAACCCGTTGCTCACGCAGACGGCCTAGATTCATGCCGGACAGCATCGAATCGACGCACCATTGAAGGAAAGTATGACGGCAGCACGGCAGCAAAGAAAGTCTCGGCGGGTGGCGGTGCTGGCCAAAATTGGGCTTGCGGTGCTGCTGACAGGCCTCCCCCAACCGCCTCCCGGCCTGGCGGCGACCACCGAACACATCGTCATGGACCCGAACCGGGGGCTGGCGCTCAACGGCTTTGACCCCGTCGCCTATTTCACCGACGCCAAGCCGTTGATGGGGCGGGGCGAGTTCGAATACCGCTTCGCGGGGGCGACCTGGCGCTTCCGCAACGAGGGCAATCGCGCCGCTTTCGTGGAAAATCCCGAGGTCTATGTTCCCGTTTTCGGGGGGTATGACCCCGTGGCGGTGGCGCGGGGCGTTGCCACGCCCGGCCATCCGCAAATCTGGATGGTCACGGGCGAACGCCTGTATTTGTTCTATAGCCCGGATGCCCGGAAGGCTTTTTCGATCGACCCCGACAGCATCACGGCCGTGGCCGAAAAAAGATGGCCGGTGGTGCTTAAGACGATAAGTCCATAAACAGCGCTCTTTGCAGGCCGCGCGCGGGAGGTGTATCAACCGCACGCTTCGGCTGCTCGCCGAGTCGTCCTGCGTATTCCCCTATTAATCGAAGCTTCTCCGGAGATATCCATGGCCGCTCCGATCACTCTCGATGCTCTCGACCTCGCCGCGCTGTTGTGTTCGCGCGTGTGTCACGACCTCATCAGTCCGGTCGGCGCGATCGTCAACGGGCTGGAGGTGCTCGAGGAGGAGAAGGACGAAGCGACAAAAACCTTCGCGCTCGAACTCATCAACAAGAGCGCGCGCAATGCTTCGGCGCGGCTGCAATTTTGCCGTCTTGCCTTCGGCGCGGCAGGTTCCGCCGGCGCGCAGATCGACCTCGGGGACGCCGAGGCGATGGCGCGCGGTTTCATCGAGGACGAGAAGATCAAGCTGAAGTGGAATCTGCCGCGCGCGCTGCTGCCGAAGAACCGCGTGAAGCTCCTGCTCAATATGCTCGTCATTTCCGGCCAGGCGATCCCGCGCGGCGGCGTGCTGACCGTGGATCCGCTCGGCGAGGGCGAATCCATGAGCTTTCGTATTACCGCTGCCGGGCCCAATGCACGCGTCCCGCCCCATGCGACGGAGCTGGTGGCGGGCGCCGCCGAAGGCCCGGTGGACGCCCATGCCATCCAGCCCTTCTATACCGGGCTATTGGCGAGAAGCTGCGGCCTCACGGTAACGCTGGCCCCGGAGGGCGAGGCCATCACGATATCCGCGCGTTGAGCCATGAAATGGTTAACCGGCGTTAACGGATGACCGGCGGAATGCTCGCCGGGAGCGCTTCCGATACCAAAATTAAACGCTTTACCAACACACTGGCACTGCTCGCGAAAGGCGGCGGCCCGCGGGGCTGCGCCTGCGTTCAAGGCCGTTTTCCATGGACGATCTGCTACGCGAATTCCTGACGGAGACGAACGAGAGTCTCGGCGTCGTTGACGTGGAGCTTGTCCGGTTCGAACAGGAGCCGAACAACGCCAGCATCCTGGCCAACATTTTCCGTCTCGTTCACACCATCAAAGGCACCTGCGGCTTCCTTGGTCTGCCGCGGCTGGAGGCGCTGGCGCATGCCGCCGAGACGCTGATGGGGAAATTCCGCGACGGCATGCCGGTTACCGGCGACGCCGTCACGCTCATCCTCTTCACCATTGATCGCATCAAGGAAATCCTCGACGAGCTGGAGAAAAACCAGAAAGAGCCGGCAGGAACGGACGACGATCTCATCGGCAATCTGCACCGCATGCTGGAGCAGACTTCGGGCGAGCCGGCACCCGCCACGACTCCCGCGCCGGGTACCGTTGGTATGCTGGTCAATCAAACGCTGGAAAGGCCATTGCGCCCCGGCGAAGTTTCACTCGACGACCTTGAGCGTGCTTTCCGCGAGACGCCCGGACCGGTCGCCGCACCGGACAAGAAAGCGCCGCCCGCCGCCAAAGCCGCTTCCAGCGACAGCAAGCCCGATGACGACAGGCAGGAATCGAAGATCGTCAACCAGTCCATCCGCGTCAATGTGGATACGCTGGAAAAACTGATGACCATGGTTTCCGAGCTGGTGCTGACACGCAACCAATTGCTGGAGATCGTGCGCCGCCACGAGGATTCGGAATTCAAGGTGCCGTTGCAGCGGCTTTCAAGCGTCACGGCCGAGTTGCAGGAAGGCGTCATGAAGACGCGCATGCAGCCCGTCGGCAACGCCTGGCAGAAACTGCCGCGCGTCGTGCGCGACCTTGCCACCGAGCTTGGCAAGAATATCGAACTCGAAATGCACGGAGCCGATACCGAGCTCGACCGCCAGGTCCTCGACCTCGTCAAGGATCCGCTGACGCATATGGTCCGCAATTCGGCGGATCACGGCCTGGAAACGCCGGCCGCGCGCCGTGCCGCCGGAAAGGCGGAAAAAGGCACGATCCGTCTCTCGGCTTATCACGAAGGCGGATACATCATCATCCAGATCACCGACGATGGCCGCGGCCTGGATAGCGAAAGAATTAAAGCCAAGGCGATCGCCAATGGCCTCGTCTCGGAACTCGAAGCCGAGAAGATGTCCGAGGCGCAAATTCAGAAGTTCATCTTCGCGCCCGGATTTACCACCGCCACCCATGTCACGGCCGTGTCAGGCCGCGGGGTCGGCATGGATGTGGTGCGCACCAATATCGACCAGATCGGCGGCACGATCGACGTCAAATCCGTCTTCGGCAAGGGTTCGACCTTCACCGTCAAGATTCCGCTGACGCTCGCGATCATCTCCGCCCTGATCGTCGAGGCGGGCAGCCATCGCTTTGCGATACCGCAGTTGTCGGTGGTCGAGCTCGTACGCGCGCGCGGCAATTCGGAACATCGCATCGAACGGATCAAGGATGCGGCCGTGTTGCGCTTGCGCAACAAATTGCTGCCGCTCGTTCATCTCACAACCCTGCTCGGGGTTGAAGGAAGCATCACCGATGCGGGAGACGGCTTCATCGTCGTGACGCAGGTGGGCAACGAAACATTCGGTGTCGTGGTCGACGCCGTATTCCACACGGAAGAGATCGTGGTGAAGCCGATGTCGACCATGCTTCGGCATATCGGCTTGTTTTCGGGCAACACCATTCTCGGCGATGGGTCGGTTATTCTGATCATCGATCCCAATGGCCTTGCTCATGCGCTGGGAACTTCCGTGCGCTCCGGCGACCGCAACGAGGACGATGCCGACGCGCAATCGCGCGAGGTGGCCGAGCAGTCCACGTCGATGCTTGTTTTCCGCGCGGGATCGCCGCAGCCTAAGGCCGTGCCGTTATCGCTGATCACGCGGCTTGAGGAAGTCGATGCTGCGCGCGTCGAAATCTCCAACGGCCGCCATCTGTTGCAATACCGCGGCCAGCTCATGCCGCTGGTGCCCGTCAACGACGACGTGCGGGTCAAGACGCAGGGCCTGCAATCCCTCCTGGTGTTCTCCGACGAGGGGCGCTCGATGGGCCTGGTGGTCGATGAGATCGTCGATATCGTCGACGAGAAGCTCGACATCCAGGTTGGGAGCGAGCGGTCCGGCGTGCTGGGCTCGGCGGTCATCAAGGGCCAGGCCACCGAAATCATCGATCTGGGGCATTTCCTGCCGCTCGCCTTCGAGGATTGGTTCCGCCGCAAGGAAAGCAGCTTGGCGCCGCGGCGGCACACGGTTCTCTTGATCGACGACTCGGCATTCTTCCGCAACATGCTCAGCCCCGTGCTCAAGGCGGCGGGCTACGAAGTCACCACGGCGAACGGCGCGGAAGAGGGGTTGGCGTTGCTGCAAAATGGCCGGCGTTTCGACGTCATACTGACCGACATCGAAATGCCGGGCATGAACGGATTCGATTTCGCGCAGGAAATGCGCGGCAATTCGCAGCTGGCGAACGTGCCGGTCATCGCGCTGTCGTCGATGATCTCGCAGGACGCGATCGAGCGCGGACGGCAGGCCGGATTCCACGACTATGTGGCGAAGTTCGACCGCCAGGGTCTCATCGCGGCGCTCAAGGAGCAGACCGCCGATATGCATCGGGCGGCATAGGAAACAAGCATGACGGCGAACACGGAAATCGGCACGGGAAGTTTCACTGAATACGTCACCGCGACGATCGGCGGGCAGTTGTTCGGTCTGCCCATCTCGCGCGTGCAGGACGTATTCATGCCTGACCGCCTGACCGTGGTTCCGCTGTCGGCGCCGGAGATCGCCGGCATTCTCAATCTGCGCGGCCGCATCGTCACCGTCATGGACATGCGCTGCCGGCTCGGCGTGCCGAAATGCGAGAAGGACCGGCCGTCCATGGCGGTCGGCATCGAATGCCGCGGCGAGTCCTATGGGCTGCTGATCGACGATATCGGCGAGGTTCTAAGGCTTCCCGACAGCAACCGCGAAGTGAATCCGGTCAATCTCGACGCGCGTCTGCGGCAGGTTTCGGCTGGTGTGTACCGGCTGGATGCGCAGCTTATGGTCATTCTGGATGTGGATCGCGTGCTGCAAGTGGCGCCGGAGATGAAGGCCGCCTAGGCCTTCGAGCCGGCGAAGCCAAAGTAGAGTGCGGGCTCATCCCCGCGGTGTTAAGTGAAGTGAGGCTGTGATGAAAACGTGCTTGGTCGTCGACGACTCGAGCGTCATCCGCAAAGTGGCTCGGCGCATTCTCGAAGGCCTGGAATTCCAGATCCTCGAAGCTGAGGACGGAGAACAGGCGCTGCTATCCTGCCAGAAGCAGTTGCCGGAGGCGGTTCTGCTCGACTGGAACATGCCGAAAATGGATGGTTACGAATTCCTGCGGCAACTTCGCCGGATGCCCGGAGGCGATCGCCCCAAGGTGGTATTCTGCACCACGGAAAACGATGTGGCTCACATCGCGCGCGCACTGCACGCCGGGGCAAACGAGTACATCATGAAGCCCTTCGACAAGGAAATCGTCGAAGCCAAGTTTCAGGAAGTCGGTTTGCTCTGATCGGCGCGCCGCCGTCTGTCCATTTTCGCTTCTCCGTGTAACTGAGTACTCTGTCCGATGAGTGTTGCCGCCGCAGTCGCGCCGACCCTGTTGACCGCCGGACAAGGGCCGATCCGCGTGATGATCGTCGACGACGCCGTCGTCGTCCGCGGGCTGGTGTCGCGCTGGGTCGACGCCGAACCGGACCTGAAGATCGTGGCCTCCCTGCGCACCGGTCAGGAGGCCGTCGACGAGCTGGAAAGAGTTGACCCCGAGGTCGTCCTGCTCGATGTGGACATGCCCGTCCTCGACGGCATCGCCACGCTTCCCATCCTGCTGCAAAAGAAGCGCAACCTCGTCGTCATCATGGTTTCCACGCTCACCCGGCGCAACGCCGAGGTGACGTTGAAGGCGCTGTCGCTCGGCGCTTGCGACTATGTTCCGAAGCCGGAGACCAACCACGAGGTCACGACATCGGCTGTTTTCCGCCATGACCTCATCGAGAAAATCCGTCACCTCGGCTGGCGCCGGCGGGGCCGCAAGTCCGCCATCGGCGCGCGTACCGCCATGCCTGCTCCGGTCGTGCCGGTCCGCCCCGGCGGCTTCACGATCGAAGGGCGAAGGGCCCCGTCTGAATCGGGCACCATTTCCGCTCTACAGGCGCCATACGCGCTGCATCCGCCGGTAGAGATCAAGCTGCGCCCTTTTTCCGCCGCGCCGCCGCGCGTTCTCCTGATCGGTTCATCCACCGGCGGGCCGCCCGCACTTGGCACGCTGATCGCCGGCCTCGGCGCCGTGATCGACCGCGCCCCGGTTCTCATCACGCAGCATATGCCGCCCACTTTCACCACCATTCTTGCCGAGCACCTTGCCCGCGTCAGCGGCCGTCCCGCGCATGAAGCGCAGGATGGAGAACCGATCCTCGCCGGCAATATTTATGTCGCCCCGGGCGGACGGCACATGAGCGTGGTCCGCAAGGACGGCACCGCCATGGTTCAACTGGATGACGGGCCGCCGGTGAATTTCTGCAAGCCCGCCGTCGATCCCTTGTTTTCTTCCGCCGCCAAGATCTGGGGCGGCTGGAATTTGGCGGTGATCCTCACCGGCATGGGCAGCGACGGCACACAGGGCGCCGGCGAAGTGGTCAATGCCGGAGGCAGCGTGCTGGCGCAGGACGAAGCCTCCAGTGTCGTCTGGGGAATGCCGGGCTCGGTCGCGCAGGCTGGTTTCTGCTCGGCCGTGCTGCCGCTGGACCGCATAGCCGGGAAAATCGCGCGCTTGTTCTGCGGAGACCGGCAGTGACCCCGTTCGACTACGATTATCTCCGCAGGCTGCTGAAGGAGAGGTCCGGCCTCGTGCTGGCCGGCGACAAGCAATACCTCGTCGAGAGCCGGCTGTTGCCGGTGGCGCGCAAGGCGGGTGTCTCCGGCCTCGCCGGCCTTATTCAGAAAATGAAGGCAGCCAATAGCGAGTCGCTTACGGTCGAGGTGGTCGAGGCCATGGCGACCAACGAGTCGCTGTTCTTCCGCGACAAGGTTCCTTTCGATCACTTCCGCGACACCATCATGCCGAATCTTCTCGCGGCGCGCTCCGGCCAGAAACGCATCCGGATCTGGTGCGCGGCGGCGTCGACAGGCCAGGAGCCTTATTCGCTCGCCATGGCGCTGAAGGAAATGGGGAGCAAGCTGGCGGGATGGCGCACGGAGATTCTCGCCACCGACTTCTCCCTCGAAGTGCTGGAGAAGGCGAGAGCCGGAATCTACAGCCAGTTCGAGGTGCAGCGCGGGCTGCCGATTCAAATGCTGGTCAAGTATTTCACGCAGGTCGGGGAGATGTGGCAGATCGCGCCGGAAATCCGCGCCATGGTGCAATATCGGCCGTTCAACCTGCTGCAAGACTGTGGCCAGCTTGGCCGCTTTGACGCGGTGTTCTGCCGCAACGTGCTGATCTATTTCGATCAGAAGACGAAGATCGAAGTGCTCGAACGCATTGCCCGCGTGATGGAGCCGGATGGCTACCTGGTGCTGGGCGCGGCCGAGACGGTGGTCGGCCTCACCAGCAGCTTCAAGCCGATCACGGATCGCAGGGCGCTGTATGGGCCTAATCCTGTCCATCTTCAGTCGGCGGCAATGCGGACTGTGGCGCGCGCCACGGCCATAGGCGCGGCTGGCTAATCTCTTCGCAAATGCTGCAAACAAAAACCCCGCCTTGCGGCGGGGTTTTGAGTTGGGAGGAGAGAGCCTTTCGGCTCGGGGAAATCCTCAAGCGGGAATTCTGGCCTCGTCCTCGGCGGGCTCGCGCAGCACATAGCCGCGGCCCCAGACCGTCTCGATGTAGTTCTTGCCGTTGGAGGCGTTGGCGAGCTTCTTGCGCAGCTTGCAGATGAAGACGTCGATGATCTTCAGCTCCGGCTCGTCCATGCCGCCGTAGAGATGATTGAGGAACATCTCCTTGGTGAGCGTGGTGCCTTTGCGGAGCGAGAGCAACTCCAGCATCTGGTATTCCTTGCCCGTCAGGTGCACGCGGGCGCCGTTGACCTCGACCGTCTTGGTGTCGAGGTTGACGACCAGGTCGCCGGTCTGGATGACCGACTGCGCGTGGCCCTTGGAGCGGCGCACGATGGCGTGGATGCGCGCCACCAGCTCGTCCTTGTGGAATGGCTTGGTCATGTAGTCGTCGGCGCCGAAGCCGAGACCTCTGACCTTGTCCTCGATGCCGGCCAGGCCGGAGAGGATCAGGATCGGCGTCTTCACCTTGGAGACGCGGAGCGAACGGAGCACCTCGAAACCCGACATGTCCGGCAGGTTCAGGTCCAGCAGGATGATGTCATAGTCGTAGAGCTTGCCGAGATCGACACCCTCTTCGCCCAGATCCGTTGTGTAAACGTTGAAGCTTTCCGACTTCAGCATCAGCTCGATGGACTGAGCGGTGGCGCTGTCGTCCTCAATCAGCAAAACGCGCATGCCAATCCCCTCCTAGCCGCTCCGGCTCAGGTCGGCACGCCGTAAGCGGCGGCCCATAAAAACGCCTTCGAACAAACTGATTCGTAACACTAACGGGACATGGTTAACAAAACCTGATTCCTCTAGGCAAGCACCCCCTGGGCAAATTCCTGCGAATCGGCCTAAGATATTGCTGAGAAGCGATTTTTTCGACATGTCGTCGTTCATGTGTTGCGTTAAGAGTTCTGTTCAAGTGACTCTTAAGACTCGCCCTTGGTTAGTGATTGAGGCGAGGTTGCCCTCAAGTCCGAAGAACGGTGACGCAATGATTAACGACGCGGGTAAACAGGCAGTTAACGGGCTCCCCCATGCGTTCGCTTTTCCGAAAGGTTTGGCTCCAATGTTTGTCGCGCGGCCGGACGGAAAATCGGTACCCACTTTTCCTGGCCGCGCTCCATGAAGGCGCTGGCCGAGCAGATCGTCGAGCTGGACGGCGTCGAGATCTATGGCCGGGTCGTCGGCGTGCGCGGGCTGATGGTGGAAGTCGCCGGGCCGATCCATGCCATGTCCGTCGGCGCGCGCGTCATGATCGAAACCGGAGCCGGTAGGAACATACCCTGCGAGGTGGTCGGCTTCTCCGGACCCAATGCGCTGCTGATGCCCTTCGCCGCGCTGGAGGGCGTGCGCCGTGGCTGCCGCGCCATCGTCACGTCGGTTGCCGGCTCGGTGCGGCCGTCGAAAGGCTGGCTCGGGCGCGTGCTCAACGCCATGGGTGAGCCGATCGATGGCAAGGGCCCACTGCCGCCCGGCCATTCGCCCTATTCCTTCCGCAACTCGCCGCCGCCCGCCCATGCACGCCGTCGGGTAGGGCCGCCGCTCGATCTCGGCGTGCGGGTGCTCAACACCTTCATCACCTGCTGCCGGGGCCAGCGCATGGGCATTTTCGCTGGCTCCGGCGTCGGCAAATCCGTGCTGCTGTCGATGCTGGCGCGCAATGTCGCCGCCGATGTCTCAGTGATCGGCCTCGTCGGCGAGCGCGGCCGCGAGGTACAGGAATTCCTCCAGGACGACCTCGGCGCGGCCGGTCTCGCGCGCTCGGTGGTCGTCGTCTCCACCTCCGACGAGCCCGCTTTGATGCGGCGGCAGGCGGCTTACCTCACGCTCGCCATCGCCGAATATTTCCGCGACGAAGGCAAGGATGTCTTGGTGCTGATGGATTCCGTGACGCGCTTCGCCATGGCGCAGCGGGAGATCGGGCTATCCGCCGGTGAGCCGCCCACGGCCAAGGGCTATACGCCGACCGTCTTCACCGAACTGCCGCGGCTGCTCGAGCGGGCCGGGCCGGGGACGGAGACCGGCACCATCACCGGCCTGTTCAGCGTTCTCGTTGATGGCGACGATCTCAATGAGCCCATCGCCGACGCGGTGCGCGGCATTCTCGACGGCCACATCGTCATGGAACGGGCGATCGCCGAGCGCGGGCGGTATCCGGCTATCAACGTGCTGAAATCGGTCTCGCGCACCATGCCCCGGGCGGCCGACCAGGCCTACCTGCCCATTATCAATCGTGCCCGTGAGGTCATGGCCACCTATGCGGATATGGAGGAGCTGATCCGGCTCGGCGCCTACCGGCCCGGGTCCAGCGCCGAAGTGGACGAGGCGATCAAGCTGCACCGGCCCCTGGAGGGGTTTTTGGCCCAAAGTAAGGAAGAAGCAACGGGTTTGGCGGACGGTTATCAGCGTCTGGAGCAAATTCTGGCGGTCTTGGAAACACAAAACTAACGTTATCAGGCCACGATGGGGTTGTTTCCTACGGACCCGTGGCAGCGGGAGGCCTTGTATCGGCTCCTCGCCACGGTCGCGACTTCGGGGGAGTAAGAGTCGATGAAGTCTCGTGACACGCTCATTCGCCTGAAAAAGTTTCAGGTCGACGAGAAACGCCGCAAGGTCGCGCAGATCGAAAGCATGATCGCCGACTTCGATCGCATGGCGATGGACCTCGAACGCGAAATCAAAACCGAACAGGAGCGGGCGGGCATCCACGACCCCGGCCATTTCGCCTATCCCACTTATGCCAAGGCCGCCATCCAGCGCCGCGAGAACATCAAGCGCTCGGCCGACGAGCTCAAGGTGCAGCTTGAGGCGGCCAAGGACGCCCTGGCCGACGCCTTCGAGGAATTGAAGAAGGTGGAGCAGCTCGACGAGCGCGACCAGATGCGCGAGCGCGCCGCCGAGGAGGCGCAGGAGCGGAGCGACCTCGACGCCATCGGCCTGATGCGAAGCCGAACGAGCGCCTCGCCGATCTGACCTTCAAGCGGTCTTTCTGACGGGTCTTCCCAAAAATGTCGCGCGCCCGGAAGGACGCGCGAAGTGGGAGGTTCAGAGTTAAAATCAACGAATGGTCGAAATGTCCCGGGTGGTCACGGCCACGGGCTGCCCGGCTTTGATCACGGGGCCATAGGTCGGGGCGCGGGCCATTTCCACATTGGCTTCGGTGCCGGTATCGCGGGCGGCAATGCCTACACCGGCGACCAAGATCGCGCCGATTAAAGCCACCACCACGATCTTGAGGTGGGTCAGGCGGTCGGCGCCGTAAATCGAATGGTTCATGACATCCCTCCCGGCAAAATCCGGGCAAAGCTTTCCATCTCCACCCCATTCGGGGCGGCACCACACTCGGTTACTGCAATGACAAGGATTTAACGTGGCGGGAGGGCGGAAGTTCCGCTTCACAGGCAGGTGATTGGATTTCCTGCCGATCTCACCCTTCTCAAATGCCTTATGCTGATATCGCGCCAGGCATCAGCAAAAGGGTCAGATTATAGGGCAGCGGCGAGCTGCTTCATTGGCAAAAACAACGTGAGGTTCCCTTGAGGGAATGGTTGAAATCCATACTGTGCGTAGAAGGGCACGACTTCTTGGTCAATGGCATGCACAAGGACGGCGGTAGCGCCAACCTCTCGGGAGACATTGAGGCAGCGTTTCAGCGCGTCAGACATCAATCCGCGCCCGATCTTTTGCCCCTGGTGTGCAAGATCCACGGCCATGCGTCCGATCATCAGGACAGGAATGATTGAAGGCATATTTCGCTTCAGTGCGGCGGGAATTTCATCGTGGCGCACAGAGCCTGCCGCAAGACAGTAGAATCCAATTACTGAATTGCCCTTGCAGACGACAAAACAACGCGATGCTCGGCTTTCATTCCGAAGTGCGCGCTGTTTAAGCCAGTCATTCAGTGGCGCCTTACCGCAATTGAATTCACTAAGATCATGCTGATCAGTGATCGGCGCGGGCGCTGCAATGACAACCCGCGCCGACGGTAGCGGTGTTACGTCTCCCATGGGGCCTTGCTTGCCAATAGCTGTTTAAGCTTCTCGTTGGGAGCCGGAGGTGCGTCGAGTGCATCGATAAACGCTTCGTATTGCTCTGGGCTCAACGTAAAAAGCCGTTGGTCAAGTAATACGTCTATCGCATGGGTGCGCGCACTTTCGAGTATGAACTCGCTACGCGTTTTTCCAAGCACATCTGCTGCTCGATCGATTAGATCGCGCAGCATGCGGGATAGCCGTACATTGATTACGGTGTCACGGCGACGACGCGGAGCAGCTTGAGTGGCGTCCTTCTCCAATGCGACGACAGCATTGTCGGCTGCTGCTCGTGCTTTCATGACTCCAACTCCTATGCCGTGTAGGCGTTGTATATACATTATACGTGTATACAACGTCAATACAAATCACGGCCGTATGGTTCCATAAGATTTAACCTTTGATGTGTCAATGGCTTAAACACAGCGCCATATGCGGGAATGCCGTAAACTGGCCGCCCTCTAAATATTCCCCACCGTCTTCAGCCTTGCCCTGGGATGGATTTCGCTCTGTGAAATGACGGTCGTCTGCGCGCGGAAGCGCTCGACGATGCCGCGCACGAAGGGGCGGATCGTCGCGGAGGTCACCAGCACCGGCGCTTCGCCTCCGCGGGCGGCTTCCTCAAAGCGTTCGCGAACCAGGTTGATGAACTCGGTCAGCTTGGACGGTTGCATGGCCAGGCTGCGCTCCTCGCCCGTACCCACGATGGATTCGGCGAAGGCCTGCTCCCATTTGGCGGTGAGCGAGATCAGCGGCAGGTAGCCGGCGGGCGAGGCGTGCTGGGCGCAAATCTGCCGGGCCAGCCGCGTGCGCACATGCTCGGTGATGACGGGCGGGTTGCGGGTGAACGACAGCGCGTCGGCCACGCCTTCCAGGATGGTCGCGAGATCGCGGATCGACACGCGCTCCGCCAGCAGCAATTGCAGCACGCGCTGGATGCCGGACATGCTGATCTGCGCAGGCGCGATGTCCTTGAGCAACTCGCTCTGCTCCTTCGGCAGTTCCTTGATGAGTTTCTGCACTTCCGAGTAGGAGAGCAGCTCCGACACGTTGCTCTTGAGCAATTCGGTCAGGTGCGTGGAGAGCACGGTCGCGGAATCGACCACGGTGAGGCTCCGCAGCGATGCGTCTTCCTTCAACGAGGCGTCCACCCAGGTGGCGGGCAGGCCGAAGGTCGGCTCGGTGGTGTGGATGCCGGGCAGGTTCACCTGCCCGCCGGAGGGGTCCATCACCATGTATTGGCCCGGCCAGATGCGGCCCGTGCCGGCCTCCACTTCCTTGATCTTGATGACGTAGGTGTTGGCCTCGAGCTGCACGTTGTCGAGGATGCGCACGGCGGGCATCACGAAGCCCATCTCGACGGCGAGCGAACGGCGCAGCGCCTTGATCTGCTCGGTCAGACGGTCGGTGCCGTCGGGGGAATTGACCAGCGGCAGCAGGGCGTAGCCAAGCTCGATCTTCAGGTCGTCGATCTTCAGCGAAGCCGAGATCGGTTCTTCGGTGGGTGTGGCCGGCGCATCGGTCTTCGCCTTCTTGGCGTCGGCCGCCGTCTGTTTGATCTGGCGCTTGTCGAAGATGAACGCAAGCGCGCCCGCGCCCGCGCCGAGCGCCATAAAGGGGATGAAGGGAATACCCGGCAACAGCGACATCAACGCCATGACCGCGCCCGACATGCCGAGCGCTTTCGGGTAACCGGAGAGCTGCCGCAGCAGCGCCTGGTCGGCGGCGCCGGCGATCCCCGCCTTGGAAACGAGCAGGCCGGCGGCGGTGGAAACGATCAGCGCCGGCACTTGCGTCACCAGGCCGTCGCCGACGGTGAGCAGGGTATAGGTATGCGCGGCGTCGGCGAAGCTCATGCCTTGCTGGGCGATGCCGATCACCATGCCGCCAATGACGTTGATGAAGACAACGAGCAATCCGGCGATGGCGTCGCCGCGCACGAATTTCGAAGCGCCGTCCATGGCGCCGAAGAAGCCGCCTTCGTCTTCCAGCGTCTTGCGCCGGCGGCGGGCTTCCTGCTCGTCGATCATGCCGGCGGAAAGGTCAGCGTCGATTGCCATCTGCTTGCCGGGCAGGGCATCGAGGTGGAAGCGCGCAGCCACTTCCGCGATGCGGCCGGAACCTTTGGTGATGACGACGAAGTTCACGATCACCAGAATGGTGAAGACGATGATGCCGATGACGAAGTTGCCGCTCATCACGAAGTTGCCGAAGGCTTCGATGACGTGACCGGCGGCGGACGTGCCCTCGTGGCCATGCGCGAGGATGAGGCGGGTGGAAGCGAGGTTGAGCGCCAATCGCATCATGGTCGCGATCAGCAGCACGGTGGGGAAGGACGAGAATTCCAGCGGCGTGTGGATGAACAGCGCCGTCATCAGGATCAGCACCGAGATGATGATGGACAGCGCGAGGCAGATATCGAGCAGCAGCGGCGGCAGCGGCAGGATCAGCACGACCAGGATCGCCAGCACGCCGACCGCCAGCGCGAGGTCGCCGCGCTTGAGCATGTTGCCGAGGTCGCCGATGCTCGGCAGCCCCATACCGCCGCCTGCCGCCCGTCCTGCCGTCACGTCACTCATGGGCGCGGACCCGTCCCTTCTTTGCCGATCGCGTGTGCCAACAGAAGGCCGCGCGGCAGGAGGGCCGCTAGGCCGGATGGAAGGAAGTGCGGCGGCGTCCAGTTGAATCCCCCGACTCGCCGGTAAGCGAGTGCTCCCCTGGGCAAGATTTGCCCGGTTTATGGTTAGCGGTTGGTTAATAGGGGAAGATTGAGCGGTATCGATCTGGGTTTTTTAGCCCTGTGCGTTCCGCAACGGCTTCGCCGGGGCCGCGGCAGCCGGGAAGGGCGAGACGTTGGTGCGGTCCATGGTGATGTTCTTCGGGCTGCGCACGTGCCGGTTGTTCCAGGTCCAGCACTCTCCGGTGTCCTGCTGGAAGCAGACCCAGAGCAAATCGAATTCCGCGCCGTAGTCGATGAGCACATGCGCGAGCGCCTCGCCTTTCGGCGTGGTCAGCGGAATGGGTGGATTGAGCTGGACCAAGGACATGGGATCACCTGCAAACGGCACCGGATAACGCCACCGGCGCGCACCGGTTCCCAAGTGACTCAACTCGCGCTGAAAGGCGCGCCCGGATTCAAATACGACCTGTAGCAATCAGCGGGGGAGAGAAAGAAATGGAGTAATTTCAGCCGCTTAAGCTGTGCATGTATCCAGACAATCCAGCTGCGAAGCCTTGACACGAGAAACTCAGCGAGGAAATATCTACAGTTGCATGAGGGTTGAGATAGGGGGCTCACGTGCGACTCACATTCATTCTGACGGTATCGTCTGTCCTGGCCATGACTGCGGGGCTCGAGGCCCAGGAAGTGTTGAAGTTCGACGTTGGCCAGCAATCGAAGAAAACTGTTTTCGCCGGGGGCGAGGCCCGTCTCGCGGCCTACAATTACGTCCTGTCCAACTGCACTTCAGGTCCGCGTCCCGATGTCCGGGTTCTCAAAAGTCCCGCCAACGGAGACCTCCGTTTCGATCAGATCACCGTTCCCATTGATCGAGCGAAGGACAACCGCCGTGCCCATTGCAACGGCAAGGACGTCGAAGCGGTAGGCGTCTATTACAAGCCGAAGGAAGGCTTCACTGGCGAGGACCGTATTACAATCGACACCGATTGGAAGAACGGCAGCGTTAGCCGCTACACCTACGTTGTGAATGTGCGCTGAGGGCGCCGACATGAAGAACATCGCGCAGACGCTTTCCTCTTGCAGCCTCGGAATGATGCTTCTCTTGCCGGGTGCCCTCCCGGCGGCAAGTCAGCAAAAGAACCAAGCCGCCGCAAAGCCGGAGATAAAGAAGTTCGAAGACACTCTGCCGCCGTTCAAGTCCAGCACATTCAGCGGCAGCGAAACGCGCGTGCACTATCTCAGCAACTTGCAATCCAACTGTAGTACGGGTGAGCGGCCCGATGTTCGGGTCGTCAAAAATCCGGAGAACGGAGGCCTTCGTTTTGATCCGATCAGGCATCCGGTGAACCAGAAGGTCGGCACCCCCTTGGCTCACTGCAATGGCAAGGAAGTGGATGTTTTGGGGGTTTTCTACAAGTCGAAGGATGGCTTCGTCGGCGAGGATCGGATGACCATCGAGGTCAACTACAAGACCGGCTTCATCCACCGGTACAGCTACATCGTTGACGTGAGGTGATGGGGCATTCATGGCGGCAAAAACCACGCTCTCGCGATGCTTTTTTCTGAGCTGGTTTTTCGTTCTGGCCGCCTATCCGGCGCAGGCTCAACAAGGAAAAAAACCGGAGGTCGTGAAGTTCGAGGACAGGGACGTTCAATGGAAAGCGAGCGTCTTCAGCGGCAATGAATCGCGCCTAGGCGTACTTGGAGGGGTTCAGGCTGACTGTTCGGTTCTGTTACCCGACATACGTATTTCCAAACAACCCGCCAAGGGCGAGGTCCGTCTAGACCAAACTCGAGCTGTCATTAGTCTTCCGAAAGACAACAATCTCGCAACATGCAATGGGCGGAACGTCGGCGCCGTCGGGGTATTTTACAAATCAAAGGACGATTTCACCGGCGAGGATCGGCTGATCCTGGATGTCGACTACAAAGTCGGCATCGTGCGCCAGCTTACCTTCGTCATAAATGTCCGCTGACGCGCGTTAAGCCGCGCCGCCCCGGCAGCGCTATTGCCGCTTCCAGATTTCGGCGCCGACCTGGCGGCCGTTGGCATAGGTCCACAGACCGGCCCAGTTGCCGCCGTCCTCGCCATAGAGCGCAAGCCCAGTGTCATTGCCGGAACGGTAGGACACGGCGATGAAATCCTTGTTGCCGATGCCGGTCCCGACATACCGCTCGCCGGCTACCACCCAGATCACGCGATAGGTCTCGCCAGTCTTCTCAACTGTCACGGTGCCGCTATATTTCGAGCCGTTGCCCGGGTTGGTTCCCTCGACCCTGTAGGTGCCGACCGGATTGGCGGCGAAGGCGTTAGGAATGCCGAGCAAGAGCGCGGCCACGGCGACGGCGAACAGATGACGCATGGATGTTCCCTCCACAAAAGAATCTCGAATTAGCCGCTATGCTATATCCGGGCGACGACAAGACAATAGGTTATCTGAAATTCGATTGCCTCGTCATCGCCGGGCTTGTCCCGGCGATCCCGCTCAGGGACGCATTGCCCGCCTAAGCGAGATGGCCGGGACAAGCCCGGCCATGACGAAGAAAGTAGTGCGTTCTTGCTACGCCGCCCCGCGCAGCTCGCCGCCGCCCGGCGGGGGCACCGGCGTGCCCCGCGCGGCATATTCGTTGAGCTTGTTGCGCAAGGTGCGGATCGAGATGCCCAGGATATTCGCCGCGTGGGTGCGGTTGCCGAGGCAATGCTTCAGCGTCTCCAGGATCAGGTCGCGCTCCACCTCCGCCACGGTGCGGCCCACGAGATTGCGCGTGACCTGCTCGGCGGCGAGCGCCGCATGCGCGACCGCGGGCGTCTTCGACTGATCGATGCGCGCGCCGTCCGGCGTCAGCAGGCCATCGACGCCGATCTCGGCGCCGACCGCCAGCAGCACGGCGCGATGCAGGGTGTTTTCCAATTCGCGCACATTGCCCGGCCAGCGGTTGGTGACAAGCGCATGCCGCGCCTCAGCGGACAGCGGGCGCAGCGGCACGCCGTTCGCGGCTGCGTATTTCTTGACGAAGTATTGCGCCAGCTCCACGATATCCGCCGGCCGCTCGCGCAACGGCGGGATTTTCAGGTTGACCACGTTCAGGCGGAACAGCAGGTCCTCGCGGAAGCTGCCGTCACGCACTGCCTGGGCAAGATCGCGGTTCGACGTAGCGATGATGCGGATGTCCACCGGCACCGGGCGCGTGCCGCCCACGCGGTCGATGACGCGCTCCTGGATGGCGCGCAGCAGTTTCGCTTGCAGCCGCGCGTCCATCTCGGAAATCTCGTCGAGCAGCAGCGTGCCGCCGCTGGACTCCTCGAATTTTCCGATGCGGCGCGCGATGGCGCCGGTAAACGCGCCCTTCTCGTGACCGAACAGTTCGGATTCGAGCAGGTGTTCGGGGATTGCCGCGCAATTGATGGAGATGAACGGTTTTTTCGAGCGGTTGGAGCGGGTGTGGACATAGCGCGCCAGCACTTCCTTGCCCGTCCCCGATTCGCCGGTGATGAGCACGGAAGCGTCGGAGGTCGCGATCTGCTGCGCCAGCTTCACAACGCGCGCCATCGCCTCGTCGCGATAGATGAGATCGCGGCTGTCATCGGCGACGGCGGCGAGCACCGCCGCGATCAATTCCGGGTCCGGCGGCAGCGGGATGTATTCCTTCGCGCCGGCATGGATAGCGGCCACAGCGGCGCGCGCATTATTGTCCACGCCGCAGGCGACGATCGGCACATGGATGTGCTCGGCCTCGAGCCGCTGCACCAGCGCGGCGATGTCGACGGCGACTTCCACCATCATCAGATCGGCGCCGCGGCCCGAGCGCACCACGGCCATGGCCTGCTCAATGTCCTCGGCATGGGTGACCGAAGCGCCTTTGTCCATCGCCATTTTGGTGGCGAGCGTGAGCTGCCCCTTCAGGGTGCCGACGATCAGGAGGCGCATGGTTTAACTCCGTAGCTTTCTGTCATTCCGGGCGAGCGCGAAGCGCGAGACCCGGAATCCAGAGGCAAGAAGAAAGATTGGTTATGCATCTGGATTCCGGGTTCACCGCTGCGCGGCGCCCCGGAATGACGAATGAAATACTTCATCAATTCCGTTCCGCCTTGATGATTTCCGTCATGGTCACGCCGAGCTTGTCCTCGACCAGCACGACCTCGCCGCGGGCGACGAGACGATTGTTCACGTAGATATCGATCGCCTCGCCGACCTTGCGGTCCAGTTCCAGCACGGCGCCTGGGCCCAATTTGAGCAACGCGCCGACATCCATGCGCGCGCGGCCGAGCACGGCGGAGACTTGCACCGGCACATCGAAAACCGCCTCCAGGTCCGAGGCGCTGCGGGTGACCGAATCGGAATCGCTGTCCATGGCAAGTGCCGTATTGTCGGCGAAAGCTTGCATGTTGCCGCTTTTTTCCAGGTCGGGCAGCGGTACCTGGCCTTCATTCTCGCTCATGGGACGGACCTTTCAGCATTGTCATTCAGGACGGCGGCGTTGCAGCGCGCCGTGATGTAGCGTTCGACGGCTTCGGCGATGGCTTTCTCGGCCGCGGCGCTGTCGCGATTGACGCCGCCGTCGGCCCATTCGATGCGGCAATCGCCGGGCGCGAGATCAGGCTCGGCGAGCACGACAAGACGCCCCTCGAAGCCGCTGGCGCGCAGGATCTCGTCAAGCTTGTCACGGGTGGCGGCATAGAGCGCGTCGTTGACGCGCACCACCACATGCGGCGCCGCGACGAGCTGGCGAAAGCATTCGCTGGCGAGCGCGGCGATTTCTGCGAAAGGCTCGCGCGCGATCAGCGCGGCGGCAAGCTTGCGCCCCACCGCCACGGCCACCTCGACGGCCTCAGCCTCCAGCTTCGCCTCGACGCTGTGCAGGGCTTGGTCGAGGCGATCGAAAGCGCCGGCAATGGCCTCAAGCGACGTCGCGGTGAGCCGGCTGGTTTCCGCCAAGGCCTGCACTTGCGCCTCAGCGAAGCCCTTGCGATAGCCGCTGGCCTCTGCTTCGGCGAGTTTCATGGCGTGTTCGGCGACTGCCATCGTCGGCTTTGTGTCGGCGCCGCCGCTGAAATCGACATCGAAGAGATATTTTGCGGCTGCGCCCATCAGTAGATCAACTCCTCGTCGCCGCGGCTCTTGGTGATGAGGATTTCACCCTTGGCGGCGAGATCCTTGGCCATATTGACCAGTATGGCTTGCGCCTCATCCACGTCGCGCAGCCGCACCGGGCCGAGCGCCCCCATATCCTCGAGCAGCATCTTGGCGGCGCGCGTCGACATGTTGCTGAAGAAGAACTGCCGCACGGTTTCGGAAGCGCCCTTGAGCGCCACCGCCAGCTTGTCCTTGTCGATGTTCCGCATCAGCGTCTGCGCCGAGCCGGTGTCGAGCTTGATCAAGTCGTCGAAGGTGAACATCAGCGCCTTGATGCGCTCGGCGGCGTCGCGGTTGTCGTCTTCAAGCGCGGTGAGGAAGCGCGTCTCGGTCTGACGGTCGAAATTGTTGAAGATTTCCGCCATTACTTCGTGGGCATCGCGGCGGCGGGTCTGCGAGAGGTTCGACATGAATTCGGTGCGCAGCGTCTGCTCGACGCGCTCGATCACTTCCTTCTGCACCGCTTCCATCTTCAGCATACGATTGACGACGTCGAGCGCCAGTTCCTCCGGCAGGATGGCGAGCACGCGGGCGGCATGCTCGGGCCTCAACTTCGACAGCACCACGGCGATGGTCTGCGGGTATTCATTCTTCAAGTAGTTGGCGAGCACCTCTTCCTGGACGTTGGAGAGTTTCTCCCACATGTTGCGGCCAGCCGGCCCGCGGATTTCGTCCATGATGCCGCCAACCCGCTCCGGCGGCAGGTACTGCTGCAACAGGCGCTCGGTGGAATCGTAATTGCCCATCAGCGCGCCGGAGGCGGACATGCGGGAGACGAATTCGAGCAACAGGTTCTCCACCGAAGCGGCTTCGATGGTGCCGATGGTGGACATCACGATCGACAGCTCACGCAGTTCGTCGTCGTCCAGCATGTTCCAGATCTTGCCGCCGTGCTGCTCGCCGAGCGCAAGCATCAACACCGCCGCGCGTTCCGGCCCGCTGAGCTGCCGGCTGCTGGAATTCTGCGTTTGACGGCTCGCCAGTGTCGCCACCAGGGAAGCGATGTCGTTAGGCTGGGATTTCTGTGCGGTTGCTGCGGCCATGGTGTTCTATGATTTAAGCGGCGCTGTCATGCAGCCATTGGCGGATGATGGAGACGGTCTCGTTCGGGTTCTTGTCGGCAAGCTCGCCCACCTTCTGCACCGACTGGGCGTGCACCTGTCCTTGCACCTGAGCGATGTCGATCATCTTCGCGGTATGGCTGGGCACCGCCTTGAGGTCCTCGGTATTGACCGAGGCGATGGCGGCCTGAACGTCGGCGGGCAGCGGCCCGTCGGCCCCTGCGTTGCCGGCGACGGCTGCGGCCAAGAGGGCGGCGCTGCTGGGGGCGGCTTGTTCGGAGGAAAGCATGCGCCGGACCAACGGCCGCACGACCATGAGCAGAACGATCAATCCGAGCAGCGCCATGACCAGAAGCTCAACCCCGCGCAGAATGTCCTCCTTGGTGAATTGGAACATGGACATCCAGCCGGCCGGCTCCGGAATTGCGTTCATGGGAGCTTCCGCGAAGCGGAGGTTGACGACCTCGACCTGGTCGCCGCGCTTTTGATCGAACCCGATGGCGGAACGGACCAGCGAGGAAATCCGGTCGATCTCCTCTTTCTCGCGCGGTTGATAGGCGGCCTCGCCTTTGTCGTTCTTGTTGTAGACGCCATCCACCAGCACGGCGACGGATATGCGGTTCACGCGCCCGGATTCGATGACCTCGGTCTTTGTCGTGCGGGAAACCTCGTAATTGACGATTTCCTCCGACTTGCGGTTCTGATCGCGCGCGCCTCCCGCGTCCTGCTGCCGCTGGCCGCCCGGCAATTCGTTGCCGACGGTGACCTGACCTTCGGTGCCGCCCGTGGACGATGTTTCCTCGCGCGTCTGGCTCGACCGCACCACACGCCCTTCCGGGTCGAAGCGGTCGGACGTCTGGGTGATGCGATTGAAATCGAAGTCCGCCGTGAGCTGCACACGGGCGCGGCCGGGTCCCACGATAGAGGAAACGATGGCTTCGACCTGCTCGCGCATGCGGCGCTCGAATGTGGTTTTGCGGTCGTCGGCGCCAATGGCGGAATCCTGGCTGGCTGTACCGTCGGCAAGGAGCCGCCCGGCCTCATCGACGATCGACACGCGCTCCGGCTTCAGGCCGTTGACCGCGGTAGCGACCAGATGACGGATCGCGCGCACCTGCGTGGCTTCCAGCATGCCGCGCACCTTGAGCACGATGGAGGCCGTGGGCTCGGCCTTCTCGCGCGAGAACAGCGGCCGTTCCGGCAAAACAAGATGCACCCGCGCCGCCTGCACCCGATCGATGGCGCGGATGGTGCGCGCCAGCTCGCCTTCGAGCGCGCGCAGATGATTGATGTTCTGGACGAAACTGGTGGCGCCGAGCGCGTCCGATTTGTCGAAAATCTCGTAGCCGATGCCGCCGCCTTTCGGCAGGCCGGATTCCGCCAGCTTCATGCGCAAGCGGGGGACCAGCTCCTTCGGCACCATGATGATGGCGCCTTCATTGCGCATCTCATATTGGATGCCCTGGCGCTCCAGGTCCTTCACGATCTGGGAGGAGTCCTCGAAGGTGAGATCGGTGAAGAGCGGCGTCATTTGCGGGGCGGTCACGCGCAAGATGACGAAGGCGAAGAATCCGACGAGCGCGACGGTGACCGCGGCCATGGCGGCAATACGCGGCGCACCGAGCGACTTGATGAAATCGGCGAAACCTTGCACCGGGTCTCCTGCCTGGGAATCGGCAGCGCGATTTGCGCTACCCGGCAAGAATTGCCCGGTTCATGGTTACCGTCTGGTTAATGGACCGGCGGCGGCCCCGGAATTCCGGTATTTTTCGCCGGCGGCGCCGCCCCAAAAGGAAAAGCGCCGGGCATGGCCGGCGCTCCTTGAAGCGGCGCTGAGCGGCCGCCGCATGAAAATCAGAAGACTTAGGGCCGATACTGCTGAATGCGCGTGGTGCGCAGACCGGCGAGGCCGTGCTGGTCGATCGAGTATTGCCAGGAGAGGAATTCCTCGACAGTCAGCGTGTAGCGGCCGCAGGCTTCCTCAAGGGAAAGCAATCCGCCGCGCACGGCTGCGACGACCTCAGCCTTGCGGCGGATGACCCAGCGCTTCGTCCCTGGCGCGGGCAAATCCGCGATGGTCAGGGGGCTGCCGTCAGGCCCGATGACGTACTTCACCCTCGGGCGGTGGGGCTCTGTCATTGTTACTCTCACAACTCGACTGACTAATTGCGACGTAACCTAGCTGCTGCGGCTTAAAAATTGCCTAAGCCCTACGATTCAATTGGGAAATATTGCCGTGGGCCGTTGATGAAACTGATTCCAGCCCGGTTTTATTGGGTGTTTTCGTCCGCGAAGATGGCGATCACAGGTCTGTCAAGTTGCCTGCGCAGCGCGCTTGGCGCGATATTTACGAATTGTGCACGATTGGAGCCCGCGCGGGGCTCAGGCTCCGGCGCGCACCACGCGCTTGATGCGGTCGAGGCCGAAGCTCTGATTTCCGATGGAGAGGACCGGCGGGTTCTGGCTGAGATCCGCCGAGTCGACGATGCCTTGCACTTCGGTTGAGATCGCCACCGCTTGGCCGTTGGCATCTTTCGCCGCGATCGCCATCGTATAGCTGCCTTCCGGCCAGACTTTTCCGTCGTTGCCGCGGCCGTCCCAGACGAACTCCTGCCGCCCAGGACTGACCGTGTAAGTGCCGGAATAGACCAGCTGGCCGGCGTCATTCTTGATGTTGAAGGTCGAGGCGGCGGGCCGGGGGGAGGAAAAGCTCCAGACGGCGCGGTTGCTGGCGAGCTGGGTGGTGGCGCCGTCCACCACGACCGTCTTGCCGACGTAATCGAGCGCCGCGGTGGATTGCGCGGTCTTTTGCAGCGAGACCAGCGCGGCGAGCTGGTCGTTGGATTTAAGCTGCTGCTCGACCTGGGCGAACTGCACGAGCTGCTGGGTGAACTGGTTGGTGTCGAGCGGGTCCAGCGGGTTCTGGTTCTTGAGCTGCGTGGTGAGCAACTGAAGAAAGGCGGTGAAGTTGCTGGCGATGCTCGGCTGATTGGCCGCCGCTGCGGCTGTTGCCGTGGCTGCTGCGGGAGACGTGGTGGCGGTGATCAGGCTTGCCATGTTGAGTCCTCAGACGCGAATGTCGATGCCGCCGCGAAGGCCGGCAAGGCGTCCATAGTTGTTGTGCATCTCGGAAACCAGATTCTCTTCCAAGACGGTGACGCGAGCCATTGCCGGCGTCTGAGCGTCGTTCTCGCGGCTGGAAAATCCCTGGTCGCGCAGCGAAAACTGCATGCCGTTGTCGGAGGTTTTCAGCCCGGCTTGCTGGAATGCGCGTTCCAAATTCGGAGCATCGCGGCGCAGAAGATCGAGTGTCTCCGCTCGTTCCACGACCAGGCGCGACGTGACGTTGCCGTCGCGGTCGACGTCCAGGCGCACGTCGATGCGGCCGAGTTCCGGCGGATCGAGGCGAATCTCGAAACGGTTTTTGCCGCTCTGCGCGCGCGCGGCGATCTCAACCGCCAGGGCGGCAACCGGGACGGCGGCCGGCGCGGCCGGGCTTACGGGAGCCTGCGCGCTGTGGACCGTTGCAGGGCTGGTAACCGCTTGCGGCGCGGCTGGCGCGCTTACGTTTGAACGTGGTTCCGGCGCTGGTTGCGTGGTGTCAGTGTCCGAAGCGATTGGCAGATCGGGTTGCGCTTCGGCTGCATTCGGCTTGGCATCCGCCGACGTGCCGGCCGTTTTCTCGATGCCTTGGGCCGCCGCTTCCGGAGCTTTTGTTGCGTGAGCCGCTGCGTGGTGACCCGCGGCGTGGGACGCCGCCGCCTTCGGAGCGGCGGCATTGGTCTGATCTGTCTTGCCGCCGTTGGCTCCCGCGACAACTTCCTCGAACGACGCGGCGGCGGATGGCGCGTCGTCCGGCGTTATACCGGCGGCGCTTGCGATTGCCGGTTTCGCCGCGGCCAATGTCCCATTGCCGACGATTGTTTCGACCGCACCGGCTTCCGGGACGCTCACGGCATCCAGGGTGGGCGGCAGCACGGTAGTTTCCGCGGAAGGGGCCGGCGCCACGGGGACTGGTGCGGCCACGGCGGCAACAGATGTGTCAATCGGAGCGGCGGCGAGGACATCCAATGCAAGCAATGCCGCCGCGGGGTCGATATCGCTCCGGGCGATGTCTCCCTCGGGAGCGGCATCCTCAACGGTCTCTGCTTGCGGCTCCTTCGTATCCGCAGCGGCGGCGGGCGCCGTCTTGCCATCGGCGGGGGCAGCGGCTGTGTCTGCCTTCTTGTCGTCTTTGCCGGACTTCGCTTTTGCCGCCTTGGCGGGGGCCTCGGCCCGGCTGTCCTGGGCGGAAGCTTTCCCGTCGCGCGGCGAACGCTCCGCCCGGCCGCCATCCTTGCCATCGGTCCGTTCCGATGCGGCGCTTGGGGGCGCCGGGTCGGGACCTTCCAGAAGCTGGGAAAAAGGCTCGGCCGGTTGGCCCGCTCCCAACGGGGAACGGCTGCGGCCGGATTGGGCGGGGGTGTGAAGAACGCTGGCTTCGGTGACGGCTACGGGCAATGGAACCTCCAAAAACGCAATGCGAATATCGACTTGCAATCAGCGGGCCACGGCGAGAAAGCCGTATAATCATAGTCTTTTCAATAACTTAGACTGATCTGTGGCACCCAGAAGGCCGGTCTCAGCGGCAGCGGCTGCTGGAAGGCGGCAAGAACTGCCGAGCGGCGCCAATCCGCGAGCCAGGGCGGGCGCGGCGCGCATTGCGCGGGTGCCTTCGCACCCTATAGTAAGAGCGATGCTCAACAGTCTGGACACCGAAGGACGGCCGCAAGACACCCGGGTGGTCGTGGCCATGTCGGGTGGGGTCGATTCGTCGGTGGTCGCCGCGCTGCTCAAGGCGGAAGGCTATGACGTCGTCGGCGTCACCTTGCAGCTTTACGACCACGGGGCGGCGACACACCGCAAGGGCGCCTGCTGCGCCGGCCAGGACATCCACGATGCCCGCACGGTCGCGGAGCGCATCGGCATTCCGCATTACGTGCTCGACTACGAGAGCCGTTTCAAGGAAGCGGTGATCGACCGCTTCGCCGAAAGCTATGTCGCCGGCGAGACGCCGGTGCCTTGCGTGGAATGCAACCAGTCGATCAAGTTCCGCGATCTGCTGACGACCGCGCGCGAGCTTGGCGCCAGAGTCTTGGCCACGGGGCATTACGTCGCTTCGCGCGCCTTACCGGGTGGTGGCCGCGCGCTTTACCGTGCGCGCGATGTGGACCGCGACCAAAGCTACTTTCTCTTCGCCACCACGCCGGAGCAACTCGACCTGCTGCGCTTTCCGCTTGGCGACAAGACCAAGGCGGAAACCCGCGAATTGGCGCGCCGTTTCGATCTGCCGGTGGCGGAAAAGCATGACAGCCAGGACATCTGCTTCGTGCCCACAGGCCGCTACAGCGACGTGATCGAGCGGCTGAAGCCGGGCGCCGCCGAGCCGGGCGAGATCGTCGATCTCGACGGCCAAGTGCTCGGCAGCCATTCCGGCATCATTCATTTCACCGTCGGGCAGCGGCGCGGCCTCGGCATCGCGGCCGGCGCTCCGCTGTATGTGGTGCGGCTGGACGCATCGAGCCGCCGCGTGATCGTTGGCCCCCGCGAGGCGCTGCGCACCGCGCGGATGCGGCTGCGCGACGTCAACTGGCTGGGCGAGGGGACGCTCGACCGGATACTGGCCGACGACCGTTTCGAACTTTTCGTCAAGGTCCGCTCCACGCGGGCGCCACGGCCGGCTTGGCTACGCCCTTGTGCCGGCGGTGTGGAAATCGAATTGGTCGACGGAGAGGACGGGGTGTCTCCCGGCCAGGCATGCGTCTTCTATGATGCGGCCGAAGGCCAGGCACGCGTGCTCGGCGGCGGCTTCATCAAGAGCGCGGAAGCCGCCGACATTCTGGCGCCGGATGCCTGGCCGCTGCGGGCGGCGGCACGCGGATAACAGGGCGCGACGATGGGGGCTGAGCTCGACAAGCAGACGATTGCCAAAGCCTATGCGCGCTGGGCGCCGATCTACGATCTGGTGTTCGGCGCCGTGTTCGAGCGTGGACGGCTGGCGTCCATCGAGGCGGCGGAACGCATCGGCGGGCGGATCCTCGAGGTTGGCGTCGGCACCGGCATTTCACTGCCGGATTATTCACGCAGCAACCGCCTCGCGGGCGTCGATATTTCCGAGCCGATGCTGCGCAAGGCATTGCAGCGTGTGGCCGAGCATCGGCTCGACAATGTCGAGACCCTGGCGGTGATGGACGCCGAGAACCTGGCCTTTCCTGATGCTTCCTTCGACGTGGTCGTGGCGCAATATGTCATCACTGCCGTGCCCAATCCCGAAGCCACGCTCGACGAATTTGCCCGTGTGCTGCGGCCGGGCGGCGAGATTGTGCTGGTCAATCACATCGGCGCGGAAACCGGCGCGCGGCGCGTGTTCGAGCAGGGGTTCGCCCCGCTGGCGCGGCGGCTCGGCTGGCGGCCGGAATTCCGTTTCGGCCGTCTGACGCAATGGGCCGAACGCCACGGCGGCGTGCAAGTGATCGAGCGCCGCGCCATGCCCCCGCTTGGACATTTCTCATTGATCCGCTTCCGCCGAGAAGAGGCAAGCGCGCCCGTCCGCAGCGGCGCGGGCAACGGAAACGGCGGCGGTTCTTTTTAAGGCTTCGGCTTTCCGGCTCCGCCGATGTTCTTTCCGACGATGGCCGCGATCAGCAGGCCGAAGGCCACCAATCTCGGAAGATAGAGCAGGCTGCGCTCCTCGCCCGAAACATCGGAAAGGCCGATCAAGGCCTGATTGAAGGCCAGCAACAGGAACGCAAACCCGAAGGTGATGAAGAGAGCATCCTGCGTTCTTTTCCAGAACCGGAAAAAGAAAAGCGCGGCGATCACAAAGCCCATGGTGATCAAGCCGGAAAGGAAGCTGGAAAAAAGAGTATTCATGCCGTTCTCCTAATCCAGCTCCCAGATGAATCCATAAAGCAGGATCAGCACGGCCGCGAGCGAAGCCACCAGCCGTGCGATGCCAAAGTCGATCGACTCGATGATCATCAGATCGATCACCACCAGCAAATTGTTGATTGCGAGCAGGAAGAAACAAATCGCGCTCCAAAGAAGCAAACGGGTCTGCGTCCGCGCGTATCTGCGGGCAAGGAGCCATGCACACGTTGTGCTAGACGCCAAACAAAGAAGATAAACGGTGGGCGCCAGGGCGGTCATTGAAATCATTCCCTCAGTTTAAAGGCATCGGAGAAGTTGCGAAGCTTTTCATTGGGAATTTCAGCAATAGCTTTTATCAGAGCCATAGGTTTTTGAGTGGAAAGGCGTTCAATCTCGGCGGCCAAATCGCCGTGCCGGGACGAACGCGGCTCAAAGCAATAGGTTCCCCCGGATTTTTCGCTGACGAATCCGGCCGCTTGCAGGCGGCCTAAGGCCTGGGCCACCGCCATCGAGCTGCTGCGCATCTCGAGAACAAGTTCGCCGATAGGCCAGGCCCTGCCGGCACTGCGCTTGAGGAACAACAGCAGTTCCAGCGTCCAGACGGAGCTGATGTCGGTATGAACAAAGGCAAGAACTTCGTCTTCGTTCACGAGGCACCACGGTGTGAAATGAACGCGGGAAGAGACGAGGGGCTTATAGCCGCGGAGTTATTGAAGCCAAAAAACCGGCGACGACAAGCTGGAGAGAGGGCGGCAAAAGTTCGCATGCCTGAAGCGAATGCTGACCATTGCAGGCGCCTCCCGGGCTCTCCTTGACAGTGCTTCCCGCGGCTCCTTATATCCCGGCTTCCCGCGTGGGACCCTTGGCGGGGTAGCTCAGTTGGTTAGAGCGGCGGAATCATAATCCGTAGGTCGCTGGTTCAAATCCAGTCCCCGCTACCACATCCTTCAGCTCTCCGAGACTATTCAACCCGCCGAGATTTGCATCGAGCTCTTGGCGCCGTTACGCGCCCGCCTTTTGGTGAGTTTCGGCGAGACACCCGTGTTCGGCACGAATATGCGTTGCAGCGTGTGCCGCTCAACCGGCTTTTGAATGACGGGGATGTGAACGAAGCGGCGGTCGATGCTTTCCGCGCCATAGCCGGTGACGAAGATGAAGGGGATACCGCGCGCGGTGAGCACATCGGCCAGGGGATAAATCATCTCCCCATCCAGGTTGACGTCGAGGATAGCGGCGTCGACTTCGTCGGTTTCGATGGCGGCCAGGGCGTCGGCGCACCGGCTGAAGGGACCGACGACCGAGCAGCCCAGCATCGAAAGCGACTCGCTGACGACCATGGCGACCAGCGCCTCGTCCTCGACAATCATCACCCTGTTGCCGGAGATGGCCAGATTGACTTCGGCCTCCCTCTCGCGGCGGCCCGCCGCCGCGCGATCGAGCTTGTCGCGGTGGGGAATGGAAAAGAAGCAGGACAGCCCCTGCGGAAGCCAATCGAAAGCCACGCGGCCGCCAAGCTGCCGCTCGATGCTGGCCAGCACGATGCGGGTGCCGAATCCCTGGCCGTTTGGTTTGTTGGCGGCCGGCCCTCCGCTTTCCTTCCAGCGGAACTCGATGGTGCTGCCTTCCCATTTCCAATTCAGGGCTACTTCGCCGCTCATGGTGGAGAGCGCGCCATACTTGGCCGCGTTGGTGACCAACTCATGCAGCACCAGCGCCAATGTCTGCGCGGTGGCCGGTTGCAGCACGATCTCCGGCCCGGAGGCATGCACCCGCGCGCCGTCTTGCGTGCGGTAGGGCGCGAGTTCCTCGTTGACCAGGCCGGCCAGGTCAGCGCCCTGCCAGCGGGACTGCGAAAGCACCGTATGGACCCGGGAAAGCGCTTTGATGCGGCCTTCAACGGCGGCGATATAGGCTTCGATGCTGTTGGCGCGCGTCATGCGCACAATCGCCTGCACCAGGGCCAGCGCATTTTTCGCCCGATGATCCACCTCGCGCGCCAGCAGCGCTTGGCGTTCCTCGGCCTTCTTGCGATCGGTGATGTCCGCGGTGACCCCGCTGACGCGGACGACGTTGCCGCTTGCGTCAAGGGTGGAAGCGGCGGTGCCGATGCACCAGCGCACTTCCCCGTCGGGCCGGCGCACGCGGAATTCCGTTTCGCGGACCAGGCCGCCATTCAATACCACTTCGGCCGCGGTCTGCACGCGTTCCCAATCCTCGGGGTAGAGGAGGGCGCGAACATTTTCCGGCGTGACCAGGAAGCTTTGCGGATCGACCCCGAAGATACGGTACTGCCCCTCATCCCACAGGCAGTCGCCGTTCACCCGGTCCCAATCCCACGAGCCGAGATTGCTGGCGGCCAGCGCTAGGCTGCGGCGCTGCTCGCTTTGAACGAGCCGCGTTGCCGACGCCTCCAGCTCCGCGGTGCGCGCGGCGACCCGTTCCTCCAGCTCGGCGTTCAACCGTTCAAGCTGCCTGGTCTTGCGATAAAGCTCGGCGAATATCCTGACCTTGGCGCGCAAAACTTCGGGAATGACCGGAACCGGAACGTAGTCCACGGCGCCCATCTCATACCCGCGCAGGCGGTCCACGTCCGTCAGGTGAATGGCGGATATGAAGATCATGGCGGTGTTCTGGAACCGGGGATGCTCGCGGATCATGGCGGCAAGCTGGAAGCCGTCGAGATCCGGCATACACACGTCCACGAGGACGACTGCGATTTCCGTCTTCAACAGGTGTTCGAGCGCTTCCCGCCCTGAGGATGCCTTGACGAGGTTTTCGCCAAGGTCCTTCAGAATCACTTCGTAGCTCAACAGCTTGGCCGGCTGGTCGTCGACCAAGAGAATGTTGACCTTATCGTGATCGGTCATTTTCGCTGTCTCCGGCATCAACGGTGTAGCCACATGCGCAACGCCGACAGCAACTGCTCGGTATTCACCGGCTTCGCGAGATAGTCGGACGCGCCGGCTTCGAGACATTTCTCGCGGTCACCTTTCATCGCCTTTGCGGTCAATGCGATGATCGGAAGGCGGCGGAACTGTGGATTCTCGCGGATGACTTCCATGGTCTGATAGCCGTCCATCTGCGGCATCATGATGTCCATCAGCACGATCGCAAGATCAGGCCGCGATTCCACCAGCGCGATGGCCTCGCTGCCAGTCGTGGCCGTGAGTACGTGCATCCCGCGCCGCTCCAGCACGCTGCTGAGCGCGAAGATGTTGCGGGCGTCGTCGTCCACCAGCAGCACCGTGCGGCCGACGAGATCCTCATCCGAGCTGTTGAGCCGCTCGAGCATGCGCTGCTTCTCGGCCGGCAGCTCTGTGGTGATGCGGTGAAGGAACAGTGCGGTTTCGTCCAAGAGGCGTTCGGGAGATTCCACGCCCTTGACCACGATGCTGCGCGCCATAGTGTGCAGCTTGGCATCTTCCTCGGCGGACAGTTCCCGGCCGGTGAAGACCACCACGGGAACGTCGGACAGCAACGCGTCCTCGCGGATGTGTTCGAGCACCTCGAAGCCGGACATGTCCGGCAGCCGCAGATCGAGCACGACGCAATCGCAGGGGTTTTCTCGCAGCGTATCGAGCGCGGCCGCGCCCGTGCCGGTCGTGACGATCTCGATATCGTCGTGGCCGAGCAGCTCAGTGATGCTCATCTGCTCGGCGAGATTGTCCTCCACCACCAGCAAGCGCTTGCGGCGCGGCTTGGTGTATTCCTTGATGCGCGTCAGCGCCGCCTCGACACCTTCCGTCGTGGTTGGCTTGGTGACGAAGGAGAAGGCGCCCGACGCCAGAGCGTGCTGGCGATCCTCGTCGAGTGTGATGATCTGCACCGGAATATGCCGTGTCAGCGCGTTCTGCTTGAGTTGGCTGAGCACGGTCCAGCCCAACATGTCGGGCAGGAAGACGTCGAGCGAAACCGCGGTCGGCTGGAACTGCTTGGCCAGGTCGAGCGCGTCGGCGCCGCGGGCGGAGATCAGCACCTTGAAGCCCTTGTCGCGGGCGAGGTCCGCCAGGATGCGGGCGTAGTGCGGGTCATCCTCCACAATCAGCAGGATCGTATCGCCGGGCAGGATGTCATGCCGGTCGTCGGGCAGCGGCTCGACAGCCGGCTGTTGTTCTTGAATGGCTGGAACCGGGAAGGACGGCACGGTGTGCGCGCCGCGGCTGACCAGAGTGTTGCCACCGGCTGGGCCCACGTATTTCAGCGGTAGATAGAGAACGAAAGTACTGCCGCTACCAGGCGTGCTGCGCAGATGGATTTCGCCACCCAGCAGACTCGACAATTCGCGGCTGATGGCGAGGCCGAGGCCCGTGCCGCCATATTTGCGGCTGGTGCTGGCGTCCGCCTGCTGGAAGGCTTCGAAGATGATCTTCTGTTTTTCCAGCGGAATGCCAATACCGGTATCAGACACTTCGAACGCCACCACTGCGGGAGATTGATTGAGCACCGGATGATCCGAGCCCCAGCCGCCGACCGCGGCCGAAACCGTAAGCCGCACGCCGCCATGCTCCGTGAACTTGAAGGCGTTCGACAGCAGGTTCTTGAGCACCTGCTGCAAACGCTTGGAGTCGGTGACCATGCTGCGCCCAAGATGCGGATCAACCTGGACGTCGAAGGAGAGTTGCCGGTTTTCCGCTTCGTGACGGAATGGCCGCGCCACCGTGTCGAGCAGATTGGTAAGGAAGATTTCCTCGGCGTCCACGGTGACGGTGCCGGACTCGATCTTCGACAGGTCTAGAATGTCGCTGATGAGGTTGAGCAGGTCGGTGCCGGCGCCATGGATGGTGCGCGCGAACTCGACTTGCTTGGGCGAAAGATTGCCGTCCGGGTTTTCCGTCAGCTGCTGGCCCAGGATCAAGATACTGTTGAGCGGCGTGCGCAGCTCATGCGACATGTTGGCCAAGAACTCTGACTTGTATTTCGATGTGAGCGAAAGCTCCGTCGCCTTTTCTTCAAGAGCACGGCGAGCCTGCTCGATTTCCTGGTTCTTGCGCTCGACCTCGACGTTACGTTCAGCAAGCTGCTGGGCTTTCTGCTCAAGCTGCTCGTTGGTCTGTTGCAGTTCCTTTTGCTGCATCTGAAGCTCGACCGCGAGCTGTTGCGACTGCTTGAGGAAGCCTTCCGTCTGCATCGTCGCTTCGATGGAGTTCAGCACGATGCCGATGCTGTCGGTGAGCTGCTCCAGGAAGGTCATCTGCGACGTGGTGAATGCCGTGATCGATGCGAGCTCGATGACCGCCTTCACCTGGTTTTCGAACAGCACCGGCAGCACGACGATGTTCTGCGGCACGACCTTGAACAGCGCGGAGCCGATGGGCACCGCATGCGCCGGCATATCGGTGATCAGCCGCTGACGTTTGTCGGCGGCGCACTGGCCGATCAGGCCTTCGCCGATCCTGATGTTCTGCGCATGCGAATTGAGACTATCGTCGGCGTAGGCCGACAGCAGCCGCAGTATCGGCACGTCTTCGCTGGCGAGTTGGTAGATCACGCCCTGTTGCGCATTGACGAGGGGGGTGAGCTCGGTGAGCAGCAACCGGCCCACGGTGGTGAGATCGCGCTGGCCTTGCAACATGTTGGTGAACTTGGCCAGGTTGGTCTTCAGCCAGTCCTGCTCCATGTTCAGATCGGTGGTGAGGCGCAGGTTGCCGATCATCGTGTTGATGTTGTCTTTCAGCTCGGCCACCTCGCCGCGCGCTTCGACCTGAATGGATCGCGTCAAGTCACCCTTGGTCACGGCGGTCGCCACCTCGGCGATGGCGCGCACCTGGGTGGTGAGGTTGGCGGCGAGAAGGTTCACGTTACCGGTCAAGTCTTTCCACGTGCCGGCCGCGCCGGGCACGTTGGCCTGGCCGCCGAGGCGGCCTTCCACGCCGACTTCGCGCGCCACGGTGGTCACCTGATCGGCGAAGGTGGCGAGCGTGTTGGTCATATTGTTGATGGTTTCGGCCAAGGCCGCGACCTCACCGCGCGATTTCACGGTCAGGTTCTGCTTCAAGTCGCCGTTGGCCACGGCGGTCACCACTTTCACGATGCCGCGCACCTGTTCGGTGAGGTTGGCGGCCATCACGTTCACGGTGTCGGTCAAGTCTTTCCAGGTGCCGGCGACGCCCGGCACTTGCGCCTGACCGCCGAGGCGGCCTTCGGTGCCCACCTCGCGCGCGACGCGCGTCACTTCCGAAGCGAAGGCGTTGAGCTGGTCCACCATGGTATTGATGGTGTTCTTCAGCTCCAAAATTTCGCCCTTCACGTCCACCGTGATCTTGCGGGACAAGTCGCCGCGCGCCACGGCGGTGGTCACCTCGGCGATGTTACGCACCTGAGTGGTGAGGTTGGCGGCGAGCAGGTTCACGTTGTCGGTCAAGTCCTTCCATGTGCCGCCCACGCCCGGCACCACCGCCTGGCCACCCAGGCGGCCGTCCGTGCCCACTTCGCGCGCCACGCGCGTCACCTCGGCGGCGAAGGAGCGAAGCTGCTCCACCATGGTGTTGAGCGTTTCCTTCAGCAGCAGGATTTCGCCGCGCACGTCCACGGTGATCTTCTTCGACAAGTCGCCGCCGGCGATGGCGGTGGCCACCTCGGCGATGTTGCGTACCTGCGCGGTCAGGTTCGACGCCATGAAGTTCACGTTGTCGGTCAGGTCTTTCCAGGTGCCGGCGACTTCCGGCACCTGCGCCTGGCCGCCGAGCTTGCCTTCGGTGCCGACCTCGCGCGCCACGCGCGTCACTTCCGAGGCGAAGGCGTTGAGCTGGTCCACCATGGTATTAATGGTGTTCTTCAGCTCCAGGATTTCGCCCTTCACGTCCACCGTGATCTTGCGCGAAAGGTCGCCGCGCGCCACGGCGGTGGTCACCTCGGCGATGTTACGCACTTGCGCGGTCAAGTTACCGGCCATCGAGTTGACGGAGTCGGTCAAGTCCTTCCAGGTGCCGGCGACGCCCGGCACGTTGGCCTGACCGCCGAGACGGCCTTCGGTGCCGACCTCGCGCGCCACGCGCGTCACCTCACCGGCGAAGCGGTTGAGCTGGTCCACCATGGTGTTCAGCGTTTCTTTGAGCTGAAGAATTTCGCCGCGCACGTCCACGGTGATTTTGCGCGAAAGGTCGCCGCCGGCGATGGCGGTCGCCACTTCGGCGATGTTGCGCACCTGAGCCGTCAGGTTGCCCGCCATCGAGTTCACGGAGTCGGTCAAGTCCTTCCAGGTGCCGGCCACGCCGGGCACTTCGGCCTGGCCGCCGAGCTTGCCGTCGGTGCCGACCTCGCGCGCGACGCGCGTCACTTCGGCGGCGAAGGCGTTCAATTGGTCCACCATCGTGTTGATGGTTTCCTTCAACTGAAGGATTTCGCCCGACACGTTCACCGTGATCTTTTTCGACAAGTCGCCTTGCGCCACCGCGGTCGCCACTTCGGCGATGTTGCGCACCTGGCCGGTCAGGTTCGAGGCCATCGAATTCACGGAATCGGTCAAGTCCTTCCAGGTGCCGGCGACGCCGCGTACGAGCGCCTGGCCGCCGAGCTTGCCTTCGGTGCCCACTTCGCGCGCCACGCGCGTGACTTCCGAGGCGAAGGCGTTGAGCTGGTCGACCGTGGTGTTGATGGTTTCCTTGAGCTGGAGAATTTCGCCCTTCACGTCCACCGTGATCTTCTTCGACAAGTCGCCGTTGGCCATGGCGGTGGACACTTCGGCGATGTTACGCACTTGCGCCGTGAGGTTGCTCGCCATCGAGTTCACGGAGTCGGTCAAGTCCTTCCAGGTGCCGGCGACGCCGAGCACGTTGGCTTGGCCGCCGAGGCGGCCGTCGGTGCCGACCTCGCGCGCCACGCGTGTCACCTCGCCGGCGAAGGCGTTGAGCTGGTCCACCATCGTGTTGACGGTTTCCTTCAGCTGAAGGATTTCGCCCGACACGTTCACCGTGATCTTCTTCGACAAGTCGCCGCCGGCGATGGCGGTCGCCACCTCGGCGATGTTGCGGACCTGAGCGGTCAGGTTCGACGCCATGAAATTCACGTTGTCGGTCAAGTCTTTCCAGGTGCCGGCGACGCCCGGCACCTGCGCTTGGCCGCCCAGTTTGCCTTCAGTTCCCACTTCGCGCGCCACGCGCGTCACTTCCGAGGCGAAGGCGTTCAATTGGTCCACCATCGTATTGATGGTGTCTTTCAGTTCGAGAATTTCGCCGCGCACGTCCACGGTGATCTTGCGCGAAAGGTCGCCGCGCGCCACGGCGGTGGTCACCTGCGCGATGTTGCGCACTTGCGCGGTCAAGTTGCCGCACATGGCGTTCACCGAGTCGGTCAAGTCCTTCCAGGTTCCGGCCACGCCCGGCACGATGGCCTGGCCGCCGAGCTTGCCGTCGGTGCCCACCTCGCGCGCCACGCGCGTCACTTCCGAGGCGAAGGAGCGAAGCTGGTCCACCATCGTGTTGATGGCTTCCTTGAGCTGAAGAATTTCGCCGCGCACGTCCACGGTGATCTTTTTCGACAAGTCGCCGTTGGCCACCGCGATGGTCACGTCGGCGATGTTGCGGACCTGGGCGGTAAGGTTGCTGGCCATTGAGTTCACGCTCTCGGTCAGGTCTTTCCACACGCCGGTCACTTCATGCACCTGCGCCTGGCCGCCGAGTTTACCTTCGGTGCCCACCTCGCGCGCGACGCGCGTCACCTCGGACGTGAACACGCCGAGCTGCTTGATCATGGTGTTCACGATGGTCGCGGACTGGAGGAACTCACCCTTCAGCGGGCGGCCTTCCACATGCATGCGCACGGTCTCCAGCAGGTCGCCCTGCGCCACGGCGGCGACGGCGCGCGTCACTTCGCGGGTCGGCCAGAGCAGGTCATCGATCAGCGTGTTGACCGAGCTTTCCATCTCGGCCCAGGCGCCGGTGGAGACGCTGAGATTCACGCGCTGCTTGGTTTTACCCTCTTTACCCACCACCTGGCCGACGCGCTCGAGTTGCTGCGCCATGCGCTGGTTGGTGGCGACGATCTCGTTGAAGGTATCGGCGATCTTGCCCTCGATGCCGAGGTGGTCGCCGGGAAGCCGGACGGAAAAGTCTCCGGCGCGCATCGCCTGCAAGGCGCGCAGCAGATCGTGCAGCTCGAATGTCGCCTTGCCGTTCCTGCCGATCTCCGGCGCCATCGACGTTCCGTTGGCCAGATCGGGAATGGCCTCGTTGGTGGTGGGTTGCATCGACATCGACATCCTCCTGGGGCCGTTCCCCATACTGGCGCCTGTTGCTGCGACGCCTAGCTACGGCAACAAAACCTCGACCGCGGAATGTCGCTTTCGTGGAGACATTCCGACGCTTCGCTACGGTGAGCGAGTAAGCATTCAGTATTTCCCCTCATGGCCCGCCGATCCTGATGGCGGCTCAGCAGGCACTACGGTCATACCGCGGCAGAACAGCTTAACCTGTTCGCTCCATTTGGGGCTTGCGGGCATTTTCAAAAAAAAGTGATCGGGGAGAGGTGTGTTCGCTACCGCTTCAAGAGGCGGGCGAAGCAAAGAGGGGGCACACATAAATAAGGGGCCCCGAGTTCCATTGAGTACTCGGAGCCCAACTATTCAATACTTCGGAGGCTTCTGGGCTCCCGCGCGATTACTTGATCAGTTCCCCGATCTTATCCACGATCGGCTTCGGCGTGGCGTAAATCTTCTTAACCAAAGCTTCGAGAGTCTCGCCGGTCTCAGGATTCAGATCCAATTTCCGCTGCTTCGTTTCGGCGATGAACTCCGGATCCTTCATCGTCGCGTTGAAGGCGTCCCGCAGCATTTTGCGGACTTCCGGCGACAGATCGGGAGGCGCGACGAATGGGCGCCCGATGCCCTGGCCGGCATAGAGGAACTCGATCGCCTTCTTATCCTCTTCGGTTTTGGCGAAGCTGAGCATGTAGGGGACGTCTTTGATTTCGTCATTAGGCTTGGCGCCGCCCTGGAACAGCAGGACGACGGTCTTGTTGGCGATCCAATCCGCCCGCTTGCCGCTGACGCTGTCCAAGCTTTCGCAAATGCCCTCGACCTCGCCGCGCTCCATGGCGAGGAATACGTCGGCGGAAGACGGATATCCACCCACGAGCTTGAACTTCATGCCGAGGATGCCGTTCAGCGCTTTCGGGTAGCTGTGCGTGCCGGTGCCGGGTCCGGTATCGCCGACGATCAATTCCTTGTTGAAAAGATCCTGCGCGGTTTTCACGGCGGCATTCTTGTAGGCGATGCAGACGTTGGTTTCCGTCGTGGGCGTACCCAGCCAAGTGATCTTCAGCGGATCGAAACGGCCGCCGGCCTGGCCGGTGAGGGGACCGAGCGGCGCGTCGCGGGCGATGATGCCGATGACGGTGCCGTCCTTGGGAGCCGCGCTGTAGATATGATTGGCGGCGGTCAGGCTTCCCGCGCCCGGCATGTTCTGCGAGACGACGGTCGGATTGCCGGGAAGATGCTTGCTGATGTGGCGGGCGACGGTACGCCCCCACAGGTCGTAGCCGCCGCCCGGCCCGAAGCCGATGACCATCTGGACGGTTTTTCCGGCGTAGTAACCTGACGGCGCCTGGGCCGACGCTGTCGATGCGCCGCCAAGCAGCAGCGACGCAGTTATGCCCATGGCGAGCGATGCTGATTTATTGATCACTATTTCCTCCCCTTTGGAGCAGATCGCTGCCGGAGGCCGGGGCGAAAGCTCCAGGGAAGGATACCAAATTGTGATAGCCGGACAATCTCGTCCCGGTTGAAAAGAGCGAGCGTCGCGGAAAACCGCATTTAGCATCCCGCGCTAGGGGCGCGGGATGCTTTGATGCTTAGCTTGCAGAAGCCAGCGTTACTGGCTCGCTTTGATGCCGATGATCTTCGCAACCGCGGCTACTTTGTTGCGCTGGTCTTCGATCGTTGCGGCATATTCGGCAGGCGTGGTCGGATTCAGGACCTGGCCCGTCGCTGCCAATCTTGCCGCCATGGCGGAATCAACGACTGCCTTGACGTCGCTGGCGATGCGCTCGCGAAGTTCGCTTGGCATGGTCTTTGGTCCATAAAGGCCAACAAGACCTTCAAGCTCGAGCACCGGGAATCCAGCTTCCTTGAAGGTGGGGACTTCAGGCACGGTCGGAGCGCGCTTGTTGCTGGTGACCGCGAGCAGCTTGGTTCTGCCGGCTTGGACCTGCGCCTGGATCATGGAAAGCGAGAGCATCGCCACCTGAATGCGTCCTTCGGCGAGGTCGCTTATGCTCTGATTGATGTCGCGGTAGGGAACGCGCGCCATTTCTATGCCGTTGGTTTTCAGGAATGCCGACAATATGAAATCGGTGATGCCCGGAACGGCAGCGGCGTTGAGCTTGCCAGGCTGCGCCTTGGCCAATGCCACCAGTTCCGCGACTGAGTTGACATTGAGCGACGCGGGTACGCCGACGGCCACCACGATGTTCGACACGCCTGCGACCGGCACGATGTCGTTGCGATCATAGGGCAGCTTTTCGTGAAGATACGGATGCGCGGTGAACGTTCCCATGCCGGCAAAGAGCAGCGTGTGATCGTCATTGGCGCCGAGGAAGGAGGTGATCGCAACCAAACCGTCGCCGCCGGGACGATTTTCGATCACCACCGGTTGGCCCCAACGTTGCGCCAGACGCTCTCCGACAAGCCTGGCGGAAATGTCCGTCGCACTCCCCGCGCCGAGCGGAACGATGAAGCGGACCGTTCGTTGCGGCCAGGACTGGGCCTGCACCGGTGCCGTGAATAGGAGAGCCAGAAGAAGGCTGCCGGCAACGACGCGTGCCGTACGCGAAAGCATTTGAAAGATGGCCATCATAATCCCCGTAATGCGCTTCATGGTTTCAACCAGGCTGATTCCTAAAGGCGTTATCGCATCCCGCGCAAGGTCGCCGTCGGACTTTCGCCGAAATAGTCTTTGTAATCGCGGGCGAATTGACTCTTGTTGACGTAACCCACCGTGGCAGCGATCGGCCCTACACGCCCGCCGTGTAGTTGCGCCTCCAGTAAATGCCGGCGGGCGCGCATCAGCCGAACGCGCTTGAGATATTTCAACGGACTGGCGCCGCGGTATTGCTTGAATCCGTAATAGAGAGTGCGCGCGCTTACGCCGGTCGCCGCTTCCAGGTGCTTAACGGAAATCGGCTTCATGAAATTTTCCGAAACATATTGCTCGGCGCGGCGGACATAATAGGGCGCGACCTGCGGCGCTGCCCCGTTCAACGCACGGCTATCCGTTTTCTTGAGACTGCGCAGCAGCAGCAGCGAGAGCAGCTTTTCCGCGTGCGATGCCGCAAAAGGATCGGAGAGCGCCGAATGGTCGCTGCTCAGGTCATGGATGATGGTCTCGATGAAACGGGCCAGCGCCAGCGATTGGTTCAGATCGATCAGCGTGAGCGGTTGGGTATCCAGGACGCCTTTTGATCCGGGCATGGCCTGGTTTACCACATCGCGCTCTATCCGAAGATTGAGCAGATCGCATTGGCCTTCCCAACGGCGGCGCATGATGCCCGCGGCGCTGACCACCAGCCCGGTGCCGGGTTTCACCTTGATCCAGTCCTCGCTCTGGGTAGCCTCGAATTCTCCCCGCAGCGGAATGTGGATGACGACGTGATGGTCCGGCGTGCGGAAGGTCGCGGTCTCGCATTTTGCCTCGCAGTTCCAGCTCAAGAAGCGAAGCGCGATGCGGCCCACGCGGGCATGTGCCTCGCCATAGCCCACGAAGCGTCCGGAGTCGGTCACCGCGAACGAACTGCGGCCGGCGGAGAAATCGAGGATGCGCTGGCGGGTGGAAAGGATATCGGCGGCGGTGAAATGCTCCCCGCGCAGCATCAGGTCGGAGCAGCCTTTGATCCACTCTGAGACGGACACGGACTGGGCGGCGAGCGAGGCGGTCATCCCGGCAAGTATAGATGCTGCCTGCCAAAATTGCACCCTGGCGCAAGCGATTGCAGGCCGGGCACACCCGTTGCGCGGAGCGTGTAGACAAGCCACGGTTGGCCGCCCTCAATGGCGCCGCGCCCGGCACCCCGCCGGCGGCGCTTTCTAGCCCGGAATTTCGCCTCCATGCCGACCGCGAAAACTCAGAAGACCTATCTCACTATCAGCGGCATGAAGATCGAACTGGAACGGCGGGGCCGGGGCCAGCCCTTGCTGTTGCTGCCAGGGGAGGAGGCGCTGGAGGCCGATGGGCCATTTCTCGACGAGCTTGCCAAGGGCTACGAGGTGCTGATCCCCGCGCCGCCCGGCTTCGGCACTTCCGACCGGCCCGACTGGATCAGCAGCGTCGATGACATCGCCTACATCTTTCTTGATCTCGTGGAGCAGCTCGGGATCGGCAAGGCGCCGGTTGTTGGTTTCTCGCTCGGTGGATGGCTGGCGGCGGAAATGGCGACCAAAGACGACTCGTTCATTTCCAAGCTGGTGCTGGTCGATCCCTACGGCATTAAGGTTGGCGGGCCCACCGATCGTGATATCGCGGACTTCTGGTCGTTGAACGCGGCGGACGTGTTGAGCCGGAAATGGCATGACACGGAGAAGGGCAAGCGCGATTTCCCGTCCATGCCGGAAGAGAAGCTGACGATCATCGCCCGCAACGTTGAGTCGCTGGCGCGCTTCTGCTGGGACCCTTACATGCACAATCCCAAACTGAAGCACCGGCTGCATCGCATCAAGGTTCCGACGCAACTCATCTGGGGTGAGCACGACGGTATCGTGACGCCCGCTTATGGAAAGGCCTATGCCGGCCTTATTCCCGGCGCGACGCTGAAGATCATCCCAAGCGCGGGACATTACCCGCATCTCGAACAACCCGAAGCTTTCATGGCGCGGCTGCGCGAATTTCTCGGCTAGCAGCAACGTTCAGCAGCAGGATCAAATAAATGCAGGCTTGGCACTTTACCGAAATGCCCTATCCGCATCTGCCGTCGGGAGACGAGCTTCCGTCGATGCGGGTGACTATCCCGAGCAAACTCTACGATCCGAAAATCGGCTCGGACCTTTACAACCGTTATCTCGACGAGCATGTGATCGCCGACGAGCTTGGCTTGAACATCATGCTCAACGAGCACCATCAGACCGCGACGTGCCTCGACGCCGCCGCGCCGCTGATGGCCGCGATCCTGGCGCGGCAGACGAAGAAGGCGCGCATCTGCATTCTCGGCAACCCGATCGCCAACCGCGGCGACCCGATCCGCATCGCCGAGGAAATGGCGATCGTCGACAATATCTCGCGCGGGAGGCTCGACGTCGGCATCGTGCGCGGCGTGCCCTATGAGGTCTTCGCCGCCAATACCAATCCCACCCAGACGCTTGAACGCTTGTGGGAAGGCGTCGATCTCATCGTCAAAGCCTGGACCAGCCATGACGGCCCCTTCAACTTCGAAGGCCGCTTCACCCACCGGCGGCTTGTGAATGTCTGGCCGCGCCCCTATCAACAGCCGCATCCGCAGATCTGGATCACCGGCTCGAGCGACTACGAGAACATCAAGAAGGTCGCGAGCAGGGGCTACATCTTCGCCACCTTCTTGCAGCCGCATGACAAGGTGAAGCTGATGTTCGACGCTTACCGTTCGACCATGGCGGAGCACGGCCTGCCGGGCGGCGCGGGCATGGCCTATATGCCGCTCGTCTATACGGCAGACTCCGAAGAGGAAGCGGAAAAGGGCGCGAAGGAACTCACCTGGTACATGCAGGCGAAGACCCCGCCGCAGTTCCGCAACCCGCCCGGCTACGTCGGCGTGGACGTGAATGTGAAGGCGCTGCAAGGCGCGTACACCGGCAGGACCGACGCGGTGCGCGCCAAGGGCATGGATTACCTGCGGGAGCAGGGCGTGCTGATCTACGGCACGCCGGATTCCGTCGCCAAGCAGGTGAAGCGTTTCTACGATCTCGTCGGCGGGTTCGACCATCTGCTGATGATGCAGCAGGCCGGATTCCTCGATCACAAGCGCACGGTGAGCAGCATGACGCTATTCGCCAAGGAAGTTTATCCGCAGATCAGGGAGCTTCCGCGCACGGCCGTGCAGGAAGTGAGAGCCACGGCCTGATGCGCGAAGGCAAGTTCATCGCCGTCGATGGCATGCGCACGCATTATTTTGAGGCGGGCGCGGAACATCGCGGCAAGCGGCCGAGCGTGCTCCTGCTGCATTCGGCGGAATACGGCGGCGCGGCGGAGTTTTCCTGGGAATTCAATCTCGATGCCTTGGGCCGGCGTTACCATGTGCTGGCGCCGGATCACCTCGGCTTCGGGCTGACCGACAAGGTTTTCGATTTCAACGGCCAGTTCGACCGGCGCATCACGCACATTCGGCGTTTTCTCGAAGTGATGGGTGTCAGTCCGGTGCATGTCATGGGCAGCTCCATGTCCGGCGGGATGAGTCTGACCGTCGCTGCACGCTCACAGCCGGATTGGCCGATGGCGAGTCTGGTCGTCTGCTCCGGCGGCGGCGACGCGCCCGACAACGAGGCGCGCAAGATCATCAATACCTACGACGGAACGCGCGAGCATATGCGGCGGATTCTCCAGGTCATGTTCGTCGATCCGAAATGGTCGAATGACGAGGCCTATCTCGATCGCCGCTGGGAGATGGCGCAGGTCCCCGGCGCCTGGGAAGCCACCTCCGCCGCGCGCTTCAAGGCGCCGTTCCGCGAGGCAGCGTCGCGGCGCGAGCGCGACAGCATCGACTACCGCGCCATCCGCGTGCCGGCGCTGGTCATGGCCGGCAGGCAGGACCCCTTGCGCGAACCGGGCTATACCGATGCCTTCGTGCCGCTCATGCCAAAAGCGTCCTTGCACGTCTTCGAGCGGGCGGGGCATATGGGCAATATCGAATGCGCCGGCGAATTCAATGAACGGGTGCTGGCGTTCCTAGATCAGCAGGGGACGGCGTGATGGCCGGTGACGATCTAGCCCTTCAGGATGCGTTCCGCACCGCCATGCGGCGCGTGGGCAGCACCGTGAGCATTGTCTCCGCGCAGAACGGCGGGCGGCGGCACGGCACCACGGCCACCTCCCTGACGTCGATCAGCATGGAGCCGCCGTCGATCCTCGTGTGTTTCAACCGGACCAGCCGCCTGCATGATTTTCTTTCCCAGAACGGCCTGTTCTGCGTGAACGTGCTGCATACGGACAATCTTCAGATCGCGAAAATTTTCAGCAGCCGCACCATCGGCTCGGAGCGTTTCGATTCCGGCGACTGGCTGACGGATGCGAACAGCACGCCTTATCTCGCGAACGCCCAGGCCAATCTTTTCTGCCGGAAGGAAAAAGAGATCGATTACGGCTCCCATACTCTGTTTATTGGGCGCGTGATGCAGGTGAGCGCGCGGAGCGATATTTCCCCGCTGCTCTATCGCGATGGCGGCTATGTCACCTGCGCCAGCATGGATGAAGCGGCGGCACCGGCGGTCAAGTAATCTGAAATTAGGCCCGCTTCTTGGTGAAAATGGATCTTGTTGGCTTCGGTAACCGCGGGATAAAGCGCGACGGCGCAATTGACCAGCGAGAGGCGAAGATAGCCCTTCCAGATCGAGCGCGGCGCCATGACGTTTCAATCCTCAACGCGCGAAATAGAAGGTCCAGATAAGCGCGAACAGGACGATCACGCTCACCGTGCCGACAGCCAAGACGTAACGGACATTATGCCCCGTGGTGCCTTGCCGCACTTCATCGGTGGAAACGACAGGCCTTCGCGGTGTGTTGTCCGGATTATCGCGACGAACATCCATTTCGACCCCCAAACTCTGCGGTGCGGGTAGCGCTGTGCGCTGATATGTAAGTAGAATTCAACGCAGGTGCGGCGTTTTTGGTTCCGGATCGCCTCGGTTTTCCCGGAACCTGTTCGTGCAACGCCCGTTGATCCGGCATGAGCCCGGCGGAACGGCATAAACGCATCGGATGGGACACGGCCAGCGCCGTGATCGGAGCGATGTTCGGTCTCGCGATCTGCGCGGGAACGGTGCTGGGGCAGGGCGTTGATCCGTCCGCACCCGGTCCCGTTCCTTGTTCGCCGATGCTGACGCCCGAACAATCCAACAAGGTGCCGCCGGGAACGACGCTGCCTCCGGAAGGCGCTCAGGCTTCCGCTAATTTGAGCGAGCATCTGGCTCGTTCGGACGGAGTCATTTGTCCTCCGGCGGGAGTCGATCCGGAAATCCGGCTGCCGACGCCGAATGCGGGACGGACGCCGGTCATTCCGCCGCCCGGCAGCCCGGGCGGCGATCCTAACGTGCGGCCGAAGTAGCGCGGCTAAGACCGGTTTCCACTTCCGAAGAATGCCCGCATGTCGTCCGTGAAGCGCTTTCGCGGCTGGTCGGCGACATAGAACATGTGCCCGCCCGAATAGAGGCGAAGCTGCGCGCGATCGCCTTCGATTGGCGGCAGGTGATCCAGCACATAACGGCTGGCCATATAGGGCGTCACCAGATCGCTGGACCCATGCGCGATCAAAAGGCGGAAGGATGGATTGAACGCCAACAGGATGCGCAGGTCGTCGCTGGCCGAGGCATTGCCGCGCTGGCCCCATTCCCATTTTCCGCTGATGTCACGCGCCAGCAATATGTAGGTCATCTCGGTCTTGAACCCGAGCTGCTCGCGCGCATAACCCACCAAGGCGCCGGCATAAGCGCGGGTAAATCCATCCAGCACCGGATCGGGCCCGCCGCTGCTGCTTTCCGGGAACGGATCATCCAGCGCGAAGCTGCCGTCGTAGCGGCTGGCGACCAGACCGTCGGCGGAACGCAGTTGCTTCAGGCCGGTGTCGCGGAGGAAGCCGCGTGATTTCGTAACGGCTTCCTCGGATACGCCGGTCATCTTTGCGACGCGCGCATAGAAGGCGCGGGCCGCGTCGCCCTTGGGCGCGGGGCCTGCGAGTGTCGTCAGGTATTCATTCATGGCGAAGCGTTCGGCTTCCGCCAGCGCTTCCTTGCTCATGGATTTCGTGCGCTCTAGCTCCGCGGCGGCAAGCGACGGCAGATGCAGCGCGGCGCCCAGCGGGAAACGGTCTCCGCCGAACGTGAACGTGCTTTCGATCATCGGCGACACCATGACGATGCCGTTGATGAAAATCCCTTGGTCCTGTTGCAAGGCGCGCGCGACTTTGGCGGCGCGGAAACCGCCATAGCTCTCGCCCAGCAGATATTTTGGTGAGGCGCTGCGCGCATTGTTGTTGATGTAGAGGGCAATGACCTTGGCGAAAAACTCCGCGTCCTGCCGCACGCCGAAGAAGGCGTTGCCGCCATCGGACTTCGCCGCGCGGCTCCAGCCGGTGCCGACGGGATCGATCAGGACGAGATCGGTGAATTCGACCCAGGTTTGCGGATTGTCGCGCAGTTGCGCGGTGGCGGCGTCGTTGCGGTCGCCGAATTGCAAGATCTTCGGGCCGACCAGCCCGAGATGCAGATAGGCGGAAGCCGCGCCCGGCCCGCCGTTGAAGGCGAAGGTGACCGGCCGCTGTGCGCCGTCCGCGTTCTTGGCGACGTAGGCGGTGTAGAAAACCGCCGCCGAGCGGTCGCCGGATTGGTCATAAAGCGGCAGGGTTCCGGCGGTGGCAGTATAGGAAAGTTTGCCGCCGCTCGCGAGGTCGATCGAATGCTCTGTCACGGAATCCGGCGGCAACAGGCGCAGTATTCCAGGTCCCGTCTCGCGCCGTTCCGTCTGCTGCTGTTGCTGCGGCGGCTGTTGTTGAGCGCCCGACCGCCCTTGCCGCGGTTGCGCGATAGCTGCCGCCGGCAGCGTGATCGCCAACGCCACGATCAGCAGGAACCGGACGGGGCTCATGGACGCGTTCTCGCTTGCTTTATTCAAGTTCGACATCTCCTTCGACATCAAACACCAAGCCAATGCCGTCGATCTTGATGGTGGCCTTCGCGAGCAGGGATTCGTTTCCCTTGAGGCGGCCACTCGCTAGGCCTTCACGCACGGCCTTTTCGATCTCGCGCTGTGATGTGATGCCAACCTTCTTCAAAAATTTCCGAACCGTGGAATTGAGCGCTTCTTCATTCATGTTTCTCTCCCGCCGTGCAAAGGCGATATTATCCGTCCTTGCATTATGCTATTATAGCCGAGTTCGGCTGCCCGCGGACGCGCTTGATAAGTACCTTCACGCCCCCTGGTTGCTGGTTAATCACGCGTCCGTCATTTTCGAGCACAGCTTCACGCTTTATATTTCATGATGTCTCATGAGCGTTTAGCCGACCGGCCCAGCGGCGAAATGGAACCATCGAAGGCCACGATGATTAAGCCTTTGCCTATGCATTTATTTGCCCGCCAGCGAGGCGATGATGCCGCGCATCGCAGTGGTCCCGCATCTGGGACGCACTCTTAAAATGAGTTCGATCGCGGCAAAATCCCGTTTGCCTGGCGATGATGCTCGCGGCCTGTGGCCACAAGCTTTCCGCTCGGTCCGCAGCGAGACGGAAAGGCGCGCGGCGTCGCTGTCGGCCGAGGACCAGGTTGTCCAGTCGATGCCGGATGCGAGCCCCACGAAATGGCACCGCGCGCATACCACATGGTTCTTCGAGCAATTCGTCCTGACGCCGCACCGGCCCGGCTATCGCGTCTTCGATGAGCGTTTTGCTTACCTGTTCAACTCCTATTACGTGGCTGTCGGCCCTCGCCATGCGCGGCCGATGCGCGGGCTGGTGACGCGCCCGAATGCGGAGGAGGTCGCCGCCTATCGCGCGCATGTCGACGCGGCGGTTGGCGAATTGATCGAGACTGCGACATCCGCGGACTTGGAGAGCGTCATCCCAGTGCTCGAAATCGGCCTGCATCACGAGCAGCAGCATCAGGAGCTCATTCTCACCGACATCCTGCACGCCTTTGCTCAAAACCCGACCCATCCTGCCTATGACGAACATTGGGAAATGCCGCGGCGGCAGTCCAACGCGGCGGGCTTCGCCGATGTGGCCGGCGGCATCCACGTCATCGGCCATGACGGCGATGGCTTTTCCTTCGATAACGAAGGCCCTGAGCATCGGGTCTTCCTGAACGCCGGGCGCCTCGCTTGCGATCTCGTCACCAACGCGGAGTGGCTGGAATTCATCGCCGACGGCGGCTACGCGACACCGGCCCTGTGGCTGTCCGACGGCTGGGCAACGGTGGAAGCGGAGGGCTGGAACGCGCCCGGCTATTGGCGGCAGATCGACGGCCAATGGTTCACGATGACGCTCGCGGGCCTGCGTCCGGTCGATCCGGACTTGCCGGTGTGCCATGTGAGCTATTACGAGGCCGATGCCTTCGCGCGCTGGGCCGGCAAGCGGCTCCCCACGGAAGCGGAATGGGAGGTAGCCGCGCGCGCGGGCGCGCTGGCCGGCGCCTTCGGCCAAGTGTGGCAGTGGACGCAGAGCGCCTATGCGCCTTACCCGGGTTACCGTCCGGCCGAAGGTGCATTAGGTGAGTACAATGGCAAGTTTATGGTCAACCAGATGGTTCTGCGTGGAAGCTCGCTGGCGACGCCGGAGGGCCATGCGCGGCCCAGCTACCGCAATTTCTTCCCGCCTTCTGCCCGGTGGCAATTTACCGGCCTGCGGCTGGCACAGGATGCCGATTGACAGAGTAGGTGGAATGATGATCGAGAATGGTGCGTAATGGTCGCGTTAAAAAAATCAGCCCAAAAATTCGAAACGTCGGAGGCGGCCGGCTCGCCGTTCGCGGCGGACGTCCTCAAGGGCTTGAAGGCGACGCCCAAGACGGTTTCGCCGAAATATTTCTATGACGACGCGGGCTGTGCGCTATTCGAGCGTATCACTGAGCTGCCGGATTATTACCTCACCCGCTGCGAGCTTCGCATTCTGGAGAATAACGCCGCTCAAATGGCGGAGCTCATCCCGCCCGGCGCTGCGCTGGTCGAGTTCGGCAGCGGGTCAAGCCGCAAGACACGCATTCTGCTCGCCGCGGCTCCGCAACTGGCGGCTTACGTGCCGGTCGACATCTGCGGCGGCATGCTCGAGCAAGAGGCCGCCGATCTGCGCAAGGAATTTCCGAAGCTTAACGTGGTGCCCGTAGCGGCCGATTTCACCAAGCCGTTCGACCTGCCCGCGGACGTGCCTGCCAGGCGCGTGGGTTTCTTCCCCGGATCGACGATCGGAAATTTCGAGCCGCACGAGGCGGCGGCTTTCTTGCGCCATGCCGCGCATATCCTCGGCCAGGGTGCAATCCTGATCGTCGGCATCGACCTGGTGAAAGAACCCGCCATCCTGAACGCCGCCTACAACGACGCCGCCGGGATCACCGAGGCGTTCAATTTCAATCTGCTTGTGCGCGTCAACCGCGAGCTCCACGGCAAGTTCGATCTGGATAGTTTTGAGCATCACGCCTTTTACAATCGCGAGCGCCAGCGCATCGAGATGCATTTGGCCAGCAGCAAGCGGCAGAAGGTCAAGGTTGCGGGCGAGACGATCGATTTCCGCGCGGGCGAGACGATCCACACCGAGAACAGCTACAAATACTCCCCGGACACCTTCGGCGCGCTCGCGCGCGGCACCGGCTGGACGCCGCTGACGGCCTGGACCGATCCCGACCACTATTTCTGCGTGCAGGCCTTGGCTCTGCGGGACCGGTGACCTGGGCCCGGTATTCCGGCCATGCGCCCGGACGTGTAGATCATCCCAACACTGCCCGATATAGTCCCGCGCGCGTTTAGTCCGGGAAGCTGGGAAAAATCATGAAAATTGTAGGGTTTCAGGCCAAGACGGGTTCGCGCCTCGGCGTCGTCGAGGGCGACCAGGTGATCGATTTGCAGGAAGCCGACGCCAAGGCGCCAAGCGATCTCGGCGAATGGCTGCGACGGCACGACGGCGATCTGACGCCGCTGGCCGATCTCGCCAAGCGCGCGCCTGCCGGAGCCCGCCGCCCGCTCAATGGGCTGACCTACACGCTGCCGGTAGCGCAGCCCGGCAAGATCGTCTGCCTCGGGCTGAATTATCTCGAGCACGTCAAGGAAGGCTTCAGCCGCGACAACATCCCGAAATTCCCCACCATCTTCATGCGCTGCCTCACATCGCTCGCGGCGCATCAGCAGTCGATCCTCCGGCCGGCGATGACGGATAGCCTCGACTATGAGGCCGAACTCGTCGTGATCATCGGCCGCCGCGCGAAGCATCTCACCGTGGCCAACGCGCTGTCCTGCATCGCGGGCTATTCCTGCTTCAACGACGGCTCGGTGCGCGAATTCCAGCGCCGCACCAGCCAGTGGGACATGGGCAAGAATTTCGACCGCACCGGTGGCTTCGGCCCCTGGATGGTGACCGCCGACGAAGTGCCGCCCGGAGGCAAGGGCCTGAAGATCGAGAGCCGCCTGAACGGCAAGGTCATGCAGTCCGACAATACCGACAACATGATGTTCCCCGTGGCGGAAACACTGGCGGATATCAGCCAGGGCATGACGCTGGAGCCGGGCGATGTGATCGTCACCGGCACGCCCTCAGGTGTCGGCTTCGCGCGCAAGCCGCCGGTATGGATGGAACACGGCGACGTCTGCGAAATCGAGATCGAGGGCGTGGGTCTTCTGCGCAATCCGATCGAAAACGAGAAACCGGCGCAGTAGGGGCGGGCCACATGGCGAGCAAGTTGAATGTGCTGAGCATCTGCGGAAGCCTGCGCAAGGGTTCCCTCAACGGCATCGTCACGGATGCCCTGCCGGCGCTTGCCCCGGAGGGCATGATCATCACTCCAGCGCCGGCCCACGGGGATTTTCCGATGTACGATTTCGATCTGCAGACGGAGAAAGGAATCCCGCCGGGGGTGACCAAGCTCGGCGACGCCATCCGCGCCGCCGATGGCGTGATCATTGTCTGTCCGGAATATAATTTTTCGGTGTCCCCCAACCTGAAGAACGCGATCGATTGGCTGTCGCGGTTGAAGGATAATCCGCCGTTGACCAACAAGCCGTTCGCCATTCAATCCGCCACCACCGGTCCCGTTGGCGGGGCGCGCATGCAATATCACTTGCGCATGATATTGAACGGCCTGGACGCTTTGATTTTGAACAAGCCTGAAATCTTCGTCAGCAATGCCAAATCGAAGATCGACGAGCAAAAGCGCGAACTGACCGACGAGACCACGCGCGACTTCATCCGCAAGCAGCTGGCCGCCTTCGCCCAGTTCATCGAGCGGGTTCGCGCCTAGGTCTGAAAGACACTATAGTGGGTAAAGATGCGCCGGCTCGGACCCGGCGGCAGAAATAAGGAGGATGCCATGGCGACCTCAACCGCGACGAAAAATGCCCCCGCCGGCTCGCGCTCCCCGGAAGAAGTCCAGGCGCTGCGCCGCGCCTATTACGAACGCATTGCGAAGAAGGACATGGCACCGCTGTGGGAGGTGATGAGGAATCTCGTGCCGAAAGAGCCGGTCACGCCGTTCGTGCCGGCGCTCTGGCGCTTCAACGATTTCAAGCCGATGGTTTTCGAAAGCGGCGAGTTGATCACGGCCCAGGAAGCGGAGCGGCGGGTGCTGGTGCTGGAAAACCCGGGCGCGAAAGGCAAGTCTTCCATCACGCAATCGCTCTACGCTGGAATTCAACTGGTCCTGCCTGGCGAGATCGCGCCGCCGCACCGCCACACGGCGGGGGCCATCCGTTTCATCCTTGAAGGCGACGGCGCTTATACCCAGGTCGACGGCGAGAAGACGCTGATGAGTCCCGGCGACTTCGTCATCACGCCGGGATGGACCGCGCACGATCACGGCAACGATTCAAAGAAGCCGATGATGTGGCTCGACGTGCTCGATCTGCCGACCGTGAATTTCTTCGCCGCGGCGTTTTTCGAAGATCTGGGCGAGGAGCCGCAGAACACCCGGCGCGAGCACGGCGACTCGCTCGAACGGTTCGGCGCCGGCGTCTATCCGGACGGCACCGACACGTCGCTGAACCGCAGCCCGATCATCAATTACCCTTACAAGCGCATGCGCTCCATTCTGGAGCGGCTGCAAAAAGGCGGCGAGGTCGATCCGTGCCACGGCGCGCGCATCCGCTATGCCAATCCGTTCAACGGCGGGTGGGTGACGCCCACCATGGGCGCGCATCTCGCGCTGCTGCCCAAGGGGTTCAAGGGCAAGCCATACAGGTCCACGGACGGCACCATCTTCGCCTGCGGCGAAGGGCGGGGCCGCACGAAGGTGGGCGACACGGTGCTGGAATGGACGCGGGGCGACGTGTTCGTCGTTCCTTCCTGGAAGCGCTACAGCCACGAGACCGACGAGGAGGCCGTGCTGTTCAGCATTTCCGACCGGCCGGCCCAGGAGTCACTCGGCATCTGGCGCGAGGAAGGTTGATGGCGGACAGGCCTCGCAGAACCAGCAACCCACGCGACGCCGCTGAAGCGGCATTCAAGGCTGCGACGACGAAGCCTGCCGAACTCCCTGCTCAGAAGCCCGCTATCCCGAATGCCAAGGAGCTTGTGTCCTTGCGCATCGATCGGGACGTCCTGGACTACTTCCAGGAGGGTGGGCCGGGATGGCAAGACCGGATCAATGAGGCTTTGCGAAAGCTGGCCGGCAAATAAACCGGAAAGCCGAAGCAATCGGCTTCCAGAAGGGTAATGACGATGGCGGAGAATCTGAAGGAAAAGCGTGAGCGCGAAGGCGCTCAGGCCATGGCCCAGTATGAGGCGGAGGCTCGCGCCGCGCGTGAAAAAACCGCGCGTTTGAGAGAGCTTCGGCTGGCTCACGAAGCGGCCAACAAACCGTCCGCCGGCACGCCGGTCAAGAAAAAGGCTCGCAAGAAAGGCGAGAAGTCGGAGGCCTTATCCGAGTGGCTGGCCAATCAGAAAAAAGACGGGCGCGGCAGCTGAGGCCCGCGCGGATAGGCCTTTCCATTCTATTTATGAATTTTTGGCGCCCGGTTTACCTCGCGTAGACGCCTGCCGCGTAGAACGGCGGGATGCGCCCCGCCGCCAAGCCCAACTCGCTGCCGGCCGACATCCAGCCGGAGCCAGCTCCCACTGGCGGCTTGGACGCGCATGGCATGCGGTCGGCGCTGGCGAAACTCGAAAAGCACGCCGCGAGCGCCCGTTTCGAGTGCCAGGTCGACAGTATTTCCGCCGCCGAATGGGACCGCATCGCCGGCGAATTCGAGGACCTGAACTATGACCAGATCGCCTGCTATTCGGCCGGCCAGTGGGGCGACCGCGTCAGCCACCTGCTCCTGCGCCGCGACGGCATTCCCGTCGCCGGAGCCCGCGCCGCCATCATCACGCTTCCCGGCTTTTCACGCGGGCTAGCCTTCCTGCGCTTCGGTCCGTTCTGGCGCCGCCGTGGCGAAGAAGCCGACATCACCATGTACCGTGCGGCCATCGGCGCGCTGGTGCAGGAATATTGCATCCGGCGCGGCCACTTCCTCACCGTCATTCCCCGGCCCAATCCGGAATTCTATCAGCGCGAATGCGAGGTGCTCTCAAGCTTCGGCTTCTCCGTCCGGCGGCCATTCCCCGATCCCAATCGCTACCTGGTCGACCTTTCGCTCGACGAAGAGACCCAGCGGCAGAGCCTCGATCAGAAGTGGCGCTACAATCTGCGCCAGGCGTTAGGCAACGGCTTTGAAATCCGGTTGGGCGAGAGCGAAGCCGATGTCCGCACCTTCCAGTCGCTGCATGCCGGCATGGTGACGCGGAAGGGCTTCTACAACGCCGACATGGTGCATCTCTTGCCGGAGCTTGCCGCGCAGCTTCCCGAAGGCTCGCGCCCGCGAATCGTCCTGGCCTTCCATCAGGGCCGCGCAGTGGCGGGCGCCGCCATCGCGATCCTCGGGGATACCGCCTATTACGTCTTCGGCGGCAGCGACGACGCATCGCTGTCCTTGAAAGGTGGCTACGCGCTGCAGTGGTGGGTCATCAACTGGCTCTCCAGCCAGAAGGTGCGCTGGTATGACCTGGGCGGCGAAGCTGGGGAGAAAGGCTTGCGCCAGTTCAAGAAAGGCTTGGCCGGCAAGCGCGGCGCGGTCGTGGCCATGGCCGGGGAATACGACTATTGGATACATACTTCCGCGCGACTCATGGGCGATGGAATCTATGGTCTGCGCGCCATCCAGCGCATCATCCGGCGCTGGAGGTACGGCGCCTAAGGCATTGCTAGAGGCCAATTCTCGCGGGCCCGGCGGCAACCAAAGCAGGTTATTCGAGTTATCCCACGCTCGTTGATAGCCGAATCCCTCGATCGGCTTTGCCTCAGCCTTGACGGTTGCTAGTTTCCAGCCATGTGGGGACGTTCTCGCAAAACTGACGCCGTGGCGGAAGAAACGCCGCCGCCTCTGCTCAAGGCCGCGGTCCGCGAAGCGCGGATCGAGGTGGCCGAACGCACCAGCGTGGTCGTCGATCTGCGCGATGCGGAGCTTGCCCGTCTCGAAATTCTGAACGAGGCGATCGAGCAGATCTTCGCCGAGATTCCACCCGATGTTGAATTATTTGATCGCGGCATCAGCCGTGGCGACACGCCGCGGCTGTGGATCGATGCCGTGGCGCATGTGCATATGGGGCGCGACAAACGAGTCTACCGCTTCGTGCAGGACACCATCTATGGCCGCCGGGTTCTTGCCGAATCTCCCGACGTGGAAACCATCGTCGATGCGGTAACGAAATACATCGCGCGCCGCCTGGTGGAGCGGGAAAAGGCATTGGCGGCGGATGCTCCGCCCATCGCCCACAGAGCTTTGCGGGACATCCGGGTGGAACGGCGCCGCTGGCGCTGGAAAGCCGTCAAAGCTTTTGTCTTCGGTCTTGTCGCGGGTTTCGCGGCCTTGTTCGCCACCGCCTGGTTGCTGGCGCCGCCGCCCTAGCTGATACTCTGCCGAGCCAGTTCCTCAAATCCTCCAGACTCGAGCCGGCGCGAGATCGCTTCGCAGTGCCATGCGCCGGGTGCGCCGAAGATCCGGTAGAGATTGTAGCCGGCGGGCTGATGGCGTCCGCCGGGTGGAGACGAGGCTGACGGCACCCCGAAGGCTGGAATGCGGTGCCCCGGGCCATCGAGCCACACCAGCGAGTGGACGTGGTTGTGCCCATGAATAACAAGTTCGGCGCCGTGTTCGGCCAGTACCTTGCGGAATTCAGCATTATCCACCAGCCGCCGCAGACGCTGAGCCGGGCTGCTCACCGGCGGGTGGTGAATGACCACCACCCGGTACAATCCCTCCTGCTTCAATTCCGCGAGCGTGGACGATAGCCGCGTCAATTGCTCGGGCCCAAGCTCGCCGGTTGCCATGAAGGCCCGCGTCGGCACCGCGCTTGAGAGACCGATCAAAGCCACCGGCCCGCGCCGGCGGACAAACGGGTATGAAATTTCCTGCCCAACCAACGTCTGGACGGCGTCGTTGCTCATGAACTCGCCCCAGTGCCGGCCGGAATGGGACGCCGCCACTCCAACGTATGCGTCGTGATTGCCCGGCACGACCGTGACGTTCGCCGGTGTTCCGATCGCGGAAAGCCAGAACCGTGCTCGTTCGAATTCGCCTTCCAACGAAATATTGATCAGGTCGCCGGTGATCGCGATGTGATCAGGCGCCACAGACTTCAAATCGATGAGCAACGCCGCGATCACCTCGTCGCTGTGCAACGAGCGGCGCTTGCGCTGCCAGTTGAGAAAGCCGATGGCGCGCTTGTTCGCAAGCTCGGACAGCCGGGGCCTCGGCAGCGAGCCCAGATGCGGGTCGGACAAATGAGCGAGCAAGAACATCCGCGTTTCAGGCGCTGCCTATCAAGATGCCGGCGAGGAAGACCAGCGTGCCGCCGACCACGATCTGGAAGGCGGCCGACAGAAACGGCGTGTCCATGTAGCGGTAGCGGATATAGGAAATCGCCACCAGCTCGACCGCGACCACGATGACCGCGAGGAGCGTCGCAATCCAGAAGTCGGGAATGAGATAGGGCAGGGTGTGCCCCACGCCGCCGATCATGGTCATGATGCCGGTGACGGTGCCACGCACCCAGGGCGTGCCGCGCCCGGTGAGCGAACCGTCATCCGAGGCCGCTTCGGCGAAGCCCATGGAAATGCCGGCGCCGACCGACGCCGCCATGCCGACCAGGAAAGTCTCCCAGGTATGGTGCGTGGCGAAGGCGGCGGCAAACAGCGGCGCCAAGGTCGAGACGGAGCCGTCCATCAGCCCGACAAGGCCGGGCTGCACATATTGCAGCAGGAACATTCGCCGCGCGGTTTCGTCTTCGCGTTCGCGCGCCGTTTTTGTGAGAATCTGCTCGCCGAGCTTTTGCGCGAGATTTTCGTGCTCGTTCTCGATTTCGGCGAGCTCGTCCAGCAGCTTGCGCACCGAAGCGTCGCGGGTGGTTTCCGCCGCCTTGCGGTAGAAGCGCCCAGCCTCGTATTCCATGGCTTCGGCGTATTTGCGCACCTCGTCGAGGTTGAGCGCGCCCATCAGCCAGATCGCCGGTTTCTGGATGAAGCCTTTGACGTCCTGGCGGCGGATCAGCGGCAGATAGTCGCCGAATTTCGAGCGGTAGAGATCGAACAACATGGTGCGGTGGCGCACTTCCTCGTCCGCCATTTCATCGAACACCTTGGCGGAGGCGGGAAATTGCGCGCGCAATCCTTCCGCGAATCCGCGGTAGATACGGCTATCCTCTTCTTCGTTGGTGATGGCGAGCGCCAGGATTTCCTGCTCGGTCAAATCGGCAAAACGCTTCACGTCGGCCTCTCGGGGGCTGGGGGAACCATGGTTTCTGCTATATTGGAAATGTTCTAAACAAGGAAGGCAGTTTTGTGGACTTGAGAACAAACAAGGCGAAAGGACAAGGAACGGTTCCGGCTAGGCTCCGAGAAATCATTGTAGGGCGAGTCCTGCATTTCTACTGGCGATTCGCACGCGGAATGACGCTGGGGGTCCGCGGTCTGGTAATCGACAACCGTGCGCGCATCTTTCTCGTTCAGCACAGCTATGTGCGCGGCTGGCATCTGCCGGGCGGCGGGGTGGAAGTGGGCGAAACCATGCTGGAGGCGCTCGGGCGTGAGCTGGCCGAGGAAGGCAACATCGCGTTGACCGCCCCGCCGCAATTCCACGGCGTCTTCTTCAATCCGCGCGTATCCAGCCGGGACCATGTGGCGCTGTTTGTCATACGCGACTTTCGCCAGGATGCGCCGTTTGAGCCCACGCGCGAGATCGTCGCGGCCGGCTTCTTTCCGCTCAATGAGCTGCCGAACGACACCACGGCCGGCACGCGCGCCCGCATCGCCGAAGTGCTCGGCGCCGCGCCGGTGAGCGACCGGTGGTGAGAGTTTGATACAATTTTCAAACAGCCAAGGCCTCGTTCTTCGTCATGCCCGGGCTTGTCCCGGGCATCTCGCTTAGGAGGGCAGTGCGTCCCTTATCGAGATGGCCGGGACTTCAGGCGCGAAGACGGCGCTTCGCGCCTTGTGCCCGGCCATGACGAAAAAAGGCATAACTCCACCGGCCCTATTCTTTACGGCGCGGGCGCGCCGTAGCCTGATTTCTCTCCCCAAAAAATGAGGGGAGCGGAGCGCCGAGCGGCGCACCAACAATTCCGCGCTGATGAGGCGCGGCACGCACCTTGCGATTGGTGCGTCTCGCCTCCCGGCGCTCCACTGGCGGTGTTTTTCCGGCCGCCGTCCCGCGCTCGCCGGAGGGCATTCACTGCGCAGATCGGGCAAGCCCGACCTGCGGTGCGCCGCCGGCTGCTAGCTCCTAGCGCCCGGCTCATAGTGGCCGGGGGTCGGGGTTCGTCGCCGCCCGAGTCCGTGGTTACGAGCCACAGCCGCGGGCACCGCACCCGGCTCCGCCATCCGAACGTCTCATGATGACGCCCTCAGCAAGCTAGGCGCGGTCAAGATAAGTGCGAATTTAAGCGCGGGGATAAGTTTTTTTCACCTGTCATTCCGGAAGCCTCGCTTTGCGAGGCTATCCGGAATCCAGATGCAAACACGGCCTATGTGTCTGGATTCCGGGTTCGCGGCTTCGCCGCGCCCCGGAATGACGGCTGCTCAGCTCTTGTGGATCGCTTCCATGGACCTGAACCCTGCCAAATGCTAAGCGCGACGGCACAGGGCGGGGAAATGACCGATCTTTCTTTGACAATATTGCCGGAGACCGCGGACGACGCGGTCGCGATCGACCGGCTGCATGAGCGCACCTTCGGACCGGGCCGCTACGCGCGCACGGCCTATCGCATCCGTGAAGGCGTCACGCATCGGCTCGACCTATCATTCACCGCGCGGATCGGCACGCTGCTGGTCGGTTCCGTGCGGCTTTCGCCTATCCGCATCGGCGAGACGCCCGCACTGCTGCTGGGACCGCTCACGGTGGAGCCGCCCTTCCGTGACCGCGGCATTGGATTGAAGTTGCTCGAGCATTCGCTACAGGAGGCGAAATCCAAAGGACACCGCTTGGTCGTCCTTGTGGGTGACGAGCCTTATTACGCGCGCTGCGGTTTCAAGAAAATCCCGAAGGGCGTGGCGACCATGCCGGGGCCGGTCGATCCCGAGCGTCTGCTGGTGGCTGAATTAGCGCAGGGCGCCTTCGAGGGAGTGAGCGGTCCCATTCAGCCCGAGTGGGAAACATAAGCGTTATCCCATACCCGGCTGGCAAAGCATGGCCGAAACCATGCCAGGGAAGCCGCAATTTCGCTGAATCTTCCCAAGGTCCGGTAGCAAGTTCCCCTACGGCCTAGCAGTGAAAAAAAACACTTTGGAGACGATATCCAAACAACCCATCAAACGGTACAATTGCTGGTCGGGAAAAAAATCTCGGCTCACGCCAAGTGAGCGGGGGAGGAAGTAAATGCGTCTTGCGATTGTCGGCGGCGGCCTCGGCGGCCTGATCACGGCCTATTACATCAAAAAATTCTGGCCAGGCGCTCCGAAGCCGACAATCTTCGAAGCATCTTCGCGACTAGGCGGCAAAATCAGCACCCGCTCTTTTGAATCGGTTTCGGCGCACTACGAAGCCGGAGTGGCGGAACTCTACGATTATTCCATGCACGGCGAGGACCCGCTCAGGGATCTTGTTGACGATCTCGGGTTGAAGACCATCCCCATGCCGGGAGGATGCGTCGTGCTCGGTGACGCGATCCTCAACACGCGCGACGATGTGCGGAAATCTTTCGGCGCGGCGACTGCAAAGGCGGTGGATGACTTCTACCGGAAATGCAATCTGCTCTGTCCCACGCTCGATTTCTTCGCGGACGATTGGCAGGTCGATAACAGCCACGCCTGGGCGAACCGCACGTTGCGCGAACTGTTCGATGAGATTCCGGATGACGCCGCCCGGCGGTATGTCGAAGCGGCGAGCCGCAGCGATGTCGCCTCGGAGCCGCATCTGACCAGCGGCGTGTCCGGCATCAAGGATATCCTCATGGAAGATGCCCAATACATGGGCGTCTATTCGGTCGAGGGCGGGATCGAACGCCTTGTCGACGGATTGCGCGAGCGCATCAGCGCCAATATCGAGCTTGAAACTCCCGTCGTCGGCGCGGAACGGACGGAAAGCGGAAGCTACCGGCTGACCACCCGGCATAAGCACCGGGATGAGACGCAGGAGTTCGACTTGGTGGTTTTCGCCTTACCGAACTACTGGCTGGCACGGATCAACTGGGAAAATGCCGATCTGCGGGCGGCAATGCAGAAGCATTTGGCCCACTATGACAGGCCGGCTCACTACCTGCGCGTCACGGTGCTGTTCAAGGAACCGTTCTGGCGCGACAAAATCGCAGGCTCATACTTCATGCTCGACGCCTTCGGCGGATGCTGCGTTTACGACGAAGGCGCCCGCCATCCACACCCCAGCCATGGCGTCCTGGGATGGCTGATCGCCGGCAACGACGCGCTGTCGCTTTCAAACCTCTCCGACGCGGACCTTATCAAGCTGGCGCTGGATTCACTGCCGCAGCCACTTGCGGTCGGCCGCGAGCTTTATCTGGAGGGCCGCGTTCACCGCTGGGTCGGCACCGTGAATGCATTGCCGGGCGGCAACCCAATCCACGACCTGAAGACACGCCATTCGCCTTCCGCGATGGATCCGAACCTGTTCGTCGTGGGGGATTACCTGTTCGATTCCACCTTGAACGGGGCGGTCGATTCCGCTGAATTCGTAGCCGAGAGTATCGAGGAAGAGTTCGGAGAAGACCTGACCCTTCCCAATGCTGCGGATGCCGCGCCGCTCTCCGCCATGGGCGAAGTTCGTGAAAGCGCCTAGCAGCGAACCAAAACTAACACCCTGGGGCATTCTCTTCTGGTCGTTTGCCGCGGCGCCGTCGCAGCTTGTTTCGCTTATTGCCGCCCTGATTGTCATTCTCGCCGCCGAGCTCGCCTTGCCGATGCTTCTGGGCGACACGGTAGACGCGGCCGTCACGGACCGTGATCTTCAAAGGATCATCTATCTCGGTTTCGGCATGCTGTTCGTCGCCGGCGTGATGTATGCCGTCCATTATCTGTATTTGCGCCTGGAAGCATCGCTCGTTGCCTATGCAACATTCCGCCTGCGCGGGTTCGTGTACCGACGGCTGATCTGGCAGCCGCTAAATTTCTTCGTTCAGAACAAGGGCGGTGAGATCGGCCATCGGGTCATGAGCGACTGCGAGGTGCTTGACCGGCACGGCATCTATTTGCTCGCCGACGTTCCCTTCGCCGTATTGACCATCATCGGCGTCGCCGCGGTGATGCTGTGGATGAACCTGACGCTCGGTCTCCTGGTGCTTGGCGTCCTTCTGGTGGCTGCGATCCTCGCGCATCGTGTTGCGCGGCCGCTGGCCGGAATCGAGAAATCCGCCAATAGCCTACTGGCGACGCTCGGCGGGCGGCTGCAGGAATTGATCGGCGGCATCCGCACCGTAAAGAGCTTCGGACGCGAGAGACATGAGATCCTGCAGCTGGATGACGCCGGAAAAAATCTCGTCGACGCGGAAGTTAAGGCGGGGAAGGTGGCGGCGCGGCTTGAGCCGCTGCTGGAACTGATCGAAGCGCTCGGTCTGATCGCGGTGGTTTGGTATGGCGCTTATCTCGTTTTCAAGGACGTTCTGACGCCGGGTAAGCTCGTCGCCTTCATCGCCTATATGGAATTGCTGTCGGAGCCGATGCAGCGCGCCGGCCGCTATTATCGCCAATTCCAGCAGGCGCGCGGTACGCTGAGCCGCATCGCGGACCTCCTCGCCAGCATGCCGGCACCGCCCTTGCGCGAAGGCCGCGCGTTTCCGCCCGATCGTACCATCGGCGCCAATGACGTGCAGTTCAGTTATCCGGGACTGAGCAAGCTTGCCGTCGACGGTGTTTCGCTTGTTGCGAAGGCGGGTGAAATCGTCGCCGTGGTTGGGCCTAACGGCGCTGGCAAATCGACCCTCATGGATCTTCTGCTCGGCTTCCAGGCGCCGCGCGCTGGAGCCATTACGATTGGCGGCGTGCCATTGCATGATATCGACGAAGACGCGCTGCGTGAGGCGGCGGCGGTTTTGACGCAGGATGTCTTCCTGTTTCACACTACGCTGGCGGAGAATATCCGCTACGGCCGCCTGGACGCCTCGGATACTGAAATTCTCAACGCAGCGGAGCGGGCTGGCATGCAGCCGCTCATCGAACGCTTACCGCAGGGTCTGGACACGATGATCGGCGACCGTGGCAGTCGGCTGTCCGGCGGCGAGCGGCAGCGTGTCGCGCTCGCGCGCGTTCTCGTTCGCGATCCCAAAATCCTGGTATTCGACGAGCCGACCTCGGCGCTGGACGGCGCAGCGGTGCGCGACGCCAGTCAAATTCTGCGGGAAAGCGCGGCGGGCCGCGTGACCTTTCTGATCGCGCATCGCATCGAAACCGTGCGGATCGCCACGCGCGTTCTTCTGATGGATCAGGGCCGGATCGTCGCGGAGGGAACGCCCGCGGAGCTGGAAGCGTCGAATGTCCTGTTCCGCAACCTGTTCAGCGAGCCGGAACGGGAACGCCGCGCACCCGGCGTGGCGGCACGCTGAGTTTCAGCGGCCTTCTCTCGCCCAGGTCGCGGCGAGGCTGCCGATCAGCAGCAACAGGCCGATGAAGCCGGCGAAGACCGGCAGCACGCCGATGCCGCGCACGACGCTCGCCTCGCGCATCTTCAGGCCGATCCAGTCGTCGCCCCGGAACGTGCTGGTCGAACGCACGGGAAGAATCCGCGGCAGCGTGACGCCTGAGATCTCTGTGAGCCGGCGTGCGTCTCCACCAGTCGCGGAAACAAGCGGGGCGAGGACCTCGGCGGTCGAGGTGACCTCGGCGAATTCACGCGGATTGGCGGGGCCAATGTTGACCAGCGTCGTTAGCTTCCCGTCCGTGGCCCGCCAGAGGCCAAGCTCGCTGACCGGCAGCGTCCCGCGCCAGAGACCGGGTTGCGCGGCCTGAAGCGTCAGTTTTGTCGTGCCGCCGGAGGGGGCGGTCACGGTGACTTCTCCGATACTGTCCGCCATGGATTGCCGCTCGATCGCAAGCTCGCGCCCGTGCGAAACAAGCCGCAGGGCCTCTTCCTCCAGATCGGGCTGCTTCATCAGCCAGTGCGAGAGCCGCCGCAGCAGGTCGTGATGCGGACCGCCGCCTTCGTAGCCGCGCGCCCAGAGCCAGATGTGGTCCGAGAGCAGCAGCGCCACGCGGCCTTCGCCTTCGCGCGACAGCACCAGCAGCGGCTTGTCGTCGGCGCCCTGCATCACGGTCTGCCCTTGCGCATTCTTGGTATCGACCAGCCGGAACCAGCGGCTCCAGTGCGGCGGATTGGAATTCGCGCCTTCCAAATCGCGCGTCACCGGATGCCGCTTGCCGATATCGCTGAGGCGCGCGCGGAAGGCCCCCTCGGTGACTTGCCCGCTCGGCTCCGCCGGCAGGATGACGTCGAGCGGGGTGCGCCACAGGCTCGTCGGGCTCGCGTAGTCCGGGCCGGCCGCGATCAGCACCGCGCCGCCGTCGCGCACATAGCGGGCGATGTTGTCGAAATAGATGATCGGCAGCACGCCTTGCCGCGCATAGCGGTCGAAGATGATGAGATGGAATTCGCCGATCTTCTGCTGGAACAGTTCGCGGGTAGGGAATGCGATCAGCGACAGTTCGTTGATCGGCGTGCCGTCCTGCTTTTCCGGCGGGCGCAGAATGGTGAAATGGACAAGATCGACGCTGGCGTCCGACTTCAGCAGGTTGCGCCAGGTGCGTTCGCCCGCATGCGGCTCGCCCGAGACGAGCAGCACGCGCAGCTTGTCACGCACGCCGTCGATGGAGACGACCGCGCGGTTGTTCACGGGCGTCAGTTCGTCGGGCAGCGCGGAGGCTTCGATCTCGACGATGTTCTGCCCGGCATGGGGAATCGGGATGTCCACCTGCACCGGCTGGCCGACGGCGACGCTGCGGGTCCCGAGCGTCTCGCCGTCGCGGCGGATGGTGACCTGCGCCGCGCCCGCCGGCGCGCCCTGATCCTCGACGCGGAAGGTGACGGTCTGCGACTGGCCGACGATGCCGAAGCGCGGCGCGGTGACCAGCACCACGCGGCGGTCCTTCTCATCCTTGCGGCCGGTGATCAGCGCATGCACGGGCGCGGCAAACCCCAGCGCGGCGGCTTCGGCCGGGACATCGTGCACGCGGCCGTCGGTGACGATGATGGCTCCCGCCACGCGGTCGGACGGCACGTCGGCCAGCGCCGAGCCGAGAGCGGAGAACAGCCGCGTGCCGTCGGTCTCGCCGTCCGACTGGCCGGCTTCCACCATCCGCACTTCCAGGCCGGGAATGCGCGCGAGCCGCTCCGTGAGCTGCGCACGCGCGGTTTCCGTCTGCTGCGCGCGGTCGCCGAAACTTTGGCTCGGGCTCTTATCGATGACCACCGCGGCGACCGAGGTAAGCGGCTCGCGGTCCTCGCGCGTGAAGGAAGGATTGGCCAGCGCCAGCACCAGCAGAGCTAGCGCCGTCGCGCGCACCAGCGCACCGCGGCTGCGGGCGAATATCAGCAAGGCGGCGACCGCGATGGCGACAACCACCGCTGCCCACAAGACGTAGGCCGGGACAAGCGGTGCGAAGGCGATGCCGAAATTCAATCTGTTCTCCTACTGCCCCAGCCGCTCAAGCAGCGCGGGGACGTGAACCTGGTCGGCTTTGTAGTTGCCGGTCAGCGTGTACATGACGATGTTGACGCCCGCGCGGAATGCGAATTCGCGCTGGCGCGGCTCGCCGGGTTGCAGCGGCAGCAACGGCTGTCCGTCCTGGCCCATGGCCCAGGCGCCGGCGAGATCGTTCGATGAGATGATGATGGAGGACACACCGTCGCCCGCGCGCGCCGGGCGCTCGGTCTGATCTTCATCGGCCGCGGGCAGGGCTTCGACCCAGAGCCGCCCGGTGGTGAAACGCCCAGGGAAGTCGCGCAGCAGGAAGAAGGTCTTGGTCAGCACATGATCGCCGGACACTGGCTCCAGTTCCGGGATGTCGAGCGAGGACAGAATCTCACGAAGCGCCATCATGCCGGGCCCGCGCGATTCCCCGCCTGGGCCCATCGGCGCCTCCACGGCATCGCGGGTGTCGAACAGCACAGTGCCGCCTTGCTTCATGTAGGCGTCGAGACGCGACAGCGCTTGCCCGGACGGCTTGGCGGCACCCGGCACGATCGGCCAATAGATCAACGGAAAGAAGGCAAGCTCGTCGCGGGAAAGGTCGAGGCCAATAGGGTCGCCCGGTTCAAGCGCCGTGCGCTGGGCGAGGAACAGCGTCAGGCCTTCGAGGCCGACCTTGCTGATCCTGTCCACCGCCGCGTCTCCGGTGACCACATAGGCGAGCCGTGTTTGCACCGATGCCTTTTTGGCGAAGTCGTCGTTCTGGGCATGAGCCTGCGGCGCCGCCGCCAGCGCCGCTGCGAGAATGCCGGCGGCGATGACGGCGGAGGCAGGTCTGCGGCGATAGGTCAGCCGGGCGATGCCGCCCGCGAGCCAGAACACGACCAGCGCATCGACCAGCAGCAGCGCCAAAGCGGTGAGTAAGATCGGGCCGCGCAAATCCTGCGGCTCCCCGATGCGGTACTGCTCGCGGCTCGCGTTGAGCGCGGAGAAGTCCAGCGGCGCGAGACGGTCGGCGGGCGTGAGCGCATTGACGGCGATCAGCGCGTCCGGCGGCCCGTAGAATCCCGGCGGATGCTCTGCGTCGGCGCGGGCGGCGAAATTCACCGGGATCGGCCGCGCTGTCGCGGGCGGCGGCACGAAAGCACCAAAGCCGTCGAGCACCCGGCTCGGGGGCACGACTTCGCGCGCGGCCTGCTTGTCGGCGCTTTCGTCGCTCTTGGCCTTGGCTCCGGCGGTGGCCACGATGCGCTTGAGCATATCGACGAAGCTTCCGGAGAGCGGCAGGTCCGACCAGCGCGTATCGGCGGTAACGTGGAACAGCACGACGACGCCTTTGCCTTTGCGGGCCGCGGTGACCAGCGGCGTGCCGTCAGTCAGCGTCGCCCAGGTGCGTTCGGAGAGGCCGGAATCCGGCTCCGCCAAGACCTGACGTTTCACCGTGACGTCGCCGGGCACGGGCATGCCGCTGAACGGGCTGTCGCGTGAAAATCCGGCCAATTGCTGCGGCTGGTCCCAACTCAGGCTGCCGCCAAGGATGCGTCCGCCGCGCCGCAGCCGGACCGGAATGAGATCATCGTCAGCGGTGGCGGCAAGCCTGGGCCCGGCAAAGCGCACGAGCACGCCGCCATCCTCGATCCAGCGGTTGAGCAGGTCGCGCGCCTCGCCGGCGACATTGCCCACATCGGCGAGGATCATCATCGGCACATCCTGCTCGACGAATTGCTTCACCGCTTCGGCGGGGGCGGCGCTTTCAGCCAGCCGCACGTCGGCGAACGGATTGAGCGCACGAGAAAGGTAATAGGTGGACGCGAGCAGCGGCTGCGCTGTATCGGCGGTCGAACCGGAAATCACGCCCACCGTGCGGCGCTGCCAGCGCTTATCGAGAAGCTGAACCGCGCCCGCCGAGCGTTCGCCGGAAATTTCAAGCCGCGCGATATCGTTGCGGATCTCCACCGGCATTTCGAATTCGGCGGTGGTCTCGCTTTCATTCGCCTTGAAGGAGAAACGCGCTTCGCCGAGCGGCAGGCCCTTGAGGTCGAGCGCCCGCACCATTCCGCTTTCCTCGCCGTTGCCGGGACCGCGCAGCGCTTTCACCGTCAGCGCGCCCGCGGCGTTGTCGGCGGCGGCGAGGCCATGCGCGGGCGGAAGCCCGCCGTCCACCACAGTGAGCCTGCGCTGCCCCAGCGTCCGCGCCAAGCCTTCGACGAATTCGCCGCCTTGCCCAAAATGGATGCCGTCGGAAAGCCATGCCACTTCGATGTCGGGAACGCCGGCGACCAAGCGCGCGATCGTCGGCAGGGCGTCCGTGCGGGCAAGTGCGTGTGGTTTCGGCTTGAGCTGGCGGAGCTGCACGCGCGCGGCGCCGGCGGTGCCGACTGAAACGTCACGCACGGTTTCCGACAGTGGGACCAAAGCGACGCCGCGGTTATCGGACTCCGCTTGAACGATGATGTCCTCGGCGGTGCGCAGCCGCGCATCCCAGGTGGAAGCAGCGGTCCAGCCGTCGTCGATCAAGAGCGCAAGCGGCACCTTGCCTCCGGGCGTCGCGATCGACGGGTTCCACATCGGACCCGCGGCGGCGAAGATAGTGAGCGCGGCCAGCAGCAAGCGCAGCAGCGTGAGCCACCATGGCGTACGCGAGGGCGTCTCTTCCTTCGGCGCGATGTCGAACAGCATCCGCGTCGGCGGAAACTCGACGCGGCGCGGGCGGGGCGGGATGAGCCGCAACAGCCACCACAGCACCGGCAGGCTCAGCAATCCGAGCAGCACCAGCGGCTGGGCAAAGGCGAGCGGCAAACCGGAGATCATGTGGACCTCGCGGTTTCTTTTTTCACCTCTCCCCAGCGGGGAGAGGTCGGCGAGCGCAGCGAGCCGGGTGAGGGGGTTCCGGCAATCGAGAGGGTACGAACCCCCTCACCCCACCCCTCTCCCCATCCGAAGTCGGATATATCCGACTTCGGCACTATCGATGCCGAACTCGGGTAAACCCGAGTTCGGATGGGAGAGGGAGCATTCAGAATTTGCCGCCCGGTCATCATGCCGGCCTCCCGGCCTGGCCGGCGTGCCAGCGTTCAATGGCAGTTCCTCCCGGCCGCACGCCCATGCGCGCATGCAGCGCCAACAGCAGTTCGCTGGCCGGTCTGTCGGTGCGGTGGATGGCAAAGCTCCAGCCGAGCCGGTCGGTCTCCGCGCGGATTTCCGCGCGATGGCGCTCGATGCGCTTGCCGTAATCCGCGCGCCAGGTCTCGGCGCGGCCGGCGGTGATGGCGCCCGCACCCTCGGGCTCGACGAACTCGACACGGCCGGAATAGGGGAAGGTTTCCTCCGCCGGATCGACGATCTGCACCACGTGACCTTGCGCGCCGCCGGCGGAAAGCTGGGCGATGGTCTTTTGCACGTCGGCGAACGGGCTCCAAAGATCGGAAAGGATCACGACCTCAGCCAAAGGCGAGGGCGCGAAGGACGGCGGCAGGCTCGGCCTTTCGGTCGTGTCGTGGATGATCGCCTGACACATCTTGTCGATGATGTTGCGGCTCGCGCTCGGCCGCATCAGTCCTGGGACGCCAACACGCTCCCCGCCTTCCACCAAAATCTCCGCCAAAGCGAAAGCAATCACGACCGTACGCTCGAGCTTGCTGTCGTCGGCAAGATTGGAGAGGAATTGCATGGAGAGCGAACGATCTGGCCAGAGCCACACCGTGTGCGCGGCTTCCCATTCCTGCTCGCGCACATAAAGATGTTCGTCGCGCGCGGAACGCCGCCAATCAACACGCTGTGCCGGTTCGCCCGAAACGAAGCGGCGGTATTGCCAGAAATTTTCTCCCGATCCCGCGCGGCGGCGGCCATGCAGCCCATGGATCACGGTCGCGGCGATGCGCCGCGCCTCGAGGATGAGCCGGGGCATGGCGGCGGCGAGCGTGCGCCCTCGGCCGGTGGCCCGATTGACCGCCGTAGCTTCCTGTTCGCTCACACTCGGGGCGAGAGCCATCCGCCTTACCCAAGCCGCGCCTTCAGGCGCGCGATCACGGCCTGAATGGTTTCGCCTTCGGCGCGCGCGGCGAAGGTGAGCGCCATGCGGTGCTTCAGCACGGGTTCGGCGAGCTCCACCACGTCGTCGATCGACGGCGCGAAGCGCCCCTGCAACAATGCACGGGCGCGCACGGCGAGCATCAGTGCCTGGCTCGCGCGCGGGCCGGGGCCCCAGGCGATCAGCTTGCCGAGCTCGCCCGTATCGGGACCGGGACGCGCCGAGCGAACCAGCGAGAGGATGGCTTCGACCACCGACTCGCCCACCGGCAGGCGGCGGACCAGCCGCTGCGCCGCGAGCAGATCGTCGGCGGTCATCGCGGCGGCTGCCCGCGTGTCCTCGGCGCCGGTCGTCTCGAACAGGATGCGGCGTTCAGCCAGGCGATCCGGATAATCGACATCGATCTCCATCAGGAAGCGGTCGAGCTGCGCTTCCGGCAGCGGATAGGTGCCTTCCTGCTCCAGCGGGTTCTGCGTCGCGAGCACGTGGAAGGGTTTGGGCAGATCGTGCCGTGCGCCCGCCACCGTCACATGCTGCTCCTGCATCGCTTGCAGCAGCGCCGATTGCGTGCGCGGGCTGGCGCGGTTGATCTCGTCGGCCATGAGTAGTTGCGCGAAGACGGGTCCGGCGATGAAACGAAAGCCGCGCTTGCCGCCGGCGCTTTCCTCCAGAACCTCGGAGCCGAGAATATCGGAGGGCATCAGGTCGGGAGTGAACTGGATGCGCCGCGCGTCCAGGCCAAGCGAGATGCCCATGGTTTCCACCAGCTTGGTCTTGGCCAAGCCCGGCACGCCGACCAGCAATGCATGGCCGCCGGAGAGGACGGTCACCAGCGCGCTGTCTATGACCCGTTCCTGCCCGAAGATGATGTTCCCGATCGCCGTTCTGGCCGCCCGGATATGGGCCGCGCTCGATTCCGCGGCGCGGATGATCATATCTTCGAGTTTTTCGGGGACTTCTTCGGTGGCCAAGGGCATATCTGCGCTCCTCTGAGGAGTTAGACTCGGTCTATTAGGCTCGTCGCCCGGAGCTTACGCTATCCTTTGCCTCCGGCGCTATTGACCCCAATCAAGGGACATGTGGACCGCCAGGACAACCCATACGTAAGATAAACCATGGCGAAGGAAGGGCAGACGGCAAACGGCGGTCTCGACGCCATCGCAAGCGCGGCAAAACGCGAGGCCGGCAAAGGCCCGCCGCCGGTGCATTTGTGGAACCCGCCATTTTGCGGCGATATCGACATGCGCATCGCCGCTGACGGCACATGGTACTACCTGAAAACACCTATCGGCCGCCCGGCGCTGGTGAAGCTGTTTGCCTCGGTGCTGAAAAGGGAAGGGGATCGATACTTTCTGGTAACCCCGGTGGAGAAAGTCGGCATCACCGTCGAGGATGCCCCCTTCCTCGCCGTCGAAATGCGGGTCGAGGACAGGCCGGAAGGCAAGGTTATGCATTTCCGTACAAATGTCGAAGATTGGGTCGAGTGCGATGCCGAACATGCTCTGCGTTTTGTGACGGAGCCGGATACGGGCGGGCTCAAGCCATACCTGCATGTCCGCCGCGACCTCTGGGCGAAGCTCTCGCGCCCCCTGTTTTATGATCTCGTGGCGCTTGGTGAGGAGCGCGACATCGAAGGCCGCCGCATGTTCGGGATTGCTTCCAAGGATTCGTTCTTTGCCATGGCTCCGGCCGAGACGTTGCGGGAATTCGCCTGATGCCCGCCGTGCCGTCGCCCCGTGGTCCAAGCAAACTGTCAGACAGCTTCTTCGATCGCGCCCGCGCCGGCCTCACGCTGGAGCCGCCCGCCGCGTTGACCGATGCGAGCGTCACGCCTGCCAAGGGCGATCACGAACTCAACAAAGAGGCGGCGGCCTTGTGGGCGGTACGGCCGATCCGTCCGGCGGCTGTGCTGGTGCCTGTCATCGATCGCGCGCAGCCGACAATCCTGCTGACGCAGCGCTCCGCGCATCTCCCCGATCACGCCGGCCAGATTTCCTTTCCGGGTGGCAAGATCGATCCCGGCGATGAGAGCCCGCTGGCGGCCGCGCTGCGCGAAGCGGAGGAAGAGGTTGGCCTCGACCGGCGCTTCATCGAACCGCTCGGCTATCTCGATCTCTACATGACGACGCAAGGCTATCGCATCGTTCCCGTGGTGGCGCGTATCGCGCCGGATTTCCAGCTCTCGCTTAACCCCTCCGAGGTCGACGACACTTTTGAAGTGCCGCTCGATTTCCTGATGGAGCCGTCGAACCACCAGAAGCACAGCCGCGATTGGAACGGCATCACGCGCTATTATTTCGCCATACCCTTCGAGCAGCGGCACATCTGGGGCGTGACCGCCGGGATTTTGCGGAATCTGTGGGAGCGGATTTACGCGGGATCGGCTAATGTCGCGCCCGAATAACCCGGCTGACTAAGAGAGCGTAATGATCCGGCCTATCCTCGTCGAACTCCTGCTGTTCCTCACGCCGTTCGCCGCCTACGCATTTCTGCTGTGGGCGAAGAATCACGGCGTCCTCGACCCGGAACACTGGCCGCTGCGAACGGTGGCCGGTCTGACGGTCGCCGCGCTGGTGCTGATGGCCATCAGCGCCTTCGTGACGGCCCAGATTTCCGGCGCTCCGCCCGGCTCCGTTTACGTGCCGGCGCATGTGGAAGACGGCCGGCTTGTGCCGGGGACCACCAAGTGATGACGGCGGCCACAAGCAATTCCGGACGCACGGACCGCAGCTTGAAAAATGCACCTTGGCTCGGAGGCTCGCTGGCGCGTTTGCTCACTGTTCTTTCGAGTGAAGGGGAGGAAGCGCGCGTTGTCGGCGGCGCGGTGCGCAACACGCTGATGAATTTGCCGCCCGGCGATACGGACGTCGCAACGACGGCGGACCCGCAGGAAGTGATCCGCCGCGTCCAGGCTGCCGGCTTCAAGGCGGTGCCAACGGGCATCGACCATGGCACGGTCACGGTTGTGATTCAGGGTATGCCGTTCGAGGTGACGACGCTTCGCGTGGATGTGGAGACTTTCGGGCGCAAGGCCAATGTGCGCTTCGGGCGCGATTGGAAGGCGGACGCCGAGCGGCGCGACTTCACGATGAATGCTTTGTCGGTGACGGCGGACGGGGCGGTCTATGATTACGTCGGCGGCCTCGCCGACCTCGAAACGCGGCACGTGCGCTTCATCGGCGATGCAGCGAAGCGCATCGCCGAGGATTACCTGCGCATCTTGCGCTTCTTCCGCTTCCACGCCGCCTATGGGCGCGGGCCGCTGGATGCGGCCGGACTCCATGCTTGCATCGCCGGGCGTGAAGGCCTCGGCCGGCTATCGCGCGAGCGCGTGCGCATGGAGCTTATTAAGTTGCTGACGGCGGCTGGCGCCGTGCCTGCGCTCGCCGCCATGTCGGAAGCGGGGCTGCTGGTCTCGCTGCTCGCGGGCGTGCCGCTTGTCTCCCATGTTGACCGCATGGCGGAGCTGGAAGCGGCGCTCGGTTTGCCGCCCGACCCGACACGCCGCCTCGGCGCGCTGGGCGTCATTGTTGTCGAGGACGCCGAGCGGCTGTGGCAGCGCCTGCGTTTGACCAATGCCGAGCACGAGCGGCTCAATTCAATGGCGGATGGATGGCGGCGTCTTTCCCCCGCATCGGGAGAAGCCGCCGCCCGGGCATTGCTTTATCGCCTCCCTCCGGAGCGATTCCTCGACCGCGTGCTGCTGGCTTGGGCGCGCTCGGGCGCAAGGGCGGACGATGCGGCATGGCGTGAGTTCGCCATGCTGCCGCAACAATGGACCCCGCCTTCCTTCCCGCTGAAAGCGGCCGACTTCATGCAACGTGGCGTGGCCAAGGGTCCCGCACTCGGCGCGGCTTTGCGGGCCGCCGAGGAGGCGTGGATCGCAGCGGATTTTCCAGGAGACAGTGAAACCCTGGAGCAGATTGCGACGAATGCCGTGCAAGGCGCGGTGAAGGTGACGTGACGGCGGCGTAACAGCGTCTTAAGGTTCATCCATCGGCAAGGGGAGGCACCCGTGTTCGCCAGATTCTGGGGAAAGATTGTAGCCTTCTTTTTTGGCGGCATCCTCGGCACGCTTTTCGGCGTCGCGCTCGGTTTCTTCTTCTTTCCTTATGTGTTTCCTCCGCCTCCGGCCGCGGAGCAGCTAACCCAGGCGGATCTGACGCCGCCTGCTGCCGAGCCGCCGCCGGCGCAACCTGCGCCATCCGCCGCCACTGCGAACGAAACGGCCGCCCCCGCGCCGGCTGCGCCGCTTCAAAGCACGTCAACACCGGCCGCTGTCGCCGCTCCTGTCTCAACCGGCACCTTCATTCATGCCAATCGGGCCGACCCGGTGCATTGGGGCAAAGGCAAAGTCAGTATCTACCAACAGGCGGTGTTCCTGGAGCCCGACTTCGAGGTCGGTCCCGGCCCGGCCTATCATGTCTATCTTGTGCCGAAGGCGTCGATCCGTACGTCGTCGGACATGAAGGACGTCATGTACGTCGACCTCGGCCGGCTCCGCTCCTTCAAGGGCAGCCAACGCTACCAAATCCCCGAGGGCGTCGATCTTAAAAATTATCCAAGCGTGATTGTCTGGTGCGAACGCTTTAGCGTCCTGATCTCACCGGCCGATCTCAGCCCGGCTAAGACCGCGAACTAAATGGACCTGCTGCACGGCTTCGCCGACATCTCGATCTTGCAGCTTGTCTTGGTCGCTGCGGTGGCGCTTTTCGCCTCCATTGTCGGCGGCGTGACGGGCTACGGCAGCAGCGCGCTGATGCCGCTCGTGCTGGTGCCGCTCATCGGGCCCGAGCCGGTGGTGCCCATCGTGAGCATCTCCGGGCTGTTCAACAACACGACGCGCGCCTTCGCCTTTCGCGACTTCATCGACCGCAAACGTGCGCTTATCGTTACGGCGGCGGCGGTGCCGACCTGCATGCTCGGCGCCTATACGTATACGAAGCTCACGAGCGGTGGCATCCTGATCGCGATCGGCGCGATGCTCTGTCTCAGCGTGCCGTTCCGCCGTCTTCTGACTCATATGGAAGTGCGGTTGAAGAACCCTGGCCTCGCTGCCGGCGCCGTGGGCTACGGCTTCCTCAGCGGCAGCACCACCGGCTCCGGCGTGATCCTGCTGTCATTGTTGATGGCGGCGGGCCTCGCAGGCGCGGGCGTGGTGGCGACGGACGCCATCATCTCCGTCGCCATCGCCGTCACCAAGTTATTTGTCTTCGGATTTTCCGGCGCGATGACCGCTCAGGTCATCGCATTCGGATTGCTCATTGGAATTGTCGCGCTGCCTGGAGCGTTCCTCGCCCGCGCGCTGGTGGAGGCCATGCCGGTGCATGTGCACACGGGCATTCTCGACGCGATTGTCGTGCTTGGCGGCGCCGTGATGATTTTCGGGGCGTTCCGGTAGCGATAAGGGCCTTCTCTGTCAGACCTCGCGAGGAGTGCTGAACAGGAAAGGCGAGACGCCGCGCATCGTCTCGTCAAGGATGAACGTGCGGGTGATCGGCGGCTCGGCGCGTTGGCTGCAATTTTCCCGTTCGCACAAGCGGCAATTGACGCCGATCGGCGTCGCCTCGGCGGCCGCGAGGTTGAGCCCGGCGGAATAGACCAGACGGGAAGCATGTTTGAGTTCGCAGCCGAGCCCGATGGCATAGCGGGGCTGCGGATGCGGATGCGGCACCGCCGGGCGATGCACGGTCTGCGCAATGCTGAAATAGCGGGTTCCATCCGGCAGTTCGATGATTTGGGTGATAAGGCGTCCGGGTGTGTCGAAGGTCGCGTGCACGTTCCACAACGGACAGGTGCCGCCGAATTTCGAGAATGGAAAAGTGCCGGAGGAAAACCGTTTGGAAACGTTGCCGGCATGATCGACGCGCAGCATGAAGAACGGAATTCCGCGCGCACTCGGCCGTTGCAGCGTGGTGAGCCGGTGGCATAGCTGCTCGAAGCTCGCACCGAAGCGTTGACTCAGCACGCCGATGTCGTAGCCAAGGTTTTCCGCCGCGGCATGGAAGCGGGCATAAGGCATGATCACCGCCGCGGCGAAATAATTGGCCAGCGTGATCCGGTAGAGCCGGCGTGCGAGATCGTCGAGATCGGGGTGGCGCGCGACGATGGCATCGATCGCTGGCGATGCCTCGATCAGCGCGATCTGGAAGGCGATCTGGAAGATCCGCCCCGGCATGTCGAGCAGTTCCGACAGCTGCAATTGGCGCCGGTGCCGATCGAAGCGACGCAGCACGTCGCGCATCACGTCGATCGGCAGCACACGTACGATCGTGGTATGGCGCTCGCGCAGCCGCTCGGATAACGCGCGGAAAAGATCGAGGTCAGTGACGCCGATCTCATCACGCACCTGCTCGGCTGCCGTCTCCAGGTCGGGGAAATAATTGCGGTTGGCCTCGATCAGGTCGCGCACGCGCTCGATCGGGTTGGCCTCACGCCGGGCCGGCTCATCGCGGCCTCCGAGATGGGCCGCAGCCATCGATTCGCCCCGCCGCGCTTCGACATAGGCGGTATAAAGGCGCTGTATTGCATGGGTCACGCCGGGGCAAAGCTCGGCCAGATCCTTCAATTCATGCTTGGGGATATTGAGCGACCGAAACAACGGGTCGCTGAGCACCTCGTTGAGCTCGGCGAAGAACCGATCCTCATCGACGGTCGCAAGCTCGCGCAGATCGATTTCGTAGGTCTCGGCAAGCCGCAGCAGGGTCTGCGCGGTGACCGGCCGCTGGTTGCGCTCGATCAGGTTGATGTAGCTCGGCGAAATACCAAGCCCGGCGGCCAATTGCGTCTGCGACAGGCCGAGCTGCCGCCGGATACGGCGGAAGCGTGGACCGACGAATAGTTTTTTGCCGTCGTTTGACATTTATGACAATATGACAGTCAAGCTATGTAAAGACGTTACAACATATCACGGTTTATTTTCAATCTATGTATTGGAATTTCTTCAACTGCGTTACTGCTGAGGCGTGACAACTGCGGTCAGCTTGTCACGGAAGTCGCAGGAGATGCAGATGCCCAAGAACGTTCAAGCCCTGGTTTCCAATGCGCCCGCGGGGCGCTTCGATGGGATCGAGCGGCCTTACCGTCCAGCCGACGTGGCCCGTCTGCGAGGCTCGGTGCCTATCGCCTATACGCTGGCGGAAAAGGGCGCCAACCGGCTGTGGGAGCAACTCCAGCGCAAGGATTATGTCGCGGCGCTCGGCGCCATGACCGGCAACCAAGCCATGCAGATGGTGCGCGCGGGGCTGGAGGCGATCTACCTCTCCGGCTGGCAGGTCGCGGCCGACAGCAACACCGCCGGCTCCATGTACCCGGATCAAAGCCTCTATCCCTGTGATTCCGGCCCGGATCTGTGCAAGCGAATCAATAAGACATTCGCGCGCGCGGACCAGATCGAGCATTCGGAAGGCGGCGCCAAGCGCGACTGGTTCGCGCCGATCGTCGCCGACGCCGAGGCCGGCTTCGGCGGTTCGCTCAACGCGTTCGAGATCATGCGCAATTTCATCGAGGCGGGCGCCGCGGCGGTGCATTTCGAAGATCAACTGGCGTCGGAGAAGAAATGCGGCCACCTCGGCGGCAAGGTGCTGATCCCGACCGCGGCGCACGAGCGCAACCTGATCGCGGCGCGTCTTGCCGCCGACGTTTGCGGCGTGCCGACGCTGGTCATGGCGCGCACGGACGCCGAGAGCGCGCGCCTCATCACCTCCGACATCGATCCACGCGACCGTGAATTCATCACCGGCGAGCGCACGGCGGAAGGATTCTTCCGTCTGAAGGAGGGCACCGGCCTCAAGCATTGCATCAAGCGCGGGCTCTCCTATGCACGCTATGCCGACTTGCTGTGGTGGGAAACGTCGCGGCCCGATCTCGACGAGGCGCGCGAATTCGCGGAGGCGATCCACAAGCAATATCCCGGCAAGCTGCTCGCCTATAATTGCTCGCCGTCATTCAACTGGCGCGGCAATCTCGACGCCGGCACGATCGCGACCTTCCAGCGCGAGATCGGCGCCATGGGCTACAAGTTCCAGTTCGTGACGCTCGCCGGCTTCCATAACCTGAATTACGGCATGTACGAGCTGGCGCGGAATTTCTGCGCGCGGGGAATGACTGCCTATACGGAATTGCAGGAGGCCGAATTTGCCGCCGAAGCGCACGGCTACACCGCCACGCGCCACCAGCGCGAGGTCGGCACCGGTTATTTCGATCTGGTCAACGTGACCATTTCAAGCGGCGCCGCTTCGACGACTGCGATGTCGGAATCGACCGAACATGCGCAGTTCACGGCGGATCATGCCAGGGCCGCCGAATGATGGAGGAAGCCATGAATACGCAGCGTTTCTGGGTGGTGGGCGGCGAGTTCCTCTCGCTGCGCTTCGACCAGCTCGTGGCTGGAACGGAGCAGTTGCTCGGTCCGTTCCTCAACGAGAGCGAGGCCGAGCAGGCGTGGCGCAAAGTATCGGAGCGGCATCGGCACCGCGGGGCGGTCCGTTTCACCATCGTGCGGGAGCCGCAGGCAGCGTGAGGCTGCAACTCCTCCCGGCAGGGAGGGTCAGCAATTACGGCTACTTTACTCCGGGTGGCCTTCCAATTCGTCATGCGCGGGCTTGTCCCGCGCATCCCACTCAGGGATGCACTGTGCCTTCCTTAACGGGATGGCCGGGACAAGCCAGGCCATGACGAAGGTGAGCCATTGACGCAAACGTCACGGCCACTTCACGACCGGCGGCAGTTCCTATTCGTCATTCCGGACGGCGCGAAGCGCCGATCCGGAATCCAGAAGCGCATGCAGAACTCGCCTCTGGATTCCGGGTTCGCGCCTTCGGCGCGTCCCGGAAGGACAATAAAACTCACGGCCACTTCACCACGGGCGGCAGCGACGAGAGGATCGACTCCACATTGCCGCCGGTGCGCAGCCCGAAGATAGTGCCGCGGTCATAGAGCAGGTTGAATTCCACATAGCGTCCGCGGCGCACGAGCTGTTCCTCGCGGTCGGCGTCTGTCCACCGCGCCGTGAAATTCCTGCGCACCAGTTCGGGATAGATTTTCCGGAACGCCCGGCCGACATTCTGGGTGAAGGCGAATTCCGCCGGCCAATCGCCGCTGTCGAGATAGTCGTAAAAAATGCCGCCGGTGCCGCGCGGTTCTTTGCGGTGCTTGAGATAGAAATACTCGTCGCACCAAGCCTTGTATTTCTCATAGGGCGCGACACCCGCGTGGGCATCGCAGGCCGCCTTCATCGCGGCGTGAAAGGCGAGGGTGTCGGAGTCGCTCTGGCTGCGCCGCCTATCGAGCACCGGCGTGAGGTCCGCCCCGCCGCCGAACCACGCTTTCGTGGTGACGACAAAGCGCGTGTTCATATGAACCGCCGGCACATGCGGGTTCTGCGGATGCACGATCAGCGAAATCCCCGAGGCCCAGAAGCGCGGATCGTTCTCCGCGCCGGGGATATCCTTGCGGAATTCCGGCGCGAACTCGCCATGCACGGTGGAGACATGCACGCCTGCTTTTTCGAATACCCGGCCATGCAAAATTGACATCACGCCGCCGCCACCGTCCGTGCGGCTCCATGGCGTGCGCGTGAAACGGCCCGGCGCGCGGCCGGCCAGGGGAGCGCCGGCGGGCAGGGCGTCCTCTATGGCTTCCAGGCTCGCGCAGATATCGTCGCGCAAAACCTCGAACCACGCGCGCGCGAGAGATTTGCGCTCGTCCAGGATCGCGGGTGAGGGAAGGGGCGAACCCTTCGGTTTAACCTCATGCATAGCGAAAGCCGCCTGTCTGCCGCATGGCTTCGCCGAGTGCCATGGCTGCCGCCACCGCCACATTGAGCGAGCGCAAGCCCGGCCGCAACGGGATCAGCAGCCTGGCGTCGGCGGCACTGTGCACCTCTTCCGGCACGCCGGAGGATTCGCGGCCGAACAACAGGATGTCGCGGGGACTGAAGGCATGATCGGCATAGGGTGTTGCCGAGCGGGTAGTGAACAGCACGAGCCGCAACCCTTCCTGCCGCCGCCACTGGTCGAAGCCTTGCCAGCCCTCGTGCCGCACGATCGTGACTTGGTCGAGGTAGTCCATGCCCGCACGCCGGAAAGCCCGGTCCGAGACGGGGAAGCCGGCCGGCTCGATGATATGCGCTTCTACCCCCAGGCACGCGCACAGGCGCAGAATCGTCCCGGTATTTTGCGGGATGTCGGGCTGGAAGAGGGCAATCCGCATGGTGCTTAAAACGTTTGCTTGGCCGGCATGCCCGCCCCAGGAACGGTCATTCCCCAAGGGTTTAGGGGACCGCGCGCATTCCTAGCCATAGCGGGCTTGCGCTATGGCACCAAGGGTGCCAATAAAACGCCGCCGGATTGCGCCGTCCTGCCTGCTTTCGGGACCGGCCGGCCGGTCCGCCCGCCGCCTCAGGGATTGCCCCCGGCTCTTCCGATGGTTTTCAGCGTAGGCGGCCTCATCGCCAGGTAGCGGGAGAAGACTCACCGTGACAACTATGTCTTCGGCGGAACCAACACGCCGCGACTTTCTCTACATCGCCACCGGCGCGGTTGGTGCGGTCGCTGCGGCTGGCGCGTTGATCCCCTTGGTCGCGCAGATGAACCCCGACGCCTCGACCATTGCCGCGGGCGCCCCGATCGAAGTCGATCTGGCTCCCGTTGCCGAAGGGCAGGTGATCAAGGTGTTCTGGCGCGGCAAGCCGATCTTCATCAATCATCGGAACAAGAAGGAGATCGAGGAGGCGCGCGCCGTCAATCTCGCGAGCCTGCCCGACCCCGAGCCCGACCAGAAGCGCGTCAAGGAAGGCCATGACCAGTGGCAGGTGCTGATCGGCATCTGCACCCATCTCGGCTGCATCCCGATCGCGCACCAGGGCGATTACAACGGCTATTTCTGCCCCTGCCACGGCTCGCAATACGATACCTCGGGCCGCATCCGGCGGGGGCCCGCGCCCTCCAATCTGCCGTTGCCTCCCTATGAATTCGTCTCCGACACCAAGATCCGGATCGGCTGATCCGCGACGGTTTTCCTGAAGGTTCGACCATGAGCGGACACTCGACCTACCAGCCGCAGAGCCCATTCATGCAATGGCTCGAACGGCGGCTGCCAATTGCCAGCCTGGTGCATTCCTCCTTCGTCGCCTACCCGACGCCGAGGAATTTGAACTACTGGTGGACGTTCGGCGGCATTCTATCGATCATGCTCATGGTGCAGATCGTCACCGGCATCACGCTGGCGATGCATTACACCCCGCACGTCGACTTCGCCTTCAAGTCGGTCGAGCACATCATGCGCGACGTGAACTTCGGCTGGCTGCTGCGTTACGTGCACGCCAACGGCGCGTCGATGTTCTTCCTCGCCGCCTATATCCACATGTTCCGCGGCATGTATTACGGCTCCTACAAGGATCCGCGCGAGGTGCTGTGGATCCTCGGCGTGATCCTGCTGCTGTTGATGATCGTCACCGGCTTCATGGGCTACGTGCTGCCCTGGGGTCAGATGAGCTTCTGGGCGGCGACCGTCATCACCAACCTGTTCTCCGCGATTCCCGTGGTTGGTGAGGCTGTCGTCAGCTGGCTGTGGGGCGGCTATTCGGTTGGCAACCCGACGCTGCAGCGCTTCTACTCGCTGCATTATCTGCTGCCCTTCGTGATCGCCGGCGTCGTGGTGCTGCACGTCTGGGCGCTGCATGTGGTGGGCCAAAACAACCCGGCCGGCATCGAGCCGAAATCCGACAAAGACGTCGTGCCGTTCACACCCTATGCGACGGTCAAGGATTCTTTCTTCCTTGCCTGCTTCTTCATCGTGTTGGGCTGGTTCGTCTTCTACATGCCGAACTTCATGGGACACGCGGACAACTACATTCCCGCGAACCCGGCGGTGACGCCGACCCATATCGTGCCGGAGTGGTACTACCTGCCGTTCTACGCCATCCTGCGCGCCATCCCGAACAAGCTGTTGGGCGTCGCGGCGCTGGGCGCGTCGATCGTCATCCTGGCCTTCCTGCCGTGGCTCGACACCTCGCGCGTCCGCTCGGCGCGCTACCGCCCGCTCTTCCGGCAGTTCTTCTGGGTTTTCGTCGTGGTTTGCATCGGACTCGGATGGCTCGGCGCCAAGCCCGCCGAGGGAGGCTATGTGCTCGCCTCGCGCATTCTCACCTTCTACTATTTCGCGCACTTCCTGGTGATTCTGCCGCTGCTCGGCTTGTTCGAGAAAACCAAGCCGCTGCCGAATTCGATTGCCGAGTCGGTATTAAAGGAAGGCGTGCCGATCGGGGCATCTGCGCCACCTCCAACGGTTGCACGGTGAGGGAGCGCGCCATGAAAATTCATCACCTCGTTCTCGCTCCCGTCTTTGCCGCGGCGTTGCTCGTCTCGGCGGACCGCCCGGTTTTCGCGCAGGCGGAGCACACGCCGGAGCCGCCGGCGTTGAAGTGGTCCTTCTCGGGCCCCTTCGGCAAGTTCGATCGCGCCCAGCTTCAGCGCGGCTTCAAGGTCTATCGGGAAGTCTGCGCCAACTGCCACGGCATGACACTGATGGCGTTCCGCAACTTGGCCGAGCCGGGCGGGCCGGAATTCAGCGCTGCGCAGGCGGCCGCGGTAGCCGCGGAATACAAGATTAAGGATGGCCCCAACGACCAGGGCGAGATGTTCGAGCGGCCCGGCCGGCCGGCGGACTATTTCCCCGCCCCGTTCCCGAATGAGCAGGCGGCGCGCGTCTCCAACGGCGGAGCCTTCCCGCCCGATCTCTCGGTGATCGCCAAGGCGCGCACCTACGAGCGCGGCTTCCCGCGTTTCGTCCTCGACATGTTCACGCAGTACCAGGAGCAGGGCCCGGATTACATCGCGGCGCTGCTGAAGGGCTATGAGAATCCCCCGGCGGGGATGCAGATGCCGCCGGGCATGATGTACAACAAGTATTTCCCCGGCCACGGCATCGCTATGCCGCCGCCGATCTCCGACAATCAGGTTTCCTATGACGACGGCACGCCGGGCACGGTGGATCAGTATTCCCGCGACGTCGCCGCCTTCCTGGTGTGGACGGCCGAGCCGCACATGGAAGCGCGCAAGCGCCTTGGCTTCCAGGTGATGCTCTACCTCCTCGCGCTGGCCGGACTGCTCTATTTCACCAAGAAAAGGGTGTGGACGGCGGTCAAGGAAGGCAGCGTCTAAGGTTAGTTATTTTGTCATCCTGGCCGAGCGCAGCGCGAGAGCCGGGACCCATGTATCCTGGGACGCGCGAGTAATCATCGATGCAGGGATTCGTGGGTCCCGGATTGCGCCACCCAAGTCGGCTCTAGCCGACTTGGGCACTATTGACTGCCGATCTCGAGTAAACCCGAGATCGGTGGCACATCCGGGATGACAATTTTGGGCGATAGACGATGACCAAAGCAGTCCTCGGCATCATCGGCGGCTCGGGCATCTACGACCTGCCCGGGCTGGAAAAGGTGCGCGAGCAGCGCATCGAGAGTCCCTGGGGCGAGCCGTCCGGCGCGCTGCGCATCGGCGAGATCGGCGGCCTGCCGGTGGTGTTCCTGTCGCGGCACGACAAGGGCCACCGCCTTTCGCCGTCCGACATCAACTATCGCGCCAATATCGACGTGCTCAAGCGCGCGGGCGTGACCGATCTGGTCTCGCTGTCGGCCTGCGGCTCGTTCAAGGAGGAACTGTCGCCCGGAACCTTCGTGCTGATCGATCAGTTCGTCGATCGCACCCACAAACGCGAGAGCTCGTTTTTCGGCAAGGGCCTGGTCGCTCATGTGTCGATGGCGCATCCGGTATCGCCGCGGCTGCGGCTGCGGCTTGCTTCCGCGGCGGACGCGGAGGGCATCACCGTGGTGCGCGGCGGCACTTACGTCTGCATGGAAGGGCCGCAATTCTCCTCGCTGGCCGAAAGCATGACGTACAAGAACCTCGGCTATTCGGTGATCGGCATGACCAACATGCCGGAGGCCAAGCTCGCCCGCGAGGCGGAGATTTGTTACGCCACCGTCGCCATGGTGACCGATTACGACTGCTGGCATCCGGACCACGACGCCGTCACCGTGCAGGACGTCATCAAGGTGCTCACCGGGAACGCGGAGAAGGCGAAGCGGCTGGTGGCGCGCTTCGCCAAGGATTTCCCGCGCGAGCATGAGCCATGCCCGATCGGCTCCGACCGCGCGCTCGACACCGCGCTCATCACCGCGCCGGAGGCGCGCGACCCCGCACTGGTGAAGAAGCTCGACGCGGTGGCGGGGCGGGTGCTCGGGAAATAGAGGCCTGAGGTCACAGCCCCCAGCGTCCCATCATGGACCCTATGGTGCCGCTGCCGACCACTCCATAAAGCAAGGCGCTGACCACGAAGGCGATGAAAGCCAGGATAATGGCCGCTGGGATTACCGCCAGCGCCGCCTTCACGAAGAAAAATACCAAGCGAACAAAGGGAATGCGCAGGTCCACGATGACAAAGCGCTGAGCGGGTCCGTTCATGATGCCTTTCTCCGGTTGCGAGTCGCCCCATCGTTCGCCAGAGTGACGCTCTCCGCAAGCTCCCTGCCTTTCAATCGAGAATTGTCATGACCTCTCCCGCGCTTGAGAACGACCTGAAAGCCGCGATCCGCACCATCCCGGACTATCCCAAGCCGGGAATCATGTTCCGCGACATCACCACGCTGCTCGGCAATGCGCGCGCCTTCCGCCGCGCCGTGGACGAGTTGGTGCAGCCGTGGGCCGGCTCGAAGATCGACAAGGTGGCGGGGATGGAGGCGCGCGGCTTCATCCTGGGCGGCGCGGTGGCGCATCAGGTGTCGGCCGGCTTCATCCCGATCCGCAAGAAGGGTAAGCTGCCGCACAAGCGCGTCAGCATCGCCTATTCGCTGGAATACGGCCTGGACGAGATGGAGATGCACGAGGACGCGGTGGTGAGAGGCGAGCGCGTCATCCTGGTGGATGACCTCATCGCCACCGGCGGCACCGCGGAGGGCGCGGTGAAACTGCTGCGGCAGATGGGGGCGGATGTGCTCGCCGCCTGTTTCGTCATCGACCTGCCGGAGCTTGGCGGAGCGGATAAGCTGCGCAAGCTCGACGTGCCGGTGCGCACGCTGATCTCATTCGAGGGGCATTGAGGGCTGCCGCCCACAAACGGGGGGAAGCTCTACGATCTTGCAAAACGAATGAGCGGCACGAGGTCGTGAGCATCGGCGGCATGCAGCGCATCAATATAAGAGCGCCTCACATCACCGGCTGTCTGGAGATTGGCGCGCCCCCAGGTGAAACGCGAACCATCCTGCCGAAGGATCAGCAAATCAGCCGCTAACCGTGACCAGCGGCCATTGCCGTTTGGAAACGGATGCACAAAAACCAAGCGGTGATGAAACCGCACCGCCAGTTCGTCCGGCGCATAGGTCCGGTGGTCGATCCAGTGTTGGGCGTCGTCGGTGATCTGCCGAAGCTCAGTTTGAATGCGATAGCTCTCGACGCCGAGATTTCGCTCGGTCGTGCGATATTTCCCCGCCCATCGCCACACATGATTGAACATTCTGCGGTGTAGGTTTCGCAGGAACGCTTCGTTCAGGACGTCGCGTTTGCGCCTCATGGCCCAGCGGTCTGCCTCGGCAATATTTTGTTGTTCCAGTTCGTTCAATTCGCTACGCAACGTAATGTGCGTGGGAATTAGTCCGTTGCGTTCGTCTGGAGTGAGTGGTGTTGCATCATCAGCGTCGAATGGCCCAGTCATTTTTCATCCCAAAGACGCGCGGGGCGATGCAACAGGTCTTCGACCAACTGGCGACGCAGTTCTTTGCTTGCGCTCTTGCTCCGCACAGCCTGATCTTCGAGGCGCATGGTATGCTCAACCGCTTCTGACTCGCGTTCGGCAATGAGTTCGGCGCGTTCGCGCACCACATCCGCAAGCGGCCGTTCCGGCACAAGCGCATAGACCAAGCGGCAGCCGAGCGCCTCGGCAGCGCGCTGAAGCGTATTCAGCGTAACGCTACCGCTGACCTCGGCCTGTTCAATATCGACTATCCTCGGCTGTGACACCCCAAGGCGTCGGGCAACCTGCGCTGTGGTCATGCCAAGCGCATTCCGGACGGCGCGAAGCCAGCCCTTGGGAGGGCGGGAACTCGTCGCCAGGGGGCGCAGAGCGGTGAAACGCTGGTCTAGATGGCGGATGGCGTCTTTCATACGATAATATATATATTATAATTTATTACGAAGTCAATAACTTATATATTATTAGAATAACAGGAGATGATAACGGATATATTATTGAATCAGCTCACGAGTTTCGCCGTATACCCCACGGCCCCTTGCGGCCGCCCCATGGGCCGCTCGCGGCGCGGCCGAGTTCTCCGCCGCCCCAAGGTCCTGCCGAAGTAGTGTTGTCATCCGCCGTGTGACGGCTGCCGTTCGGCGGCGGCAAAGCCGGTAACGGTCCAGGATCATGGCCACCCGCATGCTCGACCAGGGCTTCCACCCGCTTGTCGATCGGCGGATGGGTGGCGAAAATGTCCGAGAAATCCGTGCGCGGATTATCGATGCACATTTCCATGATGGCGGAGTTGGCGCGCGGCAGTTCGCCGCGCCCGTCGATCTTGCGCAGCGCCATGATCATGGCATCGGGGTTCTTGGTCAGCTCCACCGATCCGGCGTCCGCCAGATATTCGCGCTGTCGCGACAGGGCAAAACGGATCACGATCGAGAGCACCCACGCGAGCACGATCAAGCCAAGCGCGATGAGGATGGCGATGCCGGCTCCCCCGCCGCCCTTGCGGTCGCCGTTGCCGCTGGACCGCCGCCCGCCCCAGCCCGCGCCCTGGAACATCAGCCGGAAGATCATCTCGCCGAAGAAGGAGATCACGCCCGCGATGACGACCGCGATCACCAGCATGCGCACGTCGCCGTTGCGGATGTGCGTCAGCTCGTGACCGAGCACGGCCTCCATCTCCGCGTCGTTGAGCGCCTGCTGCAGCCCGCGCGTCACCGTGATGGAATATTGCTTCTCATTCAGCCCGGTGGCGAAGGCGTTGAGGGCCACGTCGTCGACGATCTTCAGCTTCGGCATGGGAATGCCGCGCGAGATGCAAAGGTTTTCCAGGAGATTGTAGAGCCGCGGCTCCTCGGCACGCGTGACCTCGTGCCCGCCGGTGATGGCGTCGATCATCGCCTGATGGAATTTGTAGGCGATCAGTATCCAAATCGCCGCGGCCAGCGTCGCGAAGGGAAATGCCAGCAGGAAATCGTACCAGGCCGCGCGCAGCAAATAATCGAGTGAGGCGTCACCGCCCAAAGCCTCCGCCACCAGCGCGCCGGCGAAAACCAGCACGTAGACCAGGAAGAACAGGCCGATCAGCAGCGCGATCGACCGGCGCCGGTTCGACTGGATATGCGTGTAGAGACCGTAGGCGGCCATGGGCAAAATCAAAACCTATTCTCGTCATTCCGGGGCGCGCTGTTAGCGCGAACCTGGAATCCAGAAAAGAGCACAGTGGATGCATCCGGATTCCGGGTTCGCCGCTGCGCGGCGTCCCGGAATGACTGTGTCAGAACTTCACGTTCGGCGCCTGCTCAAGCTGCGGCCGCGCTTCGGCCACGTCGAAGAATTCGCGATGGCTGAAACCGAAAGGCCCGGCGAGCAGCACAGCTGGGAACTGCTCGATGCCGGTATTGTATTCCTGCACCGCGTTGTTGAAGAAGCGCCGCGCCGCCGCGAGCTTGTTCTCGATATCGGAAAGCTCGGCCTGCAACTGCTGGAAATTCTGGTTGGCTTTGAGGTCCGGATAGGCCTCCGACAGCGCGAAGAGCTGGCGCAGCGCGCCGCTGAGCATGTTCTCGGCGGCTGCCTGCTGCGCCGGGCCATGCGCGGCCATCGCTACGTTGCGCGCTTTCACCACTTCCTCGAGGGTGCCGCGCTCGTGCGCAGCGTAGCCTTTCACGGTCTCCACAAGATTGGGAATGAGGTCGTGGCGTTGCTTGAGCTGCACATCGATGTCGGCAAAGGCCTGATTGACCCGCTGCCGCAGGGCGACCAGCCCGTTGAAGATCGTGATGATCCACAGCACGATAGCGGCGACAATGCCGAGAATAATCCAGGTGGTTGTGGACATGATGGCAACTCCCAATGGATGACCGGCGCGAGCCTATAGCAGATGGGGTCCTAGCGGGAGCCGGTAAAGCCGTGCCAGCGGAGGAACAGGTTATCCACAGGGGGCATTCCCTGGATTGTGCGGCGGACAATTTTACCCTTCCCTCGGGTCACTTGGCCGGGGGGCCGGGAGGGGTCGATGAGTTTGGTGATGATTCCGTGCCCAAATACCGGGCAGGCGGTTTCGACCGGGATCGAAACCGAGCCATCGATTTTCTCCACCTTGCCGCAGGTCGAAAGCCGGATGGTTTGCCCTGTCTGCGGACAGGAGCATGTCTGGACGCGGCGGGATGCTTGGCTGGCGGAGTCGCACGGGCCTCGGCGCGCGCCTGCAAGAGTGCGGGCGGAGGGCGGTGTTACACCGCCTCCTTGAACTTCGCCGCCGTCTCCAGATCCACCGACACCAGTTGCGACACGCCGCGCTCGGCCATGGTGACGCCGTAGAGGCGGTTCATCCGCGCCATGGTGATCGGGTTATGCGTGATGATGACGAAGCGGGTATCCGTGGAGCGCGTCATCTCATCAAGCAGGTCGCAGAAGCGTTCGACGTTGTGATCGTCGAGCGGCGCGTCCACCTCGTCCAGCACGCAGATCGGCGCAGGATTGGTGAGGAACACCGCGAAGATCAAAGCTAGCGCGGTCAGCGCTTGCTCACCACCTGACAGCAGCGACAGCGTCTGCGGCTTCTTGCCGGGCGGCTTGGCCAGGATTTCCAGCCCCGCCTCCAGCGGATCGTCGCTTTCGATGAGCTGCAATTCGGCGGTGCCGCCGCCGAACAGGCCGGTGAACAGCCGCTGGAAGTGGCCGTTGACTACTTCGAAGGACGCCAGCAGCCGCTCGCGCGCTTCGCGGTTGAGGCTCTGGATGCCAAGCCGCAGCTTGCGGATCGCCTCGACCAGATCGTCGCGCTCGGTGGTCAGCGTGGTGTGCTGGGTTTCGACCTCGCGCAACTCTTCCTCGGCGCGCAGGTTGACGGCCCCGAGCCGTTCGCGCTCGCGCCGCAGCTTTTCCAGCTCGGCTTCCACTTCCGGCAGGTCGGGAAGCTGTGCCCCCGGCTCAATCTCCGCGAGTTCGGCAACGGCGACGGGCTCGACTTCAAGCATATCGTGGATTTCGTGAGCAACGTCGGCGAGCCGGCGCTTGGCGCCCTCGAAGCGTTCTCCCGCGCGGGCGGCGTCTTCGCGCGCCGTGCCCATGGCTTCCTGCGCGGCGCGGGCGGCACGATCCGCTTCGGCCAAGGCTTCCTCGGCCTCAGCCAGGCGATCCGCGGCGGCGCGGCGCTCGGCTTCCGCCGTCTCGACCTGACCGATCAACGCACGCCGCTGCTCGGCAAAAGCTTGCGGCGCGTTTTCCAGCGCGGCCCGCTCGGACTTGGTTTCCCCCGTCCGGTTCTCAAGCGTCTCGATTTGCGTCTTCGCCGCTTCATTGCGCTGCGCCCAGGCTTGCCGCTCGGCCACGATCGCCTGAAGGCGGCGGTCGGAAAGCTCCGCCTCGCGGGCAATTGCCTGCGCCTCGGCCCGCACGTCGGCGGCATGGGCGCGGCGTTCCTCGATTTCCGTGCGAACGGCGCCAAGCTTTTGCTCGATCGCATCGGCAGGCTGGAGCGCGGCCAACGCCTGCTCAGCCTCGTTCTTGGCGGCTGTCGTCTCGTTGAGGTTGGCGGTGAGGCGCAGCTTGGCTTCATCAAGCGCGGAGAGGCGGGCGGCGTCACGGTTCGCCTCGCGCTCAGCGGCGTTGTGATGATCGCGCGCGGCGTCGGCTTCGCGCTGGCGCTCGCGCACCCGCGCACGCGCTTCGGTTTCCGCGATAGCCGCGGCATTGGTAGCGGCCTGCGCCGCGTCGGCGGCGCGGCGCTTGGCCTCTACCTCGGTGCGTGCCGTCTGCATCTCGGCTTCGATGTCGGCGTAGCGGCTACGCTCAGCCAGCCGCCGCGCCGCGCCGGTCGGCGCATGGGCGGAAGCCGCGAAGCCGTCCCAGCGCCAGAGATCGCCTTCCGGCGAAACCAGCCGCTGTCCGGGCTTCAACGAAGCGGCGAGCGTGGGTCCTTCGGCGCGGGTGACGATGCCGATCTGGGCTAGGCGCCGCGCCAGCTCGGCCGGGCCTTTCACCCGCTGCGACAGCGGCTCCGCGCCCGGCGGCAACGCCGGATCGTCCGCCTCGGCCTTGGCGCCCGTCCAGCGCATCGGCGCGGAAGGATCGACCGGCGCGTCCAGATCGTCGCCAAGGGCGGCGCCCAGCGCCATTTCGTAGCCTTTTTCGACGGCGACGTGATCCATCACCGGCGGCCACATGTTCTTGGTATCGACCGCCAGCACCTTGGAAAGTGTCTTGGCTTCGGTTTCCAGACGCTGCGCGCGGCGTTCGGCCTCGGCCAGTGGCCCACGCGCGGCCTCAACTCCTTGGCGCGCGGAAGCGTGCGCAGTCTCGGCGGCAAGCGCCTCCGCCTCAGCTAGGCCAATGGCCGATTGCGCGGCTTCAGCCGCCGCCGCGAGCGCGGCGATATCGGGACCGCCCGCCGCGGCGAGCTTGGCATGTTCCGCTTCGACCTCGGCGACTTCGCGGGCAAGACGAGCGACGCGGTCCGTCTGTTCGCGTGATGCGTTTTCGAGCTGATGGCGCTTGGCGGTGAGATCGGCGAGCGCGCTGGTCAGTTCGCTGAATTTGGCTTCCGACTGGCCGAGGATGGCCTCAGCCTCGGCGGCGCGCTTGTCCACGCCGCTGCGGCGCGTGGCGCTGGCCTGCGCTTCCGCCTTCAGCGTGGTTTCCTCGGCGGCAAGCCGGGCCAAGGCTGCTTCGGCATCGCTAGTGCGCTGGCGTTCGCGTTCGATGTCCTCGGCGAGTTGCACAAGCCGCAGATCAAGCTCGGCCATGCGCTCCTTCGCACGCGTCTCCTCGCGTTCCAGCGTTTCGCGCGCAACCACGAGGCGATGCAATGCCGCGGCCGCCTTAGCTTCCGCGTCGCGCAAGCCGGGAAGGGAGGCTTGGGCGAGAGCTTGCCGCTTTGACGCCTCGGCCTGCTGGCCGGTGCGTTCGGCGACGACGCGCACGCTCACATCTTTGGCGTGTTCGGCCTCGACCACTTCCGCCTGAGCCGAAACCCAGCGCAGGTGAAACAGGGTCGCCTCGGCCTTGCGTATCTGCGCGGCCACGTTGCGGTAGCGCACCGCCTGGCGCGCCTGGCGCTTGAGCGCGTCCATCTGCGTGGCGAGTTGGCCGATCACGTCTTCCAGGCGCGTGAGATTATGTTCCGCCGCCTTCAGCCGCAGTTCGGCTTCATGCCGCCGGGCGTGCAGCCCGGAGATGCCCGCCGCCTCTTCAAGAACGCGCCGCCGCTGTTCGGGCTTTGCTTGAATGATTTCGCCGATACGGCCCTGGTGCACGAGAGCGGGCGACCGCGAGCCGGTAGAAGCGTCCGCGAACAGCAGTTGCACGTCGCGCGCGCGCACCTCGCGGCCGTTGACGCGGTAGGTCGATCCCGCCTCGCGCTCGATGCGGCGGGAGACTTCCAGCGAGTCATGGTCGTTGAAGGCGGCCGGCGCGGAGCGCTCGGAATTGTCCACGGCCATCGCCACTTCCGCGGTGTTGCGCGGCGGGCGCGTGCCGGAACCGGAAAAGATCACGTCCTCCATCCCGGCGGCGCGCATGGCCTTATGGGAGGCTTCTCCCATCACCCAGCGCAGGGCTTCGACCAGGTTGGATTTGCCGCAGCCGTTCGGCCCGACCACGCCGGTCAATCCCGGTTCGATCAGGAAGTCGGTGGGCTCGACGAAGGACTTGAAGCCGATGAGGCGCAGCCGCGTAAGTTTCATCTACTCACTTTTCCCTTTTTCTCTGCCGGCGGGCAGAGGACGGCCTTGAAGGCCAAGATTCGGCACCGGATGGGAATCGACCAAGGCTCGACCATGAGCAGGGCCGAGGGTGCCGCATTGGAGAGGGACAATGAATCGCCGCGCGAGTCTCGGCAACTGGCTGGCGGGATTTTCCCGTCTCTTATCCGCGACTTAAATGCCCATCCGGGCCTGTGCATAAGCGCTGCCCGGTTGCCCGCTCCAGAGGCAAAAAAGCCTTATCAGCCCTTGAGATAGGGCTGAATGAGCTTTTCCATTTCCTCGATGGACAGGGCGCCGGAGCGCTTTTCCCCGTTGATGAAGAAGGTCGGCGTCGAGTCGACCCCGAACTTAGCCGCCGCCCGCTCACGCGCGGCATTGACGTTCTGGATGAGCTGTTGATTCGAGGCGCATTGCCGGAAGCTCTCTTCCGTGAAGCCGGCCTGCTTTGAGAGCGCCAGCAACGGCGGAACCGGATTTTGCACCGCCCACTGATCCTGCTTTTCGAACAAGGTTTCCACGAACGGGAAGTAGGCATCCTTGTTAGCGCAACGCGCGAGCACAACGGCCAGCATGTCGACTTCATTGAGTGGGAATTCGCGGAAGATGAAGCGGACTTTCCCGGTATCGATGTAGCGCTTCTTCAGTTCCGGATAGGTCGTCAGTTCGAATTGCCTGCAGTGCGAGCAGGTCAACGACGCATATTCGACGATGGTCACCGGGGCTTTATCCGAGCCGAGCACCATGTCGGGGAGCGGGCCGGGCTGCAGCAGATCGGCAGAGGAAAACCGCGTGCCGGCCGGGCCAGCCTTGGTGACGCCGGAGCCGCTGTTCCAAGCGATATACGCGCCGCCGGCCGCCAAAATGGCGACTGCGCCAGCGCCTATGAGCAGATTGCGACGGGTGATACTCACCGGAAAGTCCTCGATTTGTCTGGGTTAAGATAGGTCGCTACCGCGAAAAGCCAATACTGGCAATGGGCCGTCCGGCTCTGTCATTTGCGCGCAACCGCCGCGCCCAGGCGCGCCAGCGCCTGCCGCAACTCGTCGTCGGCAACCTCGGGCATTTTTTCCGCCATCTGCGCCAGCACGGCGGGATCGGGAGCCGTCACCTTCCGCTTCGCCGCGCGCCGGGAAAGCGGCGCCTGGCGCAGGGCTAGGCGGCCCACCGCCTGCCAGCCGAAGAAGCGGTTGACGCGTTCGATGATGACGCCCGCGAGATGCTGGATTTCAATGGCGGTCGGCCCCTCGACCCGCAGCACGAGAGTCCCGGCTTCCGGGCCCTCTCTGTCAGCGCTTCTCGGCCATTGCACTTTCATCGGTTCGGCGTGGGCGGCGATCTCCGGGCCGACGATGTCGGCCCAGCGCGTCACCAACTCGGCCGAGGCGAAACCCTGCCGCGCGAAGGCATCGGACAGGCAAACCCCCAGAAAATCCGAAAGCGGGCGGGCTCCTCGTTTCGCAGGCTTGTTCATGGCGCGCGGCTCTGTCATCGGTCGGATATGACGCTAACAGGCGCGACAGTCCGGCGAAAGAAATTCGCTTCCAAGAAAAGGAAGGCCGACGCCAACTTTTCTTCACCTCCCCCCTTGCGGGGGAGGTCGCGGAGCGAAGCGACGCGGGAGGGGGGTACATCGCCAGCGTCGGCGCAAGTAGCTACCCCCCTCCCTAACCCTCCCCCGCAAGGGGGGAGGGGAAAAGATGAGCAAAAGGGTCGGGAGGCAGCGCTGCTCACCTGGTACGACCGCCACCGCCGCATCCTGCCCTGGCGCGCTGGCCCGAAAGAGACAGCCGATCCTTATCGGGTCTGGCTGTCGGAAATCATGTTGCAGCAGACGACGGTGAAGACGGTCGGGCCGTATTTCGCGCGGTTCGTCCGCCGCTGGCCGGATGTCCGAAGTCTCGCCGCCTCGCCGTTGCAGGACATCCTGAAGGAATGGGCCGGGCTCGGCTATTACGCCCGCGCGCGTAACCTCCACGCCTGCGCGAAAGCAGTCGTCGAGCAACATGGCGGGCGCTTTCCCTCCGACGAGAGCAAATTGCTTGGATTGCCGGGCGTCGGCTCCTACACGGCTGCTGCGATTGCAGCCATTGCCTTCGGTCTGCCGGCCATGCCGGTGGATGGCAACATTGAGCGCGTTGTGGCGCGGCTGTTCGTGGTGGAGGAGCCGCTTCCGGCCGCGAAGACCGAAATCCGCCGGCTGGCGGCAACGCTCACGCCGCAACGCCGCGCCGGTGACTTCGCCCAGGCCTTGATGGATCTCGGAGCGACGATCTGTACGCCGAAGAAGCCTGCCTGTTCGCTCTGCCCCTTGAACGAGGGGTGCAAGGCCCGGCGGCGTGGCGATCCCGAACTTTTCCCCGTGAGAGGTCCGAAGGTCAAAGGCAAGCTGCGCCGAGGCGCGGCCTTCTTTGTCATCCGCGCGGACGGCGCTGTGCTGGTACGCTCGCGGCCGGAGAAGGGCTTGCTCGGCGGCATGACGGAATTTCCCACGACGGAATGGACGGCTGACTTCGATGAAGCGGCAGCGCTGAAACGCGCGCCGGGATTTTCTTCACGCGACATCGGCAAAAAAGAAAAGTGGCGCCGCATTCCCGGCGTGGTGACGCATGTCTTCACGCATTTCCCGCTGGAGCTTGTGGTCCACACCGCGGAAGTTCCGGCGAGCACGCGCGCACCCGAAGGCGCGCGTTGGGTGCACATCAGCGATTTGAACGGTGAAGCTTTGCCGACGGTGATGCGCAAGGTGGCGGCGCATGCGCTGGAGCGCAGCGTCAGGCCGTCTCGGCCATCTCCGCGCGCACGATTGTCCTGAACTCGTCGATCGAGGTCAGGCCCTTTTCCGTCTCGACATGCCAGAAGGTCCAGCCGTTGCAGGCGTCGAGACCCTGCGCCATCGCGCCGATGCGGTGGATCGAACCCACCGTGTCACCGATGCAGATCGCACCGTCGGCGCGCACCAGCGCTTTGTGCCGCCGCTTGGCATCAAACAAATGCTTGCCCGGCCGCACCAGGCCTCGTTCGACCAGGGTGGCGAAGGCCACGCGCGGCGCTTCGCGCGCCGTCATGAAGGGCGCAAACGTCGCTTCCGGCAAAGGCTCTATCGCCGCGATGCGTGCCTCGGCTGCTTTTGCGTAGTCGGCATCGCGCTCGACGCCGATGAAGCGCCGGCCAAGGCGTTTCGCCACCGCGCCGCTGGTGCCGGTGCCGGAGAAAGGATCGAGCACCAGATCGTCGGGCCGCGATGCCGAGAGGATCACGCGTGCGAGCAATCCTTCCGGCTTCTGCGTCGGATGCAGCTTCTTGCCGTCGCCGCCTTTCAATCGCTCCTCGCCGGTGCAGAGCGGGATGGTCCAGTCGGAACGCATCTGCACGCCGTCGTTGCCGGCTTTCAGCGCCTCGTAATTGAACGTGTAGCCCTTGGCGTTCGGCTCGCGCGCCGCCCAGATCAACGTTTCGTGAGCATTGGTGAACCGGCGGCCGCGGAAGTTCGGCATCGGGTTGGTCTTGCGCCAGACCACATCGTTCAAAATCCAGAAGCCGAGATCCTGCAGGATCGAGCCGACGCGGAAAATGTTGTGATAGGAGCCGATCACCCAAAGGGTGGCCGACGGCTTCATCACCCGGCGGCAGGCGAGCAGCCAAGCGCGGGTGAAATCGTCATAGGCGGCAAAGCTCGAGAATTTGTCCCAGTCGTCGTCGACCGCGTCGACCTTGGAATCGTCCGGCCGCTTGAGGTCGCCCTGAAGCTGCAAATTATACGGAGGGTCGGCGAAGACCAGATCGACGGAGCCCGCGGTCAGCTTCGCCATTTCGGCGACGCAGTCGCCCACCATGATGCGGGCAGCTTCGCGGGACTCAGAATGACTGCGGGGCGCCCTTTGGGGCGCCCCGCGACGCGACACAACCATGACTCAGTACTCTGACTCAGGCGACGCAGCCGGTGACGCGGGACCTACAACCGACAATCCGGATCATGGCGGCCTAAGGTAAAAATGGGCTTAATTGCAAAACGCCGTCACTCGGCAATAAATGCCGGGAAACTTTATGCAATACATCGGGTTGGTCCACGCGGCGGTAACCGGGGCGGGCCGCGGGCTAGGGGAAGAAGGCAATGCGTTGGGACGATTTTCGCCGCAGCGATAACGTGGAAGACGACCGTGGCGGCGGTGGTGGTGGCGGCTTTGGAATTCCGGGCGGTGGTGGCGGCCTCGGCATCGGCACCATCGTGGTGCTCGGTATCCTGGGGTGGGCCTTAGGGATCGATCCCAGGCTGCTGATCGGCGGCGCGGAAATCCTCACCAGCGACTCCCAATACGAGGAGCCCGCGAGAACCGGCCCGGCCCGCAGCGGTGCTCCTGCCGACGAGGTTGGGGAGTTTGTCTCCGCTGTGCTCGGCAGCACGGAGGATACCTGGCAGCAAATATTCCGGCAGAACGGCCAAGCTTATCAGCCGCCGAAGCTGCGGCTGTTTTCCGGCGCGGTGCAGGGCGGCTGCGGGTTCGCGCAAGCGGCCATGGGGCCATTCTATTGCCCGCGTGACGCGCGGATTTATCTCGATACCTCTTTCTTCCGCCAGATTGAGACCCGCTTCCGCGGCTGCACCGGCAAGGCCTGCAAATTCTCCCAGGCCTATGTGATCGCGCACGAGGTCGGCCATCATGTGCAGAACCAGCTCGGCGTTCTGAGCAAGGCTCAGCAGGCGCAGCAGGGCGCCGGGAGCAAGCCGGCGGCAAATCGCATCCAGGTGCGCGTCGAGCTGCAGGCCGATTGCTTCGCCGGGATCTGGGCCAATCAGGCGCAGAAGAAACACAATTTCCTCGATCCGGGCGACATCGACGCCGCATTGCAAACCGCCTCGGCCATCGGCGACGATACATTGCAGCGGCGAGCGGGACGTGGTGCCGAAGGGGGCGCGGCCCTCGTGCCGGACGCTTTCACCCACGGCAGCGCCGAGCAGCGCAAGCGCTGGTTCATGACCGGCTTCACCGAAGGCAAGATTTCCGCCTGCAATACGTTTGGCGTGGATAGGGTCTAGCGCCGACTTTATGCTACTTGTCATTCCGGGGCGCGGGCATTAGCCCGCGAACCCGGAATCCAGAAGCAGACTCGGTGTTTGCATCTGGATTCCGGGTCCGGCGTACACGCCGTCCCGGAATGACGGAGTAGATCAGGCATGTCCCGCATCGACGAATCCCGCCCTTTCATTCCGCTGAAGATCGCGGTGCTGACCATGTCCGACACGCGCTCGCTTGCCGAGGATAAGTCGGGGGCGACGCTGGCGGAGCGGATCGAGAAGGCCGGGCATGTCCTTGCCAACCGGCAAATCGTGCAGGACGACATCGAGCAGATCAGAACCTGGCTGCGGGCCTGGATCGCCGATCCGGCCATCGACGTGGTGATCACCACCGGCGGCACCGGTTTCACCGGCCGCGACATCACGCCGGAGGCGGTGGAGCCTTTGTTCGAGAAGCGGATGGAAGGCTTTTCTACGCTCTTTCACATGGTGAGCTTTCCCAAGATCGGCTCATCCACCATCCAGTCGCGCGCCTGCGCGGGCGTCGCGGGCGCGACCTACATCTTCTGCCTGCCGGGATCGCCCGGCGCCTGCCGCGATGCGTGGGACGAGATCTTGCAATACCAGCTCGATTACCGGCACCAGCCCTGCAATTTCGTGGAGATCATGCCGCGGCTCGATGAGCACCTGCGGCGTGGCAAGGCGAAAGTCCCGGCGAAGTAGGCGCTCTCGCCCCTTCTTGTCATCCCGGATGGCCCACAGGGCCGATCCGGGACCCAGATCAAAACAGAGCAGATGGGTCCCGGCTCTCGCGCTACGCGCTCGGCCGGGATGACAAAGCGTTGAATTCCAAATCCCACGTTTCGCCCACTACCTCCTTGCCCCAGCTATTGTGCGGTTTGCTCTCGATGAGCTTGAAGCCCGTGCGCTCGTAGATATTCCGCGCGGCAGTCAACACACTGTGTGTCCAGAGCGTGAGCTTGCGATAACCGGCTTGCCGCGCGAAGGCGATGCATTCCTCCACCAACCTTACGCCGATGCCGAGCCCTCTGGCTTTCGGATCGACCAGCAACAGGCGCATGCGAGCGACGTCGTCGGAATCCTTCACGACAAACACCGAGCCGACGTTCTCGCCGCCGCGCTCGGCGATCCAGCAGCGCTCGCGCGCCGCGTCATATTTGTTGACGAAGTCGGCGACGATCTGCGCGCACATGCCTTCGAAAGGCCCGCCCCATCCATATTCCTCGCCGTAGAGCGTGGCGTGACGCGACACGACCCATCCGAAATCGCCGGGCCTTGGTGCGCGCAGGATGTACGGAACGTTCGTATCGGCGGTGTTGCGGAGCGATTGTTCAATCGTCTGCATGGCCGCCAGCAGGCCACGCTGCATCTCTTCCGGTAACCCGCCGAGCATTCCGCCGACTTCGTCGTTGGCATGGGTTTCCAGCGGCGCGAAGGCGCTGCGGCCTTTGGCTGTCATCGAAAGCAGGCTTTGCCGTCCGTCCGCCGGGGAGGTGTCTTTGCGAATGAAGCCCTGTTTATGAAATCGCTGGAGCATGCGGCTGAGATACCCGGCATCGAGGCCGAGATCGTTCGCCAGTTCGGTGGCGGTCGGCTTATCGCGATGCGCCAGCTCGTAGAGCACGCGCGCTTCGGTGAGCGAGAAGGGGCTGTCCAGCCAGCCTTCCTGCAACACGCCGATGCGCTGGGTGTAGAAGCGGTTGAAGCGCCGCACCGCCGCGATGCGCTGCTGAAGCCCGGCATTCGCCATGGCGAAATCCCGCCGTAGATCGACCGGCGTTAGTGTCAGGGCATTAGTTGACTGAGTCAAGTATTGCCCGCTATCGGGCGATTCGGTCTCTAGCCGCCCGGGCGGAACCCCTGCGCCCGCGCGCGGTTAACTACATGCTGTAGGGGCGTGAATTTCCCAGGCAAAATCCAGTGTATCTCAGGAGCGTCGCCCGTAAATGTTCTTGTTATGTTCACACATGCGAGCTAAGGTGATCCATGGCTCAATCTTCTTCAGCCCTGAGACGCCCGCCGGATGTGGTGCCCTCCTCGCCGGCGGGCGACTTTGCCGACCTCGGCCTGCTTGGCACCGCGGTGGACCGCGAGCGCCGGCGCGGGCGAGGCACGCTGTCGAACGCCTCGGGCCGCTATGAGCCGCTGGCGCGCATCGCCTTCGACGACGGCTGGCGCAGCCTGGAAGACCTGCCCCCCTTCAAGACCACGGTCACCGTCGACAGCACGCGCAAGATCATCACCCGCAACGAGTCGCCCGACATTTCCTTCGACCGCTCGATCAATCCCTATCGCGGCTGTGAGCACGGCTGCGTCTATTGCTTCGCGCGCCCGACCCACGCCTATCTCGGCATGTCGCCGGGCCTCGATTTCGAATCCCATCTGTTCGTGAAGCCGGACGCGGCGGCGCTCCTGGAAAAGGAGCTGTCAGCCAAGAATTACGAGCCGCGCACGATCGCCATCGGCACGAATACCGATCCGTATCAGCCGATCGAACGGCGCTACCAGGTGATGCGGCAAATCCTGGAAGTGCTGGAGCGGGCAGGGCATCCGGTCGGCATCGTGACCAAATCGGCGCTGGTGCTGCGCGACCTCGATATCCTTGCGCGGATGGCGGAGCGCAAGCTCGTCAAGGTGGCGCTGTCGGTGACGACGCTCGATCCGCAGCTTGCGCGCACCATGGAGCCACGCGCGGCGACACCGGCGCGCCGGCTGGAAACATTGCGGCGGCTGTCGGCGGCGGGCATTCCGACCACCGTTATGGTCGCGCCGATCATTCCGGCTGTTACGGATTCCGAGATGGAGCGCATTCTCGATGCCGCCGCTGCCGCAGGGGTGCAGGGCGCGGGCTATGTGCTGCTGCGCCTGCCGCTGGAGGTGCGCGATCTTTTCCGCGAATGGCTGACAGCAAATTATCCCGACCGCGTGGAGCATGTGTTCAAGCTCATCCGCGACATGCGCGGCGGCAAGGATTACGACTCCACCTGGGGCAAGCGGCAGAAGGGCTCGGGCCCTTATGCCTGGATGCTCGGCCGCCGCTTCGAGATCGCTTGTGAGAAGCTCGGCCTCAACAAGAACAAGAATTCGCTGACGACCGAACATTTCGAGCCGCCGATCAAGCGGGCAAAGCAGCTCAGCTTATTCGGATGAGCGAGCCTGTCCTGACCGTCGTCACGCTTGGCGTGCGCGATGTGCGCACGAGCGCCGCGTTCTACGAGCGGCTCGGCTTCAAACGGAAGTTCCGCGCAACCGACGACGAGATCGCGTTCTTCGACGCCGGCGGTCTGGTGCTCGCGCTGTGGGACTGGTCGAAACTCGGGACCGATGCGGCCTTGCCGGTGGAGCCGATGCCGCAGGCATTCCGCGGCTCGACGCTCGCGTGGAACCGCCGCACGCGGCCCGAGGTGGACGAAAGCTTCGCGCGCGCCATCGAGGCGGGTGGAAGGCCGCTGCGCGCGCCGGAACCGACCGACTACGGCGGCTATCGCGGCTATTTCGCCGATCCCGACGGCCACGCCTGGGAGGTCGTGACCGCGCCGGGCTTCGACTTCACCGATGACGGCAGGCTGATTCTTCCAGACTAGAGCTTAGCTTCGCGTCCCTTTGCCCTGCGACTCGACCTGCTTTTCCACCGTCACGCTCAGGCGCTGGTACACGCCGAGCCCCAGCACCAGCAGGATCGCGGCGATCAAGAGGAATGTCGGATAGAACAGGTTGGTGACGTTTTCCTGCGCGACGCGGAATATCGTGACCAGCGCTTCGAGAAATACCGCGATGGCTATGGTGGAAATGAAGCGAGTGAGGCTGCGCCTTGCTTCCGACGCCACGCGCAGTTCGCGGCCACGCACGACTTCTTCCTCGATCAGATATTTCGCGACGTCATAGACCGCGATGGAAACGACGACGTAGCCGATCCCACTCAGCGCCGACATTCCGATATGCTGGCGCGTCCAGGCCGCCATCACGAAATCGCTTACGGCGCTGCCCGCAAGGACGATGGCGAAAAGAGCCAGGACCGCCGCCGCGATCCCGAATATGGCGCGCGAGACAAAATCGAAGACGCCGTCGAGATCTCTGGTTTTCATTGCATCCGCCCTGCCGCCATTTTTCCCCGCTATTAGACGTTGGCCTAGGGAGTTAGGCAACCACGGTTGTCAGCCGCTGCGGCAATGCGCAACATGGCCGCATGAGTCGCCCCGCCGCCACCCGCGCCGTCCGCCTGCTGCTGGCCGAGGAGCCCGTCCGCCCCACGTTCAACCGGGAGCGCCGGGCCATGAAGCGCGGCGTCTTTCCGGTGGCGGGCTGCGACGAGGCGGGCAGGGGGCCACTGGCCGGCCCGGTGGTGGCCGCCGCGGTGATCCTTAATCCCAAGCGCATTCCGCGCGGGCTGAACGATTCAAAGAAGCTCACGCCCGGCGAGCGCGAGGCGCTTTATCTGAAAATCTGCGCCACCGCCGAAGTGGCCGTCGCTTTCGGCTGCACGGCGCGCATCGACCGCGACAACATTCTGCAAGCCTCGCTCTGGGCGCTCGCCCGCGCGGTGAAGGCGCTGCCGCTGCGGCCGAAGCTTGTCTTCGTCGATGGAAACCAGAAGATCGACTGCGGCTGCGATTGCGAGACGGTGATCAGTGGCGATGCCTTGGTCCTGTCGATCGCGGCGGCTTCCATTGTCGCCAAGGTAACCCGCGACCGGCTGATGGCGCGGCTCGGCGCGGCGCATCCCGGCTATGGCTTCGAGCGTCACATGGGCTACAGCGTGCCGGAGCATTTCGCGGCGCTGACCCGGCTCGGCCCGACCATCCATCACCGCCGGTCCTTCGCCCCGGTCGCCGCCGCCTACGGCGATCCGATCAAGGGCTGCGGCGAAGCCGCCGTGCCGCTGTTGCCGGTATAGCCTCGCCACCGTGTTTCCGGTTACTTTGCCGTCCCCTCCACCGGCCGGGTGCCGATGCTCTACGTCTCCCTCATTTTTGAATCTTTGCGCGCGCATCCGCGCGTCATGTTCTGGACCGCGGCGCTGTCGCAGGCCGTGCTGTGGATTCTGCTGCCGGTGCTGTTCTATGCGTCGCCGCCGGGCGATCTGCCGATAACGCTCGCCATCGGTCATGAATTCCAGCTCGGCACCGATCAGGGGCCGCCGCTCGCCTTCTGGCTGGCCGAAGCCGCCTACCGCTTCGGCGGCATGAGCGCGGTCTATGTGCTGGCGCAGGCCTGCGTCGTCGGCGCGTTATGGGCCATCTTCGCGCTCGGCCGCGCCGTCGTGGGGATATCCCACGCGGTCGTCGCGGTGCTGCTCATGGTCGGGGTCGCCGCGTTCTCCGTGCCGACGCCGGAATTCGGGCCGGCGTTGCTCGCCATGCCGATCTGGGCGCTCATCCTGCTGCATTATTGGCGGGCGCTGGGCGAAGGCCGCAGAGCCTATTGGTTTGCTTTGTCCATCGAGCTGAGCCTCTTGCTGCTCACCACGTCGATGGGCTGGATGCTGTTCGCGCTGCTCGCGATGTTCACCGCCGCGACCGCGCGCGGTCGCGCCACGCTACGCACCGTCGATCCTTGGCTCTGCATGGCGGCGGCGCTGCTGTTCGGGCTTCCCTACCTCGCCTGGCTCGTCCACGCCGAGTATGTCTGGAAGCCCGCACTGGCGCGGCTGAGTAGCATCGATGCCCGCAGCAGCATCATGGAATGGCTAGGGATTGTGAGGGATCTCGCCGTCTCGCATGTCGGCATCGCCGTGTTCGTCCTGCTGGCGGGCGGCTGGGGTCTGTCGCGCGGTGAAAGGGTAGCCACCGTGGACCGGCCACCGATGCCGCCGCTGGCGAAATCCATGATTTATTTCTTCGCGCTCGCGCCGGCCTTCGCGGCGGCGTTGGCGTTCTCGTTCCTCGGGCAGCCGTGGTCGCTGGCGAGCGCGGGGCCGCTGGTCATTCTTTCAGGCCTTGCGGTGGTCGCCGCCGCCGGCAACCAGATCACCCTTTATCGCCAGCGCATGCTGAAGATC
>Ga0209726_10000165_pt1 | contig 134875 bp, 116 predicted proteins | sample Subgrocontami54m_FD_187453 | JGI IMG/M metagenome (GOLD analysis project Ga0209726, IMG submission 187453) | Subsurface groundwater microbial communities from S. Glens Falls, New York, USA - GMW46 contaminated, 5.4 m (SPAdes) (version 3) | ecosystem: Environmental > Aquatic > Deep subsurface...
GACGTAATGGCGGCTGTGCGTTCCACCCCAGGTGGAAACCACGTACGTTAGAGTGTCGCGTCCAGTTTTATTAGAATACCTCGAATCGATTAACTGTGGCCAGGTGTTTTACCTGGACCACGAATAGCAGGCTGGTTGGATTCGCAATTACCGTTTTCAATTTGATGAGACTTGACTTTGTACATAGCAGCCGCCATTTGCCTTAGCCAATGTACAATATCATCAAGCAAATATTTTCAAGGATTCCAAAGAAGGGCATAGTGTCGATTGTAAGTCCTTTCATTGGCGTTCTTGCGGACCGACTCTATGAATCCTACGTCTCTCAAACACCGTTTGTCGGTGGGCCAAGAATATTTTCAGTTATGTTGTGGAGTGCCGGCTTCTTGGCAGCCTACTTCCTCTTAGCTTTTATTTACCAGAATATGAGACTGGCATCCGACCTAACAAATCAGATTCAAACGGATCCAAAGAAATTCCCCGACCCAAGGAAAAAACTTCCCGTTTCTGAGGTCTCGATCGGAACGTATAGGGACACAGTACTTGCGATTGACATTCTCACCACAATCATCTTGGACGAGCAGACCAAACCCAGCGTTGAGGTCTTTCTCAAGAGGATTCAACTCGAAGACCCTTATTGCCCGAAGTGCCAACGTACTTTGGACACAACTCACGCTGACTGGATGGCAGACGGGGTCCAAATTGGTTTCAAGTGTAGCAACTGTCAATCTGAACGAAGAGGTGTAATGTCTGACATTTATAGAGATGTGGAAGGAGAGGTCCGACGCAATTTCGATTCATACTGGCGAACCTATTCTCATCTGATCGATGAACTCACCCACGGTAAACCTCAAGACTTTAGAATCGATTGACCGGCAAACGGCGGCTAACAAGCAAAATAACGACGCTGGAAAATAAAGCCAATGAAAATAAATCCTCGCTCAACAGTTTTGTTCACTGGCCATTTGTCTATGTTTAGGTTCACAAAACTGTTGCGTTATTTTGCCAGACGTTCCGCGGACATTCGCTCCGCACTGCGTGCGTTGCTCATGAGTCCGCCCCTGGCGGACGGAATGGGCGCGGGCTTTGCCCTTGTTCCGCGAAGAGCGGTTCGCTTCACTACACGGAACGTTTCGTGAAGTGTAGCTTCGCGAACGTCGCGGAACTGCGGGAAGCACGAACGCAATGCTCGCAAGCCCGACCTCCCAAAGGTGGAGCAGCTCGGTCTTGCTCGCACTGCGTGCTTCCCGCCCCATTGGCTGCCATTTGGCTCGCTTTTTTTGTAAATTGCAGCAAGTACGCTAACTGAAAGGTCATTATGAAAACCATCGATCAAATCCGACTCACACCGAGTCAGCACAGCGCTCTTTCCGAACTTCGACGCAGGCTTTCAGGCTCATTTGGAATTCAATCAATAAGTCTCTATGGCTCGGTCGCACGCGGAGAAGCAAACGACGAATCAGACATCGACTTACTGATTGTCACTGAACACCCCCTCAAGCGGCCTATGCGACATCAGATCACGGATATCCTCTGCGAGGTCAATCTTCAATATGACACTAATTTCAGTTCGCTCGTTGTGGATCGCAACGCTTGGGAGAACGGTGTCTTCACGATCCTTCCCCTTAAAGAGGAAATTTTGCGCGAAGGCGTTGCCCTATGAATCCACAGCAGCAGCGCGCTGATGTTGTTCGCTATTGGTGGTCCAAAGCCGAAGAAAGCCTGGCATCGGCTCAACGCGAAGTTGAAGCTGGTGTGCTTGCATACGCGATGAATCGGATCTATTACGCTGCGTTCTATGCGGTCAGCGCAGCTTTGCTAGACCGGCAGACATCGTTCAAGAAACACTCTGGCGTGCGTGCTGCTTTCCACAGAGAATTTATCAAGAAGGGGATGCTCAACTCTAATTGGGGCAAGTTCTAAGACCAAGTGTTCGAGGACCGGCAAGAGGGAGACTATATCGCCCTCATCGACTTTGAGCGCGACTATGTCCTCAATCAGCTGGCTCGGTGTCGCGACTTCCTCATTCACTTGCGTCCTCTGGTTGCTTCCCTACAGTAAATGTGATTTCACCAAGCTCGCCAAACGGCAGCTAACAATTGTAAAAAAGTCATTCGCTTTATCATATGAATAGTTGTGCTCATTACATGCCGTTGCTCGCAAATCAATTGGTCTATCATAGGCTCGCAACGGCACGTCTTTTTTACAAAGCACGTTATGCGCTATGGCCGGCGGCTAATTGGCGTTTGAGATGTTTGGAGCGTAAGCAGTGCGATTCTATTGTCAGCTCTGTTCGCTCACGACGGGTGGTGAACAGGGAACGATTCGGACGATCGTGAATATTCAAGGAACGAAAACAATTATCACCGAAAGTCTCTGCGATCAATTCGGCAGTTCCTTGCCCGCCGTTCGCTCAAGCCGGGTTGGTGCGTTCCGCGAGCGACGTACAAATTCAGAAGCAGTTGTAGACACGACAAAAGAAATCATTAAGGGGTTCATCAGTGGGTGCCGCCGTCCACAAGCGCATAACAACAAAAATAACGACGTTGGAAATGTCGCGGCACATAAAGCCTCACTCAACAGTTTTGCTCACTGGCGATTGGTCAATGCATAGATTCACAAAACTGTTGCGTTATTTTTGCAGCCGTTCCGCGGACATTCGCTCCGCACTGTGTGCGTTGCTCATGAGTCCGCCCCTGGCGGACGGAATGGGCGCGGGCTTTGCCCATTATGCGTCATGGCCGCCCAACCGGGCAAAGAGCGGATTTCAATCGGCGAGATGTAGCTTGAGCTTTTTGCCGAGTGCTTTTGCATATTTACCGAGAGTCGAAAGGCGGATGTTTTCGGCGTGGTTTTCAATTCGAGAAATGGCTGATTTCTTTGTGCGAAGCTTTTTTGCAATCATCTCTTGTGTAATGCCTGCACGTTCCCTGGCATCACGGAGCATAATGCTAAATTCAAATGCCTCGTATTCACTCTCGAAATCCTTGGCAAACTTAGAACTTCGCTTCTTTCGTTTCTCAATATATCGCTCTACATCGCTCATGAATGTGGTCTCCTTTGTAAATAATCATTTCGGCGCTGTTGGGCCAATTCAATTTCACGAATTGGCGTCTTTTGTTGTTTCTTTGAAAATCCACTCGTCAATATCAGCATCACCGGACCATCGAAGAATCCAAGGAACCGGTAACTGTTGCCACCAATTTGAACACGAATTTCCCACAATTGGTCTGTGCCGACGAGTTTCTTAAAATACTGTTTTGGAACCATGTCCATGCTCTCCACCAATCGAAGAACCCATGTAACTTTTCTCGCATCGCGATCCTGGAGAGAATCGAGGAATTCTTCAACCGGACATCGACCAGTGGATGTCTTGTAGAATTCAATTGTTCTCATATATGAAGTTAACATATTTGTGAACCAATGTCAAGTCATAGCAGCTGGGCGGCCACGAACGCATAACAAGCGTAACAACGACGTTGGAAAAGTCATGGTCAGAAGAGCCTCACTCAACGCTTCCGCTCACATGAATGGGAATTATAGTTCGCTCCAGCGTTGCGTTGTTACGCCAGCCGTTCCGCGGACATTCGCTCCGCACTGCGTGCGTTGCTCATGAGTCCGCCCCTGGGCGGACGGAATGGGCGCGGGCTTTGCCCTTGTTCCGCGAAGAGCCGTTCGCTTCATCCCGTTCCGACATTTCGGAACGGGATCGCGGAACTGCTGGAAGCACGAACACAATGCTCGCAAGCCCGACCTCCCAAAGGTGGAGCAGCTCGGTCTTGCTCGCACTGCGTGCTTCCCGCGCCGCGTTATGTGCCATAGCCGTTGGATTCACACTACGGCTTTGCGGCGCCGAACGGAGAGAATTTCGATTGATCTGCGGATAGCTTTCTCATCTACAAGTCGATTAGTCACAAATTTATGCAGGATACTCGAAATCAGAGTCTGATATGGTATCCCTTCTTCCTGTGAACGTCTTTTTATTTCAGCGAGAACCATTTCAGAAAGGCGTATATTTATGTTACGTGTTTTGCGGACCCGTGCCAAGATATTCTCGATCCTGCGAAGTTTCTTCTTCGACAGCGGACGATACGAGTCGGCAGACTTTTCAATGTTCCGTTCATACTTATCAAGGGTTTTGTTCATGGCGTTTTGCTCCATATATATTGTGAAACTTGCGGCTTGGATAAATTGTCTTTAGAACAATGTTGTCATCGTCATCTATGACGAAAGGTACAACGTGAATATATCCATCAATGGGAACGAGGAATATATACTGGCCTTTCCGAGTAGGGTTTTCAAGAATGGCGACGTATTCCTTCTGCAAGATCAACTCAGAAACAAGATCGAAGGAAACACCATGTTCGGCGATGACTTTCTTGTTTTTCTTCTCATCCCAGATGATGTCCATAGATCAAATATATGACAAAGTATAGACAATGTCAATAACCTTAATCATGCTCACGGCTACGGCACATAACACGCGGGTTGCACCCTTGTTGTGCGAAAGCCGTTCCGTCGCCGCTCATGAGCGCGCACATGGGGGAGGCTCATCCCGAATTCTTTTTCGGGATGACCCATGTGCTGCGCGAATGGCGACGGAACTACGGGAAGCACGCAATGCGTGCGGGTCAAAAGATGCTCGCGTTAGCCGCCACTGGCGATTTGCCAGATCCCCACATTGAAAAGGAGTTGTCCATGCGCTCATCATCTACAATTGTACTTTGGTCGTTGCTTTCCGGATTTGTCTTTACCTCTGTTGTTGGTCATGCACAGATCAAGCAAGAGGCTCAAACTGTCTCAACAGTGTTCAATACAACCTCAGGTGAAATCAATCCGAAGACACCGGAAATCTCCACCGATGAGTTGAAGTCGATCCTGGCTGAGGGCAAAGCGCTCATCCTGGACACTCGCCCACACCTCGAATGGGCCATCAGCCATATCCCGGGAGCCCTCAATGTCGCTCCCAAACCCGGTATGCCAATGTCGTTGTACACTTCAGATGTTGCCGAGGTGAATCGACTAACAAAAGGGAACAAAGCTCAAGCTCTCATTCTGTGCTGCAATGGCCTTTATTGTGGAAAGAGCAAGCGGGTGGCCGAAGATCTTCTGGCCACTGGATATACCGACGTTCGACGTTATCAACTTGGCGCTCCTGTCTGGCGTGCGCTCGGCGGAGTGATGGTGATTGAACCGGATGGCGTACGCCATGTCATTCAGAACGACAGGACAGCGGTTTTTATCGATGCACGGGATACGTTGGAATTTCACTCGTCGACCCTCCCCGGCGCAAGAAATATCAGCCGTAGCAAAGTGCTTCCCGGTAAAGACGTCGGAGAGGTAAAAGCAGCAAAGGACGATGGCCGACTTCCGATGGAGGACCACAACACTCGCATCATTGTTTTTGGGAACGACGGCACCCAAGCAAGGGATGTGGCCGAAGCCCTTGCGCGAGAGGCTTTCCATAATGTTTCCTATTTTCACGGATCATACGAACAACTTCAACGCCGTCTCCGGTAGAGCAACTCTAATGCGCCAGCGGCGGCTAATAGAAGCGTAAACACGACGCTCCCTTTTCTGTAAGGCGCGGTTGAAGCGAATTTGTTTTACTCAGTTGAGGTCGCTCCGCAGTTTTTGCCGCGAGAGAATTGATCGTTTTGTAGCGGCAAAAACTGCGGCGTGCTTACGCCGAACGTTATATGCAATTGGCGCCTGGCCGTACACAAAGGAATAATGATGTATGATTTCGAACAACCACGATTTCCAAGTTTCTCAAGCATATTTTGCTTTTTCCTTTGCATATTTTTCGTGAACTGTCAAAAGGAAGTGGCCCCAACTACTCCCACAGCGTATTCTCCTCCTTCCGACTTGCGCAAGCTAGTTCCGTTGGAAGTTGGGAATACATGGACGTATCGCTTTATCCAATACTCGATCGCCGGCGCGGATACATCATTCGATACGGCGCAAATCATCGACACCTTTTCGGTTGCCGGAACAAAACATTATGGATTCGTACACACTTCACCATCCCACTGGGATCCTTGGTTCCAAGGCAACTATTCAGAGTCACTAGATAGCTCATCGTTTGCAACGTACTTGTGTCGAAACTGCCTAATGCTTACTAACGAACATTCTGTATACGAGATCTTAGATTGGGGGCCTATATATCTTCTCAAGACGCCATTGGAGAAAGGAAGACGGTGGACCTGTACCGAGGCCGATTCTTTTTACATGAGAATTCTTGGAACGATGTCGATTGTTAGCGCTGACACGACGTTTGACGATCCAATTGGAAGGTTTGAACATGTAATTTTTGTCCGGCAGGAGTCGGATTTTCTCACCTCCAAATTCTTCATTGCGCCTGGCGTCGGCATTATTCTTCAAGTTACAACAAATGCTCCGGACGGGGGGTATGCAAGAGAGTTGATCGACTGGAAAGTGAAGTAGAGTCTACTCCTCGGCGCCAACTGCATATAACAAAACAATATTTAATAGCAGGAGTACAGCAACAAATGTTGCGTTACCGCCCTCAATTTCGTTATCCGGAACGAGCGGCTGAACCACCAAATATGACCGAAGCCATGAGCATTGAGCCCGGTGTAACATATGCAAATGGAGACAGTAGCGATCTGATTGTGGATGTTATTACACCTTCAGGCACAATCGTCTCAATTGATGATCCAAGACTTGTGCAAATGCTCAGCGAGGGAATTAGTGTACAGAATCAACTATCTGCTTCACGGTGGAGGCGGGATCCGCAAATCTTGTTTCCGAATCCGTTCAATCCGACGACAGTCATCGAATACCAGCTGCCCGAGGATGCCGTCGTTTCGATCAAGATTTATAATTCTGCCACGAAGAGAATGGTGCTGGTGCGGTAAATTTGCATGACGCCGCTCGGCATCATGGTCTTTTGTGGCGAGCGAAGTCTCAGACCGCCGCCATCGCGGAGGCGCGTAGTTCTTTAATAATCAGGGCGTTAGCGTATTTACCTTGACTTATTAAAGAACTATATATATATTAACCGATAAACTCAGCTATCGATTTGTTTCCTGAACTTTTTAGCAGGTGACATTGGTATCATTTGTCTGTTCCTCGGTAAGAATTTCGTCCAGAGGAAACATCCATTACTGTCATGTCTGATCATTTATCTCTCAGAAGGGTTCTCTGGCGGGATGGCGATGTCATTTCGGAGACCCACTTTTACGCCCTCGAGCGATGGGCCGAACAGCTCGTCGGCCTCGGCAATCAGCAGATCGGAACATACGGTTTGATACGAAACGCTGCGCTTCAGCCCGCTTACAACAGTCTTTCCAATTTGACCTTCAAGCAGATTGAAGGCTCGCACTACCGTGTCGATGTGGAGCAGATTCAGGCGATGAACGCGTTCGGACAGATTGTGAAGATCGACGGTCTGCGCTCGATGGATTTCCATTTTCGTCCGGTTCAGCGGAGCGCCGATGGGAACTACTTCCTCTATCTGCTGCCGATGACATCGAGTCCCGACGGCAGCCAGCCGACTGGCTCTGAAGTGATCACCGGAACCACGGTCTACGAAGCGCCGTACGAGCTTTCTGTGGCCAACGATGCGAACACCGGTGTGGCGTTATGCCGCTTCCGGATCGAGGAGAGCCAGATCCGGATCGATTCCTCGTACATTCCATTTGGCGTCTACACCGACAGCACGCCGATGAGCGCTGCGGCGCACGACGCCTTTCTGCAAAAATTTCAACAGTGGAACGCCTTGCTCGAACGGTATATCGAGACGCTGAAGCCGATCCCGGAAATGATGGTGATCTGGGCATCGACGGGCCAGCTTCTCCGTGTCAGCAACTTTATTCGCCCGGCGCTGGAGCAGAAACATACTCCGGCCTTCCGGTTTTTTCGGAACCTTCAGCAATTCTTTAACGCTCTCCGCACCGAGCTGAAGATCCTCTCGCTCGGTTGGTCTCAGGAAACGCTTCGGCAAAAAGCGGCCGAAGTGATAAATCTGCTCGATGAGCCTCTCATGACACAGGTCGGACAGCAGTTTGACCTCGCGGTCGCATTCAGCACAGCTGATCGTGCCATGGACGCCTCGATCAAAGTGCTGGCGTACATGCCAGCCGGGCCGGTGACGGAAAAGACGCTGTCGATCTCCCGCGCCGATGTCATAAAGGAAGCCGCCGGAAACAAGATCACGATCCATCTTGCCGAAGAGGCGATGTTCACGAAAGGGAAAAGCCGCATTACCATACACCTGCGCGACTTCTCCAAAGCCGATCCGATCGGCGGCAACACCCGTGCTGGCCTCGGCAGCGTGATCTTCGCGCAATTGCTCGACCTCAAAGGACATTTAAAGCGGGTTCCCGGAGAATCGTTTACCTACAACCTCGAGTGCCCTCCGGAAGTCGTCACCAGAGACAAAGCCACTCAGCTCACGCTCTATCTTCCGCCGCCGCTCGGAGAGGGTGTCATCGATCTTAAGAGTCACATCACGATCATGCTGAAAGATTAGTGGAGATGCTTCAGCCGGTTACGGACATCGCACGAAATTTCAACGCCCAGTGTCTGTCGCTCGCCGACGGTTTACGGGAGATGGAGGGATCGCTCGCCGCGCCCGCAAAAACAGACCGGACGTCGAAATCAATCCAGACGTTCTTCGAATCGATTCAACAGCTTCCTGCCGCCATTGCGCCGCTTGAGAGCAGGGCGACCGTCCTGTTTGAGATTGACCGCGCCCTCTCGGGAATGTATGGAGCCAAAGTCTTTACGCCCGACGAGAGCAGCACGCCGACACGGAAACTCCTCCGGGATCTTTCCGCAATGTGGCAGCGGTATTATCTTATGGCCGATCTGCAGCGCACCACGGCGATGAACGGCAATATCGCCGGCACGATGAGCTTTTATGAAGAGTGGCTCAAGATCGAAAATGTCGGCATCGAACAATCGGAATACGACCGCATCCTTGCCGATGTCTCGCTCATGCTTCAAAGTTCCGACAATCTCAATGTCTCCACGAAGGTTGTTCTCTTTGCGCTGACCGGAAAAATTCTCATGACCCTCGGCGTGTCGGATGAATTCGCTCAGGGCCGTTTGGCGAACCATCTCGACGATATCAGAGAACGCGGAGCCGACACCACGAGCCTGAATGTTGCCGAGATCCTGCTCTGTCTCCAGGTCCTTTACGCGCGGGGCAAGGGGCTCGACGGTACTGGCATTCCTGAAGCCGATCTTCAGAAAACTCTTCGATATTGGAGCGCGAAGGATGAGCTGTTTGACCAGCTCTTCAAAGCCTGGGGATGGCTCTGGGATCTCGATTACACGAGTCCGCTCGCCATGGGAGATCAAATCTTCCTCAAGGAACGGAGCTCCCTCTACATGTCGTGGTCCAACGCAACGGCAAAACTGAATATCGGCCATTCGTTCCTCGAGCTCGCCGAGCATAAAGCCAAGAACCCGACCCTCATGACGGTGTTTCGGCCGATACCGATTTTCATGTTCGGTCATTCGGGTGTCGGCAAAAGCAGCTATCTCACGGCGATGTCGTACGATGCCCAGATGCGCGCCGGGAAGGCGCTGACGCTGGGGCGGGAGCTCCAGGCATACTATGAAAGCACGGCGGATGCCTGGAGATCGGGCACCATCCCAGCGACCACCGGGAACCAGACGTACACGTTCTGGGAGAATCTCAATGTCGCCAGTTACTCGACGGTCGATTACGGCGGGCAGGAAACTCAACCGGATCAGTGGGAGCCGCAGCTGCAGGAGCTTTTCCGCAATGCGAAAGGTCTCATGTTTTTTATTGATGACCAGGATTATACCGACTCGGCTCGGCTTCGCCGCCGCGCAAACTGGTTCGATGCCATTCTGCAGTACTGGATGCAGAGCAATCCCCATATCCGTCATGTACCGATATCGCTCGTCCTGACGAAGTGTGATATGGTCATGGGCGAGACGCTGGCAGAAATCAAACGCGCTTCGCTGGTGCCAGGCAATCTTCAACCGGGGCTCATCGAGCTGATGCTTCCGAAGCGGTTTGAAAAAACCACACCGGAGCTTTCCACCGCCTACGGGCGGCTGAGTGACTGCATCCTTCGCGACCGGACGAACAATGTTCATCCCAGGCTCCAGGACATGTCGCAGACGCTGCTCGAGAATTGTTCCCAGTTTTTCAACCGCGTCCTTGACGTCACCTATCATTATCAGATATTCCTGACGTCGTCGGCGCCTCCCCGAATGGTGAATGATACTCTCTTCCCCTGGGGCGTGAAAGAGCCGATGCTCTGGACGCTGAATATTCTCGAAACGTTCCACCTCCGGGAAAGCCTGACAAAATTCAGAGAGGAAGAGAAACAGATCGAAAACGATGTCAAGATCATGCGGGAAGATCTTGCACAAATGCAGCATTACAAGGATGAGATCGCGAGTTCCACTGCTGAGATAACCAGACTGAGACAAAAATCGACCATCTTCCAGGTGACGATGAAGGATCGTATCAAGTATCATGAAGAAAATAAGCAGCGGGCGGAACAGGATTTCAACACGATCCTCCAGCGTTATGCGAAGGAAGCTCCCGATGCCAACAAGGTCGTCGGCATCCAGGCGGTCGAGCGGGAAGTGAGAAAGAGGGAGGAAACCCTGACGTCGCTCCGCGAGAAACGGAACGATTACGAGGCCCGGCTCAAAGGGCGTTGATGCTTTTTGAATTCAAGGATGTTCTTATCATACTCCCAGTGAAGGAAATGCTGCATGAAATTTGATGAACTGTGTAAGTCGAATCTTCTGAGGGCGCAGGAGGAGGCAAAAGCATTGCGCCATCAGAAAGTGGAGTTGGAGCATATCCTCTGGGTGGAGATGCAGCTCAACAAGGCGAAGTTCGTCGACTTTCTCGATTCAAAGAAGATCTCGAAGGCCCATGTGCAGGGCATTCTGAAGAAACGCATGGAAGATCTTCCCCGGTCGGCGACGTCTGAGACGCGAGAAGCATCGCCGCGGCTGAAGGCGCTCTTCGAAAAGGCGAAGGGCGAGGATGGACAATCGGTGAGCTGGGGAAGCCTCGTTCACGCCGTTGTCGAAGTCGAGAGCGATCCGCTCACGGAGGTCATCTGGGATGCCGCGATCACGCCGTATGAATACAAGGATTTTGGAAAAGGTGAACAGGAGCTCGCCAAGGTCACCGCTGGCGAGTCTGTCAAAGAGGATGTCCTCGCCAAGTACTGTATCGATCTCGTCAAGCAGGCGGCGGACGGGAAGCTCGGTGCCGTTGTCGGAAGAGAAACGGAAATTCGCCAGATCACGACGATCCTCTCTCAGAAGATGACCAACAATCCGATCCTTGTCGGTGATCCGGGGGTAGGAAAAACACACATCGTCGAAGGTCTTGCCGTGAAGATTCATAAAGGTGAGGCGGGCCCGATCCTCAGCGGCAAGCGTATTCTGGCGCTTGACCTGGGCCTCCTCCTGGCGGGAGCAAACTATAGGGGAGAATTCGAGGAACGTCTGAAGGCGATCATCAACGGGGTCACCGCCTCCAAAGGAAATATCATTCTCTTTGTCGATGAGATCCACACGCTCATGGGGGCAGGACAGACCAGCGGCGCCCTCGATGCCGCCCAGCTTTTGAAGCCGGCTCTCGCACGCGGCGAGCTGTGGCTGATCGGCGCAACGACCTACGGCGAGTTCCGCAAGCACATCGAAAAGGATCCTGCCTTCTCACGGAGGTTCGGGCGCGTCAATGTTCCTGAGCCGACCCATGAGGAAACCGTCACCATTCTCAAAGGGGTCAGAGAGAAGTTCTTCAAACATCATCAGGTCGAGGTCGCGGACGCGCAGCTGGAGACGATCGTGTCGCTCTCAGGTCGGTTCATCGGAGACAATCAATTCCCGGCGAAGGCGATTCAGGTCCTTGACAACACCTGCGCCCGCGTGAAGCTTGCGCAGGTGCTCGGTGAACGCAAGGAAGCGTCGGCCACGAATGAAGACATCGCACTGTCGATTTCCGAGAAGACCGGCATTCCGGTCGACAAGATTTTCAAAGACGAGTCGGAGCGACTCCTCGCCCTGGAGGGGTTGATGAACAGGGACATCGTCGGTCAGCGCGAGGCGGTGGCGGTTATCGCAAAACGGATCCGGATGATGTCGCTTCCCTTCAGGGATTCGGTCAAGCCGAGGGGGATATTTCTCTTCATGGGACCGTCGGGAACAGGGAAGACGCTTCTTGCCAAATACCTGGCGGCGGAGCTCTTTGCCAATCCGAAGCAATTGGTCCGTCTGGATATGTCGGAATACAGTGACGAGCACACCTCGCGCCGGCTTGTTGGCGCCGATCCCGGTTTGGTGGGGTACGAAGAGGGGGGCGTGCTGACCGAAGCGATTCGACGCAGGCCGTACTCGCTTGTTCTCCTCGACGAGATCGACAAGGCTCACAAGAAGGTATGCCAGCTCTTCCTGCAGGTATTCGATGAAGGACGGCTCACCGACAGTCAGGGGAACACGATCAATTTTTCAAACACGATCTTTATTCTGACGTCGAACCATGGATTCTCCGGCGGCGATGTCGACATCAATGCGCCTGAGGAAAAGTTGGCGGAGAGAGGACTGGAGTTGCTCAAACGGCATATTGGGCCCGAGTTCATCAAGCGCATGGACGAGGTGGTCGTTTTCAAATATCTCAAACCTGCAGATATCGATGCGATCATTGATCAGAAGTTTGCAGGCTTCACTCGTGAATTTGCGAAGGCGCCGGGGGCCGGGAACCGTATCTTGAAATTCAACATCGATCCCTTGGCCCGGTCGCTCATCATCGAGAAGGGGTACCAGAAGGAGTTTGGAGCGCGTTCGGTGACGACCTTCATCGACACTGAAGTTGCAAGCCAGATGGCAACCGAGATTCTCAAGCGCCGCCAGGAAAAAGGGGGGATGTATCTCCCGGAATCGGTCAATGTCCTGCCGCAAAACGGAACCCTGAAAGTGGAAGTCGTCTAGCGCGCAAGTGAATGGCAGAACTTCATTTCATGATGTCAAACAACAAAGAGGAGTACCACGATGGCAAAAACAAGTGATGTCGACAAGGCGAGGCGTATTTTGCCGGCCAATGCCGCGCCCGGCGTTGCGGAGTTGAACAGCAATTTCACGACGATCATCGCGCCGGTCAATCCGAATACCGCCGGGGAGGATATCAGTCCAAGCGAGTGCGGTTCCGTCGGTGAGATTGCGGAAAAATTCAAGCCGAAGCTGGACATCGACGTGAAGAAGGTCGATAATCTCGGCGCCGACAAGGTCGACGAATCGACCTCGACCGTCACGATGAACTACGGCGAAGAACCGTCGCAGGTCATGAGCGATTTCGGCGCAGAGAACATCACCGTGAAAGCTCAGACGAACGAAGGTGAGAAGGTGCTTCTCGATCAGCAGCTGTCATATCTTGCGCTTGAAGATCTTCAGGAACGATTGAAGGATCAGAAGATAGCTCAGATGTTCCAGAGCAACAAGGACGGGCTCATACAAACTCTCGAGGCCGAGATCGAACGGATCAAGAAGCTTATTGAAGAAGGCAAACTCGATTCACTCGGCTAATCTAACGGAATCAGGAAAAACTCATCATTCATAACAATGTTCAATAACAGGAAGGAGTTATTATGCCTCAGCCAAAATCAGTAAAGATCGCCGGCACCGAGATCGAAGAGGTCATGGGTGTTACCATCAACCTGACGACCCCGAATGATCAACGTGGCTACTACGAAGGACGCACACGCGCTGCAACGGTTCAATTGACGCGCCGTGCGACAAACACGCCCATCGCCGAAATGTTCAAGAACGCCACAAACGAAGATGGACGGTTGAATATCATCAACGGCACGATCGTTCTTCAGGACTCGAAACTCAAAGAGACCTATACCATCGAAATGAAGAAGGCATATATCGCCGGATGGGAATTCCAACACAGCGATACCGACAGCAGTACCTTGGCGGAAATCATCACTCTTCAGGTGGGGGAAATGACTCTCTCCGGAGGGGGCAAATCAAAGTCGTTCAAAGTTCCCGAATTTACCAAATCATAAGAGCAAAGGAGAATTATCATGATCAAGGATTATGCGATACAATTGAACGGCGTCAAGATACCGAATGTTCGGGAGATCAGCGTGAAATTTGAAACACCGGCGGATACCCGGGGCGTTTATCGTGAGCCGACGGTCGCAGCGGTGATCAATATCGTCCGTGACGCCAGCGATATCCCTATAGTTGATGCCTTTGCCATGGCGACCAATGAAGACGGCCGGAAGAACATTCTCACGAGCGGAACGCTCGAGTTTCATGGCGACGACGTAAAGGACAATTACTCGTTTGAGATCAAGAAGGCGTTCGTCTCGAGCTGGTCTCTCACTAATCCCGAAGACCCGACCTCACCGACGCTTGAATCGTTCGAGCTGAGAGTGGGGGAGATCGAGTATAAGGCAGGAGGGAAAGGCGCGAAATTCGGGCTGAAGAATTTCCGGTGATCAGCCGGTGAGACATCGTTCCTCCGTCATCTCGTCGTCCCGGGAACCCGGCATCGATAAACAACGATGTTGAATATCATTCTCCAAATATTTCACTTGAGAGGAAACAACCATGCCAGATGAAAAAGAAAAGGCACAAGTTCGTGAAGCGACCGCAGTAACCAAGCTCAAGACGGCCGAGCTTGCCACATTGCTCCCGCCAAAGACCGGATCGTTATTGCCGGATGGAACCGCGATCAAGATCTTCGCGTCGGCGAAGGATATGCCGATGGAAAACATGCAGATGTCGAAGGAGTCGGTTGCGAAGCCTCTGAAGATCACGAAATCGAAGGCGGATATCAATGCGGGGTATGCATACCTTAAACGGCTGCAGGTCATCAAGGATATGCTGGCAGGTGCGTCGGACCTTGCGTCGCTGCGGTCCCGGGTGAAGGAACGCCGCGAGCTCGTCGGGAAAGTCTTCCAGGAGAACATGGCCGCGATCTTCACTGCCCAGCGGTCTCTCGAGAAAACATATCGCGAGCTCGATCTTTTCTTCAGCGAATCGCGGCTGGCCCCCGGTGAAAGCGTCGGCTATATCTCTATCGTCAATGCGCATGCCGACAAGAATTTCGATCAATTGATGGATCCGGAGACGGGGCTCGCGTCGAAAATGCCCAATAGGGAGAACTTCGACATGAAGAGCCTCACCGGGTTGATCGTTGTCCCGGATTGGCCGGGGAGTGAAGCGAAACTTGTGAAGTATGGAGAGTTGGCGCAGCACAGCATGGCACACCTCTTTGCCGGATTCCCGGATGTCTCCCTGAAGGAGGCGCAGGAGATGTTCGACGTTGGCGGGGATCTCGCGGAATTGAAGTCGAACGACCCGGTGAAGCAGCATATCTCCGTGGCTGCCAATCCGCTCCGCATCCGGAAAGCGAATCGTTTTGAAAAAGAGATCGGCGATCTCTTCATCAATCCGACCGGCATTCTGGCGGGCAAAATCTATAAGGGAGATATCAAGGAAGGCATTCACATCGCGCAGGCAAACAAGCCGCATGAGGTGAAGGTGGTCACGCCGGATGGCTCCGCCCCGGAGATGAAATGGAATATCCGCGGCGGCCAGCAGATGAAATTCAATAAGGCGATCGTTCCTCTTGCCTATTACGAAGGTCTCTGCTTCTGGGGCGTCGATACGCTCTACCTGGCGAGCGGACAGGGTGATGAAGGTATGGATCAGTACACCGTGAAGCGCTGCGACGAGTACATCGCGAAAGTAGTTCTCCACTATCTGAACGGCAGAACGTTCGTTCCCAACGAGACCGAAAGCCGCGATGCCATTCATTCATCTATCCAGAAGTTTCTCATGCACAATACAGGCGGCGGAAGCAAAATGCTCGAGTATGGGAAAGTTCTCGGCGTCGAGACCGTCATGAATCCCGACGGCACCGTGAACAATCAGGCCATCGATATCAAGATTTCCGTGAAATACAAGAACGCTATTCGCCAGCTCAACATGTACCTCGTCTCGGCAGATTCAGAACATTGGAAAGAAGGAAGTAAATAAGTTCGCGCAGTTTCCAACACATCATAGTGAAGGGTAGACAGTATGGCGACGGGTGAAGTACTCGATCTTCGCGTGAAAGCGACAATCGACGGAGCGGATCTTGGATTACAATTCCACAGCATCGAGATTTCGCAGCGCCTGTTCAAGCCGACGAAGATCCGACTGGAAGCAGGGTATACCGATGACCGGGAGCGCGGCAAGTTGCAGGACAAGCTTGGCAGGCAGGTGAGCGTCGTCATTCACGATGCCGTGGCGAAGGATATCTCCCAGAAGTACAACGGCGTCATCACCGGGTTCGTCCTCACGGATGACAATATCATCCTCGAGGCGCAATCTGTCGATTATCGTCTCAAGGCCGGTCGCCAGCACCGCGTCTTTCAGCAAATGAAAATTTCTGATATCGTTCAGAAGATCATCGGAGAGCATGGCATTGCAAGTTCGATCGATGCGACCGACGGGCAATTCGACCTCATCCAGCAGTATGGCGAGACCGATCTCGAGTTCATCACGCGCCTCGCGTCGTACTGCGGCTATGCCTTCTACCATGACGGAGAAAAGTTCCAGTTCCTCAAGGATCTGTCGAACGCGCAGAAAATATCGGTGGCTGCTCCCGATTTGAACGAGATCACCATGCGATGCCAGATCGAGGACGTGCTGAAAAAGGTCGGCGCCTTTTACAATCCGGAATTGCACAACAATCCGGGTGACGGAAAAGCTGAATCCCAGAGCATCAAACCGGAGATCGCCGGCGTCAACGATGTTTACGCGTCATCGAGAAAAGATGAGGAATTCAACACGCAGCTGACGAGCAAGCAGGCCCTTCTGCAGTTCCTCAAGGCGAGCGAGGCGCGGGCGGCGGGCGAGTATGTGCGCGTGCACGGTGAGACACATCACCCGATGGTCGTCGTCGGTCGGGCAGTCGAATCGGACGATCCGATTCTCAGGAAGAACAACGTGGTCGTCAGCCTTGAAGCGACGTTCAAGGGGAACGTCTATACGGGGGTCTTTGAGGCGATGCCGAAGGCGATCCCGGTCTCGCCGGAGCTCCCTGATCTCAAACACTCCCTCATGCTGCAGCCGGCTGTGGTGACGAACAACAAGGACGACAAGAAGCTCGGTCGCGTCAAGGTGAAATTTGCCTGGGCGTCGGACGATGAAACATACTGGGCACGAGTCGTTCAGGCCGGCGCCGGCGGACCCGACCACGGGACGCATTTTACCCCAAGGGTCGATGACATGGTCCTCGTCGGCTTCGAAAACGGTGACGTCGCACATCCCGTTGTTCTGGGATCGCTCTATCACAGCGAAAAGAAACCGAGCTTCGAAACGGAGAACGGGACAGCAGAGATCCTCGTGGCCAAGACTCCAATTTCGACGATTCGTGTGGTCGATAAAGATTCGGACGAGTATATCACGATCACCATGAAGGAGACGAAGAACGTCATCAAGCTTGAGCTGAAGGGCCCGAAAATTACGATCGAATCAGACGGCGGCACCGTCGTCCTTCATTCTAAAACAATTCAGATAACGGCCGATGATAAGATCGAAATGAAGGCCAACGATATCGAGATGACCGCGCAAAAGAATATCACGTGCAATGCTACAGGGGATTTCAAGGTCTCTGCTACCGGAAAGGTTGCTCTCTCCGCAACCTCTGAAGCATCCATCTCTTCGAGCGCGAAGGCCAGCATCTCTGCTGCGATGGTCGAGTCGAGCGCCTCGGCGACGAACACCATCAAAGGCGCACTGGTACAGATCAACTGACATGGCTGTTCTGCATTTACCGCTGACATTGACTCCCACGGGTGTCTTCGAGCGGGCGGGGACGGAAGAAAACATCGTGGGATCCCGCCTCCGGATGTTCATTCTTTCCGGCGCCGGCGAATATCTTCGCCTCCCTTCGCCGGGCATCCGAGCGCTCTGGATTCAAATGTACAACATGGGTATCAGCGCCCGTTTCTGCGACGCCATGCGTGAGGATGAACGGAGCCCTCTCGAAGCGACCCTGCTCAACGAAGTCAATTTCTGGATGGAGGAGACTGCCCGTGTCGTTGAGGTGAAATTGCTCGGTGACGACCACACGGAAAACGGCATCCTCTTCGAAACAAAGACCCGCCAGTTCATCTACTCATTCCATTATGCCCGTAGCGGGCATGGCCTGCAAAGAGGTGCCGTGGGACCCTGGAACATTGTCGAGTCGTCGAATGTCATCAATTGATTTCAGAGCCCGGTTTCTCGATGCGTACAAAGGGGATATCAAAGATCCGATCCTCACCACCCTCCTGGAGACAATCAATTCCTACCAGGAGAATGTCAAGACCCAGCATCTGCTGACGACGTACACTCAGCGGTCTGATCAGCTTTCCGACGGTCTCTTCGAGGTATTACGGCGCCATCTGTTTGGGCAGATGTTCCCGGGACCGGCGTTTGTCGTTACGCAACTCTCTCTCCGCGAGGTTGCCTCTGCCCACCCGCTGCTCCTTGATCAGAACCATTATTTCAGCCTCTACGACCATGAAGGTGCAGAAGTCCTCTTCGCGCCGCAGCAGCCGTCGTGGGTCGCGCCCGCGAAGACGAACGACGTCCGCATAAAAACATACGGCGAAGATCTCATGCTGGGTTTCGATATTGTCGTCGATCATCTCGCCGAGGCGCCCGAGGGAATCGTGAGCGTCTACACCGGCGAAGTTGATCCGCTGACGGTCGAGCGTTTGCGCTGCCGCCTGCAGGGCGGCAGCAGAGCTCACCCGCCGCCTGCCTCAATCATCAGATCTTCGTATCCGGGGAAATTCTCGCCGATTGACGATTTTTTCCACACTCCTTTTGAACACCGCTTCCTATCGATTCCCTTCCAGTTGTTCACCGGGGCGGCCAAGCGGAGCAGTGACGGCCTCATCTGGCTGCCGTTCCAGGGCCTGGGCGCTTTCGGCCAGCAGCTCGAAAAGAAACTGGTCATGAACGCGTTCGCGATGTGGAACATGGTGCAGTATGAGGCGGCGCCGATTCCCGTCGATAATTTCCGATACACGATGTCAATCACCGACCACGGCCGGAGAGAAACGATCATCGGGAGCGTCCACGATTTCGGCACGACGCCGCCCATCGAATACATGGAGGCGTCAACGGTCATGGATCCGTCCTACCCGTTCCAGTTCACGAGTTCGGGGAACATTCGGCGCGATGAACTGATCCTTGCGTTCTCTCCGACGCCGCAGGGTGAGATCAAAGTGCGCTATTTTCAGTACGATATCGGTGAATCGGCGACCGATATCGCTTCGGGCCGCACATTCGGTTTGTATCAGGGGATAGAAGAACGCATCAAGAGCGTCACTTCCCTGACCCCGGCCGGCCGTTTGAATGCTCTCAACGACAAAGAGAAGATATGGGACTATTTCCGCTCTCTCCTCGCGAGCCGGAACCGGTGGCTGACGAGGGAAGACCTCCGGGCAGCCATCGGCACCTACCCTCCGTTCTCGGCGAAGAGTAGCCTTGTCGCGGGTGAACGAATCAGGTTCGAGGAGCAGGTGGGCCGGGTGAATGGATTCCTGACCCCCTACACCGAGATCACCGTCCCGCTCCGTGAAAAGGTGATTCTTAATCCGGTCGATCGGCCGTATTTTGAGCGTGAGCTCGGTCTCTATCTCAAGCGCCGCACCGTCCACGGAAATTTCCTCCGGGTCAAGCTCTCCTCCGTTGATGAACTATGAGCTTTGCGCAGGAACATATCGAATTATTCAGCACGGTGCCGCTCCAATCGCTTTTCCCGGGCGGCATGTTTGATCCGGACGCTTCGCCGGGAGCGGGAAACGCCTCCCGCGCCCTCTCGATCATTGAATCATTGATCAAAGAGTCCACGGCACGCAATGCGCTCCTGTCCCGTTATGCGCTGCTTCAATCGTTCCCGCGGATTGTTTCTGATCCCGACGCTGGAACCGAGAAACTTCATGGCGTCGACGATGCCCCTGCAGGTCATGGTCGTGGGTACGCGGGCGCTCTCACACCGGAATGGTATCAGAGCGTTCTCGCCGCCTTCGATGAAAACGAGGTTGAGCTCTTCCTCAAGATATTCCTCCTCGGCCATGAAATCTGGGGTCACGCGGACGGAATCGCGCTCGTCGTCCGGATGGTCGTCGAACATGTCGCCGGTACTCCTGTCCCGGTTGTCGTCGAGCACCTGAAAGGCGAAGAAAAAAGAGTACCGGAACATCTGCAGTCGCGGCTGGGGTCGTACGATAATTTCACGACGCTCGGGAAAGACTTCGTGCTGGGGAACCGGTTTCTGTGCCGGCCTGAACACCACCACATCCGCATCGGACCGATATCGCTTCGACTTCTTGAGAAATTGCAGCAGCATGGATGGGCCGAGGAGACCAGAGCGAGCCGAAAGCTCGAATCGCTGGTTGAGATCGCCTCGCCGTTCTATTTCCACGCGAAGATCCATATCGTCATCGAGACCATCGGCTGCGTTCTCGGGCGTGTCATGCTCGGCCAGGACAGGCTTGGCACCGTTGCCAGCGACCGTGACGAAGCGGTGGGGGCGCTGCTCGGCGTGAACTAAAGCGCATCTCGATCCGGGGCCCGGGATTCGAATCTCCGGGCAAATCCGCTATTTTAGAGAGAATGTAAACCCATTTAGGTCAGCATCAAGAGATAGATCATTTCGAATCCGATGGCGAACCAGACTAAAATACTCACGCGGGATCTCTGTCCGAAAAAGCCGGATCCAAAGCTGCTTGATATCGGCCAGACACTGGTGACGGTCACCGTCACGCTCGAGACGAAGAAACCGGCCCCTTCGAGTAAGTTCGATCGCTGCGTCAAGGCGGCGGACGAGGTGCTCAATCATTATCAGAAGGTCGTCTCCGATGAGATCGCCAGGCTCGAAGGCAAGATCCGCGGCGCGCGAGCCAAGCGCAATTTCCGGGAGATGGCGCAGATGGCCGTCGACACGACGACAAGCGTTCAGGGTGCTTGCCGGGCCATCCAGAGTGCGGTCGACAAAGCCGTCCGTGATCGGCTGAAGCGGGAAGCACAGGGAGATCAGAATCTTCTCGAAGCGAGAATCATCACCGGTGTGAAGATCACGTTTAAAGTCATCGCGGTGGCGAAAGATGCGACCGAGATCACTGTTTCGGTGGGTGCCGATGTCACCGCGTGGGCTGGTCTTGCCAAGAGTCTCTATGAACTGGCCGCCATCATTTACGAGCTCACGAAGGGTGAAGAAAAGCTGCGTCAGGAGCTGCTTGCAGCCATTGGCGCGATGACGACGGACAAGCAGAGGCAGCTCATCGAGCACCAATTTGCCGATCGTTCAAAGCTTGACAAACTAAAATCGATGGCCAAGGATGTGTATCGATGGTACAAACCGAAGGCAGACGAGGCGGAGGAGGCGCGCAAGAAGTATCGCAACGAGGTGACGAAGGTGCGTCAGCATGTTGATAGCCTGTTTTCAAAAATCGAGAAAATGCAGAACAGCCTTCGCAAAGCAAAGGACTTGAAGGAAGGGGTAACAATCGGTGCAAAATTGATGGAGATGAAACGGAACGGCAATCTCGTGAAGGGAAAATTTGCCAAGGCCGAGGAGTTTTCGGATGATATGGCGTTCCTTATGAAGGAAGCCGGCGTTGAGGTCGATGACCGGACGATCGGTCAGAAATTGAAGTCGTTGGCTAATCTTGGCGACATCAAGGACGCCGCACTCGAGATCAAGGATGCGGCGGAGAATATCAAGAGCATTGTTGAAAATATTCACCAGTTTGCCGTATAGAGTGAGAACATGTTCGTGATTCGGAATGAACAGATGAAGGTGTTATCGGATGACATGACGAGGGCATTTGAGCGTCGGATGTTCGAACACCTTAAGAAGAATCATGGTTCAGAACTCAACGGGATCTCCGACGAGGAACTTCAAGGCATGATCCACAAAGGACTGTCCAGAGCCGGTAAGTACGGCATTGTCGCGGAAGCCGACGTGCAAGCGTATCTCGAATACATGGTTGAACTTGGAGTTGACTTCGATGCCGATCCGAAGCATGCAGAGGTTAAGGACATTCTCAACTCGTCCAGGTATTCCGGTGCCGTGAAGATGAACCGAATAAAATTTCTTCTCAATCATGTGCGAGGAGCCTGAACATGGGCGGAAATGTGGGCGATCCGGTTGAAGGTTGCCCGATGCAGAAGAAAGGGTGGATCGAGATTGAAATGGTAGACGACAGCGAACGGCCCGTTCCGGGGGAGAGGTATCAGGTTGAGCTGCCGGACGGTTTCATACGTGAAGGAACCCTCGACGACAACGGCCTTGCGCGTCTCGAAGGCATTGAGGAAGGAAGTTGTAAGGTTTCCTTTCCGAACGTCGATGCAGATGCATGGAAACGGAAGTGATTATGACCTGGGGGAAGTGAATCTTGGCAGAAGTCTATAAGGTTAACCAGGGAGAATGTTTGTCGAGCATTTCAAAGAAGTTCGGCTTCAAGAACTGGAATGCTCTCTATGACCACCCCAAAAACAAGAGCCTCAAGGAAAAGCGTCCAAACCCGTCACTGATCTCTCCAGGCGACGAGATATTCATCCCCGATCGTCAACAAAAGACTGAATCATGTGAAGGGAAGAAAAAGCACGTCTTCGTCAAGAAAGTGCCACGGGTCCATTTTCGGGTGAAGCTCAAGGATGAACAGGGAGACCCGTTCGACAAAAAGAAATACATCCTCGAAGTCGGGGGCGTGAAATATGAAGGGACGACCGACAAGGGGGAAGTGAAGGAGGAGATTCCCGCTGATGCGGAGCGGGCGAAACTCTCCCTTTGGTGGAACGATGACGACCCGGATGAAGTCCATGAATGGGATCTTGATCTCGGTCATCTCGATCCCATTGAAGAGATCTCGGGCGTCCAGGGAAGGTTGAAAAACCTCGGCTATGAAATCTTCAGGATCAGCGGTGAGATCGATACGTCCACGCTTCACGCGTTGAAGAAATTTCAATCGGCGTACAACCTTGACGCCACTGGCGAACTCACCGATGAAACGCGGCACAAGCTCAAACAAATCTACGGCATGTGAGGAAGGACGTGGGGAACCCATCACAACCTCTGGCACGTGTTCACGCGGACGGCGATATGAGCAACGTTCTCGTACCGCGACCGCGGAACGTCATCGACTGGTGGGAATACTTCACGGGCCAGAAGTTTGATCAGGCACGCGGCGTCTATGACCTTTTCGCGAAGGATCGTGCGAAGAACATCTGTCTGGCGCCCGGTGCAGGGGCGGCTGCCATCGCCGACGCTGTCTACACGACGAAGTATCACGAAGCGTTGCGGATCCCCACCGGTGACGAAGCGATGCCGCTGAAACATCCGCTGAAGGGCGGATCGGATGCACCTCCGGGTTATCTGGCAGGCAAGCGCGGGGCCATGGAGAGCCTCATCAACCCGGTCAAGGGTTATAAGCCTTTCGCTGAAGGGATGAACCTGGGTGAAATCTACGGCGACCCGTATTACTTCTTCAATAAAGACCTCAAGACGGGCGACGGCGCAGGCCTGAAAGGAATGACGTACACGGAGGCCGAGAATATCTGGAAGAAATCCTACAGCCCGAAGGACGGTGCGGTCGATTGGGAAGCGATGAAACAGCTCGACACGATTTTCGACGGCAAGAAATTTCAGCGCATGCTCGCGGAGCACTACAACGCCGCGATTGAAGTGCAGAAACCCCGTGTCCCAATCCCAGGATCAAAGATTCCCGCGAACATTTTGCCCGAAAAGACAGCCGTCTGGTTCAGTGAGATCAATGGTGTCCAGCAGATCAATGTTGATTATGTCATTGAGCTCCCGGGCAAGGGAGAGATTCCGATGCGCATTTCCCTCCTCTACGAGGCCAATCCGAAAGGAGGCATCACAGTCAAGAACCCTATCCAGGGTCCGATGCGCATCCTCACCCCAGAGGATATCCTAGAACTCCAAAAGTTGGGAAAGCCGTACAAGCCTCTCGAGCATACAAAGATTAGGCTTATCCTCGAAGGGCGCAAGAAATCGGAGAGTTTCCAGCGAGCGGCCACACCGGCGCCTCGGCCGGCGACCTATGGATTACCTCAGTCCGAGCACCCTAACGGCTGGAACGATCCAAAAACTCAAGTCGAGCTTCAGCCGTCGGGTGGACAAGACAAGTTCATCTATCGAGGTATGCGTAGAGAGTCAGGGACGAGGCTGAACGAGGTCGTCCGCATGGGCGACGCTGACGCCACCGGCGTGTTCACGTTGGAAGAAGCAGCAGCTCAGAACGCGATCTTCGACTTCTACGATGCCAAGCCGAAACTCACCGGGCCGCCGGAAGGGCGCGCAGGCGTTGTTCGCATCAGAGTGCCCGCCGATGTGTGGGATGAGCTGGTCACAACAAAAAACCTCTCACAGAGATCGTATCCCGGCTTTGCGGACAAGACGGGACAGTATGTGAAGGACGTACGTGAGATCCGTGTGAACTCGGACGAAGCTAAGAAGCTGATCAACAGCCTCGAAAAGGATGTCCTCCCCGCAGAGGAGAACTTTCGGACATCCAAGTCGCCAACACCTGAATTCAAGCCGATCAACGGCGCCAAGCCGACTCCAACGGTAGCTCCCGCCTCAGCGTCGGTCGAACCAACGCCGAGTGCTGAACCTGGCGGTCCGAGAACATCAAATGTGATTGTTGAAAAATTGCCCAACCCGCTCACGTTGATGACTCCCAGACAAACGGCGCGCTTTGTTGCAGGCAAAGGCGTGCGAGGCGGACTCATCGGAGCGGGTATTGGAGTGCTCTTCGCCCTTCCCGCGTTGATTCAGGGCTTGAGCCGAGGCGATCCAAAAGCGTGGAGCAATTTTGGAAAGGCTGTGCTTATCTGCGCCGCATTCGGATTCGCCTGGGAAGCTGGTGCCGCCATCGCCTTACGCCTTTCGACGACTGCTGTGGTGGAGGGGGGCGCCATGGTTGTCGGCGAAGTGATTGTCCCGATCGTCGGCTGGATACTGCTCGTGGTTCAAGTCGGGTTTCTTATCTGGGACTTTGTCCAAGAGGCTGAACGGGACCGTATTGAGAAGCTCATTATCTTTGGCGAGCCGGGTCACTTCTTCATCGAACAAATTCAGGGAAAAGGCACCAACGAGGAGTTCAAGGTTCAACCCCGAGGGCTGCAATATGTCGTGGGCAAGGATGATGAAGGCGTCAAGGGAGTGATGTCTGAACGGGGATTTCGCCTGACGTATGCAGACGGTACCATAATGGAGACAGGTGATGAGGTCGTCACGCCGAGTAAGTCTGAGGCAGGGAAGTTTGACTGTGACTGGATTCCGAAGGTCATTCTTCGCGAACTGCCCCCGTTACCCGATAACAAGATGAAGTACGTTCGCGAAGGGGACAAGGATCGCGAGGAGGGCCGTCTCGCGTGGCTGATCACGCAGACGCCCGAATACTTCACTCCGCCACCGTGGAAGTCTCAGGTGCGATATAGCGAGTGGTTCGTTGGCTCCAAGGTCGAGGGAAATAAATGTACCAACCCGTCTTGCCCGGGGCATGCCTCACCAACTGAGGCGTGCCTAAAAGCGAAAAGATCCCATTTTGGATTCGATTCACTTGCCGCGGACGAGTATTATGTTTCGTATGAACGCAGGCTCACAGACGGTGACCTTAAGAAGCGATGGTTCATGGAAAGGTTTGGGCAAGATCAACCGCCGATAATCGAAGTGAAGATGACCAAGGGGGCCCCCGGGCACCCCGAGATCTCGATCGATTCGGATGAGACGTTCCCCATTCGTATGCCGGACAACATGGTGGGCCCGCTTGTGTGGGCGATGTGGCGCGAGCAGTACAAAACCACATGGCTGAGGGTGAAGACCGGAGACGGTGGCACAATTTATTGGTGGCGCGATTATAATGGAAAAGAGGTCCTGCGGATGTTCTGGGCCGAAGAAGACGAAGACAATGATGCTCCGATCATCACGCCTGATCAGTTGAAGCCGATCAGAGTCCACTGAACCTGACACCCAAATGAAAGAAGAGCAACCAACACTTCATTTCTCTGCGTTGACCAGGCAGGTGACCCATGCTATCGTCGACGGCGCGCGCGCCGGCGACCAATTGATATCTCTTCGGCACATGGCGGTCGAAGTGCAATCGCTTTATCGCGAGGGTCCTGAACAGGATCTCGCAGCGATTGCTCCTCATTTGCTCCGATGCAGCGCGTCTCCCGCTCTCTTGCCCTGGCTGTTTGCCGCAGGATGGGGGAAGAGTTGGGGAGTGCTCATGCTGAGCGATGTGTCATTTGGCGACCTTCATAGGCATTTTCGCCATTTTCTCATTGTGAAAGATGAGAGCGGGAGGAAGCTCTATTTTCGATTTTACGATCCGCGAGTCCTGAGAGTATTCCTGCCTACATGTACGAAGACCCAGCTGAGAGAATTCTTCGGTCCGGTGGAGGTCTTTGTTCTGGAAGACGAGAACCCGACGAACGCGCTCGTTTTCTCGCTCGAAGATGGGGTCCTGATAAGAGATAGTATTGATCTGACGAAAGAGTCGCAGGACCTTCGGTTGAGGAAAGCGCCGACTGATGCGGGGTCGGAAGGTGAGCAGGTGATTGTATGAGACCAATGGCCACCCGCCAATCATTCGTCGACATCTTCCGTGGTGGAGCGAGCTATGGGTAAACCGGCGGCAAGAGTCGGAGATATGCACGTCTGCCCGATGATGACACCGGGGGTTCCGCCGATTCCCCACGTGGGCGGGCCGTTGTTGCCCCCCGGAGTACCGACCGTGCTTATTGGTGGCATGCCGGCAGCAGTCATGGGGAACATGGCAGTGTGTGTTGGGCCGCCGGATTCGGTAGTATTGGGGTCAGTTGGTGTGATGATCGGTGGACAACCAGCCGCACGCATGGGAGATACATGTGCGCACGGCGGAACAATTGTGCTGGGGCTGCCGACAGTGCTGATCGGAGAGACGATGCCGGGCGCTCCACCGGTTGTTGTTGTCGTCGCGACGCCATCGCCAGGGGCGGCCGGCCCCGCTCCGGCAACGACGGGCCCTCAGGCGCAAACGATGACCCGGGCGGCAGAGCGGGGAACGCCGTTCTGTGAGATCTGCGAAGAAGAGGCGAAGAGAGAATCCGCAAAAAAGGACACTGCGAATGATTCCTGGATAGCATTTACCGTCGTCGATCGCGACAACAACCCGCTCATCGGTCAGAAATACAGGCTCGAAACCCCGGATGGCAAAGTCCATGAAGGGATCACGGATGGAAAGGGCAACGTTCGAGTCGAAGGCATACAACAGGGTTCATGCAAGATCACATTCCCGGATGCCTATGCCTGACCGGCGCCTCCATCGCCGGCCCTCCGAGCCGGCAACCACCTCAAGTTTGGTACGCAAACGCGTATGAGTGAAATCACCGTCACTCCCCGGAATTTCAAGGAGGACCAGACGCTCCAGGCCGGCACGACCCACAAAGTCGTCGTTAAGACGTTCACGCGCCGGATCATTGAGATCGAGGACCTTCACTTTCATCACAACAGCGCTGTCATGCTTCCCGATTACGTCGATTACGATGACACCGAAAGGGTGGAGAAACAACACGTGTCCGGCATCGAGATGCTCGCGCGGTGCTATACGGAAGCAAAGAACAACGCTTCACAAAAAGCGTTGATCGCGGGGCATACCGACACAACAGGTGACGCCGGATACAATCTCGGTCTTTCACGCCTTCGCGCGCGAAATGTGCATTCGATTCTCATGGGGGAGAAGAAGGCATGGGTCGACATCTGTATGGATCGCCACAAGACCGAAGATATCCAGCAGATTCTCAAATGGATCGTGGCAACCTGGGCATGGGATTGTGACCCTGGAGAAGTCAATGATGAAATGAATAGTCAGACCCGAAGCGCCATCAAACAATTTCAACAACGGTACAACAAGGAGTATAACGCCAAGCTGCCTGAGATTGGAGTGATGGAACAAAAAACATGGGGTGCATTCTTCGATCTCTATCTGGTGAATTTAAGTGACACCCTGAATACCGATGATGCCGGCCTTGAAAATTATCGAAAGCAGGTTCACTTCCTGGAAGATACTCACAAGACGGTCGGATGCGGCGAGAATTTTCCGATCGAAAACCGCGGTGTGGATTCCTTCAAGAGTGCAACGAACAGGAGGGTGGAAGTCTTGTTCTTTGACCCGGGCGAAGAACCGAAAATGGACTGCCATCCAAGCGCCACAAAATGCAATCCGTCCGTCTGTCAGGTGAACAACCCGAAAATGTTCAAGCCGAAGCATGTCGAGATCAAACCGGTCCCGCCGCCGCAGCCCGAATTCGGAATTGTGAAAATTGATGATCATTTTGCTCCATCGAAGGAAGAACTGACCATTGAGTACAACGTCAAAGACGCCGAAAAAGAATCAATCAAACTTCAGATCTATGCCGGCTTTTATGATTACAAGACGAAGGCACAGACCTTGATCTTCGAACACCAATTAACTGGTGACGAAAAGAAGGCCGGCGACAATAAGGCGTTTTCAAAACCGTGGAAAGGAGAAATCAAGGAAGGTCCAGATAAGGATAAGAAATTGTATATCAACCCGTTGATGGCTCCGTTCACAGTGAAGCTCAGCGGTGGAGGGAAAGAGTCGACGGCTTCCTTTAAGGTTCTTTATGATTCGATCACTATCAAAAAAGGTCCTTGGACCCCGGATGAGGGAGAACCCCCGGAGGGGAGCAAAGAAGCCGAATGGGTGCAATACAAGCTGAATGAACTCGGATACTATGGCGGACCAGTCGGAAAAGATATTGAGAGCTATCAGAAGAAGGCCATCATTCGCTACAAGGCCAACCATAAGAAATTGCATTCGCTCGATTACAGCAGTTACGATGATTCGATCACGGCCACTCTCAAGAAGGCGTTGAAAGACAAAGACAATGCCCGCGCAAAGTTTCTCACAGAAGACGCTTTCTCCGACAGTTCGAAAGAGTCTCAGATACTGGTGGAGGCGCTCACGTACGAAGCCGGTGAATTCACAGACCCCAAGGTTCCGAAGGAGCAGGAGCGCTTGAATCGTCCGTTGATCCCGGTTGAGGTCGACATTTATCTCAAGAAAAAGGACAATACAAAAGAGCTTGTCCCCGAGGCAGTGGGACCAATCAGAGTGAATTGGCGGTTTACGGATCCCGATGAAGATCTCTCGATCCAGTATGAGAAGAAGGACGGCGAGCCCAGTATGACCAAGAAATTCATCGAAGCCTGCCTCAAACTGAAGAACGGACTTACAGGGTCCAACGGAGACAATTGCCACAAAAATTATGCGGGAATACGAGATGATGCGAAAAATTGGGTAACGCCATTTCTGCTTGGAGATTCTTACATCCCCCATACGTTGAAGGAAGATAGCGGCAACAAGGTCGTCTATTCTCTCGCCTGCGTTGACACAGCGAAATTCCCGAAGAGGGTCGGGAAGGCAGGAGTTCACTTCAGACCTTCATACGTCGCAGGCGATGACTACAAACTCATCGCGGAACTCGATTTTGCGGATCTGCCAAATAAAACAGAACTGGAAACCTACCACGGAGTGACAGCCGACCTTAAGAGTCGAATCCGCAAGGAGACAGGGACCTTCAGAATACGCCGGTTCAACAAAGTGGCCGTACACGTCAGCTGGCCGGCCCGAAAGAACTCAAGTCAGTGGGATGAGATCAAGAAGGAGTTCAACCAAGCCTATCTCGATGTGGATGTTAGTGGAATTGTGGAGAAGAAAATTACGGATGTGATGACACAGGATGAGTACAAGCAGATCATTACCACCAAGACCTCGCATACTGATGCCTCCAAAGTGACATTGCATGACGATTCGATGGTGGGAGTGGCCTTGCCGGCGCAAGGGACGCTGAACGCCTCCTCCTATAAAGATGCCCTCAGGACCTTTGTCGTCACAAACTACTGGGATAATATTAAGAGGGAGCTCAACAAGCCGATTTCAAAAAATGTGCGCAAGGAGTATCCCAATGGATTTATTATCGTCGACTATTTATCACATAAGCCGGTGAATATCGTCAACGATCCGTCACCTAAGAGCGCCGGCGACCCATCACCTAAGGATCCGACGGTCACGCCTGGTAACACCCATTTTGTGACGTGGGCAGGCTCGATCGGCCTTCCGGATTCGGTCATATTGGCGGATCAAAAGGATCCTGACAAAGTGTATTATGTTGTCGGCCATGAAATGGGCCATAACCTTTGGCTGCACCACTGGGAACACGCGGGTGGGTATTCACCGAAAGAACATGATCTTGCCGATCACAATTGTATCATGAGTTACTCTGCCGGCTCTGGCTTCCAGGCGCAAAGCGTCTACACGCCGCATTTTTGTGGCAAATGCAACTTGCGTCTTCGCGGATGGGATGTCGAGCATGCCGATATTCCCTCGGCGTCACAGGCCCCGAGTGCTGCTCCATCGGTCGCCATTACCGTGAATGATCCTACGCCGGAGGAAGACGACACCGTCCATTATGTCATCCGCGTAACCAACGCAGGCCCCGACAATGCGAGTGGAGTCAAAGTCAAGGATGTCTTGCCATCCGGGTTAACGTTTGTGGACTATAAATCCTCCAACGGCGACTACGATTCAACCACCGGAGAGTGGGACGTCGGCATGGTGTTTATCGAGAGCGGTGAATGGTTGACAATCAATGCCACGGTGGATGGCGGTTCACGCGGGAAGACCATCACAAATACCGCTACAATCACAGCAAGCGATTTCCCGGCCGCGACGGCCTCCTCTCAAGTTGATATCAAGGTCAAGTCGGCCGATCTTCGCGTTTCAGCAACTGTGGACAATGCAACTCCCGCGGAAGGAGATACTCTCAAGTACCAGGTAACGGTCACGAACCATGGTCCCAGTGATGCCATAGGATTAGAGATAACAACTCCGTTTTCCGCCGGAAAATTTCATCTGGTAAGCACTTCTGCGGAGCAAGGGACCTTCGACGGTGGATCCCAGACGTGGAATTTGGGGAAGGTCGCAAACGGTGTTTCAAAAAAAATCACCCTCGAAATGAAACCCCTTGCAGGCACAAAAGGGGAGTCGATCACCCTCAAGGCGACAATCGATGCATACAGCCCGGAGGGACCATCTACGGTTGTATACTCTGCGACGACATCTATCACGGTGAAGACGTAACGGCGACCTATGCCTATCCGACTCGGTTTACGCATCAACAATCCGGCGATCTCGACCTTTGAGGGGTTGAAGATCTCCGTCGAATTGAAAAATGAGGACTCACGACCCTACACAATTCCGGATGCGTACGACCAAACGTCGGCATTCACGATAGAAGTGTCTCATAGGCAATCAGGAATCGTCCGGAAAATGAACGGCGTGACGAAGCAAGGCATGTTGACAACCGGGCGGATCGATGAGCGCCCGAATCTTGATACTCTCCGTCCGGGCCGCACCTGGAAGTGGGAACTCGATCTTTCTCCGTATCATTACACATTGCCCGCAGGCGTTTTTGAAATCCAAGGAGTGTATCGATACTCACCCGAGGGGATCGACGTGCGGTCCGATACTAGTTCGATCGAGGTCTCAGACGCAGCGCCGAGCCGCATTGACATCCTCCGAGATAATCCGGTGCTCGATCGGCTCCATCTGCTTTTCGAGCTCCAACGAGACGGTTGTACCGAGTATTGGCTCCGCAACTGCAATTATGGCAATCCTCTCGCAGCATGGTACTCCGGGAGAATCCTTGTCGGCGTGCAGGCGCAAAACCCTATCGTGGCATCCGCCGCTTTTTTTCAGACAAAAACGTTTGATTCTTTTTTTTCAACATGGGTAGTTTGGCGCGAAGGGAACACGCTCTTGGCAGAAAAATATCTCAGAGACCAACGCTTGGCGATCAGGCGAAGTGCTCCTATGCCTGAGGATCTGATGTTGCTCCCCTTTGCCTGCTATACGGCGGAGGATGACCTCTATGTTTTTTTTCAATCTTCGGCACCTCACTTGGAAGCCTATGTGCTGAAGTCGTCCGGATTTGTACGGGCCTTCGACCGGCCTCTTACTAGCGAAGCGGACCGCAAGTGCGCCATCGCGGCCGACGAGAACAGCGTTCACGTTGTCAGCCCTTTTAGGGGCCTGCATTACGAGCGCATGACATTCAAGGGAGAGCTCCTTGCACAAAAGCAGCTGATGCACTCACGCCTTGCGCCGTACTCGTATGGTTATGACCCAACCAAGAAGGTCGCCAAAGCGGCGTTTTCTGATCAACCACACGGTAAGACCGTGCAAATGGTGTTCTGCGATCCCCGAAATGATATAATGAGTCAGTGCTTCATTGACAACATCCCACTCAGGCACGAAGTGAGGGAATTGAGTTTCGATCGAGGGCATGACGGTCGATTCCATATGTTGGTTTCAACGTCTGACAACAAGCTCTATTACATTGCAGAGAACCGTGGCCCGTTTTTCGTTGCCGAAGGTGCCGACTTGTTCTTCCCCCATATCATCGCAGAATCGGAAATATTTCTCGGCTGTTATCAACCCGGACTCGGGTATCGGTATCTCCGCTACGACCGGCATGAGTTCGGGTCCAGAATCGCGAAGTTTGAGAAGGAGAGATGAACATGTGTATTCTACCTTTGGCTGTTCTCGCGCTCACAGTAACGTTCGGCTTCACAATGCCAGCACAAAAAGGAGATAAACGTATGCATGCACAACTCCCTATGAGAATACAATTGTCGTCGGCAGGGCGCCACGGACTGAAAGCGGTGCTGGAGAATTGTTCATCGCATGAACAAACGGTCCTCCATAACGACCGTTTGCAGCCGTGCAAGCTGGTACTGGTGGATTCAGCCGGGAAAGAAGTTCCGTCTTTTGATACACGATCCATTGAAAAATTTGACAACACGGTCTACCGTTCGATGTACGTCACACTACCAGACCGGGAAAAAATCGTGCTGCATGACGTGCGGTTTACTAAAGAGAAAAAGGATGGGTTTGAGTTGTTTTGGAACCCCTATCAATTTGAGCATTTGAAGCCTGGTATATATCGTGCTTACGTAACATGGCACAGCAGCGAGGATTCCTGGACCGATTCCGAAACAGGTGGTGGAGGCATGCTGGAAGGGGTGTGGAAAGGTACAATCACTTCAAATAGCGTGACGGTCAGGTTGCGTTGATGAAGAGCTCTAAAGCCAAAACCATCCAGCAACAATTTCCATTTGCAGCGTTGCTGCACGGCTATGGTCACTCAAGGATCGAATCTAGACTTCGAGATCGGCGGGCCACCTGACTTGGCAACGCCTGCATAGAGTACGATTGGGGTACGAACCATGATCTATCTGATTCTCGCGCGCACCGCATTATTTGATTCTCCCTTGAATAATTACTAAATTAACCCCGTGATTTCATGCAATGTGTCAAAAGAATGTCGCAATTAACTATTTTTCGATCCGCATAGCCCCAATATGACCATTCCGATTGTCGCGGCCATCCTCCTTGCTTTCATGTTGGTCGGCTTTCTGGCCTTCCGTCGAAAGCAGACGATCAAGCTGACGGCTGACGAATATAACCTCCTGATCCGCAGAAAATTTGACAACTATGAACTCCGTTCATTTCTGGTCAGAGGCGACTTCAATACGACATTTGAAGCGTTTGATCCCGATCGGAAAGCCGTTGTTGCGCTTCGAATCCTCGATCATAACAAGATCTATCACGACCAGATTGTCCACCAGTTCAACCTCAAGGGAGAGATGCTGAAATTTCTTGCCGAACGATATCCCGGTGATCATTTCGTTCAGGGCATAAAGTTCGGCACGGTGAAAATTGAGGAAGAACCAAGGCCATACATCGTTTCGGATTATGTGCAGGGTGCTTCGCTCAGCGATGTTCTCGATCTGCATGACCGGCTCACCCCGAAGGACGTGGTTGTGATCGTCGGACAACTGGCAGAGGCTGTCGCTCTTGCTCACAGCCAGCGCATCTGGGTCAGAGAGACAGCTCCCCAGAATGTCTTGCTCACGGTCGGACCCTCCGGAAAGGTCATCGTAACTCTCGCCAATGTGGGTGTGCCGTACAAGAGTCTCCCATCGGAATATGCTGCCGAGTTGAAAAAAGGATACTATTCGCCGGAAGACAGGAAGGACCAGCTCGTCGATGAACGGTCGGACGTCTATGCTCTCGCCTCACTTACGTTCCGCATGCTTGAAGGCTACGATCCGTCCGGCAGAGAGGAAGGACAAAAATGGAGTGATCTCACATCGATTCTTGAGCCCTCGCTTGCCGAGGATCCGCGTCAGCGCCCCCAGAATATTGAGAGTTTCTTAAAAACACTCACGTCGCTCCACTCTGCGAAATCATCGGCGCAGAATATTCTCTGGGAAAAAGAGATCCCGCGTCTCGTCGCCAAGCGCGCGAAGATGAAAGTGAAGCGGACAGATGCAGAGGTCATCGAGCAGGCTCCGATCCGCCGCCGGGGCGGTTTTGTGCCTGTCTCGAAACAGACGAAAGACCGGATGATCACGGCCTTCATCACCGGCCTGTTCACCACGATGCTCATGTGGATCGGGAAAAAAATTGAAGGCATGCTCGCGAGTCCGAAGAAACTCATCATGAGCCTGAGCTTTGTCCTGATTGGCATGCTTTTCGCATTATGGTACTTCGTTTTTTCAAGCGAGACCGGAGACATCCTCGTCAAGGTTGATGTCATCGCGAATCAATCCGCGCCCGAGATGAAAAAGGGGGCGACGATCACCATCGAGGCTAAAGACGAGAAGACCGGCGGCTTGAGCAGTATCAGGTTTTCGAGTGATTTCGCCGATTCGGCAAGTGAAGGACGCATTGTCCTGCGAACTGGCCGCCGTGGTACGGCGGCGATCCGATATCGGGGACGATTTGAGCGGCCTCAGACCAGGCTGACGATCACAGCTTACAAAGAAGGCGAGTTGATGGGTGACACTCAGGTGAAGCAGCTGACGACCGACATGCTCACCGTCGCGTTCAATCTGCGCCCGATGAGAAGTGGAACGATCGCGTTGAAGTTTTCTGATTTGAAGAAGATCCTCAGACCGGGAACGCCTCCGCCGGAGAACTGCGCGCTTGAAATCTATGCGACCAATGCAGCCGGAGCGCCGCTGAAGAACGCACAGTTCTGGTATGATAACGCCCAGCTCCCCGGTTCCGGGCCTGGGAAAGCCCAGACCCAGGATCAGAAGTATGTTCTTGAAAGCCAGCACATGCTTCGTTATCAGGTCGAAGATAGTGCCGTGATCACGGTGACACCTCATGCCTCCCAGAATCCGCTCCTTGAATTTGATGCTTCCCCGGCGAAATGGAGAATAACTCAATCGGGCGTCGCGCTGGGCGGAACCATCGGCATCAAAAAGCGATCGTCGACCGAAAAAGAGACGTTTGTCTTTCAGGTCTACGATGAAGACGGATCGCCGGTGGAAGGCCTCGACGTCTATCTCAACAATCGCGTGATCGGAAAGACCGATGATAAGGGAAAATTGGAGTACTCCGTCATCGACGTCGAAGAATTCTGGGCGCAGAAACCTGTCATGAAGATCGACCTTCACACGTTCAACACGAAATGGGTGATGTCGAAGGATTATCCGCTGCCGCGTGTCGCGAACCAGAAGGATTTCCCCATTCGGGTCAAAGATATCAAACCGGAGAATTAATCGTCGTCTGTTCTTTCAACAATTCTTTTTGAGGAAGATATGAAACTGAATACTTTTATTGCGGTGGTCGTTCTTTCCATCCTGGTTATGGAGGGGTGCGGGTTCCTGGGAATCTTTGGAGGGGGCTCGAATGCCAATGAACCGTCGATGCTGAAAGGAAAGGTGAAGTTCAGCGATGATGACCGGCCTCTTCTCGACGGATTGGTGCGCGTCAACTTCAATGGAGTTGAGGTCAGCAAGAACATTGCCATTCGTGAAGGTGAATTCAAGGTCCCGGGCCTTACCTCCGGCTGCTGCTATGTTGTGATCTTCGAGGATCCGAAATCCGGCGTCCGACTCGGGCTTGACACGAACATCACCCTTGGCGGCGGCGAGACGAAGAAGGATTTTGTCGTTTCGAAGCCGGGCCCCGATTACATGAATCTGCCCCCCGATACTACCCAGAACAAAGACATCAATCTGCCTCCCAAACCGTAAGCATTCATCGCGGTTTTTCGATATCTCATCATCACGTAGAGAAGGAAGCATGAACAAAAAACTACTCATCGGTGCAGGGCTTGTTCTCGTCGTTCTCATCCTCGCCCTATGGCTCCTCATGCGAGGCGATCAGATCGCGATTTCGATCACCGTGAAGAACAGCGGCGGAGTGCCCCTCTCGAACGCGAAAGTCTCAATCGAATCTGAAACGCGGACCACGGACGAACAGGGAACCGTGATGGTCCCCATGCGTGTCAAGGCGGGCGATGCGCTCGTTGTCACCGCCGAATGGCAGGGAAAGCAAAAAACGGAAAATGTCAGAATCGAAAATGATGATATCCTGGAGAAATCCGCCGATGTCAAGATAGTGTTCGACGTCGAGAGACCGAAGGTGGGATGGGTGAAGATTCAGTCGCCGCAATCGCCCGGTGTCAGCGTCACCGTGAACGGGACGCCGCAGGGAGAAGCTCCAGCCACGGTGTCACTACCCGTTTCTCAGGATGCTGTGATCCATGCCGGGAAGCAGGGATTTGAAGGGCGCGACACATCTGTCACTGTCACGCCCGACACGATCGTCTGGGTGGTGAACCTGGTGAAAGCGAAAAAGGAGCGCAGGGTCAGAAAGGAGCACGGTCCACTGACGCCCCCTCCGCCAAAGATGGGGACACTGACCGTCCGATCGGCGCCGCCCGGTGCTGCGGTGCGCATTAATGGCCAGGATGAATCGAAGACAACCCCGTTGACCAAACAGCTGGAGTATGGCATCTATACTGTTGAGGCGAGCATGAACGGGAAAACTGAGCAGCGGGAAGTGGACCTGAACAAATCGACTGCTGAAGTGGCGTTCAGCTTGCCGACAAGCCGGCCCAAAGGCAAACAGGCGAAGCTGCAGCTGAAGTCGGTCCCGCCCGGCGCAAAAATCAAGATCGACGGCCAGGAGGTTGCAGGGGTCACGCCCCTCTCCATCGATATGGAATACGGTGATCACAATGTCGAACTCAGCGCCGGCGGCAAGAGCCAATCGCAGGCTGTCCGCATCGATAACGATTTTCTCGTGCGGACGATCGTGATCGGCGACTGCGTTGAGCGTGTGAAACAGGCCGAATCCCGGATGAACGAGGCGGCTGCGGCGAAACGCGACTCTCTCTTCATCGAAGTCGATCAGATTCTTTCCACGTGCGATTCCGCGTCCCTCACGGTCGACATGTTCCGGAGGGCGCTCTACTTCAGAGGCGTCGCAAACTACAACCTTCGGAAGTTCAGCTCGGCGATCGATTTCTTTCAACAGCTGGCAAAAAAGTACGACAGGACAAACCCTCTCGTGTATTACTATCTCGGCCTTGCGCTTGAAAAGAACCGAAAATACTACGACGCCATCTCCGCTTTCAACGAGATCGAACGGCACCGGACGTTCCTCTCGCCTGATCGCCGCGACGACATTCTCGGCGAGGCCGTGTTCAGTATCGGAAATGATTACTATGTCTTGTCGACGCAAACCGAAGATCCGGACCTCAAAGGACAATTCCAGGATGCGGCGGTGCAAAACCTTTCTGAATTTGTCTCCGACTACTGCAGCGGCACAACGAAATCACACCAGCGGTGTGATCGTGCAAATCAAATCATTCACGATCTGGAGAAATAACGTATGAACCGTGTAGCCATCTACCGCATGTTCTTCCTTGCCGTCGGCCTTTTTATCTTTCATGCCGTCGTGCAGCCGCAGACCGGGGCGATCTGGAAAGCGCATGCCAGTCCGACTGCCATGAAAGACAAGCAGGCCGGTCAATTCTATGACCCCCAGTATTCTCCGGTCGATCCGTCATGGGTCTCCTTCGAAACGGAATCGGAAATCAGCCGCATGCTGTATCTCTCGAACGACGCGAAGGGGAAGAAATTTGAAGTTTCGACTTCCCGGAGAAAGGTGGAAGATGAAGGTTTTCTTGCGGCGGCAGGAACAAGCACCCTCTCCGGCTACAACGGCGATCTCGCCTGGTCGCCAGTGGCGTTTGACGGGGATCAATGGTTTGCCTTTGTCGGCAGCGGCTCGCGCTCGAATCTCGATATCTACCTCGGCAAGGCGTCAGATCCGCCGGTCGTCTACCGCATCACGAGCGATTCAAGCCTCGACGAAAGTCCGCGCTGGTCGCCTGATGGGAGCCGCCTGATCTTCACCAGCGCCCGATCCGGCCTGGTTGATCTGTATGTCATCCGCGACATGCCAACGCTCATCGCCACACTCAAGCAAATGAAGGATCCCGCGGCGGTCAGCATGGAATCGATGGATGCCGGCAAATGGATCGAACGGTTCACCGACGACCCGAGCGAGGAATTCTTTCCGAATTTTTCACCTGACGGAAAATACGTCGTCTATTCGTTATTGAAATCGATGCCCGACGGTTCCATGAGCTACGACCTGATGGCAAAGGACGTGGGATCGGGCAAAACGCTAAATCTGCTCAGCGACAAGGCGCGGATCCTCAGGAACGCATCGTTTTCGCGTGATGGAAAATATCTCGCATGCTACAGCGCGGGGAAGAAAAATGACGCAACGGTACGGCTCATCATAGCCCAGGTGAATTACCTTGGCAATACGATCTCGTCCGTCGAACCGAAATGGAGCGACAAAGAGATCAAGAAATTCGAAGATGTGAAATCAAGGATTCGCGGCCCCTATTGGACGAACAACGGAAGCCTTCTCTTCCTGAACGAAAAGAATGGGGAGAAGCATGCTCTCTATGAGCTGTCGGCGTCCGTCCTCGCGAGCGGATCAACCCCGATGATCGGGAAGTATGTGCTCGTCGGCGAAGGGAAGGAAGATTTCAACATCCGTGATTTTGATTTTCCACGCACGGCGCCCCGGACAGACGGCATCGTCTTTAGCGCTCAATATGGAAAGGAATTCGGCATCTACACGACCGCCGCCAAAGATTTTTTCGCCGACATCCCCGCCGTTAAGTCGATCAAAACCCCTCATGTCCAGGTCAGCTCTCCTGCCGCGGTCTCGCCAGCATCCTCTCCGGCGACGCCGGGAACGACAAAGCCCGCGCCTTCCGCGACATCGACCGGGTCGTCCGAAGTGAGCAGTGCAGACCAACAATCGGTGATCGGTCTTCGCGGGGAGGTTTTCCGGTATATGGGAGATGCTCGCCAGTCGAAGTTCAGCTCGGGCGGGGAAGGATTCGGACGCATGTTCGTCGCCGATAATGTTGCTATCAGCGGGTCGCTCGGTTACGGCAGTCTTCAAGGCTCCGAGATCGATGCGAACAATTTCACACGCGCGTTCACCGCGAATCTCTACTACGGCATGGTCAGTCCGGCCTATCGGTTCGTCTCGTCACCCTCCGTGTCGCTCTGGGTGAAAGGGAATGCCGGTCTTGGTTATTTGGACAGCCAGAATCCGTACACCAAAGGTACCAAGTTTCTCTTCGGAGGAGGTCTGGAGGCAGACGTGCCGCTTGGTTCAGAAATTCTTCTGAATCTCGGTGCGGGTCTGAACACCTCCAGCGGCGACATCGACGGCATCCGCACGGTCAGAAAATCGGATAATTTTCTCACTCTCTCCGTTGGCCTGGCGAGAATCATACAATAAATGAAACCGGCAATGATGAGCCTTATGCTGAGGAACTCGTTCCTCGTTTCCGTTCTTGTTCTCCTGCTGCTGCCTGCAGCCCTCCGCGCTCAGGATGATCTTCGCGACCTTCTCACCAGACAGCTGAAGTATGACGCCGTTATCCAAAAGGCCGAACAGCAGCTGAAACAGGGGAAAACCGACCGGAAGGAAGTTCTTGCGCTCGGAGCTTATGCGTATTTTCTCAAAGGCAAACTGCTGCTGGCCGCTTACGATGCGGACGTCGATCTTGCGTCGCTCTACTATGATTGCAAGCAATCGGGCATCGCCAGGGGAGAAAATTTTGCGCTTGCCCAGGGGCTCGTCTCGGCAGCCAAAGGGAAGACCGGCGATGCGATCAACCAGCTGAATGCCTTTCGCAAGAACACGAAGGATAAGGCGACATCGGATATCGCGGGGGTATGGCTCGGCTCATTATATGATAAAGAAGGGAAGCCGACCGAGCGCGAGAAGGCATGGAAGGGGCTCGACTGGAAGAACTACGGTCTCAGCTCAGAGCGGCAGACCGCTTCCGTGATTCTGAAACTCAAAACGCCGGAAGTGGCCGCCAGACCATCCTCAATGAGCGACCCACGGCTTGTCCGAAATGCGCTCCTCCCTGCAACGTCGCTGAAAGAGATCCCGCGCAACGAACGGCTCGTGCTCCTTGAAAATCTCCACCTCGACAGGCCTCTCTATTCTGCAAAAGGCAAAGCAGGAAAGAAGGAAGTTTATTATGATGTGTTCTCTCTTCTTGCGGCGGCGAGGTGTGATCTCAGCATCAGCCGCGATCTGTTTGTCGAACTGGACGGCTCCTTGACGCCGGATGAACGATCGGCGAAGAAGTATGCGGCTCTTCATAATTTCATCGGTCAGATTGCCTATCTCCTGGACGACTACGACGGCGCGATCAAAGCGCTCGATGGCGATAAATTTGGCGGCTCCGCGGTCTACCTTGGCGCTGCCTACTTTTCCACAGGAAGGAAATTGGAGGCTTCTCGTGCCTGGCAGACGGTGGAGGCGTCGGGAGATTTGAAATCGCAGTCCGATCTCGGTTACATCTATGCCCGGCTCGGCGTCGACCTGGAGAAAGCGGAAGCGCTCACGGGCAAATTTCTCGCGGGCGGCGAGGATGCGCAAGCCGCCGACCAGACGCTGTTTCGTCACTATGCCTATGTCAAGGAGCGCCAGGGGGACCTCGTCAGGGCGCGTGATCTCTTCGGGCAGGGATATAACTTCATGCGCCGCGGCGTTCTCGAACATGGCGCCAACGACCCCGAGTACACAGTCGCCTTTTGCGCCATACTCCAGCGCGTCGATCGTACAGGGATGTACGACATCAATGAGATGCTGTACAAGGTGCGTGAAAAATATGATTTCGGCGTCCAGCTCCATGAAGCGTCGACGAGTCTAACAACGTGTGTCTCAATCAAACTTGGGAAATAATTGGATATGACTGAAAGAACGGGTATGCGAAGAAAAGCGTGGTACGTTTGCCTTGGCATGATGCTCACGCTGTCACTGTCGCCGGTTCGGGCGCAGCAAGGACAATTCACCTATCTCGAAAACCGGACGGTCGACGTTTACGATCCTCTGACGTATGACCCGAATCCGGTCAACGACCGTCTGTCGTCATTGCTCTTCAGCAGCCTCTTTGCCATCGATGAAGAGGCGAAGCCGGTCGCCGATATGGTTGATAAGTGGGAACGGGACAAAGCGAAGAAGAATACGTTCATTGTGACGCTGAAGAAGGGGATGAAGTGGAAGGACGCCTCGGACGTGACCGCACAGGATGTTGTCTTTACCATCGGGCTCATCAAAGATCGGCAAACTCAGGTGAAATCCGATCTTTACCTCCGCGACCGCGTCCGGAAGATTGTCTCGGCCGAGTATCTCGAAAAATACAAATTTACGGCGACGATGGACGGTGACGTCAGTGACGCGCTGATTCAGGTGCTGCTGATGTTTCCCATCCTCCCAAAGAAAGTCCTCTCCAATGCCGGTTCGCTTCAGCGCACAAATCCGTTTGTCAACAGCCCATCAGGATGCGGGCCATTCTTCTTCGACAATGTGCTCGGCGATTATGTCCAATTGAAGCGGAATGCCGATTATCATCGCAAAGCGAAAGGGGTGACGACTCCGATGCAGAGTGTGATCATGATTCCAATGCCCGACGACATCGCCCGGATTTCGAGCTTTCTTTCGAAGAAGGCCGATATGCTCATTGAAGTTCCGTGGAGCAATCTTTCGAAAATCCAAGGACAAAGTTCCCAGTTCCGCCTCCTTGCGTATGAATCGCTTTCGTATAATTATATCGGCTTCAATTTTCGAAAGGCTATTCTGAACATTCAGGCGATCCGTGAAGCGTGCTCAAAAGCGATCGATCGGGACGATATTCTTGCGAAGATCTATCAGAAGCACGGCGACGCCATCGCCGGTCCGTTCCCGCCGGCCAGCCAGTACGTCGATCCGAACGTCATGCCCGACGGGTATGACTCGGCCGGCGTCAAGACCCTTCTGAAGAATGCCGGATGCTCAGATTCGAACGGCGACGGAATCCTCGAATACGATGGCGCCCCGTTGACGTTCCGGCTCGTTTATCCGAGGGAGAAAGGTTCGCAGGGCGACACGTACCAGCAGGTCTGCGAAATGTTCAAAGGCTATCTGCGGCAGGCAGGGATCGACATTGTTCTCGAACCGTTGTCGGAATCGAAGTGGTTCGACAAGGTGTTTGCCGAGCACGATTTTGATTTGTCGCTCGGGAGGTGGCGCTTCAATGACATCGTCGGAAATCCGAGCAGTCTGTTTGCATCGTCCGACACCGGGCGGGGAAAGAACAATTACATCGGTTACGTCAATGCCGACGTCGATGCGCTCTTCCAGAGCTTCTCGGAGACTTCGGACGTCGACACGAAAAAGGACCTGGGCAGAACAATTCATAAGAAGCTTGCCGAGGAGCGCCCATACATTTTCCTCTGGTCGCTTAAGAACCATACCGCGTACAACAGAAAAAAGCTGAGTCGGGTCAAGATCAACCCCTTCAATTTCTTCGACACGGTCTACGACTGGTCGATAAGATAGCATGAGGATCCTGCGGATTGTTTTCCAGGAGGCCCTGCTGTCGGTTGGCGTCCTGCTCATCAGCACGGCATTGATTTTTTTTATTGCCTTCTATGCGACAGGCGATCTCCAGAAAGAGAAGCTCGGCATCGATGCGCAGGGCGGCGCTTTCGGATCCTATCTCCATTGGTGGCAGGCTGCCGCCCGGGGGGATCTCGCAGGCGGATATGGAACGAATGAACTTCTGGAGCGGCGTGTCGGCGACGGGCTGCACGCCACTCTGACGCTCGTCGTGTTGACGCTCCTCATCACCGTCGCCATAAGCCTCTCGATCGCTCTGTTCCTCATTTCATACCCTGACACGATCGTTTCTGCGCTGCTGGAACGGCTGATGTATTTCTCCGGGGCCATCCCTGTTTTTCTCATTGCTGTCGTTGTCTATACGATCTTCAACAGGTATGACATCTTTCCGATAGTCGATCCACGGAATTCCTGGCTTCAGAATATTATTCCGTATTCCATTGCGGCGCTCGTTCTCAGTATCGGGAGCGGAGTTAGCGGTGAGCTCGTCCGTTTGTTCAAGATCGAATTGGGCAAGATCCTTAATCTGCCGTTCATCCAGGCCGTTCGGATCCGGAGTGCCAGCGTTCCGCTTCATGTGGCGAGGGCGGCGATCGTGCCGATGTCCTCGATCCTTGTCTCGAAAGTCCCGTTCTTCATCGGCGCTGCGATCATCGTGGAATCGGTCTTCAGCATCAAGGGGTTGGGTTACCTCATGGTTGAAGGAGGGGATAATGCCAACTTCGGGCAGTTGATGACCGTTTCCCTGCTGATTGTGCTGATCGTCCTGGGAGCGCGTATCTGCAATAAGTTGATTGTGGGAGTTTTCGATCCAAAATCGACCTGATGGCTGACAGCGAACCGACATTGGCAAAGATCAGGCATTTCGGCTGGGAGACGCTGCTCGGTGCAGCAATCCTCGTGAGCATCTTCGGCAGCGCTCTGATCCTGCACGCCACGGATCCTGACCGTAAGGGTCCCGTCCTGCAGGATTCCTATTGCACACCCGGGCTGCTCGACGAGAGCAGGAAACCACAGGAGGAGACGCTGCCGGAGGCAACCTCTGCCAGGCAAAACCAGGAGGAAGACATGTTTGGCGGCACCGCAGAACCGGCCACGAGTGAGCGTCAGGCTGAACGGTGTTCCAGAAATTATTTGTTTGGAACTGACAGCGGAGGCAGGGACATCTTTTATTATATCATGACGACGTCGACCGCATATCTTCTCCCCAGCCTTATCGTCATTGCCATTTCAATGTTGGTGGGAAGTTTTTTCGGCGTCATGGCAGGATATTATGACAGCACCGTCGCCGGACACGCTGCATCCATGGTGGCCAATTCCATCAGCGTCTACCCGCCTCTCCTTTTTGTGATTCTTTTGACCAGGATTCTTAACAATCCGCCGATTGAGATTATTGCCGTCGTCTTTGCCCTGACCGAAGCCGCACGCCTCGGTTTCACGGTGATGAATAAAATTCAGGTGCTGCGGGAGGAGGAGTTCATTGCCGCAGCAAAGGAGATGGGACTTTCCGACTGGCGCATCATCACGAAGCATATCCTCTGGTACAACTGCCGGGAAGTGCTGATCGTACATGGAATTTTTTCGATCTCAAGCTTTATCATGATCGAGCTGTACCTCGGTTACCTCAACGCAGGGAACTTTGGAGCATGGGGTGCGATCATTGGCCCGGGGGCGAGGGATTTTTCGAACCACTGGTGGCTGCTTATACTTCCGTGCGTCGTCGTCGTCGCAACGGTTTTCGCGTTCTATCTCATCGGTGACGGTATGGTTAAATATTTCGCTTCACAGACCGGAACGACGGCTGAGCAGGATCTCAGAGGATGACCATGAATGAAAAGATCCTGGAAGTGGATCAATTGACCGTCGCGTTCACGACCCAGCAGGGGCTCATCGTGGCGAACGATAACGTTGCATTCAGTCAGGCTCGGGGGGAATGGCTCGCCATCATGGGACCGTCGGGCAGCGGGAAGTCGGTGCTGGCAAAATCGATCTCCGGCATCTTCACAGGCCAGCCGGGCGTCATCGGCGGAAAAATTATTTTTCAGGGGAACGATCTTTTGGAAGGCTTGGCGGAAAGCGTACATTTCACGCGCGCGGATGGCCGTGTCGACCGCGTATCGAAAAAAAGCCACAAGTGGGCGAAGAGACACCGGCGAAACCTTTCACGTTATGCGCGGAACAAGTTTGCTTACATTTTCCAGAATCCCTACGATGCACTCAATCCTTTTTTCACGGTTCGCCGCCATCTGAAGGAGGCATTCCAGGCAGGCGGAGAGAGAAGAGGTGATGTCGACACGAGAAGCATCGACTTGCTGACGTCGCTGGAGATCGCCGCCCCGAAGAATGTCCTGAAACTGTATCCGCATGAACTGAGCGGTGGTATGGCACAGCGTGTTGTGATAGCGATGGCCCTCGCACAGCAGACAGCCGTGATCATTGCCGATGAGTGCACCACATCGCTCGACCCGGTCTCGGCAGTGAGCACCATCGAAGCGCTTCAGCAGGCCCGGGAGGTTGCAGGGTGTTCGATCCTTTTCATTACGCACGATCTTGCGATCGCAGAGACCTACTCCGACCGCATCCTGAAATTTGAGCGTGGTCGCTTCGTTTCGTCAACGGAATTCGGGTCCGCCTGAATGAACGCAGATCCGACATCATCGGGTCGTGAAACTTCTGCGGTGCTGCGCGCCGAGGATGTGACGAAGGACTTCGTCGTGCGGAAAGGGATGTTCCGGAAGAAAACTCTCTACCGGGCGCTGGAAGGAGTCAGCGTCGCACTGCAGAAAAATTCGATCATCGGTCTCGTGGGCGACAGCGGCGGCGGCAAAACGACATTCGCAAAGATATTCTCCGGGTTGCTGGAGCCGACTGCCGGACAGGTGTACCTTGCGGACGAGCCTCTCTATGGTTCGAACAGAAACGCATATAAACGAGCGCGCAAGGAAGTTCGCTATATCTTCCAGAATGTCAACGCTCCGCTGAACCCGCGTATGAAAATCATCTCGACGCTGGAGGAACCGATCGATGTCCACACGCCAATGACGAACGAGGAACGCCGCCGCCGGATCGAGGAAGTCGCGGCGGAGGTTGGCCTCCCGGTGAAGCTGCTGCATAAATACCCGCATGCCTTGAGCGGCGGGGAAAAGCGGAGGGTGGCCCTGGCGCGTGCGCTCGTGTGTCGCCCATCGTTCATTATCGCGGATGAACCTACTGCAGGCCTCGACGCAGACCTGCGCGAAGGGCTTCTCACGCTCTTCCGCACGCTCCGGGATATCGAAAAGATCGGTGTTCTGATCGTGTCGCACGATTTCCATGCGATGGCGACGGTCTGCGATGACGTCCGAATTATTGTTAACGGTCGAATGGTTTGATCAACCGAGGCCGGAAAGAACATATGTTCATTATGCTGAAAGGATTCCAATGAAAAAGAGCCCCCTCGAATTACGGTTGACGGCCGCACTGATCTTTATCTTGTCCATCTCCACGCCGGCCATTTCGGCCTTGGATATCAAGGTGACGAAAACCGTCTCTGCCACGACCCCGAATGAAGGCGACACGATCACCTATGTCATTCGCATTCAAAATGTGGGGACGGGCAGTGTGTCTGGTTTCTCCATCATCGATACGTTGCCGCCCGAGCTCACCTACCTTAGTTCGGTTTCCTCTATAGCGGCGGCCTCTTACAACTCAGGGGGTGCTCCATGGCGATGGACCATCTCCATAACGGGCCTGCAATTGAGTGTCGGCGCCGCAGAATCGCTTCTGGTCATGGCTCGGGTGAATTCTGGGACCGGGGGGGGAACCATAACCAACAAAGCCTTCAAGTCTCCTGGCGACGGGAGTAATCAGCGCGCCAACGATACAAGCCAGGTTTCAGTCCAGGTAAACAGTTTGGTCCCTGCCATTGTCTCGATCAATCCCCCGAATATCACCAAGTACCAAAACAGTAACGTGACGATTGTCGGCTCTAATTTTGTTCAGGGCTCTACTCAGATGGACTTTGGCGCGGGTATTGTTGTTTCTTCGATGCAGGTGGCGGCTCAAGACACCATCAATGCTACCCTGTACGCTTCGAGCTCGGCTTCTTCAGGAACGCATGATGTGCGAGTGACCAATCTGCCCCCCGGCGGCGGCGCCGACACGCTCGTCGGCGGACTGAATGTCGACAATCCGCTTCCGCTGACGTCGACGATTTCCCCCTCATCGAAGTATGTTCAGGATCCGACGTTCACCGACACCGTGAAGGGGACAAAATTCGTCCAGGGAGCAACCGTTCTTGTGAATAATGCGAACGGATCGACAGGTTTCATCGACAGCACGCGCCTGACCGTGACCGTTCCTGCATCGGCCCTTTCAGCTGCGGGCTACGTCGTTCTTAAGGTATTGAACCCCGCTCCGGGCGGCGGCCTGTCGACGACCGCTGAATCTCTCCAGGTCAAGCCTTCCGCCGATCTCTCAGTGAGAAAGTACCTCGGCCGAGCCATCCTCGACACGATCACGTACCAGCTCACGGTGAAAAACAACGGCCCGAATGACGCCACCGCAGCACGCGTGACAGACGTTCTTCCACCGCAATTAAGATTCGCCTTCGCCAGCGGCCAGGGGACTTATAATAATTTCAGCCATCTGTGGGATATCGGCAACGTCAATGCCGGCGACAGCACGACGCTTACCCTTGTGACCACCCTGACCGGCAGCATCGGCAACGGCACCCTCACAAATAAGGCCACAAATCTTACCGCCAGTGAATATGACCGTGTGATTGCTAATAACTCCGACAGTGTTTCTATTCTTCTGAGGCTCATGAGACCGGGAGACACGAACGACAATGATACCGTAAATGCCTCGGACATTATCGGGATCGGACTCTGCTACGGGATCACAGGTCCGCCCAGGGCTGCTGCTGCGGACACGCTTCAGCAATACCTGCCGCTGGGATGGAACACCCCGGCATCACCCGACGTCTGTGCATACGCGGACTGCAGCGGCGATGGGAGAGTCGACACGGGCGACGTCTGGACCATCATCAAGAACTGGGGGCGACGAAACTGGACGGGCGAGATCCAACCGGGCATTGAGCCGCTCAGGGCGTCTCGCCATGACATCATTCAACAGCTCATCACCTCCGTACGGCAACTGCCTGCCGGCATCGCGAGGACCGAGATGCTGGCGATGCTCGAAGGCCGATTGGCGGAGGAGGAGGGGGCTCTTCCGAAAGAGTGGTCTGTACAGCAAAATTATCCGAACCCATTCAACGGGGAAACAACGATCAGATACTCTGTGCCCGGAGATGCGTCCTCTGTCAGGGTGGCGATCTACGACATCATCGGGAAGAGGATAAAGCTTTTCGAACGAGGGTTTGTCGGTCCCGGCGATTATGAATTCCGCTGGGTTGGAACATCAGACGCCGGAGCTCCCGTCGCTTCCGGTGTCTACTTTTATCGTATAGAGTTACCTGTTGTCACGCCGTTCATGAAAATCATTTACTTGCGCTGAGGAGAACATATGATGAAGAACATCGTCCTGGTTTGCACCGCCCTGCTTCTGGCACTTGCCGCCATCAGCTGCAAGAAGCCGGAGATCACTTCTCCGGTCGCGTACGATGAAACGGACTTCGCCGTTCCTGATGCCGCCTTTACCGCACCCGCGATCGGGTTGTCGATCAATCGGGCGAACAAGGTGGCATATGTCGGCGAGGAATTCGAGATCAAGGTTTCTCTCTATAACATGCCGGAGTCGCTCTTTGCGTCGTCGATGGAATTATCCTTTCCGGCCAACGTCCGGGTAGAAAGAATCATCCGAAACCCGAGCTACATCGGGTCCACGGACAGCACCATTGTTATCGAATATCTCACCCCACAAACTGTCTCATACGGGATCGTGATTCGGCGCGGTGTAACACCTCATGTGTTTGCGAAGAGCGTGTTGTTCAAAGTGATCTGTAAGGCACTGAGCACGGGGAATGATCTTTCGATCGGTTGCACCAGCATCGATTGCCGGGTCACGAAGAAGAACCAGGCGGTTAGTCCGGCGTCGTTGAACGTGAGTCTGCCGACCGCCTCGTCGACGTTGGAAATGTTTATTCAGGATGATTTTGGGGGTTAGGGGAAAACTACAGAGGAAATTTCTGTCGGAGGCAAAGGGCTTCGCAGCTTGCGGTTTCAACGCCAGGTTTATAGGTCTGAGCCGGAACAGACGGTAGCCGCACTGTTTTCGCTGTGCTGCTTTGGGTGCTCAGCGCCTCTGCGATTCAAAAGACCATAGGAAGAGAGAGCGGAGGTGGCTGGGCGTTTTTGAATTTGCGAAGAAAAATGATACATTTAAGATCCTGCCGATATCAGCTTTGTGGCGAGAATTCTCCAACATGAATAAAGGATCTTTTTGAGTACAAACAAGAAATATTCCCTCGGCACCATTACGAGACGGCTCTTCGGATTGACGCAGAATTTATGGTGGAGCTGGAATCCCAGGGCACAGGCGATCTTTCGTAAACTGTCACCCGGCATCTGGGACGCGACGAATCATAATCCGGTTGCCGTGCTCGGACAGTTCTCCGAAGTGGAGCTGAAAGCGCGGCTCGGAGATAAGGTGTTCCTGGCTGAAGTGCTCGATGTGCTCGACGCGTTCGATGAGTACATGGAGTCGCGGGCGCGGATGAGGAAAAGATGGACACGACAGCATCCGCACGGTCCGATAGCATATTTTTGTGCCGAGTTCGGCGTCCATGAGTCGCTGCCGTTTTATTCAGGTGGGCTGGGCGTGCTGGCCGGCGATCACGTCAAGTCGGCGAGTGACCTCGGTCTCCCGTTTGTCGCCGTCGGACTTTTTTATAAACAAGGGTATTTTCAGCAGCAGATTGACTCCAGCGGACACCAACAGGAGCGTTATCCGACGACGAATCCTGCGGAAGTCCCGGTGGAATTGGTTAAGGATGCATCTGGGAAAGCGCTGCTGTGCAGTGTGACGATCGGGAACAGTGTCGTCAGCATTCAGGCCTGGAAGCTGAATGTGGGGCAGAGCACGATCTTCCTGCTCGACACCGATGTCCCGGAGAACGCGGAGCATTTTCGGGGTCTCACGGCCCTTGCGTACGGCGGCGACATCAATATGCGTATCCGTCAGGAGATTGTTCTTGGGATCGGTGGCGTCCGGTTCCTGAGGGCACACGGAATTCATCCCTGCGTTTTTCACATGAACGAGGGACATGCGGCGTTCCTGACGCTGGAATTGTTGCAGGAGCACCTTCGTCAGGGTGTTGATCGCAAAAAGGCTGAAGAATCTGTCCGGGCGAAGTGTATCTTCACGACGCATACTCCCGTTGCAGCCGGTCATGATCGCTTCCCGGCCGATCTTATCGAGTTCACGTTGCGGCCGTACATGGATACGGTGAACATATCCATGAAGGAACTCATGAACTACGGTCAGACAGCAAATTCGTCGGCGGGGAATGAGTTCACGATGACGGTTCTTGGTTTGAAACTCTCTCGCGCCGCGAACGGAGTCAGCCGCAAACATGGGGAGATATCACGTTTGATGTGGAACGATCTCTATCCCGCGGTACAGCCCCAAAAGATCCCGATCGGACACATTACGAATGGGATCCATATCCCGTCGTGGACAACATCCGCGTCGTGGGAGTTCTGGGAGCGTCACAATTCACACAAGTGGAAAGAGCACCTCCACGATCCCAAATTCTGGAAACACGTCGCGGACCCCGCCGTCGTTTCCGATGAAGAGCTGTGGGCCTTACGGTATCAATTGCGCCGGGAGTTGGTGGAGTTTGTACGCCGCCAAGCGAGATCCGGGCATACGGTGGGTGGACTGATCGGGGAGGATGCTCTTCATCATCTGCTGTCGACGGATGCGCTGACCATCGGGTTCGCGCGGAGGTTTGCTCCGTACAAGCGAGCACCGATGCTCTTCAGCAACCTCTCAAAGGCGGTGCTGTTGTTCGGTGATCCTCAACGACCGATACAAGTCATCTATGCCGGTAAAGCGCATCCACGCGATACGGAAGGGAAGGAATTCCTGCGGCAGATCATCGAGATCACCCACCAGGCTCCGTTCAACGGCAAGGTGATCTTTCTCGAAAATTATGATATGAATATCGCCCGGCATGTGGTGGCGGGGTGTGATGTCTGGCTCAACACGCCGCGCAGGCCCCTTGAAGCAAGCGGAACCAGCGGTCAGAAGATCGCCATCAACGGAGGGCTTCACCTGAGTGTTCTTGACGGGTGGTGGCTCGAAGGATATGACGGAAAGAACGGTTGGGCCATCGGCCGTCCGATCGAGGATGATCTGTCGCCCGAGGAAGTCGACAAACGTGATGCCGAGTCGCTTCACAGCGTGCTCTCCAATGAGGTGATCCCGATGTTTTTTCAGAGGGACAAGGAGGGGATCCCGCGCAGGTGGATTCAACGGATTCGCAATGCGATGCAGACGATCATCCCGACCTATAATACCCATCGGATGGTCATGGAATATGCCGATAAGTATTACTTTCCAAAAAGCTGAACAAAGCCATAGAAGTAATTATCACTGATCGCTCTATCTTCTTATTTTTCAATCAAATAATTGATTGATTGTCAGTGATACCTCGATATAATTCCATGGAAGCTGAGATCATCCTTTTTTTTCTTGCCGGTTTACCTACCTGATAGTGATGTTGTAATTGTTCGAGATGGTAGCCAAAAGGGGAGAGAAGAGTTTCAACCGCTTTCAGCAGAAGCTCGCTGTATTTTTCGATATCATACCCGTCCCAGTGCTGGTATGTCAGGAGGCTTTTCGCTTTTTGGGGATCGCGTTTGCCTGTCTGGTCGATGATGATGAATTCGATGGTTTCTCCCGCCTGAATGTCGATTCCGAATTGCTTCAGCTCTTTTACCACCACCGCGTTGAGATTATTGTTAGTGTACTCATCCGATTCTTTCTGTACTCTTCGGCGGAGCACGAGCTCTTTGGGATCGACCCGGCCGCTGCGTAACTCATTGAGGTAGAAAGAAACCTCTTTCAATAAATTTGGGACAAGTGCCGCTATGTGGTTGATTTCGGTCGCTTCTGAAAGGAGATCCAAAAGATGTCGCTGCATTTTCTTGATGTAGAAAGGGGTGTCCTTTCGACGTGCTTCGATGCCCCGGATTTTGATTTCGCCATGATGATACCATCCGACATACTTACCTGCGGTCGGGATTCCCGGATCCGTTTTCGAGCTTGGGAAAAGAATCCAGTTATAGATCCCTTCAAGGGAGAGATTAATCCCAACGACATTCTTAATTCGTTCGCATAACTGCTTGTAATCCTGATATGTTGCCCCTTGTTTTTTCAACCAAAGACAATCGATAATGGCGTGGACGAGGTGATAACCGTCGGCCTCGGCAATCTCTTTGGCCGTGAGCAATGCTTCGCGGGAGAAGGCGTTGACCGCCTCATGCGCTTCAATTCTTCCGAAGCGGGCATTTTTATATCCGAGGTAGCCGAAGCAGGTGACGAGCATCCATTTGAGGGCAGTCTGTCTCCGGTCGTATTTCTGGCGTTCTTCGGGCGTTGTTGCCGCCTTCTTTTTGGCTTTATAGTACTCGCGCTTTTCCAATATTGGCTTTAGGGTTGCGGGAATTATTCCGCGTCGTTTCTCGCAGATCGTATAGCCGAGCTCCGGCACTTTGTGGTTGCTGCAGCAGGCGCAGTTGATTGTTTCGGGGCTGATGTTGTGCATTTCCATCAGGCTCGGATACATGCTGGCGAAATCAAGTTCGGCGATGTTCTCGTGGTAACCGGGCTCCGGCATGAACACAAGTCCGCCCCGGTCGCTCAGGAGCAGCTCGTCCGCGGTTTTGAAGTCTTCTCCTTCTTTCTTTTCCGCGGGGATGAGGATATTATTGCGGTAGGCATAGCTCATCTGCATGCTCGCCAGTCCGGTGCCGATCGATGCCCGTGATTGTTTCTGGGTGGGGAGTTGTGTCAGCCGCGATAGCTCGATGACCCCTTCGATATCGGCTTCCCCCATGATGAAGCTGTTTTCCGCATCCAGATGCCAGCGGCCCGCGAGCATGAACGCGGCGTCGCGGTGAACAACCTGGCCGTAGGTCCAAAAGCTTCGCTCTTTCATCATGAGATATCCCTGGGAGAGGTCCCTGTTCAGGAGCAGGGGGATATGATACTTCGTGGCGGCGGCAATAAGCGTCGGAAAGAACGTCGCATCGCCCCAGGAGGAAACGATAATATCCGGATCGTAGCGATAGAGGTGCCAGTTGAAGGCGTTGAGGACGTCCTCGGGGGCTTCCTGTTCGATGGAATAGGTCGTCCCGTCGTACGTCAGCTCCGGTTTCAGTGTTCTGAAGAATTTCGTCGAGCATGCCGCATTGCCGTTGCTCAGGTACATGATCCGCAGATCGGGGATCCGGTAGTTGCAGGCGTCGAAGGAGTCTTTCAGCACAATTCGCTGGAGCATTTGATCCGCGGCGACGATGAAATCGCATTGCGCCAGAGGAAAAATCCCCCGGTCATACAGATACATCTGGGCGACGGGAATATTGCTGTTGTAAAAAACGAAATGAGGGAAAAATTTCTGCAGTGATCTCACGCAGTGGCCAAGCCGGAGAGGATCGTGGACGGTAATCTTTGTCACCTCGATCTCGCTGCCGCTGAAGAGCTCAAGCTTTTGTTCTTTGCCGACGGCGACCGGAAGATGGAGTCGTTGTACCAGTGCCGGTATCCGCCGCGCGGCGGCCTGATCGAGACGGAGATAGAACGAAGGATGAAACGGATCGAAGCAGTGGTACGCTTTGTTGTCCTCACCGATGATCCATACGGTCATGCCGCCGCGGACGGGGTAAACGTCGAAAAACCAGCCGTTGATTGTCATGGCGTTGCACCATGATTCATCATGGTGTTGTCATGATTTATCATGACCTGCTGCGAACGCTGCACGATCGCCTCGAGCCGCCTGATCATTTTATATTGTTCGAGCAGCATGGTCATAAAGATCGTTTCGATCGGGATTCCGTTGGCGATGAAGGCGCCGGCTGCCAGGTGGAGTTTCGGGGCCCGCCACATCTCGTCGAAGAGGATCTGATCTTCTTTTCTCAGCGCTCGCCGGAATTTACTCCATGCTTCTCTGTTCCGGTCAACGACGAGCGTGAAGGTATCGTTATTGCGTCCCATGGTCGCTGTCTCCTTTCTTCCGTAAAGCGTAACTTCTGCCCGGCAGCACCCCAGTTTGAATTATAGGCATTCCGCTCTGCGATTTCTCTGCGTCCTCGGCGTCTCTGCGTTTCAGATTATAATATTTTTTAACGCAGAGGCGCAGAGATCGCAGAGGAACGCAGAGCGTGGCATCTATCTACTCCTTTCTGTGTTTCAAAATATTATTTAAGTTGAAGCACCACCTTTTGTTCCGTACCCTCCAGCCGCATCACGACGTCCGATGAGTGATGAACAAGCTGAAACAGCATCTCTTTTCCCGGCGGCGGGACAGCCACTTCGACATCGACGATCAGCACATGAATATTCCTTGCCGTCAATGTTCTCAGCGCACGGAGAATGCGCTGGAGACTTTGTTGGCACTCGCGCGCCTTGATCTGCTCGTCATAATACGTGTCGAGCAACCCCAGTATCACCACAAGCGGACAAGGATGTGTCTGAAGAAAGCGGGGGAGTTTTGTCGTGATTGCCGCTTCCGTCTGGAATGCCGTGAACGACCGTGTGATGTAGGTCCGGTGCAGCACTTCCTTCGGTGGTAATTTCAGCCGCTGGGCTATGGTCGATAACCGATAACTGTTAAACCTCATCGCGCCGTCGATGACAACAAGAGGCTGCTGTGTCGCGCTTGCCATGAGGAGGCCGATCGTGAAAACGCTTGAATGGCCGTGAAGGAAATGTATAGCCCCGGGTCGTTGGCCGAGGCGGGTGATCATGCCGGGTAATTCAGGCAGTGAAGAGAATTCGGATGTTTGTTCGGAGCTCATATTCTGGGGTATCTTTGGCCAGTTGGTCTCTGGATTATGGTACGACAAAAATGTCATATTGTCAAGTGAAAAGTGATAAAAATGTCGTTTCCCATGATCTTCCGATGCTGCGAAAGAGCGTGTTGGGCGGTATGGACGGGGGTTGAATGCAATCAATCAAAACGGTATCTTCTTTTATGTTATCAAAGATCATCTCGTCTCTCGGGTCAAAGAAGGCCCTGTCGTGTCTGTTTGAGGAGCGTCTTAATCTGCAAAAAAATAATGCGTGCGCGTTGGATTGGCCGTTGGATACTTTGCGCTCTTGTGACTGGTTGCATTTGTGGATGCAACGCACAACGGGGAAATGGGATTTCAGCATCTGAGGCACTGCAGATCTGCGTCGATCAGCTCAGGTCTGAAGGTTTTCATCTCGAGAATCTGGAAATCGGAGTGTACCCAAATCCTCTGACCACGGATTCAATAATGTCTGGTCGTGTCCACTCAACTTGGTCAAACAGGGAGTATTGGTTTGGGAGAGTGCATGAGTATTTGGAAGGAAAAAGGTTCTGGCGATGTACTTGCGGGACTGTGGGAGCTCTTGATGGAGATTTTGAAATGTACATCGACTTCAATTCCGGTGCGATATTATACATTCACCCTTCCGGGATGCACCGCAAGTTTCCAATAAAGTTAAAGTGAACCCCAAGTCATTCAAATGATTCCTACTCCAGTTAGACAGTCATAATCCACTCAAAACTTGACCTTTCTCCTCACCGCTCTAACCTCTAAGCTCTCTGCTCACCGCTTTCTATGACCAAATTCGCACAACCCTCGATTCACGCAATAAACCTTCTAAAAGAATCTATTGAAAACCTCCGAAATTTTATGTATATTAACGCGCCCTCGAGCCCGTAGCTCAGCTGGTAGAGCAACGCCCTTTTAAGGCGTGGGCCGTGCGTTCGAGTCGCACCGGGCTCACAAGATCAATTCAAAATTAAAAAGGAAAAATTAAAAAAAGGTCAAAAAACCGGAGATTTTTGCGTTTTTTAATTTTTAATTTTGCATTTTTAATTGATTTTGCGCGAGTGGTGGAACTGGCAGACACACCATCTTGAGGGGGTGGCGCCCGAAAGGGCATGCGAGTTCAAGTCTCGCCTCGCGCACAAAGTGTAGATTTCACTTGATTTTGATCAACGATAGCCGTATCTTATGGCGAATTATGCGGTCAATATGAAAAGTCTCTTCTGCTTCATCGGGCTCTCGGTTTTCCTCTTCACCGCCGCGGCCGCCGATGTGATCCGATCCGGTTCGCTGCAGGCGAACAGTGATGGAGTCAACGTGACACTTCGGTGGATCACGGACGATGAAGCAACCGTTGCACACTTCGAGGTGGAACGGCGCTCAGGAACGGACGGCGCATTTATGTCCATTGCAACAGTCGATCCGAAGGGCTCTTCGCTGTACGAGTATATCGATAACTCGGCATTTCGAAAAATAGTCACCCTGTATCAATATCGTGTGAAGATCGTCTACACGAATGGCACAAATCCTACTTATACCGGAATCTTAACGGTCTCTCACACGGTGTCGGGCGTCCGACGGACATGGGGCAGTATTAAGTCGATGTTCCGTTGATCCCCTGAATGAATGTAGGCGAAATTCTTTCGTATGACAAAGAGCGGATAAATGTTCGCTCTTTTTTTTTATCCTAGTGTCCCGAGAGTGAGAAGGACTTAATGCTTATTGCCTTTAGAGTACATATTCAAATTAAATAGGACACCGGCTACACTCTCCTCCCTTCATGAAATTAAACAAGAAGCTCATCCTCGCTTCGCGCTCGCCGCGGCGCCAGACTCTTCTGCGCCAGATCGGACTCAAATTTGAGGTACGGGAAAGCGGCGTCGACGAAGACGGAATGGACGGTTCTCATCCGGAGGAGTACGTCACTTCGCTTTCCTTGCGAAAAGCTTCGGCCGTCGCAACAAAGGACGAAGAGGCCATCGTCATCGGAGCGGATACCATCGTGGTCCTCGACGGCACTATCCTGAACAAACCGCGCGATGAGGACGATGCCCGCCGCATGCTCGCCCGGTTGAGTGGGAAAATTCATAAAGTTTACACGGGATTCACGCTTGTCGATTCTCCTTCGATGCGATCGGTGTCCGCCGTCGAAGTGACCGACGTGCAATTCCGGGTGCTCGACCGGGAGGAGATCGCCGCGTACGTGCGGTCTGGTTCGCCGATGGATAAGGCGGGCGCGTACGGAATACAAGACGACTACGGTGCCGTCTTTGTCGAGAGAATCGATGGGTGCTTTTACAACGTCGTCGGATTTCCGCTTGCAAAGTTCTACAAGACTCTGCAGCAATTTTCCAGTCACACAAGTCATGATTGAACATTGTTATGGAACGTAAAATTCGAGTCCTCATCGCAAAGGTCGGCCTTGACGGCCACGATCGCGGAGCAAAGGTCATAGCCGCTGCCATGCGCGATGCCGGCATGGAGGTGATTTATACAGGCCTGCGGAAGACTCCCGAGATGGTTGTCGAAGCCGCGCTTCAGGAAGATGTGGATGTCATCGGCATCAGCCTCCTGAGCGGCGCGCACATGACAGTCTTCCCGCGTGTCCTGCAGCTGATAAAGGAGAAAGGGCTCTCCGATGTCCTTCTCGTCGGAGGCGGCATCATTCCCGATCAGGATATCAAGACGTTAAAAGAGATGGGAGTGGGCGAGTTGTTTACGCCGGGTGCTTCGACGATCGATATCGTCAGTTACATCAAGAAGTGGGCTGCGAGTCATAGGACGTAGTAGGTTATTGAAAAGCGTTTGTCTGTGTGACTTGCCACGGATGACTTGCCACGGATGAATTGCCACGACCTTAAGGTCGTGGATACCAGGGACCACAAACAACTCGGGCTTTAGCCCACTTCTCCATTGTTTGAAGGGGTTTGCGCCAAAGGCGCATCCGCTCGACGAGTCCCTACGGGTCTATCGACCCGAAGGGTCGTAGACGAGTCGTCGACCTCCGGCGGAAGAACCCACACTCCTTCTGGGTTTTTCTACCACGAGCTTGCGCCAGGGGGGCGCATCAGCCTGGGGCTGAGAAGCTCGTCGCTATTCATATCCCCCCACAACAGCCTCCTCCACATCAGTTTTCATCAAGCCAGATCGTCGGCTCGATCGATTCGGTCTCGACCGGCGCTGCGCGCTCTTCCTCTTTCTCCAATTTCGTCGTCACGATCTGTATCCCCACCGGAGAAAAACCGAACAGGTCGTCGACGGAAAAAATCGCCCTGAAATCGGCCGACGTGAAGAACGGTTCGAATTTCTTTGCGAACTCGTCGAGCCGGCGAAGATAGTAGGCAACGTTTTCATCCGGGAACTCCGCATTCCATTCCTCCGATAGCTTACAGTTCTCAAACCCCTTGACATGCCCGTCGCTGCCGGTGATATAATAAGAGACCCGGTCACCGCGCTTCCATGAGAGCCCCGCTGCGATGGCGACCTCGTAAGCCGCCGTGCGGTTTCGCGCTCCTCCAATCACCGCCGTTTGATACTCGTCATAGCTTTCCTTGAGCACCTCGGTCCTGGCGAAGTCGGCGATCGTGAGCTTGTGCTCGGTGATGTCCCGGTGGAGACTGACGTAGAGCTCGTGGAGGTTGGCCACATTATTGTTGAGCAGGGCTTCGATACATTGATGGATAAAATTCCTTCCGAAATTTTCGATGCTCCGGGAATTTAACGACGAGCCCCTGATGTTGATCTTCTCATCGTAGCCAAGAAGCGCGTAGTTCTTTTTCTTGTAGCTGAGTATCGATTTATACCGCCCTTTGACGGCAAGGTTGATCCCTTCCGGCAGGCTCCTTGAAATCTCCCTGACGAAAGTGGTCTCCGCACTCTCGCTCTTTTTTGATCCGGGCGGAACAAAGAAGATGCCGTCCGTATCGACCTCAACAACCGTACCTTTCTTTACGCTGATCGCATTGATGAGCTGGCGGAGCAGTCGCTGGCCGGTTTGGGCCACCCGGTCGGCCGCTTCGCTGTCGCTGAACAGCGCGCGGTTATAGCCAAGATAGCCGTAGAACGAATTGATGAGAATCTTAAATGAGGATTGCAACGCGTCGTAACGTGCCCGTGCCGTGGTTTCCTTCGCATCGGCCATGAGTCGTTTCGCCTCGAGGCGCTGTGCGGTGAGAGCCTTCAGCAGCGGCAGGAAGATCCCAAGCGCTTCTTTCGAGGGTGAGATGCCGTCGTGCAGCATGATGGAAGGGTAAAGCGATTCGACGTCGACGTCGAGTATCGGTCCCATAATGCCGGTGTAAAAGACGTCCGTATATCCGCCGCTCGTGGGCAACCGGGTATCAGGCCGCGGCAGGGAATGTCGCTGCCGGAGATATTCGCGCAGGAGGAGGGACTCCACTTTGGTTGAGGACCCCATCGTTGCCACTGCCCCATAGTTGAACGGCAGCATCTGTGTCAGGAAGAACGTGCTCTGCGAGAGCAGTTCGCTGAGCCGCATCGTCTCGTGGACATCGTCAAGAGCATAGCGAACGAGAAGGTCGGGCTCATGATCCCAGTACCACGGAATGCGATCGGGCTGGATATAGATTCGGTCCTCGCCGGCGAACCCAAAATGGCGGGCAAGATACTTCAATCCGTAGCTCTCGAGGGCTCGCTTTGCGGCATCATACGATTGCGCGAGGAGCCAGGTATCAATGATGTGCCTGCCGGCCACCTCGTATTTTGAGTAGTCGATGGATCGTTCGGCAAACGTGGTCCGCGCGTCGGCGACGCGTGGGGCCGAGCCGTCCCGACCGATCGTGAATTCGACGCCGAGCATTTCACACCGTTTCATGATGTACGGAAGGTCGAAATTGAAAATGTTATGGCCTTCGATGACATCCGGATCGAGCTGCTTGATGAGCTTGACGAGTTCCGTAAGCAAGGTGCGTTCATCCATGTGTTCCCCGGTGAGCGCCTGCTTCCAGCCCCGGTTATCCGAGAGCGCAACGACGATGACCCGGTCATCCGATCGATTCGCGTTGCTGAACCTGAATCCCGATGAGGTGTATGTTTCGATATCGAGCTGCATCCGATGAAGATCATGAAACTCCATCCCCTTGAACAGCGTCATGCCGGATTGCATCATGAATTGAGAGGCCGGATCGGTACGGAAGTGAACGATGGGCAGATCACGATACGATTCAACAGTCGAATGGGTCTCAGCGTTATAGCGGCGAATGAGGTGGTTGATCGCTTCCCACATGCCTGGCCACGAGGTAAATGCGCAGAGAAATCTGTAATAATTGTCGCCGCTCAGTTCTTTGATCCAGTGCCTGGCCCAGAAGCCCTTGAGAAAGGAACTATCGGAGAGGAAAAAAAAGGGGAAGAAATCGTGGTCCGATGAAGTTATGCGGCTCTCTGTGCGGGTATAGACCCGCATCCTCGCGTCTCCCACCGGGTGAACGGCCAGAAGCCGTTGATCCTCGCTCGCACCGTACAGCAAAGCGTCGGCCACGCTTTTGTCCAGCGCCTATGATTTGTTCTTCGTCAGGAACGGCGTCAGCAAATCGATCGGGACAGGGAAGAGGATCGTCGAATTCTTGTCGGCCGCGACTTCAGTTAACGTTTGAAGAAACCGCAATTGAAGGGCAATCGGGTTTACGGCGATGACAGCTGCCGCATCGGATAATTTCTGACTGGCCTGAAATTCGCCGTCGGCGTGGACGATTTTAGCCCGCCGTTCGCGTTCGGCTTCAGCCTGTTTCGCCATGGCTCGCTGCATTTCGATCGGAAGATCAATCTGCTTCACTTCGACATTTGAAACCTTAATTCCCCACGGCTCCGTGTGTTCATCGATGATCTCCTGAAGCTGACGGTTGATCTTGTCACGCTGGGAGAGAAGCTCATCGAGCTCGGACTGGCCGAGCACGCTTCTCAACGTGGTCTGCGAAAGCTGAGACGTGGCAAAGAGGAAATTCTCCACTTCGACAATTGCTTTCTCGGGCTGGATCACCCTGAAATAGACAACAGCATTGACCTTGATCGAAACATTATCCTTCGTGATGACATCCTGCGGCGGGACGTCAAAAACCACCGTGCGCAGACTCACTTTGACCATCCGGTCGACCAGCGGGATGAGGAAGATTATCCCCGGACCTTTCCCACCGATCAGCCGGCCGAGACGAAAGATGACGCCGCGCTCATACTCGCGAAGTATCCGAATGGCATTGGATAAAATAATGATTCCAAAAAAAATGGCGATGACGAAGAAAATTGAGATGGTTTGCATGGAAGTCTCCATAGTCTATGACCGTGCCTTTCTTACTTTCAGCGTGAGGTTATCAAGTCCGTCTGCCTGTATTTTCGTGCCGGTGTCGATTTTTCCTTCCAGACTGACGGCAGTCCAGATTTCACCGTGAATACGAACCTTCCCGTCCGGCTCAAGCGGCGTGATCGTCTCGCCGATCTCCCCGATCATTCCCTGGATCCCCGTCGTTGGTTTGAGGCGCTGAGCTCTGATGCCCATACCGATGATGAAGATGAAAAATGCGGCCGAGACGACGGCGGAGACAACGATGACTTTCCAGGAGAGCGAAATGACGTCGAAGGCCGATTCCGTGCGGATGAGCATCAGCGAACCGAGAAGCAGAGAGACGACGCCGCCAACGGTCAGCATGCCGTGACTTACGATTTTGATTTCAAGGACGAAGAGGATAATCGCAAAGATGATCAATCCGAGGCCGGCATAGTTGATCGGCAGTGTGTGGAGGGAATAGAACGCGAGGATGAGGCAGACGACGCCGACGATCCCCGGGAATATTAGCCCGGGGTTGTAGAGCTCGAACAGGAGCCCGTAGATGCCGAGCATCATGAAAATGTACGCGATATTGGGGTCGCTGAGGATATCGAGAAGCTTCCCGGCGAACGATCTCTCAATCGTCACGATCGAAGCGTGCTGAGTTTTCAGGACCACGGTGCCCGAGCTTGTTTCCACGCTTCTGCCGTCCACGGCATTGAGCAGATCATCCATCGTGCTCGCGATGGTGTCGATGACGTTCCGCTTGAGCGCTTCTGTTTCGGTCAGGGAGAGGCTCTTGCGAACAGCATCTTCGGCCCAGGCGATGTTGCGATGACGCTTTTCACTGATTGTACGAATGAACGCCGCGGCATCGTTCGTCGATTTTTGCATCATGATGGAGTCCTGCTGTTCACCCAGGGTGACAGGGTGGGCTGCGCCAATGTTTGTGCCCGGGGCCATGATGGCGATATGAGCGGCCAGCGTGATGAAGACGCCCGCCGACGCGGCCTGAGAACCGGCGGGGGCGACGTACACGATGATCGGAACGCGCGAGCCGAGCATGTCGGAGACGATGACCCTGGTCGATTTCAAAAGGCCGCCCGGAGTATTCAGCCGGATGACGAGGCACTCGGCACCGTGCTCTATGGCGCGCTCAATTTGCTCGTGGATGAAGTCGGAAGTGGATGGGTTGATGGTCCCGTCGACCGTGATGACATGAACTGGGGGTGACTGCGCGGTGGCGAGACCGGCAGCAGCAAGGATCACAAGCGCGATGATGACCGTTCGCAACATATGGAGGGTACCGGTGACAGACATGATTGAGAGCCGATCCTTGCTAAAAGTACGTAAAAAAAGGCTTGATAACAAATCTGCGCTAGCGCGCGATTGCGGAGAGGGAGGGATTCTCCGCCAAAGGCGGATGCGCCTGCGGCGCACTTGTGCGCCATCTTTTTGGCGTAAAACCCTCGATACCGTTACCGGCACACTAACGGTCTGGGCCAGAGACGTATGGCAAATTCAACGGCGGAGACTCTTTATGGATCTCCGAACTTTTTTTGACCAAAATTTCTTAAAAACGGGGGCGTGCTAAAAACTTTTTACGTGCCTCGCTTTAGCGGGGACACAATTTGTTGTCCCGCCAACGGCGGGCGCTTGCCCGCTGAGCTTCTTGGCGGGCTGTGCCGTGTTGCTACGATAAGGAAACCGACAATTTCTAATTTTTTGTGCCGCCTTAAGGCGGGACGCAACAAATTTTTGAGAGCTTCTAGCTGTCTCAAAAATTTTGTGTCTCTGGCTGCAAATTCTTTTGTTTAAGATAAGCAAACGACGACTGAATATCAAACCAGAGAGAGTTTTGATTTCATCGACGCATTTCGTAAATTGGATCGAGATGATAAATAGGGTCTCCAAATACTTTGTTCCTTCGGTTGCTTCTCTTCTTGTTCTTTGCTTCACTACCCGGCTCTTTTGGTGTGGTGATGTCGATTGCACAGCAAAGAACGGTGAAGAGCAGTGTCTTTCATTAATCTGCAATCTCCTTCACGCTGACAACTCCACAAGTTCTCAATTGGGGCATTTATCGACTTTCAAGGCTGTAGATCCAGACGGAAAATGTTTCTGTCAATTCGTGATCACAAGTCCAGAACGCGTCTGGTCAATCTCTGCGCTACATCTGATTCAGATTGTGTCCTCTGTCCCTATTGCGGTACGATCTCTACCGCACCAACTCGTCTACCATCCACCCAAAGCCTGATCTCCCTTCTCTATTGCCCGTTGTTCTCGGGCTTTTTTAACTCAAATTAATCTCACATACAGTAGAAGCGAGGTTCGCCTTGAAAAGGTTTATCTGTCAGGCGGGATTGCTCTTCTTGTTGTATTCTTCTTTTGCATTTTCGCAAACATCAGAGAAGCTATCCCTGCAAGATGCAATTACTCTGGCTCTGCAAAACAATCCGGCTGTCGTAAGAGCACAGAAGGAAATTGATGCTTCCGACGGGCGCATTTTGCAAGCTGGAAGAATCGTCAATCCAGAACTTGGCGTCGCTTGGAATGTAATTCCATCGAGCTTCAATCTTGGAAACGCTGACGAAATGGACATAAGCCTTTTACAGCAAATCGAATTCCCCACAAAACGAAGCAATCGAATTGACGTGGCATTGTTCGACAAAGAGATTGCACAACTGGGTTTTGAGCGAATAAAATTAATTGTAACTGCCCGTATCAAGAAAACATACTACAACGTGCTTTTTGGTTTGCAAATTGTCCAAAGTCTTAAAGAACAAATAAAGTTGCTCAGAGACTTTCAGCAGCTTCTTACAGCAAGATACCAAGCTGGTCAAAGTAATTACCTTGACGTTGTGCGGGCTAAGATAGAAATCACGAGACTCAGTAACGATCTGGTCGAAGCACAACGAGAAAGTCAATTAAGAAAAAACCAACTCAACATTGTTCTCGGAAGAAGTGCCGATATTCCTATAGATGTCGCCGATAGCCTTTCTTCTAAGCCGATGATGTTTCAAAAAGATTCTCTCTTTGCGAGTCTTGTTGAGAAAAGCTTAGCTTTGAAGATTGTCCAGCGAACCCTCAACCGTCAGCAGCAGGTTCTGTCTTTGGCGAAGTCGAGTTATCTCCCTGATTTTGGAATCAGTCTTTCGAGCCAGCGCCGTCGTGAGCTTAATGGATTCAACAATAGTCTCTGGGGTTTGGAATTCAAAATTTCCGTGCCGCTATGGTTCTGGCAAGAACCGAAGGGACAGGTGCAAGAAGCGAGTGCTCTCATCGACATCGCTGGAGTGAATAAACGCGCAACCGAGCGAAGAATCCGTGCGAGCATCTTGAACGCGTTCGACTTCGTAATGGTTGCGGAAACTCAACTCAAAGCTTTTGACGAAACATTACTAAAAGATTCCAAAGACATTCTTTCCACCGCAATTACCCAGTATCAGAACAATCAGATTGACATTCTGAATCTGTTCGATGTGTACCGCACCTACAGGGGGGTGAAAATCGAATACACCCGCGCACTGTACAATTACGCTGTCGCTCTTGCAGAACTGGAAGCAGCGGCGGAATTACCGACTGAAGAATAATTGACGAAGTGGAGAACCTCTATGATGCTTTCGAGTAGCTTGCAACCTATTCTTGGTTCAGTGATTTTTTGTCTGTTGATGGTGGTTGGCTGTGGCAAAGAGGCTAAGAATGATAACGAAATGAATTACAAAGGGAATTCCACAGAATCCAAAGAGCATACAATCGTTCATCTTGACAAGGAGAAGGTTTTTCGTGCAGGCATCCAAGTCGAAACGGTACGGAAGAAATCTATTGCAGTGCCATTGACGCTCACCGGCAAGGTGAGTTTCAATGAGCGGAAACTGGCTCATATTACTGCCCGCGTTGCGGGAAGGATTGACAAAGTGAATGTTTTCACAAACGACAAAGGGAATGCAGGCGACGTTCTGATGGAAATGTATAGCCAAGAATATCTGACGATGCAGTACGAGTTCCTACAGGCAGTCGACCGATGGAAACGATCACAACAATTGGCAAGCGATGAAAACGCAACGACAAGGGCAATCTATGAATCTGCGAAGCGAAAGTTGACTGTGATTGGAGTGACTCAAGAGGAACTACAAGAGCTTGAATCGAGCCAAACGTCAAAGACATATTATCAAGTGCGTGCGCCGTTCAGCGGAACGATTCTCGAAAGCAAGGTGCGTATCGGCTCCTTTGTTCAAGTCGGCGCCGAGTTATTTGACTTTGCCAATCTCTCAACGCTTTGGGTGCTTGCCGACATTTATGAAAAGGACTTACCCAACATTCGTACGGGAATGAAAGCGCTCGTTGAGGTAAGTGCTTATCCAGGAGCTTTTCAAGGAATGATCACGACGATTTACAATGTTGTCGATGAAAAAACTCGCACGGTAAAAGCTCGGATCGAAGTACGGAACAAAGACAGCAAACTGAAACCGGAAATGTTCTGCAGGGTAAGTGTTCAGACAGACCTTGGGAAGGAAAAGATCATAATTCCCACCGGTGCGTTGTTTGGTGACACAGAAAAGCATTTCGTCTTTGTCGCCGTTACTGACACAACCTTTGAAAAACGAGACGTGCGAACAGGAGTGGAAACCCGTGAGTTTGCAGAAATTTTGGATGGCTTACTCGTCGGAGAAAAGATAGTAGTGAAAGGCGGGTTCTTCTTGAAATCAGAGTTGGCAAAAGAAACTTTTGGTGAGAAAGAGTGATTCAGGGTTATTCAAGAAACAGAGAGAGTGAGATGTTTGAGAAATTGAAATCTGCTGCACAGACTTTTAAGCAAGAACTTAAAGTGTACCGACTTGTGTTGCAAGATGAGCGAACACCGACGCTCGCAAAATGGCTGCTTGGTCTTGCTATTGCGTACGCACTGACCCCCATTGATATTATTCCTGATTTCATCCCAGTCATCGGTCATCTGGACGATGTCATCATTGTGCCAGCGCTCATCTTCGCAGCAGTGAAAGTTATTCCAAAAGAAGTGTTAGAAGACTGCAGGGAGAAAATAAAGTCTGAAGAGAAGAAATAGTTTTTCATCATTTTCATCTGATTAACACTCTAACAATACGAAAACTATGGTCAACCGAATCATCGAATTTGCACTGAAGCAGCGATTGTTAATCATCGCCATCGCCATTCTGGTTGTTGCCCTCGGGATTTACTCACTCAACAATATTCCCATTGATGCCTTCCCAGATGTCACGAACATTCAAGTGATGATCCTTTCGGAAGCTCCCGGACTTTCCCCTGTTGAAGTGGAAAAACTTGTAACGTTCCCGATCGAAGTAGCAATGAACGGCTTGCCCCGACTTACGGAAGTCCGCTCTATTTCAAAATTTGGACTTGCGGTTGTTACGGTCGTGTTTGAAGACGGCGTTGACATCTACTTCGCTCGGCAGCTCGTGTTAGAACGATTACAACGCGTTAAGGAATTGCTGCCGCCAAATGTACCTGAGCCTGAAATGGGACCAATCACAACAGGAATGGGAGAGATTTACCAATACTTTCTCGAAAGCGACAGCCTTGATTTGATGGCTCTTCGAACGATTCAAGACTGGATCATCAAACCGCAGTTACGAACTGTTCCCGGCGTAACGGAAGTGAACAGTTTTGGCGGGTTGGTCAAGCAGTACCACGTTCTTGTCGAGCCTGAAAAGTTGCTGAGCTACAATTTAACGTTGGAAGATATTTTTCAGGCAGTAGAAAAAAACAGTTCTGTCGTTGGGGGAAATTTCCTTGAGCACGCGTCCGAGCAATATATCATCCGGGGAATTGGCTTAGCTCAAACCGAGCGTGATTTAGAAAACATTGTTGTGAAATCCGAAGGTGGTACGCCAATTTACATTAAGAACATTGCAAATGTAATTGTTGGACCAGAGGTTCGTCAAGGTGCAGTTGTAATGGAAGGGCGCGGTGAAGTTGCTGCCGCCATCGTGATGATGTTGAAGGGAGAAAACAGTCGCAAGGTTATTGAGCGCGTCAAAACAAAGGTAAAAGAAATCAACAAAACACTTCCGCCGCAAGTCAAAATACATCCCTATTATGACCAGACAGAACTCGTCAACAAAACAATCGGCACAGTGAGGACGAATCTCCTCGAAGGCGGTTTGTTGGTTATTATTGTGCTTCTGATTTTTCTCGGAGATGTCCGGGGCGGTCTCATCGTTGCATCCTCCATCCCGCTGTCGATGATGTTTGCGTTTATCGGTATGGAATGGCTTGGACTTTCGGCAAACTTGATGAGTCTTGGCGCCATAGACTTTGGAATGATCGTCGACGGCTCTGTGGTGATGGTCGAAAACTTTGAGCGAAAATTACTCCACAAAGATCCAAACAAAACCAAGTTTCAAGTGATCGAAGATGCAGCCAAAGAAATCGGTAGACCCATTCTCTTTGGCATTCTCATTCTTATTGCCGTTCATTTTCCAATTTTGACTTTGCAGGGAATCGAAGGCAAGATGTTCGCACCATTGGCGCTTACGAGAGGAATGGCATTGATCGGCTCGCTCATTCTTACCTTAACATTTGTCCCCGTTGTAAGCTCATTCTTGCTGAAAGAAAAAAGCGGTCATCAAGAACCAAAAATCGTTCATTGGATTCGCAGCCTGTACACTCCGTTGCTTGAAAAAGCAATGAAGCGACGCTTTGTTACGTTACTCATCGCGCTGAGTATTCTCATTATCTCATTTGCCCTCGTTCCACTCTTAGGCACGGAGTTCATCCCAGAACTCGATGAAGGTTCTATTCTTATTCGACCGTTTCGCTTACCGAGTATCTCGCTTACTGAATCCGTTGAAATGGAAAAGAAAGCACAAGACATTGTGAAGCAATTTCCTGAAGTTGATTTGGTACTCACGCGACTTGGAAGGCCGGATATCGCAACGGATCCGATGGGGCCAAATTCGGGGGATATGTTCGTAATGCTCAAACCAAAATCCGAATGGAAAACGGCAAGAACAAAAGAAGAGCTTGTGGAAAAGATGGCAGCAGCATTACGAGAACTCCCCGGTGAACATTTTTCGTTTACACAGCCGATTGCCGATCGTGTCGATGAATTGGTTGCCGGTGTCAAATCAGACGTAGCGATCAAGCTTTTTGGAGACGACCTGAAAATGCTGAGACAAGAAGCTGATCAAATCGCTGAGGCAGTGAAAACCGTCTCCGGTGCTGCAGATGTCATACCAGAACAAATTTCAGGTCAGCCTTACTTGAATATTTATATTGACCGTAACGCTATAGCCCGATACGGTCTGAATGTTGCGGACGTTCAGCGAGTCATTGAAATTGCCATCGGTGGAAAGATTGCCACGCAAATTTTTGAAGGACAAATTCGATTTGGCGTCTTAGTCCGTTATCCTCAAGGCAAACGGGGAGACGTTCAAGCAATCGAAAACACGCTCGTGAATTTGCCGAGCGGTGGAACAATTCCGTTGAGTCAGGTTGCGCGCATTGTGGTGGAAGAAGGACCTGTCCAAGTGAGTCGCGAATTCGGACAGCGAAGAATTGTGGTTGAGTGCAACGTCCGGGGAAGAGACATCGGCGGCTTTGTTGCAGAGGCAAAAAGAAAAATTGAGGCAACCGTCCAATTGCCAACAGGGTATTACATTACGTGGGGCGGACAGTTTGAACACCAAGAAAGCGCTACCAAACGGTTGTTGATTGTCGTTCCGCTCTCAATCTTCATTATTTTTGTGCTTCTTTTTACAACCTTTGGCAACTTCAGACATTCAATGCTTATCCTGCTCAATCTTCCTTTTGCCCTAAGCGGCGGGATATTCGCATTGCTCATTCGAGGATTACATCTTAGCGTTTCAGCCTCGATCGGCTTTATCGCACTCTTTGGGGTTGCAGTTCTTAACGGCGTTGTGTTGATTTCTTATGTGAATCAGCTTTTGAAAGAAGGGCACGAATTGGAATTTGCAATCGTTAAAGGCGCTTCTGACAGACTGCGTCCGGTGTTGATGACGGCGCTTGTTGCGAGCCTCGGATTTATTCCGATGGCACTTTCTCAGGGCACAGGTGCGGAAGTTCAGCGACCGCTTGCTACGGTCGTCATCGGTGGGCTGATAACATCAACGCTTTTGACCTTGTTTGTTCTGCCAGTGATCTACCGATGGATCGAAAGCAAGAAAGACAAAGGGCTTTAATGTTTTTGCTCTGAAGAAAAAAATTTGCCGCTGGCCGAAAAGAAAGTCGAACCGATATTTTTGAGTTCTTTGGCAGTTTTGGCTTCAAACAACACGGCACAGCGGGACAAAAAGTTGTGTTCGCCGCCTGCGGCGGCGAAACTCTAAAAAGTTTTTAGCACGCCGCCATTTTTGAAAGATTTTGGTCAAAAAAAGTTCGGAGATCGACAAAGACTCTCCGCCAATTGGTCGTCCCGCCGCTTTGGCGGGATTGCGCCAACAAAAAATGCGGTTGCGCCCATTGTATTTGAAAAAGAAATCGCAATGTTTTCTCTTGTCCGCCGCCCTTAAGGGCGGCGACAGCCAGCGGCAAATTTTTTTCTTCCATCTTTTCAAGAGGTCTGAATATGCAACTTAAATATTTTCTCTATGCCCGGAAGTCCATTGACACCGAAGAGCGTCAAGTCAAATCCATTGAGCAACAGCTTTTCGAGTTAAAGGAATTTGCAGCCAACGAAAAATTAGAAATTGTCGGTTTCCTTCAAGAAGCCAAAACTGCCAAAGAACCGGGTCGCCCTATCTTCAATGAAATGCTCAAGCGCATCGAAAAGGGTGAAGCTAATTCCATTCTCTCTTGGCATCCCGATCGTTTAGCCCGCAATTCTGTTGACGGTGGCTATATTATTTACCTCCTCGACTCCGGGAAACTTCTGGATTTGAAGTTTCCCATCTTCTGGTTTGAGAACACACCACAAGGCAAGTTTATGTTGAACATTGCCTTCGGTCAGTCAAAATACTATGTCGATAACCTTGCTGAAAATATCAAACGTGGAATTCGCCTCAAACTCCATAAAGGCATTTGGCCGCAGTGGGCCCCGTTAGGTTATCTTAACGACCACAAGAACAAGTGCATTGCAGTTGATCCTGAAAAGGCTCCACTTATCCGCAAGGTGTTTGATCTTTACTCGATGGGGAATTACTCTTTCACCGAATTGCGGGCGTCAGAGAGATCGGCGTGAAGGGAAAGAAAGACTTGCCCTTGAGTCGAGCAAATGTTCAATACCTTCTCAAGAATCCAACTTATTACGGCTTAATCCGTTATGACGGTGAAGTGTTTGAAGGTGCGCACGAACCGATGCGAGAGTTCATAATTGAAGCGAATCAGCGGGAAAAAGTTGTCGAGACAGGCGACCCCAAAAATCTTTTGAGCTTTTTCAAAAATATCGGCTCGAACTTTCTTTTACAAGACAAAACATTGCGATTTCAATGGGCGCAACCACATTTTTGTTGACGGCCGCGGCGCAAAACGCGCCGCCGTGCGATTGGCGGAGAGGGAGGGATTCGAACCCTCGATACCGTTACCGGTATACCACCTTTCCAGGGTGGCCAATTCAACCACTCTTGCACCTCTCCGGTAATGCTTTCACGTCTTTGTACGCCTGAATTGCGGAAATTTTACATCCAACCACTCTCGTCCAGTTCCGCTCTTTAGAGATTTCTCTCTTCCCCTTGCTGAGGCCAGATCCGGCCAGGATTCACGATGGATGATGCTCCAGGGGATACCGCCTTTCGTGAATCGGTTCCTACCGCTATTATGCTCGCGCAAACGATTGTCGGGGTCTTCCGTGCATCCGACATAGCGCTTCCGTAATGTGTCACTCCAAAGAACATAGACCCACTGCACGCTGCCTCCTAAGGGAGGGATTCTCCGCCGGAGGCGCCCGCCAGCCATCTGTCGGGCTGGGATGCGCCTCCGGCGCACTTGTGCGCCATCTTTTTGGCGCAGAACCCTCGATACCGTTACCGGTATACCACCTTTCCAGGGTGGCCAATTCTCCGCCGGAGGCGGATGAGCCTGCGGCTCAAACCCCTGTCCGCCAATCTTCTTGGCGGAACTCTTGCACCTCTCCGTTTATTGTGTCACGTTTGCGTACGCCTGAGCGGAAATTCGAGCAAAATATACGCGAATTATGTCACAATTCAAAAAAGCGCGATGGTATCTCAATTTGAATTATAGTTCTTTAACGCAAAGGCGTCCCGCCGAAGGCGGGACGATTCCTCTGCGTACTCTGCGCCTTTGCGTTTCAAAATATTATTCAAGGTGAGCTTGGGTGGCGCAGATCCCTCCCAATAAAGCAAAACGCTCAGGTCGGGGGCGTGCCTGAGCGTTTATTGCAATGACTGCTCATGCCAATAGGGTGTAAGCACAAGCAGTAAAGCTAACTCTCCATTGTACAGAAACATGAAAAGAGTGTCAAGACAGGAAACATTAGAAAATTCTTTATGTAAATATTAAAATAATCTAATAAATGAGTTTTCGATTACTCGCGGAAGATCGACCGGCGCCCGCCGCCGGGAGCACGCGATCCAAGCAGCAGGAACGATTTTTCAACAGTGCTGTCGGAGCGCCGGCTCTCATTTTGATATTTCTGCAAATACATCTATATTCCACCGCAACTTGTTCTTCTCATCAAAGTGACTCTCTTGTTTTCCATGGTTCGAAGACGGAACTGGTGCTGGCTCCTCCTTCTCCTCGTCAGCTTCAGCCGATTCTCACTCGTTGGACAAACGGTGTCGGGTGGTTTAAGGAAAACTGCCGATGACATCGAACGAAGATATACGAGCGTCGGCAACATCGGCCTCACGGTCACCAATTTCGGAACGATAGGTACACGGAACAGTTCGTGGCCAAGGCAGCCGTCGTGCGAGTATCCGCGCGGTTCGCGTATCGAGCACATCTATCAGGGTTCCTTGTGGGTTGGTGCGCTCCTGAAGACCGTGGATCCGAATGATTCACGGAACAACCAGTTTCTCGTCTCCACCGGCGCGAACGATCGTTCATCGTCGTCACGGCGCATCGGCGAGGGACTCGAATTCAATGCGGAATTAGGCGACTCGATCGTCGAATTGTCGGCGCTGAGCGACGATCGCCCGCCAACGGCCGCGTTCAGCCCTCTGGCTGTGAGCCACCAGGATCTCGTCTGCGATTATTCCGACCGCCACACGTCGGTGCCGACGACCGGCGATTCGATCCTGAATCATTCACCCCTCGGTATCACCGTCCACCAGGAAAGCTACGCATGGAATTTTCCGTTTGCAGATTTTTTTGTGATCCTCCGCTATGTCATCAAAAATGCCAGCGCCGACACGCTGGACTCGGTCTACGTCGGATTATGGGACAATGCCGTTGTCCGAAACACGAACTACGTTCGACCCGGCACTTCAGGATATTTCAACTATACCGGGCACGGTTTTGATCGTTCAGAGCGGCTCGCCTACTCGTTCGATTTCAGCGGACAGCCCGGCGGCCCCCCGGCCGACAGCTACGTCGGCGTAAAATTGCTCGGGACAACTCCGTTTCCGAGCAGCGTGTTCTCATTGAACGATCTCAGCGATACGGGGACGTTCTATAATGCCTGGATCTTCCGCCAGGCCGCCGGAACGGCCGTCGAGGCCTACGATTCACCCACGGATGATTTCAATTCTTCCGTCTACCGCAGCCGCTACTCAAGGATGACACAATCTCTCCCTCAGCCAGATATCGACCGACTCCGTGTCGCGGCTCCGCTCAATGTCACCTATCTGCTTTCGACCGGACCTTTTTCACGACTCAATCCGGGTGATTCGGTGGAGGTCATCTTTGGCGTCGTCTGCGCAAAGAAATTCGGCACAGAAGCCGCAAACAAGGACTTGTTGAGCCAACGAAAGAATCTTTACGTCAATGTGGGATGGGCTCAGCAGGCCTACAACGGCGAGGATGTCAACGGCAACAATATCCTCGACGCGGGCGAGGATATCGCCCGCCGTGATTCGGTCTCGCCGACCGAATTCGGACTACGGTACGAGCCCGATGGCAAGATCACGCGATACCTCCTGCCGGCGCCACCGAGACGGCCAAAGGTTCATGTCGTCGTCGAAAACCAAAACGTCACACTCTTCTGGGACAAATCCTCCGCTGAAGAATCCGTTGATCCGATCAGCGGGAAAAAAGATTTTGAGGGCTATCGCATTTATCGCTCGAACGCCACTGACGATTTTCTCAATCATGAGAACTTTGGACTTCTCCTCTCCGTGGCCGGAGATTTTGACAGGCCCGACGATTCCATCGGCTACAATACAGGCTTCTCCTATATTCTCCTCGATACCGCCAGGATGTTCCGCGGTGACACAACGCAATATCGGTACCGGTTTCCTCCGAAAGGAGCATCGCTTCAACATCTGAACGGTTTTCAGTATTTGTACGCGGTGACCGCCTACGATGAGGGCGATCCCGCGAACAACATTCCGAGCCTTGAAAGCACACGCTTGCTCTATCGTGTCGTTCCGGGAACACCGGCGACTTCCGAGCCGTCGACCTCCATCGGCGTTTATCCTAACCCCTATTATGTAAACGCGTTCTGGGACGGCGGGCGGGAGCGATTGCGAAAGATATATTTTTATAACCTCCCCGAGCATTCCCGCATCACCGTCTTTACCCTTGCGGGCGACGTCGTCACCGTGCTGGAGCACGACGGGGCGACGGCTCACGGCCAGGGGATCGAGTGGTTCAATCAGTTTGGCAATCCGGCCACCCAGGCCCTGTTCGGCAGCGGCGAACATGCATGGGACCTCATCTCAAGGTACGATCAGGCGATCGCGACGGGGCTCTACCTTTTTACCGTCGAAGACAAGGATACTGGTACGATCAAACGTGGAAAATTTATGGTCGTGAAATAACATGCGTGCCTCGAACCTCATTATTGGAGCGTTATGGATCGTGCTCGTGAGCATGACCGGCTGCTCCAAGGAACATCCCGATCAACCGCTGGCCAACAAACCGCCGAAGACATTCCTGTGGCTCTTTCCTGATTCGACGATCGCCGAAGGGACAAGTAAACAGCACGTGCGTTGGTGGGGTGAAGACCCTGACGGCGTCATCAAGGGATTCCTTTTTGCGTTCCAGGGGAAAACTGTGTCGGGCGGCTCACCGCTTGACATCGACAGCGTCCGCTGGATTTGGACCACGAAGAATGATACGGTGGTGGCGTTTCCGCTTCTTGTCAAGCGAGATACGTTCGAGGTCGCCGTGAGGGCGGTCGATAACACACTGGCGTTCAACCTTCCTGAGCACGCCGTTGTCAGGCTCGGTGCCTCACCCTATTGGGACACGAATGAGAACGGTGTTTTTGATGGCGGGGATGTCAGTCTGCCCGGCCTCACCGGCGCGATGGACCCGCAGGGCGCCACGATTCCAATGCCGGTGCTGAATCAGCCTCCGAGCGTCGCCTTCGCCCAGAACCCGAATGATCCTGCCTCCGTCATGCAGCAGCCGGAAACGACGTTCACGGCGGCCACATTCGCCTGGCAGGGGAGCGATCCGGACGGTGATCAAACCATCACGAGATATGAGATCGCCCTGAACGACACCACCGACCCGTCGGGACGGTTTATCGACTCGGTCAATGCGCGCCTGATTTCCATCGTCGTCGCGAGGCAGAGTTCCGACACGGCCGGCTCAGAGGTGACCGCGGAGGTCTTCTCCGGCCGCTTCTCAACGAGCCGCAAATTCATCGGACGGCTGCCGCATCTGCGGCTCGATGCGCTCAACACGTTCTTTGTCCGGGCGCGGGATATCGCAGGCGACACAAGTTCGTTCATTCAGATGCCCGGCCCCGCAGGCCGCTGGTACGTCAGGAAGCCGACGGGGAAAGTCCTCATCATCTCTGACTATATCGGCTCAGACAGCACCGCAGCGCTCCTTTTTTACCAGTCTGCCTTTGCGCAAATTCCCGGATTTGATAAATTCGACGTCCTGAACATCGGCCGTGGTCTCAATGCGCAACAGAAAAAAGATTCGAAGGTTGGCGTGCTTGTTCCGCCATTCATCGACCCCGCATTCGTCTACACCCTCCATCTCTTCGACGCGGTCTTTTGGTATACGGATCAACTGCCAAGCCTGGCGGTGGCGCAATACCCGTTGTTCCAGTATGTTCGTGACGCGTCACATCATGGCAAAGTAATTTTCACCACGACATTTGAAAGCGCCAGCGACCCTCGCGGCGCGCTCAAAGACTTTGCCCCGATCGACAGCGTCAGCTCTGTCGACCTGAGCGTCAACCGCCGGCTGCCGACGCTCGGCGACACGCGGCTTCCGGCGGGATATGTTCTCGAACCTGATTCCTCCGATCCCTCCAATATATATCCGTCGCTGAAATTCAACAACAGCCGGGTAATCTTCTCCGTGTTTCTCCGCCCGATCTATCGGAGACCGGATGCGAAGTATATCTATCACCTGCAGGCCGACACACGTCCTACACAGCGATATGTCTATTCTTCGGTGATAAGCGATTTGAAGGGAGTTGCGACGGCTGGAGGCGATGTCTGGGCATGCGGGACGAACGGAGTGATTCTCCACTCGCCGGATGGTGGCATCGCCTGGAGATCGCAAAACAGCGGCACGACGATCTCCCTCAATGCGTTGAAATTCCCGGATGCTGCTAACGGACTTGTCGTCGGAGAGGCGGGCACCATCCTCACGACATCAGATGGCGGATCAACCTGGGCTAACAGCTCCGTGTTGAAGCAGCAGGATTTATCCGACATCGCCTTCGCCTCCGGTACCACGGGTGTCGTGGTCGGTACGTCGGGCCTTCTCATCCGTACCACCAACAGGGGCAAATCATGGAATTCTCCGGGGAGCAGAACCACTAAGAATCTTCGGTCGGTTGATTTCTTTGACCAGAACCTGGGCGTCGCGGTGGGTGACAGCGGGACCATCATCAAAACAACGGACGGCGGGGTTTCCTGGACCTTCGTCACCGGCATCACGGCGCTCAATCTCCTCAAGGTAAGATTCGCTTCCGGGCTTGTTCTTGTCGCCGTCGGTGAGGGTGGCACGATCCTGAGATCGACGAACGCGGGAGATTCATGGATCGCTCAGCCCGGCTTTACAGCCAATAATTTGAAAGGGCTCTGGTTTGTCGACCAAAGCAACGGGTATATCACAGGCGGTAACGGATTGATGTACCAAACACAGGACGGTGGAGTTTCATGGATCCCGCGCATGAGTGGAATCAGTCAGATCAACGGAAACGGGCAGGTTCTCAACAGTATTTCATTCAGCAATCCCAACCAGGGCGTTTCTGTCGCAACGGGGGGGATCATTATCGTAACCAGCGACGCCGGCGTAACGTGGGCGACGCGGCCGGCCGGGTCTCTCGATGTCGGCGTCATCGATGGAATTGGCAGTGATGGAAAACGCAGCTTCGCATTTATCAGTCTTCCCCTTCATTTCCTAAGTGGTGACGGAAACAACGTCACATTGTTCCTGGAAAAAGTTCTCCGCGACGAATTTGGACTGTAAGAGATGAACGTTCATCCTGACATGGTGATGTTTTCTCAGCTGCGAATCGTGACGCGGATTCTCATGCTTGGTCTTTTGATCTTCCTGCTGCCGAAGGGGTGGGCGCAACCGATTTCATCGAAGGGAAAAATCGCGGCGAAGGTCGTCGACGCGAAGAACGGTGAGGGGCTGCCGGGCGTCAATATCACGATCAAGGGAACCTACTATGGCGGAGTGACGGACCCGAACGGGAATGTCCTGATCCAGGGGATCAATCCCGGCACGTATACCGTCGAAGTGACGCTGCTCGGATATAAAGCCGTTCAGCTGACCGCCTTCAAGGTGATCGCAGGCGACACTGCCCGGCTCAACGTCAAGCTCGAAGAAACCGTCTTAAGCCTGGGCCAGGAGGTCGTCATCATCGGCGACAAGCCTCTCTTCAATCTTGAAGAGACGCAGAGCTCAAGATCAATTTCGGGTGAGGAGATCAAAGTGGCCGCCGTGAGAAGCGTGCAGGATGTTGTCGCTCTGCAGACCGGGGTGGTGCAGTCAGACAATGAGATCCACATCCGCGGGGGACGCACATACGAAAACGCCTATCTTGTTGACGGGGTTTCCGTTCAGGATGTCCTCGGCGGCACCGGGTTCGGATTGCAGCTTTCGCCTTCTTCAATCAAGGAAGCCGAGGTCATCACGGGCGGCTACAATGCCGAGTACGGCCAGGCGACCTCAGGTGTGGTGAACATTACAACGAAGGAGGGTGCGAAGGATTTTTCCGGATCGATCGCGTACAAGCGGGATCATTTTGGCTTCAATGCCAGTTCCCGGACGAATCAGAATACAGATATCCTTGAAATGAGCCTCAGTGGTCCGCTCCTGGGCAACAGGGAGGCGGGGAAGGAAGCACCCGTGAGTTTCTTTGGCACATATTACGTGAACTTCACGGATGGGTACACACGGTGGGTGGAGTTGCTTCGCAACGGCCGGCCGGTCGGATACCGGGCGATCGTTCCAACACAGCTGCATTCCTCGCTGCTCGACAGCGATGCGGTTTTTCCTCTCGCACCTCGCCGCAGCAACAACTGGTCGCTGTTCTCGAAGCTCACCTGGCGACCGATTTCAACCATGAAGCTGTCCTACAGCTATTCGTCCTCCATCACGATTGATCAGAACACACAGACGGTTCAGGCCACGCTCGAACGCGTCGAACCGAATCCCGGTTATCAATATGAATTCCAGAATATTCCCGACAGCGCCAACACCTTCTCCCAGCGGAACATCCAGCACTCCGTTTCATTGACGCACACACTGAGTCCAAAAACCTTCTACGAGGTGCGGCTGAGCCGATACACCGCTCATGTCCGCGGCGACGCCAACGGCAAATACTTCGATCAGTACCATGAGCCGAAGGATATCATCACGCTCCCGATCGAGTATTACAACATCACGCACGATACGATCGGCGTTATTCCCGGCGACGGGTTTTTCGACATAGGAAATCCGCCGAGATGGAGGGATCACTTCATCAGTGAAGTGACGGTCAAGGGTGACCTCACGAACAACTTCACCGAAAAGCACAAATTGAAATCCGGCCTCGAAATGCGGTTCCAGGATATGCAGATGGTCGACATCGTTTCGCCGTGGTTCAAGCCGCTTGGGTTGAATTACGACATCTATCAGGTCCGGCCTGCACTTGGGGCGCTTTATGCGCAGGACAATATCACGATCAAGGGAATGATCCTGAATTTTGGCTTACGTCTCGATTATTGGTTTCCCGGAAAATTTGTCGACACGACATTGGGCAAGCCGTCCGATTCGATCAACGTTTCGCCCGAAATCCAAAAGGCGTACTTCAACGAAACGTACAGCCTGTTTGGCCAGCGATGGAAAGCGCGGCTGAGTCCTCGGCTCGGGATATCCCATCCGGTCTCCGATAATCAGACGCTCTTCTTTTCCTACGGCCATTTTTCCAAATTGCCCAGACCGCAGTTCGTCTATTCGAAACTCGCGCGCTCAAGTGCGCGATCGACCTTCCAGACAATCGGCAACCCGAATCTGAATCCTGAGACAACGGTATCCTACGAACTCGGTTTGCGAAACCAGCTGAGCGAGGGAGACGTCCTCACCGTCACCGCCTACTACAAGGATATTTTCGATTACATCACGGCGAAAACGGTGAGATCGGTGAGTACGAGATTTTCCGGCGGCACCTACACAACATACATCAACCAGGACTACAGCCGTGTCCGCGGACTCGAGGTTGAATACAAAACCAGGATATCGAACTGGTTCCGGGCGACGCTCTCCGGTTCATATTCGATCGCGACCGGAAAAAGCTCAGCGGCCGATGAAGCGCTGTTCAATCTTCAGCAGGGACTCGAGGAGAACATCAAAGAGGTTCCGACTGTGTTCGGCCGACCCCTCCAGTTCAGCTTCAATCTGAATTTCAATGCAAGAAAAAATGAGCCATTCTTCGGCTTTGGCCGAGGCATTCTTGACGACTACAATGCGTTCATCCGTATCTTTTATGAATCGGGCAAACGCTATACGAAACAAATCCTCTTTGGCTACGACGGGAGCAGCGGCCGCCCGCTGTATGTCCCCGATTACAAACATCCGCTCTCCGAGATCGCAGAGCCCTGGTTCTACATCGATCTCAATTTCGAAAAGTATATCGATGTCGGATTCGGCAGTGTCGTGGTGTCGCTTGAGGTGCAGAACCTTCTCGACCGCAAGAATTCCCAGATCATCAACCCTGTGACCGGCCATGCCTATGAATACGGCGATCCGACGCAATATCCTTCGCCGGCGGTGAACGATCCGGTCTATCCGGATCTCACCTATCCCGTCGATCCGTATCCGTATAATCCGGCGCGCTACCTGACGCCAAGGACGTTCAAGGCCGGACTTGCGTTCAAATTCTGATGCTCGAGCGAATCCGATCGACATACCGCCCTTTCATGATCGCTGCCGCCGCCTTGTGCCTCATGGCTCACGGCGAGGCGCCGGCACAATTGGTGCCGAATCTCGGGGGCCAGCGGGCTGGGATTTCAGCGTTCCAATTTCTGAAGATCGGAGTCGGAGCCCGGGGCGTTGCTCTCGGAGAATCATTTGTCGCGATCGCAAACGATGCTTCAGCCCTCTACTGGAACCCCGCCGGACTGGCGCAATTTTCTGAGAACCAAATCCTCGTCGCACATACCGACTATGTCGTTGATATCGGCCATGAATTTCTCGGTGCAGCATACCATCTTACGCCGAACGACGCCGTCGGACTGTCGATTGTCTCCCTGCACACCGAAGATATGGAGATCACGACGGAGACACAGCCGTTCGGGACAGGAAGATATTTTTCGTACGGCGATGTCGCTGCGGCTCTATCGTATTCGCGAAGAATGACCGATCAGTTCAGCTTCGGTGTTACACTCCGTTATGTCGAGGAAACTCTCGATCTATTGAAAATGCGAGGGCTGATGGTCGATCTGGGAACGTACTACTGGACGGGCATAGGGACGTCACGCTTTGCGGTGGTTGTCTCGAACTTCGGGGCAGATGTGAGCCCGACAGGCGACGTGCAGGTTTACAGCGGAGCAGTGGAAAACTCGTTCCAGTCGTTTTCCCCGCCAACCCAGTTCAAGATCGGATTTGCCCTGGAACCGCTGGAAACAGAGAACCAGCGCATGACAACGTCGATCGAGTTGAATCATCCCAACGACAACGCCGAGAACATTCATCTTGGAGTGGAATATGAATGGGAAAAATGGCTATGGCTTCGTGCCGGCGTGAAGCGTACCATCGGTGAACCGCTGTTCGGCACTGATAACTCCGGTGCGAGCGATTTCACGCTTGGTCTCGGGGTTGCCGCTCCGCTCCTCACCTCTCGGGTGAATATCGACTATGCGTTTGCTCATTTCAATCTCCTCGGGAGCGTCCATAGAGTATCACTCGGGATCACCTTTTGACCATGAGATCGCACTGGACATATCTTCTTCTGACGACGCTCGCTGCGTGCTTCGGGTTTGTCGGATGCGAGAAAAAATTCGATCTCGCCGTGCTGCCGAATCCGGGTCAGCCCTCCGCCATCGGCGACACGAACTACGTCGAGATCCTTCCCCCGTTGGGAGGATTCGAGAGTCCGAGGGGAATGATGATCGGGAATGATCAATTGATCTACGTGACGGATTACGACAGGAACGAATTGGTGATGATGGATGCAGGGGGGACCGTCCTGAAGCGCAGGTCGATTCCGCATCCGACCGTTGTGGCGCAGAATACAAAACTTGATCTCTATGTCGGAGGCGAAACGGTGGCCCCGAACGGTATCGACACGATCGGTGCGATCTATCGCATCTACCTTGTCCGGTTTGACACGAGCTATGTTTCCAGAATCGACACGGTAATCAATTCATCCACCGGCGACACCACGATCAGCGTGGTCCGTCGTGACACGTCATATTTTTTCAATCATGATCTCGAGCACGCACCGATGAGACGGGTATGGGACGAAGCGGCCCGTCCGCCTCGAAGGTTCACCGGCATCGCAGTCTTCCCGGATAATGATTATCTTGTCACACGCACCGGTCCTGACAACAGCAGCTTCGTTGATCCTGATTGCCGCGTTCTCTACTTCAACAAACACGACGTCTTTGTTACGCCCCTCGGCGATCTTGTCACGCGGCCGTCCGGCGGGACAGCGGTGACAGACATCCGGAACCTCACGGGGATCATGATTTTTCCTTCGAGCAGGGATTTTGTCCTGACGCAGAACAGCGAAGGTGTATCTTACGGCGCCATTTGGATGATCTACCAGAGCACACCTGATTTTCAGGGATGGCTGCCGCGGTTTGATCCGACAAAGCCCGACCAACGGGGTGTCGATTTTATCCGTGCGGGACGCTTCAGCAATGCGGCCGGAATTGCGTATGACAAGCGCCGAAGGGAAATTTTCATCGTCGATTCGGAACTCGACAGCGTTGTGAAGTTCGACAGGAATGGCCGGTTCCGGCGCGAGTCGTTCGGCAGGCATAAAACGGCCTCCGACCAGTTTCGCGGCCTCGATACGCCGGGCGGAATCGCGTTCTCAAATGATTGTACCCTCTATGTTGCCGATACGGGCAACAAGGTTATCCGGCGCTTCAGATTATCAACCCAGACGCAGTGCAATTGAGCGTTGTATCAGGAGGAAACATGAAACGCTTCTTCATCGCCAGTCTTCTTTTGATTTGGGCACATGCGGCAGTTGCCCAGCCACAAGAACCAGTACCTCTCGCGGGTGACCGCTCCGACGTTGTGGCGACCTACTCGATCGTCGGATGGGATTCCTCAACAGGAGATCTCGGCATCGCTGTGCAGTCGAAATTTCTCGCTGTTGGATCCGTCGTTCCGTATGCGAAAGCGGGCGTCGGTGCGATCGCGACGCAGGCGTGGGCGAACACAGAATACGGTCCGCGCGGTCTGGAGCTTCTCGAGAACGGGATGAGCCCCCAGCAGGCCGTCGAGACGCTTTTGAAGTCAGACTCTGACGCTGCGAGGCGTCAGATCGGAATTGTCGATGCGAAGGGAAATTCATTTGCCCACACCGGCTCCGCGTGTCTTACTTATGCCGGTCATGTCAGCGGGATCGGGTACAGTGCGCAGGGCAACATCCTCGCCGGGGAGGCGGTCGTGAAAGCCATGGCCCGCACGTTCGAGATCACTCCGGGCGCTCTTCCCGAAAGGTTGCTCAGCGCACTTGAAGCGGGAGAACGGGCCGGCGGCGACAAACGCGGGCGCCAATCAGCCGCCTTGCTCGTCGTACGGGAACGGGGGGGATATGGCGGCTTCAACGACCGGATGATCGATCTTCGCGTCGATGATGATTCTTTACCGCTGCCGGAGCTCCGACGCATCTACAGAGTATGGCAGCAGACCTATCTTGCTGACGTGCAGATGCGCTCCATCGATATGTTCAACCAGAGAAAAAATTACGCCGCGGCTCAGGAGATCACGCAGCAGCTTGTGCACAGTTTGAATGCTCAGCTCCACGACAGACCGGATGATCCAGCCGTGCTGAACAGCGTCGCATGGGCGCTGACGACAAATAATATCGACCGTGTAAGGGCGCTCGAACTTGCCAAGCGCGCAGCCAGGCTTGCGCCCGCCAATGTGAACATCCTCGACACGCTTGCGGAATGCCATTACCAGCTTGGCCATTTTGATGAAGCCATCGCGATCGAATCGGAATTGGTGGCGAAAGATCCTGCCAATGACGCGTTCTGGAGACAGCTTCAGAAATTTAAGGATGCAAAGCAGCGGGAAATGAAATAGCGGTCATCATGACACACATGATATCGTCTAACGATGGTTGAGTACTCGACAGGCAAACATATGGCATCGCGGGCAATTGCGGTGCTCCTGATGCTCGGCGCCGGGTGCAGTGCAGATGACACTCCGTCGAGAAGAACGCTGTCATGGAGGGACGTCGATATTGGCGGCATTCGATTTCACGCAGCCCGCACCGAACTTCAATCCAAACTGCGGTCGATTCGATGTGAACGGAAAGCATATGACACAGAAATCTGCACGTGGTCGCCGAAGGCACGGGAGGGGGCGTTCAAGGGGATCGACAGGATCCTGCTCACGATCTGGCGCGATTCTGTCCACGGCATTGAATTACGGTACGGGGAGATGTTTGATGTCGATTATCGGACCTTCGACAAAGAGATGCGTCGAAAGTACGCGGGCCGGCAGGCGGCTCCCGGCCTCGATACCGTCGCTTGCGAGTGGCGGTCCGATTCATTGATTGTCAGGCTCTCACCGAACCGAAGGCAGCATTGGACGGGTACGTTCTATGTTTTTACCCCAACGGTTGAATTTCAGGAGCGGGAGCGGGGAAAACCTTAGGAATCGTGTGTGGGGTCTGCGGTTTCGACAAATAGCGAGGTTGCAAATCAACCATATAATTTGTAACTTAATTTCACTTGTTTCAGGTTGAATACCCGGAGAGGTGGGTGAGCGGCTTAAACCAGCGGTTTGCTAAACCGCCGTACGGGGTAAACCTGTACCGAGAGTTCAAATCTCTCCCTCTCCGCAACTAGTCGGTGTTTCAGGCTGCGTGTTTTCGAAGCCGGTAGAGAAAAGTATCAAAGGGGACGAGAGTTCTGCGCCGGAGGCGCATCAGCCTCCGGCTGAAAATCTCTCCCTCTCCGCAACTAGTCGGTGTTTCAGGCTGCGTGTTTTCGAAGCCGGTAGAGAAAAGTATCAAAGGGGACGAGAGTTCTGCGCCGGAGGCGCATCAGCCTCCGGCTGAAAATCTCTCCCTCTCCGCAACTAGTCGGTGTTTCAGGCTGCGTGTTTTCGAAGCCGGTAGAGAAAAGTATCGAAGGGGACGAGAGTTCTGCGCCGGAGGCGCATCAGCCTCCGGCTGAAAATCTCTCCCTCTCCGCCATCAGCCGCGATTTGTTGGTTCAGCATGTCAGTCCAATCCCCGGCCAGGTGGGCGACGCATGTGCACGCTTCGGTTGAAAATCTGTCCGTGATGACATGAAGGCCGCCTTTTTCGTCATTAAGAGTGGCGGGTCGCGCCGACAGCAATTCGGAATTTTCTTATCCCCGGATCAAAGGGGATTTTTTATTTCATCGTTCGATTCATGAAGAACGCAACATCCATACGCGTCCGGTTCGCCCCGAGCCCGACCGGTCATCTGCATGTCGGCGGCTTGCGGACGGCGCTCTACAACTTTCTCTTTGCGCGCAAGCACCATGGGACGTTTGTTCTTCGGATCGAAGACACCGACCGTGCCAGATTCGTCGATGGCGCCATCGAACGTCTCATCGAAATGATGAAATGGGCCGGGCTTGAATATGACGAAGGTCCCGGCAAAGACGGTCCGACCGGACCGTACGTGCAATCTGAACGCCTGCCGATCTATCGATCACATGTCGAGCGGCTTCTCGAAGAGTGTAAAGCCTATCGCTGTTTTTGCACGCCAGACCGTCTCGAAGAGATGCGTCGTGAGCAGGGGAAAATGAAACTTCCTCCGAAGTACGATCGGCGATGCCTCCGGTTGTCTGCCGCGGAGACTGAAGAGAAGGTCGCGGAAGGCATGCCGTCTGTCGTCAGAATGAGGGTCCCGGAAGCGTCCGTCGTCAGATTTCACGACGTCGTCCGCGAGAACGTCGAATTCGTCACGGACCGGCTCGATGACCAGGTGCTGATGAAATCGGACGGCTATCCGACGTACCATCTCGCGAACGTCGTCGATGATCATCTCATGAACATCACCCATGTGATCCGCGGTGAGGAATGGCTCTCGAGCACGCCGAAGCACGTGCTGCTGTATCAGTATTTTGGCTGGGATCTCCCGACGTTCGCCCACCTGCCGCTGCTTCTCAACGCGGATCGTTCGAAATTGAGCAAGAGGCAGGGAGACGTTGCGGTTGAAGACTACAGGGCGAAGGGCTATCTAAAGGATGCGCTGGTCAACTTCGTCGCACTCCTTGGCTGGAATCCGGGCACGGAGCAGGAATTGTTCACGATGGATGAATTGATAGATCAGTTTTCCCTGGAGCGTGTCAACAAGGCCGGCGCCATCTTCAATCTGGAAAAATTGAACTGGCTGAACTTCGAACATCTCAGAAAAACATCCGATACCGAAGTCCTTGCGCTACTGAAGGAAAAACTGGCACAGTCGGTCTACAGTGATGTCCGCCTTGACGATTCTTACCTGCTCAAGGTGATAGAAGCGATGAGGCAGAGAGTTTCCTTTATCGGCGATTTCATTGACAACGGTGGCTATTTTTTCAGGGCGCCGGCGAACTATGATGGCGACGTTGTCAGGACGCGCTGGAAGGCGGATACCAATGACCACCTCCGCAAACTGATGCTGGAATTCGGGAGATTGAACAACCCGGGCAAACAGGAGTTCGAACACGCTCTCCAGGCGACGGCAGCGTCGCTGAACATCGGCAACGGGGATCTCATCCATGCGGTGCGATTGGCTGTTTCCGGTGTCGGCGGGGGACCTGGTGTTTACGATATCCTGGATATTCTCGGGAAAGAGGAAAGCATAAAGCGCATTCATTCAGCGATAGAGAAAATCAACCCTTCATGAACGGTATGGGAACCGACAGCGGACAACATCAGGAAGAGAAGCAAGGACAGTCTGCGCCGTCGACGAATTTTATCCGCGAGATCATCGATGAGGATCTCCGGACGGAGATGTACGGCGGCAGGGTGCACACCCGCTTTCCGCCCGAACCGAATGGCTATCTGCACATCGGGCATGCAAAATCGATCTGCCTCAATTTCGGGATCGCACGCGACTACAGCGGTTTGTGCAATCTCCGTTTCGACGACACGAATCCGAGCAAGGAGGAAGTTGAATACGTCGATTCCATCCAGGCAGATGTCCGGTGGCTTGGATTCGACTGGCAGACGCGGTTGTACTACGCCTCCGACTATTTTCAGCAGCTCTTCGAGTACGCCGTGCAATTGATCACGAAGGGGAAAGCGTATGTCTGCGATCTGAGCGCGGATCAGGTACGGGAGCACCGGGGGACGCTGACCGCTCCAGGGAAAGAGAGCCCGTTTCGGAATCGTTCGGTCGACGAGAACCTGAACCTCTTTCAGCGCATGAGGAGCGGAGAATTCCCCGACGGATCCCGCACCCTGCGCGCAAAAATAGACATGGCATCGCCGAACCTCAATATGCGAGATCCGGTCATGTATCGCATTCTCAGGGCAACACACCATCGCACCGGCGACAAGTGGTGTATTTATCCGATGTACGATTGGGCGCATGGCCTCTGCGATTCGATCGAACGCATCACACATTCGATCTGCACGCTTGAGTTTGCCGATCATCGGCCTCTTTACGATTGGTTTATCAATGAACTCGGTCTGTATCATCCGCAACAGATCGAATTTGCGCGCCTCAATCTCAGCTACACCGTGATGAGCAAGCGGCGACTTCTTCAGCTGGTCGAGGAAGGGCACGTGCAGGGATGGAGCGATCCCCGGATGCCGACCATCTCCGGTCTTCGGCGGCGCGGCTACACGCCGGAGTCGATACGCGCCTTTGCCGATCTCGTCGGCGTCGCCAAGCGTGAAAATACGATCGATGTCGGCTTGCTTGAATATAGTTTGCGGGAGGATCTGAACAGGCGCGCCATGCGCGTTATGGCGGTTCTGCGTCCGTTGAAGGTCGTCATCGAGAACTATCCCGAGGGCCATGCCGAGGAGCTGGAGGCAGTGAATAATCCGGAGGATCCGTTGATGGGCTCGAGAAAGCTCGCGTTCTCGAAGGTGATGTACATTGAGCGTGATGATTTTCGTGAGAACCCGCCGCCAAAGTACTTTCGCCTCTCGCCAGGCAATGAAGTTCGTCTCCGGTATGCGTATATCATCCGTTGTGTCGATGTCATTAAAGATCCGGCCACCGGCGAGGTCGTTGAACTGCATTGCACGTACGATCCGGCAACGAAGAGCGGTTCAGGGCAGAGTCAGAGAAAGGTCAAGGGAACAATTCACTGGGTGTCGGCTCCGCATGCGCTGCCTGCGCAGGTCAGACTGTACGACCGCCTCTTCAAGGTGGAGGATCCGGGCGGCGACGGCTGGAAGAGCCTCATCAATCCGAATTCGCTGGAGGTGCTGACGAACTGCAGGGTTGAGAGCAATCTCGCCGGTGTCAAACCGCAGGATCGTTTTCAGTTTGAACGGATAGGATATTTCTGCGTCGATGACGATTCAACGTCCGATGCGTTGGTCTTTAACCGCGCCGTTTCCCTGCGGGATACCTGGGCAAAGATCGACAAGTCGTAGCGTTGCAATCTCAGGCCGCCCGCACGATCTGCTCCTTCTGATCGCAAATGTTCGCGGCGGGCAAAGAGGATTGCTTGACTCTCATGCGATAAAGAGATATATTTTTCAAGTTTCTCAAACAGCCATGCACTCCCGGGACATTATCAGAATCAAGAACGCTTCGTTTTATGCGTATCACGGCGTCGCGACCGACGAGCAGAATCTCGGCGGCAAGTTCGAGGTCGACCTCGAGCTGCACGCAGATTTGTCAACGGCGATCGAACATGACAGTCTGAAGCAGACGATCAATTACGAAGCGGTCTACTCGCTCGTGCAAAAGATTGTCACGGCCAAGAAGTACTATCTCATCGAAGCGCTCGCCAATACGATCGCCAAAGGGATCCTTCAGACGTTTCATGGGGCTGAGGTCGTCACCGTGAAAGTCCGCAAGCCGCATCCTCCCGTGAAGGGCGTCGTTGATTACGTGGAAGTTGAAATCAGTGAACACCGCTGACCGGCGATGTATCGCGCATTTCTAGGGCTTGGCTCCAATCTTGGCGACCGGATGCAGTTTCTGCAGCGGGCGGTCGATGCCATCGCCGTGCTCGGCTGCATTGGCCGGGCGTCGCTCATTTATGAGACAGAGCCGGTCGGCATGATGTCAACACATCCATTCTACAATATGGCGGTTGAGCTTCAGACGGAGCTATGCCCTGCCGAGCTCTTCAAGCAACTCGAGAAGATCGAACGCAAGCTCGGCCGGTCGGCGGCGACGCATCTGAAGGACCGTGAGATCGATATGGATATTCTCCTCTACGAGGATTATTATTTTGAAGACACCTCGCTCGAGGTGCCGCACCCGCAGCTTGCGGAGAGGCGGTTTGCGCTGATGCCGCTGGATGAGATCGCTGCTGAAGCGACACACCCGGTCTCGGGAGAGACCGTGAGGCAATTACTGAACCAATGCCCCGATGCCTCAGCGGTGACGAAAACAAAATTGAAGATCACGTTACCAACATAGCGCGTCCACGAACTGTGCAGCAGTCTCTTGAATCATTGATCGCGCAATCCGAGCTTCGGCATATCGCCATCGATGGAGTCATTGGTGCCGGCAAGACAACGCTCGCCAACCTTCTCAGCGAACGGCTCTCGGCAAAACTGGTCCTCGAGAAATTCGAGGAGAATCCATTCCTTCCGAAATTCTATGAAGATACGGAGCGTTTTGCCTTTCAGACGCAGATTTTCTTCCTCCTGAGCCGCTATAAGCAGCAACAGGAGCTGATCCAGGCCGATCTGTTTCATCGTTTTCTGATCACAGACTACATTTTTGAGAAGGACAAGATTTTCGCATATCTCAACCTCGAGGATGATGAGCTGCGACTCTACGAAAATGTCATGAATGCCATCGAGCACACCGTCCCGGTTCCGGATCTCGTTGTCTACATCCAGAGCAATGCCGCCCGACTGATGGCGAACATCAAGGTCAGGGGAAGGACGTTCGAGCGCAATATGTCGGAACAATATATCCGGGACCTTAATGAAGCGTACAACTATTTCTTTTTCCGCTATAAATCGGCCCCGCTGCTGATCGTCAACGCATCGCAGATCGATTTTGTCCGTAATACACATGAGCTCGAGGATCTCATGGTTGAAATATTCCGGCCCGACAAGGCGCCGGTCGAGTACTATAATCCTGCAGGCATGAAGCGCTGAGAGGGACGGACATGATAAGAATGTTGTTCTGGTTTTTCGTTGCCTATGTTGTCTGGAAAATTATAGAGGTCATCCTGGCACGACCAAAGCGGCAGAAGAAAAAACCCCCTCAGCATGACGCGACGTTTTCTGATGTCGAGGAAGCTAAATATGAAGACGTTACGCCGAAATCTCAACCGTCCGATCAAAAGAATTCCTGATCCGTTGAGCATCGCCGCGGCAACATCCAGGGAACATTTCAGGAATATACTCGTTGTCCGCCAGCATGACCAGCTCGGGGATATGCTCTGCGCCGTTCCTCTCCTTCAAACACTCCGGTCGGCTTATCCGGCCGCCCGCATCTCGCTTGTCACAAGTCCGGTGAATCATGAGATCATGCTACACCATCCCGCGGTCGACGAGATCATCTACTACGACAAACGCACCCTGCGAACGGATCCGGCCCGCATGTGGACGTTCATCCGCTCCCTGCGGACCCGGCACTATGATCTCGCCGTCGTTCCAGCCACGGTCTCGCTATCGACGACGAGCAATGTCATGGCGCGGCTCTCCGGAGCGGCGGTTCGGATCGGACCGGGATCTCTGGAGGGGAGAAGATGCGCCACATCGTGGTGCTTCACAACGCCGATCGATCTCGGCTGGAGAAGCGCTCCGCACATCCACCAGTCGAAACGAAACCTCGCCATCCTCTCGCCGCTCGGATTAGCGGGCGAGGAGCTGACCTGCACTATCGGGATCACCGGTGAAGAAAGAGCATCGGCTCTCTCAACTTTATCGGCACCCAGGAAACGGTATCGCATGCTCGTCGGTTTCCATCCTGGTGCCGGCAAGGTTCCGAACAGGTGGCCCGCAGAACGGTTCGCGGACCTGGCCGATCGCATTGCAACCCGGTACGGGGCAGGCATCGTCATCACCGAAGGACCGATGGATGAACAACCGGTCGATGAAATGAGACGACATCTCCATTCGCCGTTTGAGCTCATCAACGCTCGACCGATCCGCGAAGTCGCAGCCCTCATCGATCAGCTCGATCTCTACATCACGAATGACACCGGCGTCATGCACATCGCCGGAGCAACGCGCCCGCGTCTGCTGTCGCTCTTCGGGCCAACTGATCCCCTGCAATGGGCACCAATCGGGGCGAAGAATCGTTTTATTACAGCAAGGGACGGAAATATCAATTCCATCCCAACGGCCGAGGTCGAGAATACGGTCGACATCATGATTCTCGAAATTCAACGTGATTTGAAACTCGTGTAGGAGATAGGTATCTTTGAGTGATGCTCATTCAGGAATCACACATAGCAGCCGAAAATCGGCAATTATTCGAAGATCCCCCTCTCAATCTTGAGGAAGAGATCCACCGACTCAAGCGGGAGCTCAATGCAGTTCTGTTGGCGCATTACTATCAGGACTCTGAAATTCAAGACCTTGCGGATGTTGTGGGGGATAGCCTTGAGTTATCCCGACGCGCCGCCAGCACAGACGCAGATGTCATTGTCTTTGCCGGCGTTCATTTCATGGCTGAAACTGCCAAGATCCTGAATCCGTCGAAGCAGGTGCTTCTGCCCGATCTCAATGCAGGATGTTCGTTGGCTGAAGGCTGCCCCGCTCCGGCGTTCAGTGAATTCCGCACGCAACATCCCGGCCACGTCGCCATTACGTATATCAACTGCTCCGCCGAAGTCAAGGCGCTGAGCGATATCATCTGCACGTCAAGCAATGCGGAGAAAATCATCCGGCAGATTCCTGAAAGTCAGCCGATCATCTTTGCGCCGGATAGAAACCTTGGCCGATATCTCATGAAAAGGAGCGGCCGCCAGATGCTTCTCTGGCAAGGGAGCTGTATCGTTCATGAGACATTCAGCGATAAGAAGCTGCTCCATCTGAGGAGATTGTATCCGGATGCCGTTCTGATCGCACATCCCGAGTGCGAAGAAGTCGTCCTTAACCAGGCGGCATTTATTGGATCGACGAGCGGTTTGCTGAAGTATGTTCAGACATCCCCCGCAAAAGAATTCATTGTGGCCACAGAAGCGGGGATCATTCATCAGATGCAAAAGACATGTCCCGACAAGACATTCATTCCGGCCCCTCCAGAAGAGAGCTGTGCCTGTAATCAATGCCCATACATGAAGCTGAACACGATGGAGAAGCTCTATCTCTGCATGAAGCAGCGATCTCCGGAGATACAATTGAGTGCCGACCTCATTGAGCGAGCGCGACTGCCGATCGAGCGGATGATGAAGATGAGCTAGCAGCATGCCTGAAAAGATCATTAAAACAGACGGGGAATGGAAGAAGGAGTTGACCGCGCAGCAGTATGAAGTTGCGCGCAAGGCGGGGACCGAGCGCCCCTTTACGGGCGAGTATTGGAACAACCATGACCCGGGCACATATGAATGCGTTTGCTGCGGCAGCATATTATTCTCATCCGAATCAAAGTTCGAATCAGGAACCGGCTGGCCAAGCTTCTGGGAACCAGTCCTGAAAGAAAATGTCAACGAAAACATTGACACCAGCCATTTCATGCGCAGGGTGGAGGCTGTTTGCAGCAACTGCGACGCTCATCTCGGTCATGTCTTTGAGGACGGTCCTGATCCCACCGGCCTTCGCTATTGCATCAATTCTGCTTCGTTGAAATTCAAATTGGCATGAACATTCACAACAGCTTTCAGACAACGGCATCTCTCAAGGTTGGCAGTCGTACGTTTACGATCTTCTCACTCGGTAAACTCAACGAACCCGATACCCTCGCACGCCTTCCGTTTTCACTTAAAATCCTCCTCGAAAATCTCCTTCGGCATGAGGACGGGAAGAGCGTTCACCATGAAGATATCAAAGCTCTTCTACACTGGCGCCCGAAGGCGTCGCCCGATAAGGAAATATCCTTCATGCCGGCGAGAGTCTTGCTTCAGGATTTCACGGGAGTACCGTGTGCCGTCGATCTCGCGGTCATGCGGGACGCCATGGTGAAAATGGGAGGAGATCCGAGGAAAATTAACCCGCTCCAGCCAGTTGATCTGGTCATCGATCATTCCGTCCAGGTCGATGAGTTCGGCACGCCCGGCGCGTTCGTGAAGAATTCCGAGATAGAATTCTTCCGGAACAGGGAGCGTTACGCGTTCCTGCGGTGGACACAACAGGCGTTCAAGAATTTCAGAGTCGTCCCTCCCGACACAGGGATCGTCCACCAGGTGAATCTTGAATACCTTGCGCAGGGAGTATTCAGCTCTCAACAGGCGGATGGCGCGTATGCATACCCGGATACCCTCGTCGGAACAGATTCCCACACGACAATGATCAACGGACTTGGCGTCCTCGGATGGGGTGTCGGTGGAATCGAGGCCGAAGCCGCGATGCTCGGACAGCCGATCTCGATGCTCATACCGCAGGTCGTCGGCTTCAAATTGCGAGGCGCACTTCCGCCGGGAGCAACAGCGACGGATCTCGTGCTGACCGTGACTCAGATGCTTCGCAGGAAGGGGGTCGTGGGCAAGTTCGTGGAGTTCTTCGGGCCCGGGCTCTCTGCGCTACCGCTCGCAGATCGCGCTACGATCGCAAATATGGCGCCTGAATATGGTGCAACGATGGGCTATTGCCCTGTGGATGCCGAAACGTTGGAATACCTAAGATTAACCGGACGCACACCAGAGCAGGTTGCCCTCGTCGAGGCGTATTGCCGGGAGCAGGGACTCTTCTACACCAAGGGGTCCGTAGATCCCGATTATTCAGATCTCCTCGAGCTCGATCTCTCAACAGTGCAGCCATCGCTGGCAGGGCCAAAACGACCGCAGGACCGGGTACAGCTCAACGAATCAAAACAAGCATTCAGAACTTCCCTTGTGGAAATGCTGCAGACGAAAGGCGTAAGCATCGATAAAGAAAGAGCCATACAATATGTTGCAGAAGCAAAATCTCCATCATCCAATCCGGTTACCGCGCCCTTCATACGGGAAATCCCTGTCGGTAAGAATGGCTCATCATTCACTCTGAAACATGGCTCCGTCGTTATCGCCGCCATCACGAGCTGCACAAATACGTCAAATCCTTCGGTCATGGTTGCCGCAGGCCTCCTCGCAAAAAAAGCGATGGAGCGTGGGCTGAGATCCAAGCCATGGGTGAAAACAAGTCTCGCCCCAGGATCGAAAGTTGTGACCGATTATCTTGATAAGGCGAATCTGACTAAGCCATTGGAGGGGTTGGGATTTCATCTGGTTGGTTACGGTTGTACAACATGTATTGGAAACAGCGGACCTCTTCCGGAGCCGATCGCATCGGCGATCCAGGGGAACGATCTGGTCGCAGTGGCCGTCCTCTCCGGCAATCGAAATTTTGAGGGACGTATCAACTCACACGTACGCGCAAATTATCTTGCGTCGCCGCCGCTGGTCGTTGCTTATGCACTTGCCGGCACAATGGATATCGATTTCGACCGGGAACCGCTCGGAGCCGACGAAGCGGGAGCACCGGTCTACCTTCGGGATATCTGGCCTTCTCCGGTCGAAATAGAGAAAACGATCCGGTCTTGCGTCACAACCGATATGTTCCGCAAAGAGTATTCGGATGTCTTCAACGGCGATGATCATTGGAAATCACTCGATGTTCCGACCGGAGATCAATACGCCTGGGACAAGAAGTCGACGTATATTAAAGCCGCTCCGTTCTTCGACAATCTCCCCAGGGAGCCGCATCCCTTAACCGACATCCGCGGGGCAAGGGTTCTGGCGTTGTTGGGAGATTCCGTCACGACCGACCATATCTCTCCAGCAGGTTCAATCAATCCGAAAAGTCCTGCCGGCCAGTATCTTCTTGCACACGGTGTTGACCCGAAAGATTTCAATTCATATGGAGCGCGTCGCGGCAATCACGAGGTGATGATGCGCGGAACATTCGCAAACATCCGTTTGAGGAATTTGCTCGCACCCGGCACGGAAGGCGGGTGGACCACTCATCCTTCCTCGAAAGAGCCGATGACGATATACGATGCATCCGTGAAGTTTCAGCAGGCTGGAGTACCCCTGATCGTTATTGCTGGGAAGGAATACGGTTCCGGATCCTCGCGCGACTGGGCGGCAAAAGGACCCCGGTTGCTTGGTGTCCGGGCTGTGATTGCTGAAAGCTTCGAACGGATCCACCGGAGCAATCTCATCGGCATGGGTGTGATCCCGCTCCAGTTTGACGAGAATGAAAATTGGAAATCGATTGGATTGAATGGCTTTGAGTCATTTGACATCAGCGGGATGGCCGATGATTTACATCCGGGAAAGAAAATTGATGTAACCGCCCGGAGCACTGACGGGAAGCCGGCAAAGTTCTCTGTCTTATGCCGCATCGACACCCCGATGGAGGTTGATTACTACCGTAATGACGGGATCCTTCAGTATGTTCTGCGCTCCCTTCTTAAGAGCTGAGACCTTTGTCTGAAGCGGCTCCACGAAATCGTACGACCTATTCTCCGGATCAATCTGCTTCTCCAATACATTTATACTACATGAAGAAAACCCTCACTCGTTCATTCAATTCCTTTCCTTGAAATTATGAAGAAACAGAGATCCGAGAGCTCCGACGCATCGACAATTACGTCTGTTATGAAGGAGGAACGCGTCTTCAAGCCTCACCCGAAGACCTCAAAATCTTTCCATGTTAACTCATTGGCAAAATATAAGGCACTTCATAAAGCAGCCCTGAAGAATCCTCAGAAGTTTTGGGCCGGCATTGCGAATGAGCTCTTCTGGTTCAAGAAATGGTCGAAAGTACTTGAATGGAAACAGCCATTTGCCCAATGGTTCATTGGAGGAAAGATCAATGTCTCATATAATTGTTTGGATCGCCACCTTTCTTCATGGAGGAAGAACAAAGCCGCGATCATTTGGGAAGGGGAGCCGGGCGAGTCGAGAACGCTGACCTACCAGGAACTGCACCGCCAGGTATGCAAGTTCGCGAACGTGCTGAAGACGCTCAATGTTGAGAAAGGGGATCGCGTTGTTCTGTATATGCCGCTTGTGCCGGAACTGGCGATTGCGATGCTCTCGTGCTCCAGAATCGGGGCAACGCATTCCGTCATTTTTGGCGGATTCAGTTCACAGGCGCTCGTCGATCGGATCACGGATGCCCAGGCAAAACTGGTTGTCACTGCGGACGGTGGATACCGGCGCGGCAATATTGTGGTTCTCAAGCAGAACGTGGACGAAGCGTTGAAGAACACGCCGTCGGTGGAATCGGTGATCGTCCTGAAGCGAACCGGCAGCGATGTGCATATGGAGCCGGGAAGAGATTTCTGGTGGGATGGATTAATGGAGACGGCGGCGGATGAGTGTGAGCCGGAGAAACTGGATTCAGAACATCCCTTATTCATTTTATATACAAGTGGTACGACAGGGAAGCCTAAAGGTATTGTTCATACTACGGCCGGGTATCTCACCGGTGTTTATATCACCTCAAAGTGGGTGTTTGATCTGAAGGATACCGATACCTATTGGTGTACGGCGGATATCGGCTGGGTAACGGGGCATTCGTACGTGGTCTATGGCCCGTTGGCGAACGGAGCAACGTCGCTGATGTATGAAGGTGCGCCGAACTATCCGGAACCGGACCGGTTTTGGAGGATCATAGACCGTTACAAGGTCAACATTTTTTACACTGCGCCCACGGCGATCCGTGCCTTCATCCGCTGGGGTGAGCAATGGCCCTTGAAATACGATCTCAGCTCTCTGCGTCTCCTTGGGACGGTCGGCGAACCGATCAATCCTGAGGCCTGGATGTGGTATCACAGGATCATAGGGAAGGGAAAATGCCCGATTGTCGACACATGGTGGCAGACAGAGACGGGCGCGATCATGATCACGCCGTTACCCGGCGCGACACCAACAAAGCCGGGAACAGCGACCCTTCCTTTTCCGGGTATCGACGCCGATGTGTTGAGCAAAGACGGAAGGCCGGTCGGAAAAAACGAGGGAGGGTACCTCGTTATCAAGAAGCCATGGCCTTCGATGCTCCGGACGATCTACGGCGACGCAGAGCGCTACAAGAAGGAATACTGGAGCGAAATCAAAGGGGTCTATTTCACAGGCGATGGGGCGAGACGAGACAAAGATGGTTATTTCTGGATCATGGGACGGGTCGATGACGTCATCAATGTCTCGGGTCACCGGCTCGGCACGGCGGAGATCGAAAGCGCTTTGGTTAGCCATCCATATGTCGCTGAGGCCGCGGTAGTTGGAAAGCCTGATGAGATCAAAGGTTCAGCCATCTGCGCATTTGTCACGCTGAAAGGGAAGCGCACGCCGAGTCCCGAACTGAAAATCGAGCTTGTTCAGCATGTTGCCAAGGAGATCGGCTCGATGGCCAAGCCTGATGAGATCAGATTTTCGGACGCTCTTCCCAAGACCCGGAGCGGGAAGATCATGCGAAGGCTGCTCCGGGAGATTGCCTCAAGCGGAGCAGTGACGGGCGATACCACGACGCTCGAAGATTTTTCAGTTCTGGAAAAACTGAGAATGGGAGATGAAGAATGAATGCTATCGTCCGGGGCGGTCTTTGAGGGGACTGAGGTCCCCGGTCTTCTGACCCTGCTCATCACCGCGGTCGATCCGAACTGGATGCCTTGAAACTCTGGATGACCACCAGATCCAGATGCGATACCCGAGCAACAGCAAGATAACAGCGCCATAGGTCAGAGGCCTGCTCGTGTCCGCCTTCACCAGCCAGAGGTAGTGCAGCACACCCCCAATCCCCACGATGTAGACGAGCCTATGGAGTGATTTCCATCGGCGTCCTCCGAGGCGTCTCATCATGCCGTTCGTCGACGTGAGCGCCAGCGGAATGAGGAGCACAAAGCATGTGAACCCCACAGTGATAAAGGGCCGCTTCGCGACATCCTTGAGCATCTCCGGGACATCGAAGAATTTATCGAGCAAGATGTACGTCGTGAAATGAAGGCAGACGTAGGTGAATGCAACCAATCCAATCATCCTGCGGAACTGGCCGAGAGCGTTCCAGCCTGAAAGCCTGCGAAGAGGCGTGATGGCTAACCCGATCGTGACAAATCGCAGTGTCCATATTCCGGTTTCGTTCGTGACATCGCTGATCGGGTTCGCACTGAGGTTCCCGTGAAGCGCATTCCAGGTCAGGAGCCCCACCGGCGAAAGGCAAATGAGGAGGATGAGCGGCTTGAGGAGCCATTTCCCTACGTGCGGCGCGGGCATTCGATCAGAAATTTTCCCTCAGGTCCATCCCCGAGTAGAGTGAGCCAACCTGGTCGGCATATCCATTGAACATGAGCGTCTTACGCTTGAAGAATTCGCCGAGGCGGCGTTCCGTTTTCTGACTCCACCGCGGGTGATCGATCTCGGGATTGACGTTTGAATAAAAGCCGTACTCTCGCGGTGCAGCGGCTGCCCAGGTGGTGCGGGGCTGTCGATCAAGAAAGCGTATCTTGACGATCGATTTGATCCCTTTGAACCCATACTTCCAGGGCACGACGAGTCGGATCGGTGCGCCATCCTGATTCGGAAGCGGTTTCCTTCCGTAGAGTCCGATGGCAAGGATCGTGAGAGGATGCATCGCTTCATCCATCCGGAGACCTTCAACATACGGCCAGGGAAGAACGCTGCGTTTCTGACCCGGCATCTTTTCGGGATCGTACAGCGTGGTGAACTCGACAAATTTCGCCTGTGATGTGGGCTGGAGACTCTTCAGAAGATCCCGTAACGGAAAGCCGAGCCACGGAATCACCATCGACCATCCTTCAACGCACCTCATGCGATAGATACGATCTTCGGCTGTATGTCCCTTCGTGAGATCATCGACGTCATATACTGCAGGTTTCTTCACAAATCCTTCGACAGAGATCTTCCACGGTCTGGTCTGCAGACCCGAAGCGTTCTGTGAGGGATCTTCTTTGTCGGTTCCAAATTCATAAAAATTGTTATAGGTCGTCACATCCCTGTACGGCGTCAGTTTCTCGTTCGTATCATACGGGCCTTTCGGCAAAATCACAGGATCGTCTTCGGCGGCGGGCGGTTTCGCATGCAGCTTGTCCTCTGTCAGGATCCCCGCCGCAGTCCCCAACAGGGCAGTCGTTGCCGTCCGGATAAACCGGCGGCGGCTGTGAAAAATTGATTCGTCAGTAATTTCTGACGAGAGAAAATCGTCCGGTTTGTTGATGAGCACTCACATTGCCTTTCAAAAGGTATCGGTTCATTATGACAATATACGAAACCAAAAATTGGCCCTCGGCCAGATATGCGTATTAACATTTCACGCTCGCTTTTTGTTCTCATAGTTGAAAAAGAATCACATGGGTGTCCGTTCACTCTCAATTTCTTGGAAATTATCCATTTTTTCCATACATTACGCATCCGCCCGTTGAAGAACGCATCGAGCGGCTGCAGCAGATCGTCATTGGGCGGCGCTAACCATCACATCCGCGAAAAGAGGAGAGATTATATTGGATCGCGTATTCGAAACATCAACTGTTCATCACGAACCGACGCCGATCACCGACAAGGAGAACCCTCTCGGATCGATGATGAAGCGGTTTGACGTTGCTGCAGAAATTTTGGAGCTGGAAGCCGGCGTCTACGATTTTTTGAAGACTCCCGCCAAGCAGGTGATCATCTCGATCCCGATCATGATGGATGACGGGCGCATCGAGATCTTCGAAGGGTATCGTGTCATCCACAACGACATCCTGGGCCCTTCGAAGGGGGGGATCCGCTACGCACCGGACATCACTCTTGATGAAGTGAAGGCCCTGGCTGCCTGGATGACGTGGAAATGTGCCGTGATGAACATCCCGTTTGGCGGAGCAAAGGGCGGAGTGCGATGCGACGTGACAAAACTGACGAAGGTGGAGATCGAAAAGATCACGCGGCGTTACACATCGAACCTCATCGATATTTTCGGCCCCGATCGTGATATCCCCGCGCCGGATATGAATACAAACGAGCAGATCATGGCCTGGATCATGGACACCTACAGCATGCACATGAGGCGAACAGAGACGGCAGTTGTCACCGGCAAGCCGCTCATACTCGGCGGGTCGCTCGGAAGGCGTGAGGCCACGGGACGCGGATGTATGATCGTTACGCTGGGTGCGATGGAGAAACTCAGCATCCCCCCAAGAGGAGCGCGGATCGTCGTGCAGGGATTCGGGAACGTCGGCTCTGTCACCGCCCAGTTGTTGATGGAGCAGGGATGCAGCATCATCGGGATATCCGATGTCACCGGAGCATTCTTCAACTCCAAAGGGATCGATATCGCCGCCGCGCTTCAGTGGTCGGGCCAGCATAGGACGCTCGATGGATTCAACGGAGGAGAGAAGATCACCCAGGATGAGCTTCTCGAGCTCCAATGCGACGTGCTCATTCCGGCGGCCAGGGAGGACCAGATCACGGTGGAGAACGCCCCAAGGATCCGGGCAAGAATTATCTGTGAAGGGGCCAACGGACCGACGGCTGCGGGCGCAGATCCGATCCTCAACGACAAAGGCATCATCGTCATCCCTGATATTCTCGCCAATGCCGGCGGCGTCACCGTTTCCTATTTTGAATGGGCCCAGGACCGCGCCGGATACTTCTGGACACTTGACCGCGTCAACAGGCGGCTCGAACGGATGATGCGTTCCTCTTTCGACGCAGTCTACGCTTCGGCGTCACAACATAACGTCACGCTTCGGATCGGGGCATACATTCTAGCGATCGATAAGGTCGCGAAAACTCTGAAGCTGAGAGGCATCTACGCTTAAACACCCCGCCTTCACGCTTGCAGAAACAACGTGGACGACGCTCTTGTGGCTATGGCTGGCCGTGTCGCTTGCCTGTTCCGCGACCGCGCTGTCGCGCCAGCAACCGTCAGAGCCCGTTTTGGAAACAAACCTGGCGGTCATTCAGCGGCTCATCGGGAATATCTCAGCACAGCTCCTTGGGAGCGCCCGGATGTCGAAAGGTGAACGCGTGGCCCTGCGCATCGCGGACGACGGTGAGAACTGGATCGTCAGGAATGAAATCGCCTCCGCGTTGAAGGCGGAGTCGATCCTCGTCTTCCAGTCGAACGATGGGCCCTCAGACTCGCTGGTTGTCCTCCAGGTTTCTTCGGCCGAGATGACCGTACGCTATGCCGACATGCACCGGGAAGGGTTGTTCGGCGCACGCAGGATCCGCCGTGACGTTGCTGCAAGGATCTCCTGCCAGGTCATCGATGCGCGGACGCGCGAGGTGCGGTACAGCGGCTCTCTCGCTGACTCAGCCGCTGACACGGTGCCCGTCGACGACATTGAAAGGATCGAGACGGCGGGAGTCGAGACGACCCACGCGTCGCTTCCGCCGGAGAATCTGCTCGATAAGATCGTGGAGCCGTTCGTCATCATCGGTGCAACCGGTGTTGTCATTTATTTACTTTTTCATGTGCGAAGCTGATGATGACCGAGAGAACAATGAGAGATGGGTTGGCGCCGATTCGTTTCCTCGCGGCGGTTCTGCTGCCAGTGTTTTTCGCTGCCTGCGGATCGTCTGAAGGCGTGCAGATCCTGACGGCCGACAGCAGGTTCGAGCTGGGAAAGACAAAGTTCGAGAAGGGCGATTACATCGATGCGCTGAGTGATTTCAACGTCATCAAACTCCAATTTCCCGGCAGCAGCGTGGCGGACGACGCACAATACTACATCGGCGAGTGCCACTATCACCAGGAGGAGTTTCTCATCGCCTCCGAAGAATATCAGACCCTCAAACGAAGCATGCCGGCAAGTCCTCTCGTGCCGATGGCACAGTACAAGACAGCGATGTGTTTTTACAGCCTTGCCCCGAAATCTTCGCTCGATCAGACCTACACGAGCCGCGCGATCGATGAATTCCAGGCCTTCATTGAATACTATCCGGCCCATGAGCTTGTCCATGACGCCGAATCGAAGATCGTCGAGCTGAACAACCGCCTTTCAAAGAAACTGTACGATACGGGCATTCTGTATCTGAAGATGGAATTTTATAAGGCCGCCGCCATCTACTTCAGCTCCGTCATTGAAAAATATCACGATACAGAGTTTGCCGAGCCGTCGTACATCGGCAAAGCCAGGGCATTGAACGCACGGAAAAAATATGAAGAGACCAAACAGGAGTTGGAAAAATTCTTTCAGAGATATCCTCAGAGTCCGCTCAAGGACGATGCGATCTCTTTACAGCAGGAAGCGGACTCGCACATGAAGTCAACTTCTGCCGCACAAAAAAAGTGAAACGCTCAGCCGACACGCGATCATCGATCATTGAAAGCCATGAAGAAAATATCCGCTCGTAGACAACGGAAACGATATGTGAAGAATTCTCAGGTCGAGATGACACAGCTTGTCCTGCCGAACGATACCAATCAGCTGGGAAATCTTCTCGGCGGACGGCTCATGGAGTGGATGGATATTGCCGCCGCGATAGCGGCGCAGCGCCACTCGAACCGGATCTGTGTGACCGCCGGTGTCGACGACCTCGTCTTTCACCAACCGATACGTTTGGGAGAAGTGGTGACGCTCCGCGCCTCCGTCAACCGCGTGTTCGGAACGTCGATGGAGGTCGGCGTTCAGGTCACGTCGGAGAATCAGCTGACAGGAGACCGGAAGACCGCAAATACGGCGTACCTGACGTTCGTCGCCGTCGACGACCATGGAGCGCCAGTCGCCATCAGGCCGATTCTCCCCCAGACGAGCGACGAGAAACGGCGCTTCAGAGAAGCGCTTGACCGAAGGAACGCGCGCTTGCAGCGCCGTGAGGCCGCACGCAGGTGATCTCCGGTCATAGGTGTATCATCGAATCGATCCGCCGTCTGTGAGTCCTGCACGTTTCATCATCGCGCTTGTGTTCTTTCACCTTTCCGGAACGAGCATAACGTTCTCCCAGCGGTTTCTGACGACATTCGGGAGAGTCGCCGAGCTCCGGGCCGGCAGGGATGCCAGGGGCATTTTCCCCGGGGATTTCAACGGCGACGGATTCGTCGATCTTGCGTCGTTCGGAGGAATGCAGGTCGTGGTGAATTATCGAATCTCCCGATCATCGTCGTGGCAGGCCGTGCCGCTGGAGGTCCGGGCGACGATCATCGAGGCGATCCCGGTTCGCTGTAACAGAGATCGGTACGACGATCTGGTCGTTCTCACCGACCATCCGCCGGCGCTTCAGGTGTTCCTCGGGAAGACACGAGAAAGGTTTTATCCCGCCTGGAACACCGAACTTCATGGTTCGTTTGAATCTCTCGCTGCGGGAGACGTCAACAGCGATGGTCAGGTCGATCTCATGGTGTTCGGCAAGAAGGAGCTCGGCGTGGTTGTTTTCATCGGGCGCGGGAACGGCACGTTCAGGAAAGACACGACACTGTTTCCTGAATTTCCGGTGAGCGCACTCTCCGTCACCGACATCAACGGCGACGGTATGAACGATATGGTCGTATCGAATTGGATTTCGAACGATCTTCTCGTCTACTCAGCATTCGGGAAAATGAAATTCAGCGAGCCGTCCGTGCTCCATTTTTCGAGCGAGCCGACATCGTTCACGGCGGCGTATCTCGACAGTGATGCGACCGTCGATCTCGTCGTTGCTCCGGCCGACGACAAATCTTTTCAGATCTTCTCGGGTGACGGGCTGGGCGGATTCCGTCCGGAGCAGACGTTCTCAGTTCCATATCAGATCTCTCAGATCGCCGCAGAGGACATTAACGGCGATGGCCGGAGCGACGTTTGCGTCTTCAGCAGGAAGAATGAGACGATCGGCGTTTTCCTCAACGAAGGGAACGGCATCGGCGGACCCGGAATATTGTTTGCAGCGGGAAAAGCAACGTCGAGATTCTGTTTTCGCAAGGAGGACGGGAGGACATTGAGCAACCTCATCATTCTCGATTCCGCGGCATCAAAGATCCGGATGTTCCAAAATGCCAACATGAGGACATCGGCAGATGCGGAGATGGCCTATGCGACCGGCCTGTCGCCCGGCGACATTGTCGTCACGGATTGCAATCGCGACGGTTGGAACGATATCATCGTTGCCGACAACGGCTCACCCGATATTTCACTCTACCTCAACGATGAGCAGGGGGTGCTTAATGGTCAGATCCAGCTCAACGCCCCGGCTCCAATGCACGGGCTCAAGTCCTTCGTCAGGGACGACAGCACGATGCTGCTCATCGGGACGGATCCGGAGGGGCGTCTGATCTCGATCATGCAGCTGAACACGAATAATCTCTCCCGGCGTTCGTTCAGCCTGCCGACACAGGGGCCTGCGCAGATTCTCAGCATCCGGCTCGATTCGGTCTCCGGTCATCTTGAGATCGTAGCGCTCGAACATGAAGTGGAGAGCCAGCGCACCACTCTTGTCGCCTTCGAACAAATTGGGCCGGCCCGCTTCATCGAGCGGGACATCACACCCAAACTCCAGACGCCGCTCCTTGCGGCGGTCATCGATGACATCAACTCGGACGGTAAGTCCGATCTCGTCTACATCTCCTACGACGCAAAACATCAAAAGGAGCAGCTGTTCCGGTCATACGGAGCCGGCGCAAACAGGTTCGATCCGCCGCAAACCATCCTCTCCTTTGATTCATCCGCTCAGACCGACGCGCTGTTGTGGAGCGGTGATCTCGACAACGATGGGACAAAGGACGCGCTGATCAATTTTCAGGGTTCAGATCCTTTCCTCATCGCGGCGTTCGGTACGAGGGATTCTCTCCCGTCGCACGCTCCTTTTCGGTTCGGATCACCGGTGAGGGTTGCGTCTCCGGAAAATCTTACGATCCTCGATCTTAACGGCGACGGAGTGAACGATGTGGTCTGTTTGAATGATCTCAAGAAGTCCGTGGAATTTTACCAGGGGAAGGGAGACGGTACGTTTCTGGCGCCGGTGCGGCTTGCAAGCGCCGAAGCGCTCAGCGGTTTTGCCATTGGTGACATTAACCACGATATTGTACCCGAATTGATCATGACCGATTCCACCAACGGCGTATTGAAGATTATTTCATTGCGAGAAGAATGAGAGCGTTTCACCAGGGTGTTGGCCGAGGATTATCCCTGAGGTCGATCGTGCCGGCGTGTCTTCTGGCGCTGTGTGTTGCCCGGAGTCAAACGCCCGATCGCGATCGGCTTGCTCAGGTCGCTCGCATCCTCCAAAGCATCGACGAGACGCGGTCTCTGCAGGCCTTTCCCGGAGACGGGAAGACGATCAAATGCGGCCTTCCTGTTTCACTCGCGGTGCTTGATCACTGGAAGGAGTTCACTGAATCCGAGCGACGACAACTGGCGTCGCTCCTGTCGCCGCCGATCACGCAGAAAAGCCGGCTCATAGGCCACTTCCGGATTTTCTACGATACTACCGGTTACCACGCGCCCACACTCCTCGATGCCGGCGGGACGCCGATCCTGAATACCGTCGAAAACTATGTCGACTCAGTGGGACAGTACTTCAATGACGCATGGGCGTTCGAAATCGATACGCTCGGGTATGATCCTCCTCCGTTTCTTCCGGGGGAAACCCATTACGACGTTTATATCCAGGAATTCGGGATAAGACTGTACGGCGAGACCCAACCGGTGAATCAGACCAACTCGGCCAACCCGCCAATGTGGGATTCGTATATTCAGATCGACAATGATTACCGCGGGTTTTACAGCGAAGGGATCGCCGGCTTGAAAGTGACGTCGGCCCACGAATTTCACCACGCAATCCAGATCGGCCGCTATGGGTACTGGAGCAGTGATGTTTTCTTTCTCGAGATCACTTCGACGTGGATGGAAGATGTTGTCCACGCGGAAGTCAACGATTATTATCAGTACCTGTCCAACAGCCCCGGCCAAACTTCGCAATTCTCGTACCCATGGTTGAGATTCAATCTGGCCGACGGAAGCATCGAATACAGCCGGGCTATCTGGGGAAAGTTCATTGAGAAAAGGTTTTCGCGGGAGATCATGCATCAAGCATGGAATTACATTCGTCAGACTCCAGCTCTTAGCGCACTTGATCGGGCGCTGAATGATGCCGGAAGTTCATTCCGTCAGGCGTTTCTTGAGTGGGCCGTCTGGAATGAGAACACCGGGCCCGGCAGCGACACGGTGGCGTTTTATTCCGAAGGTCGTCATTATCCGGAGATGCGCATGAAGCCGCTCGTCCAGTTCATGTCGGGCCGGCGCACAATTCTCGATACGATCCAGATGCTCAGCTCCGTCTATCATCCCATCGAAGTGAACGGCGCCCAGATGGTGACACTCGTCTCGAACCTGAATATGTCGGCGTCCGGTCAGGCACAGACGTTCGCCTACGTCATTGCCGATAACGGCGATGAGAGTTATCGCCGGCTCTCGAACGGACTCTACACGCGTCTCGACGTTAACGATCCGGCGAACTGGATGGTGCAGGAATCGGTGCCGGAGGTCGTTGCCGATGTCGTCGTTTTCCCCGATCCGTACATTCTCAGCGGCTCTGCCGTCGTGAACTTTCATCTCCCCCTTGTCTCGTCGACGGCCGCAACGCTCACGATTCTCTCGAGCAGTATGGATAGAGTATTTTCGAGCAGCGTGCCGGTGGTTGAGGCAAAGCCATCGGAGCCCTTTGTCCGCTGGGATGGTCACGATGAGAATGGAAACGCTGCCTCCACCGGCGTCTATTTCTTTTACATCACCATCGACGACAGGCAGTATGTCGGGAAATTTGCATTGATCAGGAAATAAATGGCCGGGATATCACTGACGGCTGCGGGGCTGAAAAAGGTTTTCAACCGCCGGACAATCTTCTCGGAGATAGGCTTTACGCTCAATGCTCATGGGTCGCTGGCAATCACCGGAAAGAACGGAACAGGGAAGTCGACCCTCATCAAGATTATCGCGGGCGTGCTCTCACCGACGTCGGGGAACGTTTCCTTCAAGATGGGAGAGAACGAGATCACATCGTCTGGAGTCTTTTCCATCGTCGGGCTCGTCGCACCGTACCTTCAGCTCTATGACGAATTCACCGGGTGGGAGAATCTCGATCTCTTCCGCCGCATCCGCGGACTCGACGTTCCGGACGAATGGCTGGAAGGGCTTCTCGAACGCGTGCGCTTGACGCCGCGCCGGCACGACCGGGTGAGAACGTACTCATCCGGAATGAAACAGCGCCTGAAGTACGCGTTCGCGCTGGTGCATCAGCCGCCGGTGCTGCTTCTCGACGAACCGGCCGCAAACCTCGACGCCGACGGGATCGCCATCGTCCATGAACTCATCAGCGAACAGAAGGCAAAGGGGATGGTGATCATCGCGACGAACGACGGAGAGGAAGTGCGGTTATGTGATAGCGTCATCAGCGTCCAGCCGCGTGAGTGAGGGCATGACGATGGCACATGCATGGAGGACCGCGCTCATGGTGTTTGCAAAGGATTTTCGATCCGAGATCCGGACGCGCTACGCTCTGAACGCGCTGCTCATGTTCGTCCTCACGACGCTCTCCATCGTCCTCTTTTCGATCGGGAGTGAGACCGTTTCGACGGACGTCCTGTCGGGGGTGCTGTGGATCATCATCTTCTTCTCCTCGATGTCGGGGCTATCGCGCACGTTCGTGAGCGAGGAGGAGCGGGGGACCGTCATGACGCTCCAGCTTCTCGCCAGACCGCTGCCAATCTACTTTGGCAAATTGCTCTTCAATGTCGTTCTCATGGTGCTTCTCAACGTCGTGGCGGTGACGCTCTATCTGCTTTTCATCACGTCGTTCGTGGTGAAGACCTATTCAATCTTCATTCTGACGCTGGTGCTGGGAACGCTGGGACTCGCGAGCGCGGCGACGATCATTGCCGCGATCATCTCGAAAGCCAACAGCAAGGGAACGCTCTACCCCGTTCTGTCGTTCCCTATCCTGCTCCCATTGCTGCTCACGGTGATCAATGCGACACGTTTGGCAGCCGAGGGGGCGCCGTTCGGCGACGCGGCGGGCGCATTCCAGGTACTGCTGTCGTATGTGGTCGTCATCACAACCACGTCGTATCTCGTTTTCGAGTTCATCTGGAGAGACTGAAAACGTTTTGTCGTGTGAAGAAAAAAGTGTATGTTATACGATATGAAGAAATTGATATCATCGGCGAAAAAAGACAATCGTTGACATTCCGATGCTCTTGAAAATTTTTCTGGCGCTTTGGCTCACGACGGTGATCGCGGCGGCGATTCTCTTTCCGACGGTACCGAATCCGGAGCGGTGGTACGAGTTTCCGATGATCCCCGGACTGGAAGACAGGGCAAGGATCCTGTTTTTCCACGTGCCGATGTCGTGGACGGCTGTTGTCGCCTTCATCGTCTCGATGCTCTATGGGATCAGGTTTCTCATGAAGAAGAATCTCGACGATGATCTGAAATCTGTCTCATCGGCCGGACTCGGCCTGCTGTTTTGCATCCTTGCGACGGTCACGGGCTCCATCTGGGCAAAATTTAACTGGGGCTCGTTCTGGAACTGGGACCCTCGCGAGACGTCGATTTTCGTTCTCCTCCTCATCTACGGCGCCTACTTCGCGCTGCGTTCGTCTCTCGAGGATGAAATAAAACGCGCATCGCTCGCCGCAGTGTACGCGATCATCGCGGGAGTCACCGTCCCATTTTTCATTTTTGTCATGCCAAGAATCATGGCAAGTCTGCACCCGGAGCCGCTCGTCAATGCTCAGGGGAAGATTCACATGAACGGCACGATGCTGACGGTCTTTCTTTCGTCGCTGGCGGGATTTACCGGACTCTACTACTGGATGCTTATCATCCGCGTCCGCGCCGGACGCATCGCCAGGCATTATCAACCGGAAGGAGATTAAGTGAACGAATTCTTAGCCCAGAATGCGCTCTATGTCGTTCTCGTCATTGTGCTCGTCTGCTGGTTCGGGATACTGACGTATCTCTTCAAACTCGATAAGAAAATATCAGACATCGAAGAAAAGCTGACAAAGAAATAAAGGAGACCTATGAAGATCAAGATCATCGTTGGAAGTCTCATCATCGTTGCGGCCATCGTCTTTGGCGCTATATCGTTTGTTGAGACGAACGTGGAGTACACCGATTTTAAATCCGCCATCTCGTCGCACAAGAGGGTCCAGGTGAAAGGTGAATGGATGAAGGATCGGGAATCGGCGTTCGATGCCGCAAAGAGCCAGTTTGTTTTTTACATGAAGGATGCTAACGGCGAGATCCAGAAGGTCGTCTTCGACGGGGCGAAACCGAATAATTTTGAAATTGCAAACGCTGTGGTCGTCAAAGGGCGATACCAGGACGGCTATTTCCACGCAAGCGATATTCTGACGAAATGCCCGTCGAAATACGAGGCCGACGCCGAAAGCGTCAAGAAAACGTTGTGATGTGGCGCGTTCATCTCTGATCTCTTGAAAGGGGGACTATGATTGGAAGCTGGCTCGTTCTTCTTGCGTTCGCGTCCATTATCGTTTGCGGATGCTGCTATTATCTCTCCTTCAAACGAAATGAGATTGCATTCCTGAATGCAGCGCGATACGCCTACAACCTCACGGCGATCGTCGTCATCTCGTTTTGCTCCCTTCTGGTCTATGCGATCCTCACGCATCAGTTCCAGTATACGTATGTCTGGAACTACAGCTCGACGGATCTCCCGACACCCCTTCTGGTCTCGACGTTCTACGCCGGACAGGAGGGAAGCTTCTCCCTCTGGGCGCTCTACACCACCATCATCGGACTCATCCTTATCAACTATTCTTCGAAGCGGGGATATGAATCGGCAGTGATGTTCGTCTGGTCGATGATCCTCGGATTTCTTCTGTTGATGCTCATCGTCAAGAATCCTTTCAGCCTCATCTGGGACGCCTTCCCCAAAGATCTCGTTCACACCGGCGCCGTTCCGCCCGATGCCGGTAACATCGTCTGGCTCGATAAGGTGAAAGGAATCTGGGCGCAATATCCAACGGAAGGGAAGGGACTCAATCCGCTGCTGCAGAACTATTGGATGGTGATCCACCCGCAGATCCTCTTCACCGGTTTTTCCTCGATGGCGGTTCCCTTTGCCTTCGCTGTCGCGGCATTGCTGAGACGGGACTACCAGGGATGGGTCAAGGTCGCAAAGCCATGGACGGTGTTTGGCGCCGCCGTCCTCGGCACGGGTATTATTCTGGGCGGATACTGGGCATACGAAACGCTCGGCTGGGGCGGATATTGGGGTTGGGATCCGGTCGAGAATTCATCGCTCATTCCATGGCTCGTCTGCATCGCATCGATACATACGATGATGTCCCAGCGGCGATCGGGGACGTTCGTCCGGACGAATTTCGTCCTGGCGATCCTCTGCTTCATCATGGTGCTCTACAGCACCTTCCTGACGAGAAGCGGCGTGCTCGGAGAAACGAGCGTTCATTCGTTCGTCGATGCCGGGATGTGGGCTTACTGGCTTCTCCTTGGCGTTATCTTCTTCTTCGGAGTATTCGGTTTTGGCCTTCTGTTCCGCCGCATGCGCGAGATGCCGAAGATCCCAGTCGAGCATTCCTTTTTCTCAAGAGAATTTGCGCTGTTCCTTGGCGCATTCACGATCTGCCTCGCGGCAATTTTCATCACCATCGGCACCTCGTCCCCGATCATCACGAATATCCTCAAGGGACATGCGGCCGCCGTCGATACATCCTACTATGTCATCACAACGCTCCCTCTCGGCATTGTTGTCGCACTGCTTGCAGGCTTCGGTCAGCTTCTCTGGTGGCGGCGGTCGACCGCCCGGGAGCTGGCGGGGGCGATGGTGTATCCGTTGATTTCTGCACTGCTGTTTACGGCCGGACTCGTCTTCTTTGCGGTGAAGGATTTCAACATGATCCTCTTTTCATTCGCTGCCTCGTTCGCCCTGTTCGTGAATATCAGTGTCGGATACCGGATTTTCAAGGGCAACCCACGGTACGCCGGCGGCGCTATCGCCCATATCGGAATGGCGATGCTGTTCCTCGGGTTTGTTGCAAGCGCGCGCTACGATGACAAACAGGTGGTCTCACTCGAAGAGGGAAAGCCGACGGAGATGCCGGGCGGCTATACGCTGACGTATCAGGGAAACCGGGCCATCGATAAGGAACGCTACGGTTTCAACGTCGAAGTTCAGCACGGCGACGCCGTCTACCATGTCATGCCGGTGATGAGATTCAGCAGTTTCACGAACAGCATGATGCGGCATCCGGATATTCTTAACATGTATACGAAGGATTTCTATGTTTCGCCCCTCTCGGTGGAAACGCCGGACCAGAGATCACAGAGCGCGCTGAAATTCAGAAAAGGTGAAACCAAGGATGGAGGTGGTTTCTCGGTGAAGTTTGTCGATTTCGATTTCAACGATGAGCAGAAGGGCAACATGGCGACCGGCGGCGACGTGACGATCGGCGTGATACTGGAGCTTAAGAAGGGTGGGAAGAGTGAAATCGTCAAGCCGCTCTTCAAGCGCACGGCCAACGGGCCCACATACGTGCCGGCGACGCCCGCTAACAGCGATGTCGAGTTCACGATTTCAGCCATGAGGCCAAACAGGGAGGACCCGACTCAATCGGAAGTCGAAATTGGAGTCAACGGTCCTGGTAAATCAGGGGCAAGCCCGAAAGTGGAGACCCTCATCGTCGAGGCGAGCATCAAACCGTATATCAATCTCGTCTGGATGGGAACGATAACGCTTATCGTCGGGTTCCTCCTGACGATCGTCCGGCGGGTTCAGGAGGCAAGAGAGTCAGAGTAACTGATCCCGTACTGCGGGCAGCCAACCGCCCGCCGATAGCCTTCAGTTCTTGTCGGGTTTACAGCACGCGTCAAGCTTTTCGTACGCATCGGGATCACGCTTCTTCTCGTTGGCATCGTAGCCGACCGCTGTGATCGCCGATTCGAGATATTGCAGGTTCGTCTGAAGAGGCACATAGCTGACCTCGACAAATTTCTTCTCAAGATCGACCTTCACCTCTTTCACCCCTTCAACACGGTAAACGGCTTTTTCGATTGTCTTGGCGCACGTGCCGCACACCATCGTCGGCGTCGTGATGGTTGCCAGTTCGAGCTTTGGTTGATTTTTCTGGCAGCCGGCAAGGAGGGCTGCAAGAGTAACGCAGAGCAGGATATGCTTCATGGTATTCTCCGGGTTGAACATCTATATGCGCATTTTCCACTTTTTCACCACAGCTTCCTCAATGACGACACGATTTCCCTCCACGATGCTTGGAATCGGGTCGGGAGGATACTTCTGACACGAGCCCTGGAGCCCCTCGAGGTTTGCAAGCTTCCATCGTGTCTCACAATTGCCGCAGGCCAATTCCGTCCCTTCGATCCGGAAAATCTTTGAGTTACACGGCTCGCACATTCGGATCGCCGTAATGAGCTTGCCGGTCGGCGAAATGAAGGCCAGGAGTGGCACGATTGCCGAAGGAGTAGTATAGTCGAACGAGACCATCTTGTGCTGCAGGAGCGTCGTCAGCGAAAACGATATCTTGCCGTCGGCGATCGTCACGTCGATGGGCTGCGCCCCGAGGTTCTCTCCGATGTTTGCGGAGGCCATCGCTACTTCCGGCTGCTGGGCGATGACCGGATGCTCTCCGCCCGGAAGATGCCGGATGAATACCGTCGTAAAAATTCCAAATATTGTGACGACTAAACCTGTATACACCAGCTTTGCTTTTGGGGAGAGAGGGTGCCTGACCGATTTGCCCAGCGATGGAATGGCGGCCGCGGGCGGGTCACCGTTACGGACTAAACTTGCCTCATGTCCGCACGAGGAGCAAAACTTCGCACCCGGCTTGAGCGTCGCGCCGCACGCTGGACATTTCATTGTATCCATGGGAGATCCTGTCAGGCAAAAAGAAAAGCCGTCCTAACGAACTAGAACGGCTTCAGATAACGACGAGAACGATTAGTTTGTACCTTTTGCCTCAGACTTCTCACTGCGTGTCTTTTTGACTGCTTTCGCCGTCTTTCCCATGCCTTTGCCGCAGTCCATCTTTCCGTCGGCCTTGATCATCGAGGCCTTCATCATGTCACAGTGGGCTTTGTCTGCTTCGGAGCAATTTTCGGACGACGCCTTCGCGCCGGCCATTGTGCACTCCTTTGAAGATTTGGCGGCGGCTTTCTGGTCGCTCACCGTCATGACCTTCGCATCTCCGCTGCCCGACGTCGTCGATGCCTTGACGCCATCCTTGCAGCACGACTTGGAAGTCGTCGATGCCTTGGCGGTGCATGCTTCCTTTGTCTGCGCGAACGTCAACGACAATGAAACGACGAGCAGCGCAACAATAGCAATGAACAGGCGTGTCTTCATGCTTTTCTCCTCATGTGTTAATGAATGGATGCGTTACCTGAATTCAATATCCTAATTTACGAATTATTCTCCATCAAAAGCAACTGCGGGTTCAAATCAAGACGACGGCAGCCTTACCATCAATGCCTTCTGTTTCTATGATTCCATGCCCGTTTCGGATGCTTTTTCGGCCGGACCGAGGAGCTCCGCCATCAGCTGCACGTCCCCTGGATTCTTGCGTTCCGCATACGCTTTCATGTGTGATCACATGGACAAGGTTGCTGCTTTGCGGGTTCTCATAGTCAGGCGATTCGGCGCCGGTGAATTGCTGCTGCGTGAATTTTTCGCAGATGGTCGCGTAGTTCGCCTAACGCTGCCGGGGGCAATGCGAGCCGCTGGCCCGACAATTCAGCGTCGAGAGAAGGCCCGGTCGATTCAATAATATAAGAAAAGTATTTGAGACTCTGCATCGAAGCGCCGCTTCCACAGGAAATGGAAGATGAACACCATGACGACCGGGCTCACTCATCGGCGTAGACGGGCGTTCGTTCCATGCCCATCGGTGATTTCCCCGGATGGTCGCTCCGATCGCCCGGAATCATCGGATCGGCCCTTGATGGTGGCGGCCACCATCGCCCGGCTCCATTGGTAGTATGCGGCTGCCTTGTTGATCGACGCCGAGGCCTCGTCGACGCAAGCGCTCGCCCTCCCCAACGTCCACGGAGCAATGGGGAGGGTGATTCCGGCACTGATGCTCCAGCCCTTGAATCCATCAACAGGCGAGATGATCCGCTCAAGCCCGAATTTGAAATCAGGCAAGTACTCCTGCTTTGCGATCGCCAGCTCCGTTCTTCCCTCAACGACGGCCAGCGAGTCGTGGACGATCATCGCCGATCATTGCGAGCTCTGCCTGCGCTTTGAGAACATCCTGCTGCGGCGCTGATCCCACAGGGTATCTTGTGCCGGCAATCTTTTAAAATTGCCTCATGAGCCGCGCATTTTCCTGCGCAAGGACGATCTTCTGCTTGCATCAGGTCGACGCGCGAATACATCGCGTCGCTAAATCTGAAACACGCGGTATTATTCCGATTTCTCGGAACAACACAGATGTAAAACTGTGAGAGACTTAAAGGAGAAGTGAGGATGTGAAGATAGGGATATCTTCACAGACCGGGGGAGGGGAAGAAAATATTTGCGATGGACAACCGGGCAGGAAGCCGCAACGATCGGCAGTCCGACGTTGAAAAGAAGAACCACCACCGCCAGCAGCCACGCCACCCAACCGAATATGTTTTGCGCTTTCTTCATGACAGACACTTTACGACCATACCAAAATCATGCCATATAAGTTAATCGATTTTTGATCGAATGAAGATAACTCGTGTTGAAGATAACTCGGCATTCTCACTTGACTTTGGCAAGGATTTTCGATATGATTTGCACATTCATTTCTCAAACGGGTCGCAAAAAGGAGAACGGGAACAAACATGTTCCCTCACCTTTCTTACCTCAGGCAGTGTTTCACTATCATGGCGATTCTAATGGTATTCTCCGCCACACTATTTGCACAAGTTACCATTAAAGAAAAGGTCACTATCAACCCCCACGTGAAATCAAGTAGGGGAATCGATCAAATTATTTGTCCTGCGGGTAACCTCTTTTCAAGCTTTTCGGGTGTTGTAATGAGCAAGAAGGGAGCTCTGATAATCGCATACGACTATGCTCAGCGCTTAGGCGACTATATTCCAACTAGCGCGACTTCCGCCGTTCTCGCACGCCGGTTCAGAGGCAATGTGGCAGCGGTAGACTCTTTTGTTTCGTTTTATTTCAACAGTCTAACACCCTACACAAGGAATGACCCGAGCTGTTCTCCTCAATACATCAATCAGTACTCGTACAGTCAGCAAGGGGTCCTGGTGCAGCCGACATATACGTTGTTCACGGTACAACAGGGGGATAGCGTCCAGTTTTTGTACACGACTGACCGATATCCGGTGAACGGGTCTATCGATACGCTTTTCTTGCACAGTTACGACTATGACAGTACGTTCCATCGTTGGGATATATGGTTTGGCAGCTGTGATAATTGCCGGTCGACTTGGAGTGAAATGCTCAATGTGTCTGTGTCCGTGGTTGACACCACCGTAACGTTCACACCGCCTGCTTCGAACAACGTCTACCCAACCTACCCGGGGCATAACAATACACTGGCGACAAAGGACACGCTTGACCTCGAGCTGCAGGTAAACTTCCTCGACACGCTAAGGCGGAATGTCTGGATCAGAGTTGACACTACTGTGCTGGTGGACAGCGGAGGTCATTCGCACTATGCAGGACGACCGCATGGAAGGTACCTGGTGCCGAGGACATCGCCGCCTGCCGGCTATGATACGCTGACCACGTTTACAAGGCAAACAGATAGCACAGGAACGATAAAGTTCAAATTTCTTGCCTCCCAGTTTGGCGGGATCGAGAAGATACGAGCAGTGCGGCTGGGTGACACGACGAGTTTTGATACATTGCGACTATGGACAGTGGTCAAAGGCTTGTCACCGTTGGTCGATAACAGCACAAAGTTTGATCTCGTTGGTGGAACTTGCGGTCACAAGGGCCCGGGTGGTCCCGTAGGTTGCCAAACTCCCGACAATAATCATTACGCTGCAAAAATTGTACGGGATTCTCTACCGCTTATGGCTAGCACTTGGGTAGATAGCTTCAAGCAGACAATGTTATTCATCAACGATATCAGTCTGCCCTACGGCGGGCTTTTCGATGTTGATACGAATTGGAGGCCAGAACACAAAGAGCATCGTGAGGGTCTGGATGTGGATCTCAGGACAGAAATCCCTAGTGTACGCTCGGGAGTAAAAGTCCGAAATGCTCAAGGGAAATGGATTGGAAACGATAAGTTTGAAAAGTTGTGTAAGGAATCCGGCGTTAAGAAGCCCGATGGACACAAAAAGGGAACATCTAGAGAACACTATCATTTAAATTACTAAGGAATATCACGATGAGAAAACTGTTATTTGCTATTGCCACCAGTGTTCTTTTTGGAGCAACTCTTCATGCACAAGAAGACACGGCGTCGGTAACCTACGTGCCGTCATCGGGGGTCTACATCTTGCAGTACACTGTTGAGGGTGTGACCTACATCGATACACTCATACCGAAGACCAAAATCGATCCAGTTGTGAAATGCGCCGTTTCATTTGAGAGTTCAAACAATCTGTACACCTATTCTTACACTCTCTCGCTACTTCCCTCAAGCCAACAATATCTTCTTTCATTCCGGCTATTCTATTCAGCGATTATCCAGCAGAGACAAAAGCCGACTGCGAGATGGGATATCTTCGATGTTCCGGGACAAAACAATATAGACTGGGCAAACACAAACATCGATACTACAGGTCTTCATACCGCAACAACTGATATCGGGCCCGGAATGTCTCTGAGTGGTTTCTCCTTGAAGAGTTCAGGGTTACCAACAATCATAAATTCTTACCTTGAAGGAAATGCACCAGGGCTTGCATTCACAGGAGAACCCCCGCAAAAAATGGAGGACCTGCTTTCACCCATCGTGGATTTTCCGAACAACACGGTTATTCGACGTACTTTGGGTCCGAGTCTACCGCCCTCTCCATTCGACAGTCTCAAGTTTCTTGACACGGTCAAATCATACATCAATCAAGCACGCTCGCTCAATTGGATCACAGCTGATACCATCAAGAACAAATACCTCGCACTCACGGACTCAGCCCGTGCGCAGATCCAGCGGGGGAGTGGCCAGTTTGCTCGCATCACGCTTGATTCGGTTATTGCTAAAACCAAGCGGGACAGTAGCGGTGCGATCACCAGCGAGGCGTATGCACTGTTGCGGTTCAATAGCGAGTCCCTCAAGGGGCATTTGCCCAAGATGACCGATACCTCATCAGTGGCGAGCGCGTGGAACATGGTGAGCGTGCCGGTGGAAGTTTCTGATTTCCGTAAGGCGGTGCTCTATCCAGGAGCACAATCGTCAGCCTACTGGTATAAAGTTGGTACCGGATACGTCGCGAAAGACACACTTGCGAATGCCAACGGCTATTGGGTGAAGTACACCACTCCTCTTCCTCCTCAACCCTTGAGCTTCACTGGTTTGAAGATCGAGTTCTTAAAGGTTCCTGTGGTCACAGGCTGGAACATGATCGGTCCTATCTCGTACGATCTCTCCAAGACAAAAATTGTTCCCGAGGATACGGCAGCAACTAAGATAACGTCGAGTTTTTATGGATACAAAGCGGGAACAGGTTATTTTTCGGCTGACACACTCAAGGAGGGTAAGGGATACTGGATAAAGGTCAGTGGAAATGGGAATCTGCTCATTAATACGAGTGCTCAGCCTGTGGGTACTATCACTCAAGAGAAACCGCCGCCGGGACCAGGTGCACCCTCGGCGCCAACGCTCCTATCACCGTCAAATGGAGTCACCGGTCAATCCATCTCACCGACACTGAGTTGGAACGCGTCCAGTGGGGCAAGCTTCTACGAGCTGCAAGTCTCAACAGACTCGTCATTCGGTACGTCGTTCTATGACAACGCAAATATCACCGCAACATCACAGCAGGTGAGTGGACTTGCATACAGCACGGTGTACTACTGGCGAGTGAACGCATCGAATGAGAGTGGCACAAGCAACTGGTCAAGCGCGTGGTCGTTTACGACTCAAGCTCCACCTCCACCGCCGCCACCGTGTACCTGCTGTACCCAATCTACCACTACGCTTGACCAATTTACCGTTACTGATGCTGTAGGGAACGGGCAATCGATGTATGTCAATAACGGCGGAAAGCAGCTCGCCCTTGGGATCACAGACCTTGAGTTGCCGCCTGAGCCTGTGGCGGATATGTTCAGCGCGCGTTTCCAGTCAAATAAGTTTATCGAGAGTGTGCCGGTAGGTCAGGCAACATCGGCCATACCGATCATGGTGAAAAATGTGGCCCTGCCGTTCACGATCAGTTGGAATATTCTACCTGATAATAAAACCAAGTACTGGCTCACTGATCCGAGTTCAGGTCAAGTGAGAACGCTGTTGACAAGTACGGGGAGTATGCAAATGACGGGCACGGGCAACGGTGTCATACTGTTGCAGGCGCAAGCGTCACAGCCATGTCAATAATGAAAATTACAATAAGGGGATGACCATGAAATATATATCACCCATTGTCTTAGCGGTGCTGACTGCGTCGCCAAGCTTCGCGCAGCAGCCGCACAAGGTTCCTTTTGCGTCGTTGGGTAATACGATTGAGCTGACAGTGGAGAACGCATCAGCTCAAAAGGTCGAGGAAGTGAGGGTAGTCGCAAGAGATATTCCATCATGGATACACGTAACACAAACTGAACAAATGCTCGATCAACTGAAGCCGAAAAAAGAGAAAAATGTGACCTTCGCATTCGCTGTCGACAAGACAGCGCCAGTGAACAAGGAACAGCGCCTCAGCTTTGTCATTAGTACCCCCTCGGGAGAGGTGTGGACCAAAGAGATCACCATCTCAGTTGCACCGCCTGAGCGGTTTGAATTGTTTCAAAACTACCCCAACCCGTTCAACCCACAGACAAGCATCGAGTACATCTTGCCCAAGAGTGAGCGGGTGAAGCTAGTGGTCTATGATGTTCTCGGACGAGAGGTACAAACGCTCGTGGATGGAGTACAGGACGCAGGATACAGGTCTGTAGTATTCGATGCAACTAACTTACCAAGTGGGGTTTACTTCTATCGTTTACAAGCCGGCAATAGTATCGATCTCAGAAAAATGTTGGTCGCAAAGTGATTGTCAATACATAGTCGACCAAGCAATCATCCTACCACTTATTCTGAAACTCCTTCATCACTTCTCTCCTTGAGAGGCATTACGCCACCCGCACAATCTTCGGGTGGTGCTTGAGTTCACGCATGACCTGCTCTCGTAAAGGATTTGTGATCTGCATCCACAGAAACGGCTCAGAAGTGAGATTAATTCCTCAGATCCAAATTATTTCACCAAGTACTTCAATCTCAGCGAATTTGACACGACGCTCACAGAGCTCAAGGCCATGGCGGCGGCTGCGACGATCGGATTGAGGATGCCGGCCGCGGCAAGCGGGATGGCGATCACATTGTAAATGAACGCCCAGAAAAGGTTTTGTCGAATCGTCCTCATCGTCCGCCGTGACAGAGAAATGGCCTTCACGAGGCTCATCGGATCGGAGTTGACAAGTGTGATATCGGCGATTTCCTTGGCAATGTCGGTCCCCGCTCCCATCGCGATACTGACAGAGGCGGCGGCAAGAGCAGGGGCGTCGTTGATCCCATCGCCGGCGAATGCCACGATGTGCTTCTCCGATTTGAGCGACTCGATCAGCGACGATTTTCCTTCCGGGCCGACGCCCGAGACAATACGATCGATGCCCGCCAGAGCTCCTATCGCCTGCGCAGTTTCGTCGTTGTCGCCGGTCATCATGATGACGTCGATCTCCAGTTGCCGAAGTTGTGCCACCGCCTCACGGGCAGTAGGCCTCAACGTGTCGGCGAGGCGCAGAATTCCCGCAAGAGTTCCGTTCACTGCAACGTAGACGACCGACTTTGGCGAGGCCTCTTCGACGTCGCTTGTCCCGACTGAATTCATTTCCATGAATGTTCTGTTACCCACCAACACGAGATCCTGACCGATGGTGGCCGCAACGCCGTGCCCTGCGACGGAACGAAACTTTTCGATCATCCTTAACCGGAGTTGACGCTCCTCAGCCAATCTGCCGATGGCACGGGCGGTCGGATGTTCCGATCTCTGCTCAACGGAAGCGGCGAGCTGCAGCATATCGCTTTCCGGGAACCCATTCACTGCACGTACTTCGCGGACGGAAAGTTCGCCCCGAGTGATCGTCCCGGTCTTGTCGATGACCATCGTGTCAACGCGCTGGAGCTGCTCCAGACTGACTGCATTGCGGATAAGGATGCCCATTTGTGCCCCTGCGCCGGTTCCGACAACCACCGCCGTCGGCGTCGCGAGCCCCAATGCGCATGGGCACGCAATGATCAGGACAGCAATAGAGTTGATCATCGCATGAGCGAATCCGACGCCGCCCAGAACGAACCAGGCGCAAAACGTCACAATGGCTATACCAAGAACGATGGGAACAAATCGTGAGGCGATTTGGTCGGCCAGCGCCTGGACAGGAGGCTTCGACCCCTGGGCCTCCTCCACGATCCGGATGATGCGAGCGATCACCGTGTCCTTGCCGACGGCCTCGGCGCGGAACTCCACGCTGCCGTCGATGTTCACCGTCCCGGCCACAACCTTGTCGCCGGCAGATTTCGCGACCGGGAGGCTTTCCCCTGTCACCATCGATTCATCGACTGTTGTCGAGCCGAGGATCACGATCCCGTCAACCGGGATCGTTTCACCTGGACGAACGATCACCACTTCGCCGGGCACGACACTAGCGGCCTCGACCTGCAGTTCGGTCCCTCCGCGCCTGACGAAGGCGGTCGCTGGTTGAAGCATGAGCAGCTTCCTGATCGACTCCGAGGTTTGCCTCCTGGCTCGTGTTTCAAGAACCTTGCCCATCAGAATCAGCGTGATGATTGTTACTGACGTATCAAAGTACACTCCGCTGGAGGATCCATCTGCAGGAAGGAAGGCGGGAAACAGCACGACAACCGAACTGTAAAGGTACGACACGCCGGTCCCGATCGCTACGAGCGTATTCATATCGGCTTCGAAATGCTTCGCGAGCGCCCAGGCCGACTTATAAAACCGCTTGCCGGAAACCAGAACAACGAGAGAAGAGCCGATGAACAAGAACTTGTTGACGGCATCCATCGACAGGTCCGTCTTCTGCATGAACCAGGTTGTCATGCTGATCATGCTGAGCGCGATGATCGGTATCGCCAGCGCAAGACTGAACATGAACTCCGAGCGCAGCTGCCTGTACGCCTTCTCGCGACGAGCCGCTGTAGCGTCCGAATTCATCGTGATGCCATCACTCGCAGTCGCCCCGGCCCGAACCGAATCCTCATCCCCGACGAACAAACTATAACCGGCCTCTTCAACGGCCGATGCCATTTCCCCGGCCGACGTCCGCGATGGGTCATACTTCACCGTGGCCTGCTCGGTAGCGAGATTCACGCTTGCGCTTTCGACTCCTTCAACCTTCTCCAACGCCTGCTCGACGCGAAGAACGCAGCTTGCGCATGTCATTCCCTCGACCGGCAGCATGATCGTACGCGATCCGTCCCCGCCCGGGGCACCGATCTGCTGAACATCTTTTTTGGAACCAGCCGTCATTTTATCGCCGTTAGCACGAACCCCGCTTGAGCGATCGCCAGTGAATGGTAAGTTCTATCCGCATCCGCAATTATTATTTTCTTGTCTCATATATAAATATACGAATTCCATCCGTAGCAGACGTTACACGGTTAAGATTTTTTGTTACAGAATATTGCGAAAAGGAAGGAGACGTCAGAACCGTCAGGATGTGAGCTTGTCGATCGGTTTTCTCATGTCCTTCTTGAGCTTCCTGAAATGGGTCGGAGTGAGGCCGGTGATTTTCCGGAATTGATTGGAAAGGTGCTGCACGCTGCTGTAGCCCATCTTGTATGCAATCTCCTTCAGGTTCATCTCACCGTATTTCAGCAGCTCTTTGGCCCGTTCGATCTTCTGAAGGATAATATATTTTTCAATCGTGATATTCTCGATTGACGAAAAAAGGTTGCTGAGGTAGTGATAGTTTTTCCCGAGTTTTATCGAAAGATATCTTGAATATGGATGAGTCAGCGGGTATTCTTCATGATCCTGGTGAATAAGGGTCACCAGGGCATTCTTGATCTCCTCGATAATGCGGGCCTTCCTGTCTTCTATGAGTTCGAAGCCGCTCCGCTCCAGCACGGACCGGATCTCCTTGAGATCGATCGACCTATTCTCCGGTCTCACCGACACCTCTCCGAGCAACACCCGCTCGACCGTAAGACCGATCGATTCAAGTTCTTCTTTGACTACACGGATGCACCGCTCGCAGACCATATTTTTGACAAACAGGGTAGTGGCTGGCTCAGGAGATGTTTTTCGTTTCGATCTCGACATGGAGAAATAGTTTGTGCCGGACGGTTCGTTTGGCACTGTAAGATAGCCGTTCCCGCATCCAAAATCAAACCGTTCATTTGATTCTTGGGGCGAAAATTATTACGTTCACCATATCGTCATGGACCGAAGAGCGGCTCCGATCATTCATGCCTGTGTCAATTCCTCCTGGTTCGGTCCGGGGGTACAGATGAGCAGCGACAACGGGAAAACCTGGACGCAGCCTGAGACGCCGATCCGCTTCAAGGAAGGTTCCGATAAAAAAATCAATCGAGTATGGCATTTTAACGTCAACCGTCAGGCGATGGCCGTGGACTCGGCCAATACATGCGGTATCTATGTTGGAACAAGTACGGGACGGATCTTTCACAGCAGGAATGAGGGAGATACATGGAATGTGCTGATCGATCATCTCCCGCCGATCTATTCGCTGGAGTGTGCTGCGATGGGATGAGAAGGGCCGTGGTCTTTGACTGCCGACACGCTGTGTCGCCCCGGACATCAACACCTCAAACATCGAACATCCTGCCTACGCGCTTCGCGCTTCGGCAGGCAAGCGCACATCGAACATCGAACATCAGCCCTATCACCTACCGCCTGCTCCTTACCCCTTAAACATCTTCAGCGCGAATAGATCGGTGAGTCCGATCGGTTCGATCGAATAAAACGGTTCTCCGTATTTCACACCGATCTTGAAGCCGTATGATTTGGCTCTCGTCTCAACAAAATCCAAAAATGATCGCTGACTGAGGATGGTCTGAGGTTCCTTCGACTTCGGGTCATGGAATTGCGATCGATAGGCGAGGATCGATTTCATTCTTGCCGCATAAACGTCGGACACGTCGACGATGAACGACGGCTGAAATTCCTGCCATTGCATGTAGTGAAAATAGTTATTAGGCCGCCACGGCTCCTGCGATTTCCCGCGGAGCTTCGTCGTTATCTTCCGCAGACCGGAATAAAACCACGCTTCACGGCAGAGATGGTGCCCGTGGACATGGTCCGGATGGCGTTCACTGAGATGCGGTATAAGAACAATCCCGGGCCTGTATTTCCGGATGATCTGGATGACCTTCAGCAGATTCGCATCGTTCAGGTCAATGTGGCCGTCAGGGAGGTGGAGGTTCTCCCTCACGCATCCCAGAGCGTTGGCAGCGGCCTTCGCCTCTCGCGCGCGAATCACAGTACTGCCGCGGGTACTCAGTTCGCCTTCGGTGAGATCAATGATGCCAGCTTTGTATCCTGCCTTCACCGCTTTCGCGATGGTCCCTGAGCAGGTGAGTTCGATGTCGTCCGGATGCGGGCCGAAGGCAAGCAGGTCAAGCTTCATGATATTCTGCACGTCGTAAATGTTTGAAAAATAAATATAGGAAAGTGCTACGAGAAAGGCAACGACACCAGTTAGGGCAGCACTAACACCGTTGACGTATTGATTCCTTTCCATATTTTCAGTAACTTTTCCCATATTCACTGAACTGTGATCACAAGGGAGATTCGCTATGCCAAAAAAACGCAGCTCAACATCATCGTTAAGAATCACCTGGTATGGACACTCGGCTTTCAAAGTCGAGACATCGGCGGGCAAGAGAATTCTTTTTGATCCCTGGCTCGACAATCCGAAGGCACCCCCCGGGATAAAAGAGAACATCGACGCAGATATCATTCTGGTAAGTCATGGTCATTCCGACCATCTCGGGAACACGATCGAGATTGCAAAAAGGACAAACGCGCGGGTCATTGCGATCTACGAGCTTTATCTCCACCTCCAATCGCAGGGAGTAGCATCAGCGACAGGCATGAACAAGGGAGGGTCCCTGAGGCTTGACGGCATCAGCGTGTCGATGGTGGATGCGCGCCACAGCGCCGATATTGATGCTGATGGCAAACTCGTCGCCGGCGGCGAAGCGGCAGGGTTTGTCGTCGAATTCGAACATGGTCCAACACTCTATCACGCGGGAGACACTTCCTTGTTCGGTGATATGCGACTGATCCGGACCCTCTACAGGCCGGACATCGCTTTTCTTCCGATCGGCGATCTTTATACGATGGGCCCGCGTGCCGCCGCCCTCGCGTGCGAGATGCTGAAGCCAAAATATATCGTCGGCATGCATTATGGGACGTTTCCGGCTCTCACGGGAACTCCTGAGCAACTTCGGAAGCATCTTCCGGCAGTGATGCGGAGGCGTGTGCTCGAGCTCAAGCCGGGAACACCGGTCTCGTTGTGAGCCGGCCAACATGTGAGGCCTCGTGCCGCCGCAGCGATGAGAGGTCTCCGGCTTCCATACTGCGCTTGTTTTGCCCGCAGGAAATGGATATATTGCCGACCGATGAATAATCAGGGACACGTTCTTACCGTCAGCGCTCTGACGCGGCGCATCAAAAGCGTCCTTGAGACCGATTTCAAGAATGTATCCGTGGAGGGGGAGATTTCGAACTGTAAACTCCATTCATCCGGTCATCTTTACTTTACCCTCAAAGACCAGAGCTCCCAGGTTCAGGCGGTGATGTGGCGAAGCCGTGTGGGCGCCCTTTTTTTCACGCCGCAGGACGGCTTGAAGGTTATCGTCCGCGGTAACGTGACCGTCTATGAGGTCCGGGGCGTGTACCAGATCGATGTCGTGCACATGCAACCGCTGGGCGCCGGCGAGCTGCAGCTTGCTTTTGAGCGTCTCAAGGAAAAACTTGCCGCGGAAGGACTCTTCGCGGCAGGACGGAAGAAGGCTCTGCCGCGGTATCCCGAGCGAATCGGAATTATCACCTCGCCGACGGGAGCTGCGATCAGGGACATGATCAATATTCTCAGCCGGAGGTTTCCGGCCGCTGAAGTCGTGTTGTGCCCGGTGAAGGTTCAGGGTGCGGGGGCCGCCGAAGAGATTGCCACAGCTATCCGCGATTGCAATGCATTTGGCGGATTTGACCTGCTCATTGTCGGCAGGGGGGGAGGTTCGCTCGAGGATCTTTGGGCATTCAATGAAGAGGTGGTCGCCCGGGCGATTTATGCCTCCGAAATTCCGATCATCAGCGCCGTCGGGCATGAAATAGATTTTACGATCGCCGATTTTGTTGCCGATCTGCGTGCCCCAACGCCGTCAGCTGCCGCGGAACTCGCAGTGCCAAACACTGCCGAATTGGTTGAAATTATACGAAATTTTCATTATACTTGTAATCAACGAATTCGGGAAATCATCACATCCCAGAGGGAAAATATAGCCTCGTTGCTGCGAAGTTACGCCTTCAACAAGCCCTTCGATCGCTTGCGGCAGCAATCCCAGCGACTCGATGAATTGCACCGTTCGCTCGGCCGCGGCGTCCAGCAGCAGGTGACCCTGTCGCACCAGCTCGTCTCCTCGCTTGCCAAACGCCTCGAGGCGTTGAACCCCGATGCAGTCATTGAGCGCGGCTACGCGATGGTTTTTCGCGATGGCCGGGTGATTTCAAGAGCAAAGCAACTCGAAACCGAAGACGAAGTTCAAATCAAGTTCCACGACGGCCGCCGGGCCGCCGTGATCGAATAAGAAGTCAACAGTTTTTACGATGAGCGGAAAAGCAAAAAAATCCGAAGCCCAGGAGGAAGGAGGATCATTCGAACGATCATTCCGCCGCCTCGAAGAGATTGTCGAGACAATCGAGAGAGGGGAGATGAGCCTCGACGAGGTGATGAAGATGTACGAGGAAGGGATCCGGCTTTCGCGGGTGTGCCTTGAGCACCTCTCTCAGGCAGAGGTCAAGCTCAAGCGCCTGACCAAGGACATCGAAGGAAACTTTGAATTGTTCGATGAGAAGGCTCCCGCATAACAGGAAATGTGACGTTGGCTGATGTCTGACATGCAGTACACATATCTCAATAACATCAATACACCTGCGGATCTCAGAAAGCTGACGGTCCCGGAATTGAAGAACGTCTGCTCTGAGGTGAGGACGTTTCTCGTCGATACGATCTCAAAGATCGGCGGACATCTCGGTGCGGGACTGGGAGCTGTTGAGCTTGCGGTGGCGCTCCATTATGTCTTCAACACCCCCGATGATAAGTTGCTCTGGGATGTCGGACATCAGGCGTATCCGCACAAGATCCTGACCGAGCGACGCGATCTCTTTCATACGATCCGGCAGTTCGGCGGTATCAGCGGGTTCCTGCGCCGCTCCGAAAGCAAGTATGATACCTTTGGCGCGGGGCATGCCAGCACCGCGATGTCTGCGGCGCTCGGTATCGCGGTCGCCCGTGATCTCTCGCGGCAGCATTTTCGCGTTGTCGCCGTTGTCGGTGATGGTGCGATGACGGGCGGCATGGCCTACGAAGCGATGAACAACGCGGGGCTTCAGAAGCGCAACATGATCGTTGTTCTCAATGACAACAACATGTCGATAGCGCCGAACGTCTGGGCGCTCTCGAATTATTTCACGAACCTCATCGCGAATCCTTCATACAATAAATTCAAGGCGAATGTCTGGGACCTCACGGGCAAGCTTGATTCGATCGGCGACCGGATCAGAAAGATCAGCGCTCGCGTCCAGGAAGGGATCAAAGTCATCATCACTCCCGGGATGTTGTTCGAGGCATTGGGGTTCAGGTATTTTGGACCGATCAACGGTCATAACGTCAACCAGCTCGTCAAGATCTTTTCCGAGATCAAGGACCTTCCAGGACCGATCCTCGTCCACACGATCACGCGAAAGGGAAAGGGATATAAACCTGCCGAGGCAGATATTCAGGCTCTCCACGGCGTCACTCCGTTCGACAAAGTGACGGGAGTTTCATCCAAGAAACAGGAAACTGCTCCTCCTTATACCAAAGTGTTCGGGGAAGCGCTCGTTGAATTGGCAAAACGGAACGAGCGGATCATCGGCATCACCGCCGCCATGCCGGACGGGACCGGACTCGACCAGCTGCAGGAGGAATGTCCGGAGAGATTTTTTGACGTTGGCATCGCAGAGCAGCACGCTGTGACGTTCGCGGCCGGGCTGGCCACCGAAGGCTACATCCCTGTCGTCGCGATCTATTCGACCTTTCTCCAGCGGGCGTACGATCAGATTGTCCATGACGCCGCCATCCAGCACCTCCACGTTGTGTTTTGTCTCGATCGGGCGGGACTGGTTGGAGCAGACGGACCGACGCATCATGGCGTCCTTGACATCGCCTATCTGCGGTGCATCCAGGGGATGGTGATCATGGCTCCCAAGGACGAGAATGAGCTGCGCGACATGCTCGCCACCGCAATCCAGTATGAGGGGGGACCGATCGCCATGCGCTATCCCCGCGGCAGTGGTGTCGGTGCGCCGTTGAAGACAACCTTTGACGCGGTGGAGATAGGAAAGGGAGAGATCGTACGAAAAGGATCGGATGTTGCGATACTCGCGATCGGCAACATGGTCGTTCCGTCGTTGAAGGCGGCGGAGCTTCTCGCCAAGGACGACATCGATGCGGAAGTCGTGAACATGCGGTTCGTCAAGCCAATTGATCAGGAACTTATTGCAGACCTCTGCCGCCGTTTCCGGTATCTCCTCACCGTGGAGGATCACGTCGTCCACGGAGGATTTGGCAGCGCGGTGCTCGAGGCCGTCGCTGTGCAACATCATCCGGAGATCCGCCTGAAGGTCCATGGGGTGCCCGATGAATTCATCGAGCACGGAACGCCGCAGGAACTCTACGCGATGCTGAAGCTGGATGCGCCGGGGATTGCCAGCATCGTCAAGAATTTTTTCAGAGAACAACCCCAACGAAGTCCCGTGGAAACAGTAGCGTAAGAGGAGCGATCACGCGTCATGGAAAAAATTCGATTAGGAGTAGTCGGGCTCGGGTGGGTTTCACAGGTGTTCCATTTGCCGGTCCTCACGCGCTGCGAGGATGTCGAAATTGTCTCGGTCTGCGATAAGGACAGATCGAGAGCAAAGATGATTGCCGATCGGTTCGGAATACCGAGGTACTACGGCGACTACGAACAGATGCTCGAAAAAGAGGATCTCGACAGCATCGATGTCTGCACGAGCACTGACGCGCATCTCGCGGTCACTCTGGCGGCACTCAAAGCGGGGAAGAACGTCTTTGTCGAGAAGCCGATCGCCCGCAGGCACACGGAAGCCGCGCAGATGGCCGAGGCCGCGAAGGAACAAAAGAAAATCCTCATGGTCGGCATGAATAACCGCTTCCGTCCGGACACGATGATTCTGAAAAGTTTCATCGAGAAAGGGGAACTTGGAAAAATCTTCTACACGAAGTCGGGGTGGTTAAGAAAACTCTCCAACGACAACCGGTGGATGACACAAAAGGATAAATCGGGAGGAGGAGTGTTCTTTGATCTCGGGATCGTCATGCTCGACCTCGTCCTCTGGATGCTCGGATTCGCCCCTGTTGAGCGCGTCAACGCAAAGATGTACATGCACAAGACCAAATCGGTGGAAGATTCGTGCTTCGTATTTCTGGAAATGAAGTACGGAACCTGCGTTGTGCTTGAAGTCAGCTGGTCGCTGCAATCGGCTCAGGATTTTTTCTATTGCGAGTTCTTCGGCTCGGACGGAAGCGCGATGATCAATCCTCTCCGCATTCACAAACAGCTCCATGGAAATCTTGTCAATGTCACGCCGGCGAAGCCGGAGACACCGTTCAATCTCCATAAGAAGAGCTACGAAAACGAACTGAAACATTTTGTCGGCGCCGCCCGCGGGTTGCATCAGGTGATCTCGACAGGCGATGAAGCCGTCCAGCGGATGAAGGTCGTCGAAGCGATCTATCAATCTGCACAAAAAGGAAAAGAGATCACGCTGAAATAAGCAGTTCCTGCGGGCCCCTTGGCTGCCAGGAAACGCGTCGTGGATTCTTGATTCGATCAACCTCCCTCAGATGAACGCCCGGCCAATCATTGCGCTTCTGACAGATTTCGGCGTCGTCGATCCCGGCGTCGGCAGCAGACGCAGGGTCCTCTGCACGGAAATCGACGGGCGCTGGTTTCTGGCGCCGGATAACGGTGTCCTGAAGTTTGTCGCAGGCCAGGCCCCGCCGACGAAGACCTTTGTGGTGACGAACAGGAAATATTTTCTTGCTGTCACAGGCAGCTCTGGCTTGATCGAGATATCGCTGAGGAACGCAAACGCAGCCCGCCGGCTTCGGGCAAACCTGTCGAATCCTCTCACCGTGAGGGTCGCTTAGGATGGACCGAGAGCAGCGCGAGCTCGACGAATTGTATATGCTCGGGTGCCTGGCACTCGCCGCGAAGGGCGCCGGCTCTGTAAGCCCGAATCCTCTCGTCGGCGCGCTCCTCACGAAGGGGGGGAAGGTGATCGCGAGAGGATTTCACAAACAGTACGGCGGCCCACACGCTGAAGTCAACGCTCTCCAGGCAGCGGGGCCCTCCGCCCGGGGAGCGACGCTGTATGTCAACCTCGAGCCGTGCGGTCATTTCGGCAAGACCCCGCCGTGTGCCGATCGCATCATCGCCTCAAAGATCCGGCGGGTCGTCGTCGGCATGCGGGATCCCAACCCGTTGGTGGCGGGAAAAGGAATCAGGAAGTTGAGGCAGGCGGGCATCGCAGTGCGTGAGAGCGTTCTCAGAGATGAATGTGAAACACTGAATGAAAAGTTCATAAAATACATCACGACGAAGCTGCCCTTCGTTGCCGTCAAGATTGCTCAGACCCTCGACGGGCGGATCGCCGAACGACGGGACCAGCAGGTCTGGATAAGCAACAGCGAGTCGAGGGCCCTCGTGCACCGGTTACGTGCCCACTATGATGCCGTCCTGGTCGGAGCCGGAACCATCCGCTCCGATAATCCGTTGCTGACGGTGAGGTATGTGCCCGGAAGGAATCCTGTTCGCGTGATCCTCGACGGACGCCTGACATCGATCCCTTCAGCACAGGTCTTCACCACAGCAAGGTCGGTGAGAACCATCGTCATGACGTCAATCGATTACGGCAGGAAGCGCAGCGCGGTGAAAGATAAGCTCCTCAGAAAAGGGGTGGAAGTTGTTGAGGTCGAGGGTGGCCGCGCCGGCCAGATCGACGCAGGGACCATCGTTTCGGTGCTGGGAGCGATGAAGATCGGATCGGTCCTTGTTGAGGGAGGAGCGGATATTTTCAGACAATTTCTTGCCCCGAATGTGGCAGACAAAGTGTATCTCTTCGTTGCGCCGGCAATCTTCGGTCACGGCCTCTCCGTCTTCGGCGAACAACAGCGCGGCGAGCCGCTTCGTCTGGTGAACGTCTCAAGCCGTAACATTCGGGGCGATACGCTGATCGAGGGGTATTTGAACAAAATCGATAATAGGAAGAATATCTCATGTTTACCGGAATTGTTGAGGCCATAGGAACTGTAGAGAACGCATCGGATCAGAATGGGGGGAGGGCGTTCCGGATCCGTTCGGTCGAAGCGGCCAGGGAACTGCACGTCAACGACAGCATCTCACTGAACGGAGCATGTCACACGGTTCTCTGGAGAGACAAAGCATCGTTCGAAGTCCTGGCAGTCGAGGAGACGCTGAAGAAAACCGCTCTGGGTGATTTGCGCGGTGGTTCCCCTCTCAACCTCGAGCTTCCGATGCGTCTCAATGGGCGCCTCGGGGGCCATCTCGTCCTGGGCCACGTCGATACGGTCGGCATAGTTCTCCTGATCGAGCAGCGCCTGAGCAGCACGATGTTCACGATTCAGGTCGACCCGCAATTCGCCAAGTACCTCATCCCTGTCGGATCGATCGCCGTGGACGGCGTGAGCCTGACGATCGCAGCGATGGCGGCGAACCGGTTCGTGGTTTCGATCATACCGCACACCCTGGAGCGGACGATCTTTTCGACGTATGTCGTCGGAACGCGTGTGAATTTGGAATTCGATATCGTCGGCAAGTATATAGAGCGGTTGATGAGAGGAGACGTTGATAACCCGTCGAGTGAAACTTTTCCGTCAGAGGCCGATCTGCGTGAACAGGGATTCTGACTGAGACCATGGCACGGAAGATCTTCTACAAAATCGCCGATAACAGGGTCAACCGGATCTCCGACCAGGAGTGGGACGACATTCTCCGGCTTCAGCACTGGTACAATTCAGAATTCATCTGGACTGCCGGAAAGTTGTCGTTCAAGATGTATGCCGTTTTTCAGGGAACGAATCTCTCACATCTCGATTACGACGACTGGCATAAGGTCATCAGTGAGAGAATGGAAGACTGCCGTCGCCGCGGCCTTTCGGAAAATGAGACCGTCCGTAAGCTCGAATCTGAACGACTGATCATTTCAAAGAAAGGCGGCTATGCCGACAACTGCCTTGCGAGCGGCTTCACGCGCGTGGCAGGCAATGAGTTCAACGCTTATCTCACGGTCGAATTCCTCTTGAAGGCGTCGCATCTCGCACCGGGTTGTGTCATCGACGTTGAAGACGAGGGGGAGTTTGTCAAGCCGAAAAACGTCTGCCTCAGCAGGGGAGGAGTCATGATCCCTGTGATTGAGCCGCTGAAGACGGCGATTTGTGAGAATATGGTTGAACACCGGCACGTGTTCGCTATTGTCGATGCGGCAAAATACAACCAATTTCCAAAATTCCGATCGAGTATCCCTGAATTCGGCGACATGTCAAAAGATGAGCAACGGAGCATCCTCACCGAGTGGAACTGGCTCGGCTTCGAGAGTAATTACGACATCAACGGAGACGATATTCAAGGCTATGACCTGAATGGGAAGGTGGCCGTTTTTTCGATCAACAAATTCCGCGAATCTTCTTGAATTTCGCGGCTAAAATTTGTATCTTATTATTCAGCAACAATTCCTAAATTCGAGGTTATCATGTTCAGCCTGCTCGTATTGATTGAAGTTTTTGTAAGCATCGTCCTCACCATCGTTGTTCTCATGCAATCAAGCAAGGGAGGAGGCCTTGCCGGGTCGTTTGGTACCGGCGGCATGGGGACCGTCTTCGGCGTGCGTCGAACGGCAGATTTTTTGAGCCGGGCGACAACGTGGTTGGCCGCCGCATTTATGGTGTTGGCCCTGATAGCCAACATTCTCTTCCTGCCCGGGAAAAAGCAAGCGGCCGAAAGTATTCTTCAGCGGGGAGCCACGCCTGCGGCCGCGCCGCGCGCCGCGCCTCCGCAGAGCCAACCTGCCGCGAGCCCCACTCAGGAACAGAAATAGCAATTTACAATTTCCGGGGAGGTTGTCACTTGCGCCCATGGCTCAATTGGTAGAGCAGCTGACTCTTAATCAGCGGGTTCCAGGTTCGAGTCCTGGTGGGCGCACAGTCTTATTCATTTTCTAAGTCCCACTCCTCGCAGTTTCTTTCCTGAAGGTAACCATTTTGGTAACCACCCCCGAAGACTCAAAGGGCTTTTCTGACAGCCATGAGAGAATTCACCCGCATTGTGGGGGATAAGGCTCTTCGATTTGTAAATGTGCCGGACATCGAGCAGTTTCTTTCCGTGAATTTGTTTCCAAGCGGTTCAAGTACTTCGTGAGAAAGGCCGGGCTGAATGATGGACTTCATTTTCACAGCCTCCGGCATACGTTTGCGAGCTGGCTGGTGCAGGATGGGGTTTCATTGTATGAGGTGCAGAAGCTCCTCGGACACTCGAATATTGCTGTTACTCAGGTATATTCGCACTTGCAGCCTGAAGGATTGCATTCAACGGTAAATAGGATTTCGCTTGTGCTGAATTAAACCATGACCGGAGGGGGAGGGGGTGTGCTGTTTAGATAGGGCCGGGTGAGAAAGCATGCTTTGCTCGCAGACAGAAGAACTCTTGCATTGATAGTCTAAGGGTTTATTTGTACATTCATCCGAGCATTCAAATTGACCAAACATAACAATTCACGACCTTGAAACATCGAGGTAAATAACCCTCAACCGCTTGAAAGGTTCGGTCAAACCTGGATGCAGCGATTGAGGGTTTTGTTTTCAGATTAGGAGGTAATATGAATTCATGCGTAAGACTTTTCGCAATTCTTTTCGTTCTACTTTCCACGTTTGTCTGCCGTTCTTTTTCTCAATATCACGTAGCTTCTTTAGATAGTGGCTTAATTGCTTATTATCCATTCAACGGAAATGCAAATGATGAAAGTGGAAACGGTAATGATGGGACTGTTCATGGCGCAGTCCTTGATAAGGACAGATTCTTGAGAGATAGTTCGGCGTACCACTTCGCCGACAGTAGCTATGTATCAATCCCAGAATTATTTCAAGCTGGCCAGGCTTCATTTACGATTTCCGCATGGGAATCAACACAGGAGCTGTCGGGAGTTGACCAAGCTCTCTACTACAAAGGGAGCATCGAAGGAGAACTAGGTTTTGGAATTACTGACACCGTATTTAATTTCGGTGTCAAACTTTCTGACGACCAGTGGTATAAGTTGCGTGCAACGACTGTCCACCTCTTAAACCGATATTATCACGTCCTTGCACGATATCAGAGGGGAAGCACCATAGACCTCTGGATTGACGGATTATTGATTGATACAAAAAATATCCCCAATCTTGCTCTGAAAGTGACGGCTCCATTTACCTACTCTTCAATCGGAGCGGTTTATGGAGGAAGTCAGAATTTTTGGCGAGGAATTATCGACGACATGCGCATCTACAATCGTGCCTTGAGTGATGCGGAGATTGTAGCATTGTATTCGCATGAACTAACATACGCTGAGGATGTGCGGACTTCATTACCCACAGAATTTCACTTAGAACAGAACTATCCCAATCCATTCAACCCCTCAACAAGCATTTCCTATGAAGTGGCAAAATCGTCTCGCGTGACAATTACCATTAGCAATATTCTTGGTCAGGAAGTCGCAACACCTGTGGGTGAAAGGCAACAAAGTGGCAAACATACTTTCTCTTGGATTGCGGAAGGGTTGACGAGCGGGGTGTATTTTTACCGCATGGTCGCTGGGGGCATTGTTGAAACAAAGAAAATGATTTTGATGAAGTAGGATTGTGATTTTGACCGCAGGAATCGCTTACTAACGAATCGGTTCTTTCATCGTCTTAGAAATGTGTGAGGGTCAAGTGAATAAAGTCACTTTTTCAATTTCGATGTGTCTTATATTTATTGGGTGCGCGACGCTTGATGGAGTCCGGTCAAACAATCGAGAGAACTTGTCAAAGTTGAAAACGGGGTTTAGCAAGGATGAAGTGCTTGGCGTGATGGGGCAAGGCAGTACACAAACATGGCAACCTGGCATTCTCCTCCTGCCTTGGCCAGCTACGAAAATCACCAACCCCTACCGTACAGAGGTATTTCCTTTAAGAAGTGATACATTGGAAGTATTATACTATTACACTGATATAAAAGCTGCGGATGGTGCTATAACTGACGATGAATTGACCCCTATTGTTCTCAAAAATGGTAAACTCGACGGATGGGGATGGATGTATTGGAATGATACTGTAAAACGTTACGAAATCCGTCTTCGTTAGTCCACTTAAGTAGCCCTAGACAGATGAGCCCCCTTGACCTCAAAACTCCGAAGATTTTTGTGACCGCTGTCACCAAAATACCATTTCTGTGAATATGTGATAATTGGGGCATTCTAAGTTCAAAAGCTCATTTTATTCGCTCTTTTGACAACATTATTCATCATAACCTTTACTCTTGATGTACGTATATTATATACGTAATATTGTATGTAATACATGGAATATTTGTAGGAGTATTGAATATGGGCACATTGGCATTCGTCCAAGAGAACGTTTCCGGCAAGAAAAGCCGAAAAGTCAATTTTGTCGCCTCCGAAACATTTGTGCTTCAGCTCTCTCAGGTCGCTAAGGAAAAAAAAGTCAACTTGAGTGACTTCATTAGGGAGGCTTGCTTACGGTATATTATGGATTATGAACAACTCAAGGCGGAAGCAGAGCTTATTGAAGCATGCAAGAATAGTCGCGACTTCAACAAAAAATTTGCCGCTGGTTGGGCAGAATATGAAACTGAGATTCCATGATTAAGCGCGGGGAGGTATATGAGGTTAACCCAGCCCCCACAATCGGCAGGGAAATTCAAAAAAAACGACCATGCGTAGTAGTCTCACAGGACATTGTAAATAATAATTCTGGAATCGTTGTGGTTGTACCAGTAACGGATGCCGAGCATAAGAAAGAAGACATCTTGAATGTACTCATACGAAGGAAAGAGGGGGGGACGAGCAAGGACAGTATTGCTCTCTGTCTCCAAGTCAAAGCAGTAGATGAGGAAAGGCTGGATACTAAACTTGGGAATCTAGACGCAGCCACAATGCAGAAAATTGACCTTGGCTTACGACGAATATTTGGCTTTTAGCCTTCTGTCCCTGACCCAAACTCTTCTTGGCTAGTTTCCTTTATTTTACGGAACTTGCCAATACTTTTGAGACAAATATTTTCATGAGTTAGCCACCAAATCCGACTGCGATTTTTAGCGGTGGATTTATCCATACATGCTCTGGGAGCGGTTTCACGACTGTCACTCCTTTAAC
>Ga0209726_10000167_pt1 | contig 134416 bp, 120 predicted proteins | sample Subgrocontami54m_FD_187453 | JGI IMG/M metagenome (GOLD analysis project Ga0209726, IMG submission 187453) | Subsurface groundwater microbial communities from S. Glens Falls, New York, USA - GMW46 contaminated, 5.4 m (SPAdes) (version 3) | ecosystem: Environmental > Aquatic > Deep subsurface...
ATACATTTTTCTAACGATGAAGAGAATTCTATTGGACCATTAAGTATACTGCTTGCTTTTTTAACAATACTTTTATCAGGCTCATATACAACCACCGGATATCCCCAGCCTAAAAATGATTGAGCTAAAGAAATCCCATCTAACACTTTATGACTACCATTACTACTCTTAGCTTTTAATCCTATAATGCCAATAACACCATTTTTCGAAAGCTTTGATAAAACAAGCATCTTTAAGCGATGTATAGGAATCAATGTTCTACGTTTAATCTCTTTAAAAGTTCTTACAAAGTTAATTAAGATTTTTGGTATAAATAACAACAAAACAAAATAAGAATTTAAAATCGGCAAATTATTAATGGTTTGAATTAGGTAACGAATTCCTGATGGTTTTTTCAAACCGTTAGGTGTTAAAAGATGAGTTGCATCCATAAGCGAAAAAGCAAAGCATATCTTTTTACCAATTATTTCATAGTTTTTATTATGCTCTTCACGGAATATTTTCAAACTATATTTATAGGTAGCTCTATCATGATTTTGATGAATAACCATTAAAGATTCGCTGGCATCAATTACTGAAGCATTTAACTTTCTGGCTTTATAAATAAGCCATGAATCCCAACCGCCCCTGCCAATTGCAAGTGGCAAAAGACTGTCCCATAGATCACGATTAAATAAATAAAAATCACTGTTTCCAGGCGGTGGAGCTTGAGCACCATTTTCTAGAACATAATTTCGTAGACTTATCTCCCAATCCTGTTTATTAAAATCCCACACATTTTCAATGTTACATCTCCAGATCCTCCCAACCATTAAAAACTTAGTAAATTTTTCTTTTACAATTTTTACTGCTTCCATAAAATCACTTAAGACAATAATGTCAGCATTTATGTAACACAACAAGTCATTCTTAGCTAATTTTTGTGCTATTTGAAACATTTGATCTAAAAGCGGGGCGCCATATTCATTACATGCTACGTCAGGAACATGTTTTAAATTTAATTCTTGACAGATCTCAGCAGTACCTTCATCGTTACCAAACAAAATAATTTCAGGCTTAGGAGCTAGCTTAGTCCAGCTTATAATTGCATTTCTTTGAATAATTCCAGAATGTCCTTTAAACGGTTTACATGTTGCAAAAATAGTAAGCATTATTTTTAAACTCCGACACCCAACTGAATATAATTTATATCTTTATTTGACTTTAAATGATTAACAATTCCCCAGCAATCAATTACGACGCGAGGCGAATTATCCCGTGCCCATTTACTGGCTGGCACTTCACAAAACTCTTTCCACGGTGTAGTCAAAACAATAACATCAGCTAGCTCAATACATTTTTCAGCAGACTCTACAAAATTTACTTTATCTCCTAAAATAAACTTAGAAGGAGGGATGCCTAAAGGATCATATGCTGTAACATTTATTTTTCTATTTACCAGTTCACTCACTAATAAAAATCCTGCTGCTTCTTCAATAACATCACTATCCACTTTATAAGTTAAACCTAAAACACCAACCTTACCACCTTTAGGTAAATATTCTTGGACTTTATCAGCAAGTAAATTAATTTGTAACCGGTTAAAAGTATCAGTTGCTTTGGCAATATCACTTCTAGCACCAATTTGTTCTGCTAGAGTTGAAAGAGCAACATTATCCCTAGGAAAACAAGGACCGCCATAGCTAATTGCACCTTTTAAATATTTTGTCCCGATGCGACTATCTTGCCCTAAAGCACCAGTAACTACATTTACGTCAGCACCAGGTAACTTTTCGCAAATTCGAGCCAGCATATTTGCAAAACTGATTTTAGTAGTAACAAAAGTGTTAATTGAAATCTTTGTAAGTTCAGCATTGACAAAATTCATCCGGGATACATAAGGTTTATTGTTACAAATCGAAGGATAAATACTGGCTAATAATTCACCTGCTTTAGGATCAGATTCACCTATGAGAACTATATCCGGGTTATAAAAATCTCTAACTACACTTCCTAAAGCAATAAACTCAGGATTATAACAAAGACCAAAATCTTTCCCTGCTTTTTTACCACTAATTTCTTCTAAGGTTGGTTTTATAAATTTTTCCATAGAACCAGGCATAATAGTACTTGTTATAGACACTAAGTGATATCCAGCTTTTTGCTTAAGGGCTTGTCCAATCACATTACAAGCATCTAAGACAAATTTGTTTGAAAAGTCACCACCTAGATTGCTTGGTGTAGCAACAACAACAAAAGTTATATCAGTATTTTTTACTGCATCAATACCATCAAGTGTAACAGTCAGTTTTTTCCCATATTTATTAAGCATTTCTTGTACTTCTGGTTCATAAACAGGAGATTTAAGCTGTTTCAATGATTCAACTTTCCTAAAATCAAGATCTACTCCAATGACTTCAAAATCTTTTGCAATTAAACATGCAACCAAAGGCACTCCTAATTTCCCAAGTCCAAAAATTGATATTTTTCGTTTCATGTTTTGTTTTATCCTGCTTGTTCCAAACTACTAATTTCCTTAATTCGCTCCTTTGGAACTGCTATATAGTTACCATCAAAATTTTGATTGTCAATTGAAAGTCGCTCTAGTCTTCCTCCATTTATAGCCCTATACCAATAATAGTTCAGATTACTTAGAAAAGAAACGATTTCTTTTGCATCATAACCCCACGGCTTTGTCCTGGAATTTGTTATTTCACAAAGTATAATAGGCTTATAATTTTGCTGTAACAACCCCATTGAACCTTTCAATAAATCCAGTTCTGCACCTTCCACATCAATTTTCATAAAATCAACCTGTTTTATATCTTTTTGTTTTAGATACTTGTCCAATGCTACCACTCTTACCTGAAGTTTTTTTACAGGATCATTAACTGCCGGCGGTCTTAAGCTATTGCAACCAATATCCTTACCTTCTACTAAAAAAAAATCTTCCATACCTTCTTTATTTCCCAAAGCAACATTTTCAATCTCTACATTTTTACAAAAATTTAATTTTACATGCAAAAATAATTTATTCACTTCTCTTCTAGAAGGCTCAAAAGCAATTACTTTACCACCAGGGCTAACTTTCTTTGAAGCTAATATTGTGTAGTACCCATGGTTAGCGCCAATATCTAAAAAGATCATCCCTGGTTTTAGAAAATGTTCTACAAATAAACTATCGTTTTCTTCATACCTTCCAGCAAAGACTATATCAGAATCATAATCATTCCAAGCTAACCACAGACCTCCAAATGGTAGACAAACAGGCAATGGCAAGCCAAAGGAAATCATGTTCCAACATTGTTTAAAACGTAATCTTATTGATCGTATTTTTTCAGTTAAACTTTTTTTGTAAAAGCGTTTGAAATCTATTTTGAGTGGGGGTTTTAATCTTGTTTCCATTGTTTAGTCTAATTTTTGTTTGATTTAGGAACAGCAGTTATACACAAATGCCAACCAAAATGACGTTCAAGAAAGCGAAAAAGAAACAGTGGCATCCACCTGAAATACCAAACTTTAACATATTTATACTGTACATAATCAGGAATTGAATACGGAAAAATATGATCTATAAATATTTCAGTAATTTTAAATCCATTATCTTCTAAAAGCTTTTTTATATCATTTTTAGTATATGTGTATGTAATAGGACAGCCTTCTTGTGCTTCTGAATAACGAGCAATCAATTCTCGTAATTTCCAAAATTGAAATTTTCCATAAGTCAATAAGATCCAGAACACTTTCCAGGAATAACGATTATATACCATTATTTTGACAGTACTTCCTGGGTGCACATAAGAACGAATCTGCTTAATTACATTTTCCGGATTAGGAGTATGATGAATAACTCCAAAGGAAAAAATTAAATCATAAGCTTCTATAGGTACAAATTTAGAAAGTTCTTCACTGTTTCCAAGATAAAATCTTATATTGTTTTCGAGTCCATAAACTTTAGCTCTTTGTTTTGTTATTTCTAATGAGCTTGCGGATAATTCTACAACAGTAACTTGAGCACCATGTCTTGCAAAGTTAATTGTATCAGAACCAATGCCACAACCAATTTCTAAAACTTTTTTTCCACGCCACCGTTCAAAGTCAACAAATGGCAAAATATGTAAACCAACAAAATATTTTCTAGCTTCAACCTCATCAAAATATTTTTTTGTGCCAATCTTTTCCAGAGAATAGCGAACATTACATGGACGCTCATCCCAATATTCTTTAACATCTTCAATCTTTTTTCCCATAAATCTGTATCCTTTATATACCACCTTTAAGTTAACTTTTACAAATGAAAATAAGAAAGTAACATTTGTATTTCAGGAAGATACTCGTCTGGTCTTCTATACCACTCAACCTGACAGCCATGATATGCATTATTCCAGTGACAATGCCTGCTTAGAATTGAAAGAAGATAATTGTAGGGGATTTTGACTTGTAAAAATTTTTTATCAGACGAAAACAGATCCAATGTCTTAATTTTTTTTACAGCCTCATCACCCTTCATTGAGAATGTATAAGTAAAATCAGCTGATTCAAGAACAGTAATAGCCATCAACCAATCTTTTTTAAATCCATGCTTATTTTGGTAAGATTTCATTCTTGCGTAAGCTGAATTTAATAATGGTAACAATTCAATTTGCTCTTCCTTAGGAATTTTAAAAGTATCTTCCCACCAATATGAGGATTTTTTTATGGTATTGACTTGTGTTTCAGTAGGCTCTTTATGAGTAATCGTTTTTGTAACTTTAAAGGTATCAGCATCAAACACATCCCCTTCTCCAAGGAGAGTAAGAGGATATTTCTCACTTTCAAGCAAAGATTTTGCATCTTGGACTTTAGGGATTCCTAATATTTCATTTTTATAAAACATTTTCCCTCCCAGAATCATTTGTCCTGCACATGGAATTGTCATCTTAGGCTTAAGTACCTGAACATTTTTAATAAATCTATCTAAGTATTTCTTCTTTTTTTCTTCACTGGCAATCTTTTTTTCTTCTAAAGTAAGGTTCTCATAGCTTGAAGGGAATGGACCAACGCCACTATATGGAAGGAGGGCTATAGTAATTTCTTTATGTGCTTTTAAAATCTTTTCACAAGCAGATCTTGTAGGAATATTATCGTTCGCATTAAAAACTACCGATTTACCATCAGACACTACAATTGATGAGTCAATTACGTTTGGCACTTCAGCATCTTCTATAAAAGCGCTTGGAGTAAAAGCACTATACATTGTTATATAAACCCCAGAAGCAATTTCTTTAGTTTCCCTGTCTCCAAGTTCAATTATATTTAAAAAGCCACAACTAGCTAGCCTTTTTTTTAAAAACTCTTCTTGCCCTTTTAATATAATGACTGGGGCATCTTTGTTTTTTAATCTAATTAATGTTTTTGGATCACAATGATCAGAATGAATGTGGGAAATATAAATATGGGTATATTCTGTTAGATCTTCAGGTTTTGTAACAAGCGGTGGCCACTGCCACCATGAACCATCAAATGCGCCTGGAACAAACCAAGGATCACAAAGAATTCTAGCCTTATCTGTAATAATTTCCAGTCCAGCATTTGTATAAAATTTTATTTTCATTTTTTAGCCAACACCAACTACTTGTACTTTATACCCAAGGAATTGCTTTTCATAAGACACTAGAGAACCTTTTGTTACATATTTCTTCAGTTCAGGAAGACATAATCTTTCTAAATACCAGCTTTGTTTTTTAGGATTACATAAAAAAAGTTTATTAAATGCTAAAGCAAAGGGTGCCAATGACTTTCTATTATTTAAAAACTTATAAACCCCCTCAATAACCTCTGGATAAAAAATATTACAAAAATCATCTATTGCAATCACCCCACCTTCAACTATAGAATCTGCTGCTACTACCAGATCGCTATAAGTTTCATCCACAGAATGTCCACCATCAATATGAAAAAAACGACGATTTTTACATTCTTGTGTTGTAAGTTCTTTGGATGGTTTTTCATAAACTTCTATAAAATTTATTACATCAAAATAAGAGGAAAGATTATTAAGGAGTATTTTTTTATCACCTTTTCCAGAATCACTAATGTTGCACTCCTGCTTACTAAAGAGATCACACAAACCAAGAGATTCCTTAATAGGATCAGTCATTAAAGCAAGCATAATTGAGCTTCTTCCATGATGAGCACCAATCTCAAACAAGTTTCCCACAATACCTTCTTTTTTTTGAATATAATCTATCCATAAAAATATTTGTGCGGCTTCTTTTGTAAACCAGCCTTCAATAAAATTCATTCCAAAAAGATAATGATTCACCTTATTATTATTTATCTTATGAGAAGAATTCAAATATTGACATTTAATTAAAGCTGGCAGAGACTTGGCTATTCCAGAACGAACAAAAACTGTATAAAAAAAAATTTTATATACCTTTTCAAGGTAACTCATGATCAACTCAGGATGTTTAAAAATATTTTTCATGTATTTAATTATTGTTTTTAACTACAACACTATTTAAGCAGTGCAATATCCCTTCAACTCCTTCTCTATAAGACCATTTTGAGATTATCTCCCGGGAAACTTTTCCCATCTTTTGTATAAAAGCTCTGTCTGATAGAAGCACATTTAACTTTTCAGTGAGCATTGACACATCACAGCTTGGATAAATAAATCCATTCACTCCTTCTTTCACCAAGTCCCCTCCTGCTCCAACTTTGTCACTAACTATAACTGGCAAACCAAAACACATTGCTTCATTTACTACGAGCCCCCATGGCTCAGAACTTGAAGGTAAAACAAATATATCTGACATAGCATAAAACTCAGGTAACTCTGTTTGGTTTCTAAATCCCATAAAGTATACAAACTCAAGATTGTTTTCCCTGGCATACTCTTCAAGCATTTTTCTTAACTTTCCATCACCAACATAGACCAATGCACATTTATATTTAGCAAAAACCTTAGTATAAGCTTTTAATAAATCCATTGGACATTTAGCATCAATTAATTTTCCAGAAAAAAGAATTACAGGTAAATCAGCAGGTAAACCAATTTTTTTCTTCAGCTCACTTTTTCTTGGCAATAATTCCTTTGCTTTACTAATAAAAAAATCATTATTCACACAGTATGGCACATTAAATATTTTTTCTTTTGACACTCCATAATATTTATAAAATCTGGAATTATAGGAACCAATTGATAAAAATCCAGATACCTTTTTGAATAAACTTTTTAAACCTATTTGTTTTAAAATTTTTTTTGGAAATACTGGCTCATCCAGGAGATTTGATTCTGCTCGTAAAAGCACAGGTACATTATAAGAGAAAGCTGTAAACATACCAAGCCAGTTTGTAAAACTATTCCAACCATGAATCCATATAGCATCACACTTTTCATCTTTTATTTTTTTTATAATGCCAGGATTTATCATTCCCCAAAAGGTTGAAACATCGGGGAAAGGACTAATGTTACTTAAAAACTCTGACTTATAACCTTCAAGCACTGGGATATCCCATTTAAGCACTTTTTCAAATCCTTCATCTTTATAGTCATCTTGTCCCCAGCTTGAATAAAATAAAACTTTTAAATCAATCTCAGGACATTTTGAAATTTCTTTAAAAAATGGCGCTTGATATTGTATGGGGTGCGAAAGAAGCGCTAGCAGCTTGTATTTTATATTTTCCATATAGGTTATTTTTTACACTCTACAAAAAGAGAATCTTCACGTGTTTCAACCAAATTAATATCTTTAATTTCACTTTCCATAAATCTTTTTTGTTCAATATTTCTAAAGCCTGTCTCACGCAATATATGTGAAAGTGATATAAAATCATACATCCACATATGAGAATGTCTATCTGACCTTGAAACCATTAAATTAATAAAATCACCAGCAGCTTTCCAGTCATTTGTAGAACCTTTTAAAGAACTTGTTACCCGTTCCACATAATTTTTAGCTTCTCTGAAAAGATCTGGCACAGCTACCCTCAAAATACCACCAGGAGCCAGAACTTCATAGCATTTCATAATTAATCTTTTTGTACTTTCTAAAGGTATATGCTCCAGAAAATGAGAAGTATAAATTACACTACATGAATTTGAAGATAAAGCAGGAAAACTTTTAGTAAGATTACAATAAACGACATTTCTTTGCCACTGAGCCTTATACCCTTCTTCAGACATTAAATGCATACAGTATAGTAATTTCTTTAGAAATTTATTTCCTGGTATTTTTGCAAGTAAAACATTAGGAGATGAATCAATATTTAACCATCCTTCAGGAAGAGTTGTACCACAACCAAGATTTAATTTTAAATGTGTTTTTTCCATTAATTAATTATAATTTCCTTTAATTTTTTTTTATAAATCTGAAAAGAAAAATTGTCATTAAATCTTTCATACCCTGCTTTGCCCATTAAAGCACTTAAACTCTTATCTTTTAAAAGTCTTATAATTGATTCAGACAAACTTTTAACATCATTAGGTTCACATAAAATACCAGTTTTACCATCTTCAATTACTTCTGGAACTCCTCCAGTCCTTGCACCAATGCATGATTTAGAATGATACATGGCTTCTAGAAAAACAATACCAAAACCCTCACCAGTACTTGGCAAGACAAAAATATCACAAGAATTATAATAAGAGTCTAAATCACTAGCAGAAAGACTGCCTTTAAATATTATTTTTTCATTGGGTGCTTTATTATTCGCTATTGCTTCTAACCTATGACGATCTGTTCCTTCTCCAACAATTACATAAAAGGCATCAGGTACTTCTTTAAGTATATTTGGCATTGCCTCGATAATAAGTTCAACATTTTTATACTTTTCCGAAGCTTCTAATCTTGAAACTGTTAAAACCATTTTCCCTTTTGGAAGTAACAATTCTTCTCTGGTTTTTAAAGTAACGCCTTCTCCATAAAAAGGATCTAAAGTACATGGAAGAATTTCAAATTGATTTTTATTTATTCTATTAAGCGTCAACATTTTATCTTTTGTGTCTACACTTATAGAAAGAATCTTATCAACCTGTCTTATCCCAACACTATGTAAAAACGGGAATTTTTTAGAAACTTCTATGCCATATATCAATTGTAATATTTTAGTTCTTAGGTTTATTAATTTTAAGGCTATAACTAGTGGAGAAAAATTTATATGTCCAATAAAAATTACCGAAGCATTAAAAGCATAATAAAGCACAGAAGTAATAAATTGAAATCTTGATCCATTAAATGAAAGATATCTGACATGGCTTGAATTAATATAATGAGAACTGTTATTGGTTTTTTTATGGTCATTTAAAACCAGCAGGGTAACTCTATAATTATTTTCTTCCGCAATTTCACTAAAAGCTCTTACAAGGAATCTGTTTAAAGTTTGTATCCCTCCAACTTTATCAAAAAGATCTGTCAGCAAAACAAGAATATTCATAAATAAGTTATTTCTAAATTGTTAAACCAAAAGCTGCTTTTTAAATTTCATAATATCTGCATCTACCATCATATGAATGAGTTCTTTAAATGATACTTTTGGTTCCCAATGAAATTTCTTTTTTGCTTTACTGTAATCTCCTTTTAAATCAAAAACCTCAGAAGGTCTATATAATTTTTCATCAATAAAAACATGTTTTTCCCAGTTAAGACCCACATAACTAAATGCAGTTTCTACTAAATCCTTTACTGAGTGACTTACTCCTGTAGCAATTACAAAATCTTCAGGCTTATCCTGTTGTAGCATAAGCCACATGGCTTCAACATAATCACCAGCAAAGCCCCAGTCTCTCTTTGCTTCTAAATTTCCAAGCCTCAACTCTTTTTCTACACCAAGCTTTATTTTAGCTACAGCATTAGTAACTTTTCTTGTAACAAACTCATTACCGCGTCTTGGTGATTCATGATTAAACAGGATTCCACTCAAAGCAAAAAGCCCATATGCCTCCCTATAATTTCGAGTCAGATGATATCCAGCAACTTTTGAAATCCCATAAGCAGATCTAGGATAGAACGGAGTATTTTCATTTTGCGGAGTCTCTTTAACATTTCCAAACATTTCACTTGAAGCAGCAAAATAAAACTTACAGTGAGGTGCTCTTTCCTTAATAGCAGCAAGAACAAAATGGGTACCACCGATATTTGTATCTATTGTTGAAAACTCATCTTCAAAAGAATAACTAACATAGCTCTGAGCAGCCAAATGATAGCATTCGTGAGGTTTTACTTTATCAACCACCTTAAATATACTTGGAAAGCTTTCTAAGGATGCTGAGTGAAGAACAATTTTATCAAGAATATGCTTAATTCTCCATAATCTGTGTTCTGGATCCTCTAAAGCAACGCGTCTAACAATTCCATGAACCTCATATCCTTTACTTAATAAAGATTCAGCTAAATAAGAACCATCTTGTCCTGTAATTCCAGTAATTAAAACTTTTTTCATACTTCCTTATAGTATACCTCAAACAAAATTACCTAACACTACTAATGCCCACACTTTTGACCAGTGTAATTTTCTATTTTTAAAATTGCCCCAGATTCTGTTAACTGTTTTTTCATCAAGCAATTTACATTTTAAACTGCTCTCCCTGAAATAATCAGAATTCCTTTTTATCCATATATCCATAGGAAATGTAAATCCCTTTTTAGCTCTGTTTATTATTCTGGAAGGTAGTTTTTCGTTTAATGAATTAACAAGGAGTGATTTATTTACACCATTATTAATTTTATAATTAACTGGCAAGCTTATTACTTTTTCTACTAAATTGTGATCTAAGAACGGAACTCTTATTTCAATTGCATGCCTCATGCTCATATAATCAGTATCTTTAAGTAATTGATTCTTTAGATAATGACTGAAGTCAAACAGATCAATTAAATTTACAAGTTTTGCATCGTCTACATCAAACGAACTATCTAAAAGACTATCCAAATAATAGATTTCACTTCTACTAACACCCATTAATTGACAAATTTCTAGTGGTGTAAAAAGTCCTCTAAAAAGGAGGTATATATTTTCAGCTGATGGATCACTCAGATATGAAAGTCTATTCAGACTGCTGCCTGAAACAAACTTTGAAAACCATAGAGGATTAAATAAATTTCGTTTAATACTATCTGGAACAAACTTTAAGCCTTTAAGAAATACCTCAAGATACTGGGAGTATAAATAATGCTTATAACCAAGAAACACTTCATCTCCTCCCAAGCCAGACAAAACAACTTTAAGCCCACACTGTTTTGCAGCTTTAGAGACAAAATAAGTGTTAATTCCATCAATACTAGGCTGATCCATTGCATTAAATATATTTGATTGCTCATTTACAAAGTCTTCATAGCTGATTTCAACATTATTATGATTGGTGCTATATTTTTGAGCAACAATATCCGAATAAAGAGACTCATCATATTGTTTTTCATTAAAAGAAATTGAAATAGTGTTTAATGGACTAGAACAAAGTTTACTTGCAACAGCAACTATTGAAGAAGAATCAATTCCTCCACTCAAAAAAACACCCAGTGGAACATCACTAATAAGATGATTCCTTATAGAATCTTTAAATAGTTCTCCTGTAAGTCTCTGAGCATCCTGGCAAGAACCATTTTTATTTATTCCCCTGAAACAATCTGATATATTCCAGTATCTCTTAACCAGGATTTCTTTATTGTTTAAAACAAGATAACTGCCTGCATCAAGCGAAAAAACATTCTTAATAGTAGTTAAAGGATGCGGGATTGAACCAAGCTGCAAAAACATTGCAAGTGATTGAACGTTCTTTTCATCTTTTACAAGACCACTTTTTAAAAGAGCTTTAACTTCTGAAGCAAAAACAAGAATATTGTTGTCGTAATGATAGTATAAAGTCTTTATTCCAAATCTATCCCTTACCAGTATTACTTCATGATCACCGTTTTGTTTTCTTGCATCATAAATTGCAAATGCAAACATTCCCCTGAGTCGGTTTAATAACTTTTCAATTCCCCATTCTGCATAACCGTAGATTAAAACTTCTGTATCAGATTCCGATTTAAATCTGTAACCTAGGGATTTAAGATCACTTCTTAATTCTTTAAAGTTATAAATTTCACCATTATAAGTTATCCATATCTTTCCATCTTGGCTAGACATGGGTTGATGTCCATTAGAAGAAGTGTCTATAATTGCTAGCCTGCAATTAATTAGATAAACTTTTCTATCCGGAGAGACATAGATTCCTGAATCATCAGGTCCTCCATGAACCATATAATCCTTCATTCTAAGCACCTTCGGTTCTGCTTCTAATCCGAAGAGATTTTTGAAGTCAATTAATCCAGCAATTCTGCACATTTTTTTACTCAGGTTGCTATTATAATTACTTTACTGATTCCAGGTTCTTGCATTCCACTGAAAATTCATTTAAATCTTTTATAGTATCTATCCCCTTCCAGAAGTCCATAGATTTATAACCATAAATCAGGGATTTCTGAGCAAGTACAGGAAAAGTAGTAACTTCATGATCACCTTTATCAGGCAGATAATCCATAATTCCCGGCTCAAAAACATATATCCCGCCATTAACCCAGTAAGGCAGTGCCCGTTTTTCATCAAAGCCAATGACATAACCGTCTTCATTTAATCTTACAATTCCATAAGGGCTTTTATATGGAAATAAAGATATAGTAGCAAGAACACCTCTTTTAAGGTTTTGTTCTACATGTGCATCAATAGCAAGCTGTAAATCCATGCCGGTACAGATATCACCATTAGTAACAATTACTTTTTCATTAGTCGGAAAATTTTTCCACGCATATTTTACTGCTCCGCCTCTTCCCAGAGGTTCATCTTCTATAGAATAATCCACCTGTACTCCAAACTTTCTACCATCTCTAAAATAATTTTGAATAACCTGACTTAAATATCCACAGGCAAATATTATTTTTCCTACCCCATATTTTACTAGCCATTCAAGCTGATACTCAAGAATTGGTTTATTTTCAATTTTTAGCATTCCTTTAGGACAATTGTTTGTAAAAGGGCTTAGCCTTGCTCCTCGTCCACCAGAAAGTATAATTGCCTGCATCTTTATTTCCCCTGATTTGGTTATTATAAACCACTTATACTGCTATCTAATCTTTCAAACTTTGGAAATCACTATTTGTTAACAAATCCAGCAGGTTACATAGTTCTGCCAATTCGATTGTCAGAAATCCTGTCCAGATAAGCATCAATACTACTTAAAAGAACTACAGGAAAGAAAACAATTATAAAAATCAAACTCAGGATATTCTTCAGTATTCTTTTTAAAATGAAAAGGAGTACACTTAGAGAATTAGTTGCATTTTTTGATTCAATAGAATATCGATTTGAAGCATTCCTGTGCTGTGTACTCAACCAAAGATTAAGGACATTTTTATGGGTTTGTATCTGCATAAAATATTTCTCAAGGATTTTATAGTCATAAAAACAAATTCTTAAACTCTCAGGTAAAACATTATTCATGTAAACTAATATTATGTGGGGATAACCATGAACATCTGGAGCAACTACTCAGCTACCACAATAATCTATCAGTAAGCAGTCAACATGGAAAGATTTTGACGATTCATTCGTCAAAATCTGTATAATATTACAAGTGGTAGACCGTGAGCACTTTGCAAAGCCGACAAGCGAAGAATGAGCGAGGAAGGTGGTGAGTAATTAACATCTGGATTGATATTGAGATTGCTGAACAAGTACCTTTTATTAAGGCTTTATCTGAAGAACTTAAATCAAGAGGCCATACAGTTATTATTACTGCTCAAGATTCAAGAGAGATTAAAAAAAAAATAAGTGATAATGGTATGCAAGCAAAAATTATTGGACAAAAAGACTCATTGTTTGGACTTTTTAGAGAGCAGATAGATATATTAAGATATACCGAATTAGCAGATTATATAAAAGGATTTAAAATTATTATTGCTTTTTCACTAGGCTCAAAATCAATGCTAGCAACATGTACTAACTTAAATATTCCTATCGTATTATTTCTTGAAAATCACAAAGATAAAATAGGCTGGATTCATTATGCTTTGGAAAAAAGCTATTTTATAGTCCAGGATACTGTCACTGAACAGCAAATATTAAAACAAGACATTAATCCAAAAAAAATTGCAAAAATAAATCAGGCTATAAAATTAAAAGGAGCCTCTTTTAGCACAAGGTCAATCAAAGAAATTACCGGCAAAATTGAACTCTTTAGTTCATTTCGGGATATAAAAGCATAACCGGATTTCAATTTTAATAAAGCTATAACCCAATACCTTAAAGTTCCATTTAACTAATCCTTATTGTTTAATCAAAGATTAACCATTTTATAAGCATTAGAACACATTTATCTCTCTAAGAGTTAATCTTTAGAAATTCTGAGAAATATTTTATCAACTTTTTATCAATACTATCTTTGTATAGTCCAAGAAGATCAAGTAATGTAATTGGGAGAACAAAGTCATGTCTGTAGGGTTAGCAATCTCAAATATAGCTAGGTGGACATCAGCAATGTTGATCCTAGGTGAGCAACAATCCGATTTAGAAATACAAAAATTTAATCTTAAGCCAGGAGATAAAAAGGATCAGGCAAGATTTGCTCTTGTAGAAAAAGCATTGCAAATTATAAAAGCAAAATTCGTTCAAGCTAAAGATAACGTAGAAGTGTGGAAAGATATTCTCAAATCATGGCTAGCACTAAGTAAGCTATTTAATGAACTACTTAGATCACAATAATCATAGCTAGTAAATAATTTAGGCATTTAGTAACAATAATCCTGTCCAGTATGATGGCAAACCAGCCAAAGTGATACTTTAATATTGATAGTTAGAATCAAGTTCTAACATTAATGAATGAAAGAATCACTTAAGATATTACTTGACGGAAAAGGTTGTAACAGTGCCTTAGATAAGGGCAACACTGACTCCGATAACTTTGTCTTCGAAAAAGCAAAAAGGATAAAGGATCTTAAGAAAAAACAGGAATTCCTCCTCCAGTATGTAAGTTCTTCACCAGATCAATACAAACTTTGTTGTATTTATTATATTGATTTAATAAAAAAATCAAACCCAAGCTATGCATATGATTTAGCTTACAAACTGCATAAACACTTAGTAAAAGAACCATTGCCACATTGGATGCTTGCAGAGATAGCTTTAGAAAATAAAGCATGGGTATTTGCCAGAAAAGAATTACAAACCGCTTTATGGCTTTCGCTTGATGACAAGCAAAACATTAAAAATACTGAGATACTTTTAAAAAAAGTTTTAACTAAAATTAAGTCTGGTGAATCAGATAGCTCTAATACCAGCTACTGGAAAAGCAAGGAGATTGATATCATTGAAATTTTTTTCTCAATGTTACACTCCCTTGATGGAAGCGAATTACTTAAATATGGAATTGGACTATTAAAAACCTTCCCAGAAAATACTGAAAACCTTGAAAAGGTCTATGAAAGTCTTTCTCTAAAAAATGATTCAGGAATGCTCTTGCAGTTTAAGGATTATTTAAAAGAATTAAGTATTCCTGACTCATTAAAAGATTTATATTTTGGGCTTATAAACTATGATTTATCAAACTATACCGAATCACTTGATTTTCTTTCTAAAGCAAAAGAAGTAAAGTCGAACTATGTTAAAGCGATGTTTTACATCTCAGCGAATCATTTACTTATGCATAATATCCCTGATTTTACAATGATATTTTATAAATTGATTGAACCTTATTCCTCCAATATGTCTCTTGGAGGAATTAGCATGTCTTCATCTCCTAGTTTTACAGCAATTTTAATATTATGGTCAATTTATTCAGAGACAAGCTTAACAAAAAAATGGGAATTTCAAAATGAAAAGATAATTTCAAAGGAACTTTCAAGATTAATCAAAAGAGTTATTGGTAAATGGACAAATGAACAGCTCAATGACTTAATAAATAGACTTATTCAAAATGATTTTTTAAGATTACTACCTTCGTTTAGTATTTATCTTTGTGAGACATTTATACAAGCCAAGCTATTACCCCTTGCAAAAGAAATTTTAAACTCTATTACTGACTCTGAGATTTATAGACTTAAAGCCTGGATATACAGAGTAGAAAACAATACTGAAATGGCAGAAAAAGAACTAGCCAAGTATAGAACTAGTATAGATTTTTCTAAGACACCTAATCTTACTCTCGAATCACTTAGTATAAATTACCCAAAAGAACTGGGACCTAATGAAGAAGATATTTTAAACTCTATAAAAGACATCTACAAACAAACAGACGGTTTAGTAAAAGAGCTTCAACTTGAATACGGCATAAATAACAACACTTGCGAAGAGAATTCATGTGCTGACTGCTGTAAAAAGACATTTCCTATAATCACATATTCAGAATATTTATATATTAAGAAATGGCTTGAGAATCAGCCAAAATCATACCAGGATGAAATAAAACAAAAATCTCTTGAAATAGTGAATCGGTACATAAAAACATATAAAAGTGAGCCACCTTTTATAACTAATGAAATTTCTTATATAAATACAAAAGTCACAGAATATCCCAAAGAATTTACCTGTACATGTCCATTTCTTAAAGACGATAAATGTACAGTTTATGAGTCAAGGCCATTCATGTGCAGAGCCTATGGTTACAGCACAATTGATGGCGCTTCTTTTAAGGGCTGTAATTATTTTTTTTTCCAGCTTATGTATGCAACAAAAACTACAAATACAAGAAAAATAATAAACTTTGATTCATTTAATCAATTTATCAAAGAAGCTGATAATAAATTAATAGAAACTAGTACTTCTGCACCAATTCCCCTATGGTTTGCTTACGATCATAGAGAATCAAAAACAAAAGCTAAATATAATTTTCTTGGAAATGGGGCTTTTTCACTCGTTTATAAGTTAATCATTAATATGTTTTTCAAGAAACAAAAAAGAAGTTAGAGATATCTAAATGCACCTCTAAATGTTTTAAGATAATCCTCTGTGCTTACGCTTGTTGCAGCTGCTTGAGAACTTTCAATGTCTGCAGATAACTTATCTAACTCGGGAATAATGGTTTCAACATATCTTGCTGATGATGGATTAAAAGAATTCAATGAAGATACAGCAGTATGAATACCAGTATTTAGCCTATTATTACTATGGGTTAATCTTCTTACTCTAGGATCATTCTTGCCAGCCTCTTTATGTTGTTCCCGTAAAGCTTCAATTTCTTTTGTCCTAGCATTTATTTCTTCTCTGATTTTTTTTGTTTCTGCTTCAGAGAGTTTACCTTTCATTAATTTCTTTTCAAAGCCTTCAATCTCTTTACCTATCACTCCCATTCTTTTTACAATTGGTTTTCTGTAGCCTTCTTTTATACCAGATGTAGTTGCTGCATTACGAAGTGTGGCTTCTTCATTTTTAAGAGCCTGGTATGTAAATCTTGGAGCATAGGATGCAAGTAAAGCAGTTGGATCAAGTCCGCTTTTCCAAAATGAATCTCCGATTTCCATATTTATGCCTTACCTTACTTTACCTTATACCTTGTTTATACCAAAATTAAGGTCTGGTTAACAAGAGGTAAAACATTATTTTTTGAAGAAGCTTTTTAAAAAATTATCAAAAAAAGGTTAATGGTGATGAGATTGTCACATAATCGGAAATAGGTGTATTTGGGTATGCTAACAAATCAAGGATGTCATTCCCGCGCAAGCGGGAATGACAATATCCTCAAAAAGTTTCAACAGAGCTTAACTAAAATAAAAAGTGAAAAGTAAAATCCTAAGGAATTTATTTATCTAACATGACTACCAAATTGTGGCTCTGTAGCACCTGGATTTCTAAATAGTCTCCAGAACCATCTGGAGTAGTATGGAGCACTGTCAGGCATATGGTAGGATGTCAATCCAGTACCCCACTCTTCTGCTTTGTTACAGATGAATGTACCAACTAAACCTGTAGCAACTATTCCTAGCGCTACAGCAGGATTTACAGCACCAGCTAAGGCAGCTAAACATGAAATACCGCCACCTGCAGTTATTACACCAGAAATCCCACTTATCGTTCTAAAGGTTTGACTTTGTACCATTTCAAGACTTAAGCCATTATCAATCTCACCCTTCTTCTTATATTCACCAATAATACGTTCAATTCCTCCAAGTGCTCCGTAAATTCCAGCAATTCCTAAACCAGCCATTAGTGCCCAGCCTGCAGGACCACATGCTCCAAGAGCTGTACCTAACCTTGCTAGAGTTCCACCTGAACCTAAAGTTTTTACAACATTTCCTATTGCTGTAAATGCACCACTACCACTTATACCTGCACCGGTAGCAGCATTACCAATACCATTAAAAAATAATTTACTAAATATTGATCTAAAGAAATTCGCAACTGTTTGAGCCCATGTTGCTGGCAAAGCTGATCCTGAAACTGCCGGAAGCGCTGAAGCCCCACTTCCTGCTAACTGAACCCCTTCCCTTATACCACCTATAGCAGCAAATGGTGCCCTTACTATAGCTCCCAGAGCATCACCTACTCTGTTAACTACAGGAGCATAAGCACTACTTACAGGCGGAATAGCAGTTGTCATTTAATTGACCTCAATCAAATTATTATTCTTAAATAATTTAAATTAAATAATATGACTCAGACTCAGGTACATGGAAAGCATGCTGGAAACCTATTAGATAACCATACATAGGTAATCCATCTACCTAACTCTATATCTCTTCTATACAGTAGTACAAAAGAATACTAAAGTACTTAAAGAAATATCATATCTATTTATAAAGTAGCTATTTTGCTACTTCAGCTCATACAAAGTACTATACAAATAAAAGTTGACAGTATAATAAAAACTTAATATTTAAACGTACTACCTGCCTAGCAAAGCCTGACAAATCCATTCATTGGTTGTCCTAGAAATTAAGCAAAACAATTAAAGCTTATTTATTTTTACCAATTCTTAACTAAGATAAAGAAGAAATAAATTTCAAAGATTAAATTTCAGTAAGGTAATGTCAAAAAGTTTAAGAACCATCCTTTATATACTTGTAACAATTTAATAAGGAAATATTTATGCCTCCTATACCCTTCCCACTCATTCCTATTATTCCTCCTGCTCAACCTGGATTCGTTCCACCTACAGTAAGACCATCAACAGGTTCAACAGGAAGTATAGACTTAGGTTCCTATTTACCAGGAAGTAGTGGTGACTCTTTCACTGCTGCACCAGCTGGATTAGATTTAAGTTCTTATTTACCTCCTGCAGTAGCAGCACCAGGTGGTGCACCTACCGCGGGTGAAGATGATCCTGTTAGAGGTTTAGATTTACGTTCCTATTTACCTCCTGCAGCTGGACCAGGTGGTACTGGTGGTACAGCTACTGGAAATGCAGATCTCACTGGATTTGCAGGAGCTATGAGTGCTGGTCAAGAAGGAGTAAGTTTTGTCAAACAAGATAATGGATCATATAGAAGAGTTTTTCCTCCTCCAGCACCTGGCGGCGTCCAAATAACTGACAACACAGTTTATTGGATGCAAGGTAATGAACTCTATTCAGAAGGTGGACAACTAACCGGATTACCATCAGGAAACGTAGCAATTCCAGCTGGGGTATTTTCATTAAATTCAGAGACAGGAGCAGTTACACACAGAGCAGGAACAATACTTCCATGGACAAGAGGTTTAGCAATGTCGGGAGCAACTAGTCAAGGTAATGGAGCTTATAGATTTGCAGATGGAACTACAGCATACTTACAAATAAGTCCTATAAATGGATACTATTCATTATATAGACCTGCCGGACAAGTAGCAAATACAGGAGCAGCTCTTCCAGCAGCAACATATTTCTTCACGGAAGCTGGAACTCAACCTGCTGGTTTAAATGGATGGCAAACAGGTGCTATTAATGTACAGGCTCCAGGAACTCCAGTAGCAGGAGCTGCAGGATCTCCTACAAATTATGATTGTACACAGCTTGCAGGCCCTCGCACTCAAATGATTATAACTGGACGATTAAACCATGTAGGTCAACATACTTTTGGTGGAAACACATATCAATACTTCACTCCAGGTGAAGGTTCTGCTTTACCAACTTTCGGACAATTTTACTTTAGTCGTACAACTGGAGCAGCTACTAACCCACATATCGGAGGAAACATTAGTCAAGATTGTCTAATCTGGTGTAATGGTCCTGCTGCAACTGATCAGCCTCCAGTAGATGCTGATGGAAACGTACATCCTAAATTACATTTCTTCCTTGATAGCACTAATCCAGCCAACCCGGTTTTTGTTCCATATGCATGGATCAATGGTGCATGGAGACGAGTAACAAGACTCGAACCAGGAGCTCCAGGAAATCCAACAGCTTCTGTACAATATAGAGCAGACATGGGTGGAGGTATACAGAAAACCTGGACAGCAAGACCTGGCACAAGCGCCTGGGTATAAAACATTTTTCCTGACTTATTAATTATCACTTAATTACAAGAGAGATTGTAACTGCTCAGAAGTAATTTCATCTTTCTACGTCATTGCGAGGGCTTTAGCCCGAAGCAATCTCAAAACGTTAGGAGATTGCCACGTCTCACTTTGTTCGGCTCGCAATGACGTGAGTAGTTATAAGTTAATTACTAATTAAACCAATTATTCAATTTAATTAAATATATTTAATCTCTGTAAAGAAATCAATATAATTCCCTTTATATATTTGAAATGGAAAAAATTTAAACAGTAACAAAGAGGAGAATTTTATGTTTGTACTACAAGTTGATGGACTTGATCTAAGACCCCCAGTAATACCTAAGGTAGGTGGACAACCACAAGGCGGAGCACCCCAAGGTGGCGGAGTAAATTGGGGACCACAAGGAGGACCTGCGCCAGGAGCAGATCACAATGCAATAGCTATACTTACAAGAGATCCTGTACAAAATACAATCACTCCACCAGGCGATACAGAAACCTTTGTCCGTAGTACATCAAGAATTCATAACACTGTTGGGATGCCGGCTGCATATGCATTTGTAAATTCTGAAAGAGCAGCTAGGATTGGTCAAAACATTGTAAGGCTTGCACAACTTTTAAGGATAACAAGAACTGCAGGTACTGCAGTAACAGCTACTCAAGCAGCAGGAGCCGGTACAAGAATAGGTGGTAGAGTTTTACCAATAGCTGGTGCTGTTTTAACAGCAGGTGAAATTGCATATGATTACCACACTGCTTCACAGATGCCATCAACACCTAGAGAAGTCGTTAATATGGCATTAGAAGGAATAGAATTATCACCTGATCAACTTGCAGCAGGTGTAACTTTAGAAGGAATAAAAAATCAAATTACTGAACTTGCCAGCAGAGATTTAAATAATGCTGAAAATGCCGAAGCGCTAAGAACTTTTTTAATGGATAATGTTGGGCTTGATAGAGACCATTCAAATATGCTAATTGATTGTATAAAGGGAGCACCGCAAAGAAAAGAAGAAGCAATCAGAGAAGCTGATACAGGTCTTGGATATGCAGTAGCAGGTGGACTTACAGCATTAGCAGTAGTTGGAGTAGCAATGTGGTGGAACCCCGTTGGCTGGACTATAGGCGCTGCTGCTGCAATAGTTTGTCTTGGTATTGGTATCGGCTACACAATAAACTGGCTTAGAAAAGTTGATTTCGGTGGTGTTTTTAAAGCACTTGATAAAGTACCAGTTATAGGTCACATAGGCAGAGGCATTCATGCTGTTGCTAGTGGTATTGGCAGAGGTATCGGCGCCGCTGCTAGATGGATTGGTAGCTGGTTTTAGTTAGTATTTATTTTCTTACAATTAACACAGTTGAAATTATATTCAATTGTGTTAATTGTTTTTTTATATCCTGAAAACTTTTTTAGCTGAAGAGTGGTGTATTTCTTTTTACAATGATTATAATCAGATTAAAAAACAAATTTAATATTTATCACATAGCAAATTTTTGTTTTGTAAAGCTTTGTACTAAGTGAAGATATTTAATATATCGATTCAGTATCTTATTTAATAATTTCTTAAAACAAGGAGACATAACAATGGTAAGTGATGCAGATCTTTTAAGGGGATTAGATTTAAGACCACCACTAGGAGGTGGAGGCGGCGGTGGTAATACCGGGACTACTGAAGGTGGTGCTCCAGTAAGACCAACCGGCGCATCCCATGGAACTACTGCAATTGCAGATTCATTTGTTGTAGCAAAATCCGTAAGAGGATTTCTTGCAGCACCAGCTGCTGCTGCCACTGCTGCTCCTGCTGCACCAGTAGCTACTACAGCAACCAGAAGTTTGGCTTTTAGAGCCGGAGCCGCTGTAAGAGGAATTGGAATAGGCCTAAGAGGTTTAGGTTTCTTTGGAGCTCTTCTTAGAGGACTTCCAGTTATAGGTGCATTTTTTGCTCTCGCTGATCTTGCTTCAAGTGGTCAGCAGGAAGAAGCTGTAGCAACTCAAACCGTCTTTGACAATTTCCTTGAAGGAAGATCAGATGCTGAAAAACAAAGAGCTTTTGAAATATACAGAACCCAAGGTGCTGCAGGTCTATCAAGATATCTGACAGAAAATCTTGGGTTTAGTGAAGATTCTGTGAATGAATTTACTAATGCATTAAAAGAACTTCCAAAACTACAAGAACAAGCTGGAACCGATCGCACACGGAATGCATGGTTGACGATTGGTGGTTTAGTACTTGGTGGATTATTTGCACTATGTACAGGAGGAGTTGGCGCAATATTCCTCGGTGCATGTACTGGAATGTGCTATGGAAATCTTCTAAATATGGGCTGTAGATATATACCTGGATTAGCGCCTGATTTTGGAAGCTTGCTTAGAGGCAGACCAAACAACAGTGTTTACACACCAAGAAGTACAACAACAGCTACTGCATAATAAAAATTTTTTAAACTTATCAAGGATCAAAATAATTCCTGGATTAGCTTTTTCTATATAGAGCAACTAATCTTATGACCGGAATTTCATCTCTTCACTTTTCCTTAATGCCACTTGTAATTGGTCAGCAGCAGCCATTTGTACCACCATCAAACAGTGGTTCTGGAAAACCAACCAATCCAGATCCCCTTCTTAAAGGACTTGATCTAAAACCTCCAAAAATTGGTGATAGTTTTAATCCTACCCAAGGACTTGACACACAGACACAACCAGAAAACAGTGTTGTATCAGGAATAAATTTATCAGAGTTTGGGAGAAGACTTCCTCTTGGCAGCTCTACTCTTGTCAGACAAAAAGATGGGTCTTACAGCAGGGTATTTGATAGAAATATTGCTGATAATACCGCCTACTGGATACAAGGAAATTCTCTTTATGCAGAAGGTCCTGAGGGTGGAAACGGAACAATCACGGTAGACACCGGTGAAGGACCTGATAAAGTAAAACGAGAACCAGTTACCAAAGGCGTCTACTACCTAAATGGAGAAAATGGTGTAGGCTATAGAAATGAACCCATCCTCCCTTGGACAAAATCACTTGCAGGGATTAACGCTACTCCTGATAAAGATGGTTTCACTTACTATGTTAATGGGGTAGGATTAGCACATTACCTTGTCCATTCAGATACTCCGGGACAACCAGTTGGAAGAATCTGGAGAACCGATGGACAGTTATATACAGACGGGAAATGGACTTCATGTCCAAATGCTCCTCCTGGCACACTGGCAAGCAACTTAACGATTCCAATAAATAACTCTGCGCTTAACATTACAAATCCATTAGATGATCAGGTTAGTCAAATAACCAAACGACTACTACATTTAAAATCTTGCCTTAGTGGTAATAAGCAAATATTGTCTAACGGATATAGCAGAATATATCAAGGTACACCAGTTCCTTTTACTGATGATGAAAGAAACGGATACACCCGAGAAATAGCCAGACTTGAAGCAGAAATTCAACAACAACAAAGGCTTTTAAGACAAAAAGTAGTCGAACTTACATGCTGGCAGGTATTTATGCATCATCCAGCAGTAAATAAAATTTATAACAATAATCATGATCAATTTAGAAATAATTTTATTATACCTCAGTTAAACGCTCTTACAGAAAATACCTCACTTGACATAAATAATAACGAACTTAAAAATTTAAGAGCAAGAATTTATCAAAACATTGCAAACAACAATTCAATACATCCAAGCATATTAAATACAAATACTTTTTGCTATAGAGCAAACACGCCACCAGAAATATTAGAAGCTTTTAAAAGTAATATTTCTATAAATTTAGGAACTAGAGTGCTGGGAAGTCCGGGGGAATCAGCACTGACAACAGTTTTTTGTTATATCAACAAAGAGGGAAATTTAATTGTAGTTTCATTCAGGGGAAGAGAATTTAACCGAGCAAGTACTCAGTTGCAATGTTATAGTGCTCATGTAATGGATATTGCATATGCTGGACAAAGAGTTCCTGAAGGACGAAGGAAAAATATACAAGTAACAATTAACGATAAAATTCTCAGCAGACATTCTCACCATGGAGGTGGTTCTGAAGAACCAAATATTAGATTGTCAGATAATGCAGCGTCACAAAATGAAGAGTTTATGTCATGGTTTTGCGAGAACTTCTTGGAATATAATTTGACCAAGTTTCCTTCATTACTTGCACCAGCTAGCAGGTTTGGGGAATCTAGATACAGACCATTTCCTGGGTTGCTATCGGAGTTCGAAGCACAGCTAATAAGAAGAGGTAGACCATAGAAAATCTTTTTATGACACCGAACAAAGGTAATTAGGATTAAGAAGAAGTTAAAATAGTTTATTAACAATTTTTTATCTGTAAAATCTGTAAAATTACGTTTTATTAATAACTTGTATAAGTTATAGAAGAACTAATCTTATGATTAAATTTCCAACTCCTCACTTACCTTTAATGAGATTTCTAATTGGTCAACAGCAACCATTTGTACCACCAGCATCAAATAGTGGCTCTGGAAGACCAGCTAATTCAGACCCACTTCTTAAAGGGCTTGATCTAAGTCCTCCAAGAATTGGGGATGGTTTTAATCCTAGCCAAGGGCTTGACACACAGACACAACCAGGAAATGTTGTTGTAGCAGGAATAAATTTAGCAGAGTTTGGAAGAAGACTAGGTATATCTGGAGGTAATGCTAGTTTTATAAGACAACAAGATGGATCTTACAAAAGAGTATTTGGAGGAATAAATGCCAGTGACAACACAATGTATTGGGTGCAAGGAAATGGACTTTATGCAGAAGGTCCCGGTGATAGTAATGGAACAGTATCAATAGATAATGGAAATGGCGGTGTAATTACTCAAACTGTTACAAAAGGTTTTTATTATTTAAATAGAGAAAATGGTATAGGTCATAGAAATGAAGCTATCTCCCCATGGACAAAACCACTTGCAGGAATTGGCGTTGCTGCTGGTAATGATGGTTCAACTTACTATGTTAATGGAGTAGGATTAGCACATCATTTGGTGCTTAATGAACCAGGACAACCATCCGGTAGAATCTGGAGAGCTGATGGTCAGATCTATGCTAACGGGAACTGGACTCCTTGTGCTACTGCTCCACAAGGTACTATTTATGTTGGAACAGCAAGTCCTGATGGAAGAACAAATATTGTGCCATCAGAAGATACAAACCCTGCACCATGGCTAGTCATAAAAACAGAAAGCGGGAGACATCTACGATTTAGACCAGGAAATACTGATCTGAGGGTATTTGAATATAGTAATAATAGCTGGATTGAATTAACCAATAGATACGGTTACTATCACACTGATAAACAGGTCAGTGGAGCTCTTCAGACATACAGACGCTCTTCTTATGTAACACCAGCTCAGCCATACACAACAGACTTTCCTGATTTTGATACTCGAATATCCACAGCTAAAACTAATTTGACAAATAGTGGAGCAACCAATATCGAAGTTTCAAACAGATTTCTATTTAATCAAAGTACACTTTTGCCAGGTACAGGACTAAAAGATGTCGTTCAAATAATTTCATATACACAAGGAAGTACACAAAAACACAAAGTCATCATATCAACCATGAATGGTAATGCTGTAAGCAACAGCAGAGAATATGAATTCACAAGAAAAGATCTTCAAAGAATTGCTAATAATCACTCCATTCAAATATCAAACTGGAATAATCCAAATGAACTGATAAATCTTATCGGTGCACATTTTTCCATGGACAGACATCCCAGAGCAAGCACATTCAGGGTAGAAGAACTCCAAAAAGAGTTAGCTGAAACTAATTCCAGCATACAGGATCGTACTCAAAGAAGGTCACCACAATTACTTGATTGTCTTTGTGATAAATTAGCCTACGACACGATTGAACTTGAATGCTGGAACCTGTTTAATAATAATGAAACAGTAAGAAACAGATTTAACAGTGATGCTAATGCATTCTGGTGGACTGTATATCAACCCAACTGTGGAAGGTTCGGGAGTTTTGGTCGTCTTATCCCAAGAGAATTTAACAGGGAGGTATATGCACGAGTCCCTCAGCTTACTGAAGCGAATCTAAATGCACTTAGAGCAGAAATCCTAAGAACTGCAACAACAGCAGCAATAAGAACAACAAGCCCATATGAATAATACTTTAGTTAAAAACAGGTTATGAAGAGATTAATAAGTAAAATTATTTTTTTTAGCTGCTTTGTATTAGTTAAATATCTACTTAGCAGATAGGTGTGCATTAGTTTTTAAACACAGGACAACCAATCTTATGGTTGGAATTTTAATTTTTCACTTTCCTTTAACTCCATTTCTAATTGGTCAGCAACAACCATTTGTACCCCCCTCAAACAGTGGTTCTGGAAAACCAACCAATTCAGATCCCCTTCTTAAAGGACTTGATCTAAAACCTCCAAAAATTGGTGATAGTTTTAATCCTAGCCAAGGGCTTGACACACAGACACAGCCAGAAAATGGTGTTGGCTCAGGAATAAATTTATCAGAGTTTGGAAGAAGACTCCCTCTTGGCAGCTCTACTCTTGTCAAGCAAAAAGACGGGTCTTACAGCAGAGTATTTGATAGAAATATTGCCGATAATACTAGCTATTGGATACAAGGAGATTCTCTTTATGCAGAAGGTCCTGAAGGTGGTAACGGGACAGTATCAATAGATAACGGCACTGGTGGTGTAACAACTCAAACTGTTACAAGAGGTGTTTATTATTTAAGTGGAGAAAATGGTGTAGGTCATAGAAATGAAGAAATCTTATCCTGGACAAAACCACTTGCAGGAATTGGTGCTACTCCTAGCAACAATGGATCGGCTCACTATGTTGATGGAGTAGGATTGGCACATTATTTAGTACTAAATGAATCCGGGCAATCATCCGGGAGGATCTGGAGAGCTGATGGACAACTATATGTAAATGGAAGCTGGACTCCATGTGCTACTGCACCTACTGGCACTATGTTTGTTGGGACTGCAAGTGCTGATGGTCGCTGGATAATGCCTGGGGCAAATCCTAATGAACCTCCATTTTATTTAGCAGGCAATGAAAAAACTATAATTCGATATAAGGGACTGGGCAACAATCTTACCGTTCAACAATATAATCAAAGTAATAATTCTTGGAGTAATTTAAATTTAACTTCAGTAAGTGACATTAACTTATACAGGCAAGTAGTACATGCTTTATTACCAAATGCTTCTCAAGGTACCAATAATACAACACAGCTAACCTTAAGCAATGGTCAAACAATTCAACTATCATATTCAAATATCGGTGATAAAAGCACTGTTACTATTGCTGATGTTAATCCACAAACTGTTTTTAATAATTTAAATCAAGCTGATCATCAAATATTTCAGATGTTAATAAGTCAATGTAATTTACAAATAAGAGTTGGCAGCAATAACTACACCCTCCAAGCATGGGCAGGAAGCAATAATGATGAGAGATCTGAACTTCGCTATCAATATCAATCAAATGGACAAACAACAGTTTGTTCCAGATATGCTGTAGTTGGAGATGGAAATAATATTAACTATCATCAGATAGTACATTTGCACAACTGGCTTTATACTTCTTTGCCACAACATACTGCACCTGTATATGGCTATAAAAGCAATGGACAAAATGTTGAATGGGATCATGATCCAATTTCAGTTGTCCGTAATGGAACGACTTATACCCTCGCACATTCAAATGGACAATTTAGACTAGTAAATGGAAATCAAAATATCCCTTACAACACACCTCCGCCAGCCCTGCCTCCAGAACCAATAGAAATAAATACAAAACTATATCTTGGTGTGCGAAATCAAGCTATGTACTGTCACGATGGATTTAGGGATAAAAATGAAGGTGGTTTTAAATTAAGTTTATATGGTTTTGATCCTAACAAGGATTTCGACAGAGAAGCACTCTTAAGAGATATTCCTGGCAGAAGAAATAAACCACCAGTAAAGGTTGATGATGATACAAGAAAAATAATTGATGAATGGCTTAAGAACTCATCAAAAAAATAAAAGTGATTATGACGAGGTTAATATTAGACATTTAAACAATTAAAAATTTCTAATATAAAAAAAGTCAACTGCAGTAGAACTACAGCTTTTTATATTTAAGGAGTAGTAGCAGAAGAACTAATCTTATGATTGGAATTTCAACTTTTCACTTATCTTTTATGCCACTTGTGTTTGGCCAAACCCAGCAGCAACCATTTGTACCACCGTCCAGTGGCTCTGGAAGACCAAGCAATCCAGACCCGCTTCTTAGGGGGCTTGATCTAAAACCTCCGGTAATACCTAACCAAGAACCTGGTATACAGACACAACCAGAAAGTGGTACTGGATCAGGAATAAATTTAGCAGAGTTTGGAAGAAGGCTTAGTATACCTGGAAGTAGTGCTAGTTTTGTAAGACAAAGGGATGGATCTTACAGAAGAGTATTTGGAGAAATAAATGCTACAGACAACACTATTTACTGGATGCAGGGAAATACTCTTTATGCAGAAGGTCCTAGCGGTGGTAACGGGACAGTATCAATAGATAACGGCACTGGTGGTGTAACAACTCAAACTGTTACAAGAGGTGTTTATTCTTTAAGTGGAGAAAATGGTATAGGTCATAGAAATGAAGAAATCTTACCCTGGACAAGATCACTAGCAGGAATTAATGCTACTGTTGCTAATGATGGTTCAACTTACTATGTTGGTGGAGTAGGATTAGCACATCATTTAGTTCTTAATGAACCAGGACAACCACCCGGTAGGATCTGGAGAGCAGATGGACAGTTATATGCAAATGGAAGTTGGACTCCATGTGCCACAGCTCCAAGTGGTACGATGTTTGTCGGGACTGCAAGTGCCGATGGAAGATGGATCTTACCTTCTGATGATTCAAATCCCACCCCATATTTAATTACAAGAACAAGAAGCGGCAGAATAATTCGTTTCAGAGCAGGCACAACAGACTTAAGAGTCTTTGAATATAATAGAAATACTAACACCTGGTCTCCGCTTACCAATAGAAACGACAACACTCATAGCGATGCAGAAGTTAGAGCTGCTATTTTAAATCTTACTAATGACACTCCTCCATTACAAATAACAACAAATCTGCCTTCTATTAATACGTACTCTACTGCACTATCTCAAAATATTTCAGCTAGTGGAGGTACTAATATTAATATTTCTTCCAGGTATACTTTCCCACAAAGTACTCATCGTAGTGATTGCACAGATACAGCACAACTTGTATCATACACACAAAGCGGTGGAACTCACTATAGGCTACTAATAGCATCCACCGATAATACCGGGAGAACACCTTTATTTGCAGAATATAGTTTTTCACAAGCAGAACTACAAAGACTTGCTACAGAACATAACATACCAACTTCACCTAACTGGAATAACCCAAATGAGGTTCTTCAGTGGCTAAATAGACACTTTTCATTTCGTCCAGCAGAAAACGCAGGGGAAAATTACTGGAGAAACAAATTAAATTCCACAAATGATTTGCTTAGGAGAGATTTAATTCCATTTGGAAATATCAGGAATTTACAGTGGAGACCTGTATGGAACTTAGGAACTACTCCTATAGATCCTATACAAACTGCTGTGCAAAGACTTCAGGGCGGCACAAATAGTGATGATAGATTTTTAATTGATGATGGACCTTTAGGCAGAAGAAATGCTTTTGACTTTGTAGGATGTATTAGTTTCGCTCACAGTTTTAATCTTGGTTCACCTATTACAGCAAGCAGAGATGTAGCCATTAGAGATGAAATTATTCGAAGAACATTTGGAACAGATAGAAGCCAGGTTGGTGTAGTTTCTTTTACTCGTGACGGAACAAATTATGTAATTGGTGTAAGAGGTTCTACTATTGAGGTTTACCAATGGCATCATATGAGTGAAACTTACACAATGTTTAGTTACTACAGTTACTTACCGTCAGAAGTAAATGCTGAAATAACTAGAATATTTAGTGCAAATGGTATCAATCTTACTAACTTAGGATTTAATCCTGCTACTCAACCTGCAAATGAACAAGAATATCAGTCAAACCTAACATATTACACAAATCTTCTTAGAGTAACTCATCTCGAACGGATAGGACTTGGCTCAAGATTAACCTGGCATACTCGCAGAGCAGGATCAAATGTAGATCAAATTTTAAATACTTCAAATACAATAAGAAGAAGTCCGTAACTATTTCCACAGAATTATATTTTAAGCTAGCTTAAAATACTTACAGAAAACATTCCCCCATGTTTCTTATAATGCTCATCAGATTTTTTTGTATCATCCAGTTCAATAGTAACTGAAATCTTTTTTAAGTCTTTTCCAATCCATATCCCCATAGAGCCAGGTGCAGGATACCCTATATCCTCATGTGCAGTAAGCCCTGCAACATGAGATAGTTTTTCAGCCAACTCTCTGGATTGCTCCCCATCATAGTTAATCATGGGCGGGTTAGGGAATTGAATGAAATGATTTGTATGAATTGCAATAACTTTTTTAAAATTATACTTATTCATTAAATCAACTATGATTTTTGTTTCAGGTTCTGATGCAGGCTCACTGCCTGGGCAATATGCACTGTTTCCTGCTACAGGAATCTTATTCCATGTATGAGACGGAAAATTTCTGTTTAGATCCACATTATTTGCATTTACCCTGGTTTTGTGAAAAATACCATCAGGATTTATGCAGGGGATTAAAAGCAAAAAACAATCTTCCGGAAATTGTTTGTCTTTTATTTCATCAATATAAAACTCACAGAATTCTTTTGATTGTGGTTCTACACCATGTATTGCACCAATTATAAGTGTCTTGTTAAATGAATTTTCATCGCCAAATGCATATCCTTTTATATCTCTGCCTTCTACACTTTTGCCCAGCAAAACTTCTTTCATGATAAGTTAGAATAATATATAAACCATGAATTATCAATTAGCTATTAACGAAATATCAAAACTATTTAACAGCAACACAAATTCCGGCGAAGTTATAACAGGAATATCGTATGACTCAAGGCTTGTAAAAGAAGGAGACATATTTGTTTGTTTAATCGGGGAAAAAGCAGATGGACATAATCACATTAATGAAGCTGAAAATAAAGGTGCCAGAGCAATTCTGGCACAGAAAAAAATAATTTCAAAACTCCCTGTCATTTATGTGGCTGATGCTCAGTCTTCAATTCCAAAACTAGCAAATTATTTTTATAAAGAACCAAGCAAAAAAATCAGAATTATTGGCATAACTGGTACAAATGGCAAAACAACAACAACACATTTAATACAACACATTCTTGAAAAAAATGATCATAAAACTGCTCTTATTGGCACACTCGGCATTAAAGAAACCACAACTTCTGATTACTATGATTCAAAGCACACAACGCCACAGGCATCAGATTTGCAGAGACAGTTAAGCAGCCTTGTAGAAAGAGGTTTTACAAACCTTGCTATGGAAGTAAGCTCACATGCGCTTGCATTACACAGGGTAGATGAATGTACTTTTACAGGTGCAGTACTAACTAACATTACACAGGATCATCTGGATTTTCATTTGACAATGGAAGAATATACAAAAGCTAAGCTAAAACTTTTTAACATGATCAATCAAAGTATCATGAAAAACAAATTTGCAATTATTAATAGAGATGATAGTTCCTATGACCTTTTTAAAAATACCGTTTCAAAGGATGTTCGTATATTTAGTTACTCAGTAAAAAACAAATCAGATTTTTATGGATATGAAATAAATTTTGGACTCACAGGTTTAAATTTTAAATTATCCTGTCCGGAAGGGGAATACGAGGTTTTAAGCAAATTAAATGGTTTGTTTAATGTATATAATCTCCTTGCTGCAATTGCAGCAGGATACTCAGAAGGAATAGAAATAAAGAAAATAATTGATTCTATAAAAGATGCTAAAGAAGTTGCAGGCAGATTTCAAATTATATCAAATGAAAAGAACCCAGATTCCCCAATGTGCATAGTAGACTATGCGCACACACCTGACGGACTTGATAATATTCTAAAAGCTGCCAGACAAATACTGAAATCAAAGAATAAAAAAGGAAGGTTAGTTTGTGTTTTTGGTTGTGGTGGCGACAGAGATCCCACAAAGCGACCTAAGATGGGAAGAATTGCAGAAGAACTTGCAGATGTAGTTATAATCACCTCCGATAATCCACGAACAGAAGATCCAAAACAAATAATAAGCGATATTCTAAGTGGAATAAATAATACTACAGGGATAATAGTTGAACCTGACAGAAAAAATGCAATTCAGATTGCAGTACAAAAATCAGCAAAAGATGACATTATTGTCATGGCAGGAAAGGGGCATGAAGACTACCAGATCCTTAAAGACAGAACAATTCATTTTGATGATAGAGAAGAGGTTAAAAACGCTCTTGAAACAATAAAATGTTAAAGTTAGGAATTATAGGTTACCCACTCGAGCATTCTCTCTCACCAGTTATGCACAGTGCTGCACTTCAATATTTAAATGTTAGTGGAAGTTACAGAGGAATAGAAACAGAAGAAAAAGAACTTGAAAGAGTTTTTAAACAGTTAAAAGATTCAGGATTTAAAGGGTTTAATGTTACTATACCTCACAAAGTAACCATTATTCCGCTTCTTGATGAATTAAGTGAGACTGCAAAACTTGCAGGTGCAGTAAATACTGTAGTATTCAGAAGTGACGGAAAATCAGCAGGAGAAAATACAGATGTTATGGGATTCTGGGAAGCAATCCCTAAAGATGCCAGAGAGGACATACCAAAACAAACTGTTTCACTTTTAGGAACAGGTGGATCAGCGCGTGCAATAGGAGTAGCTCTTCTTAAAAACAACACAAAAACAATAAAAATATTTGGAAGGAGTAAAGAAAAACTGTCTGCATTTCTGGATTTCATGGAGTCCAGGAGACAATTAACAGGATCAAAAACAAAAATCGAAGGAGGATTAATTTCAGGTTTGGATTTAACTAATACTTTTATGCTTGTAAATTCAACTCCCTTAGGTATGTATCCAAGCATTGATGCTTCACCAGTTACAAAAGAAGAACTAAAGAAAATGATGCCAAACGGAATAGTATATGACATTATTTATAATCCTCCACAGACTTTATTACTCTTACAAGCAAGATCTGTAGGGCTTAAAACTATTAACGGAACTGAAATGCTTATAAGACAAGGAGCACAATCACTAAGTATTTGGCTTGAGCAAAATGTTGCACCTGTTGGGGTCATGAGGCTTGCAGTAAACCACAGTCTTGAAGAGGCAAAAGCCAGTAAGAATTTGTAATCTATGTGAATTTCATTTCTTAGAAATAACTGCAGATTTATAATACTCCTGAAGTGGTTTTACAACAGCAGGATCATTAATCAGTGATTTAATTGCTTTTACAGTTGCATATGCAGCACGTGCAGTAGTAACCACTGGAATCGAATACTGAATTGCAGCCTGTCTGATATATTTATCATCTTGTCTGGCTTCTCGTCCGATTGGGGTGTTAATTACCAGCTGAACTTCTTTATTTTTTATGTGATCAACAATATTGGGTCTTCCTTCATAGACTTTTTTAACTTCTTTAATTTCAATTCCTTTGTTTTTAAGAAAAGTACCTGTACCACTTGTTGCATAAATTCCAAACCCAAGATTAGACAATTCCTTTGCTGTTCCGATAATTGCATTTTTATCTTTATCATTAACACTGATAAAAATATTCCCTCTTGTAGGGAGTGCCTGACTTGCAGCAATCTGGGATTTTGCAAAAGAGATACTAAAATCATTACTGATTCCCATTACTTCTCCGGTAGATTTCATTTCTGGTCCTAAAATTATGTCAGTACCAGGGAATTTATTAAACGGTAGAACAACTTCTTTAACTGATACCCATTCAGGAATAATTTCCTTTAGTCCAAGTTCTTTAATTGATTTACCAAGCATGATTTTGCTTGCCATTTTCGCCCAGGGAATTCCAGTAGCTTTTGACACAAAAGGAATAGTTCTGCTTGCTCGTGGATTCACTTCAAGAACATAAAGAATATCGTTCTTTATCGCATATTGAATATTCATAAGCCCTATAACTTTTAATCCATCTGCAAGCTTAGCTGTAGTTTCCCGTATTAAATCAAGATGCTGCTTTGAAATGTTTTGCGGTGGTAATATACATGCACTGTCACCACTATGCACACCAGCTTCTTCTATATGTTCCATAATCCCACAAATCAAAATATCCTTACCATCAGAAATAGCATCAACATCAATTTCAGTTGCACTTTCAAGAAAAGTATCAATAAGAACAGGGTGTTCCGGTTCAACATCAAATATTTTTTCTACAAACTGTTCCATTTCATTTAAACTATAAAATATTTCCATTGCTCTTCCCCCAAGAACAAAACTTGGTCTGAGCAAAAGCGGGAAACCCATTTCCTTTGCTATATTTATTGATTCCTGAACTGATCTTGCAGATGCGGATTTAGGCTGATTCAATCCTAGTTTTTTTATCAATTTGCTAAAAAGCTCCCTGTCTTCAGCCAGTCTTATATTTTCAGGTTTGGTACCAAGGATTTTTACGCCAAGCTTTTCAAGCCCTTCAGCAATATTCAGAGGGGTTTGTCCACCAAACTGTACAATTACACCTACAGGTTTTTCAGTCCTGTAAATATTAAAAACATCTTCACATGTTAATGGTTCAAAATATAATCTGGAAGAAACATTATAGTCAGTCGAAACTGTTTCAGGATTTGAATTAACCATGATCGTTTCATATCCTTCTTCCTGCAACCCGAAAGAAGCATGAACACAACAGTAATCAAACTCAATCCCCTGCCCGATTCTGTTTGGTCCACCACCCAAAATCATTATTTTTTTATTTGCTGACACTTTTTGTTCATTTTCGGATTCATAAGTAGAGTAGTGATAAGGTGTATAGGACTCAAACTCACCTGCACAGGTATCCACAGTTTTAAACACCGGATAAACCAAGTGCTTCTCTCTGAGTTCTCTGATTTTATCTTCTGAAATGTTTTTTCCCTTGTCTGAAAGTATATGAGATATTTGCCTGTCACTAAAACCAAGGCTTTTAAGATGAAATAAATATTTTTTATTGTCTAATGCATTAAAATCAAGACTTTCAAGCTTTTTTATTTCCTGAACAATTGCATACAGATGCTGGAGAAACCATAAATCTATCCTGGTAAGCAAGTGTATATTCTCAACAGAGATTCCTTTATACAAAGCAGCATAAATATGTTTAATCCTGTCAGGAGTTGGTGTTTGTAATAATTTTAATATCTCCTTTTCACTATGTTTTGAGAAAAAATTATCATAAAATCCAGTCATTTTAATCTCAAGGCCTCTCAGGGCTTTTTGAAATGATTCCTTAAATGTTCTCCCAATAGCCATCACTTCACCTACTGATTTCATTTGGGTAGTCAGCACACAATCTGCCCCTGGGAATTTTTCCATAGCCCATCTTGGGATTTTAGTAACCACATAGTCAATAGAAGGTTCAAAACTAGCATAGGTAGTTCTGGTTATCTCATTTGGAATTTCATCCAAGGTATAACCTACTGCCAGCTTTGATGCAATCCTTGCAATTGGAAAACCAGTGGCTTTGCTGGCTAAAGCACTAGATCTCGATACCCGGGGATTCATTTCTATGACAACTACTCTGCCATTTTCTGGATTAACCGCAAACTGAATGTTGCTCCCTCCTGTTTCCACACCAATAGCACGGATAATTTTAATAGAAGCATCTCTTAAATACTGATATTTTTTATCTGTAAGAGTCTGTGCTGGTGCTACTGTAATTGAATCTCCTGTATGAATTCCCATAGGATCAAAATTTTCTATTGAACAGATAATTACCACATTATCTGCCAGATCCCTCATAACTTCCAGTTCATATTCCTTCCATCCAAGAACATTTTCCTCAAGAAGCACCTGATGAATTGGACTGCTTTCAAGCGCATTTTCCAGCATAACCTCAAGCTCATCCTGGTTATAAGCAATTCCACCGCCTGTCCCTCCAAGAGTAAATGCAGGTCTGAGGATAAGCGGAAACCCTAGTTCACCTGCCAGATAAATTCCATCGGCTTTTGACTTTGCAATATATGATTTTGGAACCTCAAGACCAATCTGCTGCATTTTGTTTTTAAAAAGATTTCTGTCTTCAGCCAGCTCAATAGATTCAAGCTTTGCACCAATAAGCTCAACTCCATATTTTTTTAATACACCACTTTTAGCAAGTCCCACAGCTATATTTAGTGCAGTTTGCCCTCCCATAGTAGGTAAGATTGCATCAGGTTTTTCACTCTGAATTATTGATTCAACATATTGTTCTGTAATAGGCTCAATATATGTTCTGTCAGCAAATTCAGGATCAGTCATTATTGTTGCAGGATTTGAGTTAACTAAAACCACTTCATATCCTTCTTCTTTTAATGCTCTTGTTGCCTGGGTACCAGAATAATCAAACTCACATGCCTGACCTATTACAATCGGACCGGCTCCTATGATTAAAATCTTTTTTATATCTTTCCTTTTAGGCATGAGAGAACAAAAACTCCTTTTCCTTATCTAATTCCTCCACAAAAGAAATGATCTTTTCTTTACTTGTAAAAAACCTTAAACCAAACCCATCCCATGTATAGTGATCAGAAATCACATTCCCTGAATCAAACCAGCATGTTGCAGAGTATCCTTTATGAGCACGTTCAAATATAAGCTCAAAAGAAGGTTCAATAGCCTCAAAGGAAAACATATTATTGTTTTGATTAGAAAGGAATGTTCTTACACCCTCAATAAGATTTTCAATTTCATTTACAGGTTTTATTGCAAACACATAATCCCCAGTCCCGTTATCATTTTTTATTTTCTCAAATACAAGCTTTTGCTTCGCACTTGAAACCATAATTTTATATGGCACCCATGAAATTGATGTCTTATCCCTGATTTGATCTTTTAATAAAACTAGCTCCAGACTGCTTACAACTGCTTCATCTTCTGATAAAAGTTTTGCCATTTTTTATCTTAAGTTTTCCTAAAAGTCTTTGTATAAGATACCAGAAGAAAACTATAAATGCTATATTTAATTCCGTATTCACGACTAAAGGATTTGTCCCCTTTATTGGGCAAATCCGATCAAGCGAAAGAAATTGACCGAAGGAAGCTTCAGCTTGTCTGAAGCATTATAAAGAAATGCAAATATTCAGCCAGTTTAAACCAAACTTATTTCCTTCAGGATCCAGCGTTGCTCTTGGTGTATTTGATGGGGTACATCTTGGACATGCTGAGATAATCAGAAATGCTGTAACAAGCAGTATTGAAAATAATCTCAACCCTGTAGTTGCAACATTTATAAATCATCCTCACACAGAAATAACGGGTCAGGCACCAAAACTTTTAACTTCATTTGAAGAAAGAATCAAACTCATAGAGCAACTTGGTATAAAGGCAGTTCTTGCGCTTGAATTTGACTCAAAATTAAGACACATGAGTGCACAGGATTACTTTACAAAAGTTCTGCTTGATTGTTTGAATGCAAAATTTATTACTGTGGGTTATGACCATAAATTCGGATTCAATCAGGAAGGAAATCCGGAAAAATTAAAAGAGTGGGGTAAAAAATTTGGGGTAATTGTAACTGTCACATCGCCTGTTAATATTAATAACGAACCTGTAAGCAGCACAAGAATAAGAAAAAATATAGCTGCCGGGCAGGTAAAATCTGCAGGTTTACTTTTAGGGAGAAATTATTCTCTTGCAGGCAAAGTCACCCAGGGATTAAAAAGAGGAACAGAGCTCGGCTTTCCTACAGCAAACTTAATGATCTCAAGCCATATTGTTATTCCAGCTATTGGTGTTTATGTAGGTTATTCAGTTATTCTTGACGAAAAGAAACAAGACAAAATGCCATGTTTAATTAATATTGGTCATTGCCCTACGTTTAAAGAAGATACTAGTGAGCTAAAAATTGAAGCTCATATTCTTAATTTCCCATTTACCGAACTTTATAACAAAAACATAAAAATAGAATTTGTTGACAGGATTAGAGATGAAATAAAATTTGCTTCAAAAGAATCGCTGATTGAACAAATAAAGAAAGATTGTAAGGTAGGAAGGTCTATTTTAAATCCCAGCTAGTTTTTCTAAATTAAAAAGTTTATCTAATTCTTCTTTAGGTAAAATCTTTTGCTCTTCACAGAGTTGCCTTATCGTTTTATGAGTTTTAACTGCTTCTTTTACTAATTCTGCAGCTTTTGCATAACCAATAATTGGATTCAAAACAGTAGCTAGTGATACAGTGCTTTCAGCATATTTTTTACATTGCTCTTCATTAGCAGTAATACCTGTAAAACACTTTCCATTTGCTGTATTTAAGGCATTGGCTAAAATATTTACACTATGTAATAAATTAAATGCAATAACTGGCATAAATACATTCAATTCAAATTGTCCTCTTTGAGAAGCTAATCTAACTGTTAAAGCATTGCCAGATATTTCACAACAAACCTGATCTAACATTTCTAAGATAGAAGGATTTTTTTTACCGGGCATTATGGAAGATCCTTGCTGAACTGCAGGTAAATTTATCTCAGATAAACCTGTAGTTGGTCCTGAAGACATTAAACGTAAATCTCCACAGATCTTTCCTCCAACATCGATAGATAAATTTTCAATAGCATTTGCAACAGCCACAAAAGGAGCCATTGTTTGCATAGAAAGCATTAAATCTTTACTAACACTAAGATTAATTCCGGTTAGCTTACTTAATTCAGAAATCATTTTAGAAGTGTATTGCGGGTGAGTATTTATACCAGTTCCTACAGCTGTACCACCAATACCTAAAGTTTTTAATTCTTCTAAAGCATACTCAATTCTTTTTTTATGGTCACTAAAAATATTTGAATAAACCGTAAACTCTCTTCCAAGACTTACTGGTGCAGCATCTTGAAGATGGGTACGACCAGCTTTTATAACATGATAAAAATCAACTCCTTTTTGTGCAAGTGTATTTTGACAGACATCAAGAGCATTAACCAATTCTGCTCCTTTCATTAAGGCAGCTATTCTTAGGGCAGTTGGTATAACATCATTTGTAGATTGAGCACAATTTACATGATCATTAGGGTGGACAATTGAATAATCTCCTTTTTGTCCTTTTAAATGCTCAATTGCTCTATTTGCTAGAACTTCATTTACATTCATATTAAAAGATGTTCCAGCACCTGCTCCGTATACATCTACAGCAATATATTCAACAAGCTTACCTTCTAAAAGCTCATCACAAGCTTTAACAATAGCTTCAGATTTATTTTTATCTAGTTGATTTAATTCAGCATTTACTTTAGCCGCAGCTTTTTTTATAAGTACAAGAGCTTTAATAAAATCTGGATCATTTGTTATTCCAGAAATTGGAAAGTTTTCTAAAGCTCTAAAAGTATTAATTCCACGATAATCGCTCTCTGGAATATCTACAGTTCCTAATGCATCTTTTTCTTTTCTCATAATTACGTTGCCCTGTAATATAGGTATCTTTAATGTAGGCAGTACTCTACTAATCATAATATATTTCCTTGCTGGATATTTCCTTAGACAAAAATCTTGATGTATATTGTAATTTTTATTTTAGCACCAAAATAGGCTATAAGCTACTATTGTGTTAAAATCCAACATGTTACTTAAAGCATTAACATGGCTGAGATAAACTTATTTTATATATTTACAGCACTCTTTTTTGGAATGCTTCATGCACTTGAACCCGGTCACGGTAAAAGTCTGGTAGCAACATTTGTACTCAGCTCAAACACAAAACGCCCAATAGATGCAGTATTAATCGGGCTTATTGCTTCTATTACACACACAGCAAGCGTTTATATTATAGGTTTTGTAGGACTTAAATTTCTTGAGGTATTTATTCCGTTTGAAAAAGAACAGTTTATAAGTTTTATAGCAAGTATTTTTATATTTTTAATAGGACTATATCTCATGTGGGACAGAATCATTGAACCGTTATTTCATCATGAGCATGAACATAAATGTTCAGCACATGTTGTTCTTACAAAAAATTTAAAAGTTACAAGCATACTTTTAATTGGACTTACTGCGGGTCTTGTACCTTGTTCAGGCGGACTAGCTGTATTTATGACAGCAACAGCAGTAAGCGGTGTCCAAAATCTTTTAAACGGGTTTTTATATGTTTTATCATTTAGTACCGGACTGGGTTTGGCTCTTACACTTGTAGGATTATCACTTATTTTTGGACAGGGATTCCTTAAATCTATTCTTGAGAAATCAATCAGTAATATTGAAAAATCATCCGGTGTAATAACTGCAATTGTAATCTACACATTAGGATTAATTCTGCTTACAACTAATCTAACAAAGTTTTCTACATCCACACACAATCATAATCAAATTCATGAAAAAACAATCCTGCTTATGGACAGATGAGTATTTAATTACAAGATATTTTACTTTTAACACTGCATAAAGGACATTTGGAATTTTTACCTGGTATTTTAAACTCATAAAATCTTGAATTTAATGCATTGTATTTAAGTATCCTGTTTTCAAGCAAGTCTCCTGCTCCCGTTATAAGTTTTATAACTTCAGCAGCTTGAATAGCCCCCATTACTCCGACACAGGCACCTAATACACCAATATCCTTACAGCTTTGTTTGAAATCAGAGGGTTCACCATCAGGGAAGATACACCTGAGGCATGCAGATTTTCCTGGTAAAACAGTCATTACCTGCCCCTCATAACCAACTACTCCTGCATGGATTAGCTTTTTATTCAGCTTACAACAATAATCATTTATAAGAAACTTATCTTTAAAATTATCAAGTCCATCAACTATAATTTCATAATCTTTAAAAAGATTTTTTATGTTAGATTCGGTTAATCTCTCATCATATGTAACAACCTGAATTTCAGGATTAATATTTTTAATTTTCTCAGAAGCAGATAAAATTTTTAGTTTATCAATATCAGAGGTAAAATGAATTATCTGCCTGTGTAAATTAGAAATCTCAATTTTATCATAATCAACTATGCCGATCTTTCCAATGCCACTTGCTGCAAGGTGTAATAAAACTGTAGATCCTAATCCTCCAGCACCAAGAACAAGCACATTTGCAGAGAGAAGTTTGTACTGCCCTTCAGCTCCAAAACCAGGAAGCACAATCTGCCTGGCATAACGTTTTAATTGCTCATTACTTAGCATTAGAAAATTATAGCTCATCCAAGGGAAAGCCCTATAACATCTAGGAAATTAGTACCAGTATCTTGATCTCATCCTGGATAGAACTGACCCTGAAAAAAATGCTTAGAACTAGAAATAGACCTGAACTTTTATAGCGTTACACCTACCATTCTTAAGCGGCTACACTTTCCTACCGATAATTTAATTGCAGTGGTTATCTTGATGGGCTCAGGATACACCATTCATTTCTAGGTAACCTTGTGAAAAAGATAGCACAGGTAATTCTTTGTCTGTCATTTACTTTGGCAGTAAATTTGTTTTGCATGAGTAATGCAATAGCAGAAACTGACACAGGTTTAGTTACTATTGTCACAAATAATGAAAATCAAAAAACCACAATTGAGATTCTAGACTATGAAGATGTTGAAAAGTTATCAGAAGAATTAATAACATCAAAAGATAAAATTTATACCGAACAAAATTAAATATCTATTTCAACTACATCCACAGGGCATGCACTTACACACATCTCACATACAGTACATTTGGGTTCTATAAACTGAAGGTGGTAGTCTTTATCAAGTTTTAATGCTCCTGCCAGACATACCGAGACACAAGCCCCACAATGAATACATTTATCCATATTGAATGTGACTTTTCTTGCTATTTCAGTAACATTTATACCCATCTCTTTAATTCTTCCAAGTGCCTTTTCAACCATATCAGGCAGCCCATCCATTTCCATTACAAGTTTTCCTGACTCCTCAGGAGCAATTTCAGCCCTTAGTATATTGCTTGCAACATCATACTCCTTAGCCAGAATATATGTCAGTGGAGTCTGGACTACCTGTGGAGGAAAATCAAGCACAATTCTCTTTCTTATCCTTAACGGCTGGGCAGATGATGGATTAGCATTAATATTTTTTTCATCATTACTTTTGGATTTTTTTGCCATATTTATAATTTTACATCAATTGCTAAATTTGCCTCAGCTTATTAAAACAGCTTCTTTGGTAAAGTTTTCCAGGAAATTGAAAGCAGTATAAAAACAGAGAATATGTCAACAATCAGTGCTGTACCACCATAACTTAAAAAAGGTAAAGGTACTCCAGTAATAGGCATAATTCCAAGAGTCATCCCGATATTAATAAAAATGTGAAATGAGAAAAATGAAAATATCCCGATTGCTATAAGACTTGCAAAATCGTTGTTTGAATTTCTTGCAATATAAATCATCCTCCATAAAACATATGCAAAAACCAAAATGACAAATACAGTTCCTATAAATCCAAATTCCTCACCAAGTACTGAAAAAACAAAATCCGTATGCTGTGCAGGAACATAATTCCCTCTGGTAAGCCTTCCATTTTGCCAGCCATAGCCAAATATACCTCCATTACCAATTGCAAGAAGACTCTGAATAATGTGGTACCCGGCTCCCTGAGGATCATTTTCAGGATTTAAAAATATTGTAAGTCTCCTTTGCTGATATGGGTGCAATACCCCCCATAAAACAGGTCTTAAAAAACCAACAATAAAATTAGATGATACCAAGGATGCTATCCACAACACAAGCAATGGAGACTTCCATGGTTTGTAATTTATAATCAGCCAAAACAAAAGAAAAACTAAAAAGATAAAGAAGAATTGGGTTACATATAACTCATATATTCTGTTTCTGAAATGAATATTTCCAAGATTAAAAAGCGGCATTCCAACTGCATTAAACAAGAGGCTAAGTACCGGTGATATTCCCAGAAGTAAATCAGTAGTAGTTGCACCAGCCCAGAATGACATTCCAAAAAATATTGCCAGGTATGCAAGAGCAGTTCCTAAATCAGGCTGTTTAAAAATTAGTAAAAATGGTGGTGCAATTATAAGTGCAGCAATCATTAAATCAAAACAGTTTCTTACAGGACGTTTAGAGAACCATGCTGCCAGGCTGATAATTATTGCAATTTTTGCAATTTCAGAAGGTTGCAACCTGATAAAACCTAAATCAATCCATCTCTGTGCTCCCATACTACTAGCACCTTTAATCAGTACCAGAAAAAGCAAAAGTAAATTAAACAAATAAATAAATAATGCTTTCTCCTTCCAAAAATTAATTCTTATAAAGAATGGCAAAGTCACCAGTAAAAGTGAAAATATAAAAATAGTAACCTGTCTTGAAAGAAAACTTCCATCGCCAGCACTTTTAAGCAACAAAAAACCAAAGAATAACAAAATTAAAACAGGTGCAAGTAGATGCCAGTCTAAATCCCCAAGATCTGACCATTTACGAAGATAAAAAGGTCTGTCCTCAGCAATCTGCATTACGTTTCATTAGCTGCAGTTTCCATTTTCTTTTTTTCTTTTTTGTCTTCAGCACTCTTACCACCAGGAACTTCTTTCATGCTGAGACTAAGACGGTGTTCACCAGGTGCAAACCTTTTAACTACTACCTGTACTTCCTGTCCTACTTTAAGGTAGTCTTCAACCCTGGGATTTTCATTTTCACTGGTAATTTCAGCCCTTGGTAAAAGGCCTTCAACACCAGGATGTACTTCAACAAATGCACCAAAATTTGCAACCTTACTGACTGTCCCTTTTATTAACTCATTATCTTTTATTTTTCCTTCAAGTTCAAACCACGGATCTCCCTGCATTCTCTTAAGGCTTAAACTTATACGATTTGATTCACGATCAATTTTAAGGACTTTCAGCTCTATCTGCTCACCAACTTTTAATACTTCCTGAGGATTTGAAACCCTTTTCCAGGAAAATTCAGAAATCGGAAGGAGTCCGTCAATCCCTCCTAAATCAACAAATGCACCAAAGTCAGTAACCCTTACAACCTCACCCTTTACATTCTGTCCAATTTCAAGATTCTGCATGGTCTTCTCACGCAAATCTGCTTTTTCATCCTGAATTGCCAGTTTTTGCGAAAGGATAAGTTTATTTTTCCTGGAATCCAGTTCAATTATTTTTACAGAAATTTCAGATCCAAGAAGTTTGTCCAACTGCTGGCTCTGCTTATAGCTTAACTGGCTTGTTGGTATAAATCCTTTTATACCAACAAGCTCAGCAATTACCCCGCCTCTCACTATGGAGGCAACAACACCTGTAAGAGTTTCATTCATTTTCTTAGCTTCTTCAAGCTTGTTCCAACCTTGTGCCTGACTTACTTTCTTAATTGAAAGGGTAATCCTCTCATCATCAGATTCATCTCTCAAAACATAAAAATCATGTTCTTCACCTATCTGAAGAAGCTCTTCAATTTTTGTTTTCCTAGGTCTGAGTGTTAATTCCCTAAATGGTAAAAAGGCTTCTGTCTTGCCACCAATATCTACCAAAGCTCCATCTTTTTCAAGATAAATTATTTTTCCTTTTATAATTTCACCCTGAGTTATTTTCTGGTTATATTTCCCTTCTTTTAAAAGTTTTTCAAATTCTAGCTGCTTATCAGTCATATTTTATTTGTATAATTCTCCTTTTCTAAGAGCCAATTAATTTCTGCATTAGCTCATGAGTAAATCATTATAACCCACTTCAGCTGTATGAAAGCAACAGTTGTGTGTTTTAAGCAATTTTAAATAATTGCTCATAATCCCTACAGTTACTCAATACTTTTTCAAGCTCACCTCACCCTGAAATGCGTAAATAGGAATCTTATCTTCATAAACAGCTGTTTGAAACTGGGTAAAAAGTTTGCTTTCATCTGTTCTGAAAATCTTCCCCCTTATTGCTTCATCCCAGTTTTTAGTTACAGCTTTTGCCCAGTAATTTATTTGCTTATCATTTACCCTCTCTATATTTACAGAACTGTATTCAATATTATTCTGACCAATATAAAGATCTGCCTTCCGGCCATCATTATCAGCATCAAATTTCAGGTAAACAGAATAAGGGCCAAATTCTATTCTGTTAAGAATTTTTTCTCTTTCTAAGTCCGGATTAATCCAGAACACGTTGGGTGGAAGCAGTTTAAAGTAACCAAACCATATACCAGTCAGTAACTGACTATTACCCAAACCCTTATACCTATTTAAATCTGAGTTAACGTAAAAATCACTTTCTACAACCCCTTCACGGAAGTTAATTCCAGCCTTAATTTTCTGTTTTTCACCCTTTTCTGGATAAAGAGGGGTTTTATCTCCTTTTAAAGGAAAAGCATAACTTTTGCTAAAAGCAATAAAAACCAGCAAATAAAAAACAAACTTACAGAAAGATTTAAAAAATTTAATTTTCAGGGTCATTTCTTTAAATTAACTTTAACTACATTTAATCATAATGTTCTCCTTTGTAGGGCTGACCCTGATAGCAAGCCCTGAAATTTACCAAAAATTATTTATAGGGAAGCAAAAAAACACTGAGTTAAAGGAGTTATTAAATTATGCTTCAACAATACAGTACAGCCCTAATTGCATTAAGTTCTTTCTTACAAAATAACAGCTTATATCAGATATTAAGCAACCTGAAAGTACAGGTAATTAATAAATCACAGATCAATACAAAGGAAAATATCCTTCTTGATCTTGAAACTTTTAAGCCTACATTTTTACTTGTCTCATCATCACTGCCAGGCACAATGGATCTAACAGACATAATTATAAAAGCAAAAGTTCTTTCTCCTAAGACAAAAATTATTCTTTTTATTAATCAAAATGACATTCAGAAAATACAAAGCTACTTACTTGCAAATATTGATGCAGTAATATGGTCAGAAAATCCTCTTGAATATCTTGAAAGCGCTATCAGGCAAGTAGCCAAGGGATTAGTATTTGTTTGTGGAAGAACGGCTTATGAATTAAGAAACTGTATTCAGATGCAAAATACAGCAGAAAGTTCAGACAGTGCTTTACTAAATCTGCTCACAGAAAGAGAAACTGAAGTTTTAAAATCACTTACACAAGGGGTTAACTACAAACAAATTTCAAAGCTCCTTTTCATAAGTGAATCAACTGTCAAAACACACATAAACAATATATTTACCAAACTAAATGTAAATGACAGGACACAGGCTGTATTATATGCACTAAAGCACGGAATTGAAAGTCTGGCAAAAAGACCACATATGCTTAAAAGTATCACAAACGAAGTAATACAAAAATAAGATAATAAGTCATTCATTTATTTTCAGATTTAAATATTCTGTATAATATTCTATTGCTATATACAACGCAACATAAATGCTAACGCATATTATGTTGCTATTTTGGGGCGGATCCTTAATGACGCTCAGTTTTGCCGGTAGACAAAACTTCGCTTGTATAATTACTTAGGTTGCTGCATATTATGAATTACAGAAGAGTTGTTATTACTGGAATCGGACCTGTGACATGTATTGGTACAGGGAAAGATGAATTTTGGAACAGCCTTAAAACAGGCAAGAGTGGCATTAAAAGACTTCTGGGAGCTGATACAGAAGAATGGCAGGGGATTGACGTACAAATAGGCGGTGAAGTAAAAAACTTTACACCTGAAAACTATTTTAGCGACCCAAAGCTTCTGAAATCCATTCAAAAAGACATGGACAAGGTTACACAGTTTGCCATAGTAGGTACAAAGCTTGCTGTAGAAGATGCAAATATTGATTTTACAAAAACCAATACTGAAAGAGTTGCAACATTTGTAGGCACCGGTATTGGGGGAATAACAACCACCTGTAATGATCAAGTAGCCCTGCTTAAAAGTGGACAAAAAAAGGTAGGGGTAAGATCCATTATCAAGCTCATGCCTAATGCACCTTCAGGTTTTATTGGCATCTTGTGGGGGTTAAAGGGAAGATCAAAATGTGATTCAACCGCATGTGCCAGCGGACTTGATTCAATGCTAGATGCACTTAACTGGATAAGACTGAATAAAGCTGATGTTGTAATAACTGGTGGGACAGAATCAACAATTCATCCTTTAAGCGTTGCATCATTTAGTAATATGGGTGCTCTTTCTAAAAGAAATTGTACACCTGAAGAAGCATCATGTCCGTTCAGCAAGGAACGCGATGGTTTTGTAATGGCAGAAGGCGCAGTAATATTGGTTTTTGAAGAACTGAGTCATGCATTAAAAAGAGGAGCAAAAATCTATGCTGAAGTCATAGGAGGTGGAGCTACATGTGATGCATCACATATAACTGCACCACATGAAACCGGTGACGGTGCAGCGCGTGCAATAACAGAAGCAATTAAAGACGCAAATATAAAACCTGAAGATATAAATTACATACATGCTCATGGAACTTCAACACCGCTTAACGATGCCAGAGAAACCATCGCCATAAAAAGAGTATTTGGTGAGCATTCAAAAAAAATTGCCGTAACAAGCAGTAAATCAATGACCGGACACCTTATTGGGGCGGCAGGTCCTGCCGGATCTGCAGTCTGTGCTTTAACAATTCATTCAGGCATAGTAACACCAACAATTAACTACCGGATTCCTGATCCAGAGTGTGATCTGGACTATGTACCAAATAAAGCCAGAGAACAAAAAGTAAATGTAGGTTTAGTATCATCACTAGGATTTGGCGGACATAATACTGTGCTGGCATTAAGAAAATTTAACGGATAACGTCATCTTTTTCTGACTTTCATTTCATATTCATCAGACTTAAATCCAATTTTAAGCTGATCACAGATTTGCATAATTCTTTTACGATCTCCAAAAGAATATAGATCAAGAGCAGCAGATTTGTATTCAGGCCAGGTATGCATTGTAAACTGTAATCCCTGTGCACATACTATTGCAGTTACCCCAAAAGGCTGAAACTGATAAAAAGTCTCTATCTTTGGTTCAAGAGAAAACTGACTCAGGACTTTTTTTACTTTTTGTTCAAGTAAAGTAGCCTTTGCAAGTAATTTTTCATCACATTTATACAAATCAAGAATTACATGCACACGGTTTATTTTCCTGTCTTTTTTCAGCTTAAGGCTCTGAATAGATCTTATAGTTCTGTATGCTTTCAGGTCTTTTACAGTTTTTGCTTGTTCATTCATAATATTTTCCTCACTGAAAATTAATTGGGTTTAAATTGTAAGGGCTTTTTCATACCTGAGCTTTGCACCTTCAAGTTCAGATGGAATTTCAATAGGATATTCACCACTAAAACAAGCTGTGCAGAAAGTTTCTCTGGATAACGATGTGGCTAATATCATACCTTCATGACTTATATATTTCAAACTGTCTGCTCCAATAAATTTAGTAATTTCATCAAGAGAGCTACTTACCGATGCAATTAGCTGGTCTTTTGAATCTATATCAATTCCATAGAAACAGGGCCATTTCACCGGAGGTGAACTTATTCTCATATGTACTTCTTTAGCACCTGAATCTTTTAAAAGATGTACTATTTTTTTTGAGGTATTTCCACGAACAATTGAATCATCAATTACTACAATCCTTTTACCAGCAATAACATCTCTTAGAGGATTTAATTTCAGCCTTATTCCAAGTTCTCTTAAAAACTGGGATGGCTGTATAAATGTCCTGCCTATATAACGGTTTTTAATAAGCGCTTCACCAAAAGGAAGTTTTGATTCTTCAGCAAATCCAATTGCAGCTGGAGTTCCTGAATCAGGAACAGATATAACATAATCAGCACTAACAGGAGCCTCACGGGCAAGCTGTCTGCCAAGTTCTTTTCTAAAGTGATAAATACTAAAACCTTTAAAAGTACTATCCGGCCTTGAAAAATATATTAGCTCAAAAATACAATGGTGCGGTTTTACAGAATCAGCAATGAATTCCGACTCAAGCTTCTGATTTCTGTTTATAAAAACAATTTCCCCGGGTGTAACGTCTCTCACATAAGTAGCACCAATAATGTCCAGAGCACAGCTTTCAGAAGCAACAACATACTTTCCTGAACTTGTCATCCCAATACAAAGGGGTCTTACACCATCAGGATCCCTTACTGCAATTAAGTAATCATTTGTACCAATTACTACAGAAAAAGCTCCTTTGCATTGTTTAAAAACAGAACAGGTAGATTTTTTTAGATCGTTACCGCATTCAATTTCATATTGCAATAGTTTAGCCATTACCTCACTGTCTGTTGTAGATTCAAAACTATAACCCTTTTGAACCAGGGAATTTCTTAATGAGGTTGCATTTACAAGGTTTCCATTGTGAGCAAGAGCAATATTAATATTTTTAAATTTTACAAGAATTGGCTGTGCATTCTGAACATTGTTTGAACCAGTTGTTGAATATCTGGTGTGTCCTATAACAAGATCTCCTTTTAATCTGGCAAGATTTTTTTCATCAAATACCTGACTTACCATACCGACATCCTTATGTAAAAAGACATTTTTTGTATCAAGAGTTGCAATTCCACAGCTTTCCTGACCACGATGTTGCAGGGCATACAGACCAAAAAACGCAGTTCTTGCAACCTCTTCCCCCGGAGCAATAAGCCCAAAGACCCCACAGGCCTCCTTTGGCTTGTCAGAGGTAAAAACCGATTCAGAAGAGTCCTTTAGGTTATATTCTTTGTATAAATTACTGCCCGAAAGACCTCTGAATCCTTTATTTAATGGGTTCTTATAATGCATAGATTTCTTTAATTTAAATTTAAACATAACCATTATATCCTGCAAAAAGATATAAAAACGCGAAAACATGTGGAAAGGTGGGTAAATATTGTATAAAATTAAACAATATTAATAAAAATACTATGATGAATTAACAGATACTTTGGAAAACTTTTACCAATAAAAGGTAGTCTAAATGTCATATAGGAGAAATATAGTTAAGAAAATTTAAAGAGGAATTATATATAATGAACAGTTCTAAAAATAAAGTCTTGGTTTTAAATGCATCTTATGAACCTCTTAACATCTGTAACTGGAAACGCGCAGTAATATTAATTTTTAAAGGCAAAGCAGAACAGATAGAACATAACGGCAAAGTCATATATCATAATTTTCATATCCCAACTGTCATAAGACTTAGAAGATATGTGACTATTCCTTACAAAGAAATACCACTTACTCGAAGAAATCTTATGTATAGGGATCATTACAGATGCCAGTATTGCGGACAAAAAACATGTGATTTAACAATAGATCATGTAATTCCAAGAAGTCGGGGTGGATCCGATGCTTGGGATAATGTTGTAGCATGTTGCCAAAAATGTAATGTAAAAAAAGGTGACAGGACTCCAAGAGAAGCTAAAATGACTCTCCTTAAATTACCAAAAGCACCTTTTGGGCATTTGCATTTCGAAGCAACAAGACTTGCAACTTCATCATTCCCGGACTGGCAGAAATATATAATCGGATTGATTGCATAATAATTTTAGTTCTTTATTTTTAATTTTCTAAACTTCTTTGCGGGTTAATATAAAATCCTATGCGATTTTTACTGTCAGGTGTTTTTAAAATTTTTATTACTACTTTTTTAGTTGCAAGCATTACTTTTTTTCTGCTGCATGTTGTACCAGGGAATCCTTTTACAAGCAATAAAGCATTGCCAAAAGAAATAATTGCAAATCTTGAAGCAAAATATCATCTGAATGAACCTTTACTCATTCAATATTGGTTATATATATCAGGAATTGCCAGGGGAGATTTAGGACCTTCCCTTAAGTACATAAACAGATCTGTAAATGAAATATTATTCTCTGCTCTTCCCATATCAATATCTCTTGGGTTTGTAGCACTAATGATATCTGTACCTGTTGGAATGGGTCTGGGAATACTATCTGCGGTTTTAAGCAAAAAAAATATTGGATATATTTTAATTTTATTTATTACCTTAGGAATTTCCTTGCCAAGTTTTTTATTTGCCGGACTCCTTATAAATATATTAGGAACTAAACTAAGAATATTTCCTGTTGCATTATGGGAAAGTCCTGTACATATGGTACTTCCTGTTATAACCCTCTCATTTGTTCCTACTGCTTATATAGCACGAATCTGCAGAGCGCAGATGCTTGAACAACTGTCAGAAGAATATATTAAAACAGCAATTGCAAAAGGACTGCCTTTAAAGATGATTATTTTGAAGCATGCACTGAGAAATTGTATGATTTCATTAATAACAGTACTTGGTCCTATAGTTGCAGTTTTAATTACAGGCTCATTTATAGTTGAATATATTTTTGCAATTCCAGGAATGGGAAGATATTTTATAACTGCTTTTACAAACAGAGATTATTTTTTAATAACAGGAACTGCTATTATATTTTCTTTCATACTTTCCACACTAAACGTAATTATTGATGCACTTTATAAAAAGATAGATCCTAGGATTACTTAAGGGACTGTTGCATAACCCCTTAAAAACTATAAAGCAACTAGCTTTGCGACAGTCCCCTTAACTATGATTTTAATTTCTTAAGCACTTTTTCTGTCACAACTAACGCCATTTCAATATCCCTATCACTTACAAAACCCAGATGCCCTATGCGAAAAATCTTATCTTTTAAGGTATCTTGCCCATTTGCTACTGTAATGTCCCAGTCTTTTTTATATGCAGCTCTAATATCGGGGACATTAACTCCATCTGGAGGATAAATAGCTGTAATTGCAGCGCTTGCATTTTTGTCTTCAGTTAAAAGTTTTAATCCTAGTTTCTTTAAGCCGTTTCTAAGATTAGTCTTCAGTCTTTCATGCCTGCTTATAATATTTTCAAGCCCTTCCTTTTTCATTATCTCAAATGCTTTTTTTAATCCACATATAAATGAAACATTAGGAGTAAATGGTGTAGTTTGTTCATCAAGCGATTTTTTACTTTTTACAAAATCAAAATAAAACCTAGGACTTTTACAGTTCTTGTTATATTCCCAGGCTTTTTTACTCACATACACAAACCCAAGTCCTGGCGGTAACATAAAACCTTTCTGTGAGCCAGAGACCACAATATCCAGCCCCCAGTTATCAATTTCAACATTCATACAACCAAGGCTTGTTACAGCATCTACTAAAAGTAAAGCACCATGTTTTTTTACAATTCCTGAAAGTGTCTTAAGATCATTTGCAGCACCTGTTGATGTTTCACTATGAGTAATTGTTACAACTTTTATTTCATTATTTTTATCCTTAGAGAGTTTTTCTTCAAGCATTAATGGATCAATTACTTTCCCAGAATCTGCAGTAATTGTTTCAACCTGTCCTCCATAAGTCTGTGCTATCTGAGCAAACCTTTTTCCAAAAACACCGATAACCAAGGACAAAACTTTATCTCCAGGTGAAACAGAATTTGCTATTGCTGCTTCCATCACACCTGTGCCACTCGATGCAAAAATAAATGCATCGGAATCATTTGTTTTTCCAAGCCATTTGAGGTCATTAATGCAGGATATGAAAATATCTGAGAATTCCTTAGATCTATGTCCTATAGGATGCTTAGCAACCTCAAGAAGCACTGTTTCAGGAACAGGCGTAGGGCCCGGTATCATTAAGAAAGATTTATCTTGCATTTTACTGTTGTCATTCCCATGAAAATGGGAATCCAGTCTATATAGCCAGTTTAATTCTCTAGATTCCCGCTTTCGCGGGAATGACATCCTCGGTTATAATTTAATCACAAAAAGGAAAAAAAATATGCCACAAGAAGAAAAAATTACAAAACAACGAACTTCTAGAATTGAACGTAAAACTAGCGAGACTAGTATTACCTGCAAATTAAACATTGATGGTCTTGGCGAAGGGGTAATTGCTACAGGTATTCCTTTTTTCGATCACATGCTAACTGCACTTAAAAAACATAGTTTCATTGATTTAGATTTAAGTGCAAGCGGAGACCTAGAAGTTGATGCACACCATACGGTAGAAGATGTAGGCATAGTTCTTGGTATGGCAATTAAAGAAGCACTTGGGGATAGGCAAGGCATAGTAAGATACGCTGATGCAAAGGTACCGCTGGATGAAGCATGTATTGAATGTGTACTAGATCTATGTACAAGACCATATATTTACTATGATTTAAAATTTAACAAAGAAAGAATAAATAATTTTGAACTAGAACTAAATCTTGAGTTTTGGAAAGCACTTGCTTTTAATGCACCTTTTACACTACATCTAAGACAAATTTCAGGTGTAAACTCTCATCATATTATAGAGTCAGGATTTAAAGCATTTGCAATAGCATTTGATCATGCAAAACAAATTGATTCCAGGATAAAAGGTTCAAGATCAACAAAAGGAAGTATGTAGTCTACTTACTGATTTACATAAAACCCTATTCTTCTTTTTGGTTTTACCTGTTCTGTAGTTAATTGCCTAATAGCTTCAAATAATGATCTTATTTCTATATCATGATTATCAATTTTACTTTCGAGTTGTTTTAGCTTCTTTGCAACCTGCTTATGCGTTAGAATAATTTTACGAAGTTTTATAAAAGTTTTTACTATCTCAATACTCATCTTGACTGCAATTTCACTATTTAAAACAGTTGCTAACATTGCCACTCCATGTTCAGTAAAAGCACAGGGTAGAGAGCTTGAGTGCTTCATTGGCCTGAACCGGTGCCATTTTGTCACCAGTTCACTTTTTTCCTTTGTGGTAAGAACAAACATAAATTCTTTGGGGAAACGATGTTTGTTACGTTTTACCTGTCTGTTTAGATGTTTCGTTTCAATCTCGTATAATTCTGCTAAATCTCTGTCTATCATTACTCTCTGGTTACGAATAATGAATATTCTATTTTCAATTGTTTGTTGTGAAATTAAATTCGGCACAACAGCAATATATCAAACAGAAATTAGTAATGATGATACTTTAGGTTACATAAATGCAAAATAAATTTTGTTTTAAGATTTATTAGCAGTTAAAAAAATGGATCGAAATCGAGAAAGTTTATCTAATATAAACAAACCATCAGTTGGTATCGATAGGGATACCCCTGAAAACCATTTTAATGGGAGAGGTAGAACCATACTAGTCTGTGTTTCATTGAGAATTAAGAATTGAGAACAAAATGCTAATTGGTGTGAAAACTATCAAATCAAGAATTTTAATATTATTAACATTTGGCATTTTTGTTGCTTCAAGCCTGATTATAAATTTTGGCAGAGCATTTACGGTTGATATAGCTTTGGCACAGGATGATAACTCTTATACCTGTGCTTCTAAAAGTGCTCCACAGTGTGATGGTACTTGCCCCCCTGACGGTACTAGTTGTTATATTGATCAATCGAGTACTAAAGATCCAAAAGGATGCGGGTGTTTTATATTAACACTACCATCTTTGAATTTTAATCCACCTCCGACACCGACACCTACACCTACACCAACCCCAACTCCAACTCCGACACCAAACCTGGATTGTATTGGTAGTATTATTACTTATACTGCAGACAGAGCTAATGAGTTTTGCTCAGAAAAAAATTGCGATGCCCCTAATGCAGCATGTAAGGTTGTAATAACAACCGATCGGAGCGATGGTAGATCTGAGTATTTTTGCGGTTGCGTAACACCTACACCAACTCCAGCCCCTCTTCCATGTAGAGGTTTTCATACTGGTGCACTTGATCAAAGATATGCAACCGGAATATGCAGTCAACGTAATGCTTCATGCCCTTCACGTGTTTGCGTAGCTTCATTTGCTGCAACTAATCCTGAGGATCCTACTCGTCGCGAGTGGATCTGTGACTGTGCTGAATCGGTCCAACTACCATAAATTTAATCTACAGGCATAATACTATTTCAAAACAAATGGATTAAAATCAGTCTTGTAATCATAAAAATCTTCATGTTCTTTTTTCTTCAGAAAAGAAACTATTTTATAAGTAATTGGGGTTGCAATTACTTCCCATAAGACTTTTAATAAATAGTTTGCAACCATTACTTTAAAAATTAAGTGCCATGGAAATGAAACCAGTCCTGCAAAAGCAAGGGGATAAAAAATTAAAGTATCAACTGCCTCTCCTATAACGGTAGAACCAATTGTTCTTGTCCAGAGAGATTTACCTTTTGTAAGAATTTTCATTTTAGCCAGTGTAAATGAATTTGAGAACTCTCCAGCCCAGAATGCAATCATAGAAGCTATTACAGTTCTCGGCACATTAGAAAAAACGGTTTCATAAGCACTTTGATTATTCCAACCATTTGCTGGAGGCAAAAGCAATATAACCTGAATAGCAATAATTGACAGAACCATTGCACCAAAGCCTATCCAGATTACTCTTCTGGATTTTGAATAACCATATACCTCTGTTAAAATGTCCCCGATTAAATATGAAAGCGGGAAGAATATAATTCCTGAACCAAAGGTAAAATTTTTAATCTGAGATATTTTATTGTTTGCTACAAGATTTGAAAGAAGCAGAACAACTACAAAAACAACAGTAATTAAATCCAGATATTTGTATCTTTTCATAGTAAGGGCCTATTGCAATACGCCCTTACTATTATAAGGATTGTTGTTCTTTTATATTTAAATCAGATTTAATATTCTCACTGACTGAAATTGGTAACCCGGTAACTGCCCTCATAAAACCTAAAAACAATGGGTGTGGTTTCTCAGGCCTTGATTTAAACTCAGGATGAAACTGGCTAGCAACAAAATATGGATGGTTTCTAAGCTCTATAAGCTCGATAAGTGAATTATCAGGTGAACTACCACTAAAGACCATCCCTCCTAAATTTAATCTTTCTCTGTAAAAATTATTCAGTTCATACCTGTGCCTATGTCTTTCATAAATAAGTTCTTCTCCATATACAGCTCTGGCTTTTGTGCCAGGAAGTAATACACATGGATAACGACCAAGTCTCATTGTTCCACCTTTTTGTGTAATGCTTTCCTGATCCGGCATAAGATCAATTACAGGGTGTAAGGTCTCTGGTGCAAATTCTTTACTGTTTGCACCGGTTAATCCACAGACATTTCTGGCAAATTCAATTACTGCACACTGCATACCAAGACACAGTCCAAGATACGGGATTTTATTTTCCCTGGCATATTTAATTGCATTGATTTTTCCTTCAATACCACGATCTCCAAATCCGCCTGGTACTATAATTCCATCAATTCCTTTAAACACCTCAGAAAGATTAGCATTATTATCAAGCTCATCTGATAAAACCCAAATCTTTTCAACATCCACACCACAGCTTGCAGTAGCATGATTTACTGCTTCTGCAACACTAATATAAGAATCTGAAAGTTTTACATACTTTCCTACAATTGCAATTCTTACAACTTTCTTATCTCCAATACCTTCAGGATTTTTAAGCCTGTTTACCATATTCTGCCACTTAGTTAAATCCGGCGGTGGACTAACAAGGCACAATTTATCAAGAATCCTTTCTGCAAGCCCTTCTTTTTCCAGAGCAAGAGGAACTTCATAAATAACCTTCTGATCCCTGCATTCAATCACAGATTCAACGGGCACATCAGTATATAAAGAAAGTTTTTCTTTAAGTAGCTTTGTTACTGCCTTTTCAGCTCTGCAGACAAGCATATCAGGCTGAATACCTTTTCCTCTCAGGATTTCAACACTATGTTGCGTTGGTTTTGTTTTAATTTCATTAGTAGATTTTAAACTTGGAAGCAATGTTACATGTACATATGCTACATTTTCACGACCTACATCATTTCTGAACTGCCTTATAGCTTCAAGAAAAATTAATCCTTCAATGTCACCAACTGTACCGCCAACCTCTACTATTACAATCTCAGCATTTGAACTGGTTGCAGCTCTCCTGATTCTTTCTTTTATTTCGTTTGAAACATGTGGCACCATCTGAACAGTCCCGCCAAGATAATCTCCTGCTCTTTCTCTGTTAATGACAGCCTGATATATGCTGCCTGAAGTAATATTATTTATCTGGGATAAATCAGTATCAATAAACCTTTCATAATGCCCAAGATCCAAATCAGTCTCAGCACCATCTTCAGTTACAAAAACCTCGCCATGCTGATACGGTGACATTGTGCCAGGATCAACATTTAAATAAGGATCAAGCTTCTGAATAGTAACAGAGAATTTTCTTGCTCTTAAAAGACAACCAAGTGAAGCAGCAAGAATTCCTTTCCCTAGGCTACTTACAACACCACCTGTTACAAAAATGTACTTAGTCATTTCCTATTCTCCAATTTTTGGCACTCTAAAAAATCCATATTCTTCATGAGGAGCATTTTTAAGCATTTCACTTCTTTCAAATTGTTTTTTAACAATATCTTCCCTCATTACATTTACAGTCGGTATTGGCTGGGTCATGGGTTCCACACCTTTAGTATTAACTTCATTTAATTGATCTATATAATCAAGAATTTTTGAAAGTTGTTTTGTATAAAGTTCTTTTTCCTCATTAGTTAACTCAAGCCTTGCAAGCTTTGCTACATGTTCAACTTGTTCTTTTGTTATCATACAGATATTATTCTAACAGGAATATAAACGACGTTAAATTCATTAAAATATAATAAAGAATGGTTACTACCTAGCTCGGCAAGATGTCAGAGTAAACTGCTTATAAAGTAAGATTTTATCCGATTCATTCGGTAAAATCTGGATGGTGTGAAAAGAGGTGTCATCTAGATGTACTTTGCAAAGCCTGACAAGCGAAGAATGAGCGAGGAAGGCGGTAGGCAATAACAAAGAATGACTAAACCATTAAAGAGATCATTTTTTGAAAGAACCACCATTGAAGTAGCTCCTGAGCTGCTTAATAAAATTATTATTATCAGATCAGGGAAAAAAGAAAAAAAGGGGGTTATTGTTGAAGTTGAAGCATATACAAAAGACGATGCTGCATGCCATGCAAGCAGGGGTAAAACACCAAGGAATGAAGTTATGTTTGGACCAGGGGGGTACAGTTATGTTTATTTCATCTACGGGATGTACCATTGTTTGAATTTTGTAACCGAAAAAAAGGATATCCCTGGTGCAATATTAATAAGAGCTCTTGAAATACCAGATGAAGATGAGAGGGTTGCCAGCGGGCCGGGAAAACTCTGCAAATACCTCAATATTACAAAAGCACATAATAAAATTGACTGCTGCAATGAAGACAGTTCACTGTTAGTTACAAATAATAATCAGAAAGAACATACACAAATTGTTCAAACAAAGAGAATTGGCATATCAAAAGCTGCTCACTATCCCTGGAGGTGGTATATAAAAGATAACCTCTCGGTTTCAAAGAAATAAATCTTATACCAAGGAGGTAAAATTACATCTCAAGTAAAAAATAAAATGGTCTCAAATATGCAAATGCTTAATGAAGTCTATATAGCTTTTCTTGAAGAAGTAAACCTTGCAAAGGATATTAATTCTCTTTATCAAAGTCTGTTCAAAGCTGTTTCAAGTGTTTTCAGGGATTTCAGGCTTCAGATCTGGGAAAGCATAGACGACGAGACAGGCTATTCAATAATTGTAGATTTAACTGAGAATAAAGAATCTTCAATGCTAAAGTTTAGGGTTAAACAATTCCCTGAATCCTTTAAAAGAACTATTAAAAAGGATTTCATACAGGAAGCTCAGATAAACGATGAACTGTTAAACAAACTAAATATATTTTATGGGATTTTCCTGGGACTTTCATTACAGGAATCAACAAATGCATTTATTGTTATTGCGCTAGAAAAAAAACCAAAGGAACTGAGCCAAAATGAAATTGATTTTTTTGAAAAACTTAGAATACATTTTGAAAAAGCATTAAAAAAAGAAACTTTGCTTGGAAAAAAAAATGATGATTCAAAAAGACTTCTGATGCAAAATGAAAATCTAAGAGAGCAGGACCGACTAAGAACAAATTTCATAAACAACATCAGCCATGAATTTAGAACTCCATTATCCAGCATCTTAGGATTCAGTAAAATGCTTGTTACAAAAAACAGTTTAAATGACTCTACAAAAGAAATTGCCCAGCAGATCCAGCATGCAGCAGGAAGGCTTTCTTCCCTGATAACCGACTTCCTTCAGATTAATAGAATTACAACAGAAGGCTGGCTTGCACATTTCGAGCCTTGTGATATTGGAGAAATAATAAAAAGTTCTGTGGAGGAATTCTCATCCCTCAACAAAGCGTACAAAATATCCTATAAAGTTTCTGATAATTACCCAATTCTTAAGACAGATCCAAAACTGGTTCGTCAGGTAACAGACAATTTAATTTCAAACGCAATAAAATATTCTCCTTCCGGAAGCATAATAAAAATCACTCTTGAAGTTTCAGACAATAAAAAAGAAATTTTAGTTACAGTAACAGATGAGGGAATAGGAATAACGAGAGATGAAATACCAAAAATCTTCAACAGACTTTATCGATCATCGAGTCCAGAAGTACAAAAAACTCCCGGTTCAGGACTGGGGCTTACAATCTGCAGAGAAATAATCATAGGTCTTGGAGGTAAAATTCATGCTGAAAGTGAATCAGGGAAAGGGAGTAAATTCACATTTACGCTACCTGTAAACTAAACCAGCTACCAGGATTACTTATATTTATACAACCATTTCTTATAGTAATCAGGTAACTTTTTATAAGATAAAGGATCTTTTGTACCAGCTTCCATAAAACCTTTTAGGCGAAGCCGGCAACTATCGCACAAACCACATGGCTGTCTTCCACCCAGATAACAACTCCATGTATCCTGCCAGGGCACATGCAACCTTTCACCAAGTTTGACTATATCTGCCTTGGTTAATTGTAATAATGGTGTCTTAATCTTTATACCTTTTCCTTTTACTCCTGACGCTGTTGCCAGTTTTGCCAGTTCCGTAAACTTCCTTATAAAAGCTGGTCTACAATCTACATAGCCAGAATAATCAATTGAGTTTACCCCTATATATATTTCCTCTGCTCCAATAGTTTCAGCATATGACAATGCAAAGGCTAAAAATATTGTGTTTCTTGCTGGCACATATGTTACTGGTACTTTTAGTGATTTTCTATTTGCCAAAGCCCCTGGAAGCCTTTCTGACAAAGGGATACTGACTTTAGAATCTGTTAACGCTGAGCCTCCCCAGAGAGTTAAATCAAACTTAATTACTTTATTGGAAACTGCTCTTATTCTCGTACTTATTTTTCTGGCACACAGGATTTCCCTTCTGTGTCTTTGTCCATAATCGAAGGTTAATGTATAAACCTTATTCTTCAAGTAAGCTCCTGAATTTTTTGCTGCAAAGTATGCAAGTGTCGAAGAATCCAGGCCGCCAGAAAGAATCACAATTACCTTTTTTGTTTTTCTCATTATTCAAAATCCAGCATTATTCCTATGTTAAAAGAGGGAATTCCGGGTATGAAGATAATATATCAGGATAATTTTAAAACAAGAAAAGGAGGATTAACCAGTTCATAACATAAAAAATAATTTGATTTAGAAACAAACCTGTTATTTTTTAAACAAATTTATTTATTAGAAGGACGATGGAGTCTCAAATGAAAGGTTTCTTGTACAATTTTTTAAGCATTTTAATACTATCAAACACTATACTATTGCCTGCATATTCAAATGAAAACACTCTGGAAATTTCCAAAGAATCAGTACTAAAAGGTAAAGCATCAAAGTCAGATTATCTTAAAAAAAACACAAAATTAAAAATCTCAATAAATCAAGAGTTAAGCTCGCTTGCAAATGAAATTGGTGATGAATTTTCTGCAACTCTATTAAATGACGTAAATGTAAATGATGTAAATTTAATTCCAGTAGGTAGCATAGTAACAGGGCATATTGCAGACATAATGCATTCAGGAAAAGCAAGCAAGCAGGGAACAATTGAAATTTTACTGGATAAAATTCTTCTTCCATCAGGAAAATATATATCCCTTAGTGGTGCAAAATTTGCAGCTAACAGTAAATATACAAACAAGAAAAGAGAGATTAAAGGTGAAGGAAATGGACTTGCCAGAAATATAGGGCTTGGTGTTGTAAAAGGTGCAACATTATCATTCATTCCTGGTAACAAAGCAGTAAAAACTGCTGCAGTTGGCGCAGCAGCAACAGGAGCAGTATTCAGTGGTGGTTGGAGCTTAACATCAACAGCCGTTATAGGTGGTATAAGCGGTCTTGTTTACGGACTTAAAAAACATGGTAAAGAAGTTATGATTGCTTCAGGACAAGAACTGGAAATTGAACTTAACGGTGAGCAGGATTTAACTCCTCTTGAAGTTGCAGTAGATGACATTATGAACCAGGGCGTACAGGAAGCAGATACCGGAACAGTTATAAAATAGTATGTCATTCAATTGACATCGGTATAATATTCTACTGATGTCAATCATAACTCTTACTACTGATTTTGGTGGCAACGATCCCTTTTTTGGAATTATGAAAGGGGTTATTCTTAAAATCTGCCCTAAAGCAAGAATTGAAGATATTACACATGATATTTCACCACAAAATGTCTGGCAGGCGAATTTTATACTCCAGTCCTCTTATCATTATTTCCCTAAAGACACAATTCATGTATGTGTAGTAGATCCTGGCGTAGGTTCAAAAAGAAAATCATTATTAATTCAAACTAAAAATTATTACTTCATAGGACCTGACAACGGCTTATTCACCGGAATCCTTAATAAAGAAAAAGTAATTAAAGTTATTGAGCTTACAGAAAAAAAATACTGGCTTAAAAATGTAAGCCAGACTTTTCATGGCAGGGATATTTTTTCACCCGTAGCTGCCTATCTGGCTAAAGGTATAAAACCTGAAAGTTTTGGAAAATCTGTTTCAAAGCATACGCTTATAAAACTCGAAATAAGCAAATCTCTTAAAAAGAAAAATTGTTTTACAGGTATGATTCAATACATAGACCACTTTGGGAATTTAATTACCAACATATCAAACAATGAAGTTCCTTTAAAAATCAACGGCAGGGTAAAAAATAAAACATTCACTGGTCTTGTTTCAAGTTTTTCACAGGCAAATAATAACAAGCTAACTGGTATTAAAGGCAGCAGCGGTTTTATTGAGCTTTTTATAAACAAAAAAAATGCAGGAAAGTTAACTGGTATTAAGTTAAAAGATAAGGTAATAATTAATTTTTAAAAAATGTTGACTTTACAATCATTTGAAACTTATACACATCAAGGTAGAATCTTAATAGTTAAAGAAAGAGGTGTTAATCATGCAAAACAGAGATAAAGTTCTAAATGCACTTAAAAATAAAAATCTAGTAAAAATTATTTCAGGAATTCAAAATTATGACAAACAAAAAACGCTTGCAGTTGCAATGGCAGCAGAAATGGGTGGAGCAACTGCGCTTGATATCTGCGATGACCCGGAAATTATTAGATCAATAAGAGCTCTTGTACAGCTTCCATTATTTGTGTCCAGCACAGATCCATTAAAACTAATTGCTGCACAATCATATGGAGTAGATGTGCTTGAAATCGGTAATTATGAAAGCTTTTACAAACTCGGAAAAATGTTTACACCAAAAGAAATACTAGATATAGCCCAGTTTGTTAAAAAATCAATTACGACTGATATTCTTTTATGCTGTACAATTCCTGCAACTCTTGAATTGAAAAATCAGATAAAACTTGGTAAAGAACTCCTTTCTTTAGGTTTTCATATGATCCAGACCGAAGGGTTCTCACCGGGAACTCCTGTATCCGACAGGAAAGATACTGGTTATAACGATATCCTAAAAGCAGCATCAACATTGACAAATACACTTGAACTCAGAAAAGCACTTCCAAATGCAAATATAATTTGTGCCAGTGGAATAAGCCTTACTACTGCACCACTTGCACTTGCCATGGGTGCAACAGGTGTAGGCATTGGTACTTACATAAACTCACTTACAAGCCAGAATGAAATGACAGAAAAAGTAAAAGAAATAATGTCCAGTGTAAACTCCTTTACACACAATTACCTGGAAGAACTGAAATCCACAAAAAAAATGCTCGTAGTATAAATAACGAGTAATAAGTACCCAGAGATGAGCAACTAGTTTTTAGTGACTTAATTATTCTTTGCTTGATGCTAGGTATAATAATGAAATGACTACTAAAGAACAACAAACCGATCAAGCGCATGAATCATCAAGGATCAGAAACCAGAGACTCCAGAAACTTGAAAAAATTATTTCCTTAGGATTAGACCCATACCCATATAAATTCAAAAGAACACACAAGAATTCTGAGTTACAAGTCAAATATAAAGATCTTGCTAATAGCCAGGAAACACAGGACATAGTAATAATTTCCGGAAGAATCCATAATGAAAGAAATGACTGGATGTTTATCGATCTCTATGATGATACAGGAAAAATGCAGATATACTGCGACAAAGAAAAACTTGATAAATCGCTTCTAGAAATATTACCACTTCTTGATAAGGGAGATTTTATCGGTGCAAAAGGTACTGTTTTCAGAACACCACGTGGCGAACTTTCAATAAAAGCCAAGGAAATAACAATACTTTGTAAATCACTACTACCACTTCCTGAAATTATTGAAGGGAAAAAACGACATTTAGGGATACATGATATTGAAACCAGATACCGTCAAAGATATTTAGACTTAATTGTTAATCCAACACCTAAAGAAACTTTAAAAAAAAGAGCAAAAATTACTTCAGAAATCAGAAACTATTTAGATGCTAAGGGTTATTTAGAAATAGATACTCCTGTTTTACAGGTAGAAGCTGGTGGTGCTGAAGCTCGTCCTTTTATTACACACCACAATGCATTGGGTATTGATCTTTACTTAAGAATAGCAACTGAACTCCATTTAAAAAGACTTATAATCGGGGGATTTGAAAAAGTATATGAGCTGGGAAGAGTTTTTAGAAACGAGGGGATATCAACAAAACACAATCCCGAATTTACCATGCTTGAATTATATGAAGCATATAGTGATTACAATGACATGATGGATTTAACAGAGGATCTGGTTAAAAACCTTTCTAAAATGACTTGTGGAACATCACAAATAGAATATCAGGGAAAAATAATAGATCTTGGAAAACCTTGGAAAAAAGCTTCCATGATTGATTTGATAAAAGAATATGCAAATGTTGATCTTTCTTCTGAACCTGTTGAAAAAATAATTGGGATTTTTGAAGAAAAGGTTGAAAAACACCTGGTTCAGCCTACTTTTGTAACAGATTTCCCATTAGAGATTTCACCACTTGCAAAAAAGCACAGATCAAATAACAGGCTTGTTGAAAGATTTGAACTTTATATTAACGGATGGGAATTTGCAAACAGCTTTTCTGAATTAACTGATCCTATTGATCAAAGAAACAGATTAACTGAACAATCCAGGAAAAAAGCACAAGGAGATCATGAGGCACATTCACTGGATATAGACTTTATAACCGCAATGGAATATGGCATGCCTCCAACAGGCGGATTAGGAATTGGAATTGACCGTTTGGTTATGCTCTTAACAAATTCAGCCAGCATCCGTGATGTAATTGCATTCCCAACAATGAAACCTGTTTAAGAACTACAATTTGAAATGTTATCATTACCCAAATATGATTACCGTAACATTTTCACCTTTTACCCGGCAATCAAAAGAATATTTGAATCTACGTCGATTTCTAATAGAACACTCACCTGCTCCAGATCCTGGCAGTATTGGGTTGCCTTTTGGCACATACGAGACAAATCAGCTCCATGATCAAAATGGCAACGGAGGCAGGCAAATTCTAAAAGAATTAAGTTACAGACCTAAAAGAGCAGTAATTATCGATGCAAGAGATCCAGATTTAATTTCAGATACTTTAACAACTTTAAGAAAATTAACCGGTACTGAGGTTTTTCGTGCTGCTGATATGGTCGGTAGATTCTTTATAGTTACCCAAAATTCGGCTGGAGACATACTAAACGGGCTTCTTTCAAGATACGACGAACATTTAAGGAATCTGGTAGAAAAACCACATACTGACCAGATTAGGTTTTTTTAAGACAATTCTTTTTTAGTTATTTAACGCTAGCTATCCTTCTTCGTTCTTGGTGAACAACTTTTGCAGCCCTGCCTATAGATCTGGGGAATTCTCTTCCACGGTTGAATACTGTTTCATCAAAATGAACTGGTTCAAGTATATCCAGGGCAATATCAACTGCCATTCTTACATCAAAATCCTTACATGAAAATATATCCAAAGTAAAAAACTCTTTTTCAGGGAAAGTATGTAAAGCAATGTGTGACTCAGCAATTAAAACCACACCACTAATACCCCAGTCTTCTTCTACTCCTCCCCCGTCATATTTAAATACATAGGGAGGCATAATTTTATGCATTTCAAGTTTTTGAGGGTAAACATCCAATAATTCACTAATTGCGCCAAGATCTGATAGTTTCCCTTTAGGTGAACCGTATGCTTCCAGTAATAAGTGTGGTCCAAACATTCTTTTTTCCTCCAGCCTTTCTTGCTCTCACAGGTCAGATATTTTTAATTTTTACCAACCTGAAATTACTAACCACCGATTTGCCCATTTTAATTTCCAAATTTTTGTTTGGCCGGAATTGGGCAGTCACCGTTAGGTGCTAGTATTTATGCCTTATTCGTCTCCTCTCACTTTTATTAGGTAATTTCGACCTGTATTTAAATTTCTTATACTTCTTTTTCTATATTCCCAAAATATTTTTTTTGACAACACAAAAAAAATATTTTTTATAACTTTTTGATTATACAGGAGATTATCTTTCATTAGAGATGCCTTTCAGTTTTTTTTATAATTGAATTCATGGGAAAAATTTTCTTCAGCTGTGTCTGGAAAACAAAAAATCAAATCACAAAATTCTTTAAATTTTCGTTGTTTTAAGGCAATTTGCGACATTTTACATTGTCTGGTATTTTTGTGATTGGAATTTTGTGCCATAATTTTCTTGTTATCAATCATGAAACTTTCACTAAACTGGTTAAATGAGTTCCTAAATTTAGACGAAGTAACTCCTGAAGAAGTTGCTAAAAAACTAACTCTTGGCTCCTTTGAGGTGGAGGAAATTCATCAGGTGGGTCCAAAACTTAAAGGACCTATATTAGTCGGGCAGATTCTAAGCATCCAGAAACACCCAAATGCTGACCGTTTATCCATAACAAAAGTTACTACCGATGGAAAGAACGAGCTTCAGATTGTTTGTGGAGCACAGAATATCAAGGAAGGACAGAAAGTACCTGTTTCACTTGAAGGGGCTGTGGTAATTAACAGGCTTGATGGCTCAGAATTTCCAATTAAAACAAGTAAAATCAGAGGAATAGAATCTTTTGGAATGCTTTGCTCACCTTCTGAGCTCGGTGTAATTGGTGCTGACCCTAACGGAATCTTAACTCTTTCTGAAGATTTAAAAATCGGGGAAAGTGTCATTGACCTCTTATCTTTAAAACAGGATATTGTTTTAGAGGTAGGTTCACGTTCAAACAGGGGGGATGCACTCTCCGTATACGGTTTAAGTAAAGAAATCAGTGCAGTAACAGGCAAAAAGCTAAAATCTGTTGAATTTAAAACACCTCTATATTCAGATTCAGTAAAAAATATTGCTCCAAAAATTGAAAACCCTGCTGATAGCCGCATTTTTTACACAGTAACAATAGAAAACATAAAAATAAAAGAAAGCCCGCCCTGGCTGAAAAACCTTCTTGGATCAGTTGGCTTAAGGTCAATAAATAACATTGTTGACATTACCAACTACATAAATATAACCTTTGGTCAGCCAATGCATGCCTATGACAGGGAAAAGCTTCGAGGAACAACGCTTATTGTCAGAAGGGCTAAATCAGGCGAAAAAATTACCACTCTTGACGGAAAAACAAAGGAATTAAAGGAAAATATCCTGGTTATAGCTGATGAAAAAGGACCAGTTGCTGTTGCAGGAATTATGGGCGGAAAAGACAGTGAAGTATCTGAAAATACAACTTCAATTGTTCTCGAAGCTGCTGTTTTCAGTCCTCCTATTGTAAGAAGGGGTTCAAGAGCAATCGGGCTTTTTTCTGAAGCATCCAAAAGATTTGAAAGGGGCGTCGATAGTAATTTTACTTACAATACCCTTTTAAGGGCAGTTGAGCTTGTAAAAGAATGCTCTGGAAGTAAAGATAAAAGTATAAATGTAGGAAAAATTCTTGTAGCAGGAGCCCCGGACAACAGGGAGGTAAAAATAAAACTTGAAAACAAGGAAATAAAAAGAGTGCTTGGGGTAGAACTTAACACTGACGAAGTCTGTAAACTACTTGAACTACTAGAATTTAAAACAAAAAAAACTACAAATGGTACTTTTGAAGTGCTGGTACCAAAATCAAGAATTAATGATATTTCAAGACCTATTGATTTAATTGAAGAAATTGCAAGGATTTATGGTTATGACAAAATACCGACTAAACCACCATGTATAACTATCTCTCCAGAAAGAGCAAACACTGGGACTGAATCAATTAAAAATCATTTTCTATCATGTGGATTTTCAGAAATATTTTTAAGCAGTCTTGTTGGTGAACACTTTCTAAGCCTGAAGGATTTTCCTGTAACCACTAAATCACTTGTAACCATGCTTAATCCACTTTCAAAAGAACATTCAACTCTAAGACAAAGTTTAATACCAGGATTATTAGAAGCACTGAGATGGAACCAAAGTCACCAGATAGTACCAATCAAAATTTTTGAAATCGGAAAAGCTTATTCCTCAACAAACCCTGGAAAAGGTTCAGAAAAGGAAACAGGCGTTACGGAAGAACTAAAAACTGCAGGTATTTTGTACGGAAGAAACGAATCATGGCTTACAAACAACAGGAACATAAGTATCACGGATGAACTTTTTTTCCAGGCTAAAGGATTCCTGGAAAATCTGTTTAAAAAAAACAGGTGCCAGGTAGTATTTTCTCCCCACAAAGAGAATTACTTACATCCAGGTTATACATTAAAAATGACCTTAAATGAAAAATCAACAGGAATACTTGGATATTTGCACCCACTAACAGAAAAGACTTTAGGAATAGAAGGTCCTGTTATTATTTTTGAACTTAGTTCTGATCCATTAATAAAAGCAGCTACAAAAGGAACTACATTTCAAAGAATTTCTTCGCAACCAGCAGTAACAAGGGACATAACAGTTGATATCTCTAAAAAATATGGTGCTGGTGAGGTTTTCAGGGAAATACATTCTGTTAAATCAGATTTTGTCAGATCTATAAACCTTATAAGTGTTTATGAACTTGATAAGCAAAACAGAAGCCTGACATACAGGCTTAAAATGCAGGATCTGGAAGAAACTCTTACAAGTGAACAAACAGAAAGTGAAGTAAACAAGGTAAAGATTCATCTAACTTCTTGCTTTCAGGCAAAATTCAGGGTTTAATATTAGCTGGTTACTGCCTAGTTAGGTAAGATGTCAGAGTAAACTACTTATAAAGTAAGATTTTATCCGATTCATTCGGTAAAATCTGGATGGTGTGAAAAGAGGTGTCATCTAGATGTACTTTGCAAAGCCTGACAAGCGAAGAATGAGCGAGGAAGGCGGTATAGGCAATAACATTAGCTGGTTTGTGAAATTACCTTATACAGTAGACAAGCAATTATAAAATGTACAGGCTAATCGGACCTAAGTTAATCTTATTTATACCTATAGTTGTTTTAGGAATTTTTATTGTTGCTTTTATTCCTTCACGTTACGGTGCAGAAAGAATACTTTCCTTTACTGCACTCTTAATGGGAGAGGCAGGATTAAGTTTTATTCCAATACTTGCTTTATATCCAAAAGCAACCCCCATTCAGGCTGGTTTACTTGCAATAATTTATTTTTTTATAACTTTTATAATTTGCTTCAGTGCATTTGGCATAAACGGTCTCGGGTGGCCCGGCAATTATGCTTTTGCATTAAGAGACGGCAACTTTGTAATAAACACATTTGCATTATTTGCAGCAAACATTTTTTCAACTCTTGCTCTAATTTTAAATTTTAAGCTTTTGTATGACGAAGAGCTTACTAAAAATTTTATCAGTAAACAAAAATCAGGTTATAAAGTTAAACAAAGATTTTTCCCGTCTGAAAAACCTTTCTTAAAACAGCCTGTAATAGGAGGTCCGATTAAAGAGACTTCTAAACAAAAGAAAGAAGAATTTAAAAAATCTGGCATGAAAAGTGATTCATTTGAAGATGAGATTCTGAAACCATTTGAATTTCAGCCTGAGACTGAGAATATTAATCCTGAAATCTTGCCTGAAGAAAGTTCAGGGAAACTGTTCTCACCAAAGGAAAAGGAAACAAACAAAACCTCAGACTTTTTTGCTGAAGAAGAAAGCAATGAACAAATTTTATTTAAAGATACTTTAGACAGATTTGAAGGTGAAAGAAAGACTTCTGTGCAACAAACAAAACAATCATCTTCAAGCCCCTTTCCACCATCAGACATAAAAGATGATCTTCAGGCTATTTTTGAACAATACTCCTCGCTAAATGCAGTTAAAAAACTAACTTCTCCAAAGATCGAAAAACAATTACTGTTTCAGAAGAGAAAGTCAGTTGAAAAACCGGTCGCGGACATTCCACAGGTTGAGTCAAAAGAGGAACCAGCATCCTTAAAAGAAGAAGAAATTATATTTGACGCGACTTACAGGCAAATAACAGAAGAGGAAAAACTTGCAGAAATAAAAGAAGAGCTAAAAAAACAACTTAAAGAAGAACTCGAGGCAAAGCTTCAGGAACAAATACAGGTAAAAGAAGAGGAAAAAACTAAGGAAGATTTAACTCAAAGTATTCAAACACTTAAGAACGAACTAAAGAAGGAACTGGAAGAAAAGGAAGAAAAAATCATCCAGGAATCTCAGGAAACCAAAGAAGATTTAATCCGCTCCCTAAAAAAAGAACTTATTGAAAGTTTAAAAGAAGAGCTAAAAAAAGAAATCGTAGTACCTGAACAAAGAATACAAAAAGAGGAACCAAAACCAACCCGGGAAGATTTAAAGAAAATGTCAGAAATACTAACGACTTTAAATAACACTCTTAAATCCACAAGTTCCATGTTCCTTGATTACTCAGGTAATTTACTAACAAGAGGTGAAACAGATAAAAGAGTCATACAGGAAGATGTGTGCAAAGCAATAGCAGGTTTGTTTAGTACCATAAATAAAAACATAACATCAACAAATCAGGGCAAATTATTACATGTTTTGTTAGAATCAGAAGAGGGGACATTGGTACTGGCAGAAACAAAAAATAAAATATTAACCATTGGTACAGCCGGAACTGGAGAAGCATCTTCCGCGCAGATTCTAAGAGCAATATCAGAGATAGAGGAAATTTAAAGATGAAAGAACTTATTGAACTGGTTATTCAAAAAAAAGCAAGCGATCTGCACATAAGCGTAGGATCACCACCGGTGCTTAGAATCCATGGAAAGCTTGTGCCAACAGAGTATGAATCACTTACTGCAGTAGATACCAAAGCATTGATTTTCAGTATACTAAGTCTTGAACAAAGAAAGATACTTGAGCAAAGACTTGAACTGGACTGTAGTTATGGAATCGAAGGGCTGGGCAGATTTCGTGTAAACGCTTACAAAGACAAAAACGGATTTGCGGCAGCTCTAAGAACAATAACAACAAAAATACCAACATTTGAAGAATTAAATCTTCCAAAAGTATGCCAACAAATCTGTGCAAAACCAAGGGGACTGACACTTGTAACAGGACCAACAGGATCCGGAAAATCTACCACCCTTGCAGCAATGATTGGATGGATAAATGAAAACAGATCTGATCACATACTCACTATAGAAGATCCTATAGAATATATTCACACCAGCAAAAGATCCCTTGTAAACCAGAGAGAACTTGGTGCAGATACACACAGTTTTGACAATGCTCTAAGGGCTGCACTTAGAGAAGATCCTGATGTAATTCTAATAGGTGAAATGAGAGATCTTGAAACTATTGCTCTTGCATTAAAAGCTGCAGAAACAGGACACCTTGTATTTGGAACACTTCATACCAGTTCAGCAGCACAGACAGTTGACAGAATTGTGGATGTATTTCCACCTGATCAGCAGGCACAAATAAGAATTCAGCTCAGTAACGGACTTGTAGCTGTATTCAGTCAGACTCTTATACCGAAATTAAACCCACAGGGACAAACTGACGGCAGGGTAATGGCTATGGAGATTTTAGTTAATACCCCTGCTATCGGTAATTTAATTCGTGAAGGTAAAACAGCCCAGATATATTCAGCTATTCAGACAGGTGGTAGACTTGGAATGGTTACACTGGAAAACAGTCTTGCAGAACTTGTTAAAAAGAAACTCATAAAGCCAGAAGATGCTCTTGCAAAAAGCTCAAGACCTGAAGATTTGGAAAAATTAATTGCGTCTGAACTTACTGCTGCAGGATTGAAGCAATAACAACTCATTCAAGACTATCAATAAGAGATTTTGCTTTCTCAAGTATAATTTTTTTCTCTTCTTCACTATAATCAAACAAATATTTTTCAAGAGCAGAAACCGGATTTGTAACCATATCAACATCAAGATCAGCAATTCTGTATGTTCTTTCCTTATGAACGATTTCAGGCTGTAAAACATATGAAAAGGAATCCGTGAGAAGATTCTTTATTTTTTCATTATTAACAGCACCAAAATTTTCTTCATTTATTTTATACCTAATCCTTATAATAGCTGCTGGTTTTTTATTTTTAATAATTGCATCTTCAAGCTCTTTCTGAGGATCACTGCTCTGAGTTAAGTCAACAGAAATTGTAATAAATGGTCTTGGATTTGTTGAAATAAATTCATGCTTGACTTTTCCTTTTTCAATTTCAAGATAAATAAAACCTTTATCCTCGTTTTCTTCCCCAAAATCAACTCTTTCAAGTGAACCGGCATATAAAATAAGCGGTTTGTCTTTTTGCAAAACCTGATGCCTGTGTATATGACCAAACCCTATATAATCAAGTTCTGTTTTCTGAAAAAACCCAAGAGGAAAACTGAAAACTTTACCGATTGACAAATCCTGTTCAGAACCAAATTGTGCTGTTTCAATAGTCCCGTGTCCTATTAAAATAGCAGGATCAACCGGATCAATCTTTTGCAAACAGGCTTCTAAAGCCTGTTTTACTTTTTCTATCATTAACTGATCCTGTTCTTTTGTACCAAGATTTCTGTGCTCTTCTTTTGTCAGTAATCTGCTTTTTGTTACATGCGGGAGAGAGATTATCTGAACAGTACCATTTTTTGTAATTATATTTTTTTTCTCTATTTTGTTAAAAACAGTCACGTGGTTAACCTGCAGAGTATCATAAATATCAAGTGCATCAGAACCATCAACCCTGTACAAAACATCGTGATTTCCTATAAGTAAAATCGTGGGTATTTTGCTATCTGATAATTTTTTTATTCTTTTTGCAAATTCTTTCTGGTAAACAGGTTCAGGCGTCGCATGTTTATATGTGTCACCAGTAAAAATTACCAAATCAGCATCTTTATTCACTGAAAAATTAACAGCTTTATCAAGCGCAGATATGAAATCTTCAAATCTTTTATTTAAACCGGTTTCAGGATTTATCGAGCCATACCTCTCTCCTGAGCCAAAGTGAAGGTCTGAAAAATGTACTACTTTAATCATAATAAACAATTAGTGTGATATATTTTACCTTATGCAATTTTTAAAGAAATTAAAGAAAGAGGTATGGACTGAAGCCAATCAAGGTCATATAAAAGGCTGGCAGTGCAGTTATTTACTTCAATTCCCAGCTTTAAAACATCTCTTTACAGGTAAAGCAGGAGATTTAAATTTAGCAAAACATCAACCTACTGTTTTCCCTGAAAAAAGCGTGGAAAAGAATCGTGAATCATTATGTAAATGCCTGGAAGTAAATTATAAAAATTTAATTGTCGTACCTATTTCACATACAGATATTGTTCAGGTTTTGGAAAATGAAAATCAAAAATTAAAAGAATGTGATGCTATTATAACCCATTTGACAGATATTCCAATATTAATTACTGCAGCAGACTGCGTACCAATACTTTTATATTCACCAGAGAAGAAAATACTAGGACTAGTCCATGCCGGATGGAAAGGCACTGCAGGAAAAATTATAGAAAAAGCAGTAATTGCAATGCAGGAAAATTACATGGTAAGGCCATCACAAATAGTTGCTGTAATAGGTCCTGCTATTGGAAGAAAAAGCTATGAAGTAGGGCAGGATGTTGCAGATCTTCTGGTACATGCAACAGAAAGTGCTGAGATTTTAGATACTTCAGGATCAAAACCAAAAGCAGATTTGAAACTTGCAAATAAAATACAGTTAGATAAAGTAGGTGTAATGAAAATATTTGTTTCAGAATTAGATACAGGTATTAATACCGGCTTGCTTTATTCACACAGAATTCAGGGGAAAAGAGCTGGCAGACAGGGTTTAATTGCTTCTATGGTTTCAAATTAAACACATATAGCCAGTATTTTTTTTACCCTTGCTACCTGAAATACTTTATAGATATTGGGCTGCACATTTAAGATTCTTACATCTACCCCTAAATCTATAGCTCTGTCTATAAGCTGCTCAAATCTTTCAAGGAAATATACTGAAATAAATTTGATGTTTTTAAAATCGATTGGGATTTCTTTTCTGTCAAGAATCTCTTTACCTAAAATGTCAAGGATAGCTTTAATTTGTTTTTCTGTTGTGATTTTACCCTGAAATAAATCTGCAAGGATGCCATTATTAGTATGCATTTCTAAAGATCTCCTCTAATTCCTGAACCAAAGGCATTCTGGGATTAGTTCTAATGCTTAAGTCGTTTATGGTCTTGTTTATTAATTCTGGAATACTCTGCAGATAGTCATCTAGTTTTATTCCCAATTCACCAACTCTGGAAGGAAGCATAGAATCCTTAAGGAGTTTTTTTACTTTATCTTTAAAACTATTTATCAGTACCTTTGTATCATCACCATTACAACCAGTTAATTGGGCAAGAGATAAATACTTTTCAGGTGCTACATATTTTTTGTAATTTGGAAATGGCATAAATTTGGTCGGTGTTCCTGAATTAAAATCAATTGTACTTAACAAAAATACTGCATTTGCTCTGCCATGAGAGATGCCAAATTGTGCACCAAGAGAGTGAGCTAATGCATGGTTTATTCCAACAGAAGCATTACTAAATGCCATACCTGCAAGGGTCGCTGCATTATGCATTCTCTGTCTAAGGTACAAATCTTTTGGATTTTTTATTACTTCAGATAGGGTTTCAAAAATTATCTTTATGGACTGAATACAAAGAGCATCAGTATAATCTGATGCATAAATTGAAACATATGCTTCCAGGGCATGTGTAAATGCATCAATCCCTGTATCAGCAGTAGGCCCCTGAGGTAAGTCTTTAACAACTTCTGAATCTACTATTGCAATATCCGGTGTCAATCCGTAATCAAAAATAGATATTTTAATATTATTATTTTTGTCTGCTATAACACATGCAGGGCTGACTTCACTTCCTGTTCCACTGGTCGTAGGAATTGCAATAAGCTTTGACTTTCCGAGGATAGGGAATTTTACTACTCTCTTCCGTAAATCAACAAAATCAACAAATAAATCTTCAAACTTAATTTCAGGACACTCATAAAATAACCTGATTGCTTTTGCTGAATCAATTACTGAACCACCGCCAATTGCAATAAAATAATCAGGATTATATCCACTCAACTGTTCAATTCCTTTATTAATAATATCCATTGAAGGTTCCGGTGTTACATCACAAAATGTTCGGACATTACAACCGTCAGAAAGATTTTCAGTCACTTTGTTAAGTAATCCAAGCTTTTCAATAACGTGATCTGAAATAATAAATGCATTTTTTATGTTTAGCGTTTTAAGAATACGCAGGGAACCTTCATTAAAGTAAATTTGGTTAGGCAACTTAAAACACATTGGCTCAATTTGTCTTCTTGGCACACGTTTTATATTAAGCAAATTATAGATATTAACATTGTCTGTAGTACTGTTACCACCACCAGTTCCACATCCAAAACTTAAAGTCGCAGATAAATTATTATACATTCCACCTAAGCCACCAAGTGCTGTAGGCTGGTTCACAATTATTCTTCCTGCATTTATGAGTGACTGAAAATCTGAAATTGCTTTTTCATCATCTGCAAATATCCCTGCAGTATGACCGGTTCCACCACCATAATTAACAAGTAGACATTTGTTAATAGCATCAGACTGGGAATCAGCTTTCATAACTGCAAGAACAGGCATTAATTTTTCTTTTAACAAAGGATGATTTTTGCTTTCAACTTCACAAATAAGAATTTTAGTATTTTTGTCTACATTTATTCCCGCAGCAGAAGCTATTGTGAATGCACTTTTCCCAACAAATTTGTAATTCATTGCATTTGTTTCAGAATCAATAACATACGGTGTAATTTTTTTTATTTCTTCAGGAGAGCATATATGACAGTTTAATTTTTTAAATTCATTAATTACATCCTGGTATATTTCCTTATCAACTACAATTGTCTGCTCAGATGGACATTCATTCCCATTATCAAAAGTTTTTGAAATACAAATATCCATAACTGTGCTCTGTATATTTGTTGTTTTATGAACATAAACCGGCGTATTACCGGAACCCACACCAATAGCTGGTTTTCCAGAACTATAAGCAACTTTTACCATGGTAGTGCCACCAGTTGCAAAAACAAGATCAACTTCTTTGTGATGCATGAGATAATCAGTTTGTTTTCTAAGTTTTGAATTTCTCTTTAACCATCCTATACATCCTTCAGGAGCACCAGCTGCAATAGCAGCTTTGTATAAAACTTCTGCAGTATACATTACACATTTACTAGACATTAAATGTGGGCTGAATACAATTGCATTTCTTGTTTTTAAAGCAATTATTGATTTATAGATTACAGTGCTTGTGGGATTTGTTACAGGTGTCAAAGCTGCTATAACACCTATTGGTTCGGCAACTTCAGTCATCTGCTCATCTTTAAAATCCCTGATAATATCTACGGTTTTTTTATCTCTTATCTGGTGATATAAAAACTCGCTTGCAACAATATTCTTTAGAACCTTATCCTCAAACAAACCCATTCTGGTTTCTTCAACAGCAAGTTTTGCAAATTCTCTGGAATGCTTTAATGCTGCTTTGACAACTTCATAAACAATCCTGTCCACTTCACTTTGAGAATACTGGGTAAAAACTGCACAAGCTTTTCTTGCTTTTGCAAGAATTTCATCTACCTGTGGAAATGTTTCATTGGTAATTTCCTGGTATAAATCAATGTTTAATTTTGCTAATTTCTCATCAAGCAAAACACTTTCACTGTCATTCTCAGGTAAAAGGGGCATAGTTTTAATAGTTTACCCATTAACAAAATAATATTCATAATTCTTTTAGTTTATTTAAGCTCATAAATACATTTTAGCTTCGGTTAAATTAAAGCATTACTTACAATTTAATACCTAAATGTGAAACTGATTTTTTATTCTGGATTATCAGTTTAGTTTGATAATGCTACTAAAGAAGTTTTTTGTTTCAGTTCGAGCAATTCAGCAACTGAAATTGTAGTCATTGGTGTACGAATAAATCTAGGTAACAATGGATTAGACTCTTTTAATGGAGTTATTCTTAATTTCCCAACTGCAGGATTAATAGAGTTCATTTGAGCTAAAGTAGTTCGCAATCCATGCTCAGTTAATAAACAAACTGGTGGATCCTCCCATGGGATTTGCAGAGCATAATCAAAATCCCTATCACTGGTAATCTCTTCCCCTTCCCCCGATAATACAGAAAAATTCTTGAATGGAGATGGCTCTTTATAGCTGGTTAAACGACTTACTATCATGTTTATTAAAAAAAAGTTATGTAAATTGAGTAAGATAATAACAGCTGCTATTAACCAGGTCAATATGTCTAAAATTTTTACTTGCCTTGTTGATAAATTTCAATCATAAGTCTTAATGTATCATCAAAACCTGTAGTCTCATAAATACCCTGCTGTAAGAAGGAATCAATAACAGGTTTCAGCAATATTGCTTTATCAATTCTTGGATCTGAGCCTTTTTCATATGCTCCTATTGCAATTAAATCTTCTGCATTATTATATGTTGCCATCATATTACGAATAAATCCTGCGGCTTCCTGGTGTTCTTTACCAGCCAGCTCAGGGAAAAGTCTGCTTACACTGTTTAAAACATCAGTAGAAGGATAATGATTTCTTGCTGCAATAGAGCGCGACAGAATAATATGACCATCAAGAATCCCCCTGGCTGCATCAGCTATTGGTTCATTAAAATCATCCCCTTCAACAAGCACTGTGTAAATAGCAGTAATAGCTCCTGTTTTTGACCTACCAGATCTCTCAAGCACTCTCGGAAGCAGCGCAAAAACAGAGGGGGTATAACCTTTCATTGTAGGTGGTTCACCAACAGAAAGTCCTACATCTCTGGCTGACATAGCAAGTCTCGTAATAGAATCTGCCATAAGTAAAACATTTTTCCCCTGATCCCTAAAATATTCAGCAATTGTAGTTGCAGTTAAAAGACATTTAACTCTAAGCATTGCAGGCTGATCTGAAGTAGCAACAACAACAATAGACTTTTTCAAACCTTCTTCACCAAGACTTACTTCAATAAAATCCTGAACTTCACGGCCTCTTTCTCCAACAAGTGCAATAACGTTTACATCTGCATCTCCATACCTTGCAATCATACCCATTAGTGTACTTTTACCAACTCCCGAGCCTGAAAATATGCCTATTCTTTGCCCAACTCCAAGTGTCAGTAAGCCATCAATAACTCTTACACCTGTTGCAAATATAGTATCAATTCTTGGCCTGCCATATGCTTCAGGAGGCGGAGCATCCAGTGCTCTGGGTACAAGATTTCCTATTATCTCTATTCCCTCAAGAGGATTTCCAAAAGTATCAACAACCCGACCAAGCAATGCCTCACCAACATTTACTTCAACAGGTCTTCCTGTCTGAATTATTTTACTGCCCTGATGAACTCCTCTTCCATCTACAAGTAAAAGTAAAAGCGATGTTTCTCCTCTAAAACCAACTACTTCTGCAGGTTTAACATCACCATGGTCAGTTATAACATGGCACAATTCACCAATCATTGCACCTGGAAGTCTGGCTTCAAGCAAAAGTCCTACTACTTTATTTACAAAACCTGTCCATTTTCGGGTTTCGTTTTTACTTAAGATATTGCCAACTTCTCGTCTTAAATTTTTTATATAGTTATCATCAACTAGAGATTTATCAACTGCTGGTAAACCTTTTAAGATATCCTCTTCTGTAATTTTTTTTACCATTTAAGTCTCCTGCCAGTACTAAATGTTTCTATGCTGCTGGTGCAGTAACTCCCCCCGTCCCTGTTTGTGCTGATTCAGGCTGCCCAAGTGTTTCAAGAACCTGCACGTTAAAATCAGGTGAAAGTTCTGCATAAGATAAAACATGGATGTGCGGATCAAATTGTTCAAGCAGTCTGTATAACGGTAGCCTTAAGCCTGGTCCACAAATTAAAACCGGCCTTCTGCCATACCTTTCATTAATTCTCTTTGAAGCTCTTGAAATCATTGTTACCAACTGCTGGATTTGTCTTGGATCAAGAATCAGGACCAGGTTATTTTCTACTCTCTGCAGTGACTCTTCCAGTTTTCGTTCCCAGTTAGGGTGAAATGCTACAGAATAAATTTGTTTTTCAGGTGTTGCAAACTCAAGGCATATCTGCCTTCCGAGAGTAATCCTAAGTTTCTCTGAAAGTAAATCAGGATCCTTAATACCAGAACAAAGATCTTCAAGTCTTTCAAGCAGATATTGGACATCTCTGATAGAGACTCTTTCCTTTAAAAGATTTACAAAAACTCTTCTTAAATCACCTATGCTTATTAAGCCTGGTACAAGGCTATCAACTATCTGTGTATCTTTTTGTTTTGCCTGTTCAAGTACTCTCTTAACATCAGCTTTTGTAAGAAGCTCATCAATGTTTTTCCTGACTACTTCAGCCAGGTGAGCAGTAATTACTCTGACTGCAGGCGTTGCAGGATATTGCCAGTCAATTTGTTCAAGGTAATCTGGATCAATCCAGTATGCAGGCTCCTGAAGAGCTGAATCCCAGCCCGGAAGGGCACCAGGTGGAGGTTCTGAATAAATCCTGTCCCAGTATTCTCTCAGAACAAGCATTCGATCAGGATATGCCTCGCTTGAAGAAACAGTTGTATCCCTTATAACAATTCTGTATTCATTTGGATTCAGACTTGGTGCATCCATAATTCTTACAGAAGGTAAAACATAGCCCAGGTTTAAAGTAAGCTGGTGACGAAGCGAAGCAATCTCAGGTACCAGAGTACCTTGTCTGCCAGGATCTGCAATATCAAGTAAATTTCTTCCAACCCATATTGCAAGATTATCAACCTCAAGCAATGAATACATCATGTCAGGGCTGCTTGGATTAATTTTCGGTTCAGCTGTTGCCTGCTCTTCAGAAGCTTTCTGATCTCTATATCGTTTAGAAAAAACTGTACCTGCCATTACACCAACAATAATTGATAAAGTTATAAATGCAAAGGTAGGCAGCCCCGGGAGAAATGCAATCAGAAACAATAAGCCAGATGCAAGAGCTAAAGCATTTGGTCTATTCATTATCTGGACACCAATATCCTGTCCCAAGCTTTCAGCGCTTGAAGTAGAACGGGTTACTATAAGACCTGCAGCAATGGAAAGAATTAGTGCAGGCACCTGTGCTGATAATGCATCACCTACGGTCAATATTGTGTATTTGCTTGCTGCCTGCCCGAGATCAAGTCCTTTCTGGGTTACACCAATAGTTAAGCCTGCAGTAATGTTCACAATAGTTATAACAATACCTGCAATAGCATCGCCTTTTATAAACTTACTTGCACCGTCCATTGCTCCATAAAATGAAGACTCTCTTTCCAAATCTGCTCTTCGTTGTTTTGCCCCTTCACTACTGATTAATCCTGCATTAAAATCAGCATCAATAGACATTTGCTTACCTGGCATAGCATCCAGTGCAAACCTGGCAGAAACTTCAGCAATTCTCTCTGCACCTTTAGTAACCACTATAAACTGGACTACTGTAATGATTATAAAAATTATGATACCTACAACTATATTTCCACCAGCTACAAAATTCCCAAATGCCATAACCACTTCACCGGCATATCCTTCTTCAAGAATCAATCTTGTAACTGCAATGTTAAGTGAAAGTCTCAAAAGTGTTGTAATGAGCAGGACAGAAGGTAAAACCGCATAATCAAGAGGTCTCGAAATATAAAGTGCAATTCCTAAAGTAACTATTGCAAAAGAAATGTTTGTAGCTAGTGCCACATCCATAAGCCACGGAGGTAAAGGTACTAAAATCAGGAGGAGTAATCCAAAGACTACTGACCCAACAACAATTTCACTGATTAAATGATTTCTATTCATTAAAACAAAAATTTGTTTTACTTTTAAGCTTTGTCCCCTATATCATTAATATTCACATAGCCATTCTGTTCTAACTAGGTAATCAAAAGCTTAAAATATAACCAAATTATCGGATTTTTTCATAAAAAGATTAGAATTTCAGGCTAAAAACATAGGTACCCTGTATATATTTAGGATCTTAAGAGGGTAATCCACTGGGGTTAGCAGCACTTATTATTTTAAATTATAGTCAGATAATTGTCTGAAACTAATACTCACTGGCTACAAGTCTTCGTTCATGATCGAGATTAACAGAATCTTTTACCTGATAGGTTTTCTTATCCTGGGATTCAAAATATGTTCTCATCATAATATCTGCAAGTATTCCCATAAGTAAAAGCTGCATCCCTACAATAACAAACACAGCAGAAAATATAAGAAGCGGTGTTGAATCCAGATCAATATGTCTGAATATTTTCAGATAAAATGACCAGATTGTAGTTAGCGCAGAAAATGCAAAACAAAGAAATGCAAAACCACCAAAAAAATAAATTGGCTTTGTTGAAAAGTCTGATAAAAACTTAAGCACAATTAAATCCAGCAAAACTTTATATGTTCTGCTTAGCCCGTATTTTGATTTCCCAAAAATTCTTTGTCTGTGATTAACTCCTATTTCAGTAACTTTAGCTCCGTTCCATGAAGCGCAAATCGGGAGAAATCGGTGTAATTCACCATATAATCTAACTCCTTTCAGAATATCTCTTCTGTAAGCTTTCAATGAGCATCCATAATCATGCAGCTTTACTCCTGAGACCCATGAAACAAGCCGGTTTGCAATCATTGAAGGAATTTTTCTGTCTAATGTTCTGTCTTGCCTGTTTTTTCTCCAGCCACTGACCAAATCATATCCTTCAGAAATTAAATTAAGCAATTTGGGTATGTCATTAGGATCGTTTTGAAGATCTGCATCCAGTGGGACTATTACATCTCCTGTTGAAAAATCAATTGCAGCCAAGAGTGCTGCACTCTGTCCATAATTTTTCCTGAGTCTTAATACTTTAATCTTAGGATTTTGTGATGCAGCTTCCTTCAACAGGACATATGAATTGTCAGTGCTTCCATCATCAACAAAAATCACTTCATAATCATATTCAAAATTCTTCAGAAAATAGTCCATTTCATCAAGCAAAACCCTCAGGCTTGTAGCTTCGTTATAAGCAGGGACTATTATTGAAACTTTTTTAAGTGCTGAATCTGTCATATGAAGATTAGTTTAGCAGGGGTTTGTTAAGCTCTTAAATACTGCTTGTAAGGTAATATTCCAGTAATTTACAAGGTAAATCTAAATATAAGACAAAACTTTATAATAATTTAAGGACAGTCTTAAATATTTAACCAATACGGATAAAATGCAAGCAATTACCAAAAAGAAAGAAACAGATCAAAGGAAAAAACTTTCAATTGAGCTTTGTGAGAATTTTACCCGAAGGTTACACCCATCACAGTCCAAAGAATTAAAAACAGGGGCATTAATTGCAATTAAAAACTTTATCAAAGAAACAAAAATTGATGATGATATTCTTTTAAGCTTTCTTGTAGATTCTATTACAGATCCGGACAAGGAAATAAGAAAACTTGTTTCAAGTATTATTAAAGAAGTGGTAAATAATGAAATTATTGAGCTTCTGGAAATAAAATTAAATGAATCAAACGGTTCAGAAATAAAGGAAGAAATTCAGAAAGTACTAATTGATTCAGTCACCTCAGGGTGAGGCTGTATGTTTTTTGTCTGACAGTCTTTAATGTATTCTTTAGAGCAATATTCAAATAGTTTTTCAAAACGTTCTGTATCTTCCATATCAGAAAGATAGCCCTTTAAAACAGGTGGAAGTGACCTGATAGGAGATTTTTCAATTCCAATTTCTTTTTCATAACATGCTTTTTTAAGCTGGTACAAACTTTTTTTAATATCACCTTGTTTCCCTAACAAAATTAGTGTTATCGAGTCAGGTCCATGCTCTGAAGCAGGAGAAATATTTAACAATGAAACCTGATGTTTCATAAAGTGGGAGGACAAGTCTTTTCCCATAAGATCAATCACTTTCTGGGAAGTTATAACCATTGCTTGTATAATACTGTCTTTGTTTTTATTTTTATCGTTATCTTTAATCATTTCATCAATTATTATTATAATCGAAAAAAATATCATTTACCTACAATAATATAAATAAATTAAAATCTATTAAAGACACAGATAAAGCTAGGCATAACTACTCACAATCCATAAAATGACCACAATAGCAATTTATCAGGAAAGGTTTTGTCCGACTTGTTCGGCAAAACCTGGACATCGCGGTAAGAAGCAGATATTTAGTGCACTCTGGAAAGGTGGCGAAGCGAATTATGAGCGAGCCACCTGAGTAAAAAAACCTAGATAATTCTTACCACTCAATACCTTTTGTATACCCCATGTAATGTTTAGATATTTTGCCTTCAACAACAGTAGTTGCAAGTTCTTTTAGCCAGTCAGGGCATAAATGCCCGGTTGCAAGAACTGTAGTACCAGGATAAATGTTCTCAAAAATCATTCTTGCATTTTTTTCAGAGATTCGCTGTTCTTTATGGTACATAAGGTCTGTAACTTCATCCACACAGATTAAGTCATACTGAGCCGAAGATACATCATTTACTAGGTGCCTTAACCCCTGTTCTAATTTAAGCTGGTCCTGAAGCGTCCATCCGTCAGGATCACCAAAAAACCTGAAAGTTCCATTTTCTCTTATTCTGGAGGTCCCTGCAAAAAAATAGTCAAAGTGACTTGGAAACTGAGCCTTTAATATTTCATATATTTTTGATTCGCTGGTTGTCTCTTCACACTTGGAAAATAAAAGCATTTTTACTCTTAAACCTGCTCCTATAGCACGTAATGCAACCCCATTAAGCGCTGTAGTCTTACCAGGAGCATATCCCAGATAAAGTCTTAATTTTTCTATTTTTGGGCTATTACGAATTACCTCATCAAATTTATTCTCAGGATGAAATGAGTCTAAGGGCAAAGAATTTTGTGCATTATTCATTTATATATATCTTCTAAAAGTCTAACTCATAAGATTCCAGACAACTCAGAGAATTAAAAGTTGCAATGAAACATTCACATTATAATTTTATCCTCTTTTGACTATGTTAACAAATCATAACAAAACAGTAATTTTTAATGCTTTTTTACATTCTGGATATAATCTTCAAGTATATATCTGGCTGCTTCCTGATCGATTATTGATTTAATTTCTTTTGCATTTTTACCACTTTCTTTTAGTCTTTCTTCAGCCATAAAACTGCTTAAACTTTCATCAATGGCTTCTATAGGAATGGAAACATTTTCTTTTAATTTGTTTATAAAACCTGTTATAAGAGACTCCATAGAATCAGAGTCAGTAATATCTGGTTTCCCTCTATAAGGAACACCGACAATTATCAAATCAATATTCTTGTCCTCAATAATTTTAACAATTAGCGATAGAACAAATTTGAAATTCTTGTTTTCAATTGTACCTAACGGAAATGCAAATATTTTTTCAGGATCAGAAACAGCAAGCCCAATCCTTTTTAATCCATAATCAATAGAAAGAATACAACCCATTCGATTTTGACTCACCGCCTTCCTCACTCATTCCCTGTAAAATTCCCATAAAACGATACTTACAGCAACTGAGAGATTTAATGACTCAATTTTTGGCAAGTGAGGAATCCTTATACATTTATCTGAAGCCTGAAGTAACCCATCTGTAAGTCCTCTACCTTCATTGCCAAACATAAAAACATGAGGCAGGTTTTTTGTTATCTTGTCAGGCTCAGTGCCAGTCTTTGACGAGGTAGATACAAATGTATAGTTTTTGCTTTTTATCGTCTTGTAAAAGTTATTGAAATCATCAATAGAAACAACAGGCATGCTAAAAGCAGCACCAGCACTTGCTCTTATTACTTTTGTATTAAAAGAATAAACGGATTCAGAAAGTAAAATTATGCCACCAATATTAAAACCAGCTGATGAACGGATAACCGACCCAAGATTGCCTGGATCCTGAATGTTTTCAAGAAGTACTATATCTTTCCCGGATTTTAAAATATCGTCAAAATTCCATTCGGGTTTTTCTGCAAGAGCTACAATTAAATCATTTTTATCAGGAACATTTTCAGTGGTAAATGTAGATCCTATAAGTAAATTACTCATAAAAATAACCTGACAATCATTTTTATTTTTCAATTCTTCAGGAAGACTGCTATAACTGTCCTTATCAACAAAAATCTCTTTTATCCTAAGATTTGCTTTCAATGCCTCTTCTAATAATTTTCTTCCTTCAATAAAAATAGACGTTTCTTTATCAGTGGCTGTTTTTTTCAGTCTTTTATAATTATGGTTTTCTTTACTTGAGATTTCAGGCAGCATGTGAAAAGTTATAAGTATATCTTACATTATGGCTTCTTTTCTTCAATTTTATTCTGTGTGAGAATTTTTTCAACCAGATTATAAAGCTCAATAGGACTAAATGGTTTTGTGAGAAAATAATCAGTGCCTACCGAAATCGCCCAGTCACGATCTGACTGCTGTCCTTTAGCAGTAAGCATAATGATTATTATGTTTTTTGTTTTTGGATCATTTTTCAGCCTCTCGCAAACTTCAAATCCACTCAAGCCCGGCATCATTACATCAAGTAGAAGCAAATCTGGCATTTCAGTCTGCGACTTACCTAATGCTTCATGTCCATCAGCAGCTTCAATAAGATCAAGGGCTTTATTAGCACTTAATGTTGCTCTTACAAGAAGTCTCAGTGAAGGTTCATCATCTGCAATTAGTATTTTAGGCATAACTTAATTTAACCTTTATAATTTTATACCTACCACGAGTTAAAAAATTCTTATCAATCCATACAGAACAATAATACTTCATGTATGTAATTACTCACCGTCCTCCTCGCCCCTTCGTCGCTTGTCAGGCTTTGTAAAGTACTCATGTATATTCATGTAGATGGAATTTTAGCATTTAAAGAGGAAATCTTGAATTTGAGATAATTAAATCTGTAGGGCTAGCCTTAAATGTTTGCAGACTATATTATTTGTATTGTATGACCAAAACAGAAACCAAAATAAAACTGCTTCTTGGGTTTCATACACATATACCATCACAGATTGCATCAAAAAACAGTGAAAATGGAAATGCAAAAAACTATTTTGATTTTATAAAAAATATTCTTGAGCTTTTACATAACTCCAGCAATATAAAAGCTGCATTTCACATAAGTGGAACTTCTATATCATTATTGGATAAAAAACTGGACGGATTTTCAAACAATATCAGAACTCTTCTTGACAGGAACCAGATTGAGCTCTTGGGCGGTGGAATCTATGAGCCTGTATTTTCTTTTATACCAAAAGAAGACAGGCAAACACAACTTATGTTAATGGGAAGACTGCTTAATCATACTTTTGGTTATACTCCGAACGGTGCCTGGATAACAGAATTAAGCTGGGATCCTTCCTTTGCAATTGATTTCTCAAAATCAAGGATACACTTCACATGTCTTCCAAAAGAATACTTTATACAAAGCGGTATAAATGAAAATGATCTGAGTGGTTATTTTGTTACTGAAGAAGAAGGACGAAAGGTTGCTGTATTCCCTATATTATTTGAACTAAACAAACTAATGCAAAACCTCACTCCTGAAAGTGCAGTTGAAAACATTACAAAAACAATAAAAGAGACCAATTCTTCTTCACCATCAGCATCAATTTTTTATAAAAGCAACAGTCCTACCAAAGAAGACATAAACTGGATTAACAAGTTCTTTATATTAATAAATGAATCAGGTGTATTTGAAACAGTTCTTTTCAGTGATTACTTTCATAATTACAAACCAAAAGGAAGAATATACCTCCCTGCAGCCCAATATCATTCCTCAAATAATGGTACTTACTGGAAACACTCCATCTTAAATAATTATGAAATAAACCTGCTTCATAAAAAAATGCTTAGGGTAAGCAAAAAAATTAACTCGGCAAAAGAAGGAAAATCCAGGTTTAAAGTTATAAAAGAAATGATAACCCAGGCTCATGATCTTTTATTAAAGGGACAGTGCAATGATGCATACCTTTGTTCTGACTGGTCAGGTATACAGATCCCACAACAGAGACATAATGCCTATAAAAATTTGATTAAAGCAGAGAATCTTATTGATTCGGCATCAAAGCAAGGTTCAAAATGGATTCAGGCTTATGAAATTGATTATGACTGCGATGGTCATGATGAAATCATAGTTGAAACAGAAACTCAAAACATTTACATATCACCGGGATTTGGCGGGACAGTTTTGGAACATGATTACAGACCTAAAAACACAAATATAACAAATGTACTTTCCCGCAAAAAAGAATGGCATTATACTGCTGAAAATGGAAAAACTGTATTTGATTACTACCAAAAATTAAATTTAATTGATCATTTCCTAGACAAAGGTATTTCACTTGAACAGTGCATTTCAAATAATCTCCCCCACTTAACAAAAGAAGTTATTAAACCATATGGAATAGAAAAAATTAAAGCGAAGGAAGAAATATGTAAAATAACACTGAACTCATTATTTGCACTTGAAAATCATAATGATAAACCATCTGTTCAACTGGAAAAACAAATTTCTGTGAGATCCGGGGACTCCTCGGTGTTTTACGAATACAAACTAACCAACAAAAGCTCCAAACCAGCACAATTTATTTTTGGAATTGAATTTAATTTCAATATTACACCTAGTTTAGAAAATGACTGTTTTGTATACACTGATGGAGATAAAAACAAAAAATTCAATTTACCATCACCTGCTTCAGCAGAAACAATTAAAGACCTAAAACAAATTTCTATATTTAATAAATCTGAAGGGCTTGATCTTTCTCTGTCATTTGATAAGCAATGTACATTGTTCCGTTATCCTGTTGAAACAGTACAAAAGCTCACCAACACAGAAGAAAAGATTTATCAGGGGACAACATTTCTTGCTACATGGGAAATTAATATTGAACCGGAAGCAGTCTGGGATATTTCCATAAAGCAGGATATTAATGCATCTTCAGAAGAATTATAAACTGGTTCAATATCTATTTCTAATGTACGTTACTGGTGGAAAACTTAAAGGAAGAAAACTTGCAAGCTGCAAAGGTAAAACTATCAGACCTGCAATGGGACTGGTAAGAAAATCAATTTTTGACACCTTAAATAACTTCATAGAAGGGATAAATGTTCTCGATCTTTGTGCAGGCACAGGGATTCTCGGCATTGAAGCCATAAGCCGTGGAGCAGAAAAGCTAACACTTATTGACTCTGACAAACAGTCTATAAAATTAATTCAAAAGAATCTGGAGTTATGCAATATTAAAGCAAATGTAATACGCGGAAGGCTTCCGGATATATTAAATAAACTAAATAACAGAAATGAGAAATTTCACTTAATTTTTGTTGATCCCCCCTATGGAAAGCCCAACTTAATTAAAAATGTTTTAGAACTAATAGTTCTAAATAAATTAATTGTTAATAGCGGGATTATTTCAATAGAAACCGAATTAAAGAATAATTTTGAAATACCTTTAGAATTAAAAGTAAAAAAAGAAAAAAAATATGGCAACACAAAGGTTACGTTTTTAACCAGTAATGATTTAATGCCTATATAATAGAATTAATGCCTGTTGACACAAAATTTATTGGAAAAGAATATGATCCGGTTATCTATGTAATCGGTGAAGAAAAAATTAAAGAGTATGCTTTTGCAGTAGGCGATCTTAATCCTCTTTATATAGACAGAGAGTTTGCAAAAAAGTCGAAGTATAAAACAATAATTGCACCACCAATGTTTGTTGTTGTATTTGCCAGGGATACTATATTCAGTTTGTTCGAGGACAAAGAAATAAAAATTAACATGTCAATGCTTGTCCATGGTGAGCAGGAATTTACTTTTCACAAAATCGTCAAAGCAAACGACATAATAAAATCAACCAGTAAAATTAAAAACATTTTTCAGAAAAATAACAATGACTTTATAGAATTTGAGACAAAATCATATAACCAGAACAATGAACTCGTGGTAGAGGGTAACTGGATATTTATTATCCGTGGACAGTAAGGTCGTCTAATAAAGTATTTACCCCGGGACTTTCACAAAAGCGAACCTATTGCCCAGAGCGTAATTAGGCTTTTTTCTTATTCCTGAATACCATTTTTAAAGGACTTCCGGAGAAATCAAATCTCTTCCTTATCTCTTTTTCAAGATATCGCGTATATTGTTCGCTTACAAGAGATGAGTCATTAACAAAAAACACTATTTCGGGCGGTTTAATACCTGCCTGGGTAACATAATATATTCTTAAATGCTTCCCTTTTTTTCTCGGCGGGGAAACTAAAAGCAGGATTTCTTCCAGAGCCTGGTTTAATTTGCCGGTCGAAATTCTTTTTTGGTAATTTGAATAAACTTCCCTTATCAATGCCCAGATTTTATGTACATTCTTTTTTTCAGTTGCACTTGTAAACAAGACTTTAGAGTAACCAACAAACTGCAAATCTGAGATTATACTCTCTTCATAAATATTTATTGTATTTGACTTTTTATTCTGTACGAGATCCCATTTATTTACTACAACTATTGATGCTTTGTACCTGTCCTTTATAAGATTTGCAATCTTTTGATCCTGATCAGACACCAGGTTAGTAGCATCAATTACAAGTAAAACAATTTCAGCTCTTTCAATTGCAGAAATTGTTCTTGCGGTTGCATATCGTTCAATTACAGAAGATACTTTTGACTTTCTCCTCAACCCGGCTGTATCAATCAGCAAATATTGTTCACCATCCACAGTAATATTAGTATCAATAGTATCTCTTGTGGTACCAGGAACAGGAGTTACAATTGCCCGTTCTTCACCTGTTATACAGTTCAGTATGCTTGATTTCCCAACATTTGGTTTACCTACAATAGCTATTTTTACTTCATCGTGAGCAGCAACAGAACTACTCTTTGATCCTTTTGATATTTGATCGAGTATGTCTGCCATTCCTTTTGAGCCAGCTAATGCAGAGACTGGATATGGTTCTCCAAACCCCAGTGAATAAAACTCATGCACCAAATCAAGCTGCTTCTCAGTATCAATTTTATTTACAGCAAGAAATATTTTTCTTTTGTTTTTAATTTTTCTCAGGCTTGAAGCAATTTTTGCATCCTGTGATGTAATCCCTGCTTTACCATCCACTAGAAAAATAATAGAACCAGCATCTTCAATTGCTAAGTACACCTGTTTTCTTACTTCAGGAGAAAAACTGTCAGCTAAAGCATCAGGACCTTCAAGCAAGCCCCCTGTATCAATAAGAGTCATTTGTTTCCCGTTCCATTCAATATCAGCATATATTCTGTCGCGTGTAACACCTGGCGTATCATCTACAATAGACCTTCGTTCCCTTATTAATCTGTTAAAAAGGGTTGACTTACCTACATTAGGTCTTCCAACAATAGCAACTTTTGTATAATTATCCGGCATATTCAGAAACTAAAATTATATCCCATTTAGCATTTTGAATTTCCGAATGACAATACAAATGTTGTAAAATTAGCTGTATGTCAGCAAAAATAACATCTGGAAATCAGAGCTTTACTATTGATCAAATCATCTGGGACAGAGATTCATTTTTTATTGACTTTAATTCTTACTGGATAAGGTTAACAGCAACAATAGCACAGATGACTGCTGAAAGAGTTACAAATAACTGGAGCAGTTTTAATCTGATCCGTACTGAAGTAATAAAAACACTTGGAATAAACCCTGAAACCTCAGAATCACTTTCATCATCTTCACCAATTAAAATTATGCCTGTAAATTCCTATCCATACATAATCGCTCCGTCTATTTCCAGAATCGCTTCTGATCATTCTCAGGAAACTATAATTGACATTTTAAAAGAAGTTATAAGCAAATCCCTGACTGAATGTAGTAAGCATCTTAGTGAAACTGTAGTCAAAAAAAATGCTGATAAAGTTAAGAATTTACCCGGATCAGCAAACATTTTAATAACCAATGATTCCAAAGAAAATAATTCATTATTTTTAAAAGAATCAGGAATTGGAAATAATTTTCATAAGATTTTCCCTCAAAAAAACAAAGATGAACTAACTGATCTATTAACAGATAAATCGCTTTTCATTACTGACAATGAATTTCTTAAAAAATCATATAAAAAAAGAGGCTTTGACAACATTTTGCTTACTGACAATCTGGACAATCTAACTATTATTCAGGAAGAGCAATCTGCAATAACCATTAATGTTGACGGGGCATCAAGGGGTAATCCCGGACCTTCAGCAATTGGAATTATATTTAAAGAAGGTACAAATATCATTCATGAAATATCTGAATACATAGGCAACCATACCAATAATTTTGCTGAATATACGGCTCTTATAAGAGCACTTGAAACAAGTCATGAAAAAGGATTTAAAAAAATTGAAATTAAATCTGATAGTGAACTAGTAGTAAAACAAATAAACAAAACCTACAAAGTAAAAGATGCTGATATAAAAGAACTCTTTGATAAAGCATCAGCATTAATAAGCAAATTTCCTGATTTTAAAATTGTCCACATTCCAAGAGAAGAAAACTTAAAAGCAGACAAACTTGCTAATAATGCTTTAAATCTTATTCTTCAATCACAGCAAAAGCATTTGTAACAACCTGCTCATTTTTCTGATTTTCAGCAAACAGATCAAAAGTAACAAGATTATTTTCAATCTTTGAAACTTTTCCTTTTATTGTAAGTTTATCAAGTGGTTTAACTATGCCGCGAAAACGAACTCTGAATGATTTAATTTTCTCAGGATCTTTATCTCCCATTACTGCACGGTAAACAAAAGCCATTGTACAAAGTCCCTGTAATATAATTCCTCCAAGTCCTACAGATTTTCCAAATTCATCATCAATATGAATAGTATTAAAATCTCTTGAAGCACCTGCATAATAATACGGTCTGTATTTATCTACCTCTATCTGAACCGGTTTAATCTCCTGACCAGGTATATAGCTCATGATTTCCTCCGTCATTCTTCATCAGTTCTGACTGGTAGCAGTCCTGCTTTTTTCACAATATTCTGGCCTTTTTTAGATAAAACCCAGCCAATAAAGTCACTTATGCTTTCAGACTGATCAACAGCTGTAATCAGATACAAATAATGCGCAAGCGGATAATCACCATATCTTACTGCATTTTCATTTAATTTATGACCAATAAAAGGAGCCACAGGGACTGAATCAGGATAAGTTTTAATTTTCATATATTTTATTTTTTTATTTCCCCAGGGGAAATTGTTTGAATTAATAAAAGCAATGGCACCTTCACTCTGGGATATAAAATCAAATATTTCTTTGTTTGATTTTTTTCTAATAGGCTCACCAGGGAAATCAGTATTTTGCAGAATTCTGCTGAGTACAAAATCATTAGTACCGCTTCCTTTTTCTCTTATCACCGGTGCCAATGGTTTGTTAAAACTGCTTATATCCTGCCAGTTCTGAACCTCACCATTAAATATTTTTTCCAGATCTTCAAGGCTTAGATCTTTTACAGGATTAGCAGCATTTACAGCTATAACAAGTGCATCAAGTGCAACCCTGTTTTCTACAAGCTCAATTCCATTTTGATTTGCCTTTTTCTGATCCTGGTGACTTACAGGCCTGCTTGAGTTTGCAACTTCAACATCACCTGTGATAAGCGCTTTTATTCCGCTGTCAGAATCGGATTGTATAAGAGATACTTTATATTTTGGGTAATCAAGGATAAAAGCATTTTTCCACTTTTTTGATAACGCTAGCAAGCTCGTAGAGCCTGATATCCTTAACCTGTTTGCTGGAACAGAACGAACAGTTTTTTTAGCTGTTTTATTTCCCTCAAACTGGACATGAGAACCAAGATTATTGAATGTAGTACCCAGTTGGTTTAATACTTCTGGTTTTGTAATATTGGTTACAAACAAATATACTACCCAGAAAGTAAATGCAAATATCACCATAAAAATCATTAAAATAACTATCACAGACCATCTTGAAACAGTTCCAGGGCTCTGGCTAGGAACCATTTTGGGTTCATCTGGTTTTTTAAATCCCTGAGCCGGAATGTCAGTTTTTGCTTCTTTTAAATTTCTTTTAATACTTTTAATAGCATTACCTAAAACATTTCCTATTTCTTCCCTGTTCCTGCCAAGCTGTGTGCTTATTGCATCTTTATTCAGATTACGAAAGTATCTTAATTCAACTATTTTTTTTTCTGCATCAGGCAGGAAAGATATTGCTTTTTTTACCTTATCCCTGAGGGATTGTAATTCATTTACTGCAGACTTATCATATTTTTCATTTGGTTTAAGGTTTAAGATTATCTCTATGGATTTTTCATTTAACTCTTCATAGAACTGTTTATTCTGCATAACAAGTTATATTTTAACTATTCCGACACCATATTATGAGAAAAGTAAAACAACTAATTAAGAAAGGTTTTGTTCCGCCTTAGGCGGGCAAAACCTATAAACCGTTAAAGTTAGAACCTACCAAGTGCACATTGGAAAAGTGGCGAGTCAAAGCAGCAAGGCCTTGCTGCGGTTATAAATAAAGAGCGAGCCACCTGATTAATATTACATTTTACTCATATGAAAGAATATGAGTAATTAATCCCTGTATCTCTTTACATTAAAGCAGTTATGTTTATCAGATTTGACCTAAATCCTGCGGTCTGATTTCCTCTTGCTTTGAAGTCAAAGTCTGCTTGGGTAATTTTCCTACCTGATATTGCTGGCATGTAATTTCAATAAGTATATTACAAGCTGCAGGAGAGACTAGCTCTAACCACTCATCCTTATAATATGATTCAATTTCATTTCTATTTAAGGACGTCATATAAATCTAATATAACAATAAACCAAGATGGTTTTATCTTTTATACTGTAATAATTTCTATGTAAATCTTATTTTATGCATCTGTGATATTTCGTGGCTTATTGTTAGATGCAAGCCTATCATTTCCCTGCATTAAATTAGTCAAATCATCCTTTGCCCCACTTGATAACCTGGAACCGGTAAAGAAGGAAGCAACTTGTTCACCTAATGTCTGGGCATTTCTAGCTGCTACATTTGGGGTCCTGTCAGCCTTTTTCTTTACACCAGCTGCTTTGGCAATTTCAGAAGATGCGATACGAGAAGGATCAAAATCTCCTCCAAGTCCGCCTATATTTCCTATTTCAAGCACAAACATAATCTTCCTCTGCTTTCTATTTTACTTACTTTTGTTAACCTTTGTTTAACCTTACACCACTATTGCACGCTTATATAAAGTAATAGTCCCCCCTTTTTTGATAGCATGAATATTAAATATTTCTAATATTGGCTAAATCTTAATATTTTGACTTAAAACAACTAAAAAAGGGACTGTCATAGAGCAGTCCCTTTTAAGCTTTAATTATAAAAACCTATACTGACATACCATTTACTGCTTCTTTTAAGCGCTTATTTTCATTTTGACGAAGGGTATCAATTGCACCATCTATCTGATCAGTATATGCCAGATTTGAAGCAAGTTGCGCATGTCTTTGTTTTGACATCTGTGCAATTTCATTCATATCACCCATTGCCTGTCCATAAATTCTATTACCGAGTGAGTTGCCTATAAATTTACCAATGCCATTCCCAAGAGTATATCCTAATGCCATACCACCTGGTCCACCAAGTGCCCCGGCAGCAGTTCCTATAGTTCCTCCTAAAGCACTTACTCTTTGTACTAGCTTAGATAACCTCATCTGGAACTGAGCTCCCTGCTGGAGTGAATCCATATAATCCTGAAAATTTGCATTCAAGAGCAAAGTATACTTGCTGTGCCTACATGAATTGTCCACATAAAGATCGGTTAAAGTAGTAGGGTCATTAATATACATTTATATTCTCCTATAAACTTCTATAAAGCTTATGAATCTTTTACAAGGTCCCATGCTTTTTTCATGCTTTGTTTTTCTTCTTTTATCATATTGATCCAGAATTCTTCTCTTTGACGTTGGTTTCCTATGTTTGCTCTGGTTACTGCAAGAATATGCCTTGCAACAGCTGGATCACCGTAGCCATAAATAGCTAATTGAACTAATTGTTCAGCAAATGTATCCTCCTGTTGATATTGAGAGAGGCTTGACTGTGCAGTAGCTAATTCTGAAAGCGGGTTTACATAAGTTATAACTGGCATTGTTTTTCCTCCGGTTCTATAAGGATCTTTTCAGTTCGTTGTGTACGAACATGCATATTTATCCAGATCCCTGTTAAAGCAAAGTTATGAAATTTATTAATTTTTTCTAATTGAAACAAAAATAGAACTTAAGTACTAAAGGAACATAAAAAAAATGCACGCTTTTTTTTTTGCGTGCATTTTTTCTTTTTTTGAAGTTGAACAACAGAGCTGGTAAATTATCCACCGCCACCTTGTTGTAAGGATTTGGTGCTGGCAATACCTTTCTTGTCTTCGTCGATTTGACTTTGAAGAGCTGATTCTTCTGTTCTCATCAAACCAAGGTCTGCTCTTATTTGTGACAATGCTTGTCTTGTGGTTTGTTCATTATCACTATCAAATACAGTTATGTTACTAGGTAGCTGGTAGCCTCCCTTATTTCCATCTGTATCTGTTAAACCAGCGAAATTTCCATTTATCAATCTGGTAGATAATACGCCTTCCATGTCACTAATTGCTGCTTCAAGCTTTGAAATACGAGCCCTGACTTCTGAAAGCTGGGCAAGTTTATCATTGCCTTTTGATTTTAGTGGTCCAAAATCTATTGATACTAATACGAACATGTTTCCTCCCTTAAGTAAGTTGTTCTTACTTTGTTTGTTGATTGACATACAGTCTTTTAGTTTGCAGTCAACCTATGCCGTATATTTAGCCTTTAGAAGTTTAAAAGAAAGTAAATGCCAATTTTCCAAACACGTTAAATTTATTTAATTTTACAAAGGGGTAATCTTAAAAAAATAATGCAAACAAAAAGAATATGAGAGAAAAAATTATTTTTAGGGCTTAGATTATGATTCAATTAAAAAAATTAGATTTTTTAAGAGAGTACCCCTCAAAGAACATTTTACATTTTAAATACAATGTCATCGTTAAAACAAAAATAGAACTTAAGTACTAAAGGAACATAAAAAAAATGCACGCTTTTTTTTTGCGTGCATTTTTTCTTTTTTTGAAGTTGAACAACAGAGCTGGTAAATTATCCACCGCCACCTTGTTGTAAGGATTTGGTGCTGGCAATACCTTTCTTGTCTTCGTCGATTTGACTTTGAAGAGCTGATTCTTCTGTTCTCATCAAACCAAGGTCTGCTCTTATTTGTGACAATGCTTGTCTTGTGGTTTGTTCATTATCACTGTCAAATACAGTTATGTTACTAGGTAGCTGGTAGCCTCCCTTATTTCCATCTGTATCTGTTAAACCAGCGAAATTTCCATTTATCAATCTGGTAGATAATACTCCTTCCATATCACTAATTGCTGCTTCAAGCTTTGAAATACGAGCCCTGACTTCTGAAAGCTGGGCAAGTTTATCATTGCCTTTTGATTGTAGTGGTCCAAAATCTATTGATACTAATACGAACATGTTTCCCCCTCAAGTAAGTGCTGTTCTTACTTTGTTTTGTTTATTACTTGACTTACAGTCTTTTAGTTTGCAGTCAATTTATGCCGTATATTTAGCCTTTAGAAGTTTAAAAGAAAGTAAATGCCAATTTTCCAAACACGTTAAATTTATTTAATTTTACAAAGGGGTAATCTTAAAAAAATAATGCAAACAAAAAAAATATGAGAGAAAAAATTATTTTTAGGGCTTAGATTATGATTCAATTAAAAAAATTAGATTTTTTAAGGGGATCCCCTTAAAAAATATCTTACATTTTAATACAGTGTTATCACTAAAACAAATTAAACCAGACAGAAATATTTCCTAAAGATCATATTCCTTATATATATGTAAGGTCCATTGAAATCAGTTTAAATTAATCGCCTAAAAAACAAAAATAGATATTTAATCTGCTTAAAGGGATAACATTAATCCAAAAATACTAGGGCAGGGTATTAAGTCCGAGGTAATACCAGAAAATTTTCTGGTTTAGTAATGGTTAAAGATCCTTAGGGGGAAAAACATGCGAAGAAACAAGAAATTTCTTTCATTAATATCAATACTTCTTTCAGTCCTGCTCATTGGTCAAAGTGCAAATGTAGCACTTGCAGCAGGAAAGAGAGCAACACTTAATTTTGAATCTTCAGTAATACAAGGTAGCATTGCTTACCCAGAGAGAAATATTCTGAGCATAAAAGATGCGGGTGGAATAAGCTCAGTAACCATTTCTCCAGCAAAAGGAACTCCGGCAAGCATAAGATCAATTTCACTTGGTGTAATTGACGGAAAAGTAGATCTTAGTGCCCTTGGAAGAATTCCAAGCGGAGCATATAATGTAAAAGCAAAAAAAGGTAAAAGAGTTTTAAAAGGAAAATTTGATTTTATTTCTCCGACAATTCTTGCAGGAAAAGTTGTGCTGCCATCCGGTGGTTTAACAAGCACCACAGCTGGTAGAACAATCAGGCACCAAGAAGTAGAAGGTGCAACCGCAATAGTAACAACATACAATATTACTGGTTCATTAGAAGATGCTCAATCAGCAGTTGAAGTACCTGTGGTAGATGGCGTAATTGAGTATGCATGTGAAGGTAATCAAACCACTACAAATGGTGGAGACTACTTTGTAACAAGAGCAAGCGTACAAGATGCAGATGGTAATAATCTTGGTGACATAACATCATTACCTACAGGTGGCTCAGGTGATATAACCGTACCAGATGCAGATATATCAACAACTGCAACAACAAATACCACTGTAGCAATTGTTAATGAAAGTAAAACTAACGGGGTAGAAGTTGACGCAGTCCAAATCGCCAATGAAATTGCTCCTGAATTTGTTGCTTTAAATGAATCACAAACTTTACAAGATGGGTTAGCAGCCATACCTGGTTATACTGCAGGTGTTGCTGGAAATGTAATTGAAAATTTAGAAAATTCCTTTGAGTTTGAAAATTTCGACCCAATTGTTAATGGTATAACAAAAGCACCAAACATTAGTAATTTTAGTGATTTAGGAAACCTAGATGAAATAACAGCATCTGCACAGGCATTTGGAACAATGCCTCCGGGAATAGCATCAAAATTATCTCCTGATGGATTTAGCAAACTTCAAGAAGCAACTGGGATTGAACCAGGACTTCTTGAAGTAGATCAAGCCAGCCTGCAAAGCATTATTCAGGCTGGAGGTGCTCCACAGTTTAATGTTAACGGGAATGCATTAGCTAATGCAAAAGGAAATATTGTAATTCCTACAGGCGCAGTTCTTGATGCAGCAAACATACCAAGAGCTGCAACAGGAAATTTTACCTTTGGTCCTGGCTCTTTCTTAATAGATCCACTAAATGCAGGTTTACCTCCACTTGCTAGTTTTGCTGCAGCTATAGGTTCTCTCATTGCAGGAAATGTAGCAAATAATGTTCAACAATCAAACGCTAACATTCCTCAAGGTGCTACAGCTACAAACCTAGCTAACTTTGGGGTAACAGGTAACGTTGCATTTATCCCGCCAACTTTCAATTTTGGAGGGAACTTTAATATAAATAGTTTTCAAGCAGTAACAAATACTGGTATTCAAGCTGCACAAGTATTTAATTTAGGAAACCAAACTGGTGGACCAGGAAATGGAGCACAACATTTTACTGGAACACCAGATCAGCTTGCCGCACTTCAAGATGCTCTGCAAAGCTTACCACCTGTTTCAGCAGGTGGACCTGGCGGAACCGGTCCTTCTTCTGGCCCCAGTGGTGGTCCTTCTGGTGGTCCCAGTGGTGGTGGCTTCGGATTCTTTGGTGGAGCAGCTCTCGGACTTACAAATGCAATTCAAGCCGCAGGTGCAAATGCAAGTGCAACAGCTTTAGGTGTACTTAATACACTGAGTGGTTTTGTTCCAACCTTTGGAGCTCCTCCTCCAGGATCGCTTCCAGCTATTTTATCGGGTACTCAATTTACAGAAGCTGTAAATAATCAACCTCCAATTCCAGGCGGTATTCCTCCAGGCGGTGCAATTCCTCCAGGTGGTGCAATTCCTCCAGGTGGCGCAATTCCCCCGGGTGGTGCAATTCCTCCAGGTGGTGCAATTCCTCCAGGTGGCGCAATTCCTCCAGGTGGTGCAATTCCTCCAGGTGGTGCAATTCCTCCAGGTGGTGCAATTCCTCCAGGTGGTGCAATTCCTCCAGGTGGCGCAATTCCTCCAGGTGGCGCAATTCCCCCGGGTGGTGCAATTCCTCCAGGTGGCGCAATTCCCCCGGGTGGTGCAATTCCTCCAGGTGGTGCAATTCCTCCAGGTGGTGCAATTCCTCCAGGTGGCACAGCAGTTCCTCCAGAAGGTGCTCCTCCTCCAGGCGGATTTATACCTCCTCCAGACGGCGGCGGCACATTTATACCTCCTCCTGTATTTATACCTCCTCCAGACGCTCCACCACCACCACCACCTCCTCCTCCTCCTCCTCCTCCTCCACCTCCTCCATAAGTGAGAGGGAAATAGCACTTACTCAAAAGCCCCATTTACATGGGGCTTTTGCTTTCTAAGTCATACAAAAATACAGATCCTATAAAAATACTAGGAATTTAGCCAGTAGCCAGCGGGTATGTTCAGTATATTAGAATTAGACTATGCTAGAAACAGTCACACAGGATACTTTTGTAATTGCTGATGATCACCCGCCAATAAGGGCCTTCAGTAAAAACATCTTAAAAGAAAACTTCCCAAACTGTAATATCTTAGAAGCTGAAAATGGTTCTAAAGCAGTTGAGTTAAGTTTAAAGAACAAACCATCGCTTGTAATTATGGACATAGCTATGCAAGAACTGGATGGTATTGAAGCTACACAAAAAATCATTAGCAGCCTTCCACAAACAGGTATTGTAATTTATTCAAACTATGGTGATGAAGTTTATGTCAGGAAAATCAGACAGACTGTACCAGTTGACAGAGCATTTGCATATGTTTTAAAAACTGCCAGTCAGGAACAGTTTACCCAGGCTATAAAACAGGTTCACTCGGGTGAAGTATGGCTGCACCCTGATGTTCAGCAGGTAGTATGGAGACTGAACCTGAATAAAAAATCCACACAGCTTACAGATATTCAGCAGCAAATTTTACTTGCGGTTAGTATTGGAAAAACAAATGACTGGATTGCAGAAAAACTTTACATGAGCAATAAAACTATTCAATATCACCTATACTCTATATACGATAAACTTGGAATTAACAGCGCTGCTAAAAAAGTTAATCCACGAAATGAAGTGGTTTGTGTTTCACTTTTAAGAGGTTTAATTGATGCTCAGGATTTAAAAGCTGCTTATGAAAAGGAAAACCATTAAAATGGGCAAACCTGCATTTAATGAATTAACTAATTCGTTGTGTATAGTTTTGTTACTTATATGTCTGAGCTTTAATTCTGCTTTTGCATACTCGCATAAATCAGCATCAACACAGACAGTCGTAACATATGCCAGAAATCTTCTTTACAGCATAGTAGACAGTAATTTCCGTGGAAGCTGGGTAATAGATACAAATGAAGCAGATAAGGTTAAGCAAATCACCCAGAAAATACAAAAATCATTCACTAGTCTTGCAAATATTAAAATCGGGGCAAGTTCCAGACAAATAAGGGAATTATTAAAAAATCCCGTAGAAATAAGAAACAATGGGAAAATATGGATTTATGGCACTCCTAAAGGTAATGGAACCTATGAGGACCTGTTTGAAGTCTTTTTTGATGATAAGCAGGATAAAGTGACAGGGATCATATCATTCAATCCTAAAAATATAGTAGAAGATATAGGTGTAAATGTTGGTGATTCGATTGATAAAATGATTTCGGTTTATGGTGAGCCTGTTGATGAAAAAGATTTTATTGAAGACCCTGATAATAAGGAGTACCTTGGATTATATTACCTTTATCCTAGATCAGGTGTTGGCTTCCTTGTTGGACAGGAAAAAGCATCAAAAGATTTGCTTGTTCACGGAGTCCTTGTTTTTGGAAAATCATAAAACAATTAAAAAAATATTTGCTGCACTAGCTATATTTCTATGTTTATTATTTTTCTTACCTGCTGCGAAATCCCATCACGATGAATCTCACAATCCACCTTTAATTTACAGTATTACTCCCCAATTTATCCCTCAGGGACAAACAACAACAGTCATAGTAACCGGTGAAAACCTTCCCAGTATAGTAGGTGTTGACGGAGATATTTTTGCAGTAATTTTAAAAAAAGACAAAGCAAATAAATCACTTACAATCCAACTTTCTGCAAGTCCAACAGCACTTGGCCCCAAAAACCTTATACTAAGAAATGAATATGGCGTTGAAACTACTTTTCCATTTCAGGTAATACCATCTGGTTCTCCACAGGTTGAAAACATTGAACCAAATATTGCATATCCGGGGGACACTATTCTTGCTAGGATGTATGGAAAGAATCTTACAAGCCCTTTTATTGCAGCACTAAGCGAACAACTTTTAATAATCTCTTCAAGACCAACAAATGACGGATCAGTAGTTGATTTAACAATTTCTGTGAACCAGGATATTCAGCCAGGCACTTATCCAATTATAATAAGCACCCCTTATGGACAATCTGAAATCCCTTTTACTATTCTTAATTCTTCAAATAAAACAACAAGCTCTGATTATTTTAATCCGGATCCATACTCACCGGGAATTTTTTCTGTGGAGTTTGATCAGTTAAGCAAAACAGTAACAATTAAAGGTTCAATGTTCGATCCAAATCCATTGAATAACATTGTTACCTTGCTTGAAAACAGCGATGGATCAGTTATAGGCAGACAGGTGGAAATATCCTACGCAGATAACAATGAAATTGTAATTAATTTGCCTGATGGTATTACTTCTGATTCACTTAGCTTTGCAGTCTCAAATTCAGAAGGAAGATCCAGTAATATAAAAACCGTAAGTCTTGAACCGATAACAGAAACTGATTTATCAGACACAACAACCACAGACCAGTCAGAAAAAGATGCACAGGCAGACACTTCAGCAATGTCAGGAGGAGGTTTTATTGATCTTAGTACTACTGTTGCTTCTAGCCCTGTAAAGCCAGTTCAGCAGGATACAGTAAACCTTCCAAAAGATACTCAGACACACGATCAAAATAAACCTGCTGATAAGCCAGTCACTTCTGTTACACAAGGAACTACAGAACTTATAGAAGACCCAAGCATTGTACAGAATGTTCACAATCTTACACAGTACTTATTAAGCTCTACTGAAGGCACAAAAAAAGAAGAGATTTCAGAACCAAGAATCAATGAAATAAAGGATCCAGCCAAAATTATCTCTACTATTGAAGAAACAAAACAAATTAAAGACCAGGCAGATTTAATTATGCTTGCACTGGATAATGCAAAGGACAATGTCGAACTTCTTGATGCATTGAAAAGATCAGAAACATTAAAGTCAAAAGTTGATGAGCTTGAAAAACTGCTCAGTGTTGAAAATCAAAAGCACAAACCTGATCAGAAAAAACTTGCACAGTACCAAAAACTCCTTGCTTCAGCAAGTGCAGAATCAAAATCAAAGACATTTGAATTATTAAATAATTTACTTAAATATAAACCTCAGCTGAAAAATCTTTTTAGCCAAAAACCATTTGATCTCGCTGCAATACAGCCAAACATTCCTGATGATTCAATTATCCTTCAGTATGTCCCTACAGAAGAAGGACTAATAATATTTGCAGTAGACAATAAAAACTTAAAAACAAGAATAAATAAAAATATTACAAAAGATATTTTAAACAGGGAAGTACAGGCTTACAGACAGCTATTTGAAAAAGAAATTGAAAAAATTAAGTTGACCGGCAGAGTAACACCTATTCTGAGCTGGAAAGCTAATAATACAAACCTCTATAAAAAAGAAATCAGACCATTAAAATTAAAAAGTGTCTTTCTCTACAATGCTCTTATAGAGCCAGTTGAAAGAGATATTACAGGAAAGAAGAATATTGCAATTATTGCAAATGGGTGGCTCAGATATCTGCCATTCCAGTCTCTGGCAAAACTCACCGAGGATGACAATCTGAAATTCCTCATTGCAGACAAATCTATTACATACCTGGACAGCGTAATAGCTGTAAGTAAAAACTCCTCAACTGCTCTGAATAATAAATCATTAATAACTGTTTTTGCAAATCCAGATGGCTCATTAAATGGTGCAAACAAAGAAGCAGAAATTATCACAAAGCTATTCAGTAAAACTGTTACAAGTCTTGTACAAAGATCATTTAACATACCACTCATCAATGAGGTTTCAAAAAAAGCTGATATACTTCACCTGGCCACACATGGATATCTTGACAGTAAAAACATACAGTCCAGTTATCTCGTTTCCGGGAAAAAGCAAAACAGTAAATCACCTACACAGACAAAAATATTCCTTAAAGACATTTATGATTTGAATCTAAGCAACTGCAAACTCGTAGTTTTAAGTGGTTGTGATACAGGAACACTTGGCAGTTTATCAGGTGAGCCAGATGATATTGTAGGAAGCCTGGCAACAGCTTTCAGGGTAGCCGGTGCAAATACAATTCTGGCTAGTTTATGGAAGGCTCATGATGAAGCTACAAAAGTAATAATGCAGAACTTTTATCAAAATCTTAAAAGCGGTCAGAACAAAGCTGAATCACTCAGAAAAGCACAGCTTGCATTAAAAGAAAATCCTCAGTACAGCCACCCATTATTCTGGTCTGTATTTAATCTTATTGGTGACTGGAGATAAACCAGAATGACACTCTTTTAAAAATTTTACAACTTATTTATAACAGATGGATCCTGAGCCGAAGATCCATTAGTACTAATCTCACTCTCTTTTTTAGTGCTATTTTTTCTGGGTTCAAATGTAAAAGTGCCGGTATCGACTTTTTCAACTATTTCTTTAAATTCATCTTTTTCAATTGTTTCTTTATCCAGGAGAACCTGCATAAGTGCATCCATGTGTTTTCTTTTCTCAGTAAGTAGTTTTTTGCATTCATCATAAAGATGGTTTATTATTCTTTTCATTTCAGAATCAATCTGAGTAGCAATTTCTTCACTGTAATCCCTGACATGACCAAAATCACGTCCTAAGAATACATGTTCATTTGTCTGCCCAAATGTCATAGGACCAAGCTTTTCACTCATGCCAAACTGAGTAACCATTTTTCTCAAAAGTTCGGTTGCTTTCTGAAGATCATTCTGTGCACCTGTGGTTATATCACCAAAAACAATTTCTTCTGCGATTCTTCCGCCAAGAAGCACTTTAATACGGGCAAGGAGCTGTGATTTAGACAGATTCAGGTGATCTTCTTCTGGTAATGTCATGGTCATCCCAAGTGCCATACCACGGGGAATAATCGTGACTTTGTGAAGAGGATCAGAATCTTTTTCATAAAATGCCACCAGGGCATGTCCTACCTCATGATATGCGGTAACTTCTTTATCCTTTGCTGTGATTATTCTGCTTTTTCGTTCAGGTCCGGCTAAAACTTTGTCTATTGCCTGCTCAAGGTCCTCCATGAATATTTCTCTTTTGTTTTTCCTGGCTGCAAGCAAAGCGCCTTCATTAAGTAAATTTGAAAGATCAGCACCTGTAAAACCAGGTGTTCTTCTGGCAAGCACTTTTAACTCAACATCATGAGCAAGAGGTTTCCCTTTTGCATGTACTTTTAATATAGCTTCCCTGCCACCAATATCAGGTCTGTCAATAACAATCTGCCTGTCAAATCTTCCGGGTCTTAATAAGGCAGTATCCAAAATATCCGGTCTGTTAGTAGCAGCAAGGACAATAATACCGCTTGTAGCTTCAAAGCCATCCATCTCAACAAGTAACTGATTTAATGTTTGCTCCCTTTCATCGTGTCCACCACCTAAACCTGCTCCCCGTTGTCTCCCTACTGCATCAAGTTCATCAACAAAAACAATACATGGAGAATTTTTCTTTGCTTGCTCAAACAAATCTCTGACTCTTGATGCACCAACACCAACAAACATTTCGACAAAATCTGAACCACTTATACTAAAGAACGGCACTGCTGCTTCACCAGCTACAGCTTTAGCCAGAAGTGTTTTACCAGTACCGGGTGCACCTACAAGTAAAACCCCCTTTGGGACCCTTGCGCCAATAGCCTGATATTTTTCACTGTTCTTTAAAAAATCAACGACTTCCTGAAGTTCCTGTTTTGATTCATCTATACCTGCGACATCTGCAAATGTAATTTTTACTTTTGAATCATGTTGAAGCTTGGCTCTGCTTTTACCAAAACTCATAGCCTGCGAACCACCTGCCTGAGCACTTCTAATCATAAAAATCAGCATTATTAAAAAAAGAACAGGCACAAAAATCGATGTTAAAAAGCTCAACCAGAAGTTACTACCGCTTGGAGGACGAACTTCTACTTCAATAAATCTTTTTGCAAGGTTATCCGCAAGGTCTTTTAATGATTTTCCATCAGAGTTTGGTACTCGTACAATTTTTTCACTGTCATTCCTGAAAATAACAACTGCATTATCAGTATCATTTGTTAAAACAACTTTTTTTATCGGAGACTCACCTTCTTCCGGAAGAGCAAGCCTTAAAAACTCACTATAAGTAAGAATATCGTTTCTTTCTTTCTTAGCCACAATGGTAATTACAAAGAGGCTAAGAAGCATAAATAAGATTACAAAAGGAATCGTTGTGCTGAATTTTTTCATTTTCATTTCACTCATAATCTTAGCATAAATTAAGGTTTTAAGCCGGTTAAACCAGAATTATCCCAAGGTATCTATACCACTAATATTTGTTTTGTAACCAGTAAAATTTATTCATATATTGCAAGATAAGGTAAATGTCTGAAATCCTCAGCGCTATCAAGACCGTATCCTACAAGGAAATAATCATCAACTTCAAATCCTACATAGTCAGCAAGAATATCAATTTCTCTTCGTGACTTTTTATTCAAGAGACTTGCAACTTTAAGACTTCTTGGCTTGAACTGATCTCTTATATATTCTTTTAAAAAACCTATTGTCCTTCCACTGTCAACAATATCTTCTATTATCAAAATATCTCTTCCAGTAAGATCAGGCAGCATTAACAATGGTGCATCGATTTTCCCGCTTGATATTGTCCCTGATCCATAACTTGAAATTCTTACAAACTCAAGCTGTATCGGAAGTTTGATTTCCCTGATTAAATCCGCAGTAAAAATAAATGCACCCTTTAATACTGAAATAATAACCACTGATTTATTGCTTTTTCTTTTAGAATAGTCCTGTACTATTTCCTTTGCAAGAGATTTAACTCTTGACTTGATTTTTGATTCAGAATATAGAACTTTTAATTTTTTTTGTTTCATGGTTTAAATTTTACTTTCTGAGAATTTAACCATAATTCCGTTTAAGTTCAAGTTTATGAGTAGGAATTGTTTTTACCCTTATTCTTTCACTCAAAGCATGCCCAGGAACCCATAAAACCTCCTTATCAGAACAAAGAAGCGGTAATTCATATCTTTGGTCTCTAGATATTTTCCTGTTAATTAAAAAATTCTTTAGCTTAAGAGTATTTAATGAACCCAATGGCTGAAAAATGTCATGTGGTTTTCTATATCTGATTGTAAGGCTCTTTTGTAAAAACCTTGACAGATCAACAAAGGCTCTATTTTCAACATCCAAAGGATATTTTGTTAAGAATTTCTTGGATAAAAAAGGAGTTATTACCAATACGTTCTTATTATCAAAAGTGACTTTACAGGGTTTTGTATTTATTTTAAGCTTCAGGTCCTTTTTTGGATTATGTTTAATTTTCTTCTCCTGACTTTTCTGTCTAAGAGCTACTGAATCATTATTCACCTCAAGAATACATTTACTATCCAAATCAAGTTTCCCATAATTGTTAATAGCATAAATCACAGAATCAATCTTCTTTAGATTTCCCCTTACACCAATATTACTTAAAAGCCAGTACAGAAAAGGAACAAGAAAATTATACCCATGTAAAACAAGTTTTGTTCTGCTCATCACTACAGGAAATATTTCTTTCTTCTTGTCAGTTCTGATTTCACAAAGCACTCTGCTGAAATAATTATCTAGCTCAACGTTCTGACTATAAACAAGATTAGAAAAAAGTAAAATATTATTCGTATAGTTTTTATTGATTTTTTTCATGTTTGGAACAATATTTAATCTGATTAAATTTCTGCTGAACTTCAGATCTAGGTTGGTTTTGTCTTCTATAAATGAAACATGGTGTTTCTTTGCATATTGCCTGATTTCTTCACGGGTAAACTGAAGGAAAGGTCTATAAATTACAGTATGAGAAATAAGATGACTGACTTCTTTAATAGGTAAAAGACCATTTGTCCCTGTACCCCTTATAAGTCTGAAAAGAATAGTTTCAACTTGATCATCTTTATGATGTGCAGTACAGACAAAGTCAAGCTTATTTTTTAAAGCATGTTTTTTAAAGAAATTGTATCTTTCATTTCTTGCATTCTCTTCACTTTTAATTACTTTTCCTCTGGCTTCACCATAAATAAAACTGATTTTGTTTTTAAGGCAGTAATTTTTTACTAACTTTAAATCTTTTATTGATTCCTTCCTCCATTTATGGTTATAGTGCAAAACATAAAGTTCAAAACCTAGCTTTAATCCAATAGAATCAAATAAATGCAGAAGCACCATTGAATCAGCACCACCTGAGACTGCCAGTGCAACCTTTTTCTTTTTTAGGAAGGAGAGTTTACTCTGAATCTTGTAGAAGTTCATTTTCTATATTGTTATGCTTTTCGATTTCTTTTTCTTTTTCCTGCTCTTCTTTCTGAATACTGCCATAAACATCAAGGAAATCCACTTCCTTTATAAGTGCAGAACGAGCAGGTGATTTAATTATACTTACTTCAGACATAACCTCAGAAACAGGTATAACATTTATTCTTCTTGTCAAAAATACCAGCCCAAGGAGTCTTGGTTTTAATGCTCCTCCTGTAAGACCTATTGTTGCTGTAACAAGCTCGTTTTTATTTATTTTATTTGCAGTCAGAAACTTCTCCAGATTTAATTCATTTACCAGTCTGAATTTATCTTCCTGAGAGCTGTGAGGATAAATTAAAACTTCTTTGCTTATGGCTGCAACTGGTTTAATTTCATCTGCCAAATCAAAATCAATGCTGGCAGTATATTGTTGACCGCTTGCAACCTGTTCAGGGGCAGAAAGTTTTATCTTTCCCTGATCAACCAGCTCTGAGCCAATACCATATCCAATACTTACTTTTTCAAATAATGTTTTATCACTTGTAATCTTCCAGCTCGGGCCTAATTTTTTAAGAAAGAGATTTCCAACAGATACAGCTTTTAAAATTCCTTTTGAACCGACTTCGGGTCTGACTTTTGTTGATTCTCCATAATAATGATCCAGGCTTTCAACTGTGGCATAGTCACCATATACTCTTACTGTTCTTTCCTGAGTTTTACTCTTTATATCAGGATAGGCATCCCACAATTCCTGGGTAAGGCTTTTAACAGAATCAAGACCCAAACCATCACCATTAACAAAGTCCTGCAAATAATAAGAAAGAACTTTATTCATATCGTGCTGATTCCAGTCTCTCTCAAGCCTGTCCAGACTCTGGTTAATCTTCTGGACTTCAGTTATTGTGTTTATATCTTTTGATTCAGCATTAACAGAAAACGAGGCACTTTGTGGATCAAATGAAAATACCTCGGTACAGGTAACCAGAAAAAATATAATTAACTGAATACAAATTAAAAAGTTCTTAATTACTCACCGCCTTCCTCGCTCATTCTTCGCTTGTCGGCTTTGCAAAGTGCTCATGGTCTGCCACTTGTAATATTATACAGATTTTGCCGAATGAATCGTCAAAATCTTTTCATGTTGACTGCTTGCTGATAGATTATTGTAGTAGCTGAGTAATTGCAAAAGTTCTTATTCATTCTACGATATAGCAAACAATAACTATTATATTTCATATGCCAAATCCAAATAAACCAAAACCTGATCTTCTAGCATATACAACAAGAAATAATGGTATTGAAACTTTACATTATGGATGGGTTTTTGTCTTAAATCAGGATAAAAATATGCTTTATAAAAGAGGTAATCCTAATGACCATGTCTTTCTAAGATCATGTGCAAAACCCATCCAAGCAATACCACTAGCTGATAGGAGTATAAGAGAAGACGAAATGGCTGTTATATGTGGTTCTCACTCAGGTTCAAAAGAACACATAAAAGTACTGGAAAATTTCATGAGAAGGTTTGATCTAAAAGTGTCTGATCTGAAATGTGGTATTCATTACCCATTCGATGAAAAAGAAAGAAATAAATTAATCCTAGAAGAAGAAAGACCTTGTGCCCTCCATAATAATTGCTCCGGAAAACATTTGGGCATGCTGTATGTATGCAAACAAAATAAATGGAATACAAAAACATATCTAACCACAAATCACCCCCTTCAAAAGTTAATTTTAAATACGATTAGCACTTTATCAGAAACACAAGATATAAAAACCGGGGTAGACGGCTGTGGCGTGCCAACATTTGCACTCCCGGCAAAAAATATTGCAGTTATATTTTCAAACTTTACCAAAGAAAAATCTTTCCAGGGAATTGTTAGATCAATGAAAAACTATCCATATTATATGGGCAGTAAAGGACAGATAGACAGCGAAATAATTGTGGCATCAGACAAAAAACTGATATCAAAAGTAGGAGCTGAAGGAATAATAGTTGTTGCATTTAAAGGAAACTGTGCAATAGTAAAAATAGCAGATGGGTCCCCAAGAATCAGATCATTTATAATACTTAAACTGCTGGAAAAACTTGGGTGGTTGTCAAAAAAAAATATTAAAGATTCAATACTTGAAGAGGTTTCAAAAGGTATTATAAAAAATTATGCAGGAACTATTACAGGAAAAATCAAATCTAATCTATGATCTATCAAACTTAAGTTTCTTTTTAAGAATAATCTGCAATTCCTGACCAGGATTATATATGTTCTCTTCATTTTGAACTGTCAGAGCTTTAAGTGTCCCTGAAATCAGAAACGGAATAAGCTTTGAATCAATTTTATCTACTATGACAGCCTGATCTAATGATTCCTGATTAATATTTTTTTCATTCTGCTCAAGTGGCTCTACGATCCCATTGCTATCAAAAAAACCTTTTTGTAATGCAACTTCAGTGTTCAGAGTAGATACATCACCGTAAGGAGTTACAATTTGGTAAAGTTTTAAGTTCACTGTACTGGACATTATAAAAAATGCTGGTCGTTTAATAAAACTTATCCTTCCTCTAACCCAGGAGCCTTTTGGAATTATTAATACCGGCGGTTCAAGAGGAAGGTAAAAATCTTCTAAAACATGTGCCTTAAAATAATCTCCCACTTTTGAAACTTTTGTATTTATAGTTGTATCCAGAGATATCCTTAGTCTTGAATCTATAGCTGTTTCAGGAGGAATTTTACTAACATCTACTTTTGGAAAGTTTGGGTAGTTTTTAATATTTATCTTCGTAGGTACATTTTGTTCAATATTTTTTGCTTCAGGAGGTTCCTTTATAGGGAAATTACAATCCTGGGCAAAAACATTTAGGACAGGAGAAAGCAATATAAAAACTAAAAAAAACTTTTTAAACAACAATTTACTCAACTTACTGGATTTCTTCCTGAACAAGGATTTCACTGCCTCGTTTAGCCAGTTCATCCAGTTTAGAACTAATTCTTGTTGCCTTTTCCTGGAAAGTTGTTGCAACTTTTGTTGCCTGACCTTTACTCATTTCTTCCAGTTCATGCAATTTACCTTTTGTCAAATCTTTTAACTCTTTTGACTTGTCAAGAATATCCTTTCTAAGCTCCTGACCAGGCTTTGGCGCAATTAAAAGACCAACCACTATACCTGATATCAAACCAGATATAATCCCCGCAACAAACTTAAAAAAACTTCCTTCACCTTTTGACATAACTAAACTTTTTTACCCACTATCTTTCTTACCATTGTAACTGTTTTCGACTGTTTTGCAAGAAGAAAAATATTCCTTAACACCTGTTAAAACCCCATGAGCTACAGAAACAGTCATAATACTTGCTTCATTTAAATTAGTCCTTATAGATGAGCTACTTTTACTGAAAAGATTCTTAACATTACGAATACTTTCTTTGACCTCTTTTACTTCAGGTTCAAAATCAGAGACTGTATCCATAAGCCTCTGTAAAGAACTCAATGCTTTAACAAGCTGATAAACCACAGGTATCATTACAACAAAAAAACAAAAAAATAAAAGAGTAAAAATCACAAATGAAAAAACCAAGAGTAAATTTAAATCAACCATTTTAAGTTTTTTACTTCACAGACTGACCAGAGTTTGCATATTTTTTAAGTTCGTCAGCTTTTACCCTGGCTGCAGCAATACCCGTGGAAAGAGCACTTGAAAGTCTTTCTCTCTGCTCCTGAAAAGCTGATTTTGCAAAATCCAGAACAGATAAAGTTAAATCAATCAGACTCTCAAGAAAATTAAAAAAATGAAAAGGTACCTTGTCTACCTTACCCTTTAACTCTTCTCTCAGCTCCTTACCTGATTTGGGAGTATACAAAACTGCAGATGCAAGCCCAATCAATAAACCAAGCAGTAAACCATTTTTAAGTGATAATTTCATAACAAAATATAATAGCATTATAAACGGCTAACGGTAAGTATCTTTAAATCAACAAAGAAAGTCATACAAATTATAAAGACTCTGATTATCTTTCAAAGGTAATTTACTCACCGCCCTCCTTGCTCCTTCGTCGCTTGTCGGGCTTTGCAAAGTACTCCCAGTCTGCTATTTATAACATTCTACAGATTTTGCCGAGTAAATCATCAAAATCTTTCCTTACTGAAAGTTATATTTCGACTTTTACAAAGCACCTGAGTAATTATTTTCAGAGCTACTGCATTGTTAAAGAATATTGTCTTAAAGAGGTGATTTTTTCCAATACATCATCGACATGAATATCTTCCATGCAAATACCATAAGAACCATTTTTATTATTGCATTTCTTTTTCTGAAAAAATGCCTTACTGCAAAGACAACTTTTAGGAGTCAAAATATCATAACCAGAAGTATAAGGTCCACTTCTAAGATGCGAGGTAGGACCATATAGTCCTATAACTTTCACAGAAAGCGCTGATGCAATATGGAGTAAGCCTGTATCGCAGGATACCAGACATTCAGATCCTGAAATAATTTTTGTAACATCAGATAAATTTAATTTTCCTATAAGGTTTACAGCCCTATTATCAAGTCCAGGCATTGAATTCTCAAGACCAGAATAAGTAGCATTAAATATTTCTTTTTCATCTTCGCCACCCAGAAATAATATCTGGTAATCTTTGTTCTGATTTAAGAACTTCTTAGCCAGCATCACCCATCTTTCATAAGGCCATCCTCTGTTGGGTCTTTCTTTGCCAACACCTATAACAAAACAAATATATTTATTCCTTTTTAAACCATACATCCTTAAAAGCTCTTCACATTCATGAACAAAAAGTGTTTTAGTAGCTAAATTCAGTCCTGAAATTTCCGAATCATATGTCCTTGCAAAATTAACAACCGCATGAATCTTATTATCTTTTTTATACTGATAAAATCTTTTTGATCTTACACAAAAAATATTTGATAAAAGAAATCTTAAGCTTGGATGTAGATTAAAAAAATAAAATATTTTTCCTGATTCTAGGAATTTACTAAAGAAAGTGTGATTATTTTTATTTTTCTTATCATATTCCCACAGCTTATCTATATACGGAGCACAGTTTCGTAAAAGCTCTGCAACATTTTGAGAAGTAATATATTCTATGCTTGCCTGTTCATATTTTTTTCTAAGATAAGATACCAGTGGAAGAGTGTGAATTACATCCCCAATTCCGCCAAGTCTTGCAAAAACTATTCTTTTTAACACAGAGCTTGTTTTTTCTTTTCTTCAGAAGATTTAACTTCTCTTACAGGATTTAAGAAACTCATTTTGCTTCTTAATTCCTTCCCTACAGCTTCTATAGAATGCAGTGCTTCCTGCTTTCTCATTGCTTTAAATGCAGGCTGACCTGCTTCATTTTCAAGGATCCATTCTTTTGCAAACTGCCCGCTTTGTATTTCCTGTAGTATTTTTTTCATGGCAGCTTTTGTATGTTCATTAATTATTCTGGGACCTCTTGTATAGTCGCCAAACTCAGCTGTATTTGAAATAGAATCTCTCATCTTAGCCAGCCCACCCTGATAAATTAAATCCACAATCAGTTTTACCTCGTGCAAACATTCAAAATATGCCATCTCTGGCTGATACCCAGCTTCAACCAGTGTTTCATAACCTGCTTTAATAAGGCTGGTAAGTCCGCCACAAAGTACTGCCTGTTCACCAAATAAATCAGTTTCAGTTTCTTCCTTAAATGTAGTCTCAAGCACACCTGCTCTTGTAGCGCCAATGCCTTTTGCATAAGCAAGCGCAATATCCTTTGCTTTGCCTGATGCATTCTGGTAAATTGCAATAAGCCCCGGAACTCCATGTCCTTCCTTAAATGTTTCCCTGACTCTGTGACCAGGACCTTTTGGAGCCACCATAAATACATCAATATCCTGCGGCGGCACAATCTGACCAAAATGCAGACTAAATCCATGTGCAACCATTAAATTTTTGTTTTTTGTAAGATTTGGCTTAATTTCTTTTTCATAAACAGACTTGTGTTTTTCATCCGGCAAAAGAATCATTATGATATCTGCCTGTTTGCTTGCTTCACTTACGGATAAGACATCAAAACCATCTTCTTTTGCTTTGCCTGAGCTTTTTGCACCTTCATACAGTCCTATAATTACTCTTTTTACACCAGAATCTCTTAGATTCAGTGCATGTGCATGACCCTGACTTCCATAACCAATTACAGCTATTGTTTTATTTTTAATAAGATTAAAATCTGCATCTTTATCGTAATATACCTTTGTCATTTTTTGTTTCTCCCCACCGCCCTCCTTGCTCCTTTGTCGCTTGTCGGGCTTTGCAAAGTACACTTATTTGGTGCTTCTTCAATCACAATCAAGATTTTACCGAATAAATCGGTTAAAATCTTACCTCGTAAATAGCTTATTTCTAGATATTTAGTTGGCTAGATAGTAACCATTTTTAACTCCACAATTTTATTAACCAATAGTAATGATATCAAATTAGGACTTACGCACATGTCATACGAACTAAACTGGCGCGTCAGCATAAGTATTATTTTTGCGACACCAGAGCGTAGTGACAAGGAGCAAAAAAATACTTGTGCGGTTAAACAGCCAGTTTTAAACCTACTAACTCTGCGTAAGTCCTGCAAATATCTGATTCCAGCTTAAAAACACAGATTTATCAGATTTTAAATTAGAAAAACATGCAGTACTGGATTTAATTTTTAAGGGCTACCCCTTTTCTTTACCCAAGTTATTGGATGAGTTTACATACACATAATTACAGGGAAAATAACTTTTAGAAATCATGTGCATAAGAGAAATAAAAGAAGATCTTTTGTCAGAAGCTGAACTGCTTATCTATCAGATGAAAGCAGCACAACTTACAAAAGACTATGAAGCAGTAAGTGATAGAGCATTGTCACTTACTAACATTTGCAAAAAACTCGACTTCATAAGAGAAGAGGAAGAAAGATTTATCCAGGAGTCAGATTTTTAAACTGATAAATAAATGTCAACAGGGGTAAAAATGAGCACAGAAAATATAAGGGTTCAGATTGAACTCTTAAAAAATAAACTTGACAATATTGAAGAAACATTAAATGTTCAGGAAGAAGTGCTTGATCTTTTATACAAAAAATCAAAATGCTTATTTGAGGATGCAATAAAAGAAACACGAACATTCAGCCAAGAAGATATTATAAGAAGAGCCTTTACAAAAGGAAGAATTCCAAAAATACTGTTTAAAAAATAACCTATAGCATTAAAAACCTATAGAAAATATATCTGCTTTAAATACAGAATGTTGATACTAAAAAGCATTTTAAAACCATGTTTTAAAAATCCCAAAGCTACAATTATTTAGAAATTGGGCCATTTTCGGCCATTTTCAATTATCTTTACTTACTTTTTTCTTACCTGACTCCTGTTCAGGCCGAACCAAACAAACAATCATGGTTATAACTTATGTAAAGCAGATAATATATTTTCTTGACAAGTTATCTAAAGTCCGCAATTCTATATATTGCAGAAGGATTTTGACAGGCATTATATTTTTTTCAGGCATATAAGACGGTTTTACTGAAAATTTTTTGTTCTGAGTTTTCACAAAACTGACTAAAGCATGAAAAAAAAATTGAAGAAAATAATGTGAGCGTTAAAGAAAACCTATTAAAAATAAAGGAACAAATAGGTAGTAACAATGTCAAGATTATTGCTGTAACCAAGTACGCAAAATGGGATCAGATATTTGAAGCTTGTTCATTCGGAATATATGACTTTGGTGAAAGTTATGTACAAGATGCCCTGGAAAAGCTGTCACAGGATTATCAAGGACAAAAGCTTGAGAATTTAATCAGATGGCATTTCATAGGAAGGCTTCAAAAAAATAAGGCAAAATTTATTATAGGTAGATTTTTTCTTATTCATTCTGTCGACTCTATTGAGCTTGCAAAAACGATAAATAAAATTGCTGTTCAAAAAGAAGTTACACAAAACATTTTGCTGCAGGTGAATCTGACTGAGGAACCCCAAAAGGGTGGATTTAATAAAGACGATTTAAAAAAATCCATGAAAGAGTTACTCAGTTTCCCAAATATAAATATTCAGGGATTAATGACGATTGGACCTAAGACAGAAAATACAGACGAGAGCAGGAAGTGTTTTTTAAATCTAAAGGACATAAAAAGCAACCTGGAAGAAGAATATAGTATAAGCCTGAATGAATTATCGATGGGAATGAGTAACGACTACAAACTAGCAATAGAATGTGGTTCAACAATGATAAGAATTGGAAGAATTTTATTTAAGGAAGAATAATTTAAAAAAATAGAAAGCAGGAGGGTAATAAATTGAGTCTGGTAGATAGATTAAGAAGTATCTGGTATGGCAAACATCAGGATTCTGACGTGTATGATTCAGATGATTTTGAGAAATTATGGGAAATTGAGGAACAAGGCACTATTTCCCCTAGTCCAAATAATAAGCAACAAGAAAAAACAAACAAAAGAGAAATTATTTTTGATCAAATTAAAACAAGGGAGAATACAAACGTGATACAGCATCCATCGATAACGCCACAAAGTGAGGTCGTAGTAATTGAACCAAGATCATTTGATGAAGCATTAGACATAGTAGAAGAATTAAGATGCAGGAGATCAGTAATATTAAATCTTCAGTATCTTGACTCAGAACAGTCACAAAGAGTAGTTGATTTTCTGTCAGGCGCAACACATGCACTTGAAGGGCACCAGCAAAGAGTTGGTCAGGGGGTGTTTGTATTTGCACCAAATAATTTCACAATAAATGCAGAATCAAAAGAAGCAAGAGCTTTGAGAGATGCATTCTGGGGCAGAAGAACTGAAATAATGGAAAAAGAACCTCAGCTTCAATATGCCGAGCCTATAAAGAAAAGTTCTATATTTTAAGTAACTATTTTTGTTTCCCACTGATAAAATGTAGCTTGTGGCTGCCAGAAAAAAAACTTTCTATATCACATCTCCTCTATATTACGTAAACGACCTGCCACACATAGGCAGTGCATATACAACAATAGCCTGTGACTGCATAGCAAGATATAAAAGGCTACAAGGCTATGATGTCTGCTTTCTGACAGGTACAGATGAGCATGGACAGAAGATATTTAAATCTGCAAAAGAAAAAAACCTGCCTCCAAAAGATCATTGTGATTATATAGCAGGAAAATTTCAGGAACTATGGAGACTGTTAAATATAAAATATGACAAATTCTCCAGAACAACATCAGCCAACCATGGAAAAATTGTACAGGAATTTTTTAAACTGGTTCACAGTAACGGCGATATTTATGAAGCAGATTATGAAGGTTTGTACTGTGAAGCATGTGAAGATTTTAAAAGTGAAAAAGATTTACTAGAAGGAAATATCTGTCCTATACACAAAACCAAAGCTCAGGAGTATAAAGAAAAAAATTATTTTTTTCCATTATCTAAATTTGAAGAAAGACTTTTAAAACATCTGGACCAGAATCCTGGTTTCATACAGCCTTCATATCGCAGGAATGAAGTGCTTGGATGGATAAAAGAAGGACTAAAAGATTTTCCGGTTTCAAGAAGATCAGTCCCCTGGGGAATATCGCTTCCTATTGACAGTACTCAGACTATATACGTCTGGTTTGATGCACTGCTTGGTTATGTATCTGGATTATTAGGTGATTCTGATATCCCATCAATTGAAAATGCACTTAAAAATTATTGGCCGTGCTCTGTTCATATTATAGGAAAGGATATTTTAAGGTTTCATGCTGTTTATTGGCCATGTATGTTAATGTCAGCAGGGCTGCCTCTTCCTGAGAAAGTATTTGGTCATGGATTCTTAACAAAAGATGGAGAAAAGATGGGAAAAACTACAGGAAATATAGTTGATCCCTATGAGCTTATAAATGAATTTGGAACTGATGCAGTTAGATTTTATTTTTTAAAAGAAATTGCATTTGGAAAAGATGGGGACTATTCAAGACAAAGTTTTATAAACAGAATTAATTCAGATCTTGCAAATAATCTGGGAAATTTATTAAATAGAACTCTTAATCTGGTTAATAAAAACTTTAATGGAGAAATTAAATATGAAAGTAGTGCAGGAGAAACCCTGAATCTTGCTGAAAAAACAAATTTAACAATTAAAAACTATGAAAAAGCAATGGATAACCTTGAATTAAAAGATGCTTTGGATATAGTCTGGGAGCTTGTGGATAGTACAAACAGGGTATTTAATAATTTAGAACCCTGGAAATTAATTAAAAACAATGAAATTAGCAAGGCTAGAAGCTGTCTTTACGAAACCTTAGAGATTTTGAGGAATATATGTTTAACGATTTGTCCTTTCATACCTGAAACAGCAAATAAAATAATGCTACAGCTCGGATATGATAGACTAGATGAAGAATTAAGTTGGGAAAAGGCTGGCTGGACAAAAACTAAAGCCACTTATAAAGTAAAAGAAGGAAAGCCGGTTTTTCCAAGGTTAGAGCAAATATAACAACGATAGTTATGTTTTAAACAATATATATATATTATAAGTCTTATTTAAGGAGTAGATAAAAAATGGAAAGCCCTCTTAATTTCATAGGGGATAGTTCACGAGGAAGAATTGCAATCTTTATTGATGGCAATAATCTTTTTCATGCTGCAAGAACAATTGGAATAGAAATTGACTATGCAAAATTACTAAAACTCCTTTGTCATGGCGGTTCCCTTTTAAGAGCATTTTTCTATACAGGCGTGGATGAAAATGCAGCAAAACAACAGGGGTTTTTACTTTGGATGAGAAGAAACGGATACAGGGTTGTACAAAAAGAACTTAAGATTTTTCCTGATGGAACAAAAAAAGCAAATCTTGATGTTGAAATTGCAGTTGATATGCTTGGTTTATGTGGAAAGTACGAGACTGCAATCCTTGTAAGCGGTGATGAAGATTTTTCATATGCAGTAAATGCAGTTGCTTATAAAGGCGCAAGGGTAGAGGTAGCTGGTTTTAGAAATAATACATCACCAAAACTAATTGATGTAGCAGACAGATTTATTGATCTGGACAGTTTAATACCATATATAGTAAAAGAACCCGACAGCGAAGAACAAAAAGCAGCAATTGCAGCAGCAAAAGCAAATGGACTATTATTTATGGATGATGATGTTTTGCAGACCGCTCGTGAAAGAACATCCCCATTTATGAGCAAAAGAGCAGCACAGGAAAGCAAGTCACCAACAGAAGTTACCATTCCAAAACATCCTGCTGGTCGTGAATAGAAATTTATTCTATGATATAAAAAGATATAAGGATTCATTTAATTAAAAGTTGTATAAGAAATTAAAAAATCTAAACCAAAATGGCAGTCAAGCAAAAACCAAACTTGATTCAAAAAGTTACCGCACTGATAAGAAGCGGTGAAAAAGACGAACTTACAAATTTCTTAAATGATTTATATCCACAGGATCTTGCCCCGATAATAGAAAACCTTAAAGATGAAGAAAAAATATCATCTTTTAAGGTACTTGAGCTGGAAAATGCAGCAAAGGTTTTCTCTGAATTTAACAGTGAAATGCAGAAAATCATGCTTGAACTTTTAGGAGCTGAGTCTGTTGCACAGATAATTTCTGAAATGGATGTGGATGATGCTACTGATTTAATAATACGTTTACCAGAAGAAGAAAAAGTAAAACTCCTGAAAGTTCTTCCTGATCCTGTTCAACAGGCTCATGTCCAGGAACTGATAAATTATCCCCATGAATCAGCAGGTGGAATAATGTCTACTGATTTTTTAAAATTACGTTCGGATATGACTGTACACCTTGCATTTAACTGTGTGAGAAGGCAGGCAGCAGAATATAAAGCACAGATTTACTATCTTTATGTAGTTGACAATGAAAACAAACTTGTTGGTGTAATAAGTCTCAGGGATCTAATTTGTGCACCACTAAATGATCTTGTTGCAAATCACATGAATACAGAAATAATTACCTGTAAAGTTACAGACGATCAGGAAACAGTTGCAAAAACAATCTCAAAATACGATTTAATTGCAATTCCAATCATTGACGATCAGAATTCTTTAAAAGGGATAGTTACTATTGATGATGTCGTAGATATTCTAAGCAAGGAAACTACGGAAGATATTTACCAGGGTTCTGGTATCAGTAACGCATTTCCTTCTGATGAACTTATTTCCGGCAAAGTCTCATCAGCAGTAAAAGCACGACTTCCATGGCTTTTAATTACATTGTGCGGTCAGGCTACTGCTGCTGCAATAATAGCCTCATTCGATAAAACAATTATCTCAGCACCAATGGCGATTTCCTTTATGCCATTGCTCTCAGGACTATCCGGAAATATCGGCGGTCAGACAGCAACTATTATTGTCAGAGGTTTAGTTACAGGAGATGTAGAACTTAAAAACTCAGTAAAATTTATAGTGCATGAACTAAAAATTGGTTTTACTATCGGTATAATATGTGCATTTATTACAGGAATAATTGCCTGGAATCAGCATTCCACTCCGTATTTAGGATTAGTTGTTGCATTTTCCTTATGCTGTTCAATGACAGCAGGAGTATTACTTGGGACTATTTTTCCCATACTTTTACAGTATTTTAAAAAGGATCCTGCAACTGCAAGCGCACCAATTATCACGACCATACTGGATATATTGAACTTTACCTTTTACCTGAGCATAATTACATTAACCCTGAAACACGTTAGGTAAAACAACTAAAGAATGTAGTTACTTTGCCATTTATCTTTATTTTTAACCCATGATATATAATTATTTGGGATATGGGTAAATAATAAAAAGGAGGATTAAATTGTCAGAAGTCAGAATTGAAGATGGAGAAAGCCTGGAATCAGCTTTAAAACGTTTCAAAAAGAAGGTGCAAAAAGCCGGAATATTAACAGAAATCCGCAGAAGAGAGCACTACGAAAAACCAAGTGTTAAAAAGAAAAGAAAAAGAGCACAAGCACGTAGGAAACGCAGTATATAAAACAAGCGTTACTTATCAATTTTTTTTCACCAAGTTTTTAATTGTCATTTTTTTATCCTTAAATTTAACAATTCCTTGTTATCCTGAAGAATCAAAAGATAACTCTAATACAGTTCAGGTTGATCTAGCCACAGAAAAAATATCGGATTTAGAAGATAAGGTTTTTCACGAGAAGTATACAGCTGACAAAATTGAAGACAGGCTTGGAAGGCTTGAAGATTTTGTATTCGGAACAAAACATTCGACTCTAACTGTTAATGACAGACTACAAAAACTAGCAGGTGCTCTAACCTCAAAGACTACCGAGGATATTTCTATACCGTCTGAATCAGTTGCTGCGAAGGGAACACCTGAAAAACAACAAAAAGAAGAAACTAAAGCAGGTGATATTACAACCAACGAACCAAGGGTAGTTTATGATGAGTCATTTAATACTGGGGTTATTGGTGCAGTAAGTCAGATTGAAAACAGAGTATTTGGTAAGACTTTTAATGAGTATACTTTCCAAAAAAGAATTGAAAATCTTGAACAAAGAATATTAAACAGAGCAGAAATTGCAAACAATAAAAATAAAACCCTTATTGAAAGAGTAACTTATCTGGTAAGAAGAACAGGAATCAGCCCCGTTAATCCAAACGTTCCTGCTATTAATCCATCGGTAAATCCACAGGTAACTCAAAGCTATACTATTGATCTGAGTACTGGTAATTTAATTAATGAAGCTACAGGAGAAATAGTAAAAGACAGTTACGGTAATCCTATCCAGGTAAAAATCCCATCAATATTAAAACAAAATCCCGCCAATAGTCCGGGGATTTATAATCAGTTTCCTCAGGCTCAGCAACAATTTTTACAGCCATTGCCACAAAATGCTCAGCCTTATGGGAATGTACTGCCTCAGAATCAGTTCCCAAACAGCCTTCCATATGGAAATCAGTTTCCTGCTCCTGGATTGCCTCAACAGTTTCCATATGATTTTTTATTTAAGCAGGGTGGACTTGATCCAGGCACAGATCCTAATTACTAGTACTTCGTTAATTAATCTATAGCCGGATATTTTTTACAAGCTCTAATTCGGGACCAACTTTTTTGATTCTTCGCTTCGCTCTGAGCTCAAAAAAGTGTCCCTCCGGCTTATAAAAAATATATATAGGACTTTCACAAAAAAGCGAAACCCATACCTATGAATCATTCTCGCCCTTTATAAAAATATCCCTGAGGTACTTCTGTCGTCTCCAGTTAATGATATAGGTATAAAATAAAGCTATCGTTATTGTGAATCCGAATAAAATTAAAAATCTGATTGATGATTTTGCACTTATAAGATAACTTGCAACAAGTCCGAGACAAGCAGAAAGCATATATAAGAGATAAGATGCTATTTTTTGTGAAAATCCAAAGGCAAGCACCCTGTGGTGTAAATGTTCTTTATCAGGCTGCAGGATTGATTTACCGCTTAATAGTCTGCGGACAACAGCAAACAAAATGTCACCTATTGGAAATGCAAAAATTAAAATAAGAACTGGCGAAATAACTGCTATTGTAATTTTTTTTGTAACACATGAAACTGCAAGTGTAGAAAGTACAAATCCTACCAGGTATGCTCCGGAATCACCCAAAAATATTCTCGCTGGATTAAAATTCCACCTTAAAAATCCCAGCAGCGCACCTGCCAAAGTAGCTGCCAATAATGCGCCACCAGGCTGGTTAATTCTGTAATCTACAGATACAGACCATATAGCAATTGCACTGATTAAAGACACCCCTGTGGCAAGACCATCCATGCCATCAATAAGATTTACAGCATTTGTAATAATCACAATCCATAGCAAAGTAATAATAAAACTCAGCAATGGATCAATATGAATCATGGAACCACCAACTGAAAGTTTAAAATAATGAAAGTTCGCATGATATAAAGGATTTGCAAGATTTACTATTCTAATCCCAAGAAACCATGCAACTGAAGCTGCAAAAAACTGCATGAAAAGTTTAACCAGTGCTGGAAGCGGATCAATATCGTCAAGAAGTCCAAGAAAAAAAATAATTGTCCCTCCTGAAAAAATCCCTAATAGTGTAAAAGTACCTGGCATTGTTGTCCTGTACTTCCAGTATGTTGCAAGAAAGAATATCGTTGTCAGGAATAAACTTACAAAGATACACACCCCTCCAAGTCTGGGTGTCGGTTTATCATGAATTTTTCTTTTGTGCGGTTTATCCAGGAGTCCAAGTTTTATTGCTCTGCTTTGCACCAAGGGGGTAAGCAGATATGAAATAACAAGCGCAATAATAAAAGCAATGAGTTGAATTACCTGAATATTGTATAAGTACTTACTTAGTTGATAGTTGAAGGTCATAAAGAGGAAAATCCTTACACAAAGATTGTACAGTACTCATGGTTTTTTCTTTTACTTTGTTATCATTTGGATTTTTCAGAACATCAGCAATGATTTCACCTATCATCTTCATTTCTTTGTTTTTCATACCTCTTGTTGTAACTGCAGGCGTACCAAGCCTGATACCGCTTGTAATAAAAGGTGACTGTGGATCTCTGGGAATTGTATTTTTATTACAGGTAATTCTTACCAAATCAAGCATTGTTTCAGCTTCTTTTCCTGTTAAATTAACTTTTCTCAGATCAAGAAGCATAAGGTGATTATCAGTGCCACCGCTTACGATATCAATGCCATTTTGAATTAAAGTGCTGGCAAGTGTTTTTGCATTTTCAAGAACTGCTTTTTGGTAATTTTTAAACTCAGGCTCAAGAGCTTCTTTAAATGCTACTGCTTTTGCAGCCACTACATGCATCAGTGCAGAACCCTGGCTGCCAGGAAATACTGCAGAATCAATTTGTTTTGAATATTGTCCTTTGCAGAATACAAGCCCGCCTCTTGGACCTCTTAGCGTTTTCTGAGTAGTGCTTGTTACAAAATCTGCATATGGAAATGGGCTTGGGTGAAGTCCTGCTGCAACAGGACCTGCAATATGAGCAATATCAGCAAGCAAATATGCACCAACTTTATCTGCAATATTTCTAAACTTGTCAAAGTGAATGGTCCTGGGATATGCACTGGCACCAGCAATGATTAGTTTTGGTTTTTCTTTTACTGCAATTTTCTCTAACTCGCCATAGTCAATAAAACCATTATCATCTACACCATAAAAAACTGATTTAAACCATTTACCGGAAACATTTGCTTTAGAACCATGGGTCAGATGCCCACCCTGATCAAGAGACATTCCTAAAATAGTATCTCCGGGAGTCAGCACAGCCAGAAACACAGCAAAATTTGCCTGTGCACCACTGTGAGGCTGTACATTTACATGCTCTGCACCAAAAAGCTGCTTTGCTCTGTCAATAGCCAGTTTTTCAATTTCATCATAATATTCACAGCCGCCATAATATCTTTTTTTAGGAAGTCCTTCTACATATTTATTTGTTAGAACAGTGCCCTGGGCTTCCATAACAGCAAGGCTTGTGAAATTTTCACTTGCAATAAGTTCTATGTTTGATTGTTGTCTCTCAAACTCTTTAACTATGAATTTATAAACTTCAGGATCTGTTTTTTTTATTTGCTCAAGGTGCATGAAACTATTTTACTTCAATATATACTTCATCACCCTGAATTTTTACAGAATAACTACCTGTAAAAACATCTTGCCTGGGGTGTGTAACACATTTCCCTGTAGCCAGATCATAACCCCACGCATGCCAACCACATGTTACCTGACATTTTTCTTCATCTAAGAATCCATCATGCAATGATCCACCAGCATGAATACATGCATTATCTAGAGCATAAAATTTACCTTTTACATTAAAAACAGCAATTTCCTTACCGGAAACCTGCACACATTTTGACTGACCTAATGGCAATTCACTGATCTTACATACTTTAACTAAATCCATAACAATAAGAATTTAACATAGGTACTAAAATTTGAGATCCATGTTTAAGTTTTATAATTTTAAACTTAATCTAAATTTCTTTTTCTAAGTACAATTTTAAATCTGAAATGGTTTTTATATTATATTTATCCGTATCATCTTTTCTCATTATTAAAGCCCATGTATTATTAAATCCTAGAGGCTGTAACCACTCTACATCAAAGTGTTTTTTAGATTCACTCTTTATGAGATTATAGAGTTTATTTTCATCATTAATTATTGAAGATATTTCTTTATTGTTTCCTGGTTTGAGAATTACAAATAAACCAGTCCCAGTATATTCAGGATAAATATCTATTTCTCCCTTTTTTAAACTATCAAAACATATTTTAGTCCCGGCAAGACCTTTTTTAACTTCTACATTTAAATCAGTATTATTTTCAATAAGCAATGCGAGTATTTCAGCGAGAATGAATTGTTCTGTAAAATTTTTCGAACCGATTACTATATCAGGCTTTCCACTTTTCTGAATGTTTGTTCTTAAGCCTAATTCAGACAAAAAATCAGAAGCTACTTTTCTTACAGGGACTTTATTATATTCAGCCTGATAGTTTAATTCTGACATTCTTTTATTTGTAATTTTTCCTTCTATTGTCGAAAAGATATTTTTTAAAATCGGATATTTCCTTAAAGTGTCACCTCTGATCACAGGGCAGGCACTATAAGGCGGAAAAACATTTCTATCATCTTCTAATATTTTTAATTTGTAAGTGTTTATCCTTCCTTCGGTAGAATTTCCTACAATGGCATCAACCTCTTTATTCTTCAGAGCCTGAAAAATAAGCTGTGAATCCATTTCTTTTGTTTTAATTTTTATTCTATACTCTTTTATTAAACTTTTATATCCATCTGCCCTTTCCATGAATTCAGGTACACATCCAACCGTAAAAGAACGGCTGTCAAATGTTTGAAAAAATATTATTGATATAAATATAAAAATTCCTGAAAGTAGCAACACAGGTTTTATAATTTGGGTGATAGATTTTTGCAAAGTACCAAGTGTAAAATCAAAGAATACAGCCAATAATGCAGCAGGTATTGCTCCTGCAAGAATCATATTTGTATCATTTAATGCAATTCCACTGGCAATAAAATTTCCCAAACCTCCTGCGCCAATATATGTAGCAATAGTTGCAATACCTACATTCAAAACAGTTGCAGTTCTTATTCCTGCAAAAATTACTGGAGCTGCCAAAGGTAACTCAACTTTTATAAGTATTTGAAAGTTTGTCATTCCCATCCCTTTTGAAGCTTCTTTTACAGATGCCTCAACACCTTCAATTCCTGCATATGTGTTTCTTACAATTGGCAGCAGTGCATATAGAAACAGTGCGATAATAGCTGGCTTTGCTCCAATTCCAAAAAATGGCAGAAGAAAACCAAACAATGCAAGACTTGGAATTGTTTGAATGATGCTGATTATTCCTATTACAAAGTCAGAAAGTTTTTTATATCTAGTTAAAAATATTCCAATAGGAATACCAATAATTAATGAAAGTATAAGTGATGTAAATGTTAAGCCAATATGTTCAAATATTTGATCAACAAGTTCTCTTTGGTTAGAAATAACAAACTGTAAAAAACTCTCCATTGTGTTATTTAATTCCTGATTTTAATTTAAAAAAAGCTTCTGAAACCTCAGCTTGTACCAGATCAAAAAAACTCTTTACAAAAATGTTTGCAGGAGAAGAAATCAATTCATGAGCTTTGCCAATTTGCTCAATTTTACCTTTATTCATCAAACAAATTCTATCTGCAAGCTCAAGAGCTTCTATTACATCATGCGTAACCAAAATTATTGTTTTATAAAGGGATGACTCCAGATTTTTAAACTCTTTTCTAATTTGAGTCCTCGTAATTTGATCTAATGCTCCAAAAGGCTCATCCAATAAGATAATTGGAGAATCAACGGCAAGTGCTCTAGCTATGCCTACTCTTTGTTTCTGCCCTCCACTCAATTCATGCGGAAAACGATTTATAAACTCATCTGGTGCTAAACCAACAAGCTCCATTAATTCATATACGCGCTTTTTTGTTTTTTCTTTTTCCCATTTTAAGAGATTTGGCACTATAGATATATTCTCTCCTACTTTATAGTGCGGAAATAAACCTGCATTTTGAATCACATAGCCAATATTTCTTCTAAGATTTTCGGGGATTTCTTCTCTTACATTTTTATTGTTAATAAATATTTCACCTGAAGTTGGTTCAATTAGTCTGTTAATCATTTTTAATGTAGTGGTTTTACCGCAACCGCTTGTTCCAAGCAGAACAAAGGTTTCACCCTTGCTAACCGAAAATGAAATGTCGTTAACTATTACATTCCCATCAATTAACTTTGTTAAATTTTTTACTTCAATCATCTTCAAAATCTCTTTTTAAAGGATTACTATATCCTGACAAGTTACTTACATTTATAATTCTGTCAATTTCTTTATAAACTGTCAGTATATTAAACCACTAATATTGATTCTGACTCTTTTCTGAAGTCTGATTTATAATTATAAGCACTGTTCGCAGCAACCTAACTTAGTAAACAAATGAGGTTTTGTCGATGGACAAAACCGAATGTCGTTAAGGATTCGCCACAAAATAGCGACATAATATGCGTTAGCATTTATGTCGCGTTATATATTAAAGAAAGGAATTAACTTATGTTAGTAAACCAAATTACTCCTATAACTGCTGGAGACATTCGCAGACAAGGGTATAAAACTTCATTTGATAGGCATCTAGGAATAGCTACAGAAAGCATTATGGCTGATAAAGAAAAAGCAGTCGTTAAAGCAACTCCACAAGAGACAGCACTAAATCCGCATGGATGTGTACATGGCGGATGGACAGCTACACTCCTAGACACAGTAGCAGGTGGTGTGGCATATTCCCACCAAACCGGCGGACTTGAAGATAGTGAATATGGTTTAACAAGAACGTTAAATATAAAATTTAATGCTCCTGTGTTTGCTGGACAATCCTATACATGTGAAGGAAGAATTGACAGGAGAGAAGGAAATAACATCCATACCACAGCTACCATTACTGATGACAATGGCACACAAGTTGCTACTGCTGTTGCTTTAATAAAAGCCCGAAGACCTGACTATGGGGCTGTTGAAGTTTTGAAACCTTAGGTTTCACTTTCTATTTAATTTTCTAAATATTTCTTCATATAAAAATTAAATTAATAAAAAGAGCTAAAGAAATTTTGAAGAACTTTTTCTCATTTTTAGTTAAAAACACATTCTTTATAAACGTAAAAATTCAAAAAACAAAAGATTTCTTAAAATAAAAAAACAGTTCTTAACCAAATCAGAGACTTTTCCCGGATTGCGGAAACTTAAATATTCTTGCAATCTTTGTTATTAAAGGACAAGCAGGGGGAATATATGAAAGCATTTATTAAAGCAAAAAGAATTTTTACTTCTTTATTAATTTCATTTACATTTTTATTTAATTTTTATCAGCCTGCTTATTCTGAAAGCCACCTAAAGATTACAGGTGTTTCAGGGGTAAAAGCGCCAGATGTACCTCTTGCTGATACCTCTATGCCAGATGTTGTTTTAGATGCCTCGCTTGCTGGCGATGTAAATGTAGATGTTTCAACTCATGGGGTGCCAGACGGGACAACGGTAAAAGTAAAGTTCAAAAATGAGGAAACCAATAATCCGCCAACAAGTGAAGTTATATCTGGAATGGCAACAATTCCAGTTCGCCTTGAAGCAGGAAACGCAAAAGTAATTTTTGCTGAAACAGGTCCTTATGTTCCTTTTATTACTAAGTCAGCATCAAATGGAAAACTAGATGCTGATAGCGGAACAGTTGGTCTTTATCATTTAGATAGTGATGTCCTCGATGCCTCTGGAAATGGAAATCACTTAATCTACTACCCTGGTTGGGAGGAAATAAACTACACAGCAGGACTAAATCCAAACTCAAAAGGAATATATTTCTGGTCTACTGCTAACACTTATGAAAATAGAAGAGTTGATAAATATGGCGACCCAAATGGCACTGGTTTTAAATCTCCTCCCCAGAAGTTCTCAGTAGAGTTTGCAGTTAAATACCTTAAAGAGATTGGCAGTGAGACATCCTTTCCACTTATAGCTTTTGATCAGAACATATCACTTTATCCATTTGCAGGAAAAGCCCCCTGGGGCTGGGGAGAGATAGGCAAATACAATATTTATCATGCCGATGCAAAAGGTGCCTGGCATTTACTCCAAATACCTGACCCCTTTCAAGTTAATCAGTGGGAATATCTAGCAATTACACATGATGGGCATGAACTAAAGGTTTATGTAAATGGTGAAGAAAAAGGAAGTGTAATCTCAGATGGGAACAGAGGTTCTCATGCAGGAGAGAATTTTGGACTAGCTGCAGGTTCTGTTTTTAATGCTCCTGGAGGTTTTGGTAATTCTATCCTTGTGGTTGATGAAATTAGAACCTCAAATATTGTAAGAAACAGAGAAGAACTTACACAAAATACAGAGGAACTTCTAGGACCAGAATTTCGTGCGAGGAAAATACTTTCTTCGAAGAAAACTGATAAAGTCCTTAAACTAGTTAAAAAAGACAAAACTAAAACAAAAAAAGGGGAACCAAAAAGAGAAATTAGATTACAAACTGCAGAAACACTTTCTCCTTATGAAGGAGAAGCTAAAAAAGATGAAGATACAGTAGCACTGTTTCATTTTAACGGCACAACTAAAGATTCAGTAACCAAAAAAGCACTTGTTGGTGATCCTGAAACTGTAGGTTTTGAAGAAGGAAAAAGTGGAAAAGATAACTCTTCAATTAGCTTTGAAGGTCAAGACGATCTACTACTTGTAAATAAAAATCTCTTTCCAGGAAAAACCAAAGAATGGACGATTGACTGTTTCAGTAAACCAGGTGAAGAAAAATCTTTTCTACCTGTTGGCATTCTTACTATTGACAACGGTGAGATTTTTGCAATGTTTTCTTATGCAACAAAACTGGATGGAGAAACAATACTTAGTGCTTCTTCTTTGACTGCAGATGAAAAGCTGGTCACACTAAGCGCTCCTAGTGAATTTTTATCTGACAAATGGACACATTTAGCTTTAGTTTACAAAGACAAAAAATTACAATTTTTAGTTAATGGAAAACCAATGGGCGAAGCAGATTTGCCATCACTATATAAAAAAGGAGATGGCGCAATTAATGTCGGCTCAGATGGAGGTGATGGTATTTTTAACGGGCAAATTGATGAGCTTAGGATTTCTGATGTGGCAAGGTCACAAGCTGAGCTTGAAGTATATGCAAAAAGATAAAAAAACAATTTCACACTTCTTTAATAAGAAGACTATATTTGTTAAAAAGATAATCTCTATTCTGTTTTGCTTTTTGTCGTTATCAAGCACATTTAATGTCCTAGCATATGCTCAAGAAATGCAAACTACTCAATCCCAACCACTTGCAGTTGGTTTTGGAAAAGACGGGAAATTACTCCAGGCAATTAATTCAAATTATCTTGCAGTTGGAATAAATAATCCTACCCCTTCAATTCTCTCGTCCGACCCTGAAAGTCTCCCTCCTGTTGAAAGTGAAATAAAAGTAAAACTTTATGGTGGCGGCTTTACTGAAAAAACTAACTTCTCCTTAGTAAATGAAAATTTAGAGCCATTAACAGAAGCGCTTCAAGCTGATATTTCAAGTGAAACCCAAACTGATTTAACATTTTATATTCCACCATCTGAGATACAAAGGGGTAAACTAACTTTTCTTGCTCAAAACAAAGATATTAAGGATGGAAGTGATTTAAAAAGTAATTTATTTAATATTCCACTTGATTATTCCGCACCAACAGTAATTAACAAAGGAGGAAAAAGTTTGGTTCACATTACTCCAAGTGTTGGAGTGGCTCCCCAGATTGTTACATTTGATGCAAGTGGCGTAGTAAATCCTGATGACATTTATTTGACAAATCCACAAGGACTTAAATACAAATGGGACGTTGGGGAAAACTCAAACGCTTTAGAAAATCCAGTAGCTACTTACACCTATACAAAACCAGGGAAATACACAGCTACATTTACAGTTGAAAATGCTTATGGAAAAACATCTACTGTAAAGAAAGAAATTGAAATCAGGGATAAAAACGAAGCGCCAAATGTTAATACTACTTATACATCAAGTGAAACAGATGACTATCTAGAAGTTTCTTTTGATGCTTCTATGTCAATTGATCCAGAAAGCGACCCGATTTCATTTGATTGGGATTTAGATGATGGAACAACAATCACTGATAAAACTTTTACTTACAAATTTACTAAGAAAGGGACATATATTCCAAAAGTTATCGTTACTGACTCACTTGGGGCACAAGCAACTAAATATTTAGAACCAATTACTTACCTTGGCCCAAATATCCCGCCAACTCCAATAGCAAACATCTCACCAAGTGAAGGATATCTGTCACTAGCAAATGAAAGCTCAAATGTTTATCCAAGACTCCTTATAAAACTACAAGCAAAAGACAGTTTTGATAAAGATGGAGAAATTAAAAATTACAAATGGACAATTTCAGGAAATAGTTTGGAAGAAATTAGAGAAGGCAATGAAGCAACCCATGAGTTTACTCAGGCTGGAACCTACAAAGTAAAGTTAGCAGTAACAGACAATAGAAATAGAACGGCAGAAAAAGAAGAAACAATAACTGTTAAAAACCCAGACCCAATTGCAAGCGCAGATATTGATAAAACAAGCGGTAATTCACCACTTTCTGTTCAATTTAATTCTAATGGCTCAAGAGATTTTGACGGATCACTTGTAAATGTAAAATGGAACTTTGGCGATGGTACAACTGATAGTATAGAACCAAATCCAATTCACACATATAACAAACCTGGTGCTTATCTTGCAACCTTAACAGTAACTGCACCCGACGGCAGAACTAAAAAAACAAACACAAAAACAATTTTAGTAAACGAAAACAATGGACCAGTTGGAATAATTTCAACTCTTGAGCCAGTTCAACTTGGAATTCCAAATGAAGGAATGATTAAACTTTCGGCAAAGGAAAGTTATGATCCAGAGTTTAATCAAATGCTTTCATACTCCTGGTCATGGATTGCACAACAATTAGACAAAGATAAAAATCTAATTGATATTTCTGAAGTAATAAACAAAGAAACAAAAGAAAATATAAGTGAAGAGTTTTCTTATACATTCATAGCCCCGGGACAATACACCCCAGTTCTTGAAGTAAAAACTGAAGATGGAAGGATATCTAAACTAAACGGGGAAACTATTACAATTGTTCCGGGACAAGAACCCGTAGCAATTGCAAATATTACAAGCGATAAACTGCAAGGAATAGATTCACTCTCAGTTATGTTTGATGCAAGTGGCTCTTATGATCCAAAAGCAGATGGGAGTTTAATTTCATACTTTTGGGAATTTGGCGACGGGTCAACCTCAAGTGAAATCACACCGGAACATACTTACAATACACCAGGTGAATACAATGCAAAATTAACCATTCAGGATAGCCGTGGATTTAAATCAACTGCTCTTGCTAATACTGTAAGAGTTACTCTTAGTAGTGATACACAGGCTCTGAAATCCCGAGTTGTTGATACTGAAAAAACCTTGCTGCTCCAAGTAGCAGATGAAACTGCTAGTGAAAGCACACTTAGCTTCTCATCAGATGAAGAAAAACCAATCGATAATACTCCCCCTCAAATATCACTTTCAATATCAAATCCTGATGTAAAAGCAGGGGAAACACTTTCACTCAGCGCTCATATTACTGATGACATTAGTGTAGAAACTGTAGGATACAAACTCCTGGATGAAAACAACAACATAATTCTTGAAGAATTAGAAAGCGCGCCGGGAAATAATCAGATTGACGAGTTTATGGCAAATGTAGACTACACAAAAGATATTTTAATACCACAAAACACACCCCTCGGAAAATACAAGCTCTTACTTTTTGCTAAAGACAAATCAGATAACTGGATTGGGAAAATAGATTCAAGCCAAATCATATCCAGCGAGATAACTATTACAGAAAGTCTTGAAGATACCAGTAATATTGTTGTCAGCAGTGAGGATCTGGATGAAAAACCAGATGCCTCTGTAATTTCTGAACTGGATGAAGCACTACAGGAGACAACCGACGAGGAAAGAAAGAAATTGCTTGAGCTTGTGGCATCTGATAAAGAAAACGATACAGCAAATAGCAATACTATCGCAAGAAAATATTTAAAAGAACGTGAATCTGTTAATGACATTCAATTAAAAGCAAGACGCTCTGCTCCAAATGTAAATGTTGGCAGCCCGCCTGCCTACGGCGCGCCTTCTGTTATGAGTCATGTAACCAGTGTTAGTCCAACTATTTCCTCGGTTATGACCTCACAAACCAGCACTCCATATATAGATGTAAGCCTCATGACAGTAGTAAACAGCAATACTGTTAAAAACTTCTCACATGTTCAAATTAGCGTTTCACCAAGTGCTACCGCACAAAGTACAAGCCCGCAAATTGAAAAAACCATCACAATAAGCTGTGCAGCCGGTAGAGATTGCTCCATATATAACGATAGGATAAAAGAAATTGAAAACCCAACTATTTCAGTCACTCCTCAAGACTCTTATGGAAATCCGATTGGAGGTACACACACCCTACAACTTGATTTAGAAGAAACAAATAACATAAAACCTCCAGTTATTGACTCCCTTGAAGTAACAAGCAGAGAGCGGGGACTTGGAGCATTTAATTTAAAAGTCACAGGCTCAATGTTTAATGAAACCAGTTATATACTTTGGGATGGAAATAAACTTGAAACTAATTACAAAGACCCCCATAAACTTGTGGCCTTTGTTCCTGCCACATTTACTTTTGATAGTAAGATTGCAAAAATACAAATTAAAAAACAAAAAGATGGAAACTCTTATTTTTCAAATATTTTAAACTTTGAAGTTTTACCAAAGCCAAATGACAAAAGATTTTTAGTTTTAAATACACCTAATGACATTACCCAGGAAATATCAGGAAATGATCGCGTCTTGGAAAGAAGCGGCGGGAATGTCTATATAGACAACACAACTACTACCTTTAAAGATGCAGGTGATATTACACTTCCTTTTGTGATTTCTCATGAGTCCAATTTAAACCTTGAAGTAATTGGGAGTATTATTTCATCCAGTCAAAACCCGCTTATTAATCTCTACCACAATAATAAATTAGTTACTTCTTTAATAAGAAAAGAAGGCGCCAATAGCACAAAAAGTAAAAGCTGGAAAGTAAATTTTGGCACATTACCTCCTGGCGGACATACAATCAGGCTTTCAGTTCCGGATTTGTCTAATAAAACTATCTTTGCGCTGGATAGATTTAAGTTTGGTTTTAGTGAGGTTATAAGGCCAAGGGTTACTTCAATATCCCCAAAGTCAATTTACCCGCCAAATGAATCCGACAGAACAATCACACTTACTGGCACAAACTTTGGGAAAAATCCAAAAGTACTTTTTAGTGATGAACTTTTAAGTACAACAACTATTGTCGAAGAAAAGAAAATTGAAGTTAAACTTCCAGTTGACTTAAAACTTGAACCAGATCAAAAAAATCTCTCTATTCAAGTATTAAATACCCAGTCAAATGAAAAATCTGAAACCATATCTATTGGTATAACTTCAAAGCTGGACATT